>BNJU01005580.1_pt1 | contig 513461 bp, 618 predicted proteins | sample 8539281 | NCBI WGS metagenome assembly BNJU01 (sample SAMD00202456, study PRJDB9452) | human saliva metagenome | isolation source: human saliva | place: Japan
CCAGCAAGGCCGCACCGATAACATTGATATAAAGATTGAGACATGACACTAATATCTTTTGGGTGAACCTAAGTCCATAAACAACCTATCTGGACCGTTTGACACCCACAAATCTTTTCTAATTTGTCTACTTGGTCCATTATACCAAAAGATTAAGTAAAGACAGGGAGGCTCTCCTTCCTGTCTAGACTTTAGTCTGTTATTTGTTTTCTTATAGACACAACTCAAGCTACGAAGAGGGCAGATAGGATACTCAAATCATGATCCAATCAGATAATACCCTGCAAAGGCTGGATTCTCCGAAATCTTATTGTAGCGAGCGATAGATTTAGCCGTAAAGACAAGGCCGATCGAAGCAAATTGCCCATAGACGAGACAGGCCCGATCACCAAACGTCTAAAAAGCCAATCATGGAACCCAGCTCCCAGTAATCGTATCCATCTTTCTTTTTCATGTTTGGGTTGGTACTTGGCAAACAGAATTTTAAAAGCGATATTGGTTGGTTTCCCAACCAGGAGAACATAAAAGATTAGCTTTAAAACTGTCCAGAGGCAGATAGGTCGTGCCATTTTCTTCGCTCCTAAAAAGGACTAGACAACTAATGATGGCGATATGCAAGACTTGATCCAAGGCAAAAGGTCCATGAGGTTTGTCAGTTTTCACTTCTTTCTGCACGCCTTGTCTTTACGATAATCTATTCCTGCATGAGCTTAGCAAAATAAGCGAGCAAACCCACCACAAATCTAGATGACAGAGATGAAACCACAATCAGAGGTAGAGCCACATAGAGAATATGACTCCCAATACCTTATATCCTGATCCTTGTGATCCGCCATCTTTTGGCTTTTGAAAATAATAACTGATAACAAATGACAAATCAACAAGAGAATCAAGTATGAATTCGTTACGATATTAGACAATCTGTCAAGCATCATCTCCTTTTGCTAAAGCTTGATGCTAGCAAGTCAGCTTTCTCCCACGTAAATATACGCGAATACTGCTACTCTTCAAAACGTTTGACAATGCACTTGTTGATAGTGAGTGATTGTGCCAAGTCTTCATACTAAAATTTACCACTATATATATCTTTACGAAGATCGAGCAGGATTTCTTCCTGACTCACGCCAGCCCGAACGAATGGCTTCCGAAGGCGATGAGCGCATTTACAAAAAGTCTTGGTTTCTTCCCACTGAAAAATAGATTTGGGTATTCAATAATCATTTTTCTGATGAACCATATGATGTCTGCGCGTGCATTCCAATAAGCTGGACCATCTGCTCCAATACTATCGAGGATCAATAGCAGTTACAATCTCCAAGGCCAATACCAAAACGAAGCTGGCAGGACTAATTTCCGAACGTAAGGTATCAATGATATGAAAATAGGGAGCATTCACTTTGTAGCGCCTGAAACTCATCCCCCAAAGGTTAAGGTAAAACACGATGCAAGTAATCTGCAAATAACTCATTCATCTTTCTGAAGCGTCTAACTGTTTTGCAGGTCAAAACGTTCTGAACTATTTTGGAATCAATCAACATCTGCAATCAGAGCAGATACATAAGCCTCACCTCATCATGTCTCATTATGAAACGAAATAAAATGTCTATTATAACAGACATTTACAAAAATTGCCGTTATAATAGACATCGAATCATTCTAACAATTATTTGACTTTTTCTTCTTCATAGTCGCCATTGCTACATACGACCTGCTTACCACCACCACGAACTTTCTTTTCTCAACCAAATACGACCACATTTTGGACAGTCCCGACCGATGGGCTTGTCCTCAAGAGGTGAATTCGCAGTCCGGGTAACGATTGCATCCATAGAAATACGGTTCCGTTTGGTTTTACGTTCAATGATTTGTCCCTGATGACAGTTTGGACATTTCCACCCCAATCTCCTTCGACGATGGCTTGGCATGGCGACACCCGAAGTGCTACAAGCATAGAACTTACCAAAACGGCCTAATTTAATGACCATCGGGTGCCACAGACTTCACAATCAAAACCAGCTGGTTCGTCTTTGATTTGGATTTTTCCATCTCTTCAGCCTTCATGACTTCTTTAGAGAATGGTTTGTAGAAGGCATCAATGACTTTTCGCCACTCTTCTTTTCCGAGTTCGACATCATCGAGTTTCCTTCCATCTCCGCTGTGAAGGTCACATTAACGATATCTGGGAAGAATTCAACAATCAACTTATTAACGATTTCCCCTAACTCAGTCGGTTCAAAACGTTTAGCTACAAGCTTCACATAATAGCGTTTTTGAATAGTTCTCAATCGTCGGAGCATGAGTTTGAAGGACGACCCACCTGCTTTTTTCATAGCGTCTTAATCAGGGTCGCTTCAGAATAACGGCGGTTGGGTGCAGTGCTGTTCTGGTTTGCTGTTGACCCTGAGTGACAGGTGTCCCTCTTCCATATCTGCTAGCATCTTATTCTATCCGAATCGTTATAGATGGCATAATAACCGTCGAAACTTCACTGACTTCATTTGCCGTATACTGGACCCCATTTTGCCCTAAACGACATTCATGGTTATCAAACACAGCCGCTGTCATCTGACTAGCTACAAAACGATTCCAGATCAAAGTGCAGAGCTTGAGCTGGTCCTGTCCAGGTACTTAGCAATTTTCTCAGGCGTATTATGGACACTAGAAGGACGAATGGTTTATGGGCATCCTGGGCACCAGAAGCATTCTTAACCCGGCTACCTGTTTGGAATAATTCGCTCCAAAACGATCCACACAAAACTGGATGCTTCATTTTGGAGCGCACAGGACTAATCCGGAGTCGAATCCGTACGCATATAGGTGATCAAACCTTGACACCTGATCCGATATTGATTCCTTCATACAACTGCTGCGCAACCATCATGGTCTTACGTGTACGGAAGTTAATCTTAGTGGCCGCATCCATCTGCATAGAAGAAGTTGTGTAAGGAGGAGCATTGCGTTTACGCTCCTTTTTCTCTACCTTTTTCAACCACGTAATCTTTTTCTTAAGATGTGAAAGAACTGCTTTTCACATCCTCTTGATTTTGCAACTTCACTTCTTGCCATTCATTCCATAGAAATTGGCTTGAAATTGCTTGGTCCCTTTGAAGGTGCCGTCTATTGTCCAGTATTCTTCTGGTTGGAAGGCATTAATCTCTTCTTCCCGATCAATGATCAATTTAAGAGCAACGGATTGTACCGACCAGCAGAAAGGCCTTTCTTTACCTTTTTCCAGAGAATCGGTGAAATCGAATATCCTACAATCCGGTCCAAAACACGGCGGGCTTGTTGGGCATCCACCAAATCCATATCAATCTTGCGCGGTTCTTGAAAGGCATTTTAAACCGCATCTTTTGGTGATTTCATTAAAGACCACCCTGGTTCTTTCGTCCTTATCCAATTGCAAGATATGAGCTAAATGCCATGGCATAGCTTCTCCTTACGGTCCGGGTCACTATGAGAAAGACTTGCTTTAGCTTTTAGCTTCTTTCTTCAGGTCATTGATCAAAGGACCCTTTTCCTCCAATATTAATATACTCGGCTCATGATTGTTATGAAATCAATCGACATGGTCGATTTTTCAAGTCCCGAATACTGACCCACGCTGGCCATGACTTTATAATTTCTGCCAAGATATTTTTTCAATTGTCTTTGCTTTTGCAGGAGACTCCACGATGACTAAATTCTTTTTAGCTGTTGTGGTTTTCTTTTTGTTTTTGTAGCCACTCTTCTACCTCTATTTTGTAATAAACCTCATAGAGTGTAAACTATCTTTTCCAGGATGTCAACCGTGAAGTTTTTCCTATAGGAAAACTCATTTTAAAATCGAACTCATCTAGAACATCTTTTCCGCTGCGACAAGCTTTGCTCCTCCTGAATTAAGTGATGACAACCATCAGATCTGACCATCTATAATCGAACCTGGGATAGCAAAAACATCTCGCCCTTCTTCTAGGGCACGTTCACAGGTAATCAAGCTCCCCGAGCGCATACGAGCTCAGCAACAATTACCCTCGTGATAGACCAGCAATAATCCGATTGCGTTCTGGGAAATGGTGCTTTGCAGTCCTTGCCCTGGACCATACTCTGTAAGGACTAGATAACGTTCGCTCATATGCTTTCTGCAACTGTTTATTGCATCGAGGATAATAGACATCTAATCCAGTTCCAATCATCTATAGTCTCTTTCCTCCATTTCGTATAGCGCATAATGGAAGCAAAGCATCAATTCCTTTGGCAAGTCCACTCACCACCACCAATTCATTGTTTAATTCATTGATAATTTTCTCACAGAATGAATCCTGTTCGGCTACAACGACGACTCCCCACCAACAGCAATTTTTGGGTGTTTGAGCAGATCAATATTTCCTTCATAAAAGAGCAATACAGGTGATTGTGCATCCAAAGGAGTTCTTCTGGATACCTCATCCATAATGGAAATAGAATCAAACTCTTTAAATTCTTCCCTCAGTATTTGGTCATCAATCCGAATATAACGCTATAAAAAGAACCCGCTCGTTGATCTGACACCTGCTAGCTGAGCAATCTGTTTCAAATCCGGCCAGTCCCCATTCATTTCCCAATAGGACACAATCCTAAAGACTTGTTCATTCGAGAGTCCAGCAACCTTTAACTTATAAAAGTTCGTATTTGTTCATCATAAAACCTCATTTTCACTATCTATTTATAATATTCGTAAAAGAAAACAAAAAGCTCTAAAAATAGAACTTTTTAATGATTTTCTAAGATTTTTAAAAATGACAAACTGCCCCTAAAAGATTACTGGAGCTGTGGTAACGAGGCTTGAATCTCCACTAAAGAAAATCGTTGCTCACTTTCATCCATCAGGCTTTTTATACTGATAGTTGATCTCTCTAAAAGAAGATCTTGGCTACTAATTCCTCCACCAATCGTGACTTTTTCTAAGCCGAACAAGCGACTGAAGATTATAGATCAGAATCGCAATCTCCCGACAATAAGAAATAAATAAGCTTTTTGTAATTCCTCATGATGACCAGCGTGAAGGCTTCAAAAACCTGAATGCCATCCTCTTCCGGTAGTTGCAAGAGTTGACTAGCCTGGGCTACAAAATTGACAGCTGAGCCTAAACTTTTTGAACCAAACTGGAAAATCCCATGCTTCAAAATCTCCCTCTGAAAATTGTTTTTGTTCTGGAGCCGTTGGTGGTCTTCTACGGTTCAACGAAGATAATCCCTTAAGATTCCAGGTGGAAATTAAGGAACCATTGAAGTCAAGGATAATCCTACTCCAGTCCCTAAAACAAAGGTGGCTCCACAGCCACAATCTTGAGGTTCCCAATTGAGCTCTGCCAAACCGCAAGCATCCCCATCGTTGAGGACGGCTCACAGGCACTTGAAAGATCTATGTGAACGGAGGCTAATGGAATATTTCTCAGATAGAGAATGAGGCCACCTTTAAAGACAAAACACCAAGTCGACTATTGATTTCACCCCGGACAAGAGACGGCAATCCCAGTCATTCGACTGGAACGAGCAAATCACGTACTCGAGAGCTTCCAGAATTCCTCAATAGTAGCTGGTGTCGGAACTTTTAGAAGAATCGCTCACCTGATAGGCTTCATCGACTAAGGCATATTTAATAAAAGTTCCTCCATGTCAAAGGCTAAGAACATTTCTCTCTTCCTCCTAGTCAAAGTTTGTCATCGACTTAATGGGTCTCGAAGCTTCAGCGATGGATAGGAGTAACCCCTATTTGCTCCAATCCTTCAAGATGCTTGTTGTCCCATACCCCGAATTCTGACCAAAATCATAACCTGGATACTCTTGGTCATATCTGCCATCATCTGATCCCGTGTCACCTAGCCACAATAGAAGTCGCTGATAGACAGGGAATTAGTATCTCCTTTAATAATGGAAGTCTGTGAAATAGGGAAGATCTAATTTCATGCATCGATCAAGAGATATGAGGCTGTTGGTCCAATTCTTGAATAGCCTCTAACATGGCTAATTTCGTCTTCATAAATATTGACCTGATCAGACGACCTGATTGTCTTTAACCCTTCAATCCCAACCGAAAGAGCCTGACCTAGAACTGCTTGGTAAATAGCTTTCGATGCTTCGATTTAGGGATTTTCTTGCTATCATTCAAACCTGGGATCTACAATTTTTCAGGCAGAATAACGTGCTGCAGAATCACAGGGCCAGCCAAAGGGCCTCGCCCTACTTCATCTACTCCTGCAATGAGTTGAATCCCTTGAGCATAGAGCTCTTTTTCATGGCTAACATTTTTCCAAACGCAGGTCTTCCTCAACTTGCTTTTGGAGTTCACGTTTTCGTTTACTAATAGCGACCTGAACACCTGCTCGACCATCAGCAATCAACTCTTCAAACAAAGGATGATCCAGCCTATCAATCGTTGCCAAACACTCTTTTGATTTCTTTAATCGTTGGCATCCACTTCACCCTACACGATCAAGAGTATAGCGACCCAAACGACTATCCGTACATCCTTGACAAAACAAGCTGTAAAAGCGATCGTAATCATCTCCCGGAAACCTAAGCGTTGAGTCATCTCCATAATGATTTCCGGTGCCTTCTCGTTCCAAATCCATTTGCTTTATACCGTTCTTGCAACTCTTTTGGATAGTGAGATTTAAAAATACTCCAGACCAAAAATAGTCACCTCATCCATTGGTAGGAGCTGATCCTTAATGGCACCCGTTAAAGCTAATTTTAAAGCTACATCATCATCTTCAAATTTGGCCAAAGAACTTGGAGTATCTAAGATTTCGAGGTCCTTATTGGTTTTCAACCACTGTTGTCCCTTAGTCACCCCTGGTTTATTACCAACGACGGCAATCTTTTTCCCTGCTAAACGGTTCATCAGCGTTGATTTACCAGCATTTGGAATCCCAATAATCATGGTCCGAAGGGTTTCAATCTGAATCCTCCTTTCTTTGACGAGCAATTTTATCGGCCATCAAAGACTTAGCCGCATCCGTGACCTTCTTAACCGTTGACTGCTCTTTGGAGTTAATAGACAAGGTTCTGATACCTTGTGATTCGAAATACTCCTGCCATTCTTTTGTTGCGACAGGATCAGCCAAGTCAACCTTGTTTAAAATCATCAATTTAGGTTTGTCACCAACAATTTTTGTTAACATGGGATTTTGACTAGATAAGGGCAAACGCGCGTCCACCAAAACCGTCACAAAATCCACAAATTTCAAATTTTCTTGTACTTGTCTTCTAGCTTTGGACATATGTCCAGGAAACCATTGAATAATCGCCATGAAATGAAAATCCTTTCAACATTCAATCCTATCTCATTATACCATGAAATACAGTATTTTCTTTTAAAACTACTTCCCATTTTTCCCATTGAAAAACGAAGCTACATCCGTAACTTCGTTTCTAATTTAGCGAATTTGCTCAAAATGCAAGTGAACAGCAATGTGATCACCATAACCACTTCGTTCCAAATCTCGTTGCAAACGATAAGAAATATAGTGTTCAGCAATGGTAATATAACCAGCACCAAGTAAGCGGTGCTCAACCATTGACTGGATCATGCTGATAGTGGCACGTTCCACTTTAGCTTCTTCCAAATCCATCACAACTTTCTTAGTCACTTGCGCCAAGTTTTGGCGAAGATCATCCGTCAAGACATAGACTGTTTCAGCCGCTCAAAACAGCTTTGATAGATTTTTATCTGGGTCACATTCTACAACTTCACCACTACGTTTAATGACTTCCATCTTATTCTCCTTGATCATCAATATACTTCTATTATCTTAATAAATAGGAGTTTGTCAAGAATCTAAGACATCAATAATCCGGACGAAGAACTCCTGTAATGATTTTTTAGTCGCATGGTAATCTCCATCCACTCACAACCTTGATGATGCGCTTAGCTTCCTCAGCGGGTGCTGGCACCAATGGCAGACGGGTTGGACCTGCTTCAAATCCCATATAGTTCAAGACTGCTTTTGACAGGAGCTGGGCTTGGATAAGAGAAGAGCATTGACTTTAGGATAAATTGTGCTGGATAGCCATGCTTTTTAATATCATTATTCTCAATAGCTTGGAAACATTTCGTGCATTTCATCACCATTAGTATGAGAGGCTACCGAAATCACACTCGTCTGCTCCAAGGTTCATAGCGTGGAAAGCATCCCGTCTTCCCTGTATAGATGAGAAACTCATCTGGCTTGTGCTCGATTAAATAAGCCATATTGGCAAGAGTCGTACATTCTTTTGACCCCGATGATGTTTGGATGTTCGGCCAAGCGGAGCATGGTTTCTGGTGTCATTTCGACCACCACGCGCCCTGGAATGTTATAGATAATAATTGGCAAGTTAGAAGCGTCCGCAATAGCCTTAAAATGCTGGTACATACCTTCTTGAGAGGGTTTGTTGTAGTATGGAACAATGACAAACCAGCGTAAAGCCACCAAACTGATCTACTTCTTTACAAACTCAATGGAATCTCGGGTCTCATTGGTCCCGACACCAGCAATCAAAGGAACACGTCCGTTCACCACCTTTTGAACTGCAGCAAATAATAAGAGCTCTTCATCGTGTGTCAGTGTCGGACTTTCTGCCGTGGTACCAGCTAAGAGAATTCCATCTGTGTGATGGGCTAGTAAATGCTCAATTAGTGACGAATGGCCTCAAAGTTGATCGAGCCATCTTCATCGAGAAAGGGTGATAAAGGCGGTAAATCATTTTACAATCTTTTTAAATCTTGATAAGACATTGATGCTCCTTCTCGAATCAATCATAGGAAGAGGACAGCACCAAAGTTGATGACTGTCCCCATTACAAATTATTCAGTTATAGAATTATTTCAACTCAAACTTTAACTCAGTTGTTAGGGCATACCAAACCACGTTCGTGAAGGGTTTCATGATTTGCACTGAGTTCCAAGCGCCCTTTAAGAAAGGTTATCGAAACAACCACATATGGATCCGCTTTTTCAGCATCCAAGTCTTTACGAATACGACCAACAAAGGTATCGCGAGAACCGACAGCGTTAATCGCTTGTGGTATACTTGATGAGCAACATCATCTTCCAAGACAGCTACCAGGAAGGCGAAAGAATACGCTTTCACTTCTTCGGTTGGAGCTACTTCCTTGGTCTCGATGTAGACAGACTCTGAGTGAGCTGACAAAACGGGGATACGCACACAGTTGCAGAAACGGCGATGCTATCATCTTCCATGATTTTTCTTGGTTTCATTGGTCATCTTCATTTCTTCGTAAGTGCTAGTCATTGTCAGTGAAGACGTCGATTTGTGGAAGAGCATTAGATGGCGATTGGATAGTGCTTCATCGCCACCTGAAGGTAAGATTTCCGCATGCTAAAATCACGTGATTCACCCCATCATTCAAAAACTTCCCGCAAATTCGTTGCGTTTCAAGAATGGCTCCCATACCAGCACCCTGAAACAGCTTGGTAAGTTGAAACAATGATCCGGTCCAAGCCCCATTTCTGACGAACAGGCTCAAGAGCTACCATCATTTGAATCGTTGAACAGTTAGGACAGGCGATAATACCATTATGGGCATCAAGCGCATGCATTTACCTCAGGAACTACCAATGGTCACATCTGGATTTTGACGGAAATAAGAAGTATTATCTACTACGACTGCACTGCCTTCACAGCATAAGGTGATATTTTGCAGAGTTGAACCACCGGCTGAGAAGAGAGCGATACTCTACCCCTTCGAAGGCAGTTTCTGTTGTTTCTTCAATCGTAATGTCTAGATCCTTAAATTTCAATACTCTACCAGCTGAACGAGCAGAAGCAAGGAAACGAATTTTATCAACCGGAAGATTGGATTCTTCCAACATCTTAATCATTTGAGCTACTTCAACGGCACCTGTCGCACCGACAACAGCAACTGTATATCCCATAGTATAACCTCTTTCGAATTTTTCTAAAATTTGTGAATTTTATCTATTATACTATTTTTCCTAGTAAGAAAAAGCGTATTTTACATTTATGAAAACAAAAACCCGATCTAAGACCGGGATAGTTTCTAGACATAAAATCGCATTTTATAAAAATTAATGGATCTCATAATCCAAATCACTCAAATCCTTCTTACCTTGAGTATCTTCCAATAGGAACTGGACCTGTTGCATCCCTTTGATACCCGCAACTACTGAAGTTGGGAAGGTTACAATGGCTTGGTTGATTTGGTTAATATTGCTATTGACAATGCGTTTAGAAGTCGCAAATCTTCATTTTTCGTCTGCAATTTCTTTTTGCAAGGCCAAGAATTGGTTAGAAGATAAGAGCTCCGGATAATTCTCACCCATCTGCTCGGATTTGTGCCAAAACATCATTTTGATTGGCAATAACTTGATTGATTCTTGATAGAGCACCTGTAGAAGGGCTACCAATTCGCTAAAGACTTTCTCTTCATGTTTAGCATAAGCCTTTAGCGACCTTCAACATTTCCGAAATGGTGTCGTAGCGTTTAACCAAGGTGATATCAACCGTCCTCTTTGATTCTTCAATCATGACCTGATAACGGTTCAAGCGATTGCTTTCTCCGATAAACCACATAACAACCACTAGTGCAAAAACAATAAGTGCAATAATGAAACCTGACATCGTCATTCTCCTTTAAAAATAGTTACATTCATCAATGATATCAATCTCCATACAGAGTTTTTGATACTCTGCAGCTAAGGAAAGATTCTCAACAGCCTGTTTCTTTCTTTGGTGTTGGAAAAATATAGCGATTGGTATACATAAGGAAATATGAGACGATCCTCTACAAGTAGACACATTATCGTATTTTGAGCAATCTGCTTGTCGAACCAATCTAACACCTTAGGCTTCAAAAATTTTTCGAGCAGACAATTCATCCGTACAATAGATATTGTAATTCTCATTGTTCTGGATATCTTCTGTTTCAATTTGTACCTCATTTTTTCCAGGACCTGGATAGGCTCCTTTGACTTCTCTTTTGAAAAAGAAGGATTTCTTGGTCGAACCACCCGCATATGCCCTGGGAAGGGACTAGGTGCCTTCAGAGAAAAGAGTTGGCCAACGAAACTGTCACTTCTTCTTGGACAGTTCTGGTATGCCCATTTGAGTCTGTTTCATACCTGGTCTCTGTATGGTGACCATAAAGGTTGGCGACTGTGAGATTTCTTTCATCATGGAAAGACAGTTGATTAAAGAGATTAAACTTGGTCGACCGAGGACTAACAACCTGTAAGGCATCCATAGCATAGTTTGCAGTCAAAGAGTTAACTCTGCTTGAGGAAAAACTTCTTTTCAGAATAGGACAGAGAAAATCATTAATATAGATCTCGTCATTGGAGCTGAACATTATCCCCTGAATAAAGCCTTCCTTTTGTTGTATTGAGGTAAATAATAGAAAACTAGAGCAGGAAGAATGATAATAACCGCTCGAAATCTCAAAAGTAGGAAAGATAGAACAGCTAAAATAATACCAAGAATGGTGACGGCCCTCCAATGAAGATTGCTCTTCATCTGTTCCTTCATTAAAAACAGTCGGTCTTGATACTCTTTTGAATTTTCTAGCTCACTAATTCGCTGGGATTTTTCTTGCGACCACCTAGTTGTTGACTGATTTTGTTCAACTTCCATGACATTCCTTTCCATGGTTGATATGAAAGACAGCGCTATATCTTTTTCACCCATTATACCACTGCGACGAAATAAGAGCAAATTTACTATGGGAGTCTCTTCTTTTTCAGAAGATTTTTATAGGACAACAGACTCAGATAGGCAATCTAATCGATGAGCTCCTCAACTAAGAAACAAAAATCCCTTACCACATGGTAGTGATTCTGAGGCATCTTTTCGATGAGAACAGCCGGTTCACACAACTGTTCAAGGTCCGCTCCCTGCGTTACAATTAAATGTAGACCTCCTCATGCAAAAGGCTCCTAAGAGCCAATCGACTCATCGCATAAACTTAGTGTACCATGAACGTCCACAAACTGTCAAGAAGGTAGGTACTTGCTTCCCTCTGGAATGCTCAAAGGAGATAACTGATCTCGATATCGGTCGATAAAGGCCCCTACCCAATCTGGATTGACCTTAGAATAGTTGCGTAAGCTCCAGCCAATCGCCTTATTTATAAAAAACTCGTTTTGACCTAGATTATTGAGGATCACTTTTTCTAACAAATCCGTATCTGTTTTTTCTTTCCTCATAAGCTGGTGATCAATGGCAATCCGCCTCAACCAAAAGTCCTGATCCTTACTCCAATCCAGCATAACCTGCTTGGTTTCTGGATAGGTGAAAGTAATCCTCCTATGATGCGGTCCGACTGATCAATACTATCCCACCAGGACTTGGTCTGAGCTAACTGTTTCAGCTTTGGAAAATCATCAGGTCTAAGCTCTTTCTTCTTTTTATCCAGATAATCCATAGCAATATATTGAAACTCACGGTAAGGTTGCCGCCAACACTCTTCCACAAAAGCCCAATCAATTGGATCCTTTATGAAAGGCTTAAAAAAATCTCTTTCAATCTTTTTGAGAATTGGTTTTTGAACGCCAAGAAAGCTGAAATTATTTTTCATATAAGCTTCCATAGCTGGGACTTTCGCTGGATCAGCCTAGTCTTCTAACAGTTTCAAAAGAATTTTTGTATCCATATGATTACTCCTTTTACATCAGAGGTCCAATCAGAGAAAAGAGATAGGTACCTAGACGATGTGCTATAGGCATTTTTGATAAACTTTCCAATGTCACTTCATCTGAGAGAGCCTGGGTTCTCTCAAAATCTTGTTCAATCTTAAGCACTTCTGTATTCTTATAAAGATAAATGCCATCTTCAAAATTTTTGATAAAGGCTTCGGTAGTCTGTGTTAATAGTCCCTACTACAGCTTGTTTGGCATCAGAAACATAAACTTTTGCGTGGACAAAACCCGGGGTATAGCGGAAAATACGGACACCAGCATCCAAGAGCACTTTAAAATAGGTCGTCGCAATATCAAAAGCATATTGTTTATCCGGAATCCCTGGCATGATGATCCGAACATCTACTCCTCGTTTGGCCGCGAAAGTCATAGCTCTAACCAATTCGTCATCCAAGATTAGATATGGCGTCATGATATAGACATAATCTGTAGATGTATTCAGAAGATGTAAATAAACATTTTCTGCAACCTTGTGGTAGGTCAAAGGTGAATTGGCATAAGGGAGAACCAAACCCTGACTCTTTCTTTTTTGAGGTTTTTCTTGTAGATAGTGCTCCATATCCGTCTTGTCTTCTACTCCAGTCACCGTCCACATGGTCAAAAATAGAGCTTTCAGCGTTTGAACAGCTGAACCATCTAGGCGAAGGGCTGTATCCTTCCAATGACCAAAGCGTTCTCGTTTATTGACATACTCATCAGCGATATTTACACCACCAGTATAAGCAATTTGACCATCAATCACAGTAATCTTCCGATGGTCTCGGTAATTGTAATAGGTTGATAGGATGGGCTTGACTGGTGAGAAGGCTTGAGCTTTAATACCAACCTTGTGCAAGCGCTCAATATAATCATAGGACAAGGTGGTCATCTCATTCATCCCATCAAACATGACACGAACGTCCAGGCCTGCCTTGGCCTTTCCTCCAAAATAGCTAAAATCTCACCCCACATAATCCCTTCGTCAATGATGAAATACTCCATGAAAATATAACGCTCCGCCTTTTTCAAATCCTCCACCAAGGCCAGAAGCATGTCATCTCCGAGCGGAAAATAAGTAACCTCGGTGTTTTTATAGATAGGAAACTGAGCAGGACTATGCTCCAGAAAATAGGCTAACTTTTGTAATTGACGATCACTCTGTGACAAATAATCTTCAACTCCTAAATCAGTGCTTAAATATTCAGAAGCTTGTACGGTAGCGTCTTCAAGTCGTTTCTTTAATCGTCTCACACCCAAATCTGCTATCGAAAAGTAAAGCAAGGCTGTCCCAAAAATTGGAAAAAGAGCAATGATAATCAGCCAGGATAATTTTGAACGAGAATCCATGGAACGATTGAGCAGATAAAAGAAAGTAATAACACTCAACAAGTGCTCCCATAAGATGATGGATGGGAAATAGTCCTGTAAGCTGAGGTAAGAAAAGACTAGAAAGGCCATCTCTAGTAGGAAAAATAGGAAAATAGGTACCTTGCGATTGAGAAGAATTTTAGTCCATCTTGAAGGATTTTGGGGCAGTAATCTAGCACTGGTTACTTGAGTCATATAGGTTCCTTTCATGTATGGGAGACTACTACAAACTTTCTGGTCTCTCCCAGTGATTTTATTAGCATCATTTTTGCATATGCAAAAGGCAAGGATAATGAGCCATTGCAATTTTAGATTTATGGGCATCTACTGTATATTTTTCTGACAGGACCATCTAAGGTCTTTTGCATCCAGACAATATCATGCCATTTGTTGAACTTATACCCAATCTTTGGGAAATGAGCGACTTGAACATAGCCCCGCTTTTCATGAAGGGCAATACTAGCTGGATTTGGTAGGGCGATGCAAGCTAAAAAACGTAAATAACCACGCGCCTCCAACTCCGACTCTAACGCCTCATACAAACGAGTACCCAGTCTTTGCCCGTGATAATCTTGATCCACATAGACGGATACTTCCACCGCCCAATCATATGCTGATCGATCATAATAGGTTGAGGCATAGGCATAAGCAAGGACTTGACCATCTACTTCGGCTACCAAATAGGGAAAACGTTGAAGAGTCTTTTCGATACGCCCTTCAAATTCCTCAATCGTCGGAACCTGGTATTCAAAAGTGATGGCTGTTTTCTCAACATAAGGGGCATAAATCCTGACAAGTTCAGGAGCATCTTTAAGAGTGACTGGTCTTATCTTCAGCATGTTCTTCTCGCTTTCTATCTCTCTATTATACCTCAAAACACAAAAATAGAGGTTGTCAGCCAACCTCTATATACTGTTATTAGAACAAAGCTAAAGCAGTACCATCTTCTGCTACATCCATGTTCAAAGCAAAGAGGACGTTTTGGTAATCCCGGCATGGTCATCACTTCACCTGTCAAAGCGACAATGAAGCTGCGCCAGTCTTAGGTACCAATTCGCGAATGGTAATGTCAAAAACCAGTTAGCGCCCTGAGGAGACTTGGATCATCTGAAAAACTATATTGGGTCTTAGCCATACAAACTGGCAACTTATCCCAGCCATTTTTCACGATTTGAGCAATCTGAGTTTTGGCTTTCTTCTCAAAGACAACATTGTCGGCCCGGTAAATTTCTTGGGCAATCTTAGTGATTTTTTCTTCAACAGAAAGGTCATTATCATAAAGACGAGTAGTTGGCTGGACTTGTTTCAAGTGTCTCCACTACTGTTTCTGCTAGGCCAACCTCCATCAGCACCATCAGCCCAAACGCTCGCCAATTCAACAGGAACTTGAATAGAAGCACAGAGTTCTTTCAGAGCTGCAATTTCAGCTTCTGTATCTGTTATAAATTCATTAATAGCCACTACTACAGGAACTCCGAATTTACGCATATTTTCTACGTGGCGCTCCAAGTTAGCAAAACCTGAACGAACAGCTTCTACATTTTCTTCAGAAAGAGCATCTTTGGCAACTCCACCATTCATCTTCAAAGCACGAATCGTTGCGACAATCACCACGGCAGATGGGCTAACAGGAAGATTTGGTGTTTTGATATCCAAGAATTTTTCAGCTCCTAAATCCGCCCCAAAACCTGCTTCTGTCACTACGTAATCGGCTAAACGAAGAGCGGTTGAGGTAGCTAAAAACAGAATTACATCCATGGGCAATATTAGCAAAAAGGTCCCCCATGAACAAAGGCTGGAGTTCCATAGATGGTTTGAACCAAGTTTGGCTTGATCGCATCTTTCAGGATCAAGGCAAGTGCCCCTTCCACTTCTAAATCGCGGACATAAACTGACTACGATCATAGCGGTAACCGATGACAATATTAGCCAAACGGCGTTTCAAGTCTTCAATATCTGTCGCCAAGCAAAGGATGGCCATAATCTCAGAAGCAACAGTGATATCAAACCCATCTTCACGAGGGATCCCTGTTAAGAGGCCACCGAGACCGACAGAAACATGACGCAAAGCACGGTCATTCAGGTCCACTACCCTGTTTCCAGATAATCCGACGTTGGTCGATGCTCAGCTCATTTCCTTGATGCAAATGATTGTCGATTAAAGCTGAAAAGAGCATTGTTGGCTGTCGTAATGGCATGCATGTCACCCGTGAAATGAAGGTTGATATCCTCCATAGGGAGAACTTGGGCATAGCCTCCACCTCGCCTCCCCTTTAATCCCCATTACTGGACCCTAAGGAAGGTTCACGAATGGCAATCATCGTTTGTTTCCCCTGATTTTATTTAAAGCATCTGCCAAAACCATAGTGATGGTAGACTTCCTTCACCTGCTGGAGTCGGATTAATAGCTGTCACTAAGATAAGTTTTCCTGGCTCTTCCTTTTTGGAACCGCTTGATCTTTATCAAGGTTAATTTCGCCTTGTACTTCCCATAAAGTTCAAGGTCATTGAAGTCAATCCCTCAATTTCTCTACCACATCTGTGATAGGTTTCAATTCAACACTTTGTGCGATTTTCGATATCTGTCTTCATCTCAAATCTCCTTACTATTTCATACAACTATTATACAGAATTTTTCTTCAATTTATAATCCATTTTTTGATATTCAGAAGCCTTTGTTCGTCTTTTTGCCTATTCTCTTAAAGGAAAGGACCCTATTCTATTTTTCCTATTAGAATTTATATGAAATAGCTATAGATTCTTGTAAGCCTTCTTTCTTCATGAATTTTAGACTAGAAGGGCAGTACAAGCTTCTGTATTCCTCGCTTTACTTAAATATAAAATTCTTGTAAAATAAGCCTCATGAATATTTTGATTACTTCGGTGGAACCAGTGAAAAATCGATCAAGTTCGCTCTATAACCAATCATTCTACTGGTCAATTAGGAAAAAAATGATCGCTGAGCGGTTTCTTGACGCTGGCTTCCCTGTGACGCTAGTTACTAGCCCAACGGCTGTTCGTCCAAAAAAGCACCCCCTTTTAACAACGTTTCTAACGGCAAACGTCGCAGAACTTCAGCTAGTTCTAAAGGAACAAACTACCAAACACCAAGTTCTCATCCATGCCATGGCGGTTTCAGATTATAGCCCCATCTATATGACTGGATTTGAAGCTATAAAAGGAGCCAGTAATCTAGAACAATTTCTTCATTGCGCGAATCAAGAGTCAAAAATCTCTTCAGACGACGACTACCAAGTTCTTTTTAAAGAAAAATCCTGTTGATTTCCTGGTAAAAATTTGGAATCCTGAGATTCGCTTGATTGGTTTTAAACTCTAGTTGATGTAGCCCAGGATCAACTACTATCAGTTGCTCGTGCTAGCCTTGAAAAATCAGGCAGAAATAATTGTGGCCAATGACTTGAGAATATCCAAGATGGAAAGCATCGTGCATACTTGATCAGTGAACAAGATGTTCAAGTAGCTGAAAACCAAGGCAGAAATCGCACAAAAATTTATAATTACATTATCAATAAAGGATAAAAACCTATGGCCAATATTCTACTAGCTGTAACAGGGAGTATTTCTGCCTATAAGGCAGACATCACCAGTCAATTGACCAAGCTCGGTCACCAGGTGAAGGTTCTCATGACTCCAGCACCACAGCTTTTATCACCCCCTTGACTCTCCAATCCTCTCCAAACAATCTGTCCTAGTGGACCTGATGGCAGAAGAGACACCAGACCAAATCCAACACATTGATTTAGGGAAACAAGCTGATCTCTTTCTAGTCGCTCCAGCTAGTGCCAACACCATTGCAAAATTAGCCCATGGTTTCGCAGATAATATCGTTACTAGTACTGCTTTGGCCCTACCAACAAATGTGTTAAAAATCCTAGCACCCGCTATGAATACCAAGATGTTGGAGCATCCTCGCTACACAAAAACAATATCGAAAACCTTTTAAAAAGCTACGGCTACCAGATAATCCCTCCACGAGAAGCATTATTAGCCTGCGGGGATCAAGGAGCAGGTGCCTTAGCTACCATTGAAATCATTCTTACTACAATACAGGAGTCCCTTACATGAGAAAATCTTCTTCATCTATTGCACAGATCTCTATCTTTTTTGCGATCATGGTAACCATTCACTACACATCAACCATGATCTTCCAATTCTTCCCTTTTCTAATCCCGCCGACCTTCGTCCATATTCCAGTCGTTATTGCATCTATTCTTTACGGGCCTCGCATCGGTGGTATTCTCGGACTCTTGATGGGGCTCTTCAGCCTAACCATCAATACGATCGTTCAACTACCAAGTAGTTATTTATTCAGTCCCTTTGTTGAAAAAGGGAACCTCTACTCTCTCATTATCGTACTTGTTCCTCGCATTCTCATTGGGATTACTCCTTATTTTGTTTACAAGTTCATTCACAATAAAACTGGGCTCATGATAGCCGCTGCAGCTGGGTCTATGACCAATACCTTCTTTGTTCTTTCAGGTATCTTTATTTTCTTTGCAAAAAATTATCCTGGTGGCATCCAAGCCTTCTTGGGAGCTGTCTTAACCACTAACTCTTTGATTGAAGTACTAGCCACAGTTATTCTAACTCTAGCTATTGTTCCACCTCTCTCAAAAGTAAAAAAATCCTTATAAGACCTCAGTTTTATCACACTTTCTAAAAGAAAGTGTTTTTTAATTTTAGTGCATTACCATATAAATTTGAAAACAATTGCTATTGAATCTAGTTTTTCAGAAAAATGCTATAATGTAAGCGATTAATTTATAGAAATAAGGAGTTGCACTATGACTTATCAAGAAAACTTCCAAAAATGGGCTGATTTCGCTGACCTACCAGATTACCTTCGTCGTGATTTGGAAAACATGGATGAAAAAACTAAAGAAGATGCCTTCTACACAAACCTTGAATTCGGTACTGCTGGTATGCGCGGATTGATTGGTGCGGGGACTAACCGTATTAATATCTATGTAGTTCGCTAACAACTGAAGGTTTGGCTCGTTTGATCGAATCTAAAGGTGGAAATGAAAAAGAACGTGGTGTAGCCATCGCTTACGATAGCCGTCACTTCTCTCCAGAATTTGCCTTTGAATCAGCAGCAGTTCTTGCAAAACACGGTATTAAATCATATGTCTTTGAAAGTCTCCGTCCAACTCCAGAACTTTCATTTGCTGTTCGTCACCTCAACTGCTTTGCGGGTATCATGATTACTGCTAGCCACAACCCTGCTCCATTTAATGGTTATAAGGTTTATGGTGAAGATGGTGGCCAAATGCCTCCACACGATGCGGACGCTTTAACAACTTACATCCAGTGCGATTGAAAATCCATTTACTGTAGAAGTTGCGGATGTGGGAAGCTGAAAAAGCTTCTGGCTTTGATTGAAGTCATCGGCGAAGCTGTCGATGTGGAATACCTCAAAGAAGTTAAGGACGTTAACATCAACCCTGCCTTAATTGAAGAATTTGGTAAAGACATGAAGATTGTCTACACACCACTACGGTACTGGTGAAATGTTGGCTCGTCGTGCTCTTGCCCAAGCAGGATTTGACTCTGTTCAAGTTGTCGAAGCGCAAGCAATTCCAGACCCAGACTTCTCAACAGTTAAATCTCCAAATCCAGAAAGCCAAGCAGCCTTTGCCCTTGCTGAAGAACTTGGTCGTCAAGTAGGCGCTGATGTTCTTGTCGCAACTGACCCTGACGCTGACCGTGTCGGTGTTGAAGTCCTTCAAAAAGACGGTAGCTATCTCAACCTCTCAGGTAACCAAATCGGTGCTATCATGGCTAAGTACATCTTGGAAGCTCACAAAAATGCTGGAACCCTTCCAGAAAACGCAGCACTATGTAAATCAATCGTATCCACTGACTTGGTAACTAAGATCGCCGAAAGCTACGGCGCAACTATGTTCAACGTCTTGACTGGTTTCAAATTTATCGCTGAAAAAATCCAAGAATTCGAAGAAAAACACAATCACACCTACATGATGGGATTTGAAGAAAGCTTTGGTTACTTGATCAAACCATTCGTACGTGATAAAGATGCCATCCAAGCTGTCCTTGTCGTAGCTGAACTTGCAGCCTACTACCGCTCTCGTGGTTTGACTCTTGCTGACGGTATCGAAGAAATCTACAAAGAGTACGGCTACTATGCTGAAAAAACAATCTCTGTTACTCTTTCTGGTGTTGACGGTGCTGAGCAAATCAAAGCTATTATGGCGAAATTCCGTGAAAATGGTCCAAAAGAATGGAACGCAACAGAAATCACAGTCGTAGAAGACTTTAAAGCACAAACATCCACTGCCGCTGATGGTACTGTAACAGCCTTAACGACTCCTCCAAGTGATGTCTTGAAATACACACTTGCTGATGGTTCTTGGATTGCAGTTCGTCCTTCCGGTACTGAACCAAAAATCAAGTTCTACATTGCCGTTGTTGGAGAAAGCAACGAAGATTCACAAGCTAAGATTGCTAATATCGAAGCTGAAATCAATGCCTTTGTAAAATAAACAATTAAAAGGCTGAGATCAAGCAATCTCATCTTTTTCGTATCAAAATACAGCAATTTTTTCGTCCTTTATGGCATACTAGATTTATAAGAAAGCGAGGTAATCTCATGGAACAATTTTTTAGAAGATATTAAAAAAATCTTGAAGTAACCACTGTTTCGCGTGCGCAAGAAGCCATCGACAAAAAGAAACAGCAACCTTCTTTATTGGACGCAAGACTTGCCCATATTGCCGAAAGTTCGCTGCTAAATTAGCAACTGTCGTAGCTGAAACAAAAGCTCATATCTACTTCATTAATAGTGAAGAACCAAATCAACTGGATGCTTTACAAACCTTCCGTTCTACCTATGGTATTCCAACTGTTCCTGGATTTCTACATGTCGAAGCCGGTGAAGTTACTGTTCGCTGCGACTCATCTATGTCGGAAGAAGAAATCAAAGCATTCGCTCATCTATAAAAAAATTAGCTAGAGAATGATCTCTAGCTAATTTTCATTTTCAGTAAAAGTCGTCCAAATCTTTTGCTGGGGTTTAGCAAAAGGATAATTCGAAAATTCTTTAGGTCTTAACCAAACAGTCGATTCACTTGATTCTTGCTCTCCTTCTTTTACCAGACCGTAACGAAGTTGAACCTGCCACTTGCGATGTGAAAAGACATGCTGGACAATAGGATAAGACCTGTCCTGCCAATCAATGGCCAAGTCATAGTCCTGTTCAAAGGAAAGAATTTCTGGGTTGTCTACTGCATGCCTCTGTCCATCCAGTAGAGACAATTGCCCTAGGTTCTCCGATAGGCTATCTACTTCAATCAAAGGAAAATGCCAAAAGCCTGACAATAGTCCTTCTCGCTCATTTTTCTCCAGCAAGTAACGTCCTTGGTTATCCATGATAATAAAGGCTGTTAAATAGACTGGTACAGGTTTCTTCTTAGGAGCCTTAATGGGATAACGATCCATGGTCCCGTTTTTGTAGGCTCCACTAAACTCCTTAACAGGACTGTCTTCTGGTCGTGGATTAACCGGAGATTCAATATCTGATCCCAAATCCATCAAGGCTTGATTGAAGTCACCAGGACGGTCCGGATCAATCAAGAACTCCATCATCGCTTGAAAAATCTTACGATTGGTCGGGACTCCGATATCGTAGTCCACCTCAAATAAGCGGGCTAGAACACGCATGACATTGCCATCCACTGCTGGCTCTTGCAAACCAAAAGCAATACTCGCAATGGCACCAGCTGTATACGGACCAATACCCTTGAGTTTAGAGATAGCCTCATAGCTTGATGGGAAAATACCTCCATGGCTCTCCATGATTTGCTGTGCAGCTGTCTGCATGTTGCGGACCCGTGAGTAATAGCCCAAACCTTCCCAAGCTTTCAAGAGCTTTTCTTCAGGAGCCTGAGCTAGATCAGCAATCGTCGGAAACCAGTCTAAAAAGCGCTCATAATAGGGAATAACAGTATCTACCCGTGTCTGCTGAAGCATAATTTCTGAAATCCAAATTTTATAAGGATCCTGAGTTTTTCTCCATGGAAGATCCTGTTTCTTGGCATCATACCAAGCCAGTAATTTTTCACGAAAGGAAACAATTTTATTCTCCTCCCACATGGTAATCCCATAGTCTTTTAAATCTAACATGTTCTTAGTATACCATAGAATGATACAGGAATAGAAATTCTGTTTTTAAACAGAAAAAGACTCAGGTGGTTCCTGAGCCTAACTAGATTCTTATTGTTCTACCGCTTGAGCGACTGTAATCAAGGTCAATTTAAAGACATCATCAGCATTACATCCACGAGAGAGGTCATTCACTGGCTTGTTCAATCCTTGCAATACTGGACCGACTGCTGCAAAGCCGCCAAGGCGCTCTGCCATCTTGTAACCGATGTTACCAGCTTCAATACCTGGGAAGATAAAGACATTGGCTTGTCCAGCCACCTTGCTTTCTGGAGCTTTTAGAGCTGCAGTTGCTGGTACAAAGGCTGCGTCAAATTGTAATTCTCCATCAATTTCGAGGTCTGGGCGCAACTCATGAGCAAGTTTTGTTGCTTCAACTACCTTATCAACACTTTCACCGAAGCCTGAACCTTTTGTTGAATAGCTCAACATGGCGATTTTTGGATCGATTCCAAACATCTTAGCAGTAATGGCAGAGTTGATGGCAATTTCAGCCAAACCTTCAGCATCTGGATTAATGTTAATGGCACAGTCCCCAAACAAATAACGCTCTGTTCCACGTACCATGAGAAAAGCACCTGAAGTCCGTTTTACATTTGGACGAGTCTTAATAATTTGAAGAGCAGGACGAACTGTTGCTGCAGTCGAGTGAATAGCACCTGAGACCATTCCATCAACAATTCCCATGTGGACTAACATAACACCAAAGTAGTTGACATCTTCAGTTAAAACTTGACGTGCTTCTTCTTCTGTCATTTTTCCATTACGACGCTCTACCAAGGAAGCCACCATCTCTTCAAACTGAGGGTAAGCTTTTGGATCAATCACTTCGTAGCCCTCTAAGATGCCTTCAATTTCAAGATAGATGCTGATTTTATCTGGATTCCCTAGTAATATAGGGGTAACTTCTGTTTCATTCACAATCCGTTTAGCCGCTTGAAGAATACGTGGTTCTTCACCTTCTGGTAACACAATACGAGCATTCTTACCAACAAGGTTGGCTTTGAGACTTTCGAAAACTTCCATGAGTTTCTCCTTTGAAAAAATTAATTATTTGATAACTGTTGTAAGACTTGGTTAAAATCATCCGGTAAAGAACATTCAATCCGAAGCTCTTTTTCTAAAAAAGGATGATAGAAAACCAAGGAATGACAATGTAGGGCTTGACGATCAATTCCTTCTTCCATCGCACCCCCATAGAGATCATCCCCTAAAAGAGGAAAACCTATATGAGAGAAGTGGACCCGGATTTGATGAGTTCTCCCTGTATGCAACTGAATATCGACTAGATAGGTATCACCAAACTGTTGAACAACCCGATAGCTAGTGTGGGCGTACTTGCCACCCTTGGCTACCCTGCGAGTGATAATCGAATCCTCATCACGCGCAATGGGTGCAATGATGTCACCCTCATCTTCCAGACGGCCTTCTCCCTTAACCAGTGCATAATAGCGTTTTTGAATGGTCTTAGCTTGCAGTTGTTTATCCAAGCGAGCATGGGCATACCCATGCTTAGCAAAGAGCATAATTCCACTGGTATCCTTATCCAAGCGGGTTACAATGTGAACCAATTGATTTTCATAATTTTGACGGACATAATATCCCTTCACAAAATTCGCAATGGTATTAGAATGAAGAACACTAGGAATCGAAGCCACACCATGGGGTTTGTTTATCACTAAAAAGTGATCGTCTTCATATAGGATATCTAAATTACGATCGATTGCTTCCAAGCCTTCATAGCCGATCTCAGAAGGGATATCAATGGAGACCTTGTCTCCAATATCAAGGAGGTAAATGGCATTTTGTTCGACCCCATTGACTAGGATTTGACCCCCGCAAAACTTAATTTTAGCTAAGAGCCCTTTGGAGATTTGGTGCTTCTTCAGAAAGGTTTTAACCTTGACATGTTCGTCAGCGATAAACTCAAACCTCATTCGTCAATATCTCCGATAAAGGCATCCTTAACCCGATTCCAAAAACTAGTGTGACTAGGGCTCGCTACGAAATTGATCTTGTGGTTATCAATCTGGTACTCGATATGCGCGATATTTCGATAAGAATAGGTTGAATTATCGACAGAGAGAATATGGAAGCCTGGCCGAGTTGGAGTGATCTCTATCTTGTCTTTCTTAGGAACGATAATTGACGATCCCAAAGTTCGATACACACGATTGTTCAGACTGGCAATTTCAGCAATCTGTAAGGCCTCAATGGTCGGATGAAGAACTGCTCCCCCCCCAGAGACTTATTGTAGGCCGTGCTTCCTGTCGGAGTCGATACCGTAATACCATCTCCACGGAAGCGCTCAAAATGGACCCCATTGATGGTCATGTCTGCCACCATAGTTCGATCACTTCGTTTGATGGTTGCCTCATTTAGGGCCCGCATTATCTTGGTTTCTCCATTCTCAAAAGTGACTTTCACATTTAAGATAGGATATGAAACTTTAGCACCTTTATCATACTTGAGATTTTCTACCAACTTGTCAATCTCATCATCTAAATAGTCTGTATAAAATCCTAAATGTCCTGTGTGAACGCCGACAAATCGCACACGATCTAATTGGGTCTCATATTTATGGAAGGCAGATAGCAACATGCCATCTCCCCCAATGGAGATGACAATATCTGGATGCTTCTCAGTTAAAATAAAATTATTCTTTTTCAATTTGTGGCGAAGTTGTTGAAAAACCTCTTCACTCTGGCGTTTCCGATTTCGAATAATCGAAACCTTTTTACCTGTAGTCCTCATCTGTATCATCACTATTTCCAACACCATCGTTTAACTTACGATGCACCGGATCATATAGGGCTTGTGCCTCCTGAATGGCATCACGAATAGCTCCCATTTCCTCATCCAGTTGGTAAGCCAAATTTGCTGTGATTTCAAGCCGTTTCTTGATCTCGTCTGGAAAATCTCCTTTATATTTGTAATTTAATGAGTGTTCAATGGTGGCCCAGAAATTCATAGAGAGAGTCCGAATCTGAATTTCTGCTAGAATGGTCTCATTGCCACTAATGGTATCTACAGGATACTCCACCACTACGTGATAGCTCCGATAACCACTCGACTTTCTATGCCGAATATAATCTCGTTCCTGTACCACGCGCATATCCAATCGTTTCCGCAAAACTTCCAAGACCTCGTCTACGTCATCGACAAATTGAACCATGATCCGTAAACCTGCGATGTCCTGCATGTCCTGTGCTAGGTTCTCTTCAGAAATACTTCACGCTCCATCTTCTCGATAATGCTCTCAATCGGCTTTTACACGACCAGTTACAAATTCAATTGGGGAATGCTTTTTGTTGCTTATGATACTGCTTCCGTATTCCACGTAGCTTAATCTTCAGCTCCCCAACTGCTTGGATATAGGGGTCTAAAAAATTTTTCCCAATCAATCGCCATTGAATCACCTTGTCATCTCAAAAGTTTTTTTGTATAAAAATAAACACAGCTATTATTATATCATAAAATGCATCTAAACGAAAGAAAAGGAAGAGAGCATGAACCATTTAGAAATCGAATTTAAGACCTTATTGACCAAGGAAGAATACCTGGCCTTGGAACCCTTTTTCGAAGGCCAAGCAGTCATCTACCAAACCAATCACTATATCGATACACCTACTCATGCTATCCATGACCTCAAAATGGCCTTACGGATCCGTATTCTGCCCGAAAAAGCTGAGCTAACCCTCAAGGTTCCTCAAGATGCTGGCCACTTTGAGTACAATCAATCTCTTAGTCAAGCACAAGTCAATCAATTTTTAACACAAGATCAGCTTCCAAAAGGCGAGATTCATGACTACCTTATCAAACATAACATTCCCGTAAAAGACTTAGTTGTTTGGGGAAGTTTAGAGACAGAGAGACGGGAAAAAAGAATTGAAAATGGCCTCTTAGCCTTTGATCGTAGCCGTTATAACTCGCAAGAAGATTATGAGCTTGAAATGGAAGTTGAGGATGCTTCTGATGAAATCTATTTTTCACAAATTTATAAAGGAAAACGGCATTGAATGGAAGCCAGCTAAAAGTAAAGTTGCAAGATTAGCTCAAAGTTTAGCAAAATAGCTGAAATTATTGATATTTTTTGCTAAAATAGGGCTAGATCAAAATATCTAAATGAGGAACATACACATGTCAGAAAAAAACAATATGAAGCTCTTCGCTCTCAACTCTAATCAAGAAATTGCACAAAAGATTGCTGATGTTGCTGGTATCCCTCTTGGGAAACTTTCCTCACGTCAATTTTTCAGACGGTGAAATCCAAATCAATATTGAGGAAAGTGTTCGTGGATACGATATTTATATTATCCAATCTACTAGCTTTCCAGTAAACAATCATCTGATGGAATTGCTGATTATGGTAGATGCCTGCCAACGAGCAAGTGCTCACACTGTCAACGTTGTCCTACCATACTTCGGATATGCTCGCCAAGACCGAACTGCTGCTCCACGCGAACCAATTACAGCTAAATTGGTGGCTAATATGTTGGTAAAAGCTGGGGTAGACCGTGTCGTTACTTTGGATCTACACGCAGTTCAGGTCCAAGGTTTCTTCGATATTCCAGTGGATAACTTGTTTACAATTCCTCTTTTTGCTGAACATTACATAGAGCATGGTTTGACTGGTCCTGATGTAGTTGTGGTCAGCCCTAAAAACTCTGGCGTCAAACGAGCTCGCAATCTTGCTGAATATTTAGATGCTCCAATTGCTATCATCGATTATGCTCAAGATGATGCTAGTCGGGATCAAGGGTATATTATTGGAGATGTAGCTGGAAAGAAAGCTATTTTAATCGATGATATTCTTAATACAGGAAAAACCTTTTCAGAAGCTTCAAAAATTGTGGAACGTGAAGGGGCAACAGAAATATATGCTGTATCCAGTCACGGCTTATTTGTCAACGGAGCTGCAACATTACTGGATCAATCTCCAATCAAAGAAATCCTCGTTACAGATTCTGTAGCAACCAAGGAACAAAAACCAAAGAATGTTAAGTACATCACAGCAAGTGAATTACTTGGAGATGCCTTGGTACGGATCCAGGAGAAAAAACCGGTCAGCCCACTCTTTGCTTACCACAAGAAATAAGGTGATGGTGTGATATATTTTGACAATGCGGCGACTAGCCCTCTCAGCCCTAGTGTTATTGAAGCAATGACCCAAACCATGGGAACTGTATTTGGTAACCCATCCAGTCTGCATGCGCATGGACGCGAGGCGAAAAAGCTCCTCAGAGATGCTCGCCAAACTATAGCTAGTTGCTTACATACCAAAAGCGATCAAATTACCTTTACTTCTGGTGGAACTGAAAGCAATAATACTGTGATCAAAGGATACTGTCTCAAACATCAGGACAAAGGGAAGCATATTATTACAACTGCCATTGAGCACCACGCTGTTCTTGAGCCAATTGACTATTTAGTAGACCAGTTTGGTTTTGAAGTCACGGTCATCCAACCAGTAAACCAGACAATCCGCCCTGAAGATATTCAGGCAGCTCTTCGTCCGGATACCATCCTCGTTTCTACTATGTTCGCTAATAATGAAACAGGAGATTTATTACCTGTTAAGGAAATTGCTGACCTCTTACAAGATCATCCTGCGGCCTATCATGTCGATGCTGTACAAGCAATTGGAAAGATTTCAGTCGCTCCAGATGAACTAGGCATTGATTTCCCTAAGTGCTTCAGCTCATAAATTTCATGGACCAAAGGGTGTTGGCTTTCTCTACGCAAAAGACTCCAAACTTCTTTAACCTTCTCCACGGAGGTGATCAAGAGGAAACATCGGGCCAGTACCGAAAATCTTGTTTCGATTATAGGAATGGCTCAAGCCCTTAAAGAAGCCTGCGAACAGATGGACTCCCATTATCAGTCCATAAAAAATCTTTCTGACCAACTCATAGATGGCTTGGGCGATTTGAACTATTATCTAAATGGGTCTGACCATAAGCTTCCTCATGTATTAAACATTGGCTTTCCAGCTGTGAGCAACGATATCCTTTTACTTCGTTTGGATCTTGCTGGCATCTCAATTTCTACAGGCTCTGCTTGTACTGCTGGGACCGTGCAACCCAGCCATGTCCTAGCAGCTTATTATGGGTCTGAGTCCCCTCGCTTGAAAGAATCTATTCGGATTAGCTTTTCCGAATTCAATACTTCTGACGAAGTAACGAGCTTTATTAAAACAATTCATCAACTATTAGGAGAACTACATGGCATTTGAAACATCTGTCTCATTGACGAACTGCGACTATACCTACGCAATTCATCCAAACATTAAGAAATATACTCTGCGTGATAACACCTTTTTCTGTCACTAAGGTAGAGAACTACGAATTAAATCGTCTTTTTGGAAGCTGTACCAAATAGTGGAGATGGCTTTTAAATTAAAGATTATCTTCAATAAGGACCTTACAGGATTTAAGATCAATATCACGGATAAATCCGGTCTTCGTTTGGTTAACATTTTTAAAAATCCAGAAAACAAAATCATCCAACAAAAATTCTACTTCCTAATGGATAGTCTAGTAGAACGTGAGATCTTTGAAAAAAATTGAAAACTAAGGGTAAAGGGAATGATGACCCTAACCTAACTAGATGCCTACCAGGCTCAACGTCAGGTATCCTTTGAGAACTTAGACTCCTGTCTCATACCCTTCTCTGGTTGCGTCTCTCTTCCTGATTCTTATCAAGTAAACTCACTGACTTACCAAGGTCTTCCTCTTCCCTTTTATGGGGAAATTGGCGACCTTTATCGTTGCCTTTTTCAGCTCCATGAAAAAGAGAGTAAACTTTCATAAATACATATAAAACACCAAATATTGGTGTTTTTTTATTAGAGATAGTTGATTTTTTCACAAACTTTTTATAAAATAGATTAGAAAGGTTGTGATATTGTGAAACAAGATAAGAATAATCCAATTCCTCGCGCCACTGCAAAACGGCTTTCCTTGTATTACCGCATTTTCAAGCGCTTTAATGCAGAAACATTGAACGAGCCAACTCCAAACAAATTGCGGAAGCCATTGGGATTGACTCTGCAACTGTTCGTCGTGACTTCTCCTACTTTGGTGAGTTAGGACGTCGTGGTTTCGGCTACGATGTCAAGAAGTTGATGAACTTTTTTGCAGACCTCTTGAATGATAATTCAATTACCAACGTTGCGATTGTAGGAATTGGAAATATGGGAAGTGCTCTACTCCACTATCGTTTCCATGAACGGAATAAGATGAAAATCGTTATGGCTTTCGATACGGATGATCATGAATTGGTTGATACTAAGAGCAAGGATGGGATTCCTATTTTCGGTATTTCAAGTCTAAAAGAAAAATTAGCTGGACAGGATATTCAGACGGCTATTTTAACCGTTCCGAGTGTTAAATCCCAAGAGGTAGCAAGCCTACTAGTAGAAGCTGGCATCAAGGGAATATTAAGCTTTTCACCTGTTCATCTATCAGTCCCAAAGGATGTCGTCGTTCAATATGTAGACCTAACAAGTGAGTTACAAACTCTACTCTACTTTATGAGAAAAAATAATCCTTAAATCGGAGCCAATTCAAGAAACTGGACTAGAAGAAACCAGGTTTCCTAACGAAAAAAGGAGCGAGGAGAGTGATCCTATCATTCATCTCGCTTCTTTTTATCTTTCTATACGCTTTAGACCAAGAGGTCCGTTTCTTCCCTATAGCTATAATAATCATCAGCAGAGACAATCAAATGATCTAAAAAGACGATTCCTAAGCAATTACAAGCATCCAGCATCTGTTGTGTGACCCCATCGTCATTCTTACTAGGTCTTATAAAACCGGAAGGATGATTGTGAACGAGAATGACGGAAGTCGCCATATGCTTCACAGCATAGTGAAGAATCTCTCTAGGCTCAGCAATGCTTCGATCGACCGTTCCAATAAAAATGACCTGTTGATGGATAATATGGTTTTGAGTATTTAAATAGAGTGCTACGAGATGCTCCTGTTTTTTTTGCCCTATTTCTTGTTGCATCATACGAGCAAGCTTTTTGGCTACTTATGATTTGCTCAGTTTCTATGACTTCTGCGACCTGTACTCTTTTTTTCCAAGTTCGATGGTCACCAACAGCTCAATCGCCTTTACCTTTCCAATACCAGGGATTTCTTGTAATTCCTGTAGACTTAAACTCCCAAGATCTTTCAGACTCTTGAGAGTTGCTAAAAGGTCCTGAGAAATTTCATAAACATTCTTTGATTTGTTCCCCGTTCGCAAAAGAATAGAAAGTAATTCTTGATGACTAAGTTTGTCTGCCCCTTCTGCAACCATTCGTTCTCTTGGTAAGAGACCTGATTCTTGAAAAACGATATTATACATAAAAAACCTCCTCAATTAATAATTCGCAATTGAGGAGGAAAATGGTTGCTTCTTTAGAGAAATTTTTAAACGGGACAAACCTCTTCCTTAAGGTTCTCCAATATTCTAGTCTCTTCATTTGTAAATGAAATTCGATAGCCTTTTTGGACCTGGTCCAGAGTAGCTAAAAATTGACGGATTTCACATCGAATTAAATGTTCTTGTCCTGAAGGAAGGCTTTCAATCGCCTCATAGACTTGTTCAACTTCATAGATTCCCTTGGTAACAAGACCAGTCTTTGGGAAATCATTGACAAGCAAACCATAAAAATGACTTAAGAGTTTATAAATATGGTCCTTACTCATCTATCATCCTCCATATTGTTTTCTATCACAACTATATTATAGAACAGAAACCTTCAAAAAAATATTTCAGTATGGTTACAATTTGTAACCGTTTGCTTACAAGTTGGCAAAAGAATAACAAGAAAAGAGGCTTTTTAACCTCTTTTCTTTTTGATTACAATTGCATTTGATTGTAAGACTTGCTGAAAGCTTCTAAAATCTCTTTTGGAGCTTGATCATAGTCTACAGACGTTTCTAACGTACCTTTAACAATAATCCGATTGGTTGCAGCTAAATCATCACAGGTAACCAAAGTAATCTCATTAACACCTTCGTGGTCAGCAATGACATCAATACGATCCGGAGATACTGTTTCCAAAGAGGTAATCACATAGGTATAGATCTTTTCTTTATCTGTGACATAGATTTTCATTCCAGCCTTGGCATTGTCCAATGGAGAAAAGAGCATAGCATTCGCGCCTGTTAATCCAAAGACATGGTGACTAGCTAAGGAGTAATTCCCTTGGCCCATGACTTGATCTTCCTTCATGGTACCAGCTCCATAATAGAGACCCACATTGTCCAAACCTTTAAAAATAGGAAGGTTCATCTTTAATTCTGGGATTGCAATTCCTCCAATTACTGGTAACTTCTGTGCCTGCCATTGAGCATTAATAACTGCCTCTGTCGACAGAGATTTTACCTCTTGAAAATCAAAGCTAGTCTTAGCTTCCTTATTCTTCTCAATAGTCTTTTTCGAAACTTTGCTCACCTGGTACTTATTTGTATGCCAGACCATAATCATGTTTCGAATCGGTGCATTAAATGAGAGCAATTGATAAAAGGATTAACAAGGTTGCAACAATATTTATCAGACGATTGCGCAAACTTTTTTTCACTTTTTTTCTTTTTCTAGATGCCATTCTTTATCTTATCCTTCACTTTCAGTTTCAATTTCTGAGTCATCTTTTTCATCCGCTTGAACGGTTGTAAAGGTTACGATTTGAGCATCTTGATCTAAACGCATGACTTTTACACCCATAGTCGAGCGACCAGTTTGTGAAATATTGGCAACACTCGTACGAATCATAACGCCTGTGTTGGTAATAATCATTAAGTCTTCATCTCCCTTGACAGTCATGAGACCAGCCAGAGGACCATTCTTATCGACGACATTAGCAGTTTTAATCCCTTTACCACCACGTCCTTTTGTTGGATACTCATCAGCACGCGTGCGTTTACCGTATCCCTTTTCAGTGATAATCAATACTTCATCTTGATCGGTAATCACACTTGCACCGACCACTTGGTCACCTGGACGAAGATTAACCCCTCGTACTCCCGTCGCTGAACGCCCCATATTCCGAACAACAGACTCTTTGAAGCGGACCGAATATCCATATTTAGTCCCTATGATAACGTCTGTATTTCCATCGGTGAGGAAGACGTTAATCAACTCATCCTCATCTTTCAGATTAAGAGCTTTCAAACCATTTTGACGGATATTGGCAAACTCGGTCACACTGGTCCGTTTAACTAGTCCAGAACGAGTTGTAAAAAAGAGATAGGCGTCTTCACTCCGATCTTGAGCAACATTAATAATGGTCTGAATCGATTCTCCATCATCTAACTTAAGCAAGTTAACAATAGGTAGCCCCTTGGCTGTACGACCATATTCTGGAATTTCATACCCTTTCAGACGGTATACACGCCCCTTATTGGTAAAGAATAGTAAACGATCATGAGTACTGGTAGAAACCAATTCTCGGACGAAATCATCATCCTTAACACCAGTCCCTTGAACACCGCGGCCACCTCGTTTCTGAGCAGTAAATTCGTCCTGATCGAGACGTTTGATGTAGCCTTTATTAGACAGCGTAATCAATACATTGGTCTCTTCAATCAAGTCTTCATCTTCTAGTGAAAGAACTTCTCCCACCATCAACTCCGTGCGACGTGGATCTCCAAACTTGCGTTTTACTTCATCGAGCTCTTCCTTGATAATCGCAGCTACACGCTCAGGCTTGGCTAGGATATCTGTAAGATCTGCAATCAAGGCAATGAGGTCATCGTATTCGCTTTGGATCTTATCGCGTTCCAAACCAGTCAAACGACGAAGACGCATATCCAAGATAGCTTGACTTTGACGCTCAGAAAGCTTGAACTTACTCATCAATTCTGCCTGTGCTTCTGCATCTGTCTGGCTATTCCGAATGATTTTAATCACTTCATCGATATGATCAAGAGCGATTAGGAGACCTTCTAAAATATGGGCACGTGCTTCTGCCTTCTCTTTATCAAAGATGGTCCGACGAGTCACCACTTCTTTTTGGTGTTCAATATAAGACCCTAAATCTCACGAAGCGAGAGAATCTTTGGAACACCATTTTGGATGGCCAACATATTGAAACCAAAGTTGGTTTGCATTTGGGTCATCTTGAAAAGATTGTTCAAGATAACATTGGCTGAAGCATCCCGGCGGACTTCAATGACGAAACGGACCCCCTCACGGTTGGACTCATCCCGAACTGCCGTAATTCCATCAATCCGTTTTTCTTGGACTAAACGAACAATATGTTCATGGACTTTTGTCTTATTGACCATATAAGGAAATTCTGTAACAACAATGCGTTCACGGCCTGTCTTGGTCTCTTCAATTTCTGTCCGAGACCGTAAGACAATTGAGCCTTTTCCTGTTTCATAGGCCTTATGAATACCTGATTTGCCCATGACCAAGGCCCCGGTTGGGAAATCTGGTCCAGGAAGCACTTCCATCAGTTCGCGCGTTGTCACGTCCGGATTGTCCATCATTAACTTGACCGCTTCAATGGATTCTCCAAGGTTATGTGGAGGAATATTCGTCGCCATCCCAACCGCAATCCCTGTTGCACCATTGACTAGTAAATTAGGGAAGCGGGCTGGAAGAACATTCGGTTCACGTTCGCTAGCGTCGTAGTTATCTGTAAAGTCAACCGTATTCTTGTTGATATCACGGAGCATCTCCAGCGCAATTTTGCTCATACGAGCTTCAGTATAACGCTGGGCGGCAGCTCCATCTCCATCCATAGAACCAAAGTTCCCATGGCCGTCTACGAGCATATAGCGATAGCTCCACCATTGAGCCATCCGAACCATAGCCTCATAAATAGAGTAGTCACCATGCGGATGGTATTTACCCATTACATCCCCAGTAATACGGGCAGATTTCTTATGTGGTTTATCTGGTGTAACCCCAAGTTCATTCATTCCATAAAGGATCCGACGATGAACTGGCTTTAAACCATCTCGCACGTCAGGAAGAGCCCGAGACACGATAACACTCATAGCGTAATCGATAAAACTGGTCTTCATTTCTGATGCTAAATTAACATCAATTAAATTATTATCCTGCATTAAAACAATGCCTCTCTTTAATTAATTCACTCTACTATTATAACATATTCTGCCTTATTTTTCTGGTTTCTAACACATTCATAAAAACGTTTACATAGGCAAAATGGTCGTAATTCCGTGACAAAAAAATGCAAAAGTGGTAGAATAAAACCGAATGGGGAAAGCCCAAAAAAAATGAAGGAGACGTTTAGAAAATGACTTTAACTAAACAACATAAAAAAGTTATCCTTGTTGGTGATGGTGCGGTAGGTTCATCTTACGCTTTTGCACTTGTTACTCAAGGAATCGCACAAGAACTTGGTATCATCGAAATCCCTCAATTATTTGAAAAAGCGGTTGGTGATGCAGAAGACCTTAGCCATGCCCTTGCCTTCACTTCACCTAAAAAGATCTATGCTGCTAAGTACGAAGACTGTGCGGATGCGGACTTAGTTGTTATTACAGCAGGCGCTCCTCAAAAACCAGGCGAAACTCGTCTTGACCTCGTTGGTAAAAACCTTGCCATCAACAAATCTATCGTTGAGCAAGTCGTTGCTTCAGGATTTAACGGTATCTTTCTTGTTGCTGCAAACCCAGTTGACGTCTTGACTTACTCTACTTGGAAGTTCTCAGGTTTCCCTAAAGAACGCGTTATCGGTTCTGGTACTTCTCTTGACTCAGCTCGCTTCCGTCAAGCACTTGCTGAAACTATCGGTGTTGACGCTCGTTCAGTCCATGCCTACATCATGGGTGAACACGGTGACTCAGAATTTGCCGTTTGGTCACATGCGAACGTTGCTGGTGTAAAATTGGAACAGTGGTTGCAAGCAAACCGTGACTTGAACGAAGCTGACCTTGTAGATCTCTTCATCTCTGTACGTGATGCTGCTTACTCCATCATCAATAAGAAAGGTGCTACTTACTACGGTATCGCCGTTGCTCTTGCTCGTATCACTCGTGCAATCCTTGATGACGAAAATGCAGTTCTTCCACTTTCAGTCTTCCAAGAAGGTCAATACGGTGTTGAGAACGTCTTTATCGGTCAACCAGCGATCGTTGGTGCACACGGTATCGTTCGTCCAGTTAACATCCCATTGAACGACGCTGAAACACAAAAAATGCAAGCATCTGCAAAAGAATTACAAGCGATTATCGACGAAGCATGGAAGAACCCAGAATTCCAAGCAGCTTCTAAAAACTAAACAAATACTTAAACACCATGTCTTAGGACATGGTGTTTTCTTGATCTCATCGAAAAGGGCTCTGAGAGTCCGATACTGCTCTTAAAAATTCACAGGTATCTTTCCATCTAGATACAAAAAAAGAGAGCCACTCCGCTCTCCTATCCTTATCCACCCTGAGGGAATCGAACCCCCATCTCAAGAACCGGAATCTTACGTGATATCCATTACACTAAGGGTGGCAACTGTTATAGTATATCAAATTCTCGAGAATATTACAAGTAAAAAAGAGAGTGGGACAGAAATCGGTAATTCGTTAGAATTCGATTTCGTCGTCCCACCTCCGCACAGTTGAGTAGGGCTGTAAAAGCTGATGAATTCAGCGTAGTAGAGCCCACTCAACCACTGCGTCTTGCTCGATAATCCAAAGACAATTGAGAGGCTAGGACTTTTGTCCCAGCCTCTTTTGAATATTACAATTCGATATCGCCAAACAAGTCAGCCATTGAGAATCCAGTTTGAGTTTCTGGAAGTTCAAAGTCACGTTTTTTTCTTGTTTTTGGACGACGTGGACGTTGTTGACGTTTTTCTTGTTTTTCGCCTTCTTCTTGAGCTGGACGTTCTTCAAGAGCTTTGATAGAAAGTGATACACGTTCATCAGCAGCATTTACTTCAAGAACTTTAACAGTTACTTCTTGTCCAACTTTAAGAACATCTTTTGGATTTTCAACACGTTTGTGTGAAATTTGTGAGATGTGTACAAGTCCATCGATACCTGGCAATACTTCAACGAATGCACCGAAGTCAGTCAAACGTTTAACAGTACCTTCGATTACATCACCAGCAGCCAATTTTTGTTCTACGCCATCCCATGGTCCAGGTGTTGTTGCTTTCAATGAAAGTGATACGCGACCTTCTTCTTCGTTCAAGTCAAGAACTTTTACTTCAATTTCTTCACCTACAGTTACGACTGACTTAGGTGAAACGTTGCGTTCGTGTGACAATTCAGTCAAGTGAACCAATCCATCAACCCCACCAAGGTCGATGAAAGCACCGAAGCTAGTGATACGAGCAACTTTACCAGTTACAACGTCACCAACGTTCAATTTACCAAATACTTCAGCGCGAGCTGCAGCTGATGCAGCTTCAACAACTTCACGACGAGAAAGGATGAAGCGGTTTTCTTTTGCGTCAACTTCTTTGATTTTAGCATCAAATTCTTGACCTACGAAACGTTCAGTGTTACGTACAAAACGAGTATCAAGCATTGAAGCTGGAATAAATCCACGAAGTCCTTCAAATTCTACTGAAAGTCCGCCCTTAACAGCGCGAGTTCCTTTAACAGTAACAACTTCTTCTTCACGTCCGACCAATTTGTCCCATGCTTTGCGAGCTTCCAAACGTTTTTTAGATACAAGGTAAGTTACTGTATCAGTATCTTTACCAACTACTTGACGAAGAACAAGCAATTCAAGTGTTTCACCTGGTTTTACCAAGTCGTTGATGTCAGCATCACGATCGTTTGTCAATTCGCGAAGAGTCAAGACACCTTCGACACCAGTTCCAGAGATTGCAACGTTAGCTTGTGTAGCGTCAACTGTTAATACTTCAGCAGTAACGACGTCACCTGGTTCAACTTGGCTAACACTGTTTAGCAAATCTTCAAATTCATTCATCTAAAAAATCCTCCAACAATCAAGTTTTCTAAACTTGACATACTTATAATTATTTTTCCTAAGCAAGCACTCGCAACGACATCAAATGATCTATAACGATTTCATCATATAAAGAAATAAAATACCTGAGTAGATATTTTACCACCTTATCTGATATTACCTAGAACTGGGGTAGCTGGATTCGAACCAACGCATGAGGGAGTCAAAGTCCCTTGCCTTACCGCTTGGCTATACCCCAAAAAGAGCGCTGACCTTAGTCACTTTATCATCGTCACAATGAACGCCAATGGAGAGAGAGGGATTCGAACCCCCGAACCCGAAGGAGCGGATTTACAGTCCGCCGCGTTTAGCCTCTTCGCTATCTCTCCAAGCAAATCAACAGTCACAATTATACCATTGATTTAATTAAAATGCAACCCCTTATTTGTTCAAATTGTAATTTTCGATGGCACTTTCCACTGCTTTTTCAAGGGATTTATAGAGACTGTCTACAGATGCATTTTTAACAAGGGCAAATTGAGCACCCATATCAGCAATCTCAGCAATAGCCTTCTTCCCAATCGTTAATTGGTAGCCATCAAAGGTTTCCTTACCTACAACCACTTTACTATCTGCAATTTGAATTTCGATTTTTTTATCTTTTTTACTCATTCTTCTACCTCATTTCAACCCCTTTATTTTACAAAATTTTTCACATGCTTGCAAGCCGAAAAATGTTTCGTTTTTAAATTATTATATTTTGCTAGTATCTCTTTCTAAGAAAAAAGAGGGAGTTCTCCTCCCTCTGATCATTCCTTTAATCGTTTACTTTGAAGATCCATCCTTCTGGTGCTTCAATATCACCAAACTGAATGCCCGTTAATTCATCATAAGCTTCCGGGTAATCGGTCCTACTTCCGTTTCTGAATAGAAGACATGGAAATCATCTCCGTGCTGAACACCCCCGATTGGAGAAATAACTGCGGCAGTTCCACAAGCACCTGCTTCGACAAAGCGGTCTAGATTATCGATTGGGACATCCCCTTCGATTGGTTTCAAACCAAGACGATGCTCAGCAAGATAGAGCAAGGAATACTTGGTGATAGATGGCAGAATTGATGGGCTAAGTGGAGTCACAAACTCATTATCTGCTGTGATCCCAAAGAAGTTAGCAGATCCCACTTCTTCAATCTTGGTGTGGGTCGCTGGATCCAAGTAAATTACGTCTGAGAAGTTGCGAGACTTAGCTAATTTACCAGGTAAGAGGCTAGCGGCATAGTTTCCACCGACTTTCGCTGCACCCGTCCCATGAGGAGCTGCCCGGTCATATTCGTCTTGGATTAAGAAGTTGGTTGGAACCAAGCCACCCTTGAAGTAGTTTCCTACTGGCATAGCAAAGATAGTAAAGATGTATTCTTCTGCTGGCTTCACTCCAATGATATCTCCGACACCAATCAAAAGCGGACGAAGATAGAGTGTTCCACCTGTTCCATACGGTGGGACATATTCTTCATTGGCACGCACTACTGCTTTACAAGCTTCCACAAACATATCCGTTGGAACTCGAGGCATCAAAAGACGATCAGCGGTCCGTTGAAGGCGTTTGGCATTTTCATCTGGACGGAATAATTGAACACTGCCATCCTTGTCCGATAAGCCTTCAAGCCTTCAAAGGCTTGCTGTCCATAGTGCAAACTTGGAGAAGATTCTGAAATATGAAGAGTGGAATCTTCAGATAACTCTCCCTTCTCCCAGGCTCCATTACGGTAATAAGCAATGTATCGATAGGGTAATTTCATATAAGAAAATCCGAGATTTTCCCAATCAAGTGATACTGTCATTTTTGTTTTCCTTCTTCCATTCAAGACTTGCTAAATAGCAAGAGACACCTGTGAAGATGACTTTATTCATGTACTCTATTTTACACCATTTCATGAGAATTTCAAGTGAAGTTTGCAATTTTCTGAAAATTTATCGAGCAAAAAAAATTAGCCATAAACTGGCTAATTTTGGTTTTATTTGATTCTAGCAGTAAAGACTTCTTGATCAGAAATTTGATCATTGACAAAGGAACCATTGCTAGTTCGTTCTGACAAGTTGAGTTGGGTAACATCCACTTCTGTCACCTGACCTGTTGTGGAGGTAATCTGAAGGATTTGATCCTGCTCTGCTACTTCTTCCTGGCTCGTAAAGAGATCAAAATCTCCTTGGTCCGTAAAGACTGGACCTGCCTTGAAGACACGGTGTGGTTTAGACTTCAATTCACGTAAGACTTGCAATCCGCGTTTGGCCCGGCTGGTCACTGGAATATCGTCCTGGGACATCCGTTTCAGACTGCCTCGCTGGGTCAGAATGTACATGCTTGGAGTCGTTGACTTAAAGACGGCTACCACTTGATCTCCATCTTTCAGGTTAATAGCTTTGACCCCTGCTGCTTTAGCCCCAACTACTGGCACCTCTTCAATATTGAAGCGCAGACCATAGCCATTTTTGGTAATGATCATGATGTCTTCGAGGACAACCGGTGCAACCGCTATGATACGGTCCTCTTGGTCTTTCAGCTTAGCGTACTTCGTTGATTTAGAACGATAGGTCCGCCATGGGCTCAATTCCTTGCGTTCAAAGCGCTTGATTTGGCCTTGTTGAGTACTGCGAAGTAGGTAACTCCTTCAAATTGATCCACAATCTCCGCAAAGAGAATTTCTTCTTCCTGCTCGAAATTGGTCAAGGTCTGACTGAGGTGCTCACCGATGTCCTTCCACTTGGTATCTGCCAATTCATGAACAGGTCGATAAATGGCATTTCCCAAGTTGGTAAAGAGTAAGAGATGCTGGGTAGTCTTAGCAGGCTCTACGAAAATCAATTCATCGTCGTCCCGCTTACCGACTTCTTCCACTGTAGATGCATTGAAAGAACGAGGAGAGGTTCGTTTGATATAACCAGCACGGGTCACGCTAACGAAGGTTTCTTCTTCGACAATGAGGCTGGCTGTATCAATCTCAATTGTTTTAGCAGTATCTTGTAACTCACTACGACGCGGATTGCCAAAGAGCTTCTTAACTTCACGCAATTCCTTCTTCATGAGATTGAACATGGTCCGTTCATCCCCAATGATAGCAGCCAAGGTGGCGATTTGCTCTTTAAGACTGGCATGCTCTTCTTCCAAGGTGACAATATCTGTATTGGTCAAACGGTACAATTGCAAGGTGACAATGGCTTCTGCTTGCTCTTCTGTGAAATCATAGCTGATCTTAAGGTTTTCCTTAGCATCTGCCTTGTTATCAGAAGCACGGATCAAAGCGATGACTTCATCTAGGATAGAAATGACGCGGATCAAGCCCTCTACAATGTGGAGGCGTCGTTCAGCCTTTTCCTTGTCAAAGCGCGAGCGAGCGACAATGATATCTCGACGGTGAGCAATGTAGCTTGATAAAATCGGTACAATCCCCACTTGACGAGGGGTATAGTTGTCAATTGCTACCATATTGAAGTTGTAGTTGACCTGCAAATCTGTATACTTGAACAAGTAGTTCAAGATCAAATCTGCATTGGCATCTTTTTTCAACTCAATAGCAATACGAAGACCATCTCGGTCAGACTCATCTCGCACCTCAGCGATACCTGCCACCTTGTTGTTAACACGGACATCGTCGATCTTCTTGACCAAAACGGCCTTGTTGATCTCATAAGGAATCTCAGTGACCACGATTTGCTGCTTACCGCCTTTGAGTTGCTCGATCACTGTCTTAGAGCGGACAACCACCCGTCCCTTACCAGTTTCATAGGCTTTCTTGATCTCATCGCGCCCTTGGATAATGGCACCGGTCGGGAAATCAGGTCCAGGAAGAAACTCCATGAGTTTGTCTACCTTAGCAGAAGGATGGTCGATCATGTAGACCACCGCATCGATGACTTCAGCAAGGTTATGGGGCGGAATATCCGTCGCATAACCAGCAGAAATACCAGTCGCCCCATTGACCAAGAGGTTTGGAAAGGCTGCAGGCAAAACAGTTGGCTCTTTTTCTGTATCGTCAAAGTTCCAGGCAAATGGCACCGTGTTCTTTTCGATATCTTGAAGGAGATAACCAGCAATTTCAGATAGACGGGCTTCCGTATAACGCATAGCAGCAGGTGGATCACCGTCCATGGAACCATTGTTACCGTGCATCTCAACAAGAATCTCACGATTCTTCCAATCTTGAGACATGCGGACCATGGCATCATAGATTGAAATATCCCCGTGAGGGTGGAAATTACCCATGATATTTCCGACAGACTTGGCAGACTTGCGGTAGCCCTTGTCATGGGTATTGCCGTCCTTATTCATAGAATAAAGAATCCGCCGTTGAACAGGTTTCAAGCCATCCCGAATATCAGGAAGGGCCCGTTCTTGAATAATGTATTTGGAGTAGCGACCAAAGCGCTCTCCCATGATGTCCTCTAAGGACATATTTTGGATATTACTCATATAAGATACAAAGCCCGTAAAATACAAAGTGAAAATAGGAAATCCTTGCAGTGAGCGATGCTCACAAGAGAATTTATCTTTTTCACACAGTATTTAGGGCGTGTTCAACTCCTTTCAAAGAATGTTGAGTAGATTTTTAGAAAAAGGAATTCAGTTACTACATGTAACCAAACGATCCTTTCTGTAGTTTAAAAAAGATTCATTAATGATTCGAAAGTTTCTCTTTAACATAAGAAATCATTTTCTCTGCTACTTCCTTATCGTAAGTAAACCCCATCTTTTGGGCCAATTCTTGCGCTTCACCATCGAATAACTTTATGGTAGCAAATAAGGACTGACCAACCTTCTCTATACTAGATAGATCAAGAAGTGCTGAGAACACTTTTTCCTTCTCAGCTGGGAGATAGTGAAAAAGGTACTTGTAGTTCTTTCCGATATCAACTGCTCCCCTATCACTTGTCACCTGCCAAGCTAAGACCTTGAGGATTTCTTGCTGGCAAATGCCATAGAGGTGATCAGTCGCATAGATGAGCTGATTTCTTCGAATGGCCTTTACGACATAAGCAGATACCCACCAAAATTCATTGCAGGATGCTGCAAATTCCTCTTCGGAGGGCGGAGCGGTCCAGTAACGCTTGGCGTTAGGCTGGTAGGCTTCAAACAAACCTTTTTCGTCTTTTATAACTTCAAATTTTGATTCGCTATCTACCCACTCTTGCATGTGCCCCTTGGGACAGAGAGTTAGATCAATGCGATTACCATCCTCAAAGAGCATGAGATACAGACAACGATTTCCCAGCGTTATCTCTTGCTCAATAATACGTTTGCCAAACTGGTCCAACCAAGAAAGGTCACTCGTCAGAATATCTAAGTTGTCCACGACATACACAACATCATAGTCTTGAAACTCATCTTTTGGTGCTTTTGTATCGGTCCGTGAACCAGACATGGCAATAGCCTTAACTTGTAAAGTTTTGGCGGCCTGTAGAATCACATCAAGCATTTCTGTTTCTGATCTCATATCAATACCTTCTCGTTTTCTCGGATACTCGTTGTCTGCTTCTTCTTTTTGTGAATAGATTCTATACTATAATTCCCCTGTCTGGTAAAGGCTGTACTCTTCGTAATAATATGAAGCATCCACCACCTTAAAGAAACGGGCCTGAGTGAGGTCATCCGTCAGATAACGGGCAAAGCCAAGGATTTTCTGGTCCTCTTCAAGCATCAAGTAATGTACTTTGTACTTCGTCCGATTCTCGGAAAAAGTTTTTGCTCCTGCAAGAGCTCCTCCAAAAAATAAAAGTTCGTCTTTTAACTAAAAATACACTCGTCCGATTTTCGGATAAATAGAATTTACTCCAAAATGCACCGTTAGAAAATCTTGTGTCTCACTTTAGCCCTGGTGAGCTTGCTAGAAATTTTGGTGATTTGAAATTTGATGAGTCCAATCTATCCGTTTTTTTAAAACAAATCGATTGTTTCCAGTATATTATACACAGTATTGCGTACTTCCTCGTTCTGTTCTCCTTTGACTTGACATAATAGAATATTTGCTTTTTTAAAAAGCCATTCATATTGGCTTTTTTTAAAAAGTTTACCTTTTTTTCATTATAAAAACAAATTTCTTTCTCTCTCAATTTATCAATAATATCAGGAGAAATTATAATATTTTCTGAACTATCAAAGATGTAATATTTTTATAATATTTTTCAAAAAGAAGCAGTATCTTTTTCGTTCTTATAACTATCATACTTATCATTAAGTAACTTCAGCAATTTATCTTTCAAATAATCATTTTTCTTCGTTTGGTACAACACAATAAAAATATGCTGGAAAAATCTCTATTTTGTGGGATTAAACCAAAACTGCAACCTAAATGATTCATAATTCCAGTATCGTTATAAGAAAAATTCTGTACAGCCGGCACCACACCACTGAATATCGTTTTTCAATTTATAACCGTATACTTTAAAATGTTCATCAATTTCAGTATCAGTTAATGGAATTTTTCTTAATTACTTTATCAAATTTGGTTTTTAATACTTCTAAATTTGATATATTAGTTTTAGTGTTTGCTATTTTTATTGCATTATCATAAATAATATTCCTTTTTTTGGGTTATAGCTGAAGAAAGTGATTTCCCGACTCCTTTTTCTGAATCAAGTGTATCTTCATATCGCTTTCAGAGCGTAGTTTTTCTTTTTAAATAATGATATAAAAAAAGAAACGATAAGAATACAAAAACAAATACTGTTTGACAGAAGGAATCGGTTTTAAAAATTTCTATTGGTGAAAAAAATATGACTATCATGTTCTTTACAAAAATAGTGGCATAGTACCTGCGTCATTTATATTGATTTCATAAAATAATTCATTATGCAAATCAGGATTTTGTAAATTACTAATAATACTTTTTAATATCGGTAGAAAAAAACAGAATATCCGTTACTAGTTCTTCCTGCAATCTTTTTTTCTAATAAATTCCTAGGAAAAAGTATGAGATTTAATAGGTTTCCTATCGCAATTAGGAAATTGACACTTTTTCCTTTAGATTCAAAAACGCTTCATATTATCTCGGTCGAAAGCTTGAAGTTTTTTTCTATCAGTTATAGAAATATCATGAAGATTATTTCGTTCCATTTGCTTCTTTAGCTTCTCAATTACCAAATGACAATGTTTGTATTTTTTTCCTGAATTATTATCATTTCTTTTGATACACATACTTCAACTTCCTTTTTTTAAAGCATTTTTTTATATTTTATTTTTGGCTCCTTACTTAAAAACAACTTCCCCACTCTCCTCCAGTGTAAACTTAACGTTATCTTCGATCCATTGGCGACGTGGTGCAGCCTTATCTCCCATTAGGACAGAGACACGGCGTTCTGCACGCGCCAAGTCATCAATGGTGACACGGATCAAGGTGCGGGTTTCTGGGTTCATAGTTGTTTCCCAAAGCTGATCCGCATTCATCTCCCCCAACCCTTTGTAACGTTGGAGGGTTGCCCCACGACCAAAGGTCCGACGTAGGTCTTCCAATTCACTATCAGTCCAGGCATAAGCCACTTCTTCTTTCTTCCCTTTTCCTTTAGACATCTTATAAAGAGGAGGCATGGCGATATAGACACGTCCTGCTTCAACCAAGGGGCGCATATACCGGTAAAAGAAAGTTAGGAGCAGGGTCTGAATATGGGCTCCATCTGTATCCGCATCGGTCATGATGATAATCTTGTCATAGTTGGCATCTTCGATCGTAAAGTCTGCCCCAACTCCAGCACCGATGGTGTAGATCATGGTGTTGATTTCCTCGTTTTTGAGGATATCGCTCATGTTGGCCTTCTCAGTATTGAGAACCTTCCCTCGAAGCGGAAGGATGGCCTGGAACTTACGGTCTCGACCTTGCTTAGCCGATCCACCGGCTGAGTCCCCTTCGACCAGGTAGAGTTCATTCTTGGCAGCATTCTTGGACTGGGCTGGGGTCAATTTACCAGATAAGAGTCCCTTATCCTTCTTATTCTTCTTCCCATTACGACTCTCATCACGCGCCTTCCGAGCTGCTTCACGCGCATCCCGGGCCTTGATGGCCTTGCGAATCAGATTGGAAGCTAGTTCCCCATTTTCCATGAGGAAGAAGTTCAACTTGTCAGCGACAATCCCGTCGACGACTGGTCGTGCAAGTGGACTTCCTAGTTTGTCCTTGGTTTGCCCTTCAAACTGCAAATGGGCTTCTGGAACCAAGATCGAAGAACAGCTGAAAGACCTTCACGATAGTCGGATCCTTCTAGGTTCTTGTCTTTTTCTTTGAGAAGTCCTGTTTTTCTTGCATAGTCGTTCATGGCCTTGGTAATGGCTGTCTTGAGTCCTGTCTCGTGGGTTCCCCCATCTTTGGTCCGGACATTATTGACGAAAGACAAGATATTGTCGGAATAGCCATCATTGTACTGGAGAGCGACTTCTACTTGGAAGCCTTCTGATTCTCCATTAAAGTAGAGGACTGGCGTCAAGGTTTCCTTATCTTCATTTAAGTACTCAACGAAATCCTGAACCCCATTCTCGTAATGGAAGGCCACATAGTTGTCTTCTTCCTTACGTAGGTCTGTCAGCGTCAGAGTTACGTTCTTAAGCAAGAAGGCTGATTCTTTGATCCGCTCAGCAATGGTATTGAACTTGAAATCCGTCGTTGAAAAGATGGTTGCATCTGGCATGAAGGTAACCTTGGTCCCAGTCTTAGACTTAGGAGCCGTTCCTATCTTCTCAAGAGTGGTAACTGGTTTCCCACCATCTTCAAAGCGTTGCTTGTAGACTGCTCCATCACGAGTAATCTCAACCTCAAGCCAGCTAGAGAGGGCGTTTACGACCGAAGATCCCACTCCGTGGAGACCACCAGAGGTCTTATACCCACCTTGACCAAACTTCCCACCTGCGTGGAGGACGGTAAAGATGACTTCAACGGTTGGTTTCCCCATGGCATGCATCCCTGTCGGCATCCCCCGACCTTGGTCCGCTACAGATAGGGAACCGTCTTTGTTAATGGTAACGTCAATTTGAGAACCAAATCCAGACAAAGCCTCATCGACAGCATTGTCGACAATTTCCCAGACCAAATGGTGGAGACCATTTCCATCTGTCGATCCAATATACATCCCTGGACGTTTACGGACCGCATCCAACCCTTCTAGTACCTGAATGGCATCGTCATTATAATTATTAATGTTGATTTCCTTTTTAGACACAAGGAACCTCCTGTTTGTTCATCTTTTCTATATTACAGCTTTTTAGGAATTTTTGCAAAATTTTTCTTTCTTCTCTCCCTTTAATTAGCCCATTTAAGTACGATTAGCTTAAACCGACTATCCGATGTGACAATTATGGACGAAATTTTCTTTTTCATTCAAAGCAATTTTGATATAATGAAACTATGATGAAAACAATTCTTTTACTCGTATTAGCATACTTATTAGGTTCTATCCCTTCTGGTTTGTGGATTGGGAAAGCCTTCTTTAACATCAATCTACGCGAACACGGTTCTGGAAATACAGGGACCACCAATACCTTCCGTATCTTAGGGACGAAGGCAGGTCTGGTCGTCTTTGCAGTTGATTTCCTCAAAGGAACCTTGGCTGTTTTATTGCCGACTATTTTTGGGGTTACAGGGATTTCGCCAATGGTCTTTGGTCTTTTCGCAGTTCTTGGTCATACCTTCCCCATTTTTGCAGGCTTTAAAGGAGGCAAGGCAGTCGCGACCAGTGCAGGAGTCCTCATCGGCTTCTCACCTCTCTTTCTATTAATCTTAGCTATATATTTCTTTGCTAGCCTCTATTTAACTAGCATGATTTCTTTTTCAAGTGTGACAGTCGCAATTTTGGCAAGTATCGGAGTCCTCATCCTCCCACTGACTGGTTGGATCCTCCCAAGCTACGATATCATCTTTACCATTATCGTCCTCGCACTGGCGACCTTGATTATCATCCGCCACAAGGACAATATCAAACGAATCCTCAACAAGAATGAAAATATCGTCACCTGGGGTAAAAACATCACCCATCAAAAAAACAAAAAGACTAGAGTCTAAACCTAGTTTGAGAGCGTAAACAATCTGTTTTTTTCCTTACAAATCAAATAAATTCTATAAAAAAATAAAAAAATTCATTCGTTAGAATTTTTTTCAATCATCTACTGAAACTTTCCGCCGTGAGAAAAGTGCTAGAAACACAATTGTTTCTAGCACTCGGGAGTTTCTGGAACCTAGGGTCCAAAAACTAAGTCATGGAACTTCTTCGAAGTTCGCTGACGTCCGTACTCACCTAAGGAAAGTTTTTTAGATGACTTTGTCTACAATCTGAGACTAGAGTCTAAACTTTATTTTTTTTATGTTCAATAATCGAAGGTCTTTGGAAGAAAGCAAACAGGAGTCTCCCCCTCCACTTCTTCTATAAGGTCACTTTCAAGAGTCTCTCTATTTCTTGATAAAGAATCTGTGTTGGCTGATAGGCTTTGTTTTTCTGAGCCAGAGTTTTTAGGTGCGACCAATCTTCCCGAGAAACCAATTCATTAAATAAGCGCAAGACTTCGGATTCCGTCTTTTTACGAGAGACCAATCCTATTTGGAATAACTCAGCCCGAACCGCATTGTCAAACTGGTCATAGTCCTGGGGCAATATCAGACTTGGAATCCCATGATCAATACAACCCATCAAGATCCCCGCACCTGCATGATGAATGGCAAAATCCATCTGTTCCAAACATCTGAATATGGAAGATAATCAAAGATCAAAAGATTTTCCGACAACATCTTGGGTGGATGCTCCAAACCATTAGGGTCGCCTAAGGTTACGTAAAAGACATAGTCAGGATGTTCTTGGCTCAAAAGCTTTGCAAACTCTATCATCCGCTCTTTTTCCCACTTTAAATGGGTCCCACAGGTAACGAGGACCCGCTTTTTAGAGCTAGTGAAATACTGCTTCTGCTCTTGAGGAAGCCGATCAAAAGATAAACAGCGATAACCAATCCATTTGAGCTGGGATGGAAAATCGTCTCGAAACTCCAACTCTCTCATGCCCAGAGCTAAGATTGAATAGGGAGAATAGATGGATTCTGTCCCATCTTCACGGTACAATTTGAAATCCTCTAGGGTATCGAGATTCTTCTTAACCAGCGCAAGTCCAACTTTCTTTGCCAGACGGATGACTCGCCTACCCAGAGCATCTCTCCACTTGTAGAAGGTTCCCTGGTGCGGTTTCCAGCCACCTAGATAAGCAGGTGTTGTCGTGCGACTTTCAATCGCTACTGGACTTGGAATGGTCGTAATCCAGGGAATGCCCAAACGATCTGCTAAAATTCCAGCAGGAGCTGCTACAAAATCTGCAATAACCAAGTCAGGGCTTCCCTCAGAGTCCCAAATTCGATTTATTTCGTCGAAAACTTCAGGGACCAGTCTGCTATTGGCCATTAATTGTTGGTACATGATCAATAGATTTGCTTGCTTTGATGTATTGGCTATATCTTCCATCACTGTCGGACGATCAGGAAACAAGGCAAGGCAGTCAAAACCAATCTGCTCAACCAATGCCTTTTTCTGAAAACCTGTAATAACACGGATCTGAAAACGCGGATCCTCCAGCAAGGGTTTCACCAGGGTCAAGGTTGGAAACAAATGGCCACTAAAGGGGACGCTAATCACATCGATTTTTATCACTTTTTCTAATCCAGTCATAGATGATTCCTTTCACATCTTCTCTGTACTCATAGCTATAATGATCCGTATCCACTTGAATATCCGCTGAGTGGCGATCCAGAATACTTGAATAAGGATCTTTCTTTCCTTTGATGACCAGTAGCTCTAGTTCTTTTTGATTTAAGAGAAGATGGGAAACCGGGCCAAGCGCTATCACGCGCAATCTTGGAAGGGTGACCTGCTTCCCTAAACTTCTGAGCCACTGGGTCAGCATATTGACACCTGAACTCTTACAAACAAGAACTACTTCCTGCGCTTCCAACAAGGGAGACAAGTGCTCCTGTAACAACTTTTGGAAACGAAGGTTCAAAATCGTATGCCAATAGTAGATGATATTGGATGCAGAAGCTGACAAGAGGGATACTTGTGGAGACTTTATATGTTCAAAACCTTGATTGAAGGGAAAATTACTAGCTACCACTGAATAGCCAGATGGAGAAATTGCATGGAGGAGGTCTAGTTGCCCAGCTGTCAGCCCGGCACAAGTAATATCACTGCTCCCACTAAGAAAGAGAACCAAGCGATCAGAGTCTAGCATGGTCTGAGCAGGAGACAAAGCAGACAAACGGTCTAGATAGGACTTCATCTTACTCATAACGAATCTTTCCATCCGTCACTCGAATCTTCCGCCCCCGCCAATGAATCACAGGAGGTGTCATTAGAACATAGACAAACAGCCAAGGAAGCAGGAGATCATTCAGCACTTCGTAGGGTGACTTCATCCAAGTGTAAGCGATTGGTTAGAATGCTTTTGTCGATAGAGGAGCATCCAAACCGCCTTGAATACCAGTAAGCTTAAGGCTAGAAGAAGATAAGGCCAACCTAAAATAAGACTTAAGATCAAACCTGGAAGAGGTAGAAAACTCGGTAAACCTATGAGGCTAAAGAGCTTCCAGTCTAGGTGTTCTTTGAGATAGATAGAGCTAAAGAGAAGCCACCGCTTCATCTGGAGCAGGTATTGGTTAGCGTTTTTTTATAGTGGTTCGAACATTACAGGTAACCCGCGTTTGGATAATGGATACTCCTTTACTCCTTAAAAAAATCGGCTACGGCTAAATCATCACATAGATAGTCCTTAATCGCTGTGAAGAGCCCCTGATCTTTTGCAAGTTCTACCGGTAGGATATAAAACATCCCGTTGATGGAGTGATTCGCCTCAACTTCTGCCATGGTAAAATAGGTAATGAAGGAATTGCCATTGACGAATGCTGCAACTAGCTTGGACCAGAAATTACTTCTTTCTTGGTTATAGGGAATACCTGTCAGAATGACCTCTTGACCCAGATAGGCAGTCAATTCACCCATTTTAGAAAAAAATCAATCACACTATCATCGTCCAAAACAATCAGGTAAGGCCGGGTCAGCTCCTCTACAACCTGCTCAATCTTGTAACTCTTAGGATTAATCCCCTGAGGGACGTCTTCGATGAGAAAGATTCGAATGCGTTGGGCAAAGGAAGCATCTTGGCAAATCTGATCTGCTACTCGCTGGGCTTCTGTATCAGACTGGTCAATCAACCAGTAGAATTCTACTGCTTCTGTTTGCTGGAGATTGGCCCGCAAATCACTCTCTAAACGAGGATCCCCAGAGAGGATGGGTTGGACCACAGTAAAAAGCTCTTCTGGAAAGTCCGCAAGATGAGCCTGACCTTTTTTATAATAAGTGAAGGACAGCAACCAACGGATGAGAAATAAGAGAAGATAAGCAAAGCCTAAAAATATAACTAACAATTTCATCTATTAAGTCCCTTTCGTAAATACCTTGCAAGGAGACGAATGATCCATCTTTGGGGAAGCAAGCGACCTAGCCATACTAGCAAGCGATAGCGAAGGCCAATAACAGCATAGGAACTACCCCTTTCTATGAATCGGATCAACTGCTGAGCGACTTTCTCAGGCTTCATCTGCAAGCGACTTCCTCCCAATGCTTCTACTAGTTTAGGAGGAAAAATACCTGTTTGGACTGGTCCAAGAATATAAAGACCTAGCTGGACCGGAGAATCTAATTGACTTAGTTCCTCCTGGAGAGCAAGAGTGTAGGTCTGCAAGGCAGCCTTGCTGGAACTGTAGGCTGCTAGATAGGGATGAGGATAAAGGGCAGCCAGAGATGACAGCTGGACCAGCTGGATCTTCTGATTTTTCTGCACTAACTTCTTGATTAGGTGGACAGGAGCATGGTAATTGATTTGCCAGAGATCTTGCTCTTTTGCTGTGGCTAGATGGTTACCTTGGGAAAAATACGCTACCCCTGCACAATTGACGAGGAGATCTGCATCTAGGTTCTCTACAAAAGCTTCTAGAGCCATTTGATCTAGCATATCTAATGCTAGGATTGACAGTTGCGCCTTGCTCCCAGTTAGTTCTTCTTGGACTTGGGAGAGTCTGTCTGAATCCCGACCTACTAAGACCAGATGATCCAGCCTTCTTGCCAATTCTTTCGCTAGCTGCCGGCCAATCCCTCCTGTAGCTCCTAAAATGATCGCTTTATTAATTGTATCTTCCATCTTCATAGCTCTAGTGTACCAAATTTCGATTAGATAGAAAACTCCTACTGCCATTCTTCAACATTTAATGTACAATCTATACCTTAAAAAAATGAGAGATTTACTTTTAATCATTGAAATATGGATTGAAATAATATATAATACCTTGAATACAAAATAAGTGAGGGATTTTTATGAAATTCTATTCATATGATTACGTACTGAGTCAAATTAGCCAGCAAAATTGGATCATGGTAATCATGTCCATTCTCTTAGTGTTGGTAACAGCTTTTTTTGCTTTTAAGGCATTTAAGGATAAACGCGGGAGTAAGTTCCGTGAATTATCAATCATTTCTATCTTATTATTAGTGGCCGTTGTTTTGATTGGTATTTCAAATTTCCAAAGCAATCAGTCCAACGACAATCAATTCCGTAGCTCTTTGCACTTTATCGAAGTCGTTTCAAAAGAGTTAGGAGTTGATAAAGAAAATGTCTATGTCAATACTTCAGCGACAACCGATGGAGCTATTATCAAGGTAGACAAGCAATTCTATCGCGCTATTAGCGGAACAGACCCGGATAGCTATTTACTTGAAAAAAATGGACTTATATAAAACAGATGTAGAACTGGTGGAGGTAGAAAAATAATGGACTTTTTTATCACAATTGCAATTAAATTGGCCTGGGGGCTTCTTTCTCTTGTTTTTGTTATTAACGTAACAGGAAAAGGAAATTTAGCTCCAAGTTCTGCAGTAGACCAAATACAGAACTTTGTTCTCGGGGGTATTATCGGCGGGGTCATCTACAATAGCTCGATTACCATCCTTCAATATATCGTCATCCTCATCATCTGGACGATTTTGATTCTGTCACTCAAATGGCTTAATACCAATGTTTACTTCATCAAACATCTGATTGATGGAAAACCAACTATTATCATAAAAAACGGAAAATTAGATCCAGAAGCTTGTCGCTCAAAAGGCCTTTCTGCTTCTGACGTCGCTCTTAAGTTGCGCTCTCAAGGGGTCTTCCAATTGAAAGAAGTCAAAAGAGCCGTCATCGAACAAAATGGCCAACTCATAATCGTTCGAATGGGAGATGAAAATCCCAAATACCCAATCATTACAGATGGTGTGGTCCAAGTAGAGATCTTAGAGACCATTGGTAAAACTGAAGAATGGCTTATAGCCGAACTCAATAAAAAAGGATTTGAAAATGTCGATGACATCTTTATCGCTGAGTACGACAAGGGTGAGATTAATGTCGTGACTTATTAAAGTTGGAAATCAGCTATTCGATAAAATAGACAAGTAAAAGGTCGTTACGAACTGTAACGACCTTTTTTCTATCTTTTAATAGTACTCCCCTTGGCGGTAGTTCCAAGAGTTGAAATGATCAGATAAGTGCATCATGATCTTGTCGATATCCAATCCCTTACGGATCACGACTGGGCAAGTATTGACAGAACGGCTACCTGCTCCTTGTTCTGGGATGAGTTTTCCTTCTGCATCAACCATAGAAACCATCACTCCTTGTTCATAGCGAGTTTCAATAGTCTTGTCTGGTTGGATAGAGGCTACATAATCATCGGCTTCGATGACCAAATCCACGGCACCTTCGATTCGCTCTCCGATTCCCTCGACTTTCCCACGATTTCCTTTACCAGATGGGTTAGCTGAAGAGGCATAAACCATTTTGCCTTCTTTTTTCCCACATTTCTTTGGCGATTTGCTCACCAGCTTTTACCGAATTTGATGACAAAACAGCTGGTTCCACGAACATCTGTCATGAGTTCTTCACGTCCATCGCCGAAGGCTTGTAATTTGGCATAGGCATCTTCACGCCAAGGAAGGATACAACCAAGCAAGATATCTTCATCCCAATGTTTTTGGTAGAAGGCTTCGATTTCAGGATTCAATTGCGCAAGGGCACGAAGTTCATCCATACTTCCGCAAAGAACGACACCTGGTTTGTTGCGGTTACGTTCTTTGGCTTCAAACTTGCGTTCCAAGCCAGCCTTGTCGCTGGTCATGATGATGTAGCCGACTTTGGTAGGGCAGACGATACAACCACCCTCGCCTTTAAGAATGTCAAATCCTTCTTGTGAAAGTGTTCCGTCCCATTGAATGTGTTTTGTCATAAATTTCGTCCTCTTCTATTTCTTTTTTTCTATTCTATCAAAATTCCCAAAAAGCTTCAATATATTTTCTGAAAATTCTTAATTAACTATACAATTTTTATTGCCAATAGGCGGGCCGATTCTTCTCATAAGCAGCAATCAAGTCCTCGTATTGGAGGGTAATCCCAATATCATCTAGACCGTTGAGCAGTTTGTGCTTCCAATCACTATCGATCTCAAATCGAAACTCTCCAACTGGCGAGATAATCTTTTGCTCTTCCAAATCCACCGTCACTGGATCTGTCGGCTTCAAGCTGGCTAGTTTTTGTCGAACCTCTAAGGGCTGAACAATCGGAAGCATCCCATTATTGAGTTCATTATTGTAATGGATATCTCCGAAGGATCCGGCGATAACGACTTTAAAGCCATAATCAGCTAAAGCCCAGGCTGCGTGCTCCCGAGAAGAACCAGCCCCAAATTGTCGCCAGTAATCAAGATGGTTGCCTTGCTGTATTCTGGTTTGTTAAAGATAAATTCTGGATCCTCGGTGTATTGATCATCCAAGTAGCGCCAAGCGTACATGAGGTATTTACCAAAGCCTTTTTTATCAATCAGCTTTAAAAATTGCTTGGGGAGGATTTGGTCGGTATCGATATTATCGTTCATCAAAGGAACCGTAGTTCCCGTATAAATGGTAAATTTCTCCATGATTCCTCCTTTTACTCAACTTCTGGCATTTGGCGCACATCGACAAAGCGACCGGCTATTGCTGCTGCAGCGGCCATTGCGGGGCTACAGAGATGGGTCTTAGCCCCAAATCCTTGGCGGTCTTCAAAGTTTCGGTTGCTAGTAGAGGCACAGTGGACGCCATCCGGCACCTTGTCTGGATTCATCCCGAGACACATAGAGCATCCTGGATCACGCCATTCAAAGCCAGCATCCAGAAAGATCTTATCCAAACCCATTTTTTCCGCTGCTCGTTTGACAGGACGGGAACCTGGAACTACGATGGCGGTTAAATTAGGGGCAATTTTCTTCCCTTCTACGAAACGGGCAGCCAGCTGCAAATCGCTGAGTCTGGCATTGGTACAAGATCCGATAAAGATATAGCCCAACTCGATGTCTGAAGCCTTTTGACCTGGTTGGAGATCCATGTAGGCATAGGCCCGTTCATCATTCATATCCCGAATTTCTGGGAAGGCTGTTTCCACGTCGACTCCCATAGAAGGGTTGGTCCCCCAGGTCACCATGGGTGCTAACTGGGATACATCGATGGTGATGACTCTATCATATGTCGCATCGTTGTCACTGACCAGGGACTGCCAATCGGCTACTGCAGCTTCAAAATCTTTTGGCATACATTCACGACCACGGAGATAGTCAAAAGTCGTCTCATCTGGATTCATAATCCCCATCTTAGAGCCGAATTCAATGGACATATTGCAGATGGTCATCCGCTCTTCCATGGTGAGGCTATCGATTGCTTCCCCTCTATACTCGACCACATGGCCAACCCCACAGGCTACGCCATAACGAGCAATCAAGGCCAAAATATAGTCCTTGGCATAAATCCCCTTCTGAGGCTTTCCAGTAAACTCGACCAAGAGTTTCTTCGGTTTAACCTGCCAGATGGTCTGAGTCGCAAAGACATGCTCCACCTCACTGGTCCCAATCCCAAAGGCAATGGCACCGAAAGCTCCATGGGTCGCCGTATGGCTGTCTCCACAGACAATGAACTTTCCAGGCTGGGTACGGCCAGTTTCAGGACCAACCATATGGACAATTCCCTGTTTTTTTCTGAACCATGACCTGCATGATCGATCCCAAAGTCCTTGACATTTTTCAGCTAATTTATCAATTTGAGCCTTGGAAATCACATCCCGGATATCATAAATGTTAACCGTTGGGACATTGTGATCAAAGGTTCCAAAGGTTAAATCTGGTCTCCGAACCTGTCTACCAGTGTCTCTAAGCCCTTGAAAAGCCTGGGGACTGGTCACCTCGTGGATATAGTGTTGGTCCACATACATGAGTTGGGGCTGGCCTTCCTCACCGGTCACTACATGCCGTTCCCAGATTTTATCAAAAATTGATTTTCCTGCCATCCTTACCTCCATAAAGCGTAGAGTGTGTAAAGTGTGAGAAGGGTTCCTAAGAGCCAGGTGACCTTAAAATACCATTTCTGTGTCTTGTGATGAAAGAGTAGCCCTCCTATCCAGGCTCCAAGCCCTCCAACTGCAAAAGCATAAAAGAGCAAGGTCTTTTCTGGTATCCGCCAGGCATTTCTTTTGGCCTTTTCCTTATCAACTCCGTAGAGAATCCCTACGAAGAGATTCCATAGAAGGATCAAGCCAGTAATCATTCCTTTTACACTCATAATCGTTTTATAATCTCTTCTGTCATTTCTTTTGTCGAAGCACTGCCTCCTAGGTCTCTCGTAAAGATTCCTGCAGCAAGAGTCGTTTCGACTGCTTTTTCAATGCGGCTAGCATCTTCTTCTCGATCAAAACTTTCTCGCATCATCATGGCAACAGAGAGGATCATCGAGACTGGATTCGCCACGCCTTGACCCGCAATATCTGGAGCCGATCCATGAATAGGCTCATACATGCTCGGACCTGACTCTGAATGGCTAGCCGATGGCATAACCCCAAGAGTGCCAGACAAGACACTCGACTCGTCTGAGAGGATATCACCAAAGAGGTTTTCCGTCACGATGACATCAAAGCGAGAAGGATTGGTAATCATGAGCATGGCTGCTGAGTCTACCAACTGGTGCTCCAAGGTCACATCCGGGAAGTCTTGAGCCACTCGATCAGCTACTCTTCTCCAAAGCTTGGAGGTTGCGAGGACATTTTGTTTATCAATGCTAGTGACTTTCTTGCGACGTCCCCGTGCAATCTCAAAAGCCTTCCGCACGATTCGCTCTACTTCTTCAACTGAGTAGTCGTTGATATCCCGTGCTTGATTGTCTTCTAAGATATGCTCTCCAAAGTAGATCCCGCCAGTGAGCTCGCGAACCACTACGAAATCCACACCATGGATGCGCTCCTCCTTCAAAGGAGAGAGGTGCTTGAGGGAGTCGTAAATCTTGACCGGACGAATGTTGGCATAAAGGTTGAGCTCCTTACGAAGAGCTAACAAGCCTTGCTCCGGACGAATCGGTGCTTGGTCATACTGAGGACTTCCGATAGCCGCTAAGAGAATGGCATCAGCTTCCTTTGTAGCTTCTAGAGTAGAAGCTGGTAGAGGATGACCAGCTGCATCAATCCCTGCTCCCCCAAATGGATGAGCTTGGACTGAAAAGTCAAAATTGGTTTTTTCTGCCACTGCTTTCAGTACGGACAGACCAGCCTCCGTAATCTCTGGTCCAATCCCGTCTCCAGCAAGGGCGACAATCTTCTTCGTCATAGTGTTCTCCTTTAGGCATCTGGTAGATCACGATAGGATACAATGTGGCCGATCTCTCCAGCATTCTCTTTTTGCACCAAGGTATTGGCATTGATATAGGCAATTGCTGAGGCCTTCAATACGTCAAAGTCTAAACCAGAAGCGTTAAAGATGGTATCTGTCGCTTCATTCTCAACAGTAACCAGTACACGCGCTTGGGCATCAATCCCATCTGTCACCGCATCAATGCTATAAGAAGTCAGACGAACTTCTTGGTGGAAGAATTGATCAATAGCGTTAAAGATTGCTTCCACTGAACCTTGACCTTTGGCAAGGTATTCAAGAATTTCACCATCTTCATTTTTCAGGCTGACTGTAGCAGTGATGCTTTCATCTTCGTTCGTTGTGAGGCGAAGATCATCAAAATGGAAGCCTTCTGGATTTTCCACTGCTGTACCGGCAACAAGGGCGCGGATATCAGCGTCTGTAATCTCGTGTTTCTTGTCTGCCAGAGATTTGAACTTCGCAAACAATGGCTGGATGTCTTCTTCTGTGAATTCCAATCCCAACTCATGCAGTTTTTCAACAAAGGCATGGCGACCAGACAATTTACCAAGTGGCAGACTATTACTCTTAACACCCACCAACTCCGGTGTAATGATTTCGTAGGTAAGAGGATTTTTAAGGACCCCATCTTGGTGAATCCCTGACTCATGAGAGAAGGCATTGCCTCCGACAACTGCCTTGTTCTTAGGAATGGCAATCCCTGAATAGCGAGAGACCAACTCAGAAGTATTGATGGTTTCATTGAGGACAATCGGACTTTCAACCTGGTAATAGTCTTCTCGGATATTGAGTGCGACCGCTACTTCTTCAAGAGCAGCATTTCCAGCCCGTTCCCCGATCCCATTGATAGTACCTTCGACCCGGCCTGCGCCATTTTTAATAGCTGCTAAGCTATTCGCGACAGCCATCCCTAGGTCATCGTGGCAATGAGGCGAATAGATAATTTCCCGATCCGATTGGACATTTGTGATCAAGTGGTGGAAGATGGCTCCGTATTCCTCAGGTGTGGTAAAGCCAACTGTATCTGGGATATTGATATAACTGGCACCTGCATCCACTGCGGTCTGTACGACCTCTAGGAGGAAATCAAGCTCTGTTCTCGTCGCATCTTCAGGAGAGAATTCAACGACCTCAAATTTTGAACGAGCATAGGAAACATGCTCTTTGATCGCCTCAAGTATCTCTTCTTTTGACTTGTTGAGTTTAAACTCTCGGTGAATGGGGCTGGTTGCGATAAAGACATGAATTTGCGGATACTTAGCATCCTTCAAAGCTTCATAGCAGGCATCGATATCGGATTTAACTGACCGTGCCAAGCCCGTCACTGCTGTCTTGGTCAGAACCCTTGCAATCTCTTGTACAGCTGTGAAGGAATCAGGACTCGCAGCTGGAAAGCCCGCTTCAATCGCCGATATGCCCCACTTTTCCAATTGCTTAGCAATAGAAATCTTTTCCTTGATAGAGAAATTAACTCCGGGAGTCTGCTCACCATCTCGAAGACTGGTATCTAAAAAAATTCAACTTTACGCATAGGGTCTCCTCTTTTCTACAATTAGTGAATAAAAAACAAAAACATCTCGCTAGATACCTAAGCGAGATGTTTCGTTACTCCCGCTTGGTAAGCCAAACAGGACTAATGCTTCTGCACTAGCCCGAGTACCTCAACAACAAAGCAAATTGATTAAACTTAGCTGTTTTCATGTTTGACTTTCTCCTTTGTTCGATGTCTTGTTAAGTATTTTAGCATAGCGATATTCTCATGTCAAGAATTTTCTGCAATATTCTGAATTTTTTGAATAGAAACAAAATAAAGACGAAAGCCTTCTATCTTGCTTTCGCCTTTTGTCCTTATTTTTTTCTATAGAGATCAAAGATAATTTGATCGTTGTAGAGGTCAATGGTGTTGGCCTTGACGTAAAAGTCCATCTCATTTTTAATCTTAGCCAATTCAATTCTAATGGTCGCCTCTTTACTATCAATCTTGACAAAATTAGGAATGTCCTTGTTTTTAGATAATATCTGCAAGACCATCTGCTTTGGAAGTTTTAAGGTACCCACAGAAAAATCCTTCAGGGTCAAGAGGATACTGCCATCTTCTAGCTTGCTTGGGAGAAAGTAAATGTAAAGGGGGTAGTCCTTCCCCAAAAAATTCAACTGTCCTTCTAGTAACATTTGTTGGTTATCTGCATAGAGCTTGTAATTACTCAAGTGGTAACTTGTAAGCATAACCTTGATCGTGTCATTAAGCTGGGCCCTTGTCGTCGTCATAGTTCCAATCTTGACATCTCCCTTGCTACTAGAAGTATGCAGTTGACTAACGTCTTCTCTAACGGTCGATAAGCGGACCGAAAGGACTACAGCCGTAGCGAACAAGAGACTAAGCAAACCTAGAAAGAGCCATTTCCAGATGTTAACATTCATTCTCTTTTGTCTCTCTTTGAAATGGGGTCCTGTGGCCAGTGCCTTCATCTTTTTATCTCTCGGACCAGTTTTTCTTAGTTGCATGTATTCTCTCCAAAACTGCTTCTTTCATAATCTCATAACCTGTATTATTAGGGTGGAAACTATCTTCATCATACAAGGCATCGTTGGTAATGGTCTCTTTTCCCTGCTCCCATTCCGTAACACCACTTTTTCCATCAATCCCCTTATACAAAAGATCATTGACCGGGACAAAATATACGTCCTTATAGGCAGCTAAGGTTTGCTCGGTTCTTTGGTTCCATTGATCCACAACTGTCTGCAAGTCCGTTAGATCTGGAAAGTTGAGATACAAGGGATTGTAGATTCCCACCACATAGATTGGCAAGTCAGGATTGTCCTTACGGGCCAGATCAATAATTTGCTTGAGGTTCTTCACATACCTCTTAGCTGGCTTGTCAAAACGGGCCAGATCTAAGTTACTGGTATCTTCTAAAACAGCCTTACGCAAATCATTCCCTCCAACTGTGAGAGTCATCAAGCGAGCCTGTTTCAGGTCCTTTCCAATCTCCTTCTTCTCTTGCATCCGCGATAAGATTTGAGAGCTGGTATTTCCCGATGCCCCATAATTGATAGCTTTTACTTCAAAGTCTGTTTCATTGGTCAAGCTTTGAGCAAGGAGAGGGACAAAGCCTCCTTGATTGGTGGTATCCCCGACTCCCTGGGTCAAAGAATCTCCAATCGCTACATAAGTAAAAGCCTGCTTTTTAACAGTCCCTGACGTCTTCGTCATGACAGGACTAGCAGAAGGTAGGAGCCAATCGACGAGGAAAAAGCAAACCAGAAAAGTGACCAAGCAATACAAGATCAATTCCAGTATTTTTCTTACATTCATATACTTTTACAAAAGTTCCCCTTAAACTAGTTTCTTCTCTATTGCCAGCAGGCAGTTCTTAGGCTTGATAAACAATCTCTCCCTGGCAAATCGTATAAGCTACCTGTCCCTTGAGGGATTCACCAACAAATGGGGAGTTAGCTGCCTTAGAAGCAAAATGATCAGACACCAGACGATTAGCATCCGGGTCAAAAATGACAATATCTGCTGGACCACCGACTTCTAAATACCCTGCTTCAAAGTGATACAGTTTAGCTGGATTATAAGTCATTTTTCTAAAAGCTCCATCAAACTAAGTTCTCCAGCGTGAACTAAGTATGTCAAGCCTAGGGATAGTGACGTTTCTAAACCGGTCATACCAGAAGGAGCCTTGGTGATATCGGCTACATTTTTTTCATCTGCATGATGGGGCGCGTGGTCCGTTGCAATCACAGAAATCACTCCTGACTTCAAACCATCAATCACTGCTTGACGGTCCTCTTCCCGACGAAGAGGCGGATTCATCTTGGCATTACTTCCCTTAGAGAGCAAGAGTTCTTCAGTTTTTGAAAAATGCTGAGGGGCTACTTCTGCTGTCACAGGAGCGCCGATTGCTTGGGCAAACTCAACGACCTTGACACTCTCAGCTTTCGAGAGATGCTGGATATGGAGGTGGCCTCCTGTCGCATGAGCAATCATGGCATCACGCGCCGCCATAGAGTATTCTGCAACCCCTGTCGCCCCGCAGATCTTGAAGTGCTCCCGGGCAATATGCTCGTTGAGGCCCAGAATACCGTTCAACTCTGGATCTTCCTCGTGTAAGCAGATAAAGGTACCTAAGCGTTTGGCTTCTTCCAAGGCCTGACGAACCACCTTGGTACTTTGTAGTGGAATCCCGTCATCAGAGAAACCGACAGCACCAGCTTGTAGCAAGCCTTCAAAGTCCGTCAGATGTTGACCATCGAAGTTCTTGGTAATCGTCGCAACTGTCTTGACATGGATGGCTTCCTTAGCAGCAGAATCCAAGACTTCTTTTAAGGTCGCAACATCCGAAATGGTGGGAGTAGTATTGGCCATCATGACCACTGTGGTAAAACCACCTGCTGCAGCCGCCAGAGCTCCTGTATGGATGTCTTCCTTGTGGGTCTGACCTGGTTCGCGAAAGTGAACATGAATATCCACCAAACCTGGTGCAACTACCTTTCCACTAGCATCAATGACTTGGGCTCCCTCATAAGAAAGAGATGGACCCATTTTCACAATTTTCCCCTGCTCTACCAAGAGATCACATACTTGGTCCAAACCAGTTTTTGGGTCCATGACTCGACCGTTTTTAATGACTAACATCTTCTACTCCTTTATTCATAAATCGACATGGGTCTCTAGTAAATGATCCCCATCATAGCGGAACATAGCTGAAAAGAAGGGTTTATCCTCCAAGAGCCACTCGACAAAGGTGTGGTCCCCCTCCCAAGTTGGCTTACTTAAGACTTGATCGTAAGGCACCCACTCCAGTGTCCCTTCGTTACACTCGATGAGATTCCCTTCAAACTCGGTCACTTTGAATACATAGGTGTACCAGTCTAGATCAGGAGTAAATTCAGGGAAGGTGATAATTCCTTTTAGAACTGGCTTAGCAACTAGACCCGTTTCTTCAAGGATTTCCCTAGCAGCACATTCTTGAGGAGTTTCCCCGCGTTCTAATTTTCCACCCACTCCGATCCATTTGCCTTCATGGACATCATTGGGCTTTTTATTGCGATGCAACATGAGAAATTCTTTCCCATTGTCAACATAACAAATCGTTGCTAATTGTGGCATTTCTTTCTCCTATCTTAACCAATCAATCGGTTCCCGTCCCATCTCTGATAAATAAGCATTAACCCTTGAAAAAGGTCTAGAGCCAAAGAATCCTCGATAGGCCGATAAGGGACTTGGATGAGCACTTTCAATAATCATGTGTTTGCTGGAATCAATCAAAGCTTTCTTCTTCCGAGCATAAGCCCCCCAGAGAATAAAGACGATATGCTCCTCCTCTTGGCTAACTAGGCGAATAACTGCATCCGTAAACTCTTCCAAATCACTCCAGCGTGGCCATTAGCCTGGCCGGCAGGTACTGTTAGACAGGCATTGAGTAAGAGGACCCCTTGGTCAGCCCAAGAAGTCAGATCATGAGAAGCTTTGACCCCGACATCTTCGGCCAATTCTTTTAAAATATTTTGCAGGGATGGAGGCGCGGGAATATTATCCGGTACAGAAAAACTTAACCCCTGTGCTTGACACGGACCATGATAGGGATCCTGACCTAAAATCACAACCTTAACCTCTTCCAGATTGGTTTTCTTTAAGGCTTCAAAAACCTTTTCCCTAGGAGGATAAATGGTTCCCGAAGCGTAGACCTGATCTAAAAATTGATTGATTTGCTTAAAGTAGCCCTCTGGAAGCTGCTCCTTAAGCAATTGGTGCCAGCTTGAATGTTGCATGCTATCTCCTTATATGTGGGGTTCTGAAGAGCCTTTGCTAGCAAGAAGCCATTTCTTTGGGCGATCCGCTAGACCAATTGAAGCTAGTAAGAGAATTTGTGGTAAAAATTGAATGAGGTAGCGGGTTTTTCCACCTTCAAAGATGATCAAAAAGAGTAGCCCACCAAATACAGCTAATGACAAGAAGTGGATATCATCCTCTTCTCTTTTCTTCAGATAGACAAAGACCAGGCCAACTGCCATCACAATCCAAACCAGCTGTTTGACGAACTCATAGTAGCGGTATTGGGGACGATCCGTACTCAAGAAGTAGGTCCGAACCCACTTAGCAGGAGGGAGATCCTTGGTATAGCTCTCGTAAAGCGGATTAATAACGGGAGTCTTTTCATGCTCCACATCCCGATAGAGCCAGCCCAGGGTTCCTTCTGCCACCGTCAAGGACTGCTTGTAGTAGACATGGCCGATAAGCCCGAGAGGTCCATAGTTTTTTAACCGACGCTTGATTTCCTTGATGATATATTCATTTTTGAACATCCCATTGTTATACTCATCTCGCTTGTCCTCATCAACATATTGTAAGAGGCCTTCTTTCATATCCTCCTGATTATGTCCAATATTGGTCAAACCGAGATTGATAAACAAGAGAGGACCTTTGGCCAACCCTTCCCCTTTGAGAATAGGAACAACTGTTTGGTGTTTGACAGCCGTATTAAGAGCTCCAAAGACTAGTCCAGTCGATAGGGCTGTCAGAGCAAAAACTTTCCCAAAAACCTTCCACTGGCCTTGAAGAAAAGGACCATCCAAAAAGCTAAAACCACAATAATGGTCGTCGGACGAATGAGCATGGTGATCCCCGACAAAAGACCCAGCCACAAGGAGGTCTTCTCTTGCGAGCTACTACTCTTACTCTTTAAGATATCTAGAGCCAATCCTAACTGCAAAGCAATTAATGGAAGAGGCGGAATATCTGTATACATGGAGTAGAAATAAGGAGAGTAACAAATCAAGACTAAATAGAGCGTATAGACCCAATTCGCTACTTTTTGATCGTAGTGTTTCAATCCTAAACGATAGAGGAGAACAGCTCCTGCATTTACATAGACCATGTTGAGAATCTGCATGATCCAGAGTCCCGCACCACCAAAAATCTGGTAGAAAAAGCGTTCGTACAAGAATAAGGAGAGATTATTAGGATTTCGAGTCAAGTAACTTGAGATGGAAGTCTCTTTTAGAAGACCGAAAGCTCCCGTATAGACCACTGCCGCATCCCGCCGGATAAAGAGTTCTGCGGAAAGCATAAAAATGACCTGAACAAGAATAGCTCCTAGCATCAGCCCGGTCTTGTGATTCATCAACCAGTTAAAGGCTCTTGTGATGGAAGAACGGCCAAAATAGCCTAGCAGAAAGACGAATCCTCCAGCTATCAGCGCCAACCACGAAATGTCTTTGAGATAGACGACGCTAATGATAAACCAGTGCACCATCAGGAGCAACATAACCAGATGGAGCACCCCAAATAGGATATTTTACTTTTCACTAACATAGGACCATTATAGCAAAAAAATGCTGATTCTGCTGGATTCTATCAGCTTTCCATCAAATAGAGGACTTCTGTTTGGATGGAAAATCCAAGCCCTAGATAGAGACTGAGAGCAGCTTGGTTCTCTTTTTCGACAACTATCTGAAACTTTTGCTGGACTTCTTCAGCCATCTGATTCATCACACTTCGTAAGAGATAGCGCGCATACCCTTTGCAGAGATGATCCGGGTCAACGGCTAATCCAAAGAAATAGGTCGTTCCCTGAGATAGATCCACCGTAACAGAAGCAAGTACTTGCTCTTGGTCACGCAATACAAAGAGCCGCGTATCCTCCCCCTCTAAGGACTCTGTCGCATATTTGAGGGCATACTCTACATCCGTATCAAAAGCCCTGGATTGAAAGTAAGCAATCTCTGGGAGAATGGACTCCTGAGCTTCCAACACCATCAGCCCTTCTCTCTCCTCAAGGTTTGAGATTTGACAAGGTGCCTCCAACCATAGTTCGTGGTCTTCCTCCTCTGCCTCCACTAAATGGAAATGGCTAAGTAAATCCGGATGTTGCTCCAAAAACCGAACCTCTGATACATACAGACGGTCTTCTAGCTGATAGTCCTGGGCCAAGTCCATAAAATCATCCCACAGGGAACGAGCAATTCCTTGTCTACGAAAAAGAGGAGTGACAAAGAGCTGCACTTCCGCCTCTTTGGGTTCATCCGCATAGATGGACAAAAATCCAACCAGCTGATCCTCTACTAGTGCTAGGATGAAAGAAGGCATAGAGGGATCCGTATTGTAGAGATTATCTAAATAGGGCAAGCGATAGGTCTGGTCAATTTTGTGACAGTCACGAACAAGTTGTTCACACTGCTTCTTTTCTTCTACACTCAGACGAGTGCGTCTTTCAAGCTGCATCATTTCTCTTTCCTTTACTTAAACAAAAGAAGAGCCCATTAAAGGCCCTTCTATCATGTTTTCTTTAGTCTTGCCAAGTTTCTTGGTTTTCCTTGAAACGGCGTAACAAATCCAAGCCTTCCGAAGTGATGTAGCCTTGTTCTTCTGCCAAATGAATCAATTCTGTGTAGTTGGACAAGGTTTCGAGTTGAACTCCAGCCTCTGTGAATTTCTTATCTGCCTTCTCCAATTGGTAGGTGAAGATGGCTACTACACCAAGGACATCTGCTCCTTCACGCTTCGCAGCTGCGACAGCATCCAGAACAGAACCACCAGTAGAAATCAAGTCCTCAACCACAACCATCTTTTGCCCCTTTGGAACACGGCCTTCAATTTGATTACCAGCGCCATGATCTTTTGGTTTGCTACGGATGTAGGCAAAAGGCAGGTTCATCTTGTCAGCAATAATGGCACCATGAGGAATCCCCGCAGTTGCCGTTCCAGCAATGACCTCAACTTCTGGGAAGGCTTCCTTGATTTTGTCCACGAAGCCATTCTCAATCAGGGTACGAGTTTCAGGATAAGCGAGGGTCACTCGGTTATCCGTATAAATAGGGGACTTGATCCCAGAAGCCCAAGTAAAAGGCTCTTCTGGTTTCAAATAAACAGCTTCAATTTTTAGAAGATGGCTGGCAATATCTTTAGCTAATGACATGATAACTCCTTTTTTACGATTTTTAATCGAATACGATTTAAATCAATGAATGATTTGAATAACTTAAATAATAGGGAAATAGAAACAAAAAGCTCGAGTTAGAACAGTGTACTCCCTTATTCTAATGAATGCGTTAGGGAAGGCCCTATTGGGCTCTGTTCATTCCGACGCTCTCAGAAGAGAAACAATAATTTTCTCTTCTGTGATCTAGTGAATGCGTTAGGGAAGATCCTATCGGACTTTTTTAGTTCCGACACTTAGTTGAAAGAAACGATAATTTTCTTTCAACTAAGTTAGTGAATAGTTTAGGGAAGGCCCTATCGGGCTCTGTTTATTCCGACGATTAGCTAAGAGAAACGATTTTTTTCTCTTAGCTAATCTAGTGAATGCGTTAGGGAAGGTCCCATAGGACTTCCCGTAGAGCTACAAAAGTTTCACTTTTAGTAGCTCTTACGCATTCCACTGTCTCTTAATCTCATGGTAGGCATCCCATGGGTTTTCTGCTTGAATGATCGGACGTCCAACCACGATGTAGTCTGAACCGATAGCATGGGCTTCTTGCGGGGTCATGACCCGTTTTTGGTCACCAATTTCTGCTCCTGCAGGACGGATCCCTGGGGTTACGCAGACAAACTCTTCTGATGTAGCTTTCTTGATCAAATCTACTTCATGGGCTGAGCAGACTACGCCATCCAAGCCTGCTTCTTGCGCCTTACGGGCATAATTAACCACTGACTCTTGGACAGTGGTTTGGATGTTTTGGCAATCCCGCATATCCTCTTCACTGGTAGAAGTCAATTGAGTTACGGCCACCAATTTGGCTCCTGGTCCAAGTGCTTTTTTAGCTTCGCGCATCATCTCTACACCACCGGCTGCATGAACTGTTACCATATCCACTCCAAATGTGCCTAGGACAGACATGGCTGACTTAACCGTATTTGGGATGTCGTGCAATTTTAGGTCCAAGAAAATGCTGTGGCCACGACCTTTCAGATAGTGTACAATTTCTGGGCCAACTGCATAGAAAAATTCCATTCCGATTTTTACAAAAAGTTTTTCATCTTCTGGGAAATGTTCTAAAAAGTTTTTGACATCTTCAAAAGCTGGAAAGTCAAGGGCGATGATGGGACGTTCTTCACGCATGGGTTTCTCCTTTTTATGGCTGACATTTTTTCCACAAAAAAACCTTGCCCGAGGCAAGGTTACACGAAAATTAGGTAGTATCTACCCTGATTCACCGTCTAGACCTTAGGAGCCTCTCTGGACTACTTTAAAGGTTTTTCTACATTGTAGTACGATATGAAAGAAAAGTCAAGAAATAATCATAAAACGTTCGGATTCAATCTGTTTTTTTCATCTTTCGACTAGAGAAGATTCACAAACATGTCAAATTCTTGACGAAGATCCGATTTTCCTGTAAAATTTTTGCTATGCTGAGGAAGGGTTGTTTTAGTTGTAGTTTACTCAGTAGCCTGTTGGGGTTGTAGCCAGCAGGCATTTTTTATTTTAATGATGATCTTTATAATAGATTTTCACGAACATGTTTTCGTAAATCCTCCAGGCTATCAATACCATACTGGTCCATAACCCTTGGTAAGTCTGTGATAATGGTCGGACATGCATAAGGATCTGTGAAGTTAGCAGTTCCGACACCAATCGCAGAAGCACCAGCAATCATCATCTCAATCGCTGCTTCTGCTGAATCTACACCGCCCATTCCAATGATGGGCAGGTTAGTGGATTGGGCTACTTGGCGGATGAGTTTCAAGGCCACTGGGAAGATAGCTGGCCCTGACATCCCTCCAGTACCATTGGCAATAATAGGCTTACCAGTCTTGAGGTCGAAGCGCATCCCGACCAAAGTGTTAATCATGGTCAAGCCAGTAGCTCCTGCATCTTCTGCAGCCTTGGCTACTTGGGTAATATCAGCCACACTAGGAGTCAACTTAACATAGACAGGGACCGACGAAGCTTCTACCGCAGCTTTAACTGCATCATAGGCCAACTCGGGAACCTGACCGATTAAGAGACCATTATTGCCATGGTCCACATTGGGACAGGAGATGTTAAGTTCAATGGCTGTGACATTTGGCGCTTGAGAAATCTCCGAGATACCGTCGCATATTCTTCGTTGGAAAACCCGGCAACATTGGCAATAATCGGTAAGTCCGGGTAATTCTCGGCCAACCAAGGTAGTTTCTCTGCTAAGACCACGTCTACGCCAGGATTTTGGAGTCCAATGGCGTTGAGCATGCCTGCAGGGGTCTCAGCAACACGTGGTGTCGGATTTCCAAAGCGAGCCTCTGCTGTCGTCGCCTTGATCATGATGGATCCTAATAAGTCTAAGTCATAGTATTTGGCATATTCTTGGCCAAACCCAAAACAGCCAGAAGCTGGAATAATGGGATTTTTCAAGTCTAATCCTGGTAAGGATACAGCTAATCGATTGCTTGTCATACTTTCCTCCCTACATCACAATTGTACCAGTTTCAAAGACCGGTCCGTCTTCACACACGCGCTTATTGTCTGCTTGGCTTGCATTTTCTAGATGCACCACGCAGGCATAGCAAGCTCCCATCCCACAAGCCATGCGCGATTCCATAGAAATGTAGGCACGAGGGTGGTCATAGAACTTGCTGTTGACGTATTTGAGCATGCCAGGTGCACCACAAGAATAAACTGCATCGATATCCTCATTGAGTGTCTCCACTACAGTTGACACATTGCCTTGGATTCCATAGGAGCCATCGTCAGTTGTAATAGTGACTTGCCCATACTGCTTCAATTCTTCCTCAAGGATAACTGCTTCTTTAGTAGCAAATCCCAGGACAGAATGGACTTCTACTCCCTTGCTCATGTAGTTGTTTAGCCACTTGGACCAAGGGAGGCACTCCAATCCCGCCACCGATGATCAAAGCACGCGCCCCTTGACCAAGATCTTTTAGGTCAAAGCCATTTCCTTGAGGGCCCATGACACTGAGGAAGCTACCGACAGGCAAGTGAGAAAAGATGGCCGTTCCGTCTCCTTCTACCCGATAGATGAGGCGACAGGTCTGGCTGTCTGGATCAATCTCTGAGATAGAAATGGGACGGCGAAGGAGCTTGGAGTCATCCGGTACGCGGATATGGAGAAACTGCCCCGGCAACATCTGTTCCACCATTTCCCCCTTCAAGACCATTGAAAAAATCCGTGGCGCAATCTCTTCTTGAGCGATTAACTCCATGTCTTCCATCATGATTTTTCCAAACCGTTTCTTACAGCTGTCACTGACCATTGGTTTCCTCTTCTTTCTTCCAGCAAAAAAGACCTCGCAAAAGCAAGGTCCTACAAATGTTCAGCTAGACTCGGTCCGCTGATCTTTTTTCTGTCTTTCCTTGCAGGCCTCTCTGGACCCCTTAAAGGTTAAATTTGTCTCATTATATCGCGCTACTGGTCGCTTGTCAAGTAGAAGCCCGATAGCTCTGCTCATTTCCCATCTGGTTCAGGAGAAAACCCTTCTGGTACCGGTGGGATATATTGCAAGGCAATCCGATTTTCTGGCTTGCGATCGACCAAGTAGAGAACCAACAAGAAGAGCCATTCCAGAGGCTTCATCAGATAGTAAATGACATCCATGGCCCATTTCTTCTTAATATGCTTGGCAAAGGGATAGCCATAACGGTCATAATTACGACGCAGAAATCGATGGAAACGTGGCGTCTTTTCTTCTAAGACCTGCTCAAAGGCATTTGCAATACAAAGCTGGCGATTAACCACAACAGGATGACCATGCCGGACTCCCATCCGCTGGGGCTTGACCACCTTTTCATGACCACCAGCCGCAACCGTACAGAGATAATGCTCATCTATGATGATATTCTGAGGAGGGATCTTTTCCGAGAAGGTCCAATCTGCCGTATTGGTCCAGGCCTTGACCAAGCTATCAGGACGTTGACCAAAGAGCATGAGGACCATGATCAATACCGCTAACAAGGGGAGGGCAAAGATGACTGCCAACCAAGGCCAGTGTTTGGATTGGTGGAGGATCAGGTGAAAGCGCTGGAGAATGGGATTGTCATAGGCCCTATTGAGATTAGACTCACCCTCCCACTCCTTCATCCTGGTTCTCAAGAGACTAATGGAATAAACCAACAAGAAGACCGTGTGACAACCGATGACTTGCACCTGGATGTCTAATACCACTACTAGCACCAATCCAATCAATATCCCACTGATACAAAAGATATTCAAAAGTGGGGACAAGGAATTGGCATCTCGGTAAGAATAGATGACCAAAGCTAGGAAGGAAATCAGTGCCAAAATAAGGATCGTCGGTAGCGCCTCCGTCCAAATCATGGTATGCTTCTGCTCATTAATGAGCTGCTGGGTCCAATCATAACTCGTCAAATCTTTTACTAGATAGATGACGAAGAATTCCAGGATGCTGCCAAAGATTCCTATCCAAAGGATCACAAAGTACTTGCGATTGTTGACCCTTCGTTTAATTTTTTCTTCTTCTTTCTCTTCATAGACACCGACTAGCTCCTTTTCCAGAGTCTGGGCCTGTATCGTAGACCAGCGAGAAATAACATACAGAATCACAAAGATATTAGGAACAAAATAACTAACCACTAGGGCATGAACAAGAATTGTAACACTGTAAATTCCGACTCCAAAAATAGCATTCCAGAAACCCAAAGATTGGATATTTCCTGGCAAGCTCCTGATAATTAGAAAGACAGACAAACTAAGAAACATCAGGAAGTTGGTCATAAAGTTTATCTTTATTAAACTGGCTAAAAATTTAGTTTCCAGTTCCTGATTCCATTTTTTGTACCAGTAAGCAATTCTTTTCATAAGTCCTCCAGAGATCATCTTTTCCATCATTCTATCAAGCTACAATCAATCCTTCAATTCTAAACCTATTTTATTGGCAAAAATCCTTCTAGAGACTGATACTAGCTAGGATTTTCTGTCAAAAGTATGTTAAAATATAAGCATGAGAATCCAACAATTACATTACATTATCAAAATCGTCGAAACAGGCTCTATGAATGAAGCGTCCAAGCAACTCTTCATCACACAGCCAAGTTTGTCCAATGCTGTGCGGGACTTGGAAAAAGAAATGGGGATTGATATCTTCATCCGTAATCCCAAAGGGATCACTCTGACCAAGGATGGAATGGAGTTCCTTTCTTATGCCCGTCAAGTTGTCGAGCAGACCCAACTCCTAGAAGAACGCTATAAAAATCCAGTAGCCAATCGGGAGCTCTTTAGCGTATCTTCTCAACACTATGCCTTCGTGGTCGAAGCCTTCGTCTCTCTCCTAAAAAAAAGCGACATGGAGAAATACGAGCTCTTTCTACGGGAGACTAGAACCTGGGAAATCATCGACGACGTCAAGAACTTCCGTAGTGAGATTGGTGTCCTCTTCCTCAATGGGTACAACCGGGATGTCCTCTCTAAAATGCTGGATGATAGCCACCTTAAGGCAACCCACCTCTTCACTGCCCAACCTCATATCTTCGTCAGCAAGACCAACCCTCTAGCTAACAAAGAGGTGGTGAAATTAGAAGATCTTGAAGACTTCCCTTATCTCAGCTACGATCAAGGGACCCACAACTCCTTCTACTTCTCAGAAGAGATCCTCTCCCAAGAGCATCACAAGAAATCGATCGTCGTCAGTGACCGTGCCACCCTCTTCAATCTCTTGATTGGTCTGGACGGCTACACCATTGCGACCGGTATCCTTAATAGCAACCTCAACGGAGACAATATCGTCTCCATCCCGCTAGATATCGATGATCCAATCGAGCTGGTCTACATCCAACACGAGAAAGCTAGCCTCTCTAAGATGGGTGAAAAATTTATCGAATACTTACTTGAGGAAGTCCAATTTGATAAATAACAATTAGCCATCTCCACAAGCACAATAAAACACCTGAAACAGTGGATTTCCACTTCTTTCAGGTGTTATTTTATTGTCTTAATTGAGAAAATACTTGACCAATCTTCCCTTCAATAACCAGGTCTGCCTGTTTGTCTTGCGGGATACTAGTCTTATTGATGACGACTAGGTGCTTACCTTGGAAATACTGAATCAGACTGGCTGCTGGGTAAACAACAAGGGAGGTACCACCGATAATCAGCAGATCTGCCTCTCGGATAGCTTGGGCTGCTTGGCTAAAGACGTCCATATCGAGGGGTTCCTCATAGAGGGTGACATCCGGCTTGACAACCTTGCCACAGTCTAGGCAATGTGGAACAGGCCCTGCCAAAGCTAGAAATGCTTCCAAATCATAAAATCTCTGACAGCCAGTACAGTAATTGCGATCGGCACTCCCATGTAGTTTCAAGACTTTCTTAGACCCCGCCATTTCATGGAGACTATCAATATTTTGCGTCACCACTGCCTTGAGCTTCCCGGTCTCTTCCAGCCAAGCCAGATAACGATGGGCTGCATTGGGCTTGGCATCGGGATAGAGCAAGTACTTTTTGTAAAAGTCGAAAAAGTCCTCTGGGTAGCGCACAAACATGGTGTGAGAGACCAGTTGCTCAGCCGAAAAATGACGCCCCAAGGTGACGCTATAAACGCCATCTGAGCTACGAAAGTCGGGAATATTGGACTCTGTAGAGACACCTGCTCCACCAAAAAAGACAATATTCTGACTGTGGTCAATCACGTCTTGCAACTCTTTTAGTTTATCCATCTCTAACTCCTTACAAGAGCGCCTCAATAAGGGCATTGGCCAGGTCGAAATAAAAAGGTTCTCTTTGGTAAACAATCCCCGTCTCCTGGGCCAAGCTCACTAAGAGCTCCATAAAATGCTGGGAAGAGAAACCAGTCGTCCTGTGGAGTTCCTCTTCATCAAAGGGTTTGATCAAGTGGGCCAGCGGATTGCGAACAGATTTTTCCAACTCCCGCAGTTGCTTAGCCGCATCCTTAGTGGAATCCGGCAAGTCCAAGAGTAAGATCAACTCCGTTAAACTGGACGAATTGACTGCACTCTCGCTATGGAAATTCTGCAAGGCTGGATTGTCCGATGCCCGGATCTTGTCAAACTTCCAATGGTCATAGCTGGACTCCTTGGAGTTGTGAATGTAGTCTGCAATATCAGGGATCTGCATCTCAATCAAGCGCATAAAAATTCGGTAAATAGCAGGACTCACCGCCCGAATAAAGTCGATAATCTGATCGTTGCGGAGCTTGGCTTCTAAATCGTACAGATAGTTAGCCAGTTGCTCCTCTTCTGGGTCCTCATGCCAAAAAAGCTGAAAACCAGTCGCTTCTAGCAAGTCAGTTCTCAACTTTTGGTTCATGATCGGTTGAATATTGAGCTCCCGACGCTCGGCCATTAACTGCAATAAGGTCAAGACCAGCTCTGGAACTTCTTTCTGCTTCTTAGCAGAGCGAAGGGCCCGACTATACTGGTAGGTCTGAAGGTCATAGAGCCACTCATCTTGAAGGTATTCTGTCATTAGTCTGCAATCAAGGTTTCAAGACCAACTTTCATCATATCAGTGAAAGTATTTTGGCGTTCTTCTGCAGTCGTGTCCTCATCTGGATTGACCAAACTATCAGAAATGGTCATGATGGCAAGAGCATCCACATGATGCTGAGCCGCCAAATAGTAAAGAGCTGCTGCTTCCATTTCCACAGCCTTCACGCCCCATTTACCAAGCTCGATGTTCTTTTCAAAGTAGTTTGAATAGAAAACGTCTGATGACAAGACATTTCCGACGTGAGTAGTCATACCAAGGTCTTTGGCAATGTGGTAAGCCTTGTCTAAAAGATCAAAGCTAGCGATTTGTGGGAAATCGTATTGAGGCCAATCGTTGCGGATGATGTTTGAGTTGGTTGCGGCAGCTTGAGCCAAGACCAATTCACGGACGTGGACATCGCCATTTAAAGAACCAGCGGTACCCACACGGATCAATTTCTTCACACCGTAGTCGACGATCAACTCACGCGCATAAATAGAGATCGATGGCATCCCCATTCCAGTACCCATGACAGATACACGATGACCTTTGTAGGTACCCGTGTAACCAAACATGTTCCGAACTTCATTGAAGCAAACAGCGTCTTCTAAAAAATTCTCAGCGATAAATTTCGCACGAAGAGGATCTCCAGGAAGGAGAATTTTATCAGCAATTTCACCTTGCTTAGCAGCAATATGGATAGACATAGTTTATGATACAAAGAGCGATCAGAAAGCGACTGAAAATTAGGAATCTGACAAGAAATCCTGATTTCTCAGTCAGATTATCTATTTTCCGAGCTTTCCGCTCGTGTTCAAATCAGAACACATGCTCTACCTTTCTGTGTGTATTTTGTTTAGAAAACTTTCCGCTCATGTTCACAGAGAACACACGCTCTATCTTCTTTTTTCTTATAGGTCAGGCCTCAGATTTTATTTGAACCCCAGACTAACCTGCCCTATTGCATATACATCAATTATACCATAAGAAGATAGGATTCATCTAGCTTATAGGGTAAATCCCCTCCATAAAAAGCTCCTGAATCTTATCTATTTGAAGACTCCTTTAATTTTCTCCCCATTATACGATCCAATCTTTGGGTCAAACCATAAGTTAGAAAGGCTGTTAGTAAAAGGTAAGGCAGCGCATCTAATCCTTGACCTGTAAATCCAATCACCAGACCTGTTGCAGAACAGGGAGCCTTTAAGGTCACGGTCAAAAAGCAGACAGCGCCAATAAGTAAGATGGTAGATGGACTTTCAAGTCCAAAAGCTAGAGTGAAAAGTGCCGCTCCTGCCATTCCCAAGGCAAAGGAAGGCGTCAAAGTCCCTCCATAAGCTCCCGCCCAGAGAGTAAGCAAAACGACAAGTGCCTTTAGGACAAACAAGAGGAAGGCTGTCTTCCATGAAATTCCATTAATGACCTCCTGAGCTACCATTCGTCCATTTCCAAGAAGGTGGGGGAGTTTCTGAGCTAGGCCAGCTAAGAAAAGAAATGCAAGCGGAAGAGTCAGGAGAATACGCTTGTCTTTAATCCGATGAGCAGTAGCTTGCTTGGTCAATCGCGCAAATACATAGGCTAGGGGCGTTAAGACCAAGACTATGATTGGCAGCAACCACAACCCCTGTAGTGACCAAGTCGTAACCGGCAGCTTGTAGAGTGCATGATCTGAAATCACCCAACCTGCCGTATAAGCAGCCACATAAGTGGAAATCCCTGCCAAGAAAAAGCGTTTAAGCGAAAATGCAATGCCTAAGGTTTCAAAAAAATAAAAAAACACTCGTTAATGGGACTTGGTAAACCGCAGCCAATCCTGCTCCCGCCCCACAAGCGATCAAAAAAATACGATCTGCCAGTGGCAGGCCAAAACCTTTCGCAAGACGACCTGCCAACAAGGCCCCGATCTCTCGGGGCGCTCCTTCCTTGCCGATCGGTGCTCCTCCTCCAACAGCCACAATTTGCCAGCTAGAATGGAGCAATTGTCTCCAAAAATGAAGGGCGAGACGGGAATCTTCCTCCTTCATCTGACCCTTGATGGAGAGAAGCTTCCCCTTTCGTTGCAAAAAATACCAGACTAAGGATGAAGTAAGACCTACAATTAGTAAACTGATTCCTATCCGATAAGGGGGAACTCCATCCGTCAAAAAACTAGACTCATGCTCGGAGTGACCAAATACTAGCCCTTCAACAAATTCCAAAAGATCATGAAGAATAATACCTGCAAAACCTGAAACAAGCCCTAGCAGACAAGCTGCTAGGACCATTCTCAATTTATAGGGAATTGCTTGGATGGTTCTCACAATTCTTTCCATCTTTTTTACAATTCAGCAAGAATCGCTTTCAGCAATCCTTTGAAGTCTCCTTTGACGCGCTCCGTCACTTCTACTACTTCTTCGTGGTTGAGCTCTTCTTGGAAACCAGCCGCAAAGTTGGTAATACATGAAATACCAAGAACTTTCAAACCAGAGTGAGCCGCAATGATGACTTCAGGAACAGTTGACATACCGACAGCATCTGCACCAAGAGTCTTATACGCACGGATTTCAGCTGGAGTTTCATAAGTTGGACCTGTCACACCGATATAAACCCCATCATCCAGTTTAATGCCCAATTTGTCTGCTACTTGATGAGCAGTCTCACGGTATTCTGGAGTGTAAGCTTTCGACATATCAGGGAAACGTGGACCAAAGTTATCCAAGTTTTCACCGATCAATGGGTTTTGACCAGTCATATTGATGTGGTCAGTAATAGCCATCAAGGTACCAGGACCGAAGCCGATACCTCCAGCAGCGTTGGTTACAAGCACTCCTTCACATCCCAAAACTTTCATGACACGAACTGGGAAAGTCACCACTTCCAATGGGTTTCCTTCGTAGAAGTGGAAACGACCTTGAAGAGCCAAGACTTTACGTCCAGCAAGATCACCATAAACCAATTTACCAGCGTGTCCGACTACTGTGGATTGACCCCAGTTTGGAATGTCAGAGTAGTCTACTACGACTGCATTTTCAATTTCTTCAGCTAATTCTCCAAGACCTGAACCAAGGATCAAACCGAACTCAGGAGCTTCAATTCCTTTGCCCCTCAAAAATGCTACTGTTTCATTGATTTTTGCTAATAATGTCATTGTGTTTCTCCTTTTATTTCTTAAGTAATCTACCAATTTTGTCAAAGGTGTTAGCGTTGCGAATAGTGATCTGACGATAGAAAGGCATCTTCATCAGATGTTTGTGGTAGGCGGTTTTAGCGTAGCTTGCTTCTGACAATTTCCCCCAGAATACTGCTTTCTTGCCAAGGTGAAGCACTTCATCGCCTAGCTTCAAAGCAAGCAACTTCTCTTCTACGGATTCCCTATCCAAGCCCTCGGTGTAAAAGAGCACATCCTTGCGAGCCATCTCTTCTGTCCACCATTGCGGTAGGTTTGAACATTCTGCTTCATAGTCTTCTCGACTCAGAAGAGAAAGTGCTGAATGAAGGGATAGTGATTCTCAAAGAAGGTCGACAGGCACTCTACTAACTGAGATCGAGAAAGACCTGTCGTAAAGAAGATATTGCCACTGTTGATGTAGGTTTCCACTTGTTCGAATCCCATCTCCGTCAATTCTTGACGAAGTTGAGCCATGACCACTTTGTTTTTGCCGCCAACATTGATTCCTCTTACGAGGAGAGCAAAGCGCATCATTTTAGACCAATTTATCTAAGAAGCTTTCTCCGATCATGGCTTTCTCAACACCAAAGTTGTCCGCCACAGTAGCTGAGATATCCGCAAAGTGTCCAACTGGAATCAAGCCGCTACCTTTGAAAGATGGGCTGTAAGCCAAGAATGGGATGTATTCACGAGTATGGTCAGTACCAGCGTATGTTGGGTCGTTACCATGGTCTGCCGTAATCATCAAGAGATCGTCTTCTTTCATTGCAGCGATGATTTCTGGCAAGCGCTCATCGAACTCATGCAAGCAATCACGGTAACCATGTGGATTACGACGGTGTCCGTAAAGAGCATCAAAGTCTACCAAGTTAGTAAATGAGAAGCCTTCTTGGAACTCAGGAAGTCCCATGGTCTTAATCAAGGTATCTATACCGTGGCTATTTGATTTGTTATGACCCATATCGTGGTTGATACCAGCACCGTTGAAAATATCGTTGATCTTACCAACTGCATAGGTATCGATGCCTGCTTCGTTCAATTTGTCCAAAACAGTTGGAGCAAATGGTGAAACAGCCAAGTCACGACGGTTAGCCGTACGAGTGAAGTTTCCAGGCTCACCAACGTAAGGACGAGCAATGATACGACCGAGAAGAGCTGGCCGTTCCAATGTGATGGAACGAGCGTATTCACAGATACGGTAGAGTTCATCCAAAGGAATGATGTCTTCGTGCGCTGCGATTTGAAGAACTGGGTCAGCTGATGTATAGATGATCAACTCGCCAGTTTCCATTTGGCGTGGTCCGAAGTCATCGATAACAGCTGTACCAGAATATGGTTTGTTAGCTTCGCGGATGACCTTGCGACCTGAGAATTCTTCGATTTTTGTCAAGATTTCTTCTGGGAATCCATTCCAGAAAGTATCAAAGGGTTCTGTAATATTAAGACCCATGATTTCCCAGTGACCTGTCATGGTATCTTTACCAAGAGAGACTTCTTCTAACTTCGTAGCGTAACCAGTTGGATTGCTCTCAGCTGGAACAGTCTTCAAGGCTTGTTCACGAGGAATATTTCCAAGACCAAGTTTTGCCATGTTTGGCACATTCAAACCAACTGCTTTTGAGATGTGTCCAAGGGTATCTGAAGCTCCGTCAGGTACACCAGCATTGACAAAGTTATTAGCATCTGGTGCTGCTCCGATCCCTACTGAATCCAAAACCACTAAATGCATACGATTAAATTTTGGCATATTGAATGTCTCCTTTATAATTTAAACTGAATACAGTATAACACAAATTTTTGAAAAATGTAACGCTTTCATATAAAAATTTTATAAATAAGTTTTATATCCTCAGAAAAAGGACAAAAAGCCCTTTTTAAAGTGATTTGCTAATGATTTTTGGACCTTTCTGGTGTCCCTACGATAACTTTTTGAAACCATCCCTAAGAAGAGACCATGGTCGACAACACCGACAGTTCGGTCCAACTCTTCTGCCAAGGCTTCAGCATCAGGAATCACTTTCAAATCCAAATCAATGATAAAGTTCCCTTGGTCGGTCACAAAGCGCTGGCCGTCTTTTTTTCACGGTAAGCTGGTGAATAGCCCTTCTTTTCAAAAATGACGGAAAAGATTTTCTGCTCCGTATTGAACCACTTCTACTGGTAGTTTAAAGGCACCAAGCGTCTCTACTTGTTTTGACTCATCGACAATCCAGATGCAGTCTTTTGAGTTGGTCGCAACGATTTTCTCCATCAAGAGGGCACCGCCCCCACCTTTGATGCCGTTCAAAGCAGGGTCTACTTCATCCGCACCATCTACGGTCAAGTCTACCACTTCGACATCGTCAATGGCTTTCAGAGGAATTCCCAAACCTTCTGCCTGTTCATAGGTCACGCTTGAGGTCGTTACAGCTGTAATCTGCAAGCCTTCTTCCTTGATGCGACGTCCCAATTCAGCCACAAAATAATAAGCAGTTGACCCTGTACCAAGACCGACAATCATGCCGTCTGTAACAAACTCAGCCGCCTTAATGCCTACCTGTTCTTTTAGGTTTACCATCTTAGACCTCCATTTCTATTCATATTTAGTATAGCATATCGGCCGACAGATTTCACTAGTTAACTGAAAACCTTTTCAACTTCACCTTCTAAAAGCAAAACCTTGCCCCTCTTGCTAGTTTACGATAGAATAGAAGGGAATACACAGGAAAAGAGAAGATACATGATTACTAGAGAATTTGATACCATCGCTGCGATCTCGACTCCTCTCGGTGAGGGGGCCATCGGCATTGTCCGCTTGAGCGGGACAGACAGCTTTAAGATTGCACAAAAGATCTTCAAAGGTAGAGATTTGACCAAGGTTGCCAGCCATACCCTCAACTACGGCCACATCGTGGATCCAGATAAGGATGAAATTCTGGATGAAGTCATGGTCGGAGCCATGCGCTCTCCTAAGACCTTCACGCGAGAAGACATCATCGAAATCAACACTCACGGTGGGATTGCTGTGACCAACGAAATCCTGCAATTGGTGATCCGCGAAGGCGCTCGTCTGGCTGAGCCTGGTGAATTTTCCAAGCGGGCCTTCCTCAACGGTCGGGTCGATTTGACCCAGGCTGAGGCGGTCATGGATATTATCCGCGCCAAGACCGACAAGGCCATGAACAATGCCGTTAAGCAGTTGGATGGAAATTTATCTGACCTCATTAACAACACCCGCGAAGAAATCCTCAATACCCTAGCCCAGGTCGAAGTCAATATCGACTATCCTGAGTACGATGATGTCGAGGAAGCAACAACCGAGATCATCCGCGAAAGACCACAGAATTCGAAGCCCTCTTGACCAATCTCCTCAAGACAGCTCGCCGTGGAAAGATCCTTCGCGAAGGAATCTCTACTGCTATCATCGGGCGACCAAACGTCGGTAAATCTAGCCTTCTGAACAACCTCTTGCGCGAGGAAAAAGCTATCGTGACCGATATCGAAGGGACGACCCGAGACGTCATCGAGGAATATGTCAATATCAACGGTGTTCCCCTCAAGCTCGTCGACACGGCTGGGATCCGGGAGACAGAAGACATCGTTGAACGCATCGGGGTGGAACGCTCTCGCAAAGCCCTCAAAGAAGCAGACCTGGTCCTTCTGGTCCTTAATGCTAGTGAACCACTGACTGATCAGGATCGTCAGTTGCTGGAAATCTCACAAGACAGCAACCGCATCATCCTGCTCAACAAGGTCGATCTCCCGCAACAAATCGAGTTAGATGAAATCCCTGCAGATCACATCAAAATTTCTGTCCTTAAAAATCAAAATATCAACCACATCGAAGACCGGATTAATGCCCTCTTCTTTGAAAATGCTGGTCTTGTCGAGCAAGATGCTACCTACCTCTCTAACGCCCGCCACATCTCTCTCATTGAGAAAGCCGTTGAAAGCCTTCAAGCTGTCAACGAAGGCCTGGCTATGGGCATGCCAGTGGACCTCCTTCAAGTCGATCTAACCCGCACTTGGGAAATCCTTGGAGAAATCACAGGAGACGCTGCACCAGACGAGCTCATTACCCAACTCTTCAGCCAGTTCTGCCTTGGTAAATAAAGTCAAAAAAATCGTATGTTTGAAACATACGATTTTTGTATTATTAATTTCCTTGGTCCAGACTTTGGACGGTGAGGGATGCTTGGTAGATCAAGAAGAGTCCTACTGCTGTCAAGAATGGAATAGCAAGAGGGAGTTCTGTCTCGATTTGGCCAAATGGTGAATTGCCGACAAAGTGAAGGCCAAAGCCAGCTGCAAAATAAAACCAACCCGTCAGCATCAGCTCCTTGCGACCTTTTGTCGCTTGAAGGATCAGGTAGAGACCCACCATGAAAAGGGCTGTGTAGGCCCAGTGAGATACGACCCCATTCATGATCCGCCCTAAGATACCAGACACTGCATAAGAGAAGCCTTCCGGCATATCTTGACGGATATAAGCAAAGTCCTCTACAATCTGGAAACCAAGACCAGAAGCAATCGCTAAAAGGAAGATGGATTTGATCCGACGCACATTGAATAAATAGAGAACAAAGAAGATTGGAATCAACTTGAAGGGTTCCTCAAAGAGGGGGCCGGAGATGGCACTCTCATACTGATTCCAAAAATCACTATTAGGCGCTACTGCCTGAATCATCTCATGGAAATAGGTATTGGCAAAACTAGACAACCAACCTGCGATAAAGCCCCCACCTAGAAGTGAAAAGAGAACCGGAATCCAGGACAACTTCCACTTCTTGGCAAAATGAAAGAGAGCCCAAACAGCAGGAATCGCGTATACTAGGAGCAAGAGGACAGAGATACCAATGATTCCATACTGACTGCCTGTCATCCAACCAGCAGTGATAGACTGCGTCTCATAGGCCAGACCAATCGAGAGCAAGAATAAAAATAGAAACAAAATCGATTTGCGTTTCATAAAAAACCTTTCTTAAAAACAATTAAAAAGGCTGGAATCCCAGTCTTTTTGTCTATATGGATATTGTAACAATAAAAGCTTAAAAAAACAATAAATGGCTACGAAAATAGCTACTGCTGGTTGCTGCTAATTATTTAAGGCAGTTTGGGACCATTCGAAACAACAAAGCTCTAAAACATTCCAGAATTTGCTAAATCAATAATAAATGTTTTGGGACCATTTGAAACAACACAGCTCTAAAACTTGGTGTTGGTGTTTCTGTTGGAGCTGTTTGGTTTTGAGACCATTCGAAACAACAAAGCTCTAAAACGGGGCAAGGAACGCATTATTTAAGGCAATTGTTTTGGGACCATTCGAAATAACACAGCTCTAAAACTCATCCCCAAAACCTACCGCGATAGTTTCTGTTTTGGGACCATTCGAAACAACACAGCTCTAAAACACTGCTTCGGCAATGTTGTGCATCGATTTTGTTTTTGGGACCATTCGAAACAACACAGCTCTAAAACTTAGTCTCTCCTTTCCACAAAAAAAGTTGCTGGTTTTGGGACCATTCGAAACAACACAGCTCTAAAACCGCATTACAGCAGTAAGAAACTCTAACACTGTTTTTGGGACCATTCGAAACAACACAGCTCTAAAAACATCAAGTGGATCAGCTACTAAGAACGGAACGTTTTGGGACCATTCGAAACAACACAGCTCTAAAACATACCAAGACCGCAAAACAGATCAACCCCTGTTTTGGGACCATTCGAAAACAACACAGCTCTAAAACGTATTCGTTCAAGTTGACAGCCATAATTGCGTTTTTGGGACCATTCGAAAACAACACAGCTCTAAAACCGCACGACATAGAGGTATTCATCGGTTAGGGTTTTGGGACCATTCGAAACAACACAGCTCTAAAAACAGAACGCCCGGAATACCGGCAATCTTGCCTGTTTTGGGACCATTCGAAACAACACAGCTCTAAAACAAGCTATTTATTTTTAGATAAGTTTTAACTGTTTTGGGACCATTCGAAACAACACAGCTCTAAAACCCAACAAAGTGCTACCGCTTTGTTAGCTTCTGTTTTGGGACCATTCGAAACAACACAGCTCTAAAACAATCTTTAGACACTTTTAGCTTGAAAGGCATGTTTTGGGACCATTCGAAAACAACACAGCTCTAAAACAGGGAACACAATCTATAATTATTATTTGCAGTTTTGGGACCATTCGAAACAACACAGCTCTAAAAACAATCCACCTGCCATTCCAATAGGGAGTTGCAGTTTTGGGACCATTCGAAACAACACAGCTCTAAAACAGAGCTTGGTTAGCATAACTTGTTAGATTGGTTTTGGGACCATTCGAAACAACACAGCTCTAAAACTTAGTAGCTGGTGCTGGGATTGCAGTTAAAGTTTTGGGACCATTCGAAAACAACACAGCTCTAAAACCTACTATTTCAGATTTGAAAAAAATAGGTATGGTTTTTGGGACCATTCTGAAAACAACACAGCTCTAAAACTCTCTGCCAGGTACTGACACACGTTCCACAGTTTTGGGACCATTCGAAACAACACAGCTCTAAAACTCTTCTTCCCAAGGTAGCAAGTCAGTGTAGTTTTGGGACCATTCGAAACAACACAGCTCTAAAACTACCGTTTACAAGTACATTATATAGAAGATGTTTTTGGGACCATTCGAAACAACACAGCTCTAAAACTAGCGACAAGGCCAGTCACTTCTTCCTGAGGTTTTGGGACCATTCGAAAACAACACAGCTCTAAAACTGTGCTGTTGCTACTGTCGCGATTGTTGCTGTTTTGGGACCATTCTGAAACAACACAGCTCTAAAACGAGGTTGACATATCAGCTCCCCAGCTCATAGTTTTGGGACCATTCGAAACAACACAGCTCTAAAACTTGTCAAGTGCACCCTTGGAATAAAAGCAACGTTTTTGGGACCATTCGAAAACAACACAGCTCTAAAACAAGGCAGTATCAGGATTTAGGAAAGCATAAGTTTTGGGACCATTCGAAAACAACACAGCTCTAAAACGTGGTGGACGCTTTTTATAATGGCTATGATGGTTTTGGGACCATTCGAAACAACACAGCTCTAAAACAGCTTCTACATAATTCTCGGGAACTCCAAAGTTTTGGGACCATTCGAAACAACACAGCTCTAAAAACGCGAGGTAATTCTGGATCGTTCTGGGGTCGGTTTTGGGACCATTCGAAACAACACAGCTCTAAAACAATCATCGTAGTAACTTAACAAAACAGCGCGTTTTGGGACCATTCGAAACAACACAGCTCTAAAAACACAACTTTGTCAAGCTCTTTAGCAGAATTTGTTTTGGGACCATTCGAAACAACACAGCTCTAAAACTAGAGGGCGAGACGGTCAAGTCATGCAGTGTTTTGGGACCATTCGAAACAACACAGCTCTAAAACTGCTGTTCAAGTTGACCAATCAATGTGACAGTTTTGGGACCATTCGAAAACAACACAGCTCTAAAACTCATGAGCATCGCAACAACGATCACTCAGAGTTTTTGGGACCATTCGAAACAACACAGCTCTAAAAACATTTGGGATTGTAAACACTTCAAAGTTACCGTTTTGGGACCATTCGAAACAACACAGCTCTAAAACTATTTCTATTTCTATCGTTACAACGGTGGAGTTTTTGGGACCATTCGAAACAACACAGCTCTAAAAACTTAATATCATCATAGTGCTCTCCGTTAAGAGTTTTGGGACCATTCGAAACAACACAGCTCTAAAACCTCTGTTGCTAATCACAAAATAGGAGTTTAGTTTTTGGGACCATTCGAAACAACACAGCTCTAAAACTTCAACGGACGGAACTATTCCGAGCAACTTTGTTTTGGGACCATTCGAAACAACACAGCTCTAAAACTCAACTCGTGATGACACGTTGTGAATCATGAGTTTTGGGACCATTCGAAACAACACAGCTCTAAAACAGATTTTTTAATTTTAATTTCAATTCGTGGTTTTGGGACCATTCGAAACAACACAGCTCTAAAACGCGTCCTTGATAGCCCCACCAATCGACTTGGTTTTTGGGACCATTCGAAACAACACAGCTCTAAAACAGGCCTGAGAGAAGGGCTTCGTCTGTGATTGTTTTGGGACCATTCGAAACAACACAGCTCTAAAACGGCAATTTTTGATAAATTGATTTCTGGATCGTTTTGGGACCATTCGAAACAACACAGCTCTAAAACATTTTAGCAATCTCAACTAAAAGTTGCAAAGTTTTGGGACCATTCGAAACAACACAGCTCTAAAAACCTCGTAGAATGATTTTTTTCTTTCGAAATTTCGTAATCGCGCTATTCGTCCTAGCTAGACTTCAGTCCGTATGAATCCCGTCATTACTGCTATTATAGCATATTTTCAGCATTTAAGAGATAATCTTTATCAAGTATAAATTGTGGAAAATTGTAGACTTGCCTTGGTTCTAAAAATAAGACAGATAATTGATTTAAGCTAATATATTCAATTAAACTTTCAATTTCTTTCTCTGATAAGTAAGCGACAATATTTATAAAAACCAGGAGTCTCTTTTTGATAGATATTTGAAAAATCTGTACAATTTCCATGCACTTTTCAAATATAGTATCACTCATAGTTTCTACTTTGACTCCTAACGCTTCAATCAATTCTAGGATAGTGATTTCATCATATTCTAGATCCAATTCATTCTCCAAACACTCATAAGCTAATAATTCAGTGATCGTCAGGACTAATTTCTCTATCATTGACTTCACTTCTGGTTTTTCATTCAATTGATTTTCTAAATCTGCATGAATCAATTTTAGCATAGACGTGGAATTTAAATTATAGCCTAAAATATCAGTTATCACCAGAAGTTCAGAATCTTTTAATGCTATAAGGCGAGAGTCAAATATCTTTAAATCACTATCAACATTGTATTGATAAAATTGTTTCACAAGGCCTGAAAAATACTTGTTGATCTTCAAGAACTAAAAAGGTAGCATTTGTTATTGTTATCGCATCATCTAATAAAGGGAAATTAATCTTCATCTGAAAATTCCTCTCCTAAAAAAACTAAACGTGCATCTGAATTCGCTACACTAGTATCTCTCTCCCCGCATAAATATATCATACGGGAAAACTGTTTCTCTGTGACTGTCAGCAACGTAATACTCCCTTTTTTAGGGTTATGGTTTTTTAATCGTTCAATCATTGCGTTATTTGCTGAATTATTTAGCAACAACTTGCTATAAATGGAAAACTGATGCATGATAAATCCTTCATCAATTAGAAATTGCCTAAATTTTCGATAGGCTTTCCTCTCCTCTGCTGTTTCAACTGGCATATCAAACATTAAAATCATTCGCATATATCGATAACTCATATCCTAAACTCAGGAACTCCTTTCTCAGGATTATTTAATGACTGAATGACTTTTTCGTATAATCACTGACAATATTCGTTAAGTACATTTCTTTATCATTGTATTGAAAAAGTATTTGAAAATATAGAGAATAATTCTCTTTTGATCTTTACAAATTCTGAACTTCTATTTTCATATACAATACGGTCAATAATTGGTCGAAACGGCTCCATAATATCACTTGCAAGGTTAAATTGATTAAACTGATTCGCATGCTTTAATCCTAACTGAGTCATACAGCCTGATAACGCAATCTCACGCGCAAACATACTTAATAATAATGTATAGCCATAATCTAATGCAAGCATTGATATCATTATCCTGTTCACGACTAAAATCATTCCCAAATAAGGTATTAAAATAGATTCGTGCAGCATGTCCTTCTCGATTATTTGGATCAAAAATATCTAACCCGTCATATAACTTTATGATAGATTGTGATTTTTCAAAATAACCACAACTTCCTAAATACATAGCTTGATTCAATATCTTTTGAGAAATGATACTTGTCCAAACAAAACCTTTGGTCTCTTCATCCCAAGAGATCTGTTTAGTTAATTGTAAACTTGAATCATGGCGTCCATAATAAGGCATTAAATAGGCGGTTGGAAGTCTTTTATCATCACAAAAGATCACTAACACATTCTCATCAATAAGGCGTTTTACAAGCATGGTCGACAAGACTATATCAGTTGTTTCAAGAAGCAAGATATCAATCTCGGACAGATGAATTAGTTCTGTCCGAGATGAATCTTTAAAAATTAAATGATTGTTTTTATAGGTTAGTTTAGAATGAGTGTTTACTACTACTGTACGCCAGCCCATTACTCTTCTCCTAATTTGCTCAAGTCTATACGGGTTTCATAAAGGCCTGTGATAGATTGATGGATAAGGGTTGAGCTTAAAAGAGATGAAGGTGTATAGTCTCTATATCGTGGAATTTTAACTCCTAAAAATTCGAAATCAGAGGCACTTCCTTGAGATGTTAACTCGAATAGACCTGAATTTTTACTGTTTTCCGGACCAATAAAACTGAAACAGATATCTTTTGTATCAACTGTTTCCCAATTAGTAAATGCTTCTCTAATTCTCTCTCCATTTTTTAAAGCTCCAACATACTTATCATTAAAATGAAGAACATGTTCTAAAAGTTCAGCAAACTCTGCTCTATGTTTCGTAACATACTCCAAGTGTTCTGGTTCGAGAGACTTATTAATTCTCTTTGCATGATATAAAAGAGTAGTATACTTGGCAGGAAGGACTAATTCATTCCCTTTATGAATTTCTCCCCGTTTATTGTTTGTCGATAGAATACTTGCTAGTCTTCTTCTTGTACCATCAGGAAACTCAAACAAACTATATTTAGGTAAAGTAATTGTTGATAGAATTTCTATGTATCCTTTTTCAATAAGATAGTTTTCTTTGCTCTTTTCAAAATTTATTTTTATCTAAAAATAGAGATACCTTGAAACTCAAGAATCGTCTTTTGTTGTTTTTTTCGCTCCTTTTTCAATAATCGCTTTGACTAAGACAGCGTATGAGTTAGAAATACCAGCGTAACCACCGTATTTTCTTGGATCAAGTCCTTGTTTAATCGATACCAGATTTTCTTTACTATCTTCTGATGGTTTAGGAGATGGATTCGAATTAAACAATCCTCTAGGTTTACCTCTGTCAAGACCATGGGTTTGAATTTCTGTCTTTTTCACAATGTTAACTTGTGGTATAGCAAGCACTTTTTTGATTTTTGCGAAGTCTTTCTTCTTATCCCAAGCTATTTCTCCAGTATCCTTGGAATATTCGATATTCTCTTTTTACGACTGTTCCGTCCGCGTAATGAACCTCTTCTTTAAAGAAATTCAACAAGTTTGAGTAGAAGAAATACTTTTCTGTTGCTTTTTCAATTTCTTTAGGGTCTTTACTTCTTGAGATGTATCTCTTAAGATCATATTTTTGATAGTCACCATAGACGAATTCAGTCTCTAGTTTAGGATATTTCTTAAGGATTGCCTTAGCAACAACTGCATTTAAATAGGCATCATGCGCATGGTGGTAGTTATTTATTTCCCGCACTTTATATAACTCAAATTCTTTACGGAAGTTGGAAACTAGACTGGATTTCAAAGTGATGATTTTAACGGTACGAATTTTTTGGTTTTTTTCATTCACTTCTGCATTGAAGCGAGCATCTAAAATCTGTGCAACATGTTTTGTGATCTGTCGTGTTTCAACTAGTTGGCGTTTGATAAAACCAACTTTATCACGTTCATCTAATCCACCTCGTTCAGCCTTGGTTAAATTATTGAATTTACGTTCTGAAATCAATTTAGAATCTAATAATTGTTGCCAAAAAACTTTCATCTTTTCAACTATTTCAAGACTTGGAACATTATCGGATTTACCACGATTATCTTTTGAACTAGTTAAAACACGATTATCAAGAGAATTATCCTTTATAAAGGCCTGTGGAATGATATGGTCAATATCATAGTTGCTCAATTGGTTGATATCAAGAGCGTCTCCAGTGTACATGTCTTTCCCATTTTGTAGATAGTAAAGGAAGAGACGGTCGTTTTGAAGTTGAATATTATCCGTTGGATGTTCTTTTAGAATGTTACTTCCAAGTTCAGAAATAGCATCTGAGAGTGTCTTCAAACGTTGTTGTGACTTACTTTTTCCTTTATTACTAGTCTGATTTCACGCGCCATTTCAATTACGACAGACTCCGGAGCATGGCCCATAACCTTGACAAGTTCATCAACAATTTTAATACTTTGTAAAATTCCCTTTTTAATGGCAGGACTTCCTGGAAGTTCTTGTACAACTTGCTTCAAATCATCTGTCTTACCAACCACTTGTGCTTTTTGTATAGCATCTTTGAAGGAAAGACCGTCATCATTGATTAACTGCATAAAATTACGGTTGCTGTATCCATCATTAATCAGATAATCAAGAATCGTATTGCCAGTTTGCTTGTCACGGATTCCGTTAATAAGCTTAGCAGAGAGTTTTCCCCAACCAGTATAATGTCGGCGAGTTAGTGCCTTAATCACTTTTTCATCAAAGATTGAATCATACTGATTAAGGCGTTGTTTAATCATCTCTCGATCTTCAAAGATTGTGAGAGTATGGACAATATTTTCAAAAATCGCTTCATTTTTAGGGTCATCCATAAACTCTTTATCTTTGATAATCTTGATCAAATCATGATAAGTAGAAAGACTAGAGTTAAAATGTTTTTCAATTCCTTTTAGTTCGATTCCATCGTAGCCATCAACATTGTGTAGATAATGAATGATGTCTTTTTCTGTTACTTTTCTTTTCTCTTTGAATAATTGATTGACAATTTTCTTCTTCTGTCCACTATCAAGAAATTGATAGTCTTTCATCCCTTCAGCAATGTATTTCACCTTTGTCAACTCATTATAAACTGTAAAAAGTTTCGTACAGAAGACTATGTTTTAGGAAGTACTTTTTCTTCCGGCAAATACAGGTCATAGTTGGTCATTCTGTGGATGAAGTCTTCCGCAGAGCTTGCTTTTTCAACCATCTCTTCAAAATTCCAAGGTCTGATTGCTTCGTCAGAGTTTCGAGTCAGCCATGCGAAATCACTATTACCACGCGCCAATGGACCTACATAATAAGGAATACGGAATGTTAGAATCTTTTTCAATTTTATCTTTGTTCTCCTTTAAGAATGAATAATATTCTCCTTGGTGCCGGAGAATGGCATTCATTTCTTGAAGATGAATTTGATGAGGAATTGAACCATTATCAAAAAGTACGTTGTTTTTCTCAAAAAAATCTTCACGTTCAATTTTTTTCAAGGAAATCGTCTGCTCCTTCAATTTTAGAGATGAGATTTTTGATATATTTATAAAATCCTTCTTGAGTACTTTTTACCATCAATATATCCAGCATATCCATCTTTAGATTCATCAGAAAAAAACTTCAGCATATTTTTCTGGAAGATTTCTTCTTATGAATTGTTTTTAATGCTGAAAGATCATTTTGATGATTTTTCATAACGTTCTATCATAGAGGCAGATAGTGGTGCCTTGGTCACAGGGTCTTTAACAGATAATATCCCTGCTAATAGTACGGCATCATATAATTTTTTTAGCCACCACAAAAAGATCAGAATATTCATCCCTCAATTTGCCCCAACAAACTTTCCAAGTCCTCATCATAAGTATCCTTAGAAAATTGTAATGGAGCCTTTTTCTTCTAAGTCGAAATATTTCTTAAAATCAGCTTGATTCCCAACAATTAATTTTAAAAACTCAGAAAAATAATCCCGTTGATTTTTTTCATCAGGAAATAGTTTTAGGACACGATCTCTTTTAGCAGATTTACTAATCTTATCGGTAAAAATTTCTTCTACCTGTGCATTTTCTTTGCAAAGTGAACTTTCTTCAAAAAGTGTTATCATAAATACCTGTAAATTCGTTAAAAGATTTTTTTGAATATCATTATTTTTAATATCGAATGTGTCTTCAAACAAGAAATGTCCACGATATTTAATGATATGTACCAAAGCTAAATAGATTAAACGCAAATCAGCTTTCTCTTTCGAATCTGCAAGACTCTTTTCTCAAATGATAAATGGTTGGAAACTGTTTATGATACTCTTTCTCTTCCTCTAAAGTTCCAAAAATTGGATACTTACTTCCTCTCTTATCTTCAGGAACTAGGAATGAATCATCTAAGCGATGGAAAAAACTCTCATCCACTTTATTCATTTCTGTAGCAAATATTTCCTGCAAATACAAAAATTCTATTCCGACGTCTTGTATATCGACGTCTGGCAGTTCTTTTAACCGACGATCTGCAAAGAGTATTTCCTGCATCAAAAAGAAGTGCACCTATTAAGTTTTTCTTAATAAACTCCTTGTTGGTATTTCCAAGAACCTTCATTTTTTTTGCTGGAACCTTGTAATCATCTGTGATAACTGCCCAGCCTACGCTATTTGTACCGATATCTAAGCCAATTGAATATGGTTTTTTCATAATTTTCTCCTTTATGTCTTGCATTTGCGATGATAAAGTTGTAGAATAATGGTGTTGGGATTATTCGAAAACAACACAGCAAGTTAAAAATAAGGCTTTGTCCGTATCCAACTTGAAAAAAAGTGTGCACCGATTCGGTGCTTTTTTTGTGCCTTGATTCATATAATCCTAACCAGTCATTATATTAATACAATTTTACCCTTCTTTCCTCAAAAAAATCAATTCATTATATGGAGATATTCATTTTTTTGACTTTTAATTTACACAAAAAAAGGAACTCGCATGAACGAGTTCCATTTGAAGGTAGATAAACTATCTTTTTAAAATTTTTCTGTAGAGACTTTCTGCTGTGAGCAAAGTGCCTGAAACTCAATCGTTTCAGGCACTCGGAATTCTTGAGAGTAAAACAGTTTGGGAAACTGTTTTAGCCTGAGCCTAGAAATTAAAGAGCGAAGAGGCTCAAGAATTAGTCATAGAAGTTCGCTGACGTCCGTCCCCACCTAAGGAAAGTCTCGAAAGAGGAATTTCTATGCAATCAGATAATCCACATGATGAAAAATTCATGTCCCCTGCCGGAATCGAACCAGCAACTACTCCTTAGGAGGGAGTTGTTATATCCATTGAACTAAGGGGACCTATAAAAAAGAAGCGAGATTACTCCCGCCTCCTTGTTCGTCTTAACGACGGATTTCTTTAATACGAGCTGCTTTACCTTGCAATGCACGAAGGTAGTACAATTTCGCACGACGTACTTTACCGTAACGTACAACTTCAATCTTTTCTACACGTGGAGTGTGTACTGGGAATGTACGTTCAACACCGACACCGTTAGAGATTTTACGAACAGTGTACATTTCAGTGTGTCCTTGACCTTTACGAGCGATAACAACGCCTTCAAAGATCTGGATACGTTCACGAGTTCCTTCGACAACTTTCGCGTGTACACGAACAGTGTCACCAGGACGGAATGCAGGGATATCAGTACGAAGTTGACCTTCAGTCAAACTTTGGATTAATGGATTCATTTTATTCTCCTATCTTCGTCAATCTTAAGGGCTAATCCCTCAGCGGATAAACTGTATTTTTGTGCTTCCATTACGCACAAAGTTTATGATACCAAAAGTTTAATCGTTTGTAAAGTTCTATTCTCACTTTTTCGAAACTTTTTGTCCCCCATAGATGGACAAAGCTGGAAAAAGGCGGGTAGCAACCAGACAAACTAATAGGAAGGCTGGCCAATACTGAAAGCCGAAAACTTCACAACCAATCAGAATCGGTCCGATCGTCGTCGAGGTTGCTCCGGCAAAGACTGCTGCATAGCCCAAGGCTGCCACCAGATACACTGGAAGACCAAAGATAGGTGCTAGCCAGACCCCTAGACTCGCCCCGATAGAAAAGAGCGGAGTCACTTCTCCTCCCTTATAGCCTGCAGCAATGGTCGTCACTGTGAAGAGAAGCTTGAGAATCCAGTCTGCCCCAGTGATTAAGCTCTTCCCATCAGCTCCCGCAAAGCTTTGCGAGATCAGATTGGTCCCCAGTCCCGTATAGCGACCTGTCCCAATCAGATACAAGAGGATACTCAGGCCGAGACCGACCACTCCAATCCTCACATAGGGATTGACAAAGGCCTTGGCAAAACCTTGTTTAAACTTGCCTAAGAGATAGGCAAAGAGCTTGCCTGTTAGCCCAAAGATCACTCCTAAAAGAAGCAACTGAAAGAACACTAGAGGGGATAGAGAGAACTGGTCAGAAAGATGTTGCGTGAACTTCTCGAGCCCTAACGTGTGAGAGGTCCAACTAGCGACAAAAGCTGCAATTGTCGCAGGATAGAGGGCCCGCCACTCTATTCTGCCGACCACTAGGACCTCCATGGCAAAGAAAATCGCAGCTAGAGGCGTCTGAAAGAGTCCACCAAAACCGGCCGCCATCCCAGTGACCAAATAGATCCGTGAAGCGTCTGGGCCAAGTCCCTCTCTTCGTAGAGCATGGGCGACTGTTCCCCCAAGCTGGACCGCCACTCCCTCTCGACCAGCGGATCCACCAAAGAGATGGGTCAACCAGGTAGAAAGGATGGTCAAGGGAATCAAACGTTTGGGAATGTCTTTCTCCCTTCCCTCTCCGACTTCAAAGAGGAGCTCCATCCCTTTTTGACTCTTGCCTCCATAGCTGCGATTGAGGTAGGTGATAAAGAGTCCGCAAGGTGCTAGAAATGGTAGTAAAAAAAGCAGATAGTCACTACGAAGCTCTCCGATTTCTAAAAGGAGGCGTCCAAAAATAGTATCAATGATTCCGACAATACTACCAATTAGTAGAGCATCGATCGTATAAAAGAGATAGGGGCGTAGTTTATTCATCCACTGCTTCCTCATCTGATAACAATAGACTCTTTTGATAGTCTCTAGAAACTTCTAAGAGGTCATGAAAGGATGCGACGATCGATGCTTTGTATCTCTGATCCTTGACTTGACTTGCGACACACTCTAGAATCTCTTCTTCTCTCCCTTTATCCAAGACTGAAATTTGGTGGGCCTGCTTATAGCGAATCACTCTCTCAACACACTTCATTCGACGTTCTAATAGGCTGACAAGCTGTTGATCAATAGCATCAATCTCTTGGCGAATCTTTCCTAATTCCATACTGGTCTCCTTCTTATATTGTTTCCCATTTTATCAAAAAAAAATGCTCTTCTTTCTAGTGCTATGGGGATAGCTAATAGATTCAGCAAGCAAAAAAGTGTCTGCTCTCGGCAAACACTTCTTATTCTAATGGCTTATCCTGCTTTTGCTACTAAAGCTTCCGCAAAGGCTTCAAGTTTTTCAATATCTTCGTCTTCAGCTGATAGATCTACTTTGACACACTCAGAACCTTTGACAGCTCCTGTCGTCGCAAAGACACGATCAAAGTCATCTACTGCTTTACAGAACTCATCGTAGAAGGTGTCCCCTGAGCCAACAACACCGTAGATCTTGCCCTTCAAATCTAGTCCAGCTAGATCTTCATAAAAGTCTACGATTTCATCAGGAAGCTCTCCATCACCGTAAGTATAAGTAGCTACTACTGCAATATCAGCTTCAAGAAAGTCCTCTGCGTCTACTGTTGTACATTCGTCGACTTCTACCTCGACATCAAGATCACGAAACTTATCTGCAACGATATCCGCAATCTCTTCTGTATTTCCTGTCATACTTGCAAAAACAATCTTTGCTAATGTCATAATTTCCTCCAAATACTAATCTTTAGACATTATACCACTTTCGCTCACATTTTGCATGAATCCTTTCTTATTGAAAGGAAATGATCGTGTTTAGACTAAAATCAACTATGAGTAAGTTTAAGACATCCTAGCAAAATACCTATCCCAAAGGAAGTCTCGGACTATTTAAAAAGCCATCTTTACTATGCTCAGCTTTATTTCAAAAAATGGTCAATCACCCTTGTTCTCTTCTTGAATCTCTTTATTTGTAGCTGATGCAACTCCTGAAAGTGCATCCCTACTGCTTTTTAATCTTTCTGCTAACTCTTATGCTTTTTTCCGCACTACTTTTTATTTCTACTATATGCTATTCCTCTCAAAGATCCATCTATCTACTCCACTCTACCAAAATATCAATCTAAAGTAAAAGGCCTCTTGACTCTTAGTTTCTATCAGACTGGTGACTCTATAGGTTAGAAATAGTTGCTGGACTACTCTCTCTTATGCTAAAATTGAAGAAGAAATACTCGAGGTGACTCATGCAACATACACATGAAATTTTAGAAAAAATCAAAACATACCAGACGATTATCCTTCACCGCCATATGAATCCAGATCCAGATGCGATTGGTAGCCAGGTGGGGCTCAAAGAAATCATCCAGACCAACTTTCCTGACAAGAAAGTATTAGCAACAGGCTTTAATGAACCAACTCTTGCTTGGATGGCTAGCATGGATAGCGTATCAGATGAAGAGTATGAAAATGCCCTGGTCATTGTCTGTGATACGGCCAATACTCCTCGCATTGATGACAAACGGTATGCAAATGGTGGCTTCCTTATCAAGATTGATCACCATCCAAATGACGATACCTATGGCGATTTTCTCTGGGTCGATACCTCCTCCAGCTCAACGAGTGAGCTCATCACTCTGTTTGCCCTAGAAAATAACTTAGAAATCAGTCCTGAAGCCGCACGCTTGCTTTATGCAGGTATTGTCGGTGATACGGGCCGCTTCCTCTACCCTTCTACCACTACCCGTACCTTTGAAATGGCTGCTCGCTTGCGGAAGCTTGACTTTGACTTTGCAGGACTGTCCCGCCAGATGGATAGCATGAGCTTTAAGATCGCCAAGCTCCAAAGCTATGTATATGACAATCTTGAGATCGATGTGAACGGAGCTAGTCGAGTGGTCCTTACGCAAGACCTACTCAAGGAATACCAGATTAACGATGCGGAAACTGCTACTATCGTTACTGCGCCTGGACGGATCGAGGATGTCACTCTCTGGGCCATCTTTGTCGAGCAAGCTGATGGACACTACCGTGTGAGGATGCGGAGTAAGAACCTGGTCATTAACGAGATTGCTAAACGCCATGGTGGGGGAGGCCACCCACTAGCTAGTGGAGCCAACTCATATTCCTTAGAAGAGAATGACCAAATCTATCGTGAAATGCAGGAAGTAGCCAAAAATAAATAAGGGTATCATTTCATTCCAAACAGGTGAAAAATCTCAAAATAGAGATAATTCACCTGTTTTTTTCAAAAAAGGATAAATACCGAATGATTGCTAAAGAATGAAGCCTATTATCAAGCAATTTCCAAAATTTACTATTCATATAAAGGAAAAAAATATGCTATAATAGACAGAAAAAAAGGAGACAACTTATGAATAAAAAAATCGTATTTTTTTATCATTGTCGCATCTGCAAACTGCAATTTTAGGGTAGTTTTTACCTTGGGCCACAGCTTCAGCTGGAGCATTGGGGAGCATGACGGTCAGTGGTACCCAAGGAGATGGTTGGTTAATTATTTTTCCTTGCAATTGGAGCCATTGTTCTTTCTTGTTTAAAAAAACTATGAAAAACCTATGGAAAAAAACCTTTTGCAATTGGTGTAATCGTCATTGGAGCTATTCAAACAATCATTTCAATTATTGATGTAATCAATATTAATAAATATGCTGTTAATTTTGGTGGCTTTGGAATTTCACTGGGCTTTGGTTTAATTCTTTGCTTACTAGCAGCCATTGCGACTGTAGCTACGGGGCTCTTAGCTATGTCAGGGGGTAAAATCACAAAAGAAACATTTGAAGAACTTGCTTCTACAAGTAAAGAATTTGCTCAATCTGTTGGTCGTGTGACTTCTTCAACTGTCCAAACAGCTGTAAAAAGAAATTAAAAAGGAAACAGAACACCATCAAGAAACAGCCGAACCTGCTCCTGCACCAGAACAACCAGCTCAACCAGGGCAGGTTGAACAAGCTGTTGAAACGGAGCAAGTGGAACAAACAACCGAATCTGGTCAAGAATAAGTCAAGATCTGTTTAACATTTACAACATGTACTTCACTTTATAGGAGATAAAGTAAGTTAGAGTGGATGAGAATCCCATCTTTGAATAATGGGCTTCCTCCACTCTTTTTTCGTAGAAAAAAAGAAAAATTTGGTAAAAATCCTTGCCAAACTGCTTGTATTTTTGATAAACTAGCTTAGTAATTATCTATGGCTCGGAAAGAGACCATGGCAGAAAAGGAATTATTGCAAAATGAAAAAAGATATCCATCCAGAATATCGCCCTGTTGTCTTCATGGACACTACTACTGGTTACAAGTTCCTTAGTGGTTCAACTAAGTACTCTAGCGAGACTGTTGAATTCGAAGGTGAAACTTACCCATTGATCCGTGTTGAAATTTCATCAGACTCACACCCATTCTACACTGGACGTCAAAAGTTCACTCAAGCAGATGGACGTGTGGATCGTTTCAACAAAAAATACGGTCTCAAATAAGAAACCAATCAAAACCACTTCCACTTGGCAGTGGTTTTTTCTTGTACTTCTCAGCACAAAAATACCGCTCCCTCAGGCTTCCTGAAAGAGCGGTTTTCTTGTTATTCGTAGTCGCCACCGGTAAAGTTGAAGTATTCTTCTAAGCTTTTTCCTGAGGCTGCGACATCTTTTGCATCCTCTCCGATATAGCGAAGGTGCCAGCTTTCAGGCATGTAGCCAGTGCTCGCTTCTTTTCCCTCTTGATAGCGGACAATAAAGCCATACTTGGCAGCATTCTTAAGCAACCATTTGCTGGCGCCTGGTTCTTGGACCAGATTGCCACTAGTATCGATGAGGTCAAATGCTAGACCTGTCTGGTGCTCGCTATAGCCAGGACGAGCTGAATATCGGTCTGCTGCAGCGACACCATCTTGATCCACATAGCTTTGGTAAAGGCCAACCTGGGTCTCATAACTACGGAAACCACTGTACTGATCACTGATGGCATAGCCTTCAGCCTGCATGGCTGCGATCAACTCGTGCAAGGCCGCAAGAGCTGTCGGATCCTCACCTGGATTGTAGTCTGCTGCTAAGGGATAGTGCTTGTTAGCAATCACGATATCACCAGACTTCCCTTGGACACTGTAATAAGAGCCATTGAAGGAAACACCTTGATCCACCGTGACTTCTCCTGCCTTTTAGCAGACTTTTGACTTCCTTGAGAAGAGGTCTCTTCAGAAGCACTAGTTACTTTCCTACTTGATGACTGTGCTACCTGTTTGCTAGAGGCAGGCTCTTTTATAGAGCTGTTTTTAGATTCCTTATCATGACTACAGGCCCCTAGAGCTATAATAGCTAGGCAAGCCAAGCTAAGGGTTGTAATTTTTACTTTCATTATGGATTCCTCACTTCTATCCTCTCACTTAGATTGGTAAGTAAAAGATAGAGATTTGGGACAAGAGATAGCGATCAATGATGAGCACCAAGATCAAGATGGCTAGATACACAGTGAAGGATGCAAGGAGTAAGAAGAACTTGTCCATTTTTAACTTGGTTTTGTTTAACCCTTCATACGTGATGTAAGAAGTTCCTGCACCAAATAATGCAATCAGGAGGAAGATGATAAAGCTAAAGCCATCATAGAATCGGATAAGAGTCATAAGTAAGACCAAAAGAGATCCTGGCAAGGCATAAATGGATAAGCGAGCAAACAAATCAAAGGATTGTTTATAGCCAAACTCCTGATCTTGCAAGACCACACGACGAACGAAGAAGCCTCCAAATTGGAAAGCATACAAGGTCAAATAGACGGCAATCATAATGAGGAAGAAACTGCTGAACCCTACTTCACCAAAAGTCACCGTATTGGCAACTAAGAAGACTGATATGGTCAGCAAGAGAGCCGTTAGAGCATAGTGCAACAAGCCGTTTAAGATATTCACCGGTTGCTTAGCAGTTGGACGAATCAAAGCTGACACAAACCATGACCAGAAACCTCCTATCGTTTGGTTAAACGCATTTGGTTGAACTGATTGACTATAGTAAGGTTGTCCCGCTGGCGCTTGGCCTTGGTAGCCTACTTGCTCAAATCCTTGACCAGGTGTCACTTGACCAAATCCTGGTTGAGGTTGTTGTTGAGGAGCTTGTTGGAAGTTCCCACCTTGGACAGGTGTCCCAAACTGTTGACCCACTGTGTTGACTGAAGCAGAGCCAAATTGAGGAGCTGCTTGTGTCGGCGCTTGACCTACTGGTGCTTCTGGAGCTGGAGTAAATCCTGGCGCTTGACCTACTGGTGCCTCTGGAGCTGGAGTAAATCCTGGTGCCGGAGCTACTGGTGCCTCTGGAGCTGGAGTAAATCCTGGTGCCGGAGCTACTGGTGCTTCTGGAGCTGGAGTAAATCCTGGTGCCGGAGCTACTGGTGCCTCTGGAGCTGGAGTAAATCCTGGCGCCGGAGCTACTGGTGCCTCTGGAGCTGGGGCTACTGATGGTTCTTCAGCTTCCGGCCATACTGGAATCGTGCCTAACTGTGAGGCCACCTCATCAGGAGATGCTGGGGCTCCCACAAAGTTTGGAGTCACTTGATCCGGAGCCACTGGGGCTGCCACAAAGTTTGGAGTTGCTGGAGCAGGCTGGCCCACCCACTCGTCTTGAAATTCACCAGTAGCTAAAGCTTGAGCAACCTCTGCTTCTGTAGCCGGTCGTCCATTTACAGCTTGGAATTGATTAAGCCAATCTTGTTTCTTCATATATTGTCTCCTTAAAATAGATATACCCGTCCATTATATAAAAATTTTAGGGCTTTTTCAATGGCCATTCGATTCACCAATGACTAGACATAGAAGATGCCCCCTCTTATTCAAGAGCATCCATGCCCCCTTGGACGTTGGTTACATCATAGCCCGCTTCTTCCAAAAATTGACAAGCTCTTCCTGAACGGCCACCCGACTTACAGATGACATAATAGGCTTGATCTTTATCTAGCTCAGTATAGCGATCTAGCAATTCAGACAGAGGAAGCAAAAGCACTCCATCCAAATGGACGGCATCGTATTCGGTCTGTTCACGGACATCAACAACTTGGATTTCTCCTGCTTGGTATTTTTCTAAAAACTCATTAAATGGAATTTCTTTCATCATTTCTCCTTTTTAATGCCACTATGGCAAGGTTAGTATTTCATAGTTAAAATCAATAGATTCTAAAAAGCGGAATAGGTCTTGGGTTTTGATAAAGATCGTCTTTTCATTCGTGTTAGGATGGAAGGTCATGATTTCCTCTGACACAATGTCCTGATCAAAATAGACCAGAATATCCTTTTCTTCATTGTTTAACAAGCCAAAAGGAGATACTGTCCCAGCTGGTAATTGCATTTTTTCTGCCAGAGATTCAGTTGAAGCCATACGGATCCGATTGGCTCCTACTTGGTCTTTGAAATCCTCCATATCCAAGGGTTTCTGGTCATCCATGATAAGCAGATAGTACTGGGTTTTCTTTTTGTTTGTCAAAAACATGGATTTGGTCCGGACCCCTTCTAGACCTTCAATATAGGAATCGGCCTGCTCAGTGGTTAATGCCGGTGGGTGTTCCACCACATCAAAATTAATCCCGAGTTGGTCTAATCTGTCTTTGACTTTTTGATATGCATCCATAGAATACCTCCTCCTGTAAATATCACCAATTATTATTTGTTAAACTCTGCTATAATCTGCTGGACCCGATCCTGAAGAGCGGGCACCACTTCTGCTTTAAACCAGGGATTCTTGGCCATCCAGATCTGATTGCGAGGCGAAGGGTGGACCAGAGGGAAATAGTCGGGCAGGTAGTCCTTGTATCGGCGCACCCGCTCGGTCACCTTGCCACTGACCTTCTCATGGAGATAGTAGGCTTGAGCGTACTGGCCGATCAAGAGAGTCAACTTAATATCCGGACACTCCTTAAGGAGCAGAGGGTGCCACTTTTCCGCAAAACCCTTGCGAGGTGGCAGATCTCCTGATTTGCCATGCCCTGGGAAATAAAAGTCCATGGGAATGACCGCAAATAGACCCGAATGGTAAAATGTCTCTTCATCGACTCCCAACCATTCCCTTAAGCGGTCCCCACTCTTGTCCTTCCAATAGAGGCCCGCTTCTTGTGTTTTCAGTCCAGGTGCCTGTCCGATGATATTGATCCGAGCAGTCTTTGGTGCCGCAAACAAGGGCTCAATCCCCTTATCCGTATAGTCTTTGTTTTGTGGATCGGCCATGATGGCCTCTTTGATCCGCTCTAGTTGCTCCATTTCTCCTCCTCTAAGCAAAAACTCAGCCAGCAAGTGCCGACTGAGTAGCGTCTTATTTGATGAGTTCGTAGATGGCTTCTGCGTAGATTGCAGCAGCACGGTAGAGATCTTCTACATCCGTAAATTCATTGGCTTGGTGCATGGTGTTCACATAGTCTGGGAACATGGCACCGAAGGCAACTCCACGTTTCAATAGACGACCAAAGGTTCCGCCACCGATTACTTGCTCATGACCTTTCAGTCCGGTTTGTTTTTCATAGACACGCAAAAGCGTTGAGACCAATTCATCTTCCATTGGAACATAGTGAGGGGTGTGGCCGTGGGCTGACAAGCTAACGGATGCCACTCCTTCTACTTTTTCAAGTCCAGCTTTGATGGTTTCTGGATCTGTTCCTTTAGGGTAACGAATGTTCAAGGCGATGGTGTTATCTGAGCTGTTTTCGTCGAAGTTGAAGACACCCGCATTCATGCTGAGAGCCCCCATCTTTTCATCCGTGTGGGCAATGCCAAGCTTCTCACCATCAAAGTCTTCATGAAGAAGAGAAGCTGACACCTGCAAGTATGCTTTTGCATCTCCACCGAAGTCAAACTGGTTCAAGAAGAGAGCCAAGTAGGTCGCTCCATTGATTCCAGCTTCTGGAGTAGAACCGTGGGCAGATTTCCCGATAATAGTGAGCTTGTACTGGTCTTCATCTACTGTAGACACTTCATAACGAAGTTGGTGTTCATTGGCAAAGGCATCAAGGAGATCCACTAAATCTGGCAATTGCCCAGAAACGACTGCAGTTGCTGACTCAGGTACCATGTTTTCACGAAGGCCACCGGTGAAGCTATGAAGATGCGCTTGACCTGTGTTTGACCACCGAAATGGAGATACTCGGTAATGTTTCCTTTTTCCCCGTTGATGATGGGGAACTCCGCATCTGGTGAGAAGCCAAAGTCTGGATCAGGAAGACCGACATGTTTGAAATAGTAGTCCATATCGCCCCAGCCAGATTCTTCATCTGTACCAACCACAAAGCGCACGCGCTTAGATACAGGTAATCCCAGATCCTTAATAATCTTCAAACCGTAGTAACAAGCTACTGTAGGCCCTTTATCATCTGATGAACCACGCGCATAGAGCTTGCCATCGATAATCTCAGGTTTGTAAGGGTCTGTGTTCCAGCCACTACCAGCAGGGACCACGTCCATATGAGCAAAGATCCCGAGCTCTTCTTCCCCTTGTCCAAAGGTGAAGTGTCCAGCATAGTTGTCCACATTGGTTGTATCGTAGCCATCACGCTCAGCAATTTCCAAGAATTTTTCAAGAGCTTTGACGGGTCCAGGTCCATATGGGTGAGTCGCATCCGCCTGGCTATCATCTCGTTCTGAGTTAATTTCCAAGAGGCTGAAAAGGTCAGCCATCATTTCTTCGCGACGTTTTTCTACTTCTGCTTTAAAGTCAATTGTTGTCATGCATTCCTCCGTTATTTCGATTTAAATTGAATACTTTAGAATCGCCATCAGCGACTGTCTATCAGACTACCAAAGGATTCTAGAAAACCGGACTTGTATCGTAGAGACGAAACCATCCGGTTTTTTCAGTTTCTATTAGCGTTTTTCAATGATTTCGTCTACTGGCAAGCGGTAGCTAGGTTCTACCTTCTCAGCAGCATAGCCGACAGTAATCAAGAGTTCTGGACGGAAACGCTCTTCGATTTCCAAGACTTCATTGACTTTTGATTTATCAAAGCCAAGGATGATGTTCGAGCCGATCCCTTGGTCAGTCAAGGCCAATACCAAGTTCATCGCGACCAACCCAGCATTTAATGCCAAGTAATCGCTGATCTGTTGCTCATTGTAGCGAGCATATTCTGCCGGAAGGTTTTGCATAAAGTATTGCAACTTTTCGTCTGTGAAGTTCTTGACCCCACCAACACGCGCAATCTTCCGAGCTCGACGTTGCAAATCGGTATCCGTAAAGAGAGCGATAGTTACCGGTGCTTCCATGACTTGGTCATAGTTCCCACCATAGGCTACTTTTGCCAATTCTGCATTTTTCTGACGAACGACCACGAATTTCCATGGTTGGCTATTGTGCGCACTTGGTGCCAAGGTCGCAATTTCAATAGCTGTCCGCACATCTTTTGGATCGACCGGTTGGTCTGTGAAATGCTTGATCGCATGACGTTTTTTGTTGAGTTCTAGGAATTTCATAGTCAACTTCCTTTTCTAATTCTATTACCTCTATTTTAACACAAAATGAAAGAGCTTGCAGAGTTTTACAGCCGGAGATTGTGAAAAAAGAAGCGAACATTTTGAAAATCCGCTTCTTTCTTATGGTTTGAATACACAAGAGATATACCTATGATTCATCGGAAAGATCAAAATAGGCAGCTACTTCTTTGGCATAGCCGTATTTCTCAATTAAGCTAGTTAGCAACTCATTGTTATGACCCCGATAGTTATCCTCGCGTCTCAGTTCTTCGTACATCTCAATAAAGGGAAGGCCCTTGTCCTTGGCATCTTGGAGCTCTGCTTCATAGTCATAAGCCACCTTCCGAAATTGCAGGTTGGTCAGCCCATCTTCTTCAACATCGATCAGCGCATACTGGGCCCTATGGTTTTGTAGGGGCATCCAGTCAAAATAAGGCATGCCAATGGTTCCTGGATTAAGAACCTGCTGACCCTGACTGCCATAGCGAAGCAACTGCTTATGGACATGACCGTAAATGGCCATATCTGTCTGGTCATCCAGCAGTTGGTCAAAGTTCTCCGTCGCATTAGCTGGACGCAAGTCCCCACCATAATTCTTTTCTGGCAAGTTGTGGGTCAGTGAAAAGCGAATACCATTGACCTCCTTCTTCTCTACCAATGGAAGGGAGCGAAGCCAATCAATTCGCTTAGGATCCAGACCTTCCATAAGGTACTGAGTGAGGCTAAGGAGTTGGATCTCCTGCGGATCCTCAAGTCCGTACTCGCCATCCAAGGCTTCTAAGAGACAATCGTCCCAATTTCCACGAACAGCCGCTGTGATAGGAATCGCATCCAGCAAGTCAAAAAAGATCCTCTCTTCCTGGCCCCGGTAGCAAAATGTCCCCTAAAAGCCAGTATTCCGTCGCACCTAGAGCACGCGCATCCGAAATCACTGCCTCCAGAGCTCTCGTATCTCCGTGGATATCAGATAAAATAGCGATTCGATGGTTCATAACTACTCCTTTATGGATTGAAAAATCTGTGTGCATTTAGTATAACAAAAATGAGTACAAAAAGTAAAAACCATCCATGAAAATGGATGGTGCAATTACTCAAATCCTTGGGAGGACTCCGCCACTTCCATCAAGGGACTTGCTTCTTCCTGCTTTCCTTGATGAAGCTTTTCTTGCACTGCCTCTGCGACTGCTTGTGGGATGCCGACTGAGACAATCTCATCCACAGTAGCTTCTTTGATTTTGGTCAGTGACTTGAAGTGCTTCATCAGCAACTGCTTGCGTTTTGGTCCCAAGCCTTCGATACCGTCCAACTGGGAGGAGAAGGAATTCTTGGATCGTAGCTGGCGGTGGAAGGTGATAGCGAAACGGTGAACTTCATCCTGGATCCGCTGGAGAAGGAAAAATTCCTGCGAAGTCCGTGAGAGTTCAATGACTTGGAGAGGATCCCCGAAGAGCAATTCATGGGTTTGGTGCTTGTCATTCTTCTGAAGTCCTGCAATAGGAATGTCCAGCCCTAACTCCTCTTGGATGACTTGCTTAGCGATATTAACTTGCCCCTGACCCCCATCAATAACAATCAGATCTGGTGGCGTCAGGCCATCCCGCATAACCCGGCTATAGCGTCTGCGAATGACTTCCCGCATGCTGGCATAGTCATCTGGCCCGACGACAGTCTTGATCTTGTACTTGCGGTAGTCCTTTTTACTTGGCTTCCCATTGACAAAGACCACCATGGCTGAAACCGGACTGGTCCCCATGATGTTGGAGTTGTCAAAAGACTCAATCCGCACAGGAGTTGGAATTTGCAGGAGTTTTCCAAGATTTTCAATAGCACCTTGGGTCTTTTCCATGGATTTTTCAAGGAGATTGAACTTCTGCTCCAGACTGACACGCGCATTCTTGATGGCCAGATTGACCAACTGCTTCTTCTCCCCACGCTGGGGCTTGAGGACCTTGGTATCCACAAGGGCCTTGACCGCTTCCTCATCGATATCCTGAGGGATCAGGATTTCATTGGGGATCAGGTGAGATTTCTCCTGGTAAAACTGCCCCACATAGGTCAAGAAATCCTCGTCTGGATCATTGTAGTAAGGGAAGAGATTGACATCGCGCTCGATCAGCTTGCCCTGGCGGACAAAGAAGACCTGCACACACATCCAGCCCTTGTCCACGTAGTAGCCAAAGACATCCCGGTTCTGCAAATCCTTGGCCATGACCCGCTGTTTGGTCCGCAGGGTCCCGATGGCCTGGATCAGATCACGATACTCGGCTGCCCGCTCAAATTCCATGTTCTGCGCAGCGGTAGTCATCTTGAACTTGAGCTCATCGATAATCTTGTCATCCTGCCCTTTTAGGAAATCAGAAACCTCCTGGGCCATGCCATTGAAATAGGCCTCATCCTTGTGGCAGACCGTGTGGGCCATACACTGCCCTAGATGGTAGTAAAAGCAGACCTTGGAAGGCGGATTCGTACACTTGCGGAATGGGAAAATCCGATCCAAAAGTCGCTTGATCTCATTGGCCGCTCCTACATCCGGATAGGGACCAAAATAGAGGCCACCATCCTTTTTGACCTGGCGCGTGATGATGAGACGCGGATAGCGTTCATTAGTAATCTTGATGAAGGGATAGGATTTATCATCCTTGAGCATGATATTGTACTTGGGCTTGTTCTCCTTGATAAGGTTGATCTCGAGAAGCAAGGCCTCAATATTGGACTCGGTGACGATAAACTCAAAATCCACAATCTCAGATACCAGCGCTTCCGTCTTGGTATCGTGGCTCCCTCTAAAAATAGGACCGCACCCGATTGCGGAGATTCTTGGCCTTCCCCACATAAATGATGGTACCGTTCTTATCTTTGTGAATGTAACAGCCCGGACTCGTCGGCAAGAGCTCGAGCTTGGATTTAATCAAGTTATTCATACTCTCTATTATAGCAAAAAAGGGAGTGGGAAAGAACTCTGACAAGTTTAAAAGAGTTCGTCTTCCCACCCCCGCACAGTTGATTAGGTCATCTTTGGAGCTTAAAAAGCGAACAAAGATACCAATCAACCACTGCGTCATACATTTACGCCTATTTAACATCTAAGGCTGAACAGTTTTTTTGCCTAGCCTCTTAGGTAAGGAAGTAAGGACATAAGAGTTGTTCCAAGGACCACTACCCAGAACCAGAAAGAATACATGCTTCTTTGGAAGACGCCTGGTGCTGGTCGATTTTCTTGAATGTAGTGCAAAATCTCTTTTCGTTTCACTATCAAAACGACTGTAAAGGCAATGGTTCCTCCTACAAAGACTAGAACCTGTATGAAGTCGGATAAGTTTTCGTTGACATGGGTTCCTAGGTAATGGAGCCCTTGAGACAAGACTAGGTTGTTAAAAATATGAAAGAAGATTGCCCACCAGAAAGAATACTCAAAGGTCAAATAACCAAATCCTAAACCAATGATGATTGCGAAGAACAACTGATCCAAGTTAGCATGGAAGAGTCCAAAGATGATAGCTGTCATCAGAATGGCAAAAACCTTGCCAAACTTTTCCAAAGCCCTTAATCCTGCTCCTCGAAAAACTAGCTCTTCTGTAATGGGTCCAAGGAGGGTCGCATAAAGTAAAAGACTCCACGACTGACTGAGTTGCTCTGACATGTCTTCTTGAGGATTGTAGAAGCCCAAGGTCCCAAGCATCTGATTCAAGATTTGCCCGATGGTGGCAGAGACCAACTGTGCAAATCCAAGAAAGACAATGAATACCAAGAAAGTCTTCCAAGTCATCTTGCGTCCCTTTTGTCTCACATCTCCTTTAAAGAGGGCTCCTTTTCGATACAAGGCAAAGAGGATTACCCCTATGAGGACCGCAATGATATAGGACATCCCATCCTTAGAAATACTTTCTGTAAGCTGTTGCTGCATCTCCAGAGGATCCCCTTTATAACGTCCTACGATAAAGCTACTGATAACAAAGGACCAAAGGAAGGAAACACCCGTCATGATCGCGAGGTAAAGGACGATCATGGCAGAAAAGGCTCCCAAATCCTTTTTAGGATCTAAAAATCGATTGTATTGCTTCATATACTCACTCCGCTAATCTACTGTTTTTGTTTTCTGACTCCAGCCGTAGCACCATCCAAAAGCCCCTTCATAGAGAACAAAGAAAATCAGAAAGGCATGTAGGAAATAGTCCTCCGGTAAAGCTAGAATAATCGGATCCCGATAAGGATCAAAGAGCCAGGTAGCATCTCCGACAAAGAGGACTTGGTGAAAGAGGGTAAAGAATTGATCAAAACCAATAAAGAGGGTCACTCCTCCTATGATAATCGGCAAGAGAACCATCCCACCAAATAAAGGGCGATAGAGGCCTGCGTAACCCTTACGCATCACTGTTCGAATAAATCGTATAGCTACTGGCAACAAGACCAGGAATAAGACCTGGGTCAGGTGAAAGAGGTACTTGACTGCTTGAAAATGATGGAGCCCATCCGGAGAGGATGGAAAATCCGGCATCTCCAGCTTCCAGGTAAAAGGACTAGTCAAATACTGCATAAGGATCTGAAAATTCTTCTGGATGACTGCAGGAGACAAACCGGTCCGATTCTGAATTCGTAACCAGCTAATCTCCATGGGATAGATCAACCAGGCTAGTAGAATGGTTCCCCAAAATCACCGTTGCTAAGAGCCAGAGGACAAAGCCCGTTACTTTCAACCGATCACGCATCGAAATCCCACTCCGCTAAGCTCGATAGGACGTGCGTTGGTGGCAAGGGCAGGTCTGGTACTTCTTCTGGCTTGGTAAAGCCAGTGGTCACCAGCAAAGTAGGGATGCCATTGTCAATCCCTGCTCGAATGTCAGTCAGGTAATTGTCACCTACCATGACCACTTCTCCGCGCTCTAGTCCCAGGTGAGCGATGGCCTTATCCATGATGATGGCATTGGGCTTTCCGATAAAGGTTGGCTTCACGCGCGTTGCCGCTTCAATCAGGGCATTTAGAGCACCAGCCCCTGGCATCATCCCCCGCTCTGTCGGAATATTAAGGTCTGGATTTGTCCCGATGAAATGGGCTCCCTTTTGAATAGCCAAGGTCGCAATGGAGAATTTCTCATAGTCCACTTCCCAATCGAGACCCACCACGACATAGGCTGGATTTACCGTATCTTCGACGAAGCCTGCTTCAGCAATGGCCTGTTTCAAGCCCACATCTCCAATGACATAGGCAGTTTTCCCAAGATTCATGTCCACCATATAATCAATGGTTGCTAGTGTCGCTGTATAGATGGTATCCAGTGGCGTTTCGATATTGAACTGGCCTGCCAGCATCTCTTGAACCATTTCCGGTGTCCGAGTAGTATTGTTGGTCACAAAGAGATAGGGGATCTGACGCTCTTGCAATTCGTGAACAAAGGCTTCCCCAGCTGGGATCCGTTCTTTCCCCTTGTAGATGGTTCCATCTAAGTCAATTAAATAACCCTTATAAGTCATGGGATTCTTGGTCTCCTTTTTCACTTGCTTCCTCTGCTACTTTGTCCTGATCCTGAAACTGGCCTCCTGCTCCATACAGAAGCAAACAAGCCCCATATAAGGCAAATTGAAGGACCAAACCGAAGAAATTGATACTTGCTTTTCCAGCCTGAGTAAAGAGGAAGGATGAAATCATCAAGATGACGATAGTCACCATCAAGCCACCGATCTTAGCTTGATCAATGGTAATGGTATAGACGCCGCTCTCTTTTTCCTCATTGCTTTCTTTCCCTGCCTGGATAGGCTTCATGGTCTCGATAAAATCTGTCATTAAGGTCGCTGCGAGGCTGACAGTCGTACTGAAGAGGACACCTTGGGAGAGCTTATCAAAGAAGTTACTCCAGAAACTACCCGATTGGCTGGTAATACTCAAGGAAAAGACAACGACTGGCAGGATAAAGGCCAAAATCAAATGAATCCAGACACGATACCAGCGGACATCTTCCTTGAGAAAACGAAGAAAGGCTTCAAAACTCAAACGATAGCGTACAAAACGAATCGCTTCCTCAATAAAGATATAAGAAGCTGCGACTAAGGTTAAGAAACCATCTCCCAATACATAGAGGGGATTTTTCTTACGACGAGCATAGGCAACAACCCGTCGTTGAACCTCCATCAAGTCTTCTTTTTTCTGTTTTAATCTTCGCTTTTCCATAATGTTTCCTTATCTATTTCTTCCCAAGTGATGAGGGCTTGTGCGTGGATTTGGCCTTCCGATGAGATGAGATGATTGCTGACCATTCCTTCTCGCTCGACGCTAGAGGTGATCATGCCCCCAGGCAAGACCTCCTTGACATACTTGAGATGGACCCGTTTAGGGATATGCTGGCTTAGGAATTCTGCTCCCATCACTTCAAAGACCCAGTCTAGGTACTTGCTGTTGTTGACATGTCCGTTCATATCTAGATCATAGAAACGTACATGGTAGTCTTGCTCCATAGCTCCATTCAGCTCTGGATAACGTGGACCACGGCGGATCTTCTTCTCAAATGGTGACTCATATGGCTCTGTGATCTCCTCCGGCACGGATTGGACCTTGCGGCTATCCCGATCCATCAAGACGAAGGTCGCCACCATCTCGACGATGACTTCCCCCTTCTGGTTTCTAACGACAAAGGAACGGTAGCAAAAGAGACGATTGTGGGCCAGGGCCTGGGTCTCAATGGTAATCTGTTCATCAAAGACCGGTAGGCGATGAACCCTGATGTCATAGTCGGTAATGATCCACACCAGATTGCGCTGTTCGAGCAGGTCCCTGTCACTGACACCCAGCTCCATCGACTGCATGCCTGACACCTGCAAGGACAAGAGGATGAGCTGAGGCATCTTGATGAAGCCATTCACATCGCTCATATCAAAGGGAACCTTCATGTCATACTGATAAATTTAGCCATCGTTTACTCCAATATAAATTTCTCTGCTACGGTATCTCCAAGGAACAAGCCTCTCTTAGTCATCCGAACTTGCTTGTCATCTGGAACCAGAAGTCCCTGCTCCGTCAGACTGGCCACCACTTGTCCATAGCGTTGGTCAAAGGAGACACCAAATTTTTCTTCAAATCGTGCCTTAGACACACCTGTCTTTTTCCGTAGACCGAGGAACAACTCCTCTTCCATCTTCTCTTCCAGTGTCAGGTACTCCTCTGTGATTCGAGCCTTACCTGCCTCAACAGCCTCCAGATAATGCCGGATAGGCCCGTGATTCTTGTAGCGAATCCCATCGACATAGCCAGAAGCTCCTGCTCCTAGACCATAGTATTCTGCATTATCCCAATAGACCAGATTGTGACGACTTTCAAAGCCAGGCTTAGAGAAATTAGAAATCTCATAATGCTCAAAGCCTCCTTTTTCCAGCTCCTCAATGATGTACTCGAACATCTCTGCTTCCAGCTCCTCTTTGGGTAGCGGAAGCTTGCCTCGTCTCATGCGATTCATAAAGACCGTGTGGTTTTCTAAAATCAAACTATAAAGACTCATGTGGGGAATGTCCAAGTCGATCGCCTTGGCAACATTTTTCCTTGACCTGGTCCATGGTCTGACCCGGCAGGGCATAGATCAAATCGATGGAAATATTATCAAAACCAGCCTGCTTGAGGTGGCGGATATTGTCATAGATATCCTGCTCCTGGTGACTCCGTCCGATCTTTTTCAGCATCTTGTTATCAAAGGTTTGGACACCCAGAGAGACCCGATTGACCTGAGAGTCCTTGAGAACCGCAATCTTATCCGGATCCAGATCTCCTGGATTCGCCTCGATGGTAAACTCTTCTACCTCCGATAGGTCCATGACCTTGGGCAATTCTGTCAAGAGATAGGCCAGTTGCTGGGCAGATAGGGCTGTCGGTGTCCCTCCACCAATGTAGAGAGTCCGAAGTTTGCCAATCTCATAGGATCGAGTCTCCTGGATCAAGTGTTCCAGATAGGCATCGACCGGTTGATTCTTGATAAAAACCTTAGAAAAGTCACAATAATAACAAATCTGGGTACAAAATGGAATATGCACATAGGCAGAAGACGGTTTAGCTTGCATAACCTTTATTATACCACATTTCGCGCCAAAGCCCGAGCAGAAAAAAGAGGGTGAAGTAAGGATTTCCTTGACAAGAAGGAATGAAAGGAATAGAATAAAGCTAATCACATTCGGAGGTAAGGAGATATGAACAACTAAGTTTCGTTAAATAAGATACTTTATTTAGTGGACTGCTTGTTCTATCTCTTTTTGTGTACCCTCTCGCCTAATTTCCAACCTTTTGTTGGCTAAATAAGGTCTTTTTCTGCTTGGGTTTCACTTGAATACAGCTCTACTAAATAGGTAGAGCTGTTTTTTGTCCCAGTAGAAAGGAATCTTATGCTAAAACTATCCCACCTCACTATCCGACATACAAAAGATTTACGAGATCTGGTTCGCGATCTGTCCCTGACCATTCATGAAGGAGAAAAAGTTGCTATTATTGGCGAAGAAGGGAATGGAAAATCTTCCTTACTTCAGGTCCTTATGTCCCCAAAATCTCTACCAGATTATCTGACCATAGAAGGAGAAATCACCACTTCCTTTCACTCCTATGCCTATATTCCCCAAACTTTACCGGAAGCTTTGAAGGGAAAAACCTTGGAAGAATATTTTTTTGGAGAGGACGAGCTAGACTATGCCACCCTCTACAGACTGGCTGATCAATTGAATTTTAATAGCGAGCGCTTTACAAGCGACCAAACTATCGGAAGTCTATCTGGAGGAGAAGCCCTCAAGGTCCAACTGCTTCACGAGCTTTGTTGTACTCATGAATTGCTATTTTTAGATGAACCTTCAAATGATCTGGATTTGGAGACCTTGGACTGGCTCCAGCAGATGATTCAAACGAGCCCCCAAACCATAATATTTATTTCCCATCATGAGGATTTTTTGACTCAGACGGCGGATACGATTATACACCCTCAGACAGATCAAACACCGCAAGGAGGCTGAAACCATCGTAGAGCACCTAGGTTATCAAGACTACAGTAGCCAGAAGGAACAACAATTTAAGCAACAGTCTCAGCAGGCGGCCAACGATCAACGAGCCTACCGAAAAACTATGGAGAAGCACCGTCGTGTCCGTCAGCAAGTAGAAACTTCCTTACGAAATACCAAAGATAGCACTGCTGGACGTCTCCTGGCAAAGAAAAATGAAGTCCCTCCTCTCACAAGAAAAAGCGCTACGAGCGAGAATTCCAATCCATGACTTCCCAACCCTATGATGAGGAAATCATCAATCTGCATTTCCCTCCCTCACTCCTTTATCTCCTCAAAAACGTGTCCTTCTCTTAGATCAGGAAGAGCTCGCAATTGGTGATCGTGTCCTAGTCAAGAACCTCTCCCTCACACTTCAAGGGCAGGATAAGATAGGGATTATCGGTTCCAACGGTGTTGGGAAATCCACTTTTCCTAAAAAAATGATCTGGGAGATTTTTACAGAATAATGAGAGTATCCGCACTGCCTATATGCCTCAAGATTACACTGAACGTCTCCCTCTGACTCAGACACCCGTTCAATTTCTACAGCATTCAGGTGATCGCGAAGAAATTAACACTATTCAATTGCATTTAGCCTCCCTCAACTTTACTTATTCTGAAATGCACCATCCTATCTCTGAACTTTCTGGTGGCCAGCAAGGAAAACTCTTCCTCCTTCAATTAGTACTCACAAGTCCCCAGTTTCTGCTCTTGGACGAGCCTACTCGTAATTTTTCCCCCACTTCCCAACCAGAAATTCGTCGCCTATTCGCAGACTACCCAGGCGGACTGGTTACAGTGTCCCACGATCGGACCTTCCTCAAAGAAGTCTGCAAAAAGATCTATCGTCTGACTGAAAATGGTTTCGTAGAGATAGAGTCGCTCTAACGTAAAAAAGATTGGCAAAAACCAATCTTTTACATTGAAAATAAAGTCCTCTTAGAAACTTTCCTTAGGTGAGAACGGACGTCAGCGAACTTCTTCGAAGTTCCATGACTAATTATTGAGCCTAAGGTCTCAATAATTCCGAATGCCTGAAACCATTAAGTTTCAGGCACTTTTCTCACGGCGGAAAGTTTCAATAGAGGATTTGATAACTCTGAATTTGTTAGATTTGTATAAAAGAACAGTTCGTCACTGTTCTACAAGCTTGGTTTTGACCAATTATTTTATCTAATTTCGCCCTGCCTCTTTTCCCATTTCTTGGGTGCGTTTGTAGGTTGCTTCCACACCTACAATAATGTCGCCCCGTAAACCGACTTGTTCTAAGCGGTTGACTCCTGCGATGGTAGAGCCACCTGGACTACAAACCGCATCCCTTAATAGGACTGGGTGATTGCCTTGACCTTGCTCCGAGATAGGCTTCCATCTTGATTGGTCAGGGAAGAGGTCCCTACTTTAAACACAATTCGCTTATTCTTCATCCATTCATTCTCCAGAGTAATCGATTGTAACATTATACCATGAAAGCCTTAAAAAATACTAAGAGCGGACCAGGGAAACCCCCATTTACTCACAAAAAAACGAGTTTCTACCACAAGAGGTAAACTCGTTTTTGATAATGATATGTTTATCCTTGACGAAGCTGTTCCAAGGTTTTTTTGGAAAATCTCCGGAACCTCCACTGAAAAACTCCATGACCTCTCCCGTCCGAGGATGGGTAAAGCCCAGTGTCTTGGCATGGAGGAATTGCCCATGGCCTTTCAAAGTCCTGCGAGGTCCATAGACTTCATCACCAGCGACCGGATGGCCAATATAGGCCATGTGAACCCGGATTTGGTGGGTCCGTCCTGTCTCCAATTGCAACTCGACCAAGCTATAATCTCCAAAGCGTTCCAAGACATGAAAGCGAGTCAGAGCTGGTTTCCCTTTGGCTGTCACAGCCTGCTTCTTGCGATCCTTGTCACTTCGCCCAATCGGCGCCTCAATGACACCCCGATCGTTGGGTAGATTGCCATGGACAATGGCCCAGTACTTGCGCAGAGATTTCTGAGCCTTGAGCTCATCTGCAAGTGCTACATGAGCCGCATCGTTCTTAGCCACCATGAGGAGACCAGAGGTATCCTTGTCAATCCGATGGACAATCCCCGGACGAAGCTCGCCATTGATCCCTGACAAGTCTTTGATGTGATACATGAGGGCATTGACCAGAGTTCCACTGGTGTGGCCCGCACTAGGATGGACCACCATGCCCTGGGGCTTGTTGACCACTGCGACATCCACATCCTGATAGACAATCTCTAAGGGAATATCTTCTGCCTCGTAGATCACTTCTTCAACTTGAGGGACTTCATAGCTGATGACATCCCCTTCTTTTACGGTATACTTGGCCTTTTTGACTTGACCGTTGACGAGGATCTTCCCTTCCTTGATCTGCTCATTGGCCAAGCCACGTGAGAGTTCAGTCAACTCTGAGACAGCCTTATCCAGTCGCGCTCCAGCGACTTCTACTCTAACTTCCATGGCTCTCCTCTCTTAAAATATAGATCAATAACAAGCCAACACCGACGGTTAAATAAATATCTGCTACATTAAAAATGGCAAAATTCATAAAATCCAAGTGAAACATATCGACGACAAAGCCCTGACGAACCCGGTCAATAAAGTTGCCGATTCCCCCTGAGATAATCAGGGTCAAGCCCAACAAGAGCCAGAGGGAACCCTTGATGTGACGATAAAGGTAGACAAAGGCTGCCCCCATCGCTAGGATGGTAATAATGGTAAAGAACCACTGTTGGTTTTCCAATATGGAGAAGGCTGCACCTGAGTTTTTTAGATAGGTCAGACTGACTACTTTGGGAATGAATGAACGCATGCCTCCCAGTGGGATTTCCTTGACCACATACCATTTAACAGCTTGGTCCAAGGCAATTAGGAGGAGGATACTGATAAAAATACTTACTTTTCTCTTCATGTCCTACCTCTTCTCATCAAAGTAGGCTTCCATAACTTGGACAAACTTCTCAGCCACTGGTGAAAGATCCACCTCTTCCCGCTTGACATAGACCATTTTATTATCCAGATCATCGATCAAGGGGATAACCGTAATACCATTCACCGACTGACTATCCAAGAAACCAGAACCGGTCGCATAGGCGTCGGTCCGCTCTAGGATCCCATTCAAGGTCGCTCGGTCTGTCACATTGAAGAGTTGGGAACTGCTACTAGTATCGACGAAGTTCTCCGAATAGTAGAGATACTCATCCTTTTTCCTGGGTAAAAGCGAACAGTCGGCAAGTGCGCCAAGTCTTCCATCACTAAAGGATTCTTTCTTAGCTAATGGATGGCCCTTGCGCAAATAGATATGCGTCTGGAAAGGAATCAGGTCAATGACTTCCAAGCCTAATTTATCCACCCGTTGCATGATCCCTTTGGTATTTTGCTTATTGAGGTAGATAATCCCGAGTTCACTATGACCCTGGGCCACTTCATCCAGGATTTGAACCGTGGTCGACTCAAAAATCCGGAAGTTTTTATTATCAGGGTAAAGGACAGAGAATTGGGTAATCAACGGAGGAAGGAAATCATAGTGCTGACTCGAGATCGAGAATTCCTTCTTTTCTTCCTCAGGATTGGCATACTGGTTTTGAAAAACATCAAAGCCCTTGACCAATTCTTGGGCCTTTTCATAAAATTCCATCCCCCGGCGGGTCAAGAAAGTGCCTGAACTAGTCCGACGGAAAATCTTAAAGCCCAGTTCCTTTTCCAAGTCTCTCACAGAGATGGACAGACTCGGCTGACTAACGTACATTTTTTCAGCTGCTTCACGAAAAGTACCACTATTGGCAATCGCGACAACATAGCGTAATTGTTGAATATTCATGTCTTCTTCCTTCTAACAATATCACTCCATTATACCATAATCTAGAGGATGAAAAAAGTTGGGGGCTTCAATCGAAAGAGAGCATAAAAAAAACTCTCTGATTAATCAGAGAGTTTTATAATCTGTTACCTCAGCTTTATAATTCAAGGCTCGTGATAAAAAGGTATCACTGTGGGTATCAAAATAAAAAAATAGGTTTTCCGAATCAATCAGAAAACCTTATTTTATGCTATTAAAAGCGATTATTTTGCGATTGGGTAAACAGAAACTTGTTTCTTATCGCGACCTTTGCGTTCGAAGCGTACTACGCCTTCAACTTTAGCGAACAAAGTATCGTCTCCACCACGTCCAACGTTCACACCTGGGTAGATGTGAGTACCGCGTTGACGGTAAAGGATAGATCCACCTGTTACAGTTTGTCCATCAGTCGCTTTAGCTCCAAGACGTTTAGCTTGTGAATCACGTCCGTTTGATGTAGAACCTCCACCTTTTTTGTGGGCGAAAAGTTGCAAGTTAGCAAGATTCAATTTCAACATAATTGTTTTCCTCCATGTTAGTTTTCTGTGATAACTCTTGTTTGGACGAACTCCGATGAGTTCTCCGATAAGTTTGCCATCCCTAAGAAAAATGATTCAAAGAATAGTTGGGTCATTTCTCTTTGATGAGGTGGAATGTCTGTCGGGATTGTTACCCGCATGAAGCCACCCTCTTCTTCGTTTAATTCTAGTTCCGGTTCATAGCCTGCAAATTTCTCAACTGAGTTGACAAAGTTAATGGCAAGCGTAGAAACCGATGCACACACGACATCTAAGCCGTATTCGCCACTTTCGGCGTGACCAGTAATTTCTGCACTCCTCAGCTCGCCATCTTCGGCTCGTTCAAAGACTGCTTGTATCATGTGTTCTCCTAAAAATTAAGCGTTGATTGCGTTGATGACAACTTTAGTATAAGGTTGACGGTGACCTTGTTTACGGTGGCTACCTTTTTTAGGTTTGTACTTGTAAGTAACAACTTTCTTTTGTTTTCCTTGTTTTTCAACAGTTCCAACAACAGTAGCTCCTGAAACAAGTGGAGTTCCGACAACAGTGTTTTCACCACCAACAAGAACAACTTCGTTAAATGTAACTTCTTGACCAGCTTCAACGTTCAATTTTTCAACGTAGACTGCTTGACCAACTTCAACTTTAACTTGTTTTCCGCCAGTTTTAATGATTGCGTATGTGCTCATTATGCACCTCCTATGTATTTTTGGGTTTCCCCGTATTTTGTGAAGACTCGCCTAGCATCGTGGGACGAACCACTTAAGCTCAAAGGATGAGCGACGATGATCGAGCGGTTGCACAGGCATGTGCATAGTCAACTCTCTAAGTATATCACTTCTATCAGACAAAGACAAGTATTTTTTTGTCCCTTGAAAACGGATTTTCATCTAGAAACTTATTTTTATATAAAAGTGAGGTTGAATTCCCCTGTTTACTTCTTAAATGTGAAGTCAGTCATGGTCATTTTTAATTTAGAGGACTCTTCCATACTTCTCATTTTTTCTTCTTGTTCGCGGGTAATTTTAAGAGGAATAGCTGCAACTGTATTCCGGTTGAGGACACCCGATTCTTCTATACGATAGTTTACAGTGATATTTTCTAAAATCGGCTCTCCATCATATTCTAAGTTTAAGTCAAAGTTCCCATCGCGATCAATATTGGTTGTGGTTTGATTGACAATCAATAATAATGCATATCGTTGCTCCTCATCCCCGAATGTATAGCCAGGGAAAAACAACCAATCGACCAGGCACGCCAAGATTTGGTTCTTCTTTCACATACCTTTCTGCTAAGTCTAAAATCTCGTTTGGTTGATTTTTATAGCGCTCTGCTCTCACAAAGGTTAAAGAGGCCTCTTTCGTTTCTGTCTGACTGGTCTTTTCATCTTCCTTTGCCCCATGAATCGAAACATTTATACAGCCTGTTAACAATACCAAACTAGTTAGCAATAATAAGATTTTTTTCATGTATTCACCTTCTAGAAAAAGAGGCTGGAAATTCCAGTCCCTCCTATCATAATCGATAGACAATCTCCTATACTTCTCTATTTCTTATCTATCTTCGCTCATCTTTTTTTCAAATGCTCCTCTATTAAGAAGGCCGTTTCTTCAATGGATTTATCTGACACATTGATGATGCTAGCACCATATTTTTTTAAAGACCATTTTTCGAATAATCCAATTCCTGATAAATCTTTTCCAAATCCGTGTAGCTCGTTTCCTGTGATAGACCCTAAAGAGTCTAGACGGTTGATTCTGATTTTAGCTAATTTTTTTCTGGCTCACAAACCAGTCCGATAAGACGATGCGAAGCGACCTTTTCCAGGACCTGAGGCAAGGGAACTTCTGGAATCAGGGGTAAATTTGCAACCTTGTAGCCTTTTATTTGCTAGATAAATACTAAGGGAGTTTTTTTGATGTTCGAGAAACACCCAGCAAGACCAAATCTGCATCTATAAATCCCTGAGGGCCTTGCCATCATCATACTTGACAGCAAACTCAATAGCCGAAATCTTCTTAAAAATAATCACCATCCAATCGATGCAAGGTCCCTGGTACTTCTATTGGTCTACTTCCTGTCTTTTTCTTGGATGATTTCAAAAAAATGGATGCATTAGATCTAGGTAAGACAAACCATGGCTCTGACTAAACTCTCTTGCAAGAGTCGCTAGTTGACTATTGACCAAGGTAGTAATCACCAGAGCATCATCCTTCACTGCATCCTGTAAGATATCTAGAAGCTCTTCCTCCTGGTTAATAAAAGGGAAGCGATAACTGTTATTAAAGATAATATCCGGATACTGTGCTGTCACAGCAGCTAACAACTTCTGAGAAGTTCCCCCCAAAGAATCCGAAATACTATAGACAATGATTTCCTTTTTCATCTTCATTCCTCTTCTCTCTTTACTTCAACACGACGAGCTTCTTGAATAATATAATCCAGTAAAGTCGACTTGGTCACACATCCCACCACTTTACGGTCATTGCTTTCATCGACCACAGGCAAGGATTCAATTGCCTGATCTTGAAGAAGGGCAGCTACCTCTAAAATGTTCATATCCTTCTGACAAGTAATGATATGAGGCATCCTGGTCATACAGACAGCTACAGGAGTCTTCTGGATACTCGAATTGAGAGATGCTCTTAATAAATCTTTACGGGACATAATTCCTAGTAAGAGCTTGTCTTCATCGATAACATAGAGGACATCGGCATCATACATAAATAAGGTGATAATCGCATCTTGAATAAAGCAATCATGGGATACCAAGACAGGAGAGGTCATGATATCCGCTACTTCTTTTTGAAAGGTATCGAAAAAGAAAAGTCTTTCTAGATCCGAACCGGAGTATGTATATCCAATTTTTGGGGTTGCTTTTAAGATTCCAACCAAGGTGAAAGGACAGATCAGCTCGTAGAGTCGCTCTCGAAATATCTAACAAGTCAGAGATTTTTTCCCCACTCAAAGGCTGTTGCACCTTAACAATTTCAACTATTTTCTTTTGGCGTTCACTTAATTTCAAGGATTGGATCCTTTCTAAATACGAAATATGATGAAGATAAAGACTAGTCATGCTAGATTATCCTGAACATAAGAACAAATCAGTACCATATAATCATCATTTTTTTGTTAAATATTATAGCAAAAAAATCTTAAAAATAGTCAATGTAAACTCTTTTACTTTATTAGTTGACAAACATATATGATGTATATTACAATATTTTTGTCGTATATATGACACATATTTGATAAAATTGGAGGCTAATATGACAAAATGGATTTACTCCTTCGAAGAAGGAAGTGCAAATGACAAAGATCTCCTAGGTGGAAAAGGGGCCAATCTAGCAGAGATGAGCAATTTGGGCTTACCTGTCCCTCCTGGCTTTACCATCACGACTCAAAGTTGTATCAACTATCTCGATAACCCTGATTTCTTTGATTCCACTTTAAAAGAAGAGGTTTCGAAAGCGCTTGCTCTATTAGAGAAAAAGACGGCTAAATATTTTACTGGAGAGGATCCTCACTTACTCTTAGTCTCTGTCCGTAGCGGGGCCAAGTTTTCCATGCCAGGAATGATGGACACCATCCTCAATCTTGGCCTCAATGACCAACGGACCAAATTACTAGCAAAAAGAGACCAATGCTAATTTCGCCTACAACTGCTACCGTCGCCTGCTACAAATGTTTGCAGATGTGGTCTATAGCATTGATAAAGAACTGTTTGATCATCTACTAGAAGACTTTGAAAAGAAACAGGGAAGTAAAGTCCATGATTTCCTCCCATCCCAGCACCAAGAATTGATCCAACAATATAAGAAACTGTATCAAAAAAATACAGCCACCAATTCCCTGAAAATCCAATTGAGCAACTCTACGCTGCGATCCAAGCTGTCTTCAGGTCCTGGAACAACAATCGGGCTAGAGTTTACCGTGAATTACATCAAATCCCTCATGATTTAGGGACAGGTGTCAATGTTCAGGCTATGGTCTTTTGGAAATAGTGACCAAAAACAGTGGTACAGGAGTCTGCTTCACCCGAAACCCTGTCAGTGGAGAAACTGAACTCTTCGGTGAGTTTTTGATCAATGCTCAAGGGAAGATGTGGTAGCTGGCATACGAACCCCCGAACCCATTGCGACATTAGAAACTGTTCAACCAGAAGCCTATCAGGCTTTCAAAAACTATGCGAGTATTCTTGAAAACCACTACAAGGATATGCAGGATATTGAATTTACCATTGAGAAAGGCAAGCTCTACATCCTACAAACAAGAAATGGAAAACGGACAGCCAAGGCTTCATTAAAAATTGCCCTAGATATGGTGGACCAAGGTCTGATTAGTAAGAAAGAAGCTCTCCTGAGAGTAGCTCCTGCTTCCATCAGTCAACTAATCCACCCAGTCTTTGAGGAAACTGCCTTAGAGAAAGCCCCTTTCTTAACTCAAGGTCTACCAGCTAGCCCAGGTGCTGCTACTGGTCAAATCGTCTTTACTGCAAACCGAGCTAAAGAAGTTCATCAAGAAGGTAAAAAAGTCATCCTTGTTCGACAAGAAACCTCTCCAGAAGATATTGAAGGGATGATCGTCAGTCAAGCTATTGTCACTAGTCAAGGAGGGATGACTTCCCACGCAGCCGTTGTGGCTCGCGGGATGGGAACTTGCTGTGTCGCAGGTTGCGGAGAGTTGACCATCAGCGAGGAGAACAAAACCCTTTCCTGTGGCAGTCTAGTCCTAAGAGAGGGAGATATCATCTCCGTCGATGGTTATTCTGGTCGTATTTATAGTGGTGAAATCCCAACAGTCCTAATCGAGAACAACCAGGACCTCCAGCGTTTGCTTGCTTGGTCAGATGAAGTGGCCATCCTCCAAGTTCGAGCTAATGCAGAAACCGTCAAGGACTTGACAACAGCCATGAACTTTGGGGGCCAAAGGGGTCGGGCTAGCCCTACACAGAACACATGTTCTTTGGACAGGAACGAATTCTTGAAATGCGTCGCCTCATCTTAGCGGATACCGAAGACGAAACAAAAGAAGCCCTCTCTAGACTTCTAAACTTCCAGGAAGAGGACTTTTTATCAAATGTTCCAAGCAGTTCAAGATAAACCAATGATTGTCCGCCCTACTCGATCCACCCATGCATGAATTCCTACCGAAAGACGATCAAGATATTGAAAAACCTGGCCAAACAACTCAAAAAAATATCCTAAAAAAATTGACTGAGCGCATCGAAAGTCTGCAGGAAAGTAATCCGATGTTGGGACACCGTGGTTGCCGTCTCGGTATAACCAAACCGGAGATTTACAAGATGCAAACGGAAGCTATATTTAGAAGTGCCATCAAATTGCATCAAGAAGGTCAAAAGATCAAGCCAGAAATCATGATTCCTTTAATAGCTGACAAAAAAGAATTAGAATGTATCAAAGAGTATCTCGTTCAGCATATTGAACATCTTTTTGAGAAATATGGTCAGGAGCCTTTCCCTTATGAAATTGGTACTATGATTGAACTGCCACGCGCCTGCCTAACTGCAGATAAACTAGCCCAAGAAGCCGATTTCTTCAGCTTTGGAACCAATGACTTGACTCAAATGACCTATGGCTTCTCTCGTGATGACATTGGAAAATTCATTGGCCAGTACAAGGATAAGGATATTCTTTCTTTCGACCCTTTCCAAAAAATTGATAAGGATGGCGTCGGTGAATTAATGAGAATTGCTATCAACAAGGCTCGTCAGGTAAAACCAAACCTCGCTATCGGGATCTGTGGAGAAGTTGGGGGCGATCCCTCTTCGATTTCCTTCTTCCAGGAAATCCAAGTGACCTACGTTTCCTGCTCTCCTTATCGCATTCCTGCTGCTAGATTAGCTGTCGCTCAAGCAGCACTCCAAGAAGGACGAAATTAAGTCCACCATGTATTAGAAAAGCACCCTTGAAGCTAGAGCAGAGCATCTAGCTTCAAGGGTGCTTTTATTCTTTATCAAGCTCATACGAGTAGTCAGGGCTCTTAGTGAGAACCGATTACCGTCATCTTTTACAACAAATCCTCAATCAATTCATCGACTTCATCCGCTTCTGCTTGAGGAGTGATCTCCGTTACAATAATACCTGCCACAGCTCTCTCCACCAAAGCTTCCACGTTCATACGTTCCTCATATTTCTCTGCATTTTTGAGTTTTGGGTTGGTCTTTGGACGATCCGGCGCAAAGATGGTACAGCAATCTTCGAAAGGTTGGATGGAGATTTCAAAGGTATCGATGGCTTGGGCGATATCGATAATCTCCAACTTATCCATGGTCACCACTGGACGGATGACGGGCGTATTGGTCACTGCATTGATGGCCTGCATACTCTCTAGCGTTTGGCTAGCTACCTGACCGAGGCTTTCCCCATTGATGATGACCAAGCCACCACGGATTTGACGGATGCGATCAGTGATCCGCATCATAAAGCGACGGGTCAAGGTCATGAGATAAGCTTCTGGTGCCTTTGCCTTGATTTCTTCTTGAATCTCAGTAAATGGCACTTCGATAAACTGGATATTGCCTCCAAACTTGGTTAATTTACGAGTTAAATCGTGGGCTTTTTTCAATGCTCCCGGGCTAGTATAAGGTGGGCTAGCAAAGTGGACCGCTTCGATATCCACACCCCGCTTCAAGGCTAGGTAACCAGCTACTGGAGAGTCAATCCCACCAGATAGCATGAGCATCCCTTTTCCAGATGTCCCAACTGGCAGACCACCTGCTCCCTTAATGGTCTCGTAAGAGATATAGGCTGCTTCTTCCCGGATCTCTACTTGGAGGTTGATATCCGGTTTTTTCATTTGGGCTTGGATACTTGGGATCGCTTCAAAGACAGCTCCACCCAAGGTTTGATTGAGTTCGCGGCTATCGAGTTCAAAAGAGTGGTCACTCCGTCTGCTGGAAATCTTGAAGGTCATCCCTTCTTGGTAAATATCCTGCATGATTTCTTGAACGGCTGAAATCAGGGCCGGGATAGATTTCTCAATCTTGTAGACTGGAGAAAAGTTTTGGATTCCGAAGACCTGTTTGAGGGATTCAGCCACCGGTTCATAATCCGTTCCATTTAGATAAGCATGAGCGCGGTCCCGATCGGCTGTCACTTTGACAGCTGGATAAATAGACAAAACATCTGAAATATTGTTGCGCAATTTATTGATGAAGCGCATCCGGTTCTTTCCTTTAGTAGAAAGCTCACCATAGCGAATCATAATTTCTGAATAAGTTAATGGCATAGTTACTTCCTTTTCTTTTTCTTAACGCACCTTACGTGTTTTTTCATAGATTAGTTTGAACTTGGTCAAAAATTGCTCGACTTGACTCATATCATTTTCGAGATCAAGACTGAGGCGGACAGCTGTTTGAGCCAGAGCCTTGTCGACTCCCATGGCGATCAAGGTTCCAGCAGGTTTACCAGCCTTGGAAGAGCAGGCAGAGGTTGTCGAAATATAAATCTCATACTCTTCAAATGCATGGACGATGACTTCTCCTCGCACACCCTTGATACCGAAGGTCAAGATATGAGGCGCAAAGCCCTCATCTCCAGAGAAGACAGTCACATCTGGATAGTGGGCTAATTCCTCACGAATGACTTCTTTTAACTGATGGCACTTGTGCTCAAAGTCCTCTTGACGCTCCATCACCAAGCGCAAGGCCTTGGCAGTCGCAGCAATCCCAGCTAAGTTCTCCGTCGTCGAACGAAGATCCTTTTCTTGTCCGCCACCTGTTAAGAGGGGACTGATTTTCTTCCCTTCTTTGAGGTAGAGAAAGCCAACTCCTCGAACTCCATGAAACTTATGACTGGAGAAGGTCGCTAAATCTACCCGATCTGGTAAGTAGAGAGCAGTTGAAATCTTAGCAAGAGCCTGAACCCCATCGACGTGGAAGGTGATGGTCGGACGATCCGCCAATAGATCCGCAATGGCTTGAATAGGCTGGATAGAACCTACTTCGTTATTAACTGCCATGATCGAAACGAGGGTTGTATCGGGACGCAAGAGTTTTTCCAACTCTTCTACTTGGACAAAGCCACGCGCATCAACTGGAGCTATATCCACCTCAAATCCTTGACCTTGTAGCCAGAGTGCTGATTCCTTCACAGCCGGATGCTCAATAGCTGAGACAATAATATGCTTCCCGTAAGGAGCTTTTTCAAAAGCAACTCCTTTGATAGCCCAGTTGTCTCCTTCTGTCCCACCTGAGGTGAAATAGATTTCTTCTGCTTTCTTGCCCTAGGGAGGAAGCTATCTGCTTACGAGATGCCTCCAAAATCCCGAGTCGCTTGACTTCCCAGGTTGTGCAAACTAGATGGATTCCCCCAAATTTTGCTTGCGACTTCTGTGTAGGTAGCCAAGGCCTCTGGATAAGGTTTGGTTGTTGCTGAATTATCGAAGTAAATCATCTTCCACTCTCTCCTAGTCAATTTTCAATCATCTTATTGTAACATTTATAGGTTGGAGGGACAAGGATTTGGCAGGCTTCATTTTGTTCCTAGTTTCAGACAGAAAACTTGTAAATTTCTCAAAATAGCTTATGATGAAGATGGAGAGTTTTGTCAAGCGCTTACAAAACCAAGTTCTGGCTTTTAAAACATTTGTTCAACCACTGAACTAGTCCCGAAAGATGATAAAAGGAGACAAACATGAAACGACCAATCTATCTATCCATTGCCCTAGCTGGAAGTCTTGCCCTTGGAGGACTGCTCGCTGTCCTACCACCACTTCCATTTGCCCTCCCCTCTGCTCAACTAGCCTGTCACGGTAAAGGACAGTGTGACTTGCAACAGCCCTTGGAGAAACCACCTTACTTTAGGGAAGATGAAGGGAGTCTACGTGAAATGAGCCTTATCCAACCAATCCCTGGCGAATCCGATAGTCACATCGAATTCAAATGCTTGGTTGAATACAATGGCTGGTTCCGTCGTATCATCCGCGTCAAAGATGTAAAAGTAATTTCAAAAACCAAGGAATTCAAGGGAAGGATTGATTACTCTATCCTGGATCCCAACAAGATAGAGATTCAGGCAAATGGTCAGTTTAGCACTCCTAATGATTCCTCTAGTTTTAGTCACCATGAAATCATCAGCCAGCCTAGTCAAACAAGCCAGCCGATTTCAGTCTCTGAAAAAGGACAGGCAAACTTTGCAACATCCTCTGAAGCAAGCGAGACACAAAGTGTCCAGTTTGAAAGCAATTTGAAATTTTAATAACCTCTTTCATTTCTTTTTAGACATTTTCTCAAAAATGACGTATAATATCTAAAGTGTCCCTCTAAATGAGACATGAATTGATATGAAGAGGAAGAAAAAAGAGTATGTCAAACTATTCACGTAAAAACAAGCATCAAGATGATTCCAGACCCTCTAGAGGAGAAAAGGTCAAACAAAGCCTCTCCTTTTTCCAAATGATTGTCGCTACAATTGCTAGTCTGCTCGGGATTATCGTCACTTCATTTACCATCTATAGCATCATGAAGCCGACTAACAAGACCGAAGATAAAAAAGAATCTAGCACCAGTGTCGTCGTTGTTCATGAGAAGGATAGTGAAAACACCAATACAACTGCTACCACTACGGAAACCAATACTAGCAGTGATGCAACTGACACGAGCAACACTCAAACGGATGCAAGTAGTGCGTCACAAACAGATACGAATACAGGAGAAACAACAACTGAGACTACTCCTGCAGCCAGTGATACAACCACAACTGCCAACTAATAAAAAAAGACCGTTTGGTCTTTTTTTGTTTCTAAAAATAGAAAAGTCTCTGTCGACCAAAAATCCTGATCGACAGAGGCTTTTTTTATTTGATGACTTCTTGTGTTTTTGCGTAGTTGGCTTCGACAGCTTCTTTTTCAGCTTTCCACCAGTCTTGGTTTTCTGTGTACCACTTGATGGTTTCTTCCAAACCTGCTTCGAAGTTTGTGAATTGTGGTTCCCAACCCAATTCTTCTCGTAATTTTGTTGAATCAATAGCATAACGCAAATCGTGACCAGCACGGTCTGTTACACGGTCGTAGGCATCTTTTGGTTGACCCATTTTTTCAAGGATGAGTTCAAGCACTTCCTTGTTGTTCTTTTCACCATCAGCACCGATCAAGTAAGTTTCACCGATACGGCCCTTGGTAAGGATGGCCCAAACACCAGTTGAGTGGTCGTTGGTGTGGATCCAGTCACGGACGTTCTTCCCTTCACCATAAAGTTTTGGTTTGATACCAGACAAGATATTGGTGATTTGACGTGGGATGAACTTCTCGATGTGTTGGTATGGTCCATAGTTATTTGAACAGTTTGAAATGGTTGCCTTAACACCAAAAGAACGAACCCAAGCCTTCACGATCAAGTCTGAAGCAGCCTTGGTTGATGAATAAGGGGATGATGGGTTGTATTTGGTTTCAGCAGTGAATTTTTCACCAGGACCTTCACCATGTCCAGGAAGATCTTCACGCAATGGAAGGTCTCCATAGACCTCGTCTGTTGACACGTGGTGGAAACGAATGTCGTATTTACGAGCGGCTTCCAAAAGTGTGTATGTACCAATGAAGTTGGTGTGGATAAATGGAGATGGGTCGTTCAATGAATTGTCATTGTGGCTTTCAGCTGCATAGTGAACGATAGCATCAGCCTTAGCAGCCAATTTGTCCACCAATGCTGCATCAGCAATATCCCCCACAACCAATTCAACACGATCCCCAAGGATTTCTTCAATGTTGGCACGGTTACCAGCGTAAGTGAGTTTGTCAAGGACAGTCACATGTACATCTGGATGGTTGTTGTAGACATAGTGTACGAAGTTTGAACCGATGAAACCAGCGCCACCGGTTACGATGATGTTTGTATTCAGTCATTTTTTCTCCAAATAGTTTTTTCTTTGCATTGTTCCTTTAGCTAGTGAGGGACGCCAGCAACCCTTCGGTTTCATGGCTAAATCCGAAGCCGAAGTCTCCGGATTTCCCTACAAGATTCCCTCAGGGAATCTTGTTTTCACTAGGGCAGGAACAATCTGATAACGCTCCTTGCAGTCGCGATACTGCTATGCAGGGTTCATTTTTACAAATCTTCTGCTTTTAGGGGTTTGACGTCTTTGAGCAATGGGTGATTCTTGTCAGCTTCTGAGACTTCTGCTTCTTCCAAATTTTCCCACTGGATGTCTAGACTTGGGTCTGCATAATTAACAAATGCATATTTTGGCTTGAGTTCCAATGCCCAGTAATCATTAACCAAATAGCTGTAGGCTACTTTGTCAGACAAGACTTGGAAACCATTGGCAACGCCACGTGGGACGAAGATTCCTTTAGAAGCATCGATCACAGTTTGGTAAGTGTTCCCAAAGGTCTCACCTTCACGAAGGTCCACCCAAGTTCCGAGAACCTTGCCTTCATCTGCTACAGAGATGTACTTATCCCAAGGTTCTGCATGCAAACCACGCAAGACATGCTTGCGAGAGAAAGACACATTGTTTTGCAACTTGCCTTCCGCAAAGAAGCTCTCAGAAAATCCAAGGGGGAAGCATCTTCTCTTTTTGAAAGTTTTCTTTGAACCAACCACGGTTATCTCCATGAACTGGAATATCAAATTCCATCAAACCTGGGATAGCTTCAATCTTACGGGCTGCTAATTCTTTTCCGAAAAATTGTTCTGTCATTAAGCTTCTCCAATCAAACGGAGCAAATATTGTCCGTATTCGTTTTTCTTCAGAGGTTGTGCCAATTCATAGACTTGCTCTTTAGTAATATAGCCCATACGATAGGCGATTTCCTCAAGGTTGGCTACTTGGACATTTTGCAAACGTTGAACAGTCTCGATATATTGAGAAGCCTGCAAGAGACTTTCATGAGTTCCTGTATCCAACCAAGCAAAGCCACGGCCCATGAGCTCGACAGAGAGATCTCCACGCTCCAAATATGCCTTGTTGACATCGGTGATTTCGAGCTCTCCACGAGGACTTGGTTTGATGTTTTTGGCAATCTCTACCACATCATTGTCATAGAAGTAAAGCCCAGTCACCGCAAAATTCGATTTGGATGTTCTGGTTTTTCTTCGATTGAGACGGCATTCATGTCCGCATCAAACTCTACCACACCAAAACGTTCTGGATCTTTGACTTGGTAACCAAAGACAGTCGCGCCTTTTTCTTTCGCTTCCGCCCGTTGCAACATCTTGGTTAAGCCATTTCCGTGGAAGATATTATCTCCAAGAACGAGGGCAACATGATCATCACCAATAAAGTCCTCTCCAATGATGAAGGCTTGCGCCAAGCCATCTGGACTTGGTTGCTCTGCATAAGAGAGGGAAATTCCTAGTTCAGAACCATCCCCAAGAAGTTCTTCAAAACGAGGAAGATCCTGCGGAGTTGAGATGATTAAGATTTCTTTGATCCCTGCCAACATAAGGGTTGACAGTGGATAGTAGATCATTGGTTTGTCATAAATGGGCATCAACTGTTTGGAAGCGGCACGGGTCAAAGGATACAAACGAGTCCCCGAACCACCAGCTAAAATAATACCTTTCATAATGTTAGGCCTTTCTACGTAGTCATTACCCTTATTTTATCATGTTTATATAAAAAAGTCACCTTGCATTTGTGTTGCAAGGTGATGACACTTTATCCCAAAGCGACGTCTAGGATCATCATAATGACAAAGCCAACCATGAGACCGAGGGTCGCAACATCTGTGTTGCCATTAGTCTGCGAGTCTGGGATCAACTCTTCGACCACTACAAAGATCATAGCGCCTGCCGCAAAGCCCATCATAATGTCCAGTAATTTGCGACTAATATGCTTGAAGAAAAAGACGATGGCTGATCCTACGATGGTACAGCCCCATGTAAACAATCCTGCGAGAAAGGCCTGTAAGACCACGGATTGTGATTAAAACCAATTCATAACAACTCCCATTTTCTTGTTGATTCACTTGTTCTATTCTACTATTTCTATCCGAATTAAGGAAGGTCTTTCGAAAAAAAGAGGCTGGGATAAAAGTCCTAGCCTCTCAATTATCTTTGGATTGTCGAGCAAGACGCAGTGGTTGAGTGGGCTCTACTACGCTGATTTCGTCAGCTTTTACAGCCCTACTCAACTGTGCGGAGGTGGGACGACGAAATCGAATTCTAACGAATTTCCGATTTCTGTCCCACTCTCTTCTTCACATATTGTTCAACTGGATAATCTGCTGGATCTAGGCGCACCTTTCCTCCTGCCACTAGTTGGGCCAGGTGCCACCCAATAAGGGGACCAGTTGTGAGGCCAGACGAACCTAGGCCACTGGTGACATAAATACCAGCTTGATCGGGAAGAGCTCCCCAAAAGGGCGAGAAGTCACTGGTGTAAGCCCGGGTTCCCACGCGCTCCCTGATAACTTCAGCTTGAGCTAGTTCTGGATAGTAGGTCAAGGCTTCTGTTTCCATCTGATTAAGTAAAGCCTGGTCCACTGTCAGGTCAAAGCCCATCTCATTCTCATGAGTAGCTCCCATACTGATCTTGCCTTCCTGGAAGGGAATGATATCCAGCTCTCCTTCGGGCATGACCACGGGATAATCATCAGTAACTAAGTCCAGCTGATAATCCCTCAACTGTCCTTTTTGTGGACGGACATCCACTTGGTAGCCAAGTGGCTCAAGGATTTGCCCCAACCAGGCTCCTGTAGCTAGGATGGCTTGGTCATAGCTCTCTCCTTCTATCTGATAGCCATGATCCGAGATTGTGAGAGCAACCTCTTCCTTGATCACTCTTGCGCCACTGGCTTTGAGAAGAGTTTCCGTCAGAAGGGCTCCTTCTACATGGGCCCCACCCGAGGCATAAAGGAGCTGTTCAAAGCCTTGCAGACCTGGGAACTGTTGACCTACTTCTTCTTTGGTTAAAACCGCCAAGTCCCCAATCAAGGGAGATTCTTCCCGTCGACTCAGCGCCAACTGATAGAGTTCATCTAATTTCTCTTCCTTTTTCTTAAGGAGATAGACCCCTGTCTGCTGGTAAAAGTCTGTTTCGATTCCATCCTTGGCCAGGTCCTCTACTAATTCTTGGTAGAAATCAGCTCCTAGCCGAGCCAGGCGATACCAGGCCTTATTTCGTCGCTTAGAAAACCAAGGGCTAATAATGCCAGCCGCTGCCTTGGTTGCTTGGCCAACTCCGTGATCATAGACGGTGACATCTATCTGTGCTTCCTTGGATAAATAATAGGCCTGCAGTGGATCCAACGATCCCTGCACCGATAATGGCAACTTTCATGATAACCCCTTAGATATGATAAAAAGGATTGGTGCTGGCTTGACTGCCAATCACTTCGATCTCCCACGCTTCTTCAGACTTCCACTGATTGAGTTTTTCGACTAGTTTCGACACAAAGAGAACTTCGATATGGTGACCTGGATCCAAAGCCAGGAGACCATCGCTCAGCATGTCTTGAGCCGTGTGGTAGTAGATATCTCCTGTGATGTAGACCTCAGCCCCCTTAGCGAGAGCATCTTTGTAAAAGGATTGGCCACTTCCTCCGCAGATAGCGACGCGCTCAATGACCCGTTCCAAATCCGCCTGGTCATAACCAACCAAGCGTAAGGCATCTAAGCCAAAGGTTTCTTTTACCTTATGAGCCAACTGCCCAAAGGTTTGAGTAGCAACCCGACCGATACGGCCGATTCCTAGACCTTCTCCTGTCATGCTGAGGGGCTCTGCATCTTCAATTTCCAAGAGCTGGCAAAACCAATCGTTGAGACCATCTGGGACAATATCAATATTGGTATGGCTGACATAGACCGAAATATCGTGCTTGATCAAGTCGATATAAATCTGATTTTGAGCCCGATCGGCAACCAGATCCTTAATCGGACGAAAAATGGGCGCATGCTTGACGATGATCAAGTCCACTCCATGGGCGATGGCTTCCGCTACCGTCTGCTCCCGGATATCTAAGGCTACCATGACCTTCTTGATGTCTTTTTGCAGGGTGCCGACCTGTAAGCCACAGACATCTCCCTCCATGGAAAGTTCCTGGGGACAGTAGGCTTCATAGCGTTTGATAACTTCACTTGCTAACATTTAGAACCTCCTTGATTTGGGCGATGCGCTCTTCTAACGATGCTCTGGCGGACTGATTCTCAACTGGGACCTGCTCCAAGGCAAAGGCTAATTTTTCCACTTCCCTGGACCACTTTTGGACAAAGGCTGGATCTTGTTCCAGCATCAAATACGGACCAAAGCGCAATTCCTTAGCTGTCAACTCTTGAGAACCATGCTCTACCACGAGGATCTCATAAAACTTCTCATTTTCTTCTAAGATAGCTTCATCGATAAGGCGGAAATCATGATCTACTAACCAAGTCCGCAATTCATCCTCCCGATTATTGGGTTGCAAGACCAAGCGGGAGACACCGGCTAATTTCTCAAGTCCAGCTGCTAAGATATCTGCAATCAAGCGTCCGCCCATTCCTGCGATGGTGATGCAAGAAATGTCATCGGACAGTTCGAAAGCAGCCAAGCCATTAGCTAGGCGGACTTCAATCTTGTCCTCTAAACCATTATCAGCGACGTTTTGCAGGGCAGACTGGTAAGGTCCCTCAACCACTTCCCCTGCAATAGCAGCCTCAATCTTGCCTTCCTGTAAAAGAGCGATTGGGAGATAAGCATGGTCACTTCCCACATCTAACAGACGCGCTCCTTCTGGGACGAAGCTAGCCACCAAGTCCAAGCGATTTGATAATTTCGTAAATTCCATGTGCTTCTTTCTATACTTTTATTCCACCCTTTAGTATACCATGTTTGCACCATTAAAAAAAGGCGCAACGGCGCCTTTTCCTTATGCATCAATTTCCTTATATTCTACTTCCAAGCCACGTTGCACAGCTGGGCGATTGGCAATTTTCTCTGTCCAAGCTTGCAAATGCTTGTATTCCTTCACATCTAGGAAAATTCCAGCACGATCCCAAACCTTGTCTTGGGCAAGGCGGCCATACCAAGACCAGATGGCAATATCTGCAATGGTATAGTCATCTCCTGCAATATAAGGTTTGCTTGCTAGCTCTTTATCAAGCAGGTCCAATTGGCGTTTGGCTTCCATAGCAAAACGGTTGATGGCATACTCGATTTTTTCAGGGGCGTAGTGGAAGAAATGGCCAAATCCTCCGCCTAAAAATGGCGCAGCGCCCGTCTGCCAAAAGAGCCAGTTGAGCACTTCTGTCCGTTTAGCAGGATCTGTAGGAATCAATTTTCCAAATTTCTCTGCTAGATACAAGAGAATATTGGCTGATTCAAAGACCCGAATGGCTTGGTCACCTGATTGATCCAACATGGCTGGAATTTTCGAGTTTGGATTGATGGCCACAAAGTCACTGCCGAATTGATCCCCATCACCAATCTTGATGCGATAAGCGTCATAGCCCGCATCTACACCCAACTCTTTTAGTTCTTCTAGCATAATAGTCACCTTGATCCCATTTGGGGTTGGAAGAGTATAGAGTTGAAAAGGCTGGTCGCCTTTTGGAAGGCTTTGTTCAAAGCGGGCACCTGCTGTTGGTTGGTTCAAGCTACCCCAGGCTCCACCCATTTGACTTGGCGCTTCCCATACTTCTGGTAATTGATAATCTGACATCTCTTTTCTCCTTTTTCTACGTTATTACTAGCATATCAAATCCCGTTCGCACTTTCAAAAATCTGCTACGCTAGCTTTACTTGACTTTTCTTAGCAAAATGATAGTATAGAAAAAATACATTTTAAGGAGAAAAAATATGTCCACAATTGACTTTCATAGTTTGGCAAAGACAGAACTCCACTGCCACTTAGACGGTTCCTTGTCTCTTCCGACTATTCGCCAATTGGCAGCCATGACCAATATTGACCTTCCTGCTAGCGATGAAGAGCTCAAACACCATGTCACTGCCCCTGCCCACTGTGAGAATCTTTTGGACTATTTGGAGGCCTTTGACTACATTCGCCCTCTCCTTCAGACCAAGGAAGCCTTGACACTTGCGCTTACGATGTCGCTAAAGCAAGCGGCTCTGGAGAATGTCCTCTATATCGAGGTTCGTTTTGCCCCAGAGTTGTCCATGGACCAGGACTTACCGTCCCAGAAACTATCGATGCTGTCTGTGAAGGATTGCGCCAAGCCCAGGATGAATTTGGCATTACAGCCAAAGCCCTTGTTTGTGGCATGCGCCAGTCCGATCAAGAGCTCACCTCTAGCATCCTGGCAGAAGCCAACCAAGTCACTGATCAGGTTTTTGTTGGTTTTGACTTTGCTGGAGATGAGCACCACTACCCACCACAAGCCATTGACGCCCTCATCCAACAGGTCAACAGTTACAACCGTCCCATGACCCTCCATGCTGGTGAATGCCACTGCCCAGCCAATGTCGCTCAATCCATGGCCTATGGCATCAAACGAAATGGTCACGTGACCTTGCTAGCTGACGAACCAGAACTTCTAAAAGAGTTTGTAAAAAATGGGGTCACCGGTGAGCTCTGCTTGACCAGTAACCTTCAAACCAAAGCAGCTGCCACTGTAGAAGACTTCCCTTACCTCAAGATGAAAGAAACTCAAGCCCATATCAGTATCAACACCGATAACCGGACCGTATCTGATACAGATTTGACCAAGGAATATGAACTCTACCATCGCCACTTCCATACAACGCCAGCTGACTTTTACCAGCATAATATTGATGCCATCCAGGCTTCCTTTGCTAGTGACGAAGAAAAGCAAGAACTCCTGACCAAACTAGAAGAAGCATACGCAGAGTATTTATAAACGAAAAAAAACTAGCACTTTATGAGTGCTAAGTTTTTTAATCTTTCCATAAATCCATGACCTGTAAGAAATCATCTGAAACCGTAACATTTTCAGGTTGAAGGGCCTCCCGCTCTTGCTGTTTGATTTTTAATTGTGTCAAACTGGTAATACCCTCCCGTCGCCAATTGCGCAGGATGGCCTGGATGTATTTCCAGTGAGGCTTGCCGTTAAAGACTGCTTCTCTCAAGGCAGCCTTCACAATATCAGGGTCTGTTTGGTCCTGTTTGACTGTCTGCGTCAAGTCTTCAATTTCAAAGGGAGTCAATAAACGACCTAACTCCTGCTCAAAGGTTTTGACCAAATCAGCCAACTCATTTTCTGCCTGCTTGTCTTGCCCACGCTGTGCTACTTCCGTCTTACTTTGAAGCAAATCATCCAGGCGTTCGAGCGCAACAGTCGCATCAAAAAGAACTTCAATCTCCCCATCCAGCTCAATGGTTCGATACTGGAGCAAACCTTGATTGGTCAGGCGAGACATGGACTGGTTGACTTCTGTGACCGACTTGCCAATCGCATCTGCAATTTGATTCGGCGTGAGGCTGGATTGGTTGGTCGTATTCTGCAAATAAAAGAACTGCCAAACCAGAAAATCCTCTGCATCTTTAAATAAGTGTTGATAATGGAAAAGTAAGGCACTTGGTAAGACCAAATTGCCTGACTTAAATGCTTGTGAATATGTCATACTACCCCTTTATAGGTAACCATAAAATGAAATATCTTTTTCTAACTCCTCCAAACGATAAGGAGTTTCTTGGTAAACTGCATAATTGATCCAATTACTAAAGAAGTTGGGCTGTACTAAGTTCCACCGCATCCGAGGATCGCGACTGCTGTCATCCTGATCATAATAGTTCTTAGGAAGATCTGGATTCAAGCCCGCTTTCACATCCCGCTGGTATTCCTTGGCCAAGGTATCACGGTCATACTCCAGATGACCAAAACTATGAGACCTCTCGAAGGTCTGGACTGGCCAGAATAGATAGCCCTACTTCACCGCCTTGAGCTAAGACTTGCAAGTTGCTCTTGTCTAGCACTTCTTTGAGGGGGACATCCGTATAACGTGAGTGAGGAGCCAAAAAAGCATCGTCAAAACCACGCATCAATCGGTTCTGTGGATTCATGACTGTTTGCTCATAGATCCCTGATAGCTTGTCACAGAGAGCTACTTTTTCAATCCCATAGCGGTAATAGAGACCAGCTTGCGCACCCCAACAAAGATGCAAGGTTGAAAAAACATGGCGCTTCGACCAAGCAAAGACCTTGGTTAACTCCTCCCAGTAATCCACTTCCTCAAAAGCCAATTTCTCTACTGGAGCTCCCGTAATGATTAGGCCATCATAATAATTCTCTTTAATATCGTCGAAGGATTTGTAGAAGACTTCCATATGTTCTGCCGCTGTCGTCTTAGACTCATGGCTGGTCATATAGAGGAAATCCACATTGATCTGCAAGGGAGTATTGGCCAGGAGGCGTAACAGTTGAGTCTCAGTGGCTACCTTAGTTGGCATGAGATTCAAAATCAGAACATTCATCGGACGAATATCTTGGTGCGTTGCCCGAATATCATCCATGACAAAAATATTTTCTGAGCGAAGAATATCAACTGCTGGTAATTTCTTATCTAAGGTAATTGGCATAAAAAGCTCCCATCTTACAAGTTGTTACCTCTTATTATAAGACAGGAGCATATAGTTTTCAATTATGGTTTTTCTCTATCTAGATATAGCTCTAAACTATATTAGTAATGCATCAAGACCTTGTAATCGTAGTCTCCGATTGCTTCGCGACCTTTGAGATCATCGAGCTCGATCAAGAAGGCACAACCTGCAACCACTCCACCGAGTTTTTCGATCATTTCGATGGTTGCTTTAACGGTACCACCTGTTGCCAAGAGGTCATCGACGATGAGGACGCGTTGGCCTGGTTTGATAGCATCGGCGTGCATGGTCAAGGTATCCACACCGTATTCTTTTTCGTAGTCAGCAGAGATGACTTCACGTGGCAACTTACCAGGCTTCCGAACAGGTGCAAAACCAATTCCCAATTCAAAAGCGACTGGACATCCAACGATGAAGCCACGCGCTTCAGGTCCGACGATCATATCGATCTTCTTATCCGTCGCGTATTGAACGATTTCACGAATCGCATAACTATAAGCATTGCCATCTGCCATCAAAGGGCTGATATCACGGAAGGTAATCCCTTCTTGTGGATAGTTTTCAATGCTTGCAATGTAATCTTTTAAATTCATTTTTAACTTCTTTCAAAAATTTATGTTTACGTTTCATTATACCATGAAAATTCACGGGATGCACTAGAAAGTCTTAAAAAGCAGATTTTAGTATAATTTATGATTAAGTTTTTACTTTTCATCAGAAAGTAAAAAATCATAGATTTCTTGCACAGATCCTAGGGCCATGAGTTCCTGGTCTTTGACCGTCTGCACCAAGTCCTGATAGATGGAACTAGAGGCAATCTCCTTCTTCTCCGCATCCTTGTTGACCGTCATGATGCCATTTTCAATCTGGACAAAGCCCAATTCTTGGAAAATCTGGATCATCTTGATCAACAAAACCTGTGGAATCTTGAGGTAGTCAGATAGTTGGCTGAGCTTATGGCGGATATCAAATTCAGGGAACTGATAAAGCGTTTTGTAGAGTTTAGCATACTGATCACGGCTACCGTAGCCGGTCAAATAGTAGGCCTTGTCTAAGTGATTTTTAAAATAAACCGCTTGGAAGTTCTGTTCTTGGAAGAGGGCTTTCAAGTCAGCCAGGTCATCCGGTATGCGATCGATGACAATGGCTGGGGAATCAACCGCTCCTTCTAACTGACTAAAGAGGGGGATGGCTTGTGGGAGAGGAGCATTCTTTCCTCGGATATTGTAGAGCTGTACTCCTTCTACACGGGCATCCACCACCATCAGTTGCAGGGTGGTCTGTCCATTCCACTGATTGATGGACAAGGATACCACCAATTCCAAGTTTTTTGCTTGGGAGTACTCCAATTCCAAATGGCCCTGACCAAAAGCCACCACATCAAAGCGGGCATCGCCTTTTTGAATCTTCAACTTCAGATGGCTATTGCCAGCCCCCATGGTTCGACTAGACTCCACTTGGAAATCACGAATGTAAAAGACCGGCTTCTTATGGTCCATCCCAAAAGGTGCTAGACGATCAAAACTCTTCAAGGTATCCAAGGTCAGCTCTTCAAGGTCCAACTCCTCGTCTACGAAGAGAGTAGATTTGGCCGTCAGGTCAATCCCTTTTTCACGAATATAATCAGAAAAAATCTCGGTCAGGCGAGGAAGATTTCCCGCTTCCAGCGTCATACCAGCTGCACCCGCATGACCCCCAAAGGCGATAAAAAGATCGCGATGGGGATCCAGGGCTTCGAAGATATGGACATTTTCAGGGCTTCGCGCGCTTCCCTTGGCCTTGCCTTGGTCTATAGTTAGGACGATGATAGGCTGATGGAACTCTTCTAGCAGTCGACCAGCCACGATTCCTAAGACACCAGGATTCCATCCTTCCTTGGCCAAGATTTGAACCGGAAGACTTGGATCGACCATAGCTTTGGCCTCATCATAGATGGCTTGGACGATCTCCTTGCGCTCTTCGTTCTTAGCTTGAATCATCAGCGCAATCTCTAGCGCCTCTTCGTCGTCAAAGCCTGTCAAGAGCTCAACCGCTGGATTTGGGTCATCCAAGCGACCTAGCGCATTGAGACGAGGGGCAATCTGAAAACCAACCGTTTCTTCATTTACATCCTGAGGGGCGATGGAGGCCAGCTTGAGCATTTCCTGAAGGCCGATCCGTTGGGTTTGGCGAAGGACACCTAGGCCGTACTTGACCAGGATGCGGTTTTCGTCTGTCAGACTGACCATATCCGCAATGGTCCCAATGGCTACCAAATCTAGAAAATCTAGAGGCACCTCTTCTAAGAGAGCAGTCGCTAATTTAAAGGCAACTCCACAGCCCGCTAAGTGTTTGAAAGGGTAATCGGCATCTGGATGCTCAGGGTGAATGACAGCATAGGCATCGGGCAAGACTTCAGGCATGGCATGGTGGTCTGTCACAATGACATCTACCCCCATGCTTTGGGCCAAGTCAATGGCTTCGTGTCCAGCTACTCCATTGTCCACCGTGATGATGAGGGAAATCCCCTGCTGTTCGATAAAGTACTTGTAGACACTGGCATTGGGACCATACCCATCTGTAAAACGATTAGGCAGATAGACCGCTACTTCCGCCCCCATCTGCTCCAGGGTTTCCTTCATGATAGAAGCAGCCGTCATACCGTCTGCGTCATAATCTCCATAAACTAGGATCTGTTCATAATCTTCAATAGCTTGGCGGATCCGATCCACAGCCTTGTCCATATCGTGAAGCAGGTAGGGATCATGCAGATCTTCTAGCCGCGGTTCTAGAAACCGATCCAGCGCCTCTTCCGTCTGGATCCCTCGTTCTCCCAATAACTTGGCTGCGGATGCTTCCAATCCTCTCTTCTTTGCTTGCGCCAAAAAGGTATCATCTGAAAAGGGCGCAGCAAACTGCCATTCATATTTTGACGTGATCATCTGTTTATCTTTTCTCCCTGTTATCTAGTCTACTTATTATAACATGAATGAATTTATCAGAGGGGATAAAAGCCTATGCTTCCTAAAGAGCGAATAGAAAAAAACGGATGGCGATTAAACTCACGGTACCTTTCCCATCAAGACTTACTTTTCTAGACGAAAGAAAAGACTGGGAATCAACTCCCAGCCTTTCTATTTGACTTGCGGTCTATTAGATAGTCCCTTTTTTATCTTCCTTATTCTTGATTCTCTAGTTCGTCTTTTTGATCTTCATAAAAAACGACTTTCCCATCTTTAACTTTGAAGGAGTAACTGACTGAATCGACGTAACTATCTTTAGAATAGTAGAAATTATAGGCACCATCTGGTAAATTGTTCGCATCTAGCTTTTTAGCTGCCTCTTTTATGTCTTGCTCCTCAACAGATACGCCATCATCTATATAAATGGTCATATCAATTAACTCTTGGTCAATTAGAGTCTGAAACGGAATCTGATAGTAACCAGCAAAGTCTTTCTTTCCTTCTTTAAGATTTTGCTTAGCGATGCTATCTAGGAGTTGCTCCTTCTCATCACGGTGAGAGTTAGATAAAAAACCAAAGAAATTAATAGGAAGGCCGAGAGATTGCTTCTTTAATTGTTCCTCAATTTTATCTTCCAGTTCTTTAATCGATTTCTGCTCCAAAAACGCTTCCTTATATTCTGGAAGATGACTACTATATGGATTTGACCAGTCATCATGAAAATTTGTTTCCGTTTCCAATCGTACCGTTTGATCATCGTAGGTTTTTTCAGAGTAAGTGTAGGTCACATGATACTGTGGGTATTCTAGGGCAGTCCAGGATAACTGAGTGATGGTTACTTTACCATGAAGACCAACTTGAGCAAGCTCACTGCTAACAACTTCTTTAGCCTTTTTGTAGTCACTAGGTGTCATGAACTTACAACTGGTTAGAACCATCGTTAAGAATAGGATGGGAACTAGGAGTAAAAGGGAATAACCTTTATTTTTCATAGGTCTACCTCCAAAAATAGAAAACTTCCAAAAGTTAGATAGAGGACTATCAAGAACTATAGGATGAAGGATTCTCACAATTTTAAATGCTCATCAACGTATTCATTTATCCAACTCTATTCTACCATTATTTACAAGGAATGTCAGGAAAAACAAGAAAAGAGGCCGGGACAAAAGTCCTAGCCTCTCAATTGTCTTTGGATTGTTGAGCAAGACGCAGTGGTTGAGTGGGCTCTATTACGCTGATTTCATCAGCTTTTTCAGCCCTACTCAACTTTGCGGAAGCAGGACGACGAAATCGAATTCTAACGAATTACCGATTTCTGTCCCACTCTCTCTCCGTCAATTATTATAAATCATTCCCGTACAGGCTTGCTCTGAAAGTTCGACAAAGCCCAGGGATTGGTAAAAGTCTAGATTTTTCTCGCTCCGTTCAGTAACAAGGAGTCGTTGATAGACATGGGGGAACCTTGCTAAAGCCTCTTCTAAGAGTTTCGTTCCAATGCCTTGGCGCTGGTGATCTGGTCGCACCAAGAGGTCCTGCACCAACAGGACAGAGTGCCCATCTCCTACCAAGCGAATGTAAGCGACGAGTTCTTTCTCATCATAGACTGCTAACTGCCAGAGACTGGCTTTGACAGCTTCTTCTAGCATAGCTGGGTTGTTAGTATAATTGGTCCAGCCGACCGAGCTGTAGAGTGCGACTAGGTCTGTCATCGCTGGAATCTCTTGTTCATACTCTAACATCTTAACTCCTTTTTAACCTATAGTGCTGGAAGAAGGCAATATCCCGGTAAGGGGACTCTTGGCAGACTGCCAACTCCATCTTGAGCATAGACTCTCGCCAACCTTCTTGGCTTTTGAAACGATTATCCTGCAAGCCATAAAAGACTCGAATTCCTTGGTAGTCCTGGGCTTCAAGGGCTAAATCTTCTACTGCTGTAGCTAAATCATAGGCCTGGGCCAAGCCCATGGAGTGGGTTTCCAGGTCTTGACCTGCTAAAAGATCGAGGGCCTTCTGAGTATTATTTTCAAAAACGACAGTCTGCAGGACGCGGCCAACCTCATTGTGCTTGACGATGGAGAGCAGGCCTCCTGGTTTTAAGAGGCGGGTAAATTCCTTGAGAATCACCTTGCGATCCTCTACATACTCCAAGACATTGTGGCAAAGGATGACCTCAAAACTGGCATCTTCAAGACTTGCTAACTGGTCCAGACTTCCGACCAGTTGCTGGTAGGGATGGTCCTTAGCCCGAAAGGCGACCATTTCTTGATTCGGCTCCACAGCAAGGACTTCATTATCTTTCGCTAGGTGGTTAGCCACCAGGCCAAAGCCACTGCCAAAATCAAGCACTCGCTTTCCCTTGATGTCCTGTAATTGGTCAAAAAGGATATCATAATAGATCTGTCCCCAGGGTTTCCAGATATTTTCTAAATAGGCTTGAATATTTGCGGCCATCTGGCTCCTCCTATTTGTAGTTAAACATCTTGCTAGCCAGCTTGTCCGAGATGCGTGGAAATAGGGTATAGAGCTTGTGGGTCAGGTTCAAGAGCCAAGGAAGATTGAGCTCGCGTTTTGCTTTCCAAAGTTTTTAACGATCTTCTTAGCCACAAAGTCTGGTTCCAAAATGTAGCGGTCCACAGCCTTAACATAGCTTCCATCTGGATCTGCCTGGTCAAAGAAACTAGTCCGGATAGGACCCGGATTGACCGTCGTCACATGGACACCAAAGGGCATGAGTTCCAAGCGTAGGGCATTGGAAAAGCCAATGGCCGCAAACTTGGTCGCCGAATAAAGGCTAGATTTGGCAGTTGCGACGAGACCCGCCATGCTGACGATATTGACGATGTGCCCCTTGCCTGCTTCCTTCATTCCCTTAGCAACGATGCGCGAGAGGTTCATCAGGGCAAAGGTATTGACTTCAAACATGGAATGAATCTGCTCATTGGTGATCTGGTCAAACTCTTCAAAGATCCCATACCCAGCATTGTTGACCAAGACATCAATCTGTCCATAGCGCTGAGTCAGCTCTTCGACAAGCTGTTGGATAGCTGAGGAATCTGTGATATCAAGCCCGATGCATTCGGCCTGAGGATGGCCGGCATAGAGGTCTTCCAGTTTTTCTTGATTTCTACCTAGGAGAATGAGGCGGTCCTCAGGGAGGAGCTTGACCATTTCCTGAGCTAAGCCTCCACTCGCTCCTGTAATGATAATGGTTCGCATCTTAGATCTCCACTTCTTCTAGGTCCTTGACCACATGGACTTTCTCAAAAATAGTCGCTGCATCTTTTCGCAATTGACTGACGTCTTTGGAGAGGAAGCGGGCACTGATATGGTTGAGAAGTAGGCGTTTGGCCCCTGCTTCCCGCGCCACTTCTGCCGCCTGCATGTTGGTCGAGTGTCCGTGCTTCCGAGCAATCTTCTCATCGCCCTTGCCATAGGTGGACTCATGCACGAGGACATCTGCATTGACGGCTAGTCTGACGCTGGCATTGGTCTTCCGTGTATCTCCCAGAATCGTAATGACCTTACCAGGTCGAGGGGCTGAGATATAGTCCGCCGCAATGATCTTGGTGCCATCTTCCAGAGTGACATCTTGGCCATTTTTGACCTGGCCAAAGAGCGGTCCAAATGGCACTCCTGCTGCCTTGAGTTTATCTGCGTTGAGTGTTCCTTCCAAATCTTTCTGCATAACCCGGTAGCCCACACAGAAAATGGTATGGTCTAGAGCCTCGGCATAAACCGTAAACTTCTCTGTCTCCATGATTTTCCCAAGTGAACCTTCATCAAACTCATGAAAATGGATCTGATAGGGTAGGCGGGAACCGGAAACTCGCAGACTGGTTAAGACAAAGGATTTGATCCCAACCGGTCCATAAATCTCTAGATCAGTCTGCTCTTCATTGGCTTGAAAAGCCCGGCTAGAGAGGAAACCTGGCAAGCCAAAGATATGGTCACCGTGTAGATGGGTGATAAAAATTTTGCTGACCTTTCGAGGACGGATGCTGGTTTCTAAGATTCGGTTCTGCGTCCCTTCCCCACAGTCAAAGAGCCAGACTTCATTGATTTCATCCAGGAGTTTGAGGGCTAGACTAGAGACATTACGAGATTTGGACGGTTGTCCCGCACCCGTTCCTAAAAATTGAATTTCCATTGTATACTTTCTAACTAATATAGATCATAGCGGTCCGATTCTTGGATCGAACAGCGATTTTTCCAGGGTAGGCAGTGGCTAATTGAACCAATTCGTCCTGGTTGTAACCAGATAGACGGATACTACCATCTGCCAGCTCTTCAAGATTAGACAAAGCTGATAACTCCTTAGTCTCGGCTACCTCTTGTTCCCTAACCAGACGCATCAAGATCAAGCCTTCCTCTTCATAGACGAGGTAGTGAGGAAAGATTTGCGCTATCTCAAACAAGAGATCCATGCGAATGGTTTCTGCTTGCTGGGCAAATACTTGCGCCAATCCCTTTTCTCGGTAGCAAAAACCATAGGCCTTACCAGAAAGATTGAGACGGACAAAGGGTTTATCCTCCTCAAAGCTGGGACTCGTCTGATAAAGGTCAAAGACCTCAGTGACTTGTTCATAGTAGTCAGTTGCTGCTTCCGGGCTTTTCTTTTGGTAGAGCTCTGCGAAGTAGGCGTTGATGACACTGGGTGGTGGCGTGATAAACTGAAGCTTCTGCTCCTCTGTCAATCCCGCTAAAACTTGCTCCAAATAGACCTTGTCTAGACTGGTATAACCTCCATAGCTGAGGGCGATGTTAAGATAATCCATGGTGATAAAACTCCTCTAGTCTCCATGCATTTTTCGGGGCGATGTAGCCTGTTATGACCTCACCAGTCTCCTCATAGGAACGCTCGGTCAGAATGGCCATGGTCTCCAATTCATGGATGCGGTAGGCTTGCTCAAAAGGAACCTGAATCGTAAAGGGCTGGAAGAGCTCTTGCATCTTTTCAAGTAGAATGTCCTGAAGTTTAGCCCGACTATCGGGATCCTTGGCCGAAACTAGGCGGTAAGGTGTCTGTGTCGGGGTAAAGTCCTTGACCTTGTCTGCCTTGTTGTAGAGGGTCAAGCGTGGAATATCCAACATCTCCAAATCTTTCATAATCTGAAGGACTGTCTTTTCATGCTCTTCATGGTTGGGATCAGAGGCATCGATGACATGGACCAAGAGATCCACATTCTTGCTCTCTTCTAAGGTCGACTTAAAGCTGGTCACCAACTCTGTCGGCAAGTCCTGAATAAAACCAACCGTATCTGTCAGAGTTACTTGTAAATTCCCTGTTAGATGAATGCTCTTGGTTGTCGCATCCAAGGTCGCAAAGAGTTCATCTGCTTCGTACTGGGCCTTACTGGTCAAGGCATTCATAATGGTTGACTTTCCTGCATTGGTGTAGCCAATCAAGCCAATCTTAAAAACAGAGGATTCCAGACGTTTTTCTCGAACCACTTCTCGATTCTTCTCGACCACCTTGAGTTGACGCTCAATATCGGTGATTTGATTGCGGACACTCCGGCGGTTTAACTCCAGCTGACTTTCCCCTGGACCACGGGAACCAATCCCTCCAGCCTGACGGCTGAGCATGATTCCTTGACCAACCAAACGAGGCAAGAGATACTTGAGCTGGGCCAAGTGCACCTGCAACTTCCCTTCATGGCTTCGTGCCCGCATGGCAAAGATATCCAAGATCAGCTGCATCCGGTCAATGACCTTAACACCCAAAATTTCTTCTAAATTCACATTCTGCCGAGGGGTCAAACGGTTGTTAACGACAACTGTCGAAACCTCATCTGCATCCACCATTTGGGCAATTTCTTCTAGCTTTCCAGAACCGACGAAGGTCTTGCTGTCGTACTTTTCTCTCTTCTGAGTGTAGACGCCGACCACCTCTGCCCCGGCTGTCTTAGCTAGACTGGCCAACTCCTCCATGGACATGTCAAAGTTTTCCATCCCTTGGAGCTCGACACCGACAATGAGGACCCGCTCCTGTTTTTTCTCAGTTTCTATCATCTAAAAATCTTTCTATATCTTGGAGAACCTGTTCCTTAAAGCCTTCTTCTCCAATCTGGTAAAAATGGACCGTCATCCGATTGCGGAACCAGGTCAACTGGCGTTTGGCAAAACGGCGTGTATTTTGTTTGAGTTGCTCCAGGGCCTCTTCTAAATTTTGCTCCCCCTTGAAATAAGGGAAGAGCTCCTTGTAGCCAATTCCTTTGGCTGCCTGAACCTCAGGATGGTTGTCATAGAGCCACTGGGCTTCTTCAAGCAAGCCTTGCTCAACCATGAGATCCACCCGTCGGTTGATACGGTCATACAAGGCTTGGCGATCATCGTCTAGACAGATGATATAGGGCTCATAGGCTGGAGCTTGATTTTCCAAGTTCTGACCGAAATGGGCGATCTCCAAAGCCCGCATGGCCCGTCTACGATTAATCTGCGGGATCTCCATTCCCTCTTTCGCTACTCGCTCAAACAGTTCTTCATCCGTAAGAGGAGACAAGGACTCCCGATAGGCCAGGATATCCTCATGAGCAACATCCCCTCCTAGATGATAACCTTCTAGCAGACTTTGGACATAGAGACCTGTCCCACCAGCAATAATAGGAAGATGCCCCCGTCCTTGAATCTCTTCGATGGCTTGGCTGGCCTCTTTGACAAAATCATAAGCCGAGTAGGTCTCTGTCACCTCACGGACATCAATCAGATGATGGGGAGCTGCCGCCTGCTCTTCTGGACTGGCCTTGGCTGTTCCAATATCTAGTGTGCGGTAGACTTGCTGACTGTCCCCACTGATAACCTCGCCCTGAAAGCGCTGGGCCACCTCGATAGCGAGGGCTGTTTTTCCAACAGCGGTCGGCCCCACTATCACAATTATCTTGTTTTTCATCGTTTTTCCTTGCAAAAATCGCATTTTTTCGTTACCATATATTATAACATAAATATTTAAAGTTCAGAAAAGGAGAAATTCTCATGGCTAAAGGATTTGGTAAAGGTTTTGTTACTGGTGTTGCTGGTACAGTTGCGGCTGTAGCAGGTGCAGTTTACACATTCAAGAAAAAAGTAATCGAGCCAGAAGAACAAAAAGCAGCTTTCATCGAAGAAAATCGCAAAAAAGCAGCACGTCGTCGTGTCTCACACTAATCAAAAGAAAAACTCCGGGAAACCGGAGTTTTTTTGTGTTCTTATCGCTCTTTTAACATCTTGGTTGCAAGGTCTAGCATTTCCACTGCCTTTTGGTAATGCTCGTCCAACAAATCGTAGACGGCATCTTCCGACAGGACACCACAATAGACCTCTTCAGGAAAGTCTGGTTGATTGGACAGTTCGACATCCTCCATATAGACCTGGCTGGTGTAGTAATCGCGAAGGGCGATATAGCGAGACTGGCCAGCTTCCACTCGTTGCAAACATGCTTCAAGCTCCTCGATTAAGCCTTGGTAGGCGTTGAGATGGGCTTCCATCTCTTGGATTCGTTCGATAGGGGTCATGATTGTTCCTTTCTATCTTCTAGAGAAACGACTTGCAATTGCTCTCCTCCTAGTAGGATCAAATACGATTCGATGCAGTCTACACCATAGGAGCGACGGAGGGCTTCTGCGTAGAGTTCCAGTTGGGCTTGGTAGCGATCTAGCATGTCCTGAGGGTTGCGGTAACGGTCTGTCTTGTAGTCAAAAAGAAGGATCCGATCTGACAAAGGAGGTAACCGTCTAAGATCCCCCGGACCACAAAATCCTGACCACTAGTTGGATCCGTCTTGAGCATGGCAAATGGGGCTTCACGATGGACCTTATCTGCCTCCTTGAGCAAGAGTTGGCCCAAGTCAGTCTGGAAGAAGGCCAAGACCTTCTTGAGGTCGATTCGCTCCTTGACAGTCGGGCTGGCATTGACCTCTTTGAGAACCATTGCTAGGCTCTCCATCGTAGGCATCATCGTCAATGGAATCCGTTGCATCAGTTCGTGTAGAGCACTACCGACTGCTGCCCCTGTTACAGCTTCTTCCTTGCTGAAGTTTGGAAACTCAAAGCTTGGTAATGGGACGTCCGCTTTTTCCATGAGGTCCACTCCTTCCATATCTTGGATGGGTTCATAGAATTTTTTAATTTGACTCGGTGTCCGCACACTAGGGAGTTGGATAGCAGCTTGGTACTGGGTATTGAGCCGGTCCACAGATTCTAAGACATCCAGGGCACGGCGGATCTCTTCTGATTGGCGGTTGTCCTTGAGGTCATCGACTGGGAGAGACGTCTTCAACTCCAAGTGACCGATTTGCTCCGGTGTCAAGTCTTGGTCGGTCACAAAGCGGGTCTGATAGGCCAAGTGTTGCTGGGCAAAAACTGCCTGAATAGCGTAGAGCCAGTCTTGGAAACAATTGATCTCCTTGCGAAGAGCTGGGCTCAAGCGTCCATTGACACTGGCTCCCCATTTTTTCTCTTCCAACTTATCCTGCCGGCCCTTGCCAACCAGATAGAGCTTGCGCTCTGCCCGGGTCATAGCGACATAGAGGAGGCGCATCTGCTCTGACAAGGCTGCCAGACGAATTTCCTCGACATTTCGCTGGTAAGGCAGAGTCTCAATGACCAAGCGTACCGACTCAGGGGAGACCTGCTTGAGCAGACTCGACAGGAAGATTCGCAATATACTTGATGCCCACTCCATTCTTCCGGCTGATAACGGCATTGGTAGACAGTTCCTTGCCGACAAACTTTTTATCGGTATTGAGGATAAAGACATAGGGGAACTCAAGTCCTTTGCTCTTATGGATAGTCATAAGCTGGACAGCATCCTTAGGAACTGCCTGGGCCACATTGGCCAAGTCGTGCTGATTTTCCAAAATCTTATCAATCATGGAAATAAAGCGAGGCAACCCCTTGAAACTAGAGCTTTCGAAGTCATTTGCCCGAAGGGTCAAGGCATAGAGATTGGCCTGCCGTTGGGCACCATTTGGTAAGGCACCTACATAATCATAATAGTGGCGATCTTGGTAAATCTTCCAAAGCAGATCGTAAAGGGAGTGCGTCTGGGCATAGTCACGCCAGGCATCCAGTGTCTCCATAAAGCGAGTGAGTTTCTCTTTTAAGCTCGCATCGATCAACTGAGGAGCACTTCCAGTCTGGTCTAAGGCAAGTTGCAGTTTCTCATAGAGATTTTCTGCTTTTTTGCCTTCACCTCTCTGTAAGGCTAAACGGGCCAACTGGTCCTCGTCAAATTCAAACATGGCTGATTTCATGAGGGCCACCAAAGGATAGTCCTGTAAGGGATTGTTAATGGTGCGGAGGGTATCCAAGAGGACCATGACCTCAACCGACTGGAGGTAGTTTTCCTCTCCCCCGTCCGCAACGATAGGAATCTGATAGGCTTCAAAGGCTGAAAGAACCTTGTCGTTCCGGGTCCGAGAAGCCGTTAAAAGCGTCATATCCTTGAAAGGTACCCCCTCTTCATTGTGGAGGCGGATGATCTCCTTGATGACCAAAAGGACTTCACCTGAGGATAGACTATCCCCTTCTTGCTCCTCGTCTTCACCTGTTTCATCCACTTCCTGACTGCCATCATAGAGCAGAAACTCTGTCTCATAGGCCGGTGTCGGCTCCTTCTTATCTGGATTGCCCGCAATCAAGCGATGGCTCTGGTCATAGAGAATTTCTCCAACTTCCTCATCCATGAGGCGTTCAAAGACATGGTTGGTCGCTTCTAAAACCTCTACATGGCTCCGGAAATTCTCCTTGAGCAGGATCAACTTGCCATCTGTCCCTTCTTCTTGATAGGCCTTAAACTTGTCATTAAAAATCTGTGGGTCTGCCTGACGGAAGCGGTAGATAGACTGCTTGATATCTCCCACCATGAAGCGATTGTGGCCATTGGACAGGAGCTCCAACATCCGCTCTTGAGTATGGTTGGTATCCTGGTACTCATCGACCATAACCTCGTGGTAGCGCTCCTGATAGAGACTGCGGATATGAGGAAATTCTTCTAGAATCTGGATGGCAAAATGGCTGATGTCGCCAAATTCAAAGGCATTTTCCTGCTTCTTGCGGTCTAAATATGCAATCGAGAAAGCTTGGACAAAATCCCTAAGCAAGACTAGCAAAGGCATGGGCTCATCCTTGAAGCGAATCTGATAGGTCAATTGGTAGTGCTGGGAAGCTGCTGCCCGCAAGGCTTCGATGCGTTCTTTGCGTTCGTCATTGAAGACCGTAGCTAACTCTTTCAGGTCTTCTTTTCGTGTCGTGATGGTCAGGCTTCGTCCTCCACTGGCACGGGAGATCAGGACCACCCGCTCCAAGACCTCAAAAATGGCTTCCTGGCTGGACTGCTCATTAAGACTAGCAATCAAGTCTTGAATAGCAGTGACATTCTCTTGGTACTTGGCTCCTGAAAATGCTTGTCCTTCATTAGCCAGATGGAAAGTAAAGAACGATTCCAATTCAAAGAGTTGCTCTTTTACCTCTTGGGCTAACTGGTTCAAGGCTTCATCATAGTCCAGATCCTGATAACCTTTGAGGAAGGACTCCTCCAACCAGGTGAGAGGATCCGCAGTCGATTGCAGGAAGTCTACCAGGGCATAAACCTGGTCCTTAAAGCCAGCTAGCGACTTGCCCTTTCCTGTAAAGTTTTTGACCAAGCGACTAAAGAGGCGGTCAGGCCCTTGCTCTTCATAAAAGCGCTCAAAGACTTGTTCAAAACAGTCATTCTTGAGTAAGGACTGCTCGCTCACACTTTGAAGGATGCGGAAGGTCGGCGAGAGGCCTACTAAATAACCATATTTGGAGACCAGTCGCTGCGTGAAGGCATCCATGGTCCCGATATCACTAGTTGGTAATTCTGCGATTTGTTGAGCCAAGTGGCGCTTGAGCTCCTCATCCTTGGTAGCCTTAAGACTTTTCTCTAACTCTTTTTCTAAGCGTTCCTTGAGCTCAGTCGCTGCCTTGACGGTAAAGGTCGAGATGAACAATTGCTGGATAGAAATCCCCCGATGCAACTGATCCAGGATCCGTTGAACCATGACAAAGGTCTTTCCAGATCCAGCCGAAGCTGATACTAGGATATTGGTCCCTGACGAATAGATGGCTTCTATCTGCTCAGGGATCCGTTTTTGTTCCTTGTCAGACTGGGCCTCCTGGATTTGGAGGTCTTGAATCTGAACGGGACTTAAAAATTCAATTGGCTTCATCGACTCAATTCCTCCTTCATTTTTCTATCCAGGCCTGACGAAGCTTGTCACCAACTGGACGTTTGGCATACTGACTTAGGTCCAGTTTCTCCAAGAAGCGAGCTTGTCCTAAGTGGAGATTGGCTTCAAATCCTGTAATCGATTTGTATTGTTCTACATATGGAGCAATGCTTCGACCATTTTCAGTATAAGGGTTGATAGCAAAGTCTCCCGACAAGATACCCTCGGCTGCTTGTTGATAGAGATGGGCATTGTAGAGTAAGAGCAGATCTAGCTCCTCTTGACTCAGCAACATGGCCTTGTTTTTCTCATAGCTCTCCCCTAATTGACTGGCTTGGTCTGCTAAGAAGAGCCCTTTGTACTGCTGGGATTTAAGAACGGCTTGAACGGCATCATCGACCGCCTTGGTATCCTTGAGAGGCACCAAAGGATCCACCATCTGCAAGTACATGGCTCCGAAAATCCCCCTTGTCAGGATCAAAAGCCTGAAAGTCTTTGATAGCAGATAGATAAGTTGGCAACTGGGAGTTGAGGCCATTATAGAATTTCTCAAAGTTAAACTTGGTCTCACTGGACTTGTAGTCCACCACTCCCAAGGCCCCTGTCTCAGACAGCCGATCAATCCGATCGACCTTGCCCTTGACCAAGAGCGGACGGCCATCCTCAGGGTTAAGAAGGGACGATCTTCTCGGCCAAAGAGAGCTTCTTCTCCAATGGTTTCAATACTGTCATTGTGAGCGAGGACACGACCAGTCGCCCGAGCTGTATCCAGGAGCAATTCTTTTGAAAAAGTGGCCATAGCATTCTCCTGATAAAGGAGAGCGAACTCTGTCTCCTGGCTGGTTTCACGAATGGCCTTGTTCAAGCGCTCATCAAAATCCCCTTCTGAAGGATCTTTCAGCACCCGTTCAAAAATACGGTGCAAGAAATTCCCATGGCTTCTCGCGTCTGGGCGCAAGTGCCACTCCTCCTGCAAACCTAGGACATAGTGAAGATAATAGCTGTATTGGTTTTGGTAGTAGGTATTGAGAGCTGAGGCAGACAAAGATAGAGCCTGCCCTTTTGGATAAAGGACTTCCAGCGTCTCATCCTCTAAGACCTTGGTCGTCAAGCTTTGGCTGATTTGCGGGATATGCAAGCCTTCTGAAGCTAATTTCTTCCGAAGGACGCGAATGGCAACTGCCCAGAAGGTCGCTTCTTCCTTGCTCAACTCCTGGTCAATTTCTCCCTGGTGCAATTCAATCAGTCGAGCTAAGAGGGCCTGGTAAGTCCCCATATCTTCACTAGAAGCCCTTGCCTTCTTCTCAATGACAGGTAGAGCAAGCGGTTCCTTGGTCAGCTCAAGCAAGTAAGGGGACATCTTATCGTCCACCTCATTGACAAGGATAGGACTGGACAAGACTAACTGTTTGGTGGCCGCATTGAAGAGAGATAGGGCGACGAAGCGATTCTTCCGTAAGTTGTCCTGACTGGCAATTTGGAGATTAGCCTGTTGGTCTGAAGCTTGGTTCAAGACCTGACGCTCCTCATCCGTCAGCAAGGATTGGTCCTTGGCAATCTTAGGGAAGCGCTCCTGGGTCAAGCCAATGGCATAGACATAAGGAGCTGATAAGGGCTCAATCAAATCATAGGACTGAACCGTCACTACATCCACTGTCGCTGGGACTATTCGATAACTTGCCAACAAGATCCCTGACAAGAGAAGGCTAAGAAAATCATCTAAGGTCACCTTGATTTGATCAAAGACCTGGGCAAATTGTTCTAGCACATGGCTAAAGGACTTCCAGACCTGGTCATAGCGTTCCATTTCCTGTTCAGAGCCACGACTGGCTAACTGTTGCATGTTTTGCGCCAGCTGCGCCTCTTGGCAAAAATGGGCAAACTTCTTCAGTAGGCCCTGGCTGGTCTGGCTCTTGGTCTTGTAAAAATCCTGAAGGGGACCGATGACTTGCTGGCGAATCTGGTTGAGACGCTCTAGGTCAAATTTGTCCTGGTGGTTGGCTGTAAAGTCACGAGAAAAGGCTGTCAGACCCTTGATCTCTGCAAAGCGAACATATTGTTCGAAATGGTCGATGTCCTCTCGTGTTAACGTTCCATAAAGCCCTGTCTTCAAGAGATTGACCACATCCTCGGTCAAAAACCGATAGCGACGAAGACGGTCCAAGGATTCCACCCATTGGACAAGGGGATGCTGGGACATGGACTCACTCTTTCCAAGATAAAAGGGAATCTGGTACTGGTCAAAGATGGTCTTGAGCTGGAGCTGATAAGCATCCACATCCCCAAGAGGACTCGAATATCTTTGTAACGAGCTCCCTCATACAGACGCTGGCGAATAGAGCGGGCTACCGCCTCTAATTCTTCCTTTTGATGGTTACAGGTCCAAATCTCTACTGCTTCCCGATCTTGATCAGACAGCTCACCTTCTACCTCTGTAAAGTCATAACGAGCTTCCAAGATCCGCGTCATACGACTAAAGGCATCCTCTTTTCCTTGACCGACATAGCTTGGCATGACTTGATAGGTCCTAGCCAAGTCTAGCAGGAAGTCCACACTGGCCTGGTAGAGATTTCCCTCACGAAAGCTCGAGCGATAGGCTTTCTCACTGGTGTATGCCCCAATAATGATCTCGACGCCCTTGTCGTGCAGTAAATGAACTAGGTAGTCCTCCTCGGCTGAGAAACGGGTAAAGCCGTCAATCACTAGAGCCAAGTCTTTTAACTCCTCATCCAAATCTCCATTGACAAGGTGAGAGGCAAAACTTGCCAACTTAGACTCAGACTCAAAAGAACCTGCAACTAACTGGTCTTGAACAGCCTTCAAGATATGGATCAAGTCTTCTCTCTTCTCCTGATCTGGCAAGGCATCCAAGTCGGATGCTGTCATCTGGGCTGTCTGCAACTCATGAAAGAGCTGGATCAATTGTTGGATAAACTGGGGATCCCTCTTAAGACGGGCATAAACCTTGAGCTCTTCATCCGGCATCTGAGAAAGCACCTTAAAAAAGAGCATGCCAAGACCGATATCATCTAGCGCTTGCTTCTGGTGGCTTTCATTGAGTGTAAAATAGCGTGCCATCTGAGCAAAGCGCGTAATGGTGATGGCAAAAGAAGCCTTCTGGTCTATGAGTTGCAAGACTTTGCGCTCCTTCTCAAAAGATAGAGAGTTGGGCGCGATATAAAAGACCCGCTTCCCTTCTTCAACCAATCGATTGGCCTCATCCACCAAGACCTGGGTTAAAGGGGTTCGAATATCTGTATAGACTAATTTCATAATGTTATGATTCCTGTAAAATGATAGTTCTATTATACCATCTTTGCGCCTTTTCTACAGGGATTTTCCCATCATTCAGGAGTTTCAAAGCAGATAAAAAAACTGGAAAAACGTCCAGTATTTCAAGGATTTTATTAACTTCCCCAGTTAATCAAGAGATAGAGCAAGCTAGATCCAAACATATCGGCCAAGGCATGCATGAGGAAGAAAGGCAAGAGGTTTTTTACCACCTTCTTGTACATAACGTAATAAAAGAGTCCATAGACAACTCCAATGACCACTGCCCAGAGCAAGCCCTGGTAGGTATGGAAGGAAACCCGTATCAAAGTCGAATAAGCCAGCGCCCACCACTTGTACTTATCATTGACAGAAGTCATTAGTCCCAGAAAGAAAAATTCTTCATAGAATCCATTGAGTAAACCATAGGCAATGGCCATGGGACTAAGCGCTAGGAACTTGTGGATAATCTGTATGGGATTGATATATGGGAGTAGGGTAATGTTAAAGTAATCATACTCTCCACTTACTGTCGTTACAATGTCCCCAAAGAAACCAACGATGGCAAAAAGAAAGGGAACCCAGAGCAAGGTCGACCACTTAAAACGGATCGGTAGTTGCTTGAAGTCAAAACTCCGCAGAAGCAAGTAACCTACTGCTAGGGCTAAAAGCATCAGCTGTAAAGTAAAGTTACTCGAATAGGCAGTTCCTTCTCTGGCTGTTTCAGTTGTCGTTTCTGCGACACTGGTCACCGTTTGAGCAACTGGTTGAAGACTGGCAAGGAAGAGTTCTGTAGACCAGACAATAAACTGCCCAAACATGATCGCAGTCACAATAGCGATATCATACCATTTGAGCTCTTTTAATGGCTTTTCAGGTCGTATAAATTTAAGAATATTCATCATTCATCCTTCTATTCCCATAATGGAAGTATTATTTGATAATTTCACAATAAAAGAATATGCTTAAAGAAACTTTAATTCTTAGCTAGTAATAAAATCGTATCAGTAAAGAGGCTGAGACAAAAGTCCTAGCCTCTCAATTGTCTTTAGATTGTCGAGCAAGACGCAGTGGTTGAGTGGGCTCTACTACGCTGATTTCATCAGCTTTTACAGCCCTACTCAACTGTGCGGAGGTGGGATGACGAAATCGAATTCTAACGAATTACCGATTTCTGTCCCACTCTCTCTTAGTTCCTTTCCTCTAAGAGGTCTTGGATTCTATCCAGATACTGGTTGTCTGTCACCGCCATCACGCGCACCCCTTCTGGCCAGATAAAGTCAGGACCAATCTGACTTCGCAAAGGCTGGTCTTCCACATCTCGATAGCCAATAATATTGAGTTGATATTGGTCTCTGATTTCCAAGTCCTGAAGGCTTTTTCCTACCCAGCTAGCTGGAACCGTAAACTCGACCACCACCACTGCTTCATCCAACTGGAAGACTTCAATCCCGTGTTCGAAGAGGATCATCTTGGCCAGAGACATCCCCGCTTCTACCTCTGGTAGGATGACCAAATCAGCCCCAATTTTCTCAAGGACTTCCTTGGTCACTTCATTCTTGACCTTGGCAATGACTCGCTCAACACCAAGGGCCTTACAATGCATGACTGCCAGCACACTGGACTCCAGGTTTTCACCCGTCGCGATGACGACTGTATCACAGTTCCCAATATCTGCCGCATCCAAGAGGTCCATTTCTGTAATGTCTCCAACAATTCCAGTCGTAATCATGGATTCATATTGGTTGATCACATCTGCGTGATCATCAATCGCAATAATATCCACATCCTGATCCTGCAGGGTTTTCAGGACACTCTGTCCAAAAATTCCTAATCCTAAAATTCCAATGGTTCGATTCTCCATAAGTTTCTCCTATCCAATAATGATGTCTGCCTTGGCATACTGCAAGGTATCTGCTTTCTTGGCTTGGTAATTGTTCAAGCTAACCATGAGGGTCAAAGGACCGATCCGTCCGATAAACATGAGGACCATGATAATGCCTAGTCCCGCTCCATTTAAGGTTGAGGTTACATTGGCGGTCACTCCCACTGTCGCTAGAGCGGATACCACCTCAAAGACCAAATAAATAAAGCGTTGGCCATCCGGCGTCACCAAACAGATTCCTAATAGCCCCACTAAGAAGGTCAACTGGAAAATCACCGCTGTCCCAAAGGAACGTTGAACAATGTCTGGTGAAATCGTACGTTTTCCTAAATTGGTATGTGGTAGCCCCAATAGTTCCTTCCGAGCCAGGAGCAAGAGGACCAGGAAGGTGGTGATCTTCATGCCCCCTGCTGTCCCACCTGGTGCTCCACCTAAAAACATCTGCAAGAGATAGACGAAGAGCGTCACTGGTCGGACTGCTGTATAATCTAAGGAAGCAAAACCAGCTGTCCGCATGCTGACGGTTTGGAAAAAGCTGACTAAAATTTTCTCTCCCAAGGGGAGGGCCCCAATGGTTGCCGGATTATCAAACTCGGTCAAGAGACTGGTGACTGTCCCAAAGAGGAGGATCGCAGCTGTTAACCAAAGAACCACCTTGGTATGGAAGCGAAGAGTCCGCCGTCCTGATTGATTGCGAGCCTTGGTAGCGAGGTCAAACCAAACCATAAAGCCCAAGCCCCCAGTAATAATAAGGGCAGACAAGGTCAGGTTCACCAGCCAATCGGTCTGGAAACTCATCATACTATCGCCCTCCCAAAATTATCGAAGCCCGCATTACAAAAAAAGCTGAAATCGCGACAAAGATGGAGTTAAAGATTCCATGGCCCTCAACCAAAGCGAGGAATGAAGCGAATCATGAGGAGCAAGGCCCCCAGTCCTTCGATGGTAAAGGTGGTTATGAAAATAGAACGGACAAAACGGGCCAAGCTCTGGTTATTGCTAAAGCTAAAGCTGTCCCGAATGGTCTGTCGGTCCTTGTAGCTGAGCTTTTGACGACTTTCCATAAAGAAGAGACCGATAAAGGTCAAGATCCCCAGGCCACCGATCTGAATCAAGAGCATACAGATTAACTGCCCCCAGGCATTGTAGGTCGAGGCTACTGATTGGGTAAAGAGCCCTGTCACACAGACCATGGAGACTGCTGTAAAAAGGTGGTCAACATAACCTGCTTTTGAGCTTGCTTGCTGGACAAAAGGCAGACTCAATAAGAGGGAGCCAATTAAGATAACCAAGACAAAGCTGAAAAAAATCCTCCTTGCTGGAGACAGACTTTTTCATCTTGGACTGCCATTGTTTAAAAAATAATTTGACTAACATAGCTTCATTGTACCATAAAAAGTGAATAGACCTACAAGTGATGAACCATTTCTAGGCACAATTCTAAGGCTTTAGTGAATGCTTCAGATCCCCAGTCACGCTGGTCATAATTTTCCAGGTCTGCAAGAGAATCTGCGGTAAATAGGAGCAAGCCCCAAACCGCATCACGAAGCTGGGCTACTGCTGCAAGTGAGGCACACTCCATCTCCACAACGCTACACCCTTCTTCAATGCGATAGGCCACCTTGTCAGGCGTTTCTCGATAAAAGCCGTCTGTCGACCAGGTCATCACTTCTTGATAGGGAATGGACGCTTGTTTTAGAACCCTTTCAATGGCAGTCAGTGCTCGACGATCCACTTCTATATAACGAGAAGGTGCTACATAATGGTAACTGGCTCCCTCATCTCGCAAAAGCCTTGGTCCGGGATTAAAAAGGCATTTTTCTTCCATTTCCACCAAGACGCCACAGCTTCCTGAGGAAATAATTTTCTTCACCCCATAGCCGATCAACCAATCCATGAATTGAGCTGCAGGGGCAGATCCGACTGGCGCTTGCGCCAAGCAGATATCCTCTCCTTGGTGCTCCATGACATAAACCGGATAGGTCTTGGTAGCTGAGACAAAGCTAGCTACTTGCTTAGCACCAACAGCTTTTGCAAAGCAATCAATCTCATCCTCCAAGAAAGCATACACACATTTTTCAGGTAGGTGCAGATCAAGCCCCTCATGGGTCGGCATAATGACTGCCTGCGGGTTGTCGTCAAACTCTAAAATAGGAATTTCATGTTTATGGATCATCTGTTGCCTCCAAACTTGTTTGTAACATTATATAAGTCCATCTAGTCTGTGTCAAGGAGAGGTAGCGAAAAGGACTATTTTCCTTCCACAGCAACTCCCCATATAACTGAATACCTTCAACTATGATATAATGGGGACAGTACAAGGGAGGAAACCTATGTTACAAGCACTAGCCTTTACAGGCCAATGGAGACACTATCAAAAACGCGTTCTCGATAAGAGTGAGGCTTTTATGGCGGATGGCCACCTGCATTTGGTAGCAGCTCCTGGCTCTGGAAAAACAACCCTAGGAATTGAATTTATTCGGCGCTTTGGTCAGCCAACCCTGATCTTAGCTCCTACGGTCACGATTCGTCAGCAATGGGTCGACCGGATTATCCAAGCATTCTTGAAAGAACAAAGCCAAGCGGAGCAATTGATCTCTCAGGACCTCAAACATCCTAAGCTGATTACAGTTGCTACCTATCAGGCCCTCCACAGTGCCATGAATCAAGTCGTCGGCCAATCACAAATCGAGGATACCGATGACAAGGCAGAGATTGAAACATTTGATTTCAAAGGCTTTGACATCTTTTCTACTTTCAAAGACATCTCACTGGGAACCCTCTGTTTAGATGAGTGTCACCACCTGCGCAATGAATGGTGGAAGAGTTTGGAAGCCTTTCGCCAAGCCTTCCCTGACTTAAAGATGATCTCCCTCACTGCTACCCCTCCCTATGAAGGGGACCCTACTCTTTGGGAACGCTATATCCGCATGTGTGGTGAGATTGATGAGGAAATTACGGTTCCCGAATTGGTCAAGGAAGAGACCCTTTGTCCCCACCAAGACTATGTCTACTTTGCCTTTCCAACCAAAGAAGAGCAGGCTCAGTTGGACGCCTTTAGCCAACAAAAGAATGCTCTCTTGCAGCAACTGACTTCAGACCCCCTCTTTTGTCAACACCTGCAATCCTGTCAGGCCTTATCAGGGCAGATCAGTGATGATGAATTGCTCAATGAGCCCAAGTATCTCTCTGCTACCCTGATCTTTCTTCGGAGCAAGGGAATCGCCTTTCCCAACCGTTTCCAGGACCTTCTAGGAGCTAAAAAACTACCTACCTTTACCATGGACTGGCTTGAAACTCTTCTGCAAGGCCTGCTCTTTCAGGTGCCTCACTGGTACAATCTACCAGAAGAATACGAAAAGCAACTCCTCCATGAATTAAAAGCAGCTAGCTTAATCGATCGAAAACAAGTCAAACTGGTCCGCAACAAAAAGCAAGATCTCCTGCTCAATCAATCTCTCGGAAAACTCAATGCGGTTCGAGAGATTTTCAAGGCAGAATACCAGGCTCTTGGAAGCCAACTGCGCCAATTGGTCTTAACAGACTATATTCGCCAAGACTTTGAAGTTCATCTAGGGGACCAGGACGCCCAATTCACTCAGTTGGGAGTTCTCTCGTATTTTGAATCCATTCGCAGGGAAAGCATAGAGCTAACGACTCCTCCTGCCATCGCTGTCTTAACAGGGACTATCGTCATCATCCCAACAGTTGCGAAGCCAAAACTAGAAGAGCTTCTAGGAGCGAATCGACTGACTTACCAAAATGTCGGCCAATTATCTCCTGATGACTTTCTCAAGATTCGCTTGGTTGGTTCTCAACATGATTTGGTGACAGCTGTGACTCAGCTCTTTCAAGAGGGACTCATCCAAGTCGTGATTGGAACCAAGTCTCTTCTAGGAGAAGGCTGGGATGCTCCTTGTGTCAACTCCCTGATCCTAGCGAGCTTTGTCGGTAGCTTTATGCTCAGCAACCAAATGCGTGGCCGTGCCATCCGAGTATGGCCTGAGGATCCAGACAAGACCAGTAACATCTGGCATCTGGTCTCTATCAACCTTTCCCTAAAGAAATGGTATGAAAAGTCAGATCTTGAAAAGGAAGAGATCGAAGCCATCACTGATCAACTGAAAGAATACAGTCCTGATCTAGAGCTTTTAGAGAGACGGATGAAGCAATTTTTAGGCCTCCACTACAAGGAACCCTTTATCGAATCCGGAATCGAACGTCTATCCTTTGACAATATCCGCTATACTAAAAAACAGTTACAGAAACTCAACAAAGAGTCCTTAGAGCGCTCCACTCATCGTCAAGAACTTCGGGATGGCTGGCAAAAAGCTCTTCCGATTCTTGAGAATATGGAGATTGCAAACGAGGTACAAGTGGATAAACACTTCCTGCCTCTGGCCCTATTTTTTGATGCCAGAAAGCTAGCTCGCTGGCTGACGGCTGCTGCTTTGACCGATGCTTTCGCCAACCTGATTTACTACTCACATAGAGGAGGAAGGAACACTGTTTCTCTTATTCTTCTATTCGTCTTAGCTGTTCTCGCACTCCTTGCTTGGCTACGCTATTACCTCTATAAGAGTCCTTATAAACGCATGGAAGTATTTGGAGAAGCTGTCCGTCAAGCCTTATTAGCTTCTGGCCAGATTCAAACCCAGGAGACCCGCATCCGAGTGGTCCGAGATAGGAAGGATGCCATCAACACGCTGATCTATATGAAGGGCGGAACCATGAGAGAGAAAGAACTCTTCTCGCAAACCATGATCGATTTTTTCGCACCAATTGAAAACCAGCGTTACATCCTAAAAGCCCAGGAAAAGGTATCCGACCAGACAGAATACTTCGCCGTGCCAAGTCTCTTTGACAAACGAAAAGAGGAGGCCCAAGCCTTTGTCGAGCAAATCCGAAAGAGCCTAGGTAAGTATGACCTGGTTTATACTCGAAGTACGGAAGGTCGTGCTGTTCTTTTAGATGCACGCATCAAGGCCTTAGCTAACAAACAAGAACGCACCTTCACTAAGAAACAAGTGATGTCGGATTTAAAATAAAGAGAATAAAAAACATCCAACTCCCTATCTTCCTTAAAGGGTTTGGATGCTTTTTTTGATCAGTTATTTTTAAAGTTCTCCCCTAGCAATAAACTGCTCGTCACCTTCTGGAATTCCTGATTCATCTTCCATATATCGCTCTACTTCCATGACGAGGTTATATTTCTGGCGTAAGTCCAAGATTTTTTGCATGGTAGACGATTGGTGATGAAGATCAAGGGCTTCTTGATTGGCCCATTGATCAATCAGTAAGACTGTTTCCGGATCCTCTAAGGGGAGGAAGTAGTCATACCTGAGACTTCCTTCCTTGCTTCGAATCTCTGCAACAATCCCTTCTTCCAGCATCTCCCTCGCAAATTTTGCAGCTGCACCATTTTTTCCCTTGTAATAGATATTGACTGTTAAAACCATAGTATTTCTCCTATCCATTTTCTTAATATTTACTTTGAAAACAAGTCTGAGAAATATCTCAGACTTGTCGTCTTATAAGGAGCAAATTAATGATATAGTGACTCACCGTTACTTACAATGACTTCCTTATACCAATCGAACGATTTCTTTTTATATCGAGCCAGAGTCCCTGTACCATCATCATTGCGGTCTACATAGATAAATCCGTAGCGCTTGCTCATCTCTGCAGTCGACGCAGACACCAGGTCAATACAACCCCAAGTCGTGTAGCCCAAAAGTTCTACACCATCCTCAAGCGCTTCCCCCACCTGTTGCAAGTGCAGTTTCAGATAATCAATACGGTAATCATCCTCTACAGTAGGACCATTTGGACCTTCTACCAAGACATCTTTAGCTCCGAGTCCATTTTCTACGATAAAGAGTGGCAATTGATAACGGTCATAGAAATCGTTCAACACTAAGCGTAGGCCAACTGGGTCAATTTGCCATCCCCACTCAGAGCTGGCAAGATAAGGGTTGCTCAGTCCGCCAAGAAGATTCCCCATACCGGATTCATAGTTTTCAGGATCGTGTGCTTGCACCACACTCATATAGTAGGAGAAGGAAATAAAGTCAACCGTATTTTCTGCTAATAATTCGGCATCCCCATCAGCGAAATGGATCGCAATATCATTTTCACGGAAATAACGATTGATATAGGCTGGGTATTTCCCACGCGCATGAATATCAGAGAAAAGATAGTTTTGATTTGAAAACTCACGACTTGCTAGAACATCTTTAGGATTTGGTGTCATTGGGTAAGCTGGCATTGCTAATACCATACAACCAATCTTGAATTCAGGATTAATTTCATGACCTACTTTAGTTGCTAAGGCTGAAGCTACCAATTCATGGTGAACTGCTTGATAAAGATCTTGTTTTGTCAATTCCTCAGCAGGTGTGGCAATCCCACCACTCATGAATGGTGCATGAAGCACCGAGTTGATTTCGTTAAAGGTCAACCAATACTTCACTTTGTCCTTGTAACGATTGAAGACTGTGCGAACATAGCGCTCGTAGAAACCAATTAAATCACGATTTACCCAACCATTATACTGACGAGCTAAGTGCAATGGTGTCTCATAGTGAGAAAGTGTCACCAATGGTTCAATTCCATACTTGGCTAATTCATCAAATAAGTCATCATAGAACTGTAAGCCTGCTTCGTTTGGTTCCAGCTCATCCCCGTTAGGGAAGATACGAGACCAAGCAATAGACGTGCGATAGACCTTAAAACCCATTTCTGCAAATAGAGCGATATCTTCCTTGTAGCGATGGTAGAAATCAATTCCCTCAAGTTTTAAGTTGTCAGGAGTAGGTTCTTCTGTAATCAGCGGATTATGGTCTCCAGGTTTAGCCGGAACTCCACCTTTTGGTGTCACATCCTGAACAGAAAGTCCTTTTCCATCAACATTATAAGCACCTTCATATTGATTGGCAGCAGTTGCGCCACCCCATAAAAAATCTGTTGGAAATGTAGACATATTCTTTCTCTTTTCTTTTGTTCTTTCTTATATTATAATGAATCCAGAATCAACTGTCTTACACTAAACTATCTATTACTGATACTATTCTCACAAAAAGGAAAATCATGCTTAATTTAGGACAACTCCACAAAAATATCCCCTATAAGAACGATCTCACCCCCTACTCCATTACTCGGACCATTATGGAAGACGGTCATCCTGATATTCTCTTTCATTGGCATACCGATATGGAGCTCATCTATGTCCATGATGGCCAAGCGCAATTCCATATTGATTATGATTATTTTAATAGTGAAAAAGGCGATATTATCCTCATCCGTCCCAATTGCCTCCATTCAATCCACCCAATTGATAGGAACTATCACTTTATGGATGCCATCAATTTCCATCTCGATTTGCTTGGCTATTCAACTTTAGACTACGCTTCAATTAATTATCTTCAGCCACTCTACAACGGACAGTTAGACTTTGATCGTGTCATCAAACCTCATCAAGCTGGTTATTCCGAGATTCGGAAACTTCTGGTTGAGGCGATAGAAATTGGCTACTACCGTAAGGGCTTCTTTGAATTAGAACTGAAAGTAAACTCTTATCCCTCCTTCACCTTCTCTTTCAACACGGCTATGTCCACTCCAAAGACCAAACCCGCGATGCCTATCGAAGAGAGGAAAAAATACGGACCATCATTGATTACATCAATGCGCATTACAACGAGGAGCTCACCATTGATCACCTCGCATCCATTTGTAACTATAGTCCCACTTACTTCATGAATTTCTTCAAGAAAAATCTGGGCGTTAGTTGCATCGATTACCTCATCTCCTACCGTTTACGAAAGGCGACCGAACTCCTCCAACACTCCAGTCTCTCCATCCTAGAAATTGCATCGGAAGTCGGTTTCACCAATCTGTCCAATTTCAATCGCCAGTTTAAAAAGGCTTATCACGTGACTCCTCGGGTCTATCGAGAAGAACGAAAAGGATAATGGGGTGTAGTAGGAAAGTATCATTATATAACAGGATATCAGTAGATTACTTGCCAATTAAAATGTAGAATCGTGGGAAATAGGAAAGGAAGGAACTGATGAGTAAGATTATTTTTCTAGATGTTGATGGAACCATTGTTGACTATGATAATCACATACCCGATTCAGCTAGACAGGCCATTCGAAAGCACGTGAAAATGGACATCTCGTCTATGTTTGCACAGGACGGAGTAAGGCAGAAATGCCTGGCGACATTTGGAATATCGGTTTTGATGGCATGATTGGAGGAAATGGTTCTTATGTTGAACATAAGGGTCAGATCCTCCAACATCAACTAATCCCCTATGAGACAGCCAAGCGAGCTGTTGATTGGCTTGAATCACGAGGCTTAGAATTCTATCTTGAAAGCAATAACGGACTCTTTGCTAGTCGAAATTTCCGAGAGGTTGCTCGACCGACTCTACGAACGTATGCTTTAGGCAAAGGAGCCAGTGAGGATCAAGTCTTACACATGGAAGCGGAAGACGCCTTGCATGGCTTGATTTACGGTGGAAATCTCTACCGTGATGACCTCAATAAAATCAGCTTCATCCTACACTCCTACCAGGACCATTTGGATTCTAAAGAGGCCTTTCCAGAACTGAAAGCTGGAACCTGGGGAGGGCGTGGAGAAGAGGCGCTCTTTGGTGATTTGGGGGTGAAAGATATTAATAAAGCCCATGCCGTGGATGTTATCCTTCACTATCTTCATGCTGATCGAATCGATTCCATTGCTGTTGGTGATGCAAAGGTGGATATCCCTATGCTCCAAGCCTGTCAGGTGGGCGTTGCAATGGGAAATGGTGGACCAGAAATTCTTGCTGTTGCAGACCTCATAACAGATGATGTCGGTCAAGACGGACTCTTTAAAGCTTTTGAAAAACTAGACTTACTGTAGGAGGATCGTATGTCAAAAACTCTTTATCTCATGCGTCATGGGCAGACACTCTTTAACAAACGCCATCTGATCCAAGGTTGGTGTGATTCTCCACTGACAGACCTTGGAATCTACCAAGCTCAGATTGCTGGCAATTATTTTAAAGAAAATGGCATTCATTTTGATCAAGCCTATAGCTCAACTTCTGAACGTGCCTGTGATACTTTGGAAATTGCAACCAATGGACAAGTCTCTTATCAACGAATCAAAGGCCTCAAGGAATGGAATTTTGGAGTGTTTGAAGGAGAAAGTGAGGACCTCAATCCAGCTCTACCTTATGAAGACTTCTTCGTTCACTACGGGGGAGAATCTCAACAAGAAGTTCAAGAACGCATCAACCAGACTATTCAAGAGCTGATGGAAAAAACAAGTGGGGAAACCATTCTCATGGTGTCACATGGAGGATCCATTGCGAATTTCGCAAGAGCCTGGAAACATTATTGGCGGGTAGACATCACCTCTCACATGACCAATTGTTGTATCCTCAAGTTCACCTATACAGATCATATTTTTTATTTAGAAGACGTCATCCATCACGATTTCAGTGGCTGGACAGGCGATGAAACCTAGACAAGAAAAAATCATAAACACACAAGGTTTATGATTTTTTTATTTTTTCTTGCGAATTCGTGATAAGTGAATCGTCAGATACAATTGTTCATCATCTGACACGTGATAATTTCGCGTCTGTTTCAGATGGTGGGCGATTTTTTCTGTCGTGACATAGGCGATGGGATACTTGCATTTCAGCATCTCGAACATCTCATTGTCCTCCATCTCACGATAACCCTTATCCGTTAGGACTCGTTCACAGAAAAACTTCAAATGGGTAATAAAGCGTTGAACATAGATATCATCTTCTTCTAACGGGATCTCCAAACTATATTTGACGATGGTCATGATTTCTTCCATCAATTGAGTCAAATCACGCGCATTGGAGTCCCCCTGCTGGAGTTCACTATTTACTAAGGTCAGAGCCATAAAGCCCGCCTCATCATCTGGCAGCTCCTGTCCTAGATAGGTACTGAGAAGCTCTTGTGCATAGCGCCCGACCTCATACTCCTTAGGAAAGAAACGTTTGATATCCCACATGAGAAAGTTTTTCATAAAAAAGCCATCACGAACTCGTTGTTCAACTCCATACATGTGATCTACGAGGCTTAAAAAAGCTTTATCCTTCATCGGAATTTCTAATTTAGACTTGGCAAAGGAAATCGACTTATCTGCTAGTTCTAAGAGTTCAACAGGCAGATCCACAAAAAGATCATGACTTTCTTTAGAGAGGATATAGCGCTTTTCAATCGCTGTATCATCCAGTTCTTCTCCCACCTTTTTACCAAAAGCCAGGCCACGCCCCATCACTATGACTTCCTGGTCTTTTTCTTCAGATAAGACCACATTGTTGTTAAAAATTTTAAGAATGATCATATCATTTACCTTGTTCTTTGTTAAATCTAGTATATCACAAAGAAAGAACATAGAGAACCGGTTTGAAAAATGTTAGTTTCATCTGGGCTAAAAACAGCATAATATCCAGTGTTTTTCAGAACTATATCTACATATTAATTTCATGAAATATAAATCAATGTTTTTAAATAGGGAATAGTTTAGTTCTGTAAAAATTAATTAATGCACCTATAAATCTTATTATAACAAACTTTGCAATGATTCCAAAAAAATAGATATAGACTTCAAAAGATAGTTAAAATAGATAACAATCTATTTTACTTGTCTTTGAAAAAGTAGAGAAAAAAATTTTTTTAAAATGAAAATTTTTTCTCTACTAATCAATTTTATCTTATATGAATTTCTTGGAGTACTTTTAATAATTTGGAAGTTCTTAATTTATTATGCTTCTTGTTCTTCTTTCACCAATTTTTGATCATAAACTCGGATGAATGGGAAATAAACTAAGAACGCTGCAACTGCACAAAGTAGTGCAACCAAAACTGCTCGAACATCCGCCGTTCCTAAGAAAGCACCTATCCCCACTGGAGTTGGCCAAGGAACTTGAGCGATTACCGGATTAATTAATTGCAGAGCGTTAGCAAAATAGTAAATACTTGCAGTAACCATCGGAGCTAAAATAAACGGAATAGCCAATGCTGGATTATAAATAATAGGTAAACCAAATATTATTGGTTCATTAATATTGAATAACGCTGGAACAATAGAGGCACGTCCAATCGCTTTAAGTTGTTCTGACTTGGCAGCAAATGCAATATACATACATAGGCCAAGAGTAGCACCTGATCCACCAGCAATGACAAACATATTAGAAAACTCTCCAGCTACTGCAAAGTTCCCTCCAGCAGCATTTTCTGCCATGTTAGCAAGTGCGATTGGATTTACAAAAGCAAAGATAATATTTGCACCGTGAATACCTACAATCCAAAGAAGTTGAGTTAATAGATAAATAATCATTAGCCCAATCCATGAGTTAGTTAGATTCGCAACAAAACCAAATGGAATAGCAATAACTTTAAAAATATCTGTCCCCATAGCTACAAGTAAGCCATTGATGAAAATAACAACAAATGCAACTACGAAACCTGGAATCAATGCAGTAAAACCGCGCGATACTCCTTCTGGAACAGCTTCTGGCATTTTAATGACCCAATTACGTTTGACACACATGCGATAAATGAGAACTGTGACAATAGCCATAATGATTGCCGTGAAAATACCTGTTGTCCCAAAACGAGTAACACCATTTCCCATTGCCCAACCGTCAGCAACTACAGCTCCTTCTTTGAGACTTGTCACAGCCTTCATCATACCTCCATCAAAAATAATCTGTGGAACTGTCATGATAAATGCCATTAATGCAAGAAGAGCACCATTAAGAGGATTCATATTTAACTCTTCTTCTTCTGCATAGATTTTAGTCAACTCATATGCTAGCGATAGTACAAAGTAAAGTGATAATGAGCCCATAGTTGCAAAGTTAGCAACCATATATAGTGACGTAAATTTATCAAATGAAGCAGAGAAAATATCTGCTACAATTGGCCAGAATGAGAAAAGCTTGTGGCAAAAATACTAAATACCAAAAACATTGACCCAACAATAGTAAAAAGGTACAGTCGCCATGCCAGTCATGCGGTAATAGCACGTACAACTTTAAACTGAGCAAGTTTACCCATTGGTCCCATGACGTGATTTTTCAAGGAAACCAAACAATCCATTTTGCTGATCCATAAACAGACCTCCTTAATTAAAACATAATAATTATTTACCTTTTTCAAAAAGAATATTTTTAAAAGCATATCGACTCTAACCAAAAATTTTTATAAGTTAAGTGAGCTCTTTTTCCAATTGAATAAATCGTTGATAAGCCTTATCTTTTTGTTGATATATATCTTGAATTCTTCTAATGTCTAATAAGCTGATAACCAGACCCAATAAAAGAACTATAAAGACAAACAAACGTGCGACTTGATTATTTTCGAAAATTGGAAAAAGATAGGTGAACCAACTTGTCCAAGTTAGAACAAGTAATCCCGTTGAAATAACTGCTTGTAAACGAACAAACATTTGTGTTATTCCCAATTGCACACTCCATTTCCCATATAATCGAAACTGCTCAACAGTAGCTAAGATAGAAAATACGACGAGTATAATAGGGAAAATCACAACAAGAGAAGGTCTAATAAATTGGATTAAAAGCCAATAAATATTGCCAAAAAAGAAGAGTGCGATTGAATAACGTAAAAGAAGAAATCGATTGAAAAAAGTATTTTTCAAAGCAGTCTCCCGACGTTGTCGTTCAATTTCTTGTCGTTCTTTTTTATCCATTTTTACCTCCTTGTGTAAATATACCTATTTAGCCAACTTTCCTATAAAGAACTAACATTTCCTTTGCTACTTCTAATAAGGTCATCGTTGTCATTAAATGGTCTTGAGCATGTACCATGATAATTTCAATTTTAATTTCTACGCCACTTGCATATTCTTGTAGTAGTTTGGTTTGTGCATGATGAGCTTCAAGAATTATTTCATTTGATTTATTTAATTGACTCTCTGCTTCATCAAAACTACCTTCCCTCATCTTAGCAAATGCTTCATGTATTTCTGATCTTGCATTTCCCGAATGAAGAATAATTTCAAATCTGCTGACCTGTAGTTCTTCTTGATTCATACGAACCTCCTATGTTACGTTCTCAAATATTTTCATAAAGTCTTCAAAATTATCGCAAGCTATTAATTGATTTTGCAAGTCCTCCTTCTCTGTTAGCGAAACAATCCTTTTAGTCACATCCGTCAATCCTTCATTACCATATATTGATGGCGATAAGAGAAAAACAGAGTTGAACATTTGAGTTTTGATCGTCCCAAAGCAAGGGATCTTTACAAATAGCAACCGCTATCTTTACATCTGTTCCTAAAGCCTGGATCGGATGTGGAACTGCAATCTTTTCAGAGAAAACTACCGAACTTAACTCCTCACGTTGTTGAATACCGTGTAGTAAAGAATCTTTAAAAATTATACGATTCACCTTCAGATAAAACATCAGCCATTTTTTTGAAAGTAAACTTTGCTTATCTTGACTGAACCATATTAGAAAAATTATCTTTACTAAAATACTTTTTTTAAAATCTGAAGCGCTCCTGTTAATCTGCGAGCTTTTCGTATGATTCGAAACCTGCATCTGATCCATCGCCTCTCGAATTTGAGCAATTTCATCATTTTTAAGGAAGACGCTAACCGTAAAAACCGGAACCTGAAAATAGAGATTTGATAAATCTACAGCAGATACAATAAAGTCAATACCTTGGATTTTTTTCTTGATTCAACTCGTAATATCCTATTACGTCAACAACTTCAAGTCGATTACCAAATTCTGCTTCCAAACGATTTCTAAGCATTTGAGCGACGCAGATCCCGATGCACAGATAGCAAGAACAGAAAAATTTATCATTTTCTTTTCCGACGCTCTATAGCGACTAAAAAGTGAAGACTCACATATGCTATTTCATCATCTGATATAGACACTTGAGAGAATGTTTCCATATTCTCAAAGGATTTCTTTAGTCATAAAGAATATATCACTATAATTCTTTTTAACCTCATCTACCAGAGGATTATTGAGAGTAATTCGACTATCCAAACGAATTTGTAAAAGTCATTAGATGTGTTATTAATCCCTCAAAAAGTTGAAAATCCGAAGAGAAATGATATATGTCATCTAAGCCTAAAAACCTGAAAAAGTCTGGACTAAAGACCTTTTCATTTCCTCTTTAGAAATTTTTCGCTTGAGTTTCTTGAGAATGTTGACTCTTGGCCAATAAATGCAAAGTAATATAATCTATTTCTTGAACTGGAAATTCTTGATTTGAAACCTCACTTATCCTTTCGAGTATTTTCTTAGCAACTTTTCTTTCCGTGTCATTATTAGACATCTGGCAAGATAAATTTTTTTATCTCAAATCCAGATTTGATGCGCACCATAGCTAGTGCTATATGAACAACCAAATTTTTGTAAAACAAAATCCGATAACTGAGTTTTGCATCTTGACACTCTTCTAAAACAATTCTAGCTATTTCTTCTAATGATAGTGTTTGATCAAAAAAGTTAGATTGAACATGACAGCGTAATGTTTTTTAAAAATTGATTACTCAAAAAAATAGTCCATTATGAAGCATCGTTTATCTCTTTCTTCCCCTGAAACATATACTCCCTTATTAGCTCTACTCTCAATCGATAAATCATACTCAGATAACATTCTTCGTATTTTTTTAAAATCATGAGATAAAGTTGAACGACTAACATAAAGTTCATCAGCTAAATCATCAAAAAGAACCGGGACTTGTTCAAAGAGCAATTTGTTTAATATAAAAGTTAAACGATCATCACCTTTTGAAATAGAGTTTGTTGAATAAACTTCACTCAGTTCATAAGTTAACCGAAATTCTTGATATGCCTCTTGATTCTCAAAAAATAATTGGAATCCTTGTCCTTGCTTTGAAATCAGCTTAACACCCTGAATATTCATTGTCTGATCAATTAATTTGAGGGTATTACGAACAGTTCTATCTGAACAGGATATGTGCTCTGCAAGTTCCTTACTTGTAACAAAACGCTCCTTATGTTTTATCAAGAATTGAAGGATGCTTTTCTCTTTAGAGTTTGACACAATCATCCCCTCCTAAAACTCATGTTTTACCTTCTCTTATAGGATATATCCACACCTAAATGATTTACAATAAGCATAAGTTTCAAATACGAAATCAAATTTAAATTCTTATTAATTGTCTCGCATTAATGTGGAGATATTAAATCTATTTTTAAAACTAGATATTTTTCAAGAATTAAATTAGCCATTTTTTTCAATTCCCATTGGAATTGGAATATATGCTTGAGGAGGTATTTGTACTACAGGTTTCCCTGCTTTATGACCTGCTTCTTCAAATTGCTTAAAATACATTTTAGTTTGAGGGCTAACTAGATATAAATCAAAGCCTCCCGTTGCAATAGCTTTTCCTCCCTCGGTAGCACTAACAGCATCTACCTCAATATCTTGACCTTTACCTTTAAGAAATTCCGTTGTTTTCTTCGCCATAAGTGATGAAGACATTCCTGCCGCACAAATAATCAAAGCTTTTGCCATAGTATTTCTCCTTATTTCAATTCCAATCATCTATATATTTGATTGAGTAGTTTGTTATCTATAATTCTATTATAGATTAAAGCGCTTACAATAACCATTCTTATTTTTTTCCTAATCGATACGGAAAAAAACTATTTATACTTCACTTTATATAGCAAAATAGTACCAGATAGCAAAAACGAAATACTATTAGCCAAAATCAAAGGTAAGTCACCAATATGAAGCCCATGAGCAAGCCATAAAGCAATGCCAACAACCTGCATAATATACATCCCTAAGGCAATTGATTCGGTATCTTTTGTTTTTACTACACGCACAACTTGCGGTAAAAAAGCAAATGTTGTTAAAATTGCTGCAATGCTACCAATCATATTTATTCTCCTATGTTTATTAAAGAAGCTGGGCTCATTCCCAGCTTCTTCGTTTTATTCTACCGTTGCACCGTTAGATTCAATAACTTCTTTATACCAATTAAATGATTTTTTCGGTGAGCGTTCATAACTTCCCTGTCCATCATCATCTTTATCCACATAGATAAATCCGTAACGTTTCCTCATCTCACCGGTACCAGCTGAAACCAAGTCAATACAGCCCCAAGGTGTATAGCCCATTAAATCAACGCCATCTTCAACTACAGCTTTTTTCATTTCACGAATATGGGCACCTAGGTAATCAATTCGATAATCATCATGAACCATGCCATCTGCTTCAACTTGGTCTATGGCACCAAAACCATTTTCAACAATGAAGAGTGGTAAATGATAGTGATCAGTAAACCAGTTTAATGCATAACGTAATCCCTCTGGGTCAATTTGCCACTCCCACTCAGATGCCTGAACATAATTATTTTTTTAACCAAATCTTCTGTTTCAAGATAATCGAAATAAGGGTTATTCTCACGATGAGAATCGATAGCAAAAGACATATAGTAGCTAAATCCAATATAGTCTACTGTTCCTTCAAGTAAATCCCTTTATCTTGATCTGTAAAATCAACTGCAATTCCTTTACGTTGCCAATACTTGAGAATGTGTTCAGGATATTTACCAAAAAAACGTGTACATCAGCAAAGTAATAACGTTTTTTGCATAGCCTTCATAGCCATTAAAAACATCTTTAGGATTACAAGTTGCAGGATAAATAGGACACATCGCAATCATACAACCAATTTGAAAAATCTGGATTGATTTCATGACCGATTTTTTTACTGCTTTAGCAGAAGCTACTAATTCATAGTGTCTTTGCTTGATACATGATAGCTTCTCGATTATCACCCTCCTCATATACAATGCCTGAGTTAGTAAATGGTGCAAAATCTTCCTGGTAATTGGCTTGATTGTTGATTTCATTAAAAGTCATCCAATATTTAACTTTATCCTTATAACGCTTGAATACAACTTCCGCAAAACGAACAAAGAAATCAATTAATTTCCGATTTTTCCACCCACCATATTCCGTAACCAAATGATAAGGCATCTCAAAATGAGATAAAGTAATTACAGGCTCAATTCCATGCTTCAAGCACTCATCAAAAAGATCATCATAAAATTGCAAACCTTCTTCATTAGGCTCTAACTCATCACCTTTTGGGAAAATACGTGTCCAGGCAATCGATGTTCGGAAACATTTAAATCCCATTTCAGCAAAAAGTGCTATATCTCCTTTATAACGATGATAAAAATCTATTGCTTCATGGTTTGGATAATATTTGCCTTCCAAAAACACCTGGGGTAATTTCACGAGCAACTCCATGGCGACCAGCTGTCATCACATCAGCAACACTGATCCCTTACCACCTTCTTGCCATCCACCTTCAAGTTGATGAGTCGCAACAGCACTGCCCCACAAAAATCCATTTTTAAAAGTAGTCATCTTTTTTCCTCCTGGCTTTGATACTTTTATTATAAGCTTTACAATAAACAATGAAAATGTACTCTTTTTCCATAATATAACGGAAAAAAAGACTATTCTAAGCAACTATTACGTAAATCAGAAACTAATAATCAATGATTAGCACTCATTGGTTACATTTATAAATGTACAAATAAAAGTCACTGATATACTATATGTTTCAAATCATTAAATATAAAAATAGGAAAAGCATTTCGAATCTAATATACGAAATGCTTTGAATAGACGTAAGTGGATTTTAACGTTTACTAAATTGTGAAGCTTTACATACTTTTTTCAAGCCTAGTTCCCTACACTCTTGCATTCTAACGAATATCGAGGAGCTTTTGACCTAAGTCAATTTGACCACTTTTTACAGATTCAACCGCTTCATAGTCAGCCGAGTTGGTAACAATAACTGGTGTTACAACTGAGTAGCCAGCTTCCTCAATCGCTTCGATATCAAAGCTAAGAAGCAATTGCCCTTTTTTCACTTTAGAACCCTGAACAACATGAGCAGTGAACCCTTTTCCATCTAGTTCAACAGTATCCATTCCTACGTGGATGAGCAGTTCAGCTCCATCATCTGTAGCCAAACCGATTGCATGGTTGGTTGGGAAGAGCAAGCGAATGGTTCCATCTGCTGGAGCAACCACTTCTCCGACAGAAGGTTCGATGGCAACACCTTGTCCCATCGCACCACTTGCAAAGACAGCGTCTGGAGTTTCTGAAAGAGGAATCACTTTACCAGCAATTGGGCTGACAAGGATTTGCTCTTTCACTGATGCCTTTTCTCCTTCTTCAACGACTGCTTTATTCTCTTTTTTAGCATAGAGAGTAGGAATTGGGACAAACATTTGGATGGCAAATGATAGGGCAATCGCAATCACTGTACCAATCAAAGCAACATACATACTCATAAAGTTTCCATCCGGACTAACCAGTGAAGGGTAAACGAACACCCCAAGAGCTCCGACAGAATACATTGTCATGTTAAAGAAGCCTACAAAAGCACCAACGATACCAGATACGATACAGCTAATGATAAATGGGGTCCGCATAGGAAGTGTCACCCCGTAAATCGCAGGTTCCGTTACTCCAAGATAGAAGAGATAAGAGCAGGCATGGTGATGGCCTTAACTTTTTCTTCTTTTGTCTTAAGATAGATAGCTGCTAAGACACCTGTTTGAGTGAAACATGGTAGGATTGCAGCTCCTAAAATCACTCCTGCTCCCTTTTGGGTTAATTCAAGGATAGCTAAAGGTACCAATCCCCAGTGCAAACCAAACATAACCATGACTTGCCAAAGAGCACCTAATAGAAGTCCATATACAACAGGATTAAAACCATGAACTGCTGTCAAGAAAGAGCCAAGAAGGTTAGACGCTCCATTAGCGATTGGGCCAACCAATAGGAAAGTGAGTGGGACTGACACAATCAACGTTACAAAAGGAACAATGAAAAGTTTAACTGTATCTGGAGTTACTTTTCTCATGAACTTTTCAATATGAGACGCAACCCATACGGCTAAAATTGCAGGAATGACTGTTGATAAATAGCCACCCGCTGGCATGGTCAGAGGAATCCAGAAGAAATTTGCAGCTCCCGCTTCTCCTAATGTAGTAACACTCGCTTCCAAATTTGGATAGACCAAGGCTGCTGCGATCGCTAAAGCTGTAAAGTCATTCATTTTAAACTTACGAGCCGCATTCACAGCAATCATCATTGGTAAGAACTGGAAGAAACCATCACCAGCAGCAGTAAGAACTAAAGCAACTCCGTTATTTGCTGCAGTCCATCCTAAAAAGGCTGTTAAAATTGCAACGATACCTTTAATAATCCCAGCAGCAGCCAAGGGACCAAGGAAAGGTTGGAAAATACTTGATACAATATCAATGAAGGCATCTAGTGGATTTTTCTTAATACCATCTTCTTCATCAACATCAACAGCACCCGCACCCTGTAGACCACCAACGGCTAGTACTGCGGCATAAACATCTGGCACATGATTGCCAATAACAACCTGATATTGGCCACCTGCCTGAACAATTGTCACAACACCATCTCGTTCCATGAGATAGTCTGTATCTGCTTTACTCTCGTCCTTAAGAGAGAAACGTAAACGAGTGACACAGTGTTTAACACTAGTAACATTATCACGTCCACCGACGTGATCAAGAATATCTTGAGCTAATTCTGTATAATCCTTAGCCATATGGAGCCTCCTTATATTTTTTGGTTACACGCTTGTCTCCTATTCTGAAAATAGGGTACAAAAAAACCTAAACAGATACCTAACAGAAAACAGACGCAAAAAGACTGATTCCTATTTTGTATATGCTTAGGTTTTGCCTGCTTGACCAGTAACAATCCATGAACTTAGTATAGCACAAAAAAATTATTATGCAAGCGCTTTTATAAAAATATTTTTTTATTTTTTTATTTACCTTCTCTTCCTTTTGTGCATGAAAAAAACCTCCATAAATAAAGATTTTTAGTCTTTGTTCATCATAATAAAAACATTTTTATACACCAAGTTAAAAAGTCTAGTAGATTCATTTCTACTAGACTTTTTCATTACTCAATGACAATCATAGCTTTAATGGTCTTGCGTTCGTCCATATCTTTATAGGCTTGGTCGATTTCTTCTAAACTATAGCTGTGCGTAAAGACGCGTCCTGCATTGATATCGCCGTCAAGCACTGCTTTCAGCAAGAACTGCTTGTCATAGGTGGTGACAGAGGCTGCTCCACCTGCCACTGAAATGTTTTGGGCAAAGGTCGAACCTAGTGCACGATTATTGTAATGAGGCACACCGACAAATCCCATGCGCCCTCCATTGTGAAGAACCCCAAGGGCTTGATCGACAGCTGCTGCGGTACCGACACACTCAAGGGCGGCATCTGCTCCACCTCCGAGTATTTCACGGACCTTGGCAATGCCTTCTTCCCCACGCTCTGCTACAACGGCTGTAGCACCAAATTTCAAAGCCATCTGTTGCCGGTCTTCGTGACGGCTCATAAGGATGATTTGTGATGCTCCCCGCATTTTGGCTGCGATCACTGCACATTGACCAACGGCACCGTCCCCGATGACCACTACTTTGTCACCAGGCTTCACGTCTGCTACACGCGCTGCATGGTAACCGGTCGGCATGACATCTGCTAACGTCAAGAAGGATTTGAGCATGGCTTCTGTATAATCAGATGGTTGCCCAGGAATCTTGACAAGGGCCCAGTTGGCGTATTCGAAGCGCATGTACTCTGCTTGAACCCCATCAGACCAGTTAGTTCCGATATGGCGGTCACACGTCCCATCATAGCCTGCACGACAGGCATCACACTCCCCACAGCCATGGGTGAAAGGCGCGATGACAAAGTCTCCTGGTTTGACCGTGGTAATGGCCTCACCGATTTCTTCGACAACCCCAATAGCCTCGTGACCACTATTTGATGGCCCGCTTCAATATCTGGATTTCGGTAGCTCCAGAGATCAGAGCCACAGACACAGGTGCGGACGATGCGGAGAATGACATCATCTGGTGCTTCGATGTGTGGACGCTCCACTTCTACAAGGCCCACTTGCCCAGCTTTTGTATAGACTGTTTTCTTCATAGGAACAACCTACTTTCTATTGCTTACTTACCTATAGTATACACTTTTTATCGAGCTCTAGCTCTCTTCCAGCTTTCAAACTCCATCATTTAATCATATTTTTTTCCATACTTCTTTTCTAGCATTTTCTTAATCAGATAGGGCATTTTGACATTTTCGCGGCCCTTCTTATCAATCAATTTTCTGACAAAATCGGGCATTTGAATATCTTTTTCTGCTTCCAAAATCTGACCTGTACTTGAAGGAGCTTCCAACTCATCAAAAGTCTCTAGCTGAGGTTGATAGTCACTATAGTCACCATCTATATGAGACTGAATGGTTGACAGAAGGGCTTTAATCAGTCGTGAATCGCTATTTGGCATAGGAGGTCGGTGATAAGCCACTCCGAGCTCCTGGCATAGCTCCTTACACTCCACATCATTATCAAAAAGAACCTCAATATGCTCACTAATAAAGGCAATCGGAACAAATATAGTGGTTCGCGTGCTCACTCTCGTCTCGCAGATATTCTAAGACATCTGGTTTAATCCAAGGAATACCTATATCACTCTCACTCTGCCATGTATTAGTGTACTGCTCTTCCTCTAGCCCTAAAATTTCCGCAATCAAGCGACTATTGTCATAAATCTGGTCGATATAGGGGTCACCGAAATCTAGTGCCAAAACTGGGACACTGTGGGCTGAAAAAATCACCTTATAACTCTCGTCTCCAATCTGATCTAAAATCTTTTGGATTTCATCAGCCCAATAGTGGAGTAGGTCAGGTTCGCGGTACCAGTCCTTGATAATTTGAAACTTTATCTGACCACTTTCTAAAAATTTCTCATATCCCATGACAGAATAGTAGGAATAATGAGGCTCTAAAATCAAGCACAAACATTCTTTAATTCCATCTAACTCCATTTCTTTGATCACATCTGTGATGAAAGGGCGGGAAAATTTGTTGGCAAAGTAGACCGACGCTTGATTTCCAAGAGCAGTAGCAACCATGTCCACTTCTTCTCTAGTTATCCTTTGGAGTGGGGTTCCACCGATTCGGACGTAATTGTCATATAAAGTCTGAATTTCATGTGGTTCAGGACGAACCCCACGGCGTATATTTGTGAAAAATTCCGCTACTCCTTCATAGGTAATCTCTTCTGGTGACCCAAAAGTCATCATCAACACAGCTCTTTTACTCATAACTACTCCTTGTTCCATGTTTGTTCTATTTTACCATGAAAAGGCTTACTTTAGGGGACTTGGTATCAAAAAAACTCTTAGCTCTGAGTTCTAAGAGTTTACATAACGATTCTTAATGATGATGATTATGTCCATGACTTTGACTGGCTTCCAGCTCTTCAATATTTCTCTTGTGGGCTCGGTGGGTTGCTAAGTCTTCATCGACCTCAATGGTGACGTTTTGAAAGCCGCAATCTTTGAGCAAGTCTCGGATAGACTCTTTACAGACCTCCATGTGGTTGACATGCTCTAGACAAACATGAACAATGGCATTTTTCTCCAATCCATCCATGGTCCAAAGATTAAGCTGATTGATACTAGCGACATTGTCCAACTGCTCTAAGTCATTCTTAACTTGCTTGATATCTACCCCTTCTGGCACAGCATCGAGGAAAATCTTGAGCGTACTCCAAAAACGCGGAAGGGCTTTAGACAAGATGAAAGCGGAAATCAGAAGAGATAAGAGGGGATCAAGGAAGTACCAATTAGTGTAGCGCAAAATGATGGCGACGACAATCACTGCCAACCACCCTAGTGTATCCTCAAGGAAATGAAGACTCAAGATGGATTCATTCTTAGTCTGCCCCTTACGAACGATGAGACTGGCTGTTAGATTAATGGCAATCGCAATGACAGCCAACCAAAGCATCCCCTCATGATCCACCGGCTGAGGCTCGATTAGCTTGCTGATATTTTCTAGAATGACTAAACTAGAGCCTGTTATGAGGATGACTGCTGTCAGGATGGCCCCCAAGAGGCTAAAGCGCTTGTAGCCTAGGGTATACTGGCTGTCCTCCTCCCGATTGGAAATACTTTCGAGAACAGCTGAGATACCAATAGCCAAGGCATCTCCCAAGTCATGGACAGCATCCGCTAAGATTGCACTGGAGCCAAAGATACCGCCAAAGATAAATTCTATGATGGCAAAGCTAAAATTTAAGACAAAAGCTAACCAAACAGCAAATTTAGAACTCATTTTTGACCTCCTTTAATATATGGTATAATGGGAATAGATGATTTTCTCACTAGTATTATCTCCCACTCTACATAGAAAGGATAGAAGCAAACCGTTCTTTGTGTACGTTATTGAACAGTTTGTTCGAATTGTCTATATGAGTCAAACTGACCGGCGGATTGCTAAAACAAAAAAAGCGATCTATACAGCCTTCTTAGAACTGTTAAATAGTAAAGGTTATCAAGCGACGACTGTTCAAGATATTATTGATCGGGCAGATGTTGGGAGGTCTACCTTTTACAGTCATTATGAAAGCAAGGAACTCTTGCTTGACGAACTCTGCCACTACCTATTCCATCACTTGTTTGAGAGAGAGACACACCTAGCTGCAGAAGACTACCTGGCTCACATCTTTCTCCATTTCCGAGAAAATCAAGACCACGTGACCAGCCTCCTTCTCTCCAAAAATGATTACTTTCTCCGTCAACTTCATAAGGAATTAGAAGCCCATGTCTTTCCTATGGTGGCAGATGATTTAAAAACAGCTCATCCTAGGATTCCAACTTCTTACCTCAAGCACTTTGTCGTTACTAACTTCATCGAAACCCTGACCTGGTGGTTGAGGAAAGGGAAAGCTTATAACGAGCAAGAAGTTGTTAGCTTTTATTTAGATGTTATGGAAATGACAGCTAAACAAGAATAAACATCATTTTTCTAGCTAGAAAGGAAATCTTATGAACCTCCTTATTCTTCTTGGTATTTTTACAGCCTTCTTAGCCCTTGCCTTTCCCCTCCTTCATTTATTGGCCAGCCTTTCAGAATTAAGAAAAGGTAAGAACACTCTAGGAAATCGACTTCTATTCATCGGAAGTTGCCTTGCGACCTTATCTCTCATCCTCTACTTCTTTTTACCGATTGTCGCTCTAGTCCTTTGGCTGATCGGCTGTGGTTTGATTTGCTACGGGGCCTATTGGAATGGGAAACGCAAAGAAGTGTTCCATCCAGCTCACCACCTGATTCGGATGGGCATCGCTCTGGTAATTACAATTTTATTAGCTCTCATATAAGAAAAGCTCAAGTTTTCATTGAAAAAACTTGAGCTTTTGTAGTTTCTATTTATTAAGCCATCAACACCATGAGAATAGGGATCACCACCATGGTTGCAAGGGTCGTCTCTGTCACCATGACGGCTGCATAATCGCTATCGGCTCCGTAAAGTCTGGCAACAACTGGCGCATTGGTCATCACTGGCATGGCGGACTGGATGATAAAGACCTGCTTCATCAAGCTTGGAAGAGGCACCCAGTAGACGATGGTCGCCATCAAGAGAGGGGCAACCAGGAAGCGACCTAGTAAAATGAGGAGCTGATCTTTTCCCAGAACCAACTGCTTCACACCTACATGAGACACAGACAAACCGATGAATATCATGGACAAGGGGGTCGTTAAATTACCCAGATACTGCAAATCACTGGCTAGAAAGGCTGGCAACTTGATCTGCAGCATCACCATGACTAGCCCCAAGATAAAGCCCATCAAGGGCGGAGAAAAGACTTTTTTTCAGACTCGTTTTGAGATCAAACTGCGCTTCTCCCTCACCATCTCGCTGGATGAGATAGGTCCCCAAGGTCCAGAAAAAGGTCGTATTACACATGTAATAGATCAAAACATAGGGAATGCTGGCATCTCCAAAGAGGGCTTGGTTAATAGGAAGCCCCACGAAGATGGTATTGGAGTTAAAAAACATGGAAATAAAGAGGCCACGACGGTCCTGTCTCACCGCAAAGATCCTTGCTACTCCTGTCGCGATGCCAAGCAAAATAACCATAGACAGGGCAGGAAACCGCAAGGCTGGCAACATTTTAAGTAGATCTGCTGCTGTGAAGCGCTTCGTAATGGTGTAGAGCATATAGCAGGGAAGAGCAACTTGAGTGACCAATTTAGCGAGTAGGCCACGCGACTTGTCATCGAACCAGCCTTTTTCACCAATGACAAAGCCCACTAAAATCATACCCAGGATGACGAGAATCCCTGATATGCTCCTCAAAAAGATGTCCATGTTCTCCCCTTTTCTTTTTTAAATTTAAACTAGAAAAAACCCATTTTTATAAGTCTCAAAAACTACTCTAGTATATCATAAAAAGAGGTGGGGCAATATGCCCAACCTCATGTATTTTATTAATTGCCACTAATACCCCTTCTTAGTAGCGTTCGTCCATTGGTACCAACCAACTAGACTGTTGATTAAGTAAATGAAGTATTTCCCTTGAATTTGAAGGCTCTCTCCCCACCAAAGGTAGATAGAGAAAACATTGGTCGCCGCCCAGAAAATCCATTGTTCACGGTAAACAGCTGTCATCAAGAGTTGGCCAACCCCATTTGTTGCATCCGTGATGGAATCCCGATACGGACGATTGGCCCCAATTGACTGATAAATAAGCCCGAAAACTAACCACCAAAGTACGCTAATAGATAGATACTTGGTCCATCCGACCTTATCTAATTTACGGGCAACAAATTCTTGTTGTTCTTTTTTGAATTGAGCTTGATAAATCCAAACCAAGAGACCAATCGGCTGCATGATGGTGAAATAGAGAGTTGTCAAAACCTCACCGTAGAAGCCTTTTTGAAGGACAAGCACAAGAAAAATGACGGAATTGATCAAACCAAAGAGATAGTTACTGGCACGACCTTCAGCTTCTCAAATAGCAGAAAAAAGGTTAGTAAGGCTTGAGAGATGAATCATTCTATCAAGAAGATAAAGCACGTAAATCAGAAACCGAAGATAAGCTAGCTATTGAATCAATGAAAAGCAAGTACACCACGCTTTTGCTAGAAAATATGTTGCTAAGTCCGTTTGAAATGCAAGATACAAAAATCATGGCAGGATTGCAAGTCCATGTTTACCCCCTCTATGACGAACTGAAAGAATTAAGAGGGCTAAATGGTGTCAAAGACCACTTGTCTTATGTTGCCAGCAGACGTGAAGAATATTCTAAGCATAATATCGCACGCTACCTCAAAAAAGCCATTGAACAATATCTACCAACGGTTAAAAGGCAGGACTTAAACCATGAGTGAAGACTTAAAAACGATCAAAGAGCTGGCGGATGAGTTGAGTGTTACAAAACAAAATATTCAATATCACTACCAAAGGTTACCAAAAGAATTACAGCTTAAAAGTTCCAATGGGTCTAATCTAATAAATTCTAAAGCAGAAAAAAATAATTTTTAGGTTAAAGTAGAAAGTAGTAGCAAATCAAATACAAAAGACCAACAAATAAGTAGCAAAGACCAACAAATAGAAAAACTAACTAATTTGTTAGACCAGCAACAACGATTAGCCTTGCAAGATAAAAAGTTGCTAGAAGAATACAAGGCGGAAAATGATAACTTAAAAGCCCTCAAAATGCCCTCACAGGAAACAGAATTCAAACACTTAGACAATCAATATAAAGATGAAGTGAACGCTTAAAGAGAAGTTGGAAAAATTTGCAGGAACAAATCAAAGATCAAAAAAGGATAGAAGAACAAGAAAAACCAATAAAATGGTGGGGACTATGGCGAAAATAGATGATTCAGTTAAAAAGAAAGTTCCAGAATTGCGATTTAAAGGATTCACGGATGAATGGGAACAGCGTAAGTTGGGAGACGAAGTTCGAATAGTGATGGGACAGTCTCCTAATTCAGAAAATTATACTGATGATCCTAATGGGCGCTAAAAATGCGAAGACCTATGAAGACCTATTTTGTATTAGTCAAACAAAAGATCCAAAAGAAATGGTATATGATTATGACCATGAAACAAAGTAAAACCAAACCGAGTGATCTGAGGAAGCACCCGATGATCATGAAACGTTATTAAACACAAAAGTCACCCATGTGAGTTCTTGCCAGAAGCTGAAGTTAATCCTTCAACCTGGAAAACCCGCAGAGGTGACTTTTTTTCTATCATCTCGATTTTTTTCTGGTAATAATCATTAACCGATAAATATGTCTGTGAATCACCCAGCGACTCCGCTATGTCCATAATCCGCGGTGGTAGTAATCCCACTCGCTGGACAAGTTCGTGATTGCTGAACAATTCCCGTGGACTGCCGGCGAAGCCAAACTTCCCGTGTTCCATAACATACACCGACTCAAACTCGGCAGCGACCCAATCCATGTCATGGGTGATGGTCACAACTTGGTGGCCCGAATCAGCCAACTGATGGAAAAATTGCGGTCAACTTGCGCCGGCTTTCCCAATCAAGCGACATCATCGGCTCATCAAATAAATAAATCGCCGGATCCACTGCCAAAACTGTGGCAACGCTCAACAGCTTGCGTTCCGACAATGACAGGTCATATGGGCTTTCAGCTGTTTTTATCATCCAAGCCAACTCTTTTTAGAGTCACTAAAAGCCCGCCTCGTAATCGTGTCGTGGTCATCCATGACCTGCGCGACACTCCACTCCACCTCTCGTTGAACGGTCGGGTTGAAAAGCTGATCGTCAGGATTCTGAAAAAGTAATCCCAACCTTCAGTAACTTTTTCGACTGGTTTAAGATCATTAAAAATTTTTCTCCATCGATCTTAATCACACCGGTTTGTGGTGTCAGCAAGCCCGTCAACAATTTGAAGAGCGTTGATTTGCCGGCACCATTTTTGGCCGACAATCGCCACCATCGGATCGGCGAAGCGTTTGTCTTCAACATCCAAGCTAAAGGACCGTTCCGGATAAGTGAACGTCAGGTGGTTCAGTTCAATTGTGGACATAACGAACCTCCTTCAGTTCAGCGTCATTCACCGGATACCGGCCATCAGCCAAGTGCCAATCCATTTTTTTGAGCAAGTTGCTGGATTGTAGGGGCTGGAATCTGCCAGTCAGTCGCCAAAATGATTAAACACCTCACCCGGCCTGCCCTGGGCTACCATTTGACCCTCGTGCAAAGCACCCACACAACGTCGGCGACTTCGCACAAATCGTCAATTTCACTGGTGACAATGAAGACAGTCGTCTCTTTGACTTGGGCCAGCCATTGGAAAAAAATTGTCGGCGACTAAGGGGATCCATCTGACTGGTCGGATCATCCATAATCAAAACAGCCGGGTTAGCCGCAATCGCCGTGGCAGTGCCAACCGCTGGCTCTGACCACCGGAAAGGCTCTCGGGACGCAAATTCAGCTGTTCAATCAGCCCCATTTGCGTGGCAACTTCTTCAACCCGTTTTTTTGAATCAGTCCTTCAGCCATTCCCTGATTAATCAAGTCAAAGGCGATTTCATCGGCAACAGTGTCTGCCAACCCGCTTAGTTGGCCAGCTGGATTTTGCAGTACAACTCCATTCATGGCATTATAAACGGGCCAATTGTCGGACACTCGCTGGCCAAACATGTGCCAGTCGCCCTCAATCTCAGCAGACACCATTTTGGGAATGACCCCTGCCAGCACACGGCACAAAGTCGATTTGCCGGAGTGGCTATTCCCGATAATCCCAACCACCTGGCCGGTATGAACCTCCGCGTTAATCTGACGCAGTTGTGGTTGCTCAGTACCCGAATAACGGGTGGTCAAATTTTCAATTACAATCCGTTTATCTTCGTCCATATCTTCCACCCAATCAATAAAATTGCCAATCCAGTCAGACCAATGTGCGGCGTCCGCGACAGGCGATACACGCGCTGGGAGGTTCTGACAGTCCGGTTGGGATTATCAAAAACCTCTCAGTTGGAGAGAAATCGACCGCGCCATCGATTGATCCAAGGTCTTAATCACCAATGGAATTAGAACCGGCAGGACTGACTTTAATTTCTGAATCAACGTTTTTTGCGGATTGGTTCCGCGAACTTTTTGTGCCTGCTGGATTTTCCGCATATTGCGCATCATTTCCGGCAAAATATAACAGACCGACATCAGAACGTAGACGGTTTTATAAGACAATCCGGACTGTTCCAAATAGGTCGCGTTTTTCTGAAATACTCGTGGTCACCATAAAAAGCCACTGGTCAAAAATAATCACCAATACTCGACAACCCAGAGTGGTGGCGTAAATCAGGCCTTCTTTGTAGAACGACACCCCAAGCACAGAAAACAGCACAGTTTGATTCCGACCGTAAAATAACCCTTGGATGATCAGCATGGTGCAAATCAGAAACAGGCTGAATCCCAGCGCCTTAAAGATGGTAGAACTCAATTTGGAAAATAACAATAGCAGTGTTGCGACAAGAATTAATCCGGCCTGAAGCAATAAATTCATACTGGCAAAAGCTCAACAACGTCATGTCCAAGATGAACAAGAGCTTAGTAATCGGATCGATCACCTGATACCACTTGAGCTTGACCCGTGGCGCTCCAGAAATCAATGTTTGATCAGTCATCATTTATCATCGCTAAAGAAGTGCACCGTCCGCTTCGGCAGCTGACGATAGATGAAGAATGCCAGGTAGGCCACGCAGACTTTATCCAAAATATCCAAGACAAACTCATCGGTAAATGAGGCCAGCCACACTGGTGCATGATTGGCGACCATTACCGCAAACAATGAGTCACCCCAAGCGATACCGGTCTGACCACCCCAAAAGATGACGTTGAGTGGCGTTGAAATGACAGCTGAAACGATGGCAATAATAATAGCAGAAACAAATACTCGTCGCGCTGACGAGAACCACCCATTGGCGTGCAAAACTCCGACAGCAATCCCAATTCCGATGCTGGTAATCGCATACACGGTTGAAATTGGCGATAAGGTCAGCCCATAGATCACGTTGTTGATGAAACCACTGATGGCACCGGCAATTGGCCCAGCCAACATGCTGGCAAGAAATGTTCCCAAAGACCCCAGCCAAACGGGTAACTTTAACCCCTCCGCCAAGGCTTTGGCAACATAGTTAATCCCCACGGCAGCGGGAATCAAAGTCATGGTGGCAGGACTTAACTTAAATTTCCACATACTGGTACGATGAATCGGTTCTGTTTTCATAATCTTCTCCTTTTGTTTTTAAAGAGCCGTGTCTGTTTAGACTTTCGGACGCAACGCTCTATAGATTTTTAATTTGAACTGCTTCTCCTTTCACAGATCCCTTAGTCGACATCAGGGATTCTCTTGAAAAGGATTGTTCACCAGTTCACAACCAATCATACGCCTATTTTCATAGAAGTCAAGATTTTTCTGAAATTTTCCTAAAAACGTTCGGGAATTAAAAAAAGCTCCTCAAGGCTAGAGGATATTGCCCCTACAAGTCTCAAAAACTACTCTAGTATATCACAAAAAGAGGTGGGCAACATGCCCAACCTCTAGTGGTTTGTAAATCATTAATTCTAGTCCTTCTTGCTAACCTTCAACAACTAAATTGATCCGGTTCATGGAGATAAAATTAGAAAGTAACTTAAATAACGTGACTTATATTTCTAGTTTAAGTGACTTTATTTCTCAATTATCCCTTCCTGAGTCAAAAAGTCACGCGCCACTTGATTAGCTGACTTGCCTTCTACTCCGACTTGGTAGTTCATCTGGCTCATTTGCTCTGCTGTGATTTTACCAGCTAACTGATTGAGAATCCCTTCCAATTCTGGATGTTTCTTAAGAAGAGCTTCTTTCATGAGGGGAGCACCTTGATATGGCGGGAAGAGTTGCTTGTCATCTTGGAGGACCACGAGGTCATAGCGAGCAAGCTCGGCATCCGTTGAATAGGCATCTGTGATCTGGATATCACCGGACTGGATAGCCTGGTAGCGAAGGGCTGGCTCCATGGTGGATACTTGTAGATGGAGTCCGTAAACCTTCTGCAAGCCCTTGTTCCCATCCTCTCTGTCATTAAACTCCAAGGTAAATCCTGCCTTGAGATGTCCTTCCACCTTTTTCAAATCTGAAATGGTCTTGAGTCCATACTCTTGGGCAATTTTCTTGGGCACTGCGACAGCATAGGTATTCTGATAAGCCATGGGTTTGAGCAAGGCCAGGTTGTCTTGTTTCTTGATCCCATCTCGAGCTGCTTGATAGACTACTTCTGGATCATGGTCGACTTGCGGCGCCGGCTTGAGGAGACTTTCTGTCACGGTCCCTGTAAACTCTGGATAGATAGCGATATCCCCTTTTTTCAGAGCTTCATAGAGGAAAGTGGTCTTGCCAAAATTTGGTTTAACAGTCACTGTCATGTCTGTGTTTTCTTCGATCAAAATCTTGTACATATTGGCTAGAATTTCCGGTTCAGGACCTAACTTTCCAGCGATGATCAGGTTTTCTTTTTCTGGTTTGGGAAGAAGACTTGGCGTATAAGATACTCCCAATCCGATAACCATTACCGCAAAAGCTGCAAAGATGGTCCGCAATTTGGCCTTTTCCATCCATTTGAGAAGAAGGTTAAAGGCGATGGCTAAGAAGGCAGAAGACAGGGCACCGATCAAAATCAGACTGGCATTATTGCGGTCAATCCCTAGAAGGATAAAGGAACCGAGTCCCCCTGCTCCAATCAAGGCAGCTAGGGTAGCCGTCCCGATAATCATCACAGCTGCTGTCCGAATCCCAGACATGATAACGGGCATGGCCAAGGGAATCTCAAACTTCTTGAGTCGCTCCCACTTGGTCATCCCAAAGGCGATTCCCGCTTCTTCAAGGCTTGGGTCAATCCCTTGTAAACCGGTGATGGTATTTGAAGGATGGGGAAAATGGCATAGATGACGAGAGCTGTCAAGGCCGGAAGCGTCCCGATTCCCATGATGGGAATGAAGAGCCCCAAAAGGGCCATGGAAGGAATGGTCTGGAAGATCCCAGCTACCTGTAAAACCCAGTTGCTGGCTCTCTTGCGTGTACTTAAATAAATAGCCAGAGGGACCGACAGAAAAATAGCAAGGAGTAAGGTCAGTAATGACAGTTGCAAATGTTGCCCTAGTGCAGTGAGCCAGTCTCCAAAACGTTCTTGAAAGGTTGCAAGTAGTTTAGACATGGTGAGCACCTCCAAATAAATCCGCAACAAAGTCGTTGGCTGGCTGGGCTAGAATGGTCTCAGAATCTGCCACCTGCACAATTTCTCCATCCTGTAAAACAGCAATTCTATCGCCTAATTTCAAGGCTTCATCTGTATCATGTGTTACGAAGATAGTCGTCATACCAAATTCTTTGTGCAAGTCTTTGGTGAGAGCCTGTAGCTGTTTGCGGGAAATGGCATCCAAGGCTGAAAATGGCTCGTCCATCAATAGAATCTTTGGCTCTGCAATGATGGCCCGCACAATGCCAATCCGTTGTTGCTCCCCACCTGATAACTCGCTTGGTAAACGATGAGCATAATCTGTAGCGGGCAGACCAACCTTGTCCAGGAGTTCTTCTGTTTTAGAGGCTATTTGGCTTTTAGTCCACCCTTTCATCTCTGGAATTAAAGCAATATTCTCAGCGACAGTTAGATTTGGAAAGAGAGCAATGGCCTGCAAAACATAACCAATAGAAAGACGTAACTCTCGTTCATCATAGTCCTTGATGCGTTTTCCATCCATATAAATATTGCCATCTGTCGGCTCCAAAAGACGATTGATCATCTTGAGCATGGTGGTTTTTCCAGATCCTGAAGGGCCTACCAAGACCATAAATTCTCCATCTTCAATACGGAGATTGACATCTTTTAAAATGTCTGTATCCGTGTAACACAGGACCACATGTTTATATTCAATCATATTCTTCCTCACCATCTCCTTAAAAGCTAAGATCCTTATCTCACTTTTTTTATAAGAGTGTAATCATTATTATAATATTGTAATGCTAGATATTACATCTGTCAACGATTTTGATTTGAAATCATATATAAGAAAAAGAGCTTGGCTAAGGCCAAACTCTCCATTATGATGGACTATTCTTCTTCTACCAAACGTTTAAACTCCGCTTGGATTTCTGTATTTTCTGTTGGTTTTAGGTACATGACCCCACCATTAGTCGTCGGTGAATGAAAGACAATCGCTTCTCCTGTATTGGCGATCGCAAAGAAGTAACTATGAACATCCGGGTACTTATCCCAATTGCTATAACGCTCTACTATTCGGTACTGGGCATTTCCTAGACCTGTATCCGAGTACTCAGCATTCATTTTCTCACTTGGTCCATCATCCCTAAGTGTATAGAGGTGGTCAGCACCGACATCTCCTCCTGCGATCCCCTTTTGGTAATTGGGTTGTCCTAGTCTTTCTCCCCAGCCCTTTATAAAAATTTCTAGCTTAGCAGATTTGCTTTGATTCCATGGTGTTTTTTGCTCAGTTGTTGACTTAGTTAAACTACTTGAAAAGTCAAATTCCTTCCAATCGAGACCTCTTAAATCAATTTGATCCGATGCATTTTTTCCAAAATCAGCAGCAAAATCATTTGCTTGTATTTGAATCTCTTTTTCTTGGAGATTTTTAGCAGTCTCTTGCTTGGCATTAAGTTGATACAAAATTCCATAGCCTATATCTGTACCCGAGGTCCAGCTTAGTTCAAGGACTTGGCCACCTTTATAAATAATCGTTGCGCTTCTATTTCCGCCGTCAAGCTCAGACATAAAACCTTCTGCTAATAAGACTGGTTTCCCAGCTTGTAAATAGTAAATTCCGGTTAATAAATATTTGCCACTCAAATTTAGGTCCGCAATCAGAAATTCCTCTATCCCATCGTTATTTAAATCTGCAAAGGCATAGCGCATTTCACTTGCATTGTTGACTGCATTCTCAATTGCCCAACGATTCATTTGTCGCTCAGTTGCATGTAAGCTTTCATAAAGATTTGTAATCGCAGATTTGTCATTAGGAGTGGAAAATATTTTTTTGTAATCATCAAAAACCGGTTGGTACAATTTCTTGTAGGCCTGCTTATTTTCTTTTTTAGGATCATTTTTTCTAGATGTCACTTGACTAGATACAGACGATGAGCTACTTAACTGAGTAGAGTGCCTTGGAGTCCGTTTACTACAAGCAACCGTGACAAGTCCTGTTGCTAGGAGAATGAATGCTCCTACTTTCTCTTTTCGTTTCATAAGCTTCTCCTTTTGTGTTATCCTTGATATTTGTACTTTTCTCTTTATATTATACCAAAAAAGAAGACCAAACCTATTGAGGCAGGTATCACCTCCTTTTATCTTTAATCAATTAGTTCTGTTTGGTCCTTGTCGCCCTTGGTTTTCCTGGCTTTCAATATGCTGCTTGATCAAGACGACCACTTCATCATTGGTTGGTAAATCCGAATGCTGGGCATCTTTCCCACTAACCGTGATCTCGGTGTAGCTTTCTGCTTGGTTCTGATAGATGTACTTCCCAGCAAAGTAACTATCCAAAGAGCCAGCTAAACCACCTAAAAAACTGGATAAGTTTGACAAACTTGAGAAAGGAGGCGAAAGATAGGAAACCAATCCGTGATCGAAAAAAATTGATTGATATAACCAGGCTCCGAAAACACAGACTGGGAAATCACTCCGATAATAGCTGAAAAAAGAAAGAATGGAAAAAGAGAGACTAGAGTTTTTTTGGTAATCTGTACAAAGCCTCGTTCTCTCAACCGGAGTATATTTTTGACCAAATAGTTTGACATGTTTGCTCCTACTTTGCTTGATATAGCGATACTGGTAAGTATCTCCGAGTGTTTCCTCTATAGCATATTCCAAATCTACCCGTTTCCATCAAAAACTTCGATATATTGCTTCTAACCAAAAAGAGGCCTTCATAACAAAACACCCCAAAAGTTAGAGTTTTCAGTCTAACTTTTGGGGTGCAAAACCGTTTAGGAAATCTAAACATTATTTTTCTACATAACCGCTCTTAATGAAACTATCTTTTGTTGTAGAATAACTAATTGTATTGTCTTCCAGAGGTTGAAAGCCCGGTACAATTTCTTGTAATTTTTTCAAATCAACCTTAGTATAATCAATTGTATTGGAGATATAGAAGATACCATCCTTGTATTCTGATTTAAGTTCAAACCCTTTCCCCAAAACATCTTTGAATTTTTCTTCGCTATTAGCAACACTTGCTTTTAGTCCTTGAAGAGTTGTCTCACCATCCATATTTGCGATATTATAATCATCTACCTTTTTCTTGTACTAATAAAGTATCTCCCTTGTAATATAATGTCATTACTGATTTACCATTTTCATCGCTAATTTCAAGAACGGTTTTTTGAGCACCTGCTTTTGAATCTTCTTTCGTATCAACAGTTGTTGAAGAAGATGTTTTTGCTTTAGATGAAGCTTTAGTTTTTGATTCAGCTGTCACCTTAGTCGTAGATTTAGTTGTTGATTCAGTTGTCGCCTTCGTATTGTCTTTTTTTGTACGCAACCAGCTAATAAAAAGACCAGCTGTAAAACAAGATGGCTAGTGTTTTTGTTGTTTTATTCATTTTGATGACCTCACTTTTTATGCTTACTCGTTACCTATATTATAAGTGATATTATTCTAAATAGCAAGGTCTTCCCTGACAAAGTTATGCCATCAAGTTAACCATTGCTACCATCCTCTAATCCAAAATCAGATAGTGAATTTTGCTTTTCTCTTAATAACTGTGTCACATAATCAGGCTCTACCTTTAAGAATAGCTTCAGAGTATCATGAATTCGCCAATAATTATCCTCAGGTTTGTCCAAAATAGTTGCAAGGAAGTATTTCAAGTAGGGGATGTATTCAGAAAAATCATGATCTTCCACTAAGTAGTAAAAATATGAAAGATGATAATAACTGTTTCCCGCCTGCTCTATAATTTGACAGACATAAGGAAATATATCTTGCCTTGCTGTATCACCATCACCTTTATCTGACTGATTAGCCCAATAACTTATAAGGGCATCTAATATGATCCGATTGGTATCATCATAGCCATACAGACGATGCGAAATCATCCCTTCTAATTGCCCTTGACTGAACATCTGAGTCAACACATCAAAGCCTTCTTTTATCCCCCAAATTGTCAACAAGCTAGAAGATTTATAGCGCAAAAAATCATCATCACTAGACAATAATGAAGTCAACTTTTGAATCGTTTCTTCAGGCACATCTTCTAGATCAACATCTTCCAATAGATCTGCATAATCAATCCCTTCAGGGACTTTATAAAATAAATCTTCTAATTCTTTATTGTTCATCACTTCTCCATTATTTGTGAGATTACTTCAATTTCAATCCTTTAAAGTCACTGGAAAACCATCTGCCCCACTTTTCATTCTTTTTTCCATTTCTTTCCATTCTAAAAACCAATTTATAAAGTTCATTTGTAGGAATAAAGCAAGTGGCTCCAAGACTTTCATCATCCATCTGATAGTATACTTCTGTCTCTTCTTTGCCTATATCAATATTTAGCATATTATCGCCAAAGTCTGATTCTTCTTTTTGACCTGTAACAACTGCCTCTAATTCTTTATAAATATGAGGGTAAAAATTATGAACCTCAGAATTTAAAAGGTCTGACAACGATTGAAATTTTTGATATGAATCATAGACTACTCAGTAAAGTTCTCTGTATGTTTGAGATTTGCTAAGTCATCCATCTTATACATTTTCAATTCAGAAGTATTACGATTCCAACTTTCAACCAAAGAGTCGTCCTTAGTGGTTTCTGTTATAGTTTTACCATTGATATCTACCTTAAGGTTCACCTCAGGAATTATTAGTTTCCTATTGAAGACAGGTATTTCCCCTTTCACCTTACTAAATACATCTGAGAAAGTTGTGTAGGGTTTATTGTAGTACTGATTATATCCAACATAATTGGTATACAAGGTACTTGCTAGTTGGAGGGTATCAGTAAAAGCCCTCACCTTCTTGATATTTTTTACACGATTGATTTCTTCCTGTGTAGCAGGTTTACCTGTAAAAGGATCAATTCCTTCTTCAATTATATAATAATCATATTTAGTTTGAAAGGCGGGATCTCGTCAACTGAGCATTTTTGACTATCTAAAAGGAAATAGCGGTCTAGTAGGTAATGATCATTAGCTCGCTCTGTTTCAGATTTAAATAGTTGTGCAAATGGATTCACATGAGCCATGGAGATCAATGTTTTAAGTTCTGGGTAGGCCACTTCTAACGCTTCTTGATCCATTGCATCGATACACTTCTTAAATTTTGGGTCCACCTTGGCTAATTCTGAAGGTCATAATCCTTAACTCCATTATTCACATAGAAAAAACCTAGTTGTGGCATGACTAATACCTTTGTTCCACACTAAAAAAACTCAAGCCAACTGACTTGAGTTTTCTTCTTATCGATCATTGTAGCCATCTGGGTGGCTGGAATGCCATGCCCAGGCTGTTTGGATGATGGTCTCGATATTATCAAATTTTGGTTGCCAGCCGAGAATTGCACGCGCCTTCTCAGAGGATGCGATCAGGGTATCTGGATCTCCTGGTCTACGATCAGCAATCTCAAGTGGGATCGGATGTCCCGTCACCTTACGGGCTGCTTCAACGATTTGAAGATTAGAGAATCCGGTCGATGAGCCCAGATTAAAGGCAGTCGATTCATTCCCTTTTCTGAGATACTCCACCGCAAGCAGATGGGCATCTGCCAAGTCAAATGGATGGACATAGTCCCGAACATTGGTCCCATCTGGTGTATTGTAGTCATCTCCAAAAATAGAGATCTTCTCGCGATTGCCTTGGGCTACTTGTAAGACGATTGGCAAGAGGTGGGTCTCTGGTCCGTGGTCTTCGCCAATCGATCCATCTGGCTTAGCACCCGCTACATTAAAGTAACGAAGGGGCACATACTTGATGCCGTATGCTTGATCTGCCCAGCGCATAATGGTTTCCATCATGAGCTTGCTTTCGCCATAAGGATTAATTGGTTTTTGTGGAGTGGTTTCAAAAATCGGAATCTCTTCTGGAATACCGTAAGTGGCAGCAGTTGAAGAAAAGACGATGTAGTGCACCCCACATTCATGCATGACTTCCAATAGTTTGACCATGCCAGCTGTATTGTTGTCAAAATATTTCAATGGATCAGCCATAGACTCAGCGACTAGTGAGTAGGCCGCAAAGTGGATGACCGCATCGATATCTGCATGTTCCTTAAACCCTGCGCATGAAGTCTTGATCCGCTAGGTCTCCTTGGTAAAAGACGGCATCTGGATGCACCGCTGCACGGTGTCCTGTGACCAGGCTATCGACCACGACGACTTTTTCCTGTCCTTCATTGACCAAACGGTCTACCATGTGGGAACCGATATAGCCAGCTCCTCCGAGTACGAGTATTGCCATTTGTTTTCCTTTCGCTTCTTTGTCTTCTCTCTTATTGTACTAAATTTCTGCCCCTTCTCCACACTTAAAGTGTCGCGACAAAGCGTCTAAAGGCTGCTTGACCTTCTGCTGTTCGCTTGTAGACACCGGCATCTTCGAGCACGCGCGCAAAGATTTGACCAACTGATTCACGAACAATAGCTTCTGCCTCTGCTTCGTCTGTGATGGATGGGTAAGTGGCTTTCAAGTCAGTAGCCCAGTCCTGGTGGTAACTAGCCACACTGCTTTCTCGTCCAAGCAGATAATCTTGGACCTGCTTGAGCTCTTCCTTGAGTCGAGGTGGCAAAATCGCCAAGCCCATGACCTCGATCAGGCCGATATTTTCTTTTTTGATGTGTTGCACATCCGCATGTGGGTGATAAATACCATCTGGATGCTCTGGTGAGGTTTGGTTGTCACGGAGCACCAAGTCCAGTTCATAATGCCCATCGCGGATTCGTGCAATGGGGGTAATGGTATGATGGGGTTGACCGTCAGATGTGGCTAAGACTTGCACAGCTGGATCCGAGTAACCTCGCCAGCTTTCTAAGATATGGTCTGCCAAGTTAATCAGCTCTTCCTTGTTATCTGACTGCAGACGCAAGACTGACATTGGCCAACGAACGATGCCCACTTGAACCTCTTCAAAGCCAGGAATGGTAAAGGTTTGGTCAAGCTCTGCCAGCTCCATAGGGAAAGGTGTGGCGTCCGCCTTGGTAATGGTCATGAGTCAGGATGGATCCTCCTACAATGGGTAGATCTGCATTGGAGCCTGCAAAATAGCCTGGAAAAGTCTCTACAATGGTCAAGAGTCGCTCAAAGGTCTTGCGGCTAATGGCCATAGGAACATGCTGGCTATCGAGGAAAATACAGTGTTCATTGAAGTAGGCATAAGGGGAATATTGAAAGCCCCAATCATGACCGTCCATGTCAAAGCGGATGATCCGATGATTGGCACGGGCAGGATGGTCTAGGCGACCTTGATAGCCTTCATTTTCAAAGCACAGTTGGCAGGCCGGATAATGACTAGCTTTAGCCAGCTTCGCCGCTGCGATGTCTTTAGGATCTTTTTCAGGTTTTGACAGATTGATGGTGATTTCAAGGGAGCCATAGGGAGTTTCTGCCTCAAAAGCAATATTTTGCGCAATCGCCTTGACCTTGATGTAATCATTGCGCTTAGAAAGGGCGTAGAAATCAGCAATCGCGTCTTCCTTGGACTGAGGGTAGATATCCCAGAAACGATGATTGACCTGGCTAGGACTAGGGGTGATCCAATCCATCAACTCTGCTCCCAAGCTGTCCTTTGCGGCCATGCTATCTTGGATCTTACTATTCGCAACAGCGATTTCCACCAGCTGATCTTTGAGTGCGATCAAGTCAGCCTGATGAGTTGGGGCGTCTAGCCCTTCTTCTCCAATGCGACTCCTAACGCGGTTTTTTAGATAAATCCGATCCATCTCTTCGTAGTCACTTGCCGCAATGACGGCTGTGACAAATGCATCTAATACCAGTTCTGTCATCCTATCTCCTTTTTAATCAAGCACCCGTGTCCCCGCAGCAACCTCTGCAATGTAGAAACTTGGCGCATAGCCAACGATTTCCTCATAGCGTTTGCCGACAGCTTCCTCAAAAGCCTCAACCTTATCTTTGTTGACAAGGGCGATGGCACACCCACCAAAGCCTGCTCCCGTCATACGAGCACCAAGTACTCCTTCTTGTTCCCAAGCTGTATGCACTAAGGTATCCAATTCTAGACCAGTCACTTGGTAGTCATGCTCCAAAGATACGTGGGAAGCATTCATGAGACGGCCAAAGCCTTCCAAATCACCTGCTTCAAGCGCCTTGCGTGCTTGGAGGGTCCGTTGGTTCTCAAGTACAGCATGACGAGCCCGTTTGATGCGATTTTCATCCTTGATCAAGTAGCTGTAAGCATCAAAAGCCCAGAGATCCAATTCCCCTAAGGTTTGGATGTCTAGTTTTTCTTGGAGTTCAGAGACGGCGGTTTCACATTCTGCACGGCGTTCATTGTATTTGGAATCAGCTAATTCCCGGCGTTTGTTGGTATTCATGATGACCACGACATTGTCTTTAAGGTCGAGCGGTACCAAATCATATTCTAGGGTGTTGGTATCGAGATAAATAGCCCGTTGATCAGCCCCCATACCGATGGCAAATTGGTCCATGATACCAGAATTAACCCCGATGAAGTGATTTTCGGTTTGTTTCCCGATCTTAACCAGATCTAAGCGGTCTAACTGAAGATCAAATAGTTTCTCAGCGATGACGCCAATCAAGAGCTCTAAGGAAGCTGAAGAGGAGAGGCCTGATCCATTAGGAATATTGCCGTAGACATAGACGTCCATGCCGCTATCAATGACGTGTCCCGCTTCTTGCAAGAAATGGAGCACACCTTTTGGATAGTTGGTCCAGTTGTGCTCTTTTTCAAAACGAAGATGATCCAGTGGGACTTCAATAATCCCCTTGTCTTCAAAATTTCCTGAGAAGAAACGCAAAATCTTGTCCTCACGCTTTCTTGCTGCCCCGTAGGTACCAAGCGTAATGGCTGCTGGGAAGACATGCCCTCCGTTGTAGTCTGTGTGTTCACCGATCAAATTAATCCGTCCTGGTGAAAAGAAGGTATGATCCGCTTCTGCTCCAAAGACGGTTTGAAAAGCTTCCCGAAGTTGTTGACTAGATAGATGTGTAGACATAAGAGACTCCTTTTTAAGCGATACATTGTAAACGTTTTAATATCTTCATTATAAAGGATGTTCAGTAAAAATTCAATAGTAATTTAGTAAAACTTTTATTATTTTTTTAAAAAAATACTGTAAAAACAAGTATTTTTCTCGTTTCAACATTCATCATTTTCTAATTTTTTTCGATAAAATTTTTAAATATTTTTTTACTAAAATTTTTATCAGCGTATAATAAAATCACCCTGAGATGAAATGTAGCTATTCTTTTCAGGGTGATGTTACATTCTAACTGAACGGAGGCTAATCTTTTCTTACACCATCTGAAGGAGCAAGATTCTATTGTTCTTTTCTTTTCCAAACAACGAAGCTACTTAGTAAACTAAGCAAGCCTAAACCAAGGATTGCCATATTACTGTGTCTTTGACCAGTATTCGGTAGCTGTCGTATGGAATCCACTGTTCCTTCTAAGTTTGCTGTTGCAACTTGATTTGGAACAAGCTGAGTTTCTAGTTTTGAAGGTGCTTGTTTAACAGACTCTTGCTGATTTGGAGGTGTTAAGAAATGAAGAGGTGCTTGATCTGGTTTCTTTTCTGAATTGAACGGACTTTGATTTGGAAGAGGATTCAGCTGTGGATTCGGTACTGGAGTTGGTGATGGAGTAGGTACTGGAGTTGGTGATGGAGCTGGAGCCGGATAGAAAAGACCATGACCAAGTCGATAAGCATAATCCGTGGTTGACAATTTACCATCTACAATCTTAGGGACATTGACAGGCAAGGTTCCAATGTGCTCCTTACCGTTAAAAATAACCTCAACTCCCGCTGGGATATTTGGACCAAAAGCATTATCTGGTTTCAAGGATTCCGTTGGATCCATCCCCTTATTCCCATAAACTGCTAAGATTGCCTTGGCATTTGGATAATTGGCCACGTCATAAGGCTTCGAAATCGACATAATTGCCGCTTTTTTCTTGTTAGCATTTGCATAGTCAATGATTTCTGTTGGAATTTTGGTCCGCCAGAAGTCCTTATCCAGTTGGCCTTCGTTGCTGATTTCTGAGATGACCACAATGTGGCTGGCTTTTTCAAGATCAGCTTTTAAGTCGTCCAGCTTACTCGTCTTAGTAAAGAACTTAGCTGTATAACTCGTATCTTTTGCTAGTTTGCCATCTGCAATCAAGCGACGCATGCCCAAATTTAGTCCAGGAACTTCATTCTCAAAAGCTCCTAGGAGCAGGACATGATCCCCTTTTTGGACCTTAAATGGTAAGGTATGGTCTTCATTTTTTACAACCGTCACCGCTGCTGCCGCAATCTTGCGTTCCAAGTCACGATTGAGGGTAGAGCCGACTGCTTCTACTGCTTTTTCAGGGGTCCGAGCACTCGGATCAAAATTCAGAACCCCACGTTTCTCTTTGAGGGTGAGGATTCGACGAACGGACTCATTTAAACGTTCTTCTGAGATGTCACCCGTTTGCACCGCCCGAACCACTTCATCGACAATGGTATCAATCTTGGTCAAATCGGTTTTACTGCGAAGGGTCGTTGGCATCAATACTAAATCTACACCTGCCTTAATGGCCATCTTCACGGCTTCGACTTCACCAAAGTTCTTAGCAATCGCATCCATTCCCATGGCATCGGAAACGACAACCCCTTTATATCCATATTTCTTACGGACTAGTCCTGTTAGGATATCATCAGACAAAGTAGCTGGCACATAAATCTTCTCACCAGTTTTTTTAGAGACTACTTGATCTTTTTCAACCTGAGGATATTGAATATGGGCAGTCATTAGCAGATCTACCCCAGATTCCATCGCCTTCTTAAATGGATAGAGTTCTAGTTTCTCCAGTTCTTCCAAAGACTTATCTACTAATGGGAGACCCGTATGGGAATCGACCGCTGTATCTCCATGACCTGGGAAATGCTTAGCAGCTACAGCGACATTGTAGTCTTGAATCCCTTTCATCATCGGAATACCTAAGTAAGCAACCCGGTTTGGATCAGAGGAGAAGGAACGAAGCCCAATGACAGGGTTTTGAGGATTGTTATTGGTATCTAGCACCGGAGCGAAGTCCACATTCAAACCTAGTGCAGAAAGCTCTCGACCAATAATTTGTCCAGCCTCTGTCGCTAACTTGGGATCATTGGTCGCTCCAATGGCCATATTTCCGGGGAGAGCTGTACCGCTACCCAATCGATAGACGATGCCTCCTTCTTGGTCAATCGCTAACAATAGCGGAATCTTCCCGTTATTGCCCTTGTTTTCAATAGCTGCCTTTTGCATATCTTGGGTCAGAGCTAGGGTCTGCTTGGTTTCTTTCACATTCTCAGCGAAAAGAATGACACCTCCAAAGTCATACTTATCAATAGCTTCTGCCACTTCAGCATTGACCTTAGTGAGATCTTGTGGCGACTCCTGACCTGCTTCCTGCCACTTACGGAAGTCCGGCATGATCATTTGAGTAACCTTTTGCTTGAGAGACATATCTTCAAGCAGTTTTTCCACTTGAGGAGATGCCGTCTCCGTTGTTGTTACCGTTGGCGAGGTAGCAGGGACTGCTTCACGGTCAGTCGCAGCTGGTGTTTCAGTTCCCCCTCCCTGATTTCTGTGGAGGTTTCTGGAGTTTGAGATGCCACCACCTCCTCTACTGTTGCTGCCGGTTCATTGCCTTGATCCGGTGCTTGAGCTGTGTCTGCCTTTGCTGTTTGGACCGATAATAGAGCAAAAGCCGTTAATAGGGCCGCAGATGGATACATGATTTTTTTCATAAAGCGACCTCCTTTCTTCATGGATATTGTACCATTGTTTTATAGCTTTGTAAACGGTTGCAATATCTGGAATAAAAAATAGGATAAGCGATTTTTCACTTATCCTTTAGTTCATTCATATTTTTTTAAAACACAATGTCTTGACCGTTTTCTGTCACTTGGTAAGTCCCGTCAGCAAGATTGATTCGGGCTACTGCTGTGACAGTCTGGTCCTTATTTTGGCGCGTGATGACAATGGTATGATCATCTGGTGTTTCCACCTCAATACTTCCTTCTAGGTCAAAAGCTTGTGAGTTGTTCCGGAAACTAAATAGCTTGAGAAGGGATTGCACGACCGGTCGCTCTACTTCTTGGGCGATTTCTTCATTGCTGTAGTAATGACGGTTGATATTGCGGCCTTCCTTGGTGTTTTCTAAGAGTTCCAAATCATTCTTCCCAGCTAGGAATCCAACATAATACACTTGTGGAATGCCTGGCGCAAAGGCTTGAATCAAACGGGCTAGGAAATACTTGCGATCATCATCTCCAAGCGCTGAATAGTAGGTCGAATTGATTTGGTAGATGTCCAAGTTGTTGTATTCTGCTGTTGAATATTTGCGTTTCACATTCGCTCCTACCTTGTAGAGCTCATTTGATGCATAGTCAATTTCTTCATCTGTCAAGATATCCTTGACATCAACCACCCCAATCCCGTCATGGGTGTCGAGTGTCGTGAATTGCTTCATCGGACTCATCTTCAACCACTTAGCAAGGCGCTCCACTTTTGAGCTATAGAGGGTATAGAGGGTCACCATTGGAAGGGCAAAGTCATAGACATAATAGTCGTGATCGGCAATCTTAAATTGGATGGAATAGTGTTCATGAATCTCTGGCAAGAGCTCAGCACCGTAGCTGGCTGCCATATCGCGCACCTTATCCAACAAATCCCAAATGTCTGGCTCCACGAAGAAATCATTGGTGTCCAACTTCTTGACTGCATAGGCAAAGCATCTAAACGAATGAGGTCACAACCATTGCTCGCCAAATGTTCGATGGTCTTGCGAATAAAGTCCATGGTCACTTCCTTGGTCACGTCCAAGTCAATCTGCTCTTCTCCGAAGGTATTCCAGAGATGCTCAGTTATCCCATCCGCAAAGGTAATTTCTTGCTTGGGAGCTCGATCTTTGCGCTTATAAATCAAGTCCACATCCGCTTGAGTTGGACGATTCTCCGGCCAGAACTTGTCCCAGTTTAGGAAAAGATCCTTGTAATCACTTTGGTCATGCTTCTCTTGATAATCTTTGTAGTATTTAGACTGACGGGAAATGTGATTGATCATAAAGTCAAACATGAGATAGTACTTTTCGCCCAGGCGTTTGACATCTTCCCAATCTCCAAAGGCTGGATCTACTTGATCATAGTCCACAGGCGCAAAGCCACGGTCACCGGTTGATGGGAAAAATGGCAAGAGGTGAACACCACCTACTGCATCTCCAAAATATTTCTCCAGATTTTCATAGAGGTCCTTGAGGTTATTTCCCAAGCTGTCTGAGTAAGTAATTAACATGGTCTTATTTTGAATTGGCATAATGGTTTCCTTTCCTTTTTTGAAAGCCAAGTCTGAAGAGACCTGGCTTTTATGAGTTTATGTATTTTAAGAATTGCTTCATAGGATACGATTTAAATCAGCAAGCTGAATCGTCCCTTTGTATACGGAATTGAACACGGGACTAATTTCTTAGGAAAAAAGATAAATCTTCTTGTGTGCAAGCACACTACGTCGATTTCCTATTTTTCTACAGAAATTTTCAGCAAGCTGAATCGTCCCTTTGTATCTTATTATTTCACTGCGCCATTACTCATTCCTGCGATGATATGGCGTTGGAAGAAGAGATAGACAATGGTGATACTGATAATGCCGACAACGTATGAGGCAAAGCTTGGTCCGTAGTCGTTGAAATATTGGCCTGCGTAGTTGTATTGGAACAAAGGCAATGTCCACATTTTGGAATCCCGGTTCAAGACAAGGAGTGGCAACATGAAGTCATTCCAGAACCAAAGGGCATTGATGATCATGGTTGTCGCATGCATCGGCTTCATCATTGGGAAGATGATGCGGAAATAGGTTGTAAATTTATTAGCACCATCAATCTCAGCTGCTTCATCCAGACTTTCTGGGATCGAGATTTGATATAGCCGACATAGAGGAAGAGGGTCTGTGGAATCGCATAGGTCAAGTAGAGCAAGATCAAACCAAAGGTGTTGGCCAAACCGAGTTTACTCATCATGACGGTAATTGGAATCATGATAACCTGGAATGGGACGAAGATACCAAGGATTAAGAGGGTATACATGATGGTAAAGGCTTTTCTCTTACTCATATTGCGTGCGATGGAGTAGGCTGCCATGGGGATAACGATCATTACTGCAAGTAAAGACAAGACAGTGATGACGACAGAGTTCCAATAATAGCCTCCGATGCCATCCGCTAAGAGACGGCTAAAGTTGTCCCATGTGAAGTTGGTTGGAAAGCCAAAGAAATTGTCTACGATATCCTTGGTGGGTTTGAAGGAACTAAAGAGGGTGGCAAGGAGCGGCACTAAAATCAGAACCGATCCTAGAATCAATAGAATGTATTTGCCAATCATGGCTTTTCTTTCATCTTGTTTCATCGTGCTTCTCCTCTTAAATTTCAAATTTCTTAGATACTCTCAATTGGATGATCGAAATCACTACAATTAAGAAGAACAAGATTACGGCAATGGCATTGGCATAACCGAATTGGTTGTTTTTAAAGGCATAGTTATAAACCAAGAGCCCAAGTGAAGTTGTGGCATTGTTTGGACCACCACCGGTCATGGCAAAGACTTGGTCAAAGGCAGTCAGCCCACCTTTTAGGGCTAGGATAAAGACCATAGAGATACTTGGTAGCAAGTAAGGCAATTCAATGTTCCAGAAGACTTGCGTGCTAGTCGCGCCATCAATCCTTGCTGCTTCCGTAATCTCAGTTGGAATGGATTGCAAACCAGCTAGGAAGATGATGATGGGCATAGCCACCCCTTGCCAAAGAAGGACAAAGACAGCCGCAAAGATCGCTCCCCACTTAGTCCCTAAAAGACTGGTTTGGAGAAATTCAATATGAAGGGCATTCCCAATCGCTGGAAGACCGTAGTTGAAGACTTGCTTGAAGATCAAAGCCACTGTCAAACCAGACAAAACAGCTGGGAAGAAGAACCAAGCACGGAAGAAGGTTTGACCTTTGATTTTAGAGTTCAAGACACGCGCGATAAAGATCCCAAGGGCAATCTCACCAACCACCATGGCAATCGTAATGATTGCGGTAAAGCCAATCGCATTCATGAATTTTGGATCCATGAAGAGGAGCTTGAAGTTGTTTAAGCCGACAAACTTGTAGTTATAAGTCAATCCTGTCCAGTTGGTAAAACTGTAAAAGGCTCCTTGAAACATCGGCACATAGAAGAAAATTGCTTGTAACAAGAGGGGGATGACCACAAAAGCCCATGCCCAATATTTTTGTAATACTTTTTTCATAGTCTCTCTACTCCTAATCCACATCCGCTTTCATCGGGTTAAAGAAGGCATTCAAATCATTGACCATGCCTTGTTTATCACCGGTCAAGACATAGTTCATGGTCAAGGTATGGAAGTCTGCTTCACTGGTCCAGTATTGTTGCAACCAGACCAAGTGACGATCCGTAAAGGCATATTCGGTCATCCCAGCAAGCGGTGAATCTTCTCCTGCTTGTTTGACCCCTTCGATCGCTGTTGGAGATCCGTCCACATCGTAGTATTTTTTTGCATGACTTCTGGACGGGTCATATATTCCACAAAGGCATTGGCTTCTTTTTGGATGTTTGGTGGTGGCTGAGATAGACCATGCCAAGTCTCCTGCACCAACGGTTAAGCTTTTGTCCTTTTTCTTTTCCTGGAATCATGAAGGTCCCAATCTTAAAGTTCGGTTTTTTTGTTCATTAATCGCTGTGATCGCCCAAGACCCATTTGGTGTCATGAGGACATCCCCACGTGCGAAGGCTCCGATGACATCGGTATAGCCAGCACCTTCCCAGTTCTTTTGTTTAGAACCATCAATGCGAAGAATATCCATGACCTTGATGTCATCTTTCATGATCGGATCAGTCAATTTAATGGCATTTGGTTGAGAATAACGAAGGTATTGATTGGCTTCTTTTCCTCCACCTGTTGCTGTCGCAAAGGCTAATTGATTGTAACCATTGAGTGTCCAAGCATCTGCACCTGCAATTCCAAATGGTGTTTGTCCTTTAGCAACGATGTCTTTGACTAACTGTTCAAATTCATCCCAGGTTTCAGGAACCTTCAAGCCCAGTTCTTCGAATTTATCTTTGTTGTAGTAAATTCCATAAGCATTGGCTGTAAAGGGAACGTTGTAGACTTTTCCGTTCACGGCATATTTTTCAGCATAGCCATTTTTTACGCGTTTCAGGTAGTCTTTATTGGACAAATCTTCGAAGACACCTGCTTTTGCCCATTCTTGTAGTTCGATGGACTGTGGGTATATATTAACCACATCCGGCACATCTCCTGCGAGGACACGTGTTTTCAATACTTCACCACCGTTCGGTACATTGACAACTTTGACCTTGACCTTTGGATTTTCCTTTTCAAAATCACGAGCGATTTCTTCCAAGGTTTTGGTCATTTCTTTTTTCTGGTTGAAATACTCGATGGTCACTGTGCCATCCGCAGATTTACCATCGTTGGAGCAAGCGCTAAGCCCAAACAAAGCTAAACCTGTAGTTGCAAGAAGTCCAATTTTTTTAAACCATTTCATTTGGCTGTCTCCTTTTATTTTTTGACAAAAACATATTGTTTAGAGAGGAAATCTCCCTGAGGAAGAACGACGGTTAAGCCAGCATACATGAGCTCAGCTCCTGAATAGACTTGGTCCGTCCCTTCTAAGCTATAGAGTGCATCTTCTTCCAAGCCTTTGAGTTTCAGAGTCGGCTCGATCTCTTCAACCGTTGATAAGACCCTTACATAGGTAACAACCGTTCGGTCTTGATAAGTAAACTGGATGGCTACTTGGTTGGCACCTTGACTAGGATTCATTAAGCGGTAATGTTGTCCGAATTGGACAAGGGGTCGAATCGTTTTGTAGTGAGCGACTTGAGTTGCGATGACATCCAACTCTTCTTGAGAAATGCTGGTCAGATCCAATTCATAGCCTAGATTTCCCATCATGGCTACATGGCCACGCGTTTCTAGTGGTGTGATCCGTCCCATCTGGTGATTTGGTACCGCTGATACGTGAGCCCCCATGGAAATAGTTGGATAGAGATAACTAGATCCATACTGGATCGGAAGTCTGGCCATGGCATCCGTATTGTCACTCGCCCAGACCTGCGGGAAGTAACGCATCATACCCAGGTCATTGCGACCACCACCACCTGAGCAAGACTCAAATAGGATGTGCTCGTACTTCTCTGTTAAGAAAGAAACCACTTCATAGAGACCTAAGATATAAGCATGAGATTGCATCTTGGTTTCCAGGTAGGTTTTACCATTTCCAAGCTTGGTGATATTGCGGTTCATATCCCATTTGATATAGTCAATCTCATGGTTTGCAAGCAAGTCATCCAAGACCTGCTTGATATAAGCTACCACTTCTCTATTTGCGAAATCGAGGACTAGTTGATTCCGTGAATAGGTGTGTTCATAGCCTGGGACTTGAATAGCCCAGTCCGGATGAGCCCGATAGAGGTCGCTATCAACAGAAATCATTTCTGGCTCCACCCAAAGGCCAAATTGAAGCCCCTTGTCGTGGATGCCTTGGATCAATTCTGCTAGACTTCCACCTAATTTTTCTTCATTGACGGTCCAATCACCAAGGGCCCGATTGTCATCATAACGATTGCCAAACCAGCCATCATCAAGAACAAAGAGTTCGATCCCCACTTTTTGAGCTTCGTCTGCTAGCTCCAATAATTTGTCTTTTTTGAAATCAAAGTAGGTCGCTTCCCAGTTGTTGATAAGAATTGGACGTTCTTTATGGGCAAACTGGCTAGGAATGATATGGTTTTGGACAAATGCTTGACTCTCTTGACTGAGACCGGTCAATCCCTCATGGGAGTATGTGATCATTGCCACTGGCGTATCAAAGCTCTGATTTGGTTCCAATTCCCAAGCGAAGTTTTCAGGATTGATCCCCAATCCAACCCGAACTTCATTGAGTTGATTCTTTTGAACAAATCCTTCAAAATTCCCACTGTAGAGCAGTTGGAAGGCCAGAGCAGAGCCCGCATCTTCAGTCACTTCATGGTCAGCAAGGATAAGGGCTGGAGTCTGGGCGTGTCCAGAAGCACCACGGTTGGAACTGATGGAGAAGATTCCTTGCTCCACTTGCTGACGGCGAACTGTTTTTTCCTCTCGCATAGGCTCCTTGCAGAGTGATGATATCGTAATCACCTGCTGGGACATCGGCCAACACACTAAGAGCCTTGTGGATTACGACATTTTCATCACTACAGTTTTCAATCTTTGAGAAGCTAGTGATGGTTGCCCGATCCTCATAGGCGGTGTAGTAGAGGGTCAAACGCAGGGCTGCTTGATCATCTTCAAAGACCAGTGCCAAGGTTTCAGCCTGATCTACTGAGTGAGGGTTTGGAAGACCGGTCGCCTCGAGACTACCAGAATAGATGTTGGCTCCAACATAAAGGAAATCTGTCACTTCTGTAACACCGTGTTGGATCTTGATCGACGGTTTTCGAAAATCTCCTAGCCCGTGCTGTCCCAAGATCTGTCGCTGGGTATCCAAGCTAAAAGTTCGATTGTCAGGTGTTGGATTTCCAGCGAAAGCATGGTCCTTCTCATGCACCGTATTGGAAAAATGATAGGACGGAATTGGGCGCCCTAGATGCTTGAGCATCAAATAGCCATCGCGATTTTCAAGGATGAGACTCAGTCCTTTACTCTCTATATAGAACAAATTTTGTTCAATACGTATTGCCATATCTTCCTCCGCTTGGTTCCTATAAAATATCACTATGTATTTAAATTCAGTTCCAATATCTTACTTTTTTTACATGTCTCTATTTTACTCGTTGTAAACGCTTCCGAAAATAGAATTTTGTTGGGCATATATGGTAAAATGTTAGGTAGGAGGTTCAGCTATGTTAGTCTTTTCTGAATACCAAACCGACACCATTGATCTAGCCCTTGATTTTTACGGCTACGAAGATTGCCCGAAGAACTACGAATTCGGACCTAGCGTCCGTGACAATTTTGTTCTGCATTTTATCACCAAGGGAAAAGGTGTCTTTCACATCAATAAAAATGAAATCCATTTAGAAGCCGGGGATCTCTTCCTTCTCCCTAAAAATATGGTGACCTACTACCAGGCGGATGCAGAAGATCCTTGGTCCTATTACTGGATTGGGATTAGTGGCACCAAGGTAAGTGATTTCATGCGCTTTTCAACTCTTCATGCCAAAGGCTTTCTAAAGAAAAATGAAGTGGACACAGAGCGGATCGGCCAGTTTATGGAGCAACTCGTCCACAAGGCAGAGGCTTCAAAGATGACCTCGCACTACCAACTCCACCTTCTCTCGCAAATCTATGAACTGCTATTTCTTATCAGTGAAGTGGCTCCTGATAGCCATCGGAACGATCCATCACCAACCTATCAACTCTATCTGACCTGCAAGCATGTGATTGAGACGCATTACAATAAAGAGCATCTAAGTATTCAAGAGATCGCTGATGACCTCAATGTCCATCGGTCTTACCTGACAACTGTTTTTAAGGAGTTTCACCAGATCTCTTCCCAAAGAATTCCTGCACTCGGTCCGCATGCAGCGGGCCCAGCAATTGCTGACCAACACAGACGAGAGCATCAAGATTGTGGCTTACTCAGTTGGTTTTTCAGACCCCCTCTATTTTTCAAAGGCGTTTAAGGCCTATAGCCAACTGACTCCTAGCCAATATCGTAACAAACATAAAATTTAGTAAAAATTTATTTCCTTTTACTGGTATTTAGAGTATACTGGAACTAACAAGCAATAAAGGATGAACTATGGCTACTATTAAAGATATTGCTCAAGAAGTCGGAGTATCTCAAGCAACAGTCTCTCGCGTCCTCAATCAGGATCAAAACCTATCCGTTAGTGATACAACTCGGAAACTGATCTTTGAAACGGCTGAGAAACTCCATTACCAAAAGAAACAGCGAAAAAATAACCCTCTTCAAAGCAAGCGCTACCGTATTGCTATTTTAGAATGGGTGACCGAAGAGGAAGAGTTAGAGGACCTTTATTACTACTCTATTCGCGTTGGGATTGAAAAACAAGCCCAAGAACTCGGGCATGAAATCTTCCGTGTCTTTAACTTAGAGGATTGGGGACCTCTTGAAAAAGCTGATGGAATTATCGCTCTAGGTAAATATAGCCCAGAAACCATCCGTCAACTTGAAAGCTATCAGAAAAAACTCGTCTTTGTGGACTCCAATACTTTAGTATATGGCCATACCTGTGTCATGACAGATTTTGAAACATCTGTCTACCAAGCGCTAGCTTACTTGATAGAATCTGGTCACAACCAGATTGGTCTCCTTGTTGGACAAGAAACGACCGCCGATAATCGTCCTCTTCAAACTGATCCCCGTTACTTGAGTTTTAAGTACTTTCTAAAAGAGAAAGAACTCTATCAACCAGACTATATCCGAGTGGGCCACTTCTCAAGTGACTCTGGCTATGAAATGATGAAAGAATTGATTGATGAATTGGGAAATCGACTTCCATCAGCCTTTTTTATGGCCAGCGATGCCTTGGCTGTTGGGGCTCTTCGTGCCCTCCAAGAAGCTAGCATTCCGGTTCCAGATCAGGTCAGTCTCATCTCCTTTAATGACACCTCGATTGCTAAGCATGTCTATCCGCCACTTTCTACCGTCACTGTCTATACGGAAGAAATGGGAAACAGGCCATTCACAGTCTGTTACAAGACCTTCAAAGAGGAGATTCAGGTATTCCAACTATGCATACTCTGGCCACTCGTCTTACCATCCGTGAAAGCACACGTTAAGAAACTATGAAAACACACGAAATTTTTATACCAAACCTTGGCCCAAGCTCAAGACTATGTCAACGGCGAACAACTAGCCCAAGAAATGGGATTGTCTCGCACCTCTATCTGGAAAGCCATTCAGCGTCTAGAAAAGGAAGGCATTGAGATTGAGTCCGTTAAAAAACGAGGCTACAAGATCCTTTCCGGAGATCTCCTAATTCCTCAAGTTATCGAGGAGCATTGTCCTCTAACAGTCTCCTACAATCCTCATTCCCAATCCACTCAACTGGACGCTAAGAATGCTATGGAAGCTGGGGGAAACTCCTCTACCCTTTATCTAGCTCCCTATCAAACGGCTGCTAAAGGACGTTTTGGCCGCGACTTCTTCTGTCCTTCTCAAGGTGGAATCTATATGTCGCTCCACCTCAAACCCAATCTCCCCTTTGATCAAGCTCCCGCCTATACCCTCATGGTCGCAGCTGCTATCTACAAGGCTCTGAAAAATCTAGCCTTATTGGATGTCGATATTAAGTGGGTCAATGATATCTACTACAAGGGGAAAAAAGTTGGAGGCATTCTGACTGAAGCCATCAGCTCCATCGAAACAGGCCTCATCACAGATGTTATCATTGGTATCGGCCTTAATTTTGCCATCACCAATTTCCCTACGGAACTGAAGGACAAGGCTGGTTCCCTCTTTGACTCCCAGCCTCCCATTACTCGCAATGAACTGATTGCTGAGATTTGGAAGGAATTTTTCAATAGTCCAGAGGAGGAGCTGATCTACCTCTACAAGCAACGCTCACTAGTTCTTGGTAAGGAAGTCCGCTTCGAACAAAATCAGACTAGCTACCAAGGCCTGGCCAAGGATATTTCGGACAGTGGACAACTACTAGTCCAACTAACGGACGGCCAAGAACGCTGGCTCAACAGTGGCGAAATCTCCCTCAAGCAGTGGGATCTATAAAACAGACCAACAGCTCAAAAAAGAGTCTGGGAAACAACGCTTTCTCAGACTCTTTTGTGTGAAGACAGATCAAAACTTTTTAAAATAATTCTTGATATACTCTAAGCAAATATCCAGTAAGAATTTGATAAATAATAATACAATTCCAATCTTCACAAACATGTAATATTTAAATGTGGTGTCTTCAAATTCACTCACAAAGAAATCGGAAAGTTTAAAATATTATACTGATTGATAAGAAAATAAAGTGAGATACAAATGGATAAAAACCAACGCCACTATAAAAAAATTTTTTTATGTAATTGCATTTTTTTACCTTTATCCCTTTTCTTTGTTTTTTTACAACATTAAATACCAATCACCAATTTTTATATAGCCTGATCAATTCTTTTCATCCCCTTTCTAACAGGCTATTTTTAATAGTTTTTATACCTTAATCGTATACCAATTTCAAAAATAATTCAAGTCTGTTTTTTTCTAATCATTTTTTTATGATATAATAATAAAGTTCGAATGATAAACAAAAAAACTCAGCAACAATCCCAACAAATGTTATAAAATTAACTTTTTTTAGATATCACCATGATATACTTAAGGTGCTTAAAAATTTAAGAATTGTATTCATAAAGAAAAACACCCATGGTGTGTAGTGACCCCAAAAAAAGTTAGACCATTCATTTACACAAAGGATTTAGTTCTGTATTGCACAGGACTAAGTCCTTTTTACAACAAAAAGCAGACAAATTCTAATTACATAAAGTAGTCAGCTGACTCTTCAAAAAAATGACGGCTATTTTTTTGAATTCGTTAAGTAAATCTAAAACTTTCCGCTGTGAGAAAAGGGAGTGGGAAAGAACTTCGACTAGTAAAAAAGAGTTCGTCTTCCCACCCCCGCACAGTTAATTAGGTCATCTTTGGAGCTTAGAAGGCGAACAAAGATGCCAATTAACCACTGCGTCATACAGTTATTTTTTTATTAAATATAAAAAGGCTAAACAGTTTTTTTGCCCGGGCACTCGGGAGTTTTTGGAACCTTAGGTCCAAAAACTAAGTCATGGAACTTCTTCGAAGTTCGCTGACGTCCGTACTCACCTAAGGAAAGTTTTTTTAAGTAGACTTTATATTTCATTTAAAATAAAATAAGCACCACTTGGTGCTTATTTTTTATACTTATCTCGTTTTTTCTGATTAAGCTGTTGATCGATACTTTCGACCAACTTCCCTAAGATATAGCTGACTTGTAAATTTCTCAATATCAAGAGAGCCCAAAAGATAGCTGCCAGGTAGCTTTCCCTCATCACAGCATCATTAAAAAAATAGGTTTCTAAGGCTGTAAAGATAGCCATAGTCCAAAATTGACGTTTATTCATATTGTTATTCTACCATGATTTTCTGGAAAAAGCACATCCTAGTCTTCCTGAACTATAATTTTATCAGAGAGGAAATCGAAGCCCTCCGGAATGACTGACTCTTCTGCCACTTCTGCCTCTTCCTTGTGACCACGCGCTTTCTTAGAGAATTCCGCCCGGACCTGGGTCCATTCCTCCATTGAAATAGCCAGAATCTCCGGAGAGAAACCTGCCGCATTGCTTAAAATATTGCCAAACATGGTATTGAGGTTATCTCGCTTCATGGTCTGTTCGGCATTAAAGGCAGACTCAAAAGCTAAAATCGCATGGCGTTCATTGGCCGCAACCGGCTGTGAACCAACCAGCAAAGCCTTATCTGCCCCTGCTAGGCTTTCAATAATTTCCCCCAAGCATTCTGTAGGCGAATGAGATTGTTACGGGCTAAATCTGGATTTTCAACTGCTTCTTGTAAGATAGCTTGAAGCTTATTGCGATCCACTCGATAGCCCTTGCTAGACTTCTGAGGACGAGCAGGGCTTGATTTTAGCTGCAGGAGCCCCACTCGATACTTGAGCTAACTGATTCTTCAGAGACTCGACTTCTCTTTTGAGCTGGTCTACTTGTGCCGAAAAAAATCTGCTGGAAGAGCCGCTTGGCTAGCCGAAGGGCCCTCACCCTTGTATTCTGCCAAACGAATGGTCATCATCTCCGTATAGATTTTTCGGCTGCAGGCTGTTTTTTTGATATCCGCTAAACTCCTTGTCGCAAGATCAATCCAAGCAAAGAGGGTGGCTTGTGGAATGGCTAGATTCTGATTAAATCGCTCACTAACATGGAGATTTTCCCCACCTGTCTGAACGATCAAGAGATCCCGTAAATACTGCAAGAGGTCCGTCACAAAGCGGGCCATGTTTTTCCCATTATCAAAGATCAGGTTCAACTGGTCCAAGGCAGCTGTTGCATCTTGTGCTGACAAGGCTACAACATAGAGATCTAAAGCTTCTTGACTGATGGAACCTGTGATTTCTTCAGCCGTCGCAGTGGTCAATTGGGCACCAGCTGTCAGGCTGAGGGCCTGGTCCAAAATGGACAAGGCATCCCGCATCCCACCTTCTGCCCGACGGGCAATAATGGCTACAGCTTCTTCTTCGTAATCAATCCCTTCTTTATCCAAAACAGCTTTTAGGTGGTTTTGAATGGCTGGCGTCTTGATGGATTTGAACTCAAAGCGTTGAACCCGTGAAAGGATGGTTGCTGGAATCTTGTGCAATTCCGTTGTTGCTAAAATAAAGACCACATTTTCTGTCGGTTCTTCCAAGGTCTTGAGAAGAGCATTAAAGGCTCCCGTCGAGAGCATATGGACCTCATCGATAATATAGACCTTATGAGGAGCCAAACTAGGCGCATAGGTAGATTTATCGCGGATATCTCGGATCTCATCTACCCCATTATTTGAGGCTGCGTCAATCTCGATAACATCCTCTAAACTGCCATTGGTAATGGCTTCACAGATATAGCATTCGTTACAAGGCTCTCCCCCTTTTTGATTGGGGCAGTTCATGGCCTTGGCAAAGATTTTCGCCACACTGGTCTTCCCCGTCCCACGAGGACCTGAAAAGAGATAGGCATGGCTAATTTTCCCCTGTTCGACAGCTTGTCGAAGGGTCGTCGCAATAACCTCCTGCCCTACAAGTTGGCCAAAGGTCTGGCTACGGTATTTACGATAGAGGGCTTGATACATTAGTCTACTACTCCAAACATCCTAAAATTCCATTTTGTTTTTTCAAGCAAGATGGCTACAAAACGTTCCAAATAAAAGCGATCTAGATCGTCATAATCTCCCACTCGGTCCGAATCTAGATCCAACACTCCTAGCAACTGGTCTTTCAAGACCATGGGAACCACAATCTCACTCATAGCGCGACTGTCACAAGAGATATAATTGGCATGCTGGGTCACATCCTCAATCACCAGCGTCTCTCTTTTCTCTGCTGCTTCTCCACAGACGCCTTTTCCTAAGGCAATGTGGACACAGGAAACCTGACCTTGAAAGGGGCCTAAAATCAGCTCTTTTTGATCATAAAGATAAAAACCTGCAAAGACCGAATGTGGTAGGGCTTGATTGAGCAAAGCACTGGCATTGGATAAATTGGCCAAGGCATTGCTTTCACCCTCTAAAAGAGCTTCTAACTGGACTAGTAAGAGTTGGTAACGTGATTCTTTATCCTGTATATTCATAACCTTTATTATACCAAACTTTAGTTAGAAAATTAAGTATTTAACAACGGAGCAACCTTTGATAACAACCCAGCTTGCCATCAGAACTATCCAGCAAATATTCCCAATTAAAAGAGAGTGGGACAGAAATCGGTAATTCGTTAGAATTCGATTTCGTCGTCCCACCTCCGCACAGTTGAGTAGGGCTGTAAAAGCTGATGAAATCAGCGTAGTAGAGCCCACTCAACCACTGCGTCTTGCTCGATAATCCAAAGAAAATTTAGAGGCTAGGACTATTGTCCCAGCCTCGATTGATCAAACTATTTGAATGTGACTAGATATCCCTTCGAACATATTGAATCGCCCGATAAGAGAGAAAAAGGGTCAGAACAAGGGAAACAAACCAGATGGCCCGAAGGCTGTAATATTGGATGAGGAAGGTGGAAAGAATAGCACCTCCCACAAAGCTCCCAATCAAAGAAGTCATAAAGAGAGACTCCCAGAAAAACTCCATCTTCCGCTCCCGTACAAAATTCCCGTAAGCGACCATGGTCTTCTTGAGATTCCCTGTCATAAAAGAATGGTTGTAGGAGTAACCATCTACTTCTCCAAAGGAAATGGCTACAATCCCCAAGCTTAGCCCAAAGAAAGGTACAATTAGAACATTGGGCACTTCTTTGGGAAGAAATCCTGCCACCAAGGTCGTCAAAACAAAGGGAACCAAGGTACTGAGTCGCCAAACGGAATGGCTAAAGAAGCGTTGAAAGACGGTCATCAAGAAAATCCCGATCATAAAGGCCAACATGGTGGCTAGTTTGACCTCCACATCCGCGATTTCATGGCCAATTAAACCAACAGATAGAAAGACCACGTTTCCCGTTTGGCCCGCGGCCAAGGTCCCTCCTCTTTCGATAAAGGTGTAGGCATCTGAAAAGCCTGCACACATGGTCAGTAGGCAGGCAAAGGCCTTACTTCTGGAGTGAAACTCCCTTCTTAACTTTTTCATATTTCTCCCTATTTGTCATGGAAAAGAGGCTGGGACACTACTTCCTAACCTCTCTCACTTGTTATCTTATCCTTCACGTGATTCGCTCAAAATCTTCTCAATCTTGGTCGTAATCAAATCGATGGCTACGGTATTGGTCACGCCTTCTGGAATGATAACATCCGCATAGCGCTTGGTTGGCTCGATAAACTGATGGTACATCGGCTTCACCACTCCCAAGTACTGCTCGATGACGCTGTCCAAACTCCGACCGCGCTCTTCCATATCTCGCTTGATCCGGCGAATAATGCGTACATCATCATCGGTATCAACGAAAATTTTGATATCCATCAAGTCACGAAGACGCTTGTCCTCCAAGACCAAATCCCTTCAACGATAAAGACATCCTGAGGCTCTTGGCGATAGGTCTTGGCGCTACGCGTATGCGCTGCGTAGTCGTAAGTTGGAATGTCAACCGGACGGCCAGCCAACAACTCATTGATTTGCTCAATCATGAGATCTGTATCAAAGGCAAAAGGATGGTCATAGTTGGTCTGAATCCGCTCTTCAAAGGTTAGATGACTTTGATCCTTGTAATAAGAATCGTGCTCAATCATAGCAATCTTTTCATCTGGAAAGTGGGACAAAATTGCACGAGAAACACTGGTTTTCCCCCCACCAGAACCACCTGTTACACCGATAATAATTGGTCTGTTTCGCATCTTCTTCTCCATTTTCTATAATCTTATTTATTCTATCACAAAAGTGGTCTCTTGACCACGACTTAAACCTTTTTTCTAAGGATTTTCATCAACCTTCCAAGAAGACCTTCCCTCCTATCCTCCATCCCAATTAGAAAGGCCCATTCCATCTTTTTAGGATGAAACATGATATAATGAAACCAGTAAATACCTGATTGAAAGGAGCTGCCATGCTGAAACTCGGTATCATCGGCACCAGTGCCATTTCCCATTCCTTCCTTGCTGCAGCTAAAGAAACAGACCAGTATGAGTTAAGAGCGGTCTATTCACGGACCTTGGAGAAAGCTCGTAGTTTCACCCAACCTTATGGACAAGTGGCCCTCTATGATGACCTGATTGCCTTTTTAGATAGTGACCTAGATGTCATCTACATTGCTAGTCCCAATTCACTCCACTATCCTCAGGCAAAGTTAGCCCTCTTGGCTAAGAAACATGTCATCCTTGAAAAACCAGCTGTCACCACTCCCAAGGAATGGAAAGAGTTGGTTAAATTAGCCAAGGAGCACCAGGTCTATCTCTTTGAAGCCGCTCGCAACTATCATGAAAAAGCCTTTGCGATCATCCAAGACTTTCTCAAAGACAAGACCATCTTGGGTGGCCACATGACTTATGCCAAATACTCTTCTAAAATGCCCGAGCTCTTGAAAGGAAATACTCCCAATATTTTCTCCGACCAATTTGCTGGTGGAGCCCTCATGGATTTGGGAATCTATCCTCTCTACTTTGCAATCGGCCTCTTTGGTCAACCTGAATCAGTAACTTATCAAGCGCGGCAATTGCCTAATTCAATCGATTTGAACGGACAGGGTAGCTTGGTTTATTCTGACTTTGTCATTGGCATTCAAGCCGGCAAAGATGTGACCAGCAATCTTCCTGCGGAAATTTACACGACAGACGGCACCCTTTTCTTAAGTGGAATCGAAGCCGTTAGCCAGGCTCTCTTTCAAGATCATTCTGGAACTAGTTACCAACTTCCGATTACTCCTGCTTCTCATAACATGCTCGAAGAAGCTCAGGCCTTTGCAAGTATAATGACAGAAGGCAACCAGACACTTTACCAGACTTGGCTTCAAACAGGACAGATAGTTCACCAAACCCTCTACACTATGCGCCAAGATGCTGGAATACACTTTAAGGACGAACATTAATATGACACTAGCATTTCCACCGCTCTGGCAAGAGCAACTCAAAACCCTCGGCTTTGAGCAACTGACTGAAATCCAAGAACGCCTCTTCGAGCCGATCACCCAAGGGGAGAACGTGCTTGGAGTCAGCCCGACAGGAACCGGAAAGACCCTGGCCTATCTCTTCCCTAGTCTTCTCAAGCTAAAACCTAAAAAAGCACAACAATTGTTGATCCTATCACCCAATACAGAATTGGCCGGACAAATCTTTGATGTTGCCAAACAATGGGCGGAACCTCTTGGACTCAGTGCCCAACTCTTCCTTTCAGGCTCTAGTCAAAAACGGCAAATCGAACGCCTCAAAAAGGGACCCGAAATTCTCATTGGAACTCCAGGCCGTATTTTTGAATTGATCAAGTTAAAGAAAATCAAGATGATGAATGTTGATACCATCATCCTGGATGAATTTGATCAACTGTTTAGCGACTCTCAGTATCACTTTGTCGATAAGATTTGCCACTACGCGCCCCGAGATCATCAATTTATCTATATGAGTGCAACGACCAAGTTTGATCCAGAACAAATCGAACCTAATACTCTAACCATTCAAGTGGAAGGACAAAACTTGGACAATATTCAGCACTTCTATATGGAAGTGGATAAGCGAGAAAAGGTTGAACTCCTCAGAAAACTCTCCAATGTCGAAGACTTTCGTGGTCTCGTTTTCTTCAACAGCTTGTCAGACCTAGGAAGCGCCGAAGAAAAACTCCAATACCGGGAAGTTAGCGCCATCTCACTTGCTAGTGACGTTAATGTCAAGTTCCGAAAAGTCATTCTGGAACGCTTTAAGGACCACCAGCTGACACTCCTTCTTGCAACAGATTTGGTGGCACGAGGAATTGATATTGACTCTCTAGAATGTGTCGTCAACTATGAAGTCCCTCGAGATACCGAAACCTACATCCACCGATCTGGACGTACCGGACGCATGGGTAAAGAGGGCTATGTCATCACCTTGGTCAGCCATCCAGAAGAATTGAAAAGTTTGAAAAAATTAACCCCCGTTCGTCCCCTGATTCTTAAGGGAGCACAACTCTATATAGGGGAAGAATAAGAAAATCGTTCGTAGTCTTACGAACGATTTTTTCTTAGTTTTTACTGTAGTACAAGCGATGGCTTTCAACTTGATGATCCAAGAGTTCATCTATAGTCACTAAATTGTAGCCTTGAGACTGCAAATACTCAATCACAACTGGAAGAGCATTGATGGAAGTTTGGTGAATATCATGCATGAGGATGATTGATCCTGGCTTAACCTGCTTTTTAATCTCTGAAAGAATAGCATTGGTATTGTGACTCTTCCAATCCAGGGTATCCACATCCCACATGATGAAGGCCTGGTCAACAGCATATTGAATAGCACTATTGATAGAACCATATGGAGGACGGGTAATCATGGTTTGGACACCAGTCACTTTTTGAATGATTTCCTTGGTATCCATAATCTCTCGCTTCGCTGCATCCAAAGATAGCTTGGTCAATACAGGATGGTTCCATGAATGATTCCCAATCTCATGGCCAGCTTGCCGCACCTGCTTGGCTATTTCTGGATAGGCTGACACATTTTTCCCTAGCATAAAGAAAGTACCTTTAACCCGGTATTTCTTCAGGATTTCTAAGGCCTGAGGGGTCGTCGTTGGATCTGGTCCATCATCAAAGGTCAAGGCAACCATTTTTTCATGGCGTTGCTCTTGGTAGGCTTCATAAGCCGTTAAATCGTCAGGTTGAAGACGGTCTGTATTTATCACGCCATAAAGTTTTGAGAGTGGAACATCAAAGGTTTCCATTCCCTCAATCTCAACAGGTAGACTAATCGATAGTAAACTCTTCTCATAAGAAAAACTCCAGCTTGCCATGTCTGATGCCGCGACAGTTTCTAGCAACTCTTCAATCTGTTGATCATCCATTCGAAGAAAGACCAGTTGCGAACGCAATTCGGTCAAAAGCGTTTCTTTAGCAAAATCTAAGTCTGTAAACAATTGAGAGAATTGAAAGGTATTTCCCTGATCATCTAAGTAGACCAAGGGGAGTTTTTTCAACTCATCCTTGATGAACATCTCTTTTTTCCACTTGTACTGAGTCCGCTTGATTTGATAGGGATGAACTCCCACAAAAGGATCTGGTAGAACTTCTGAGTGGTAGAAAAAGAGTTCACGCGCCTGATGATTATTCTCTTCCTCTTGAGGAACGGAACCGATATCTGCAAGAATCTTCTCTTTGATGATTGCGATGGGTTCACCATTCAGAGTGGGGTAATAGGCTGTTACATAAGTCTGGCCAACGATACCTTTTTGTATCTGACTGTCCCTATTCTTTTCCTCTGTAGCCTCTGCTTTAAGTGCTTTTGAGAATTGCTGGTTGTAATTTTTTATCGCCCTCGCTTCCTGAATTTTTTGATAGCCGATATATATAGCTCCTACTAAAAGGAGATTCAGTAAAACTAATACTAGAATTTTTTTATGTAATTGATTTTTCATACTCTTATTATAGCAAGTTTGTCATCAAAAAACATTAGAAATGCCTAAAAAAATGAATTAAATTAACCAAAAATAGAATAGGTAGTATGAGATAGGTATTTTGATCACATTTTTCTTTAACAGAACAGGTCTTATCATAAAAAGAACAGATTGGGCAATTGCATCCCAACCTGTCTTTCATCTTGTTACTGACTATAAAGAATTCTCACGAATTACTTCGACTTTGTAGCCATCTGGATCCACAATGAAGTAATAGTTCGGAAGGGTACCTGGCAATCCTTTTGGATCCGTTACTTGGTAACCCTTCGCCTTATGCTCAGCATGAAGGGCTTCAAGATCTGGCGCACTCAAGGCTATATGGGCAAAACCATCTCCAATGACATAAGGACCATGATCATAGTTGTAAGTTAATTCCAACTCATAGTCATCTCCTTCTAAGCCAAGGTAGACAATCGTAAATTTGTATTCAGGAAAATCCTTGCGACGCAATTCCTTAAATCCAAACGCATCTGCATAAAAAGCAATTGATTTTTCTAAATTCTCCACTCGTAAACAAGTGTGTAACATTTTTGAAGCCATAAGACACCTCTTTCTTTTTTTACTATTATACACTAGTTAGACAAAAATAGCGATCATTTGAGATGGATGAAAAAAGAGGCTGGGACAAAAGTCCTAGCCTCTCAATTGTCTTTGGATTATCGAGCAAGACGCAGTGGTTGAATGGGCTCTACTACGCTGATTTCATCAGCTTTTACAGCCCTACTCAACTGTGAGGAGGTGGGACGACGAAATCGAATTCTAACGAATTACCGATTTCTGTCCCACTCTCTTACTTGTTCTTCGTTGATTTAGAACTTGATTTCTTTTTACTATCTGACTTGGTTGTTAGTTTTACCTCAAAGATGGTTCCTTTAGGTTTGTTATCTCGAACAGCTATCGTACCATTAAAGGCTTCTACAATTTGTTTGGCTAAAGATAAGCCCAGACCAAATCCACCTTTTTGCCGGGTTCGAGCCTTGTCTACCCGATAAAAACGATCGAAAATACGCTTCTTAGCCTCATCTGGAATTCCTGGACCATTGTCCTCTACTCGAAAATAGAGATAGCGGTCCTTAAATTGGGCTACAAAACGAATCTTTCCATCTTCCTCCGTATACTTAAGTGCATTGTCGAAGAGAATCGTCATCAGCTGCTTCAGAAGGACCTTGTCAGAAACCAAACTTTTATCCACCTGATTCTCATACTCAAAAACTTTATCATTTTCTTCTGCTATAATCTCGTAATTAGCAAAGGTTTGACGAAAGAAACTTGGATTGATCTCACCATATTCTAGTTTGATGCCATCATCTCGGCGAGCCAAGTTTAAGAGATTGGTCGTCAATAAGCGCATATTGCGAACCTCATCCAAAGAGGAGGCAATATTCTCACTGGATTCCATAATCGTCGCCTCTGGTTTTCGGAATAAGGCTTCCAAACGATTTTGCAAAACTGCTAGAGGCGTCCGCAATTCATGAGAAGCATTTTCGACAAAGGCCTTCTGACGATTCATACTTTCTAAAAGGGGCTTAACGCTCATCTTAGCAAGAAAGATACTTGCAAAGAGAGAAATGCCCCAGAAGCAAATCATGACCAAGGCGATTTGGCTCTCATGTTTTTCACTAGTCTGCTCCAACTGACTGATATTGGTCATGATCACGGCATATTTCACCCCATCGATATAATCATCGGGATCAATATCTACCAAATAAGCGCGGTAGCTTTCCTTTTGATTGTAGCGGTTGGTAATTTGAATCTGTTTAATCTTATTTAAGTAACTCTTACTAAAGGTGATGGATTTCAAATCTAAAAAACCATCACCTGTCGTTACATTTTCAAACTTATCATTCAGAAGTATAGCAGTACTATTTGATGTCACAGAAGGTTTTGGGCGATCCTCGTGATCCGGTTCATCATATGATTTTGAATCTTCTTCCCCTTCCCTATCCATATTATTTCCAGCTCGGCTAGCCAAGCTAATGATGGAATAGCGATCCTTACTAATGATTTTTAAATTCTCATCAACCGTCGTATACAAACTTGATCGCATGACCTGAATGATAATCAGGGTCATCGTTGAGAAAATCAAGGTGAAGAGGCCAAAATAGCGGATGAAATAAGAGAAATCATCTGCATTCACGGTTCTTTTAATTTTATTGAGCATCTTTCAGAATGTACCCCACGCTTCGTAATGTTTGGAGATTTTTCGCAAAGTCCGTTCCTTTTAATTTCTTACGAATCTTAGAAACATACACCTCTACAACTGAAATAGTTGTGTCGCTATCAAATCCCCACAAACGGTCAAAGATTTGTGTTTTTGGAAGGATAACATTTTGATTTTGAAGGAAATAAACAAGGAGATCAAATTCTTTCCCTAAGAGCTCTATTTCTTTTCCATCTACAAGCGTTGAATTCGTTGCTAGATTGACAGTCATATTTCCATAAGATAAGGTATTTTCATTGATCTTACCAGAACGTTTCAACAGTGCCTGAATCCGCATTTTCAACTCTTCTAGGTAGAAAGGCTTGGTTAAGTAGTCATCTGCACCAAGTTCAAAGCCATGTCCCTTGTCATCTAGACTTTCTTTGGCTGTCATAATCAAGACTGGCGTTGTAACACCCTTTTCTCTCAATTCTTTGAGAACTTGGAAACCATCTTTTTCAGGAAGCATGAGGTCAAGCAAAATTAAATCGTAGATCCCACTTTCAGCTTCATAAAGACCTTCGTCTCCATCAAAGACTTGCATGACATCTGCAAAATCATCTAAAAAATCAAATACTGAATTAGACAAACCAAGGTCATCTTCGACTAATAAAATCTTAATCATGTTTACTTTCTCCTTCTCATTCTTCCATACAGGTATGATGAGTATTTTCTACTCTATTATACCATGACCAGGCTTCATTCAGTAGCATTCAAATAGTTGTTTCAACTTTTTTCTTAGCTAGCTGTCCCTGACTCATCCTTTGATGAATGTTTTGTATTGCTTGACGATTTTTTCGAAGAGGACTTCTTGGAGGACTTTTTATTGGAGTTCCCATTTTGTTGGTTGCCCTCTTGATCTTGAGGCCCCCATCATTGTGGAGGTTGACCATTCCTATTCCCTTGGCCTGGTCCACCGTTTTGACCATCTTGCGGTGGCATACCGCCTGGTCCTCCACCAAATCCATCTTGTCCTTGGCCCCCTTGTGACCCGCCTCCTTGAGGTGGTTGGCCGTTCATTTGGCCTTGCCCTGGTCCACCATTTTGGCCATTGAAACCTTGAGCATTTGAAGGGCTATTTTGATCCTTGCCCTGGCTATTTTGTCCTTGATGGTTTTGTGCAGGCTGATTACTATTTTGTGTAGCTACCGTAGCTTGTTGGCGTTGGGGAGTCGTATTGGCTGTCGCCAACATTCCCAATCCAAATCCACCAGTCATCCCAACGATCAGTCCTCCTGTTGCTGCGGCAGTCGCCCACCACTTAGGACTTTTCTTAACGACAATCATTTTTTCAGTTCTTTCTTGCTTTTGTTCATTCGAAGCTTGCATTCTTTCAATTCCTTAAATTATTTATTTAAACAAGGCCTTTGTTTAGATAGGGATAGTTTACCGATTCTTCCTTAATCGTGACTAAATTTTTTCTTAAATTTTCCTAAAATGAGTAAGGAGACATTTGTCACAGCTGAAAAGAGGACTTGACAGGCTTGCCTTCTTTTTTGTAGAATAGTTACCATAAAAATAAAGCGAGGTTTACTGTTTTGAAAAAAATAGAATCAATGACATTAATTGCTCTTGGAGCAGCTTTGATTGCTGCCTTATCCCCTTTTGAAATCCCACTTGGACCCATTCCTATCACGCTTCAGACTTTAGCGATTGGATTGATCGCCAGCATCTACCGTCCAAAAGAAGCCACCCTTTCCGTTCTCATTTACCTCCTCTTAGGTGCCATTGGCCTACCCGTCTTTGCAGGTGGCCACGGAGGCATCAGCTCCTTCTACAGTCCCACTGCTGGATTCCTTTTCTTCTTTCCTCTTCGAGCTTTGGTTACTTCCATCCTCGCTGGCCAAAAGGGACAGCCTATTCGTATTTTCCTGGCTAACGCCTTAGGGGAAGTCGTCCTCTTTATTGGCGGAGCCTTAGGTTTTATGCTCATTACCCACCAGAGTTTGGATCTCACCGTAAAACTGGTCGTCCTACCTTTTGTATTACCAGATTTGATTAAGATGACGTTGACAACGATTTTCGCGGTTATTCTCTATCGCAATCTCAAACATCTCCCTTATTTCAAAAAAGAAAAATAAAAAACTCTTAGAGAGGCTTGCAGATCTGCATAGCACTCTCTAGGAGCTTTTTTTCTTATTTTGTTGCTAGAAGGGCTGCTTCAACAGCTGCTTTCTCCCGCTCAATAAGATCGATACGAGCCGCGATTTCTTTGATTCCCATCTTGATATTACGGCTAATCGCCATATCTTCTAATTGAGGTTCAAAGAAGGCCTTGTATTCATTCAATCGTTCATGGGTCTTGAAACAGTTAGCTGGGTAGATGACAAACTTATCAAAACTCATATCACCACCGAGTGCCTTCTTAATCCAGTCCCAGTTCTCACGCGCCCAAGTCCAGGTTCTACCTTGGGTAAAGTCATCATGCAAGAAGTTGTAGTACCAGCTCATAGCCAAGTCCTGAGGTTTCACCACATCCTTATTCTTCCACTCTTTCAATAGAGCTTCCAAGGTTTCCACATCCTTGGTGTAAGAAAGAGCTGCTGCCAATTGGCGTTTAAAGTTTCCATCCACTGTCTTCACATAGGTATCTAGGTATTGCTGGCTAAGCTCCTTGGTTTCCTGATGCTTGATTTGGTTGACCAAGATTTGCAAACGAATGGCAGCTGGAAGTTTTTCCAAATCAGAGGCATGCGCTTCAAAGATAGCGCTCGCTTGTGCTTGTGCAGCTTCGTCATTGGCCTTGATCATGTTAGCAATCATAAGCTGACGAACTTTTTCGTCTTCTTCTGTTTCACCAGGCTTAGCCTCCAGACCCAAGCGTTCAAAGTTGTAACGGTTCAAACGTTTCAGCAACTCATGGAAGGCCGCTTCTGTTTCAGTTCCCTCATCCACAAAGAGACTGATTCCGGCTAAGACGCTCGAAACAGCTGAAACAACCAAGTAGGAACTTTCTTCTGTCAAGTGTTCAATCACTGGCAAGAGGCTTGCATAAGAAATTTGACCGCTTTCCGCTAAGAGACGGCGTTCTTGAACCACTTGCAATTTCGAAGTGCTATCTAAGCTAGCAAGGTCAACAAGAATATCCTCTAACAATTCCCCACGGTAGTCACTGATATAATGAGCCGTATTTTCTGTATTGAAGCGAAGAGCTCCGGTATTAGCTGCTTTCAAGGCACTATAGTTTGGAATTTCTAAGACTTCTGTTTCCAAGGTATCTGGAATACCTGTCCAGTTGCTATTCAATGGAACAACCCACTTACGGCCTTTTTCTTCTCTTTCTCCGATGAAGAACTGCTCTTGACGGATGATCAAGGTGTCGTTCTCTACAGAAGCTGAGACAACAGGGTATCCTGGTTGCTCCAACCAAGAATCCATAAAGGCTGCGACATCACGACCAGAAGCTTGACCCAAGGCCTCCCAAAGATCTTGCCCAATGGTATTTCCATATTGGTGTTTTTCAAAGTAGATCTTCAAACCTTTACGGAAGGCATCATCGCCTAACCAACGGCGAAGCATGTGCATGAGCCGGCTACCCTTGGCGTAAACGATCGCTGGGTCAAAGAGGGTGTTGATCTCGTCTGGGTGTTTCACTTCTACATGGACGGATTGAACGCCATCTGTAGCATCACGTTTCAAGGCAGCAGGTACACCTGTTGTTTGGAAGTCTTCAAAGATATTCCAGCTTGGTTCGATGGCATCCAAGCAGACATATTCCATCATATTGGCGAAGCTTTCATTCAACCAGAGGTCATCCCACCACTTCATGGTCACGAGGTTACCAAACCATTGGTGAGCCAATTCGTGAGCTACGACCAAGGCTACTGTTTGACGGCTTTGGGCTGTCGAGTTCTCATCTACAAGGAGGTAGACTTCACGATAGGTTACCAAGCCCCAGTTTTCCATAGCTCCTGAAGAGAAGTCTGGAAGCGCAATATGAAGGGATTGAGGGATTGGGTAAGCCACTCCATAATAGTCCTCGTAGAATTCGATGGCACGAACGGCAATATCTAATGAGAAGTCTAAGTTTTCTAATGGGTGAGCTTTGGTAGAGTAGACACCGACTAGGGTTCCATTCTTGGTCTTAGCTGTCACACCCTGCAAATCTCCAGCCGCAAAGGCCAAGAGATAAGAAGACATACGAGGAGTCGTATCAAACTTCCAAATACCTGTTTCTTTCCGACTTTCGACATCGATTTCAGGCATATTAGAAAGAACGATTTCTCCTTCTTCTTGGTCAAATTTCACAGCCAAATCAAAGGTCGCTTTGGCTTCTGGTTCATCTACACTTGGGAAGGCTTCACGAGCAAAGTGACTTTCAAATTGAGTAGAGATCACTTCCTTTTTAACACCATCTACTGTGTAATAAGACGGATAAATCCCTGTCATATTATCAGTAATCTTCCCTGTATATGTAAGGGTAAGGTTTACTTTTCCTGTAGTAGGAACTTCGATAAACACAGCTTCCTCCTCATCATTGACTGTAAAGGCACAATCTTGCCCATCTACTTGAGCCGATTCGATGGTCAAATCCTTTTGGTGAAGAGAGAGATGCGAGTCTCTTTTGCTTCTCCGCTAATGGTCACTTTCCCTGAGAAAGTTTTACTAGAGCGGTTCAAATCTAAGAATAGATCGTAGTGCTCAGGTACAAATGTATCAATAAAATGTGCAACTGCTTGCATGAGTAACTCCTTCTTCATTTATTATCATCTTCTATTCTAACATAAATCCTACTAACTGTAAGGTAAGAGGGGGCAAAACCAGATCTATAAAAAGACAAAAAGTCTGAGATCATGACCTCAGACTTTCTTTTCTTATAATTCCACAATTTTTCCAGTTTCGAAGTAGACAACCCACTCACAGATATTTTTAGCGTAATCACCAATACGCTCCAAGTAGTTGATGACTTGGAAGTAATCACGTCCAGTGATAATCAAGTCAGGATTATGCTTGATTTCTTCCGTTGCCAACTCTTGAATACGATCATAGTACTCATTAATCTTTTTCATCACGAGTTGCTACTTCATAGGCCGTTTCAACATCCCCTTTTAAGTAGAGCTCCAAGGTTGCTTCAACAAAGTCTTTGACTTCTCGACCCATTTTGCTAATTTCTTCTTCTACAACCTTACTACGAAGTTCTCCCTTCATACGGATGGTTGCACGAGCGATAGATACCGCATGGTCTCCCATCCGCTCGACGTCAGATACAGCTTTTAAGACTGTCATGACCATCCGAAGGTCCTGAGAAACCGGTTGTTGAAGGGCAATCATCTCAAAGGATTTGCGCTCCAACTTCACTTCATATTCATTAATCTCTGCATCATCTTCAATCACCTGACGTGCCAGATCACGATCATGAGTGACAAAAGCTCGAACCGTGCGGTTGATCTGGGTCAAGACTTCATTTCCCATAGCATAAAACTGGTTATGAAGTTTTTCTAAATCTTCTTCAAATTGTACACGTAACATTTACTTTCCCTTTCTTATCCAAACTTCCCTGATACATAATCTTCTGTTTCCTTACGAGCAGGGTTCAAGAAGATTTTTGAGGTGTCATCATACTCGATGAGGTCCCCATCCAAGAAAAAGGCTGTCTTATCCGAAATCCGACTGGCTTGTTGCATAGACCGGGTCACCAAAAGCATGGTGTAACGATCCTTCAACCCATAAAGCGTTTCTTCAATCTTTCCAGCAGAAATCGGGTCCAAGGCTGAGGTTGGCTCATCCAAGAGGATAATCTTTGGACTGGTTGCTAGGACACGCGCCACACAAACCCGTTGTTGTTGCCCCCCTGAAAGCCCGATTGCTGAATCATGAAGGCGATCCTTGACCTCATCCCAAATAGAAGCGTTTTTCAAAGAGGTTTCGACTGCTTCATCCAAGACTTGCTTGTCCTTGATTCCATTAATCATGAGTCCATAGGTGACATTGTCATAGATAGACATGGGGAAAGGGTTGGGTTGTTGGAAAACCATCCCGATTTCCTTACGGAGCTCCACCGTATCAGTCCGTGGACTATAGATATTGTGACCATTGTAGATGACGGTTCCTGTCGTCGTCACCTCATGGTTCAAATCTCCCATCCGGTTGATGGCTTTGAGCAAGGTAGACTTCCCTGATCCAGACGGTCCGATTAAAGCCGTGATTTCTTTAGGGGTGAAATCCAGTGACACACTATTCAGTGCCTTTTTCTTATTGTAATAAACCGACAAGTCCTTGACTTGCAAAATTGGTTCTGTCATGTTTTCATCCTTATGTTGTTTCTATGTTACCAATTCCTATCCAAAGTGACCAGACACATAATCGTTGGTTGATTGTAGTTTTGCATTTTGGAAAATATTGGCTGTTTTATCATACTCGATCAAATCGCCTAGATAGAAGAATCCTGTATAATCGCTAGCACGAGCAGCCTGTTGCATGCTGTGGGTCACGATAATAATGGTGTAATCCTTCTTCAACTCCAGCATGGTTTCTTCCAACTGGGCTGTTGCGATAGGGTCTAAGGCTGAAGCTGGCTCATCCATGAGCAAAATCTTCGGTTTGACAGAGATAGCTCGAGCGATACAGAGGCGTTGCTGTTGACCACCAGAGAGGGTCAATGCAGACTTGTGCAAATCATCCTTGACCTGATCCCAGAGGGCTGCTTGCTTCAAAGATTTTTCGACGATTTCGTCCAAGACCTTCTTGTCTTTGACACCTGCCCGCTCGTGTGGGAAGGTGATATTGCGGTAGATGGACTTGGCAAATGGGTTTGGACGTTGGAAGACCATCCCGATATGCTTTCTCATTTCATAGACATTAATATCTGGCCGGTTAACATCGATCCCTTCGTACCAGATCTCCCCAGTCACACGCGCAATATCAATGGTATCGTTCATCCGGTTCAAACTTCTAAGATAGGTGGACTTCCCAGATCCAGAAGGACCGATCAAAGCTGTGATTTTATTCTTCTCAAATTGCATATCCACACCTTTGATGGATTCGTTTGATCCATAGTAGACATGCAAGTCTTTGGTCGAAAGGACCACTTTTTCTTCAGGAAAAGTAATGATATGTTTCTCATCCCAATTGTACTTTGACATTTCTTCTCCTTTTATGCTGAGGTTAATTTCTTATGGAGGTAAGTCCCTAGCTTACGGGCTCCAAAGTTGAAAATCAAAATGAAGATCAACAAGACTGCAGCCGATCCAGCGGATACTTCAATCGCATCGGGAATGGTTCCTTCACTATTGACCTTCCAAATGTGGACTGCTAGAGTTTCCGCTTGACGGAAAATGGAGATCGGACTGGTCACACTAAAGAGGTTCCAGTTACTCCAATCCAAGGCTGGGGCAGACTGACCAGCTGTATAAATCAAGGCCGCTGCTTCCCCAAAGATCCGCCCAGAAGCTAATACGACACCCGTAATAATACTTGGCAAGGCTTCTGGTACCACTACGTGAATCACGGTTTCCCAACGAGAGATTCAAGCGCAAGCCCAGCTTCTCTCTGTGTATGGTGGATGTTTTGCAAGCTATCTTCAATGTTTCGCGTCATTTGTGGCAGGTTAAAGACCGTCAAGGCCAAGGCCCCTGAAATAATTGAGAAGCCATATTGAAACTGCACTACAAAGACCAAGTAGCCAAAGAGACCGACTACGACCGATGGGAGAGAAGACAAGATCTCAATACAGGTCCGAACCAAGTTGGTCAATGGGCCCTTCTTGGCATACTCTGACAAGTAGATCCCTGCCCCCAAAGAAAGTGGGAAGGAAATAATCAAGGTAATGACTAAGAGGAAGAAGGAATTATAGAGCTGAATCCCAATCCCTCCACCTGCTTGGTAAGAAGAGGATTTGCTGGTCAAGAAGGTCCAAGACACATGCGGTAACCCTCTAACCAGGATATAGAGAATCAAAGAGGCAAGAATCGTAACTATAATTCCAGCAATAGCATAGAGAGTTCCTGTCGCTATCTTATCTATTTTTTTAGCGTGCATAGTTCTTCTTACCCCTTTCTTTCGTGATCAATTTGATAACACTGTTGAATGCCAAACTCATCAGCAAGAGCACCAAGGCAAGTGACCAGAGAACGTTGTTGTTAACTGTTCCCATAACCGTATTTCCGATTCCCATAGTCAAAATAGAGGTTAAGGTGGAAGCTGGAGTCGTTAAAGATGTTGGAACAACCGCTGAGTTTCCGACTACCATCTGAATAGCCAAGGCTTCACCGAAGGCACGGGCCATTCCAAAGACAACTGCCGTAAAAATACCGGAGCGAGCGGCCTTTAAGGTGACATGCCAGATGGTTTGCCAACGAGTCGCTCCCATAGCCATACTTGCTTCCCGATAGTGACGAGGTACTGCCCGTAAGCTGTCTGTTGTCATAAAGGTCACAGTTGGAAGTATCATGACAAAGAGGACAAAGACCCCTGACAAGATTCCAAACCCTGTCCCACCAAAGATGGAACGAACAAATGGAACCACCACTTGCAAACCAATAAATCCGTAAACAACAGAAGGGATCCCTACCAACAACTCAATGGCTGGTTGTAAGAGACGAGCTCCCTTTGGAGAAACCTCTGTCATAAAGACTGCCGCACCGATGGCAAAAGGCGTCGCCACCAAGGCAGACAAAAGGGTTACAATGAAGGAACCCAAGATCATTGGCAAAGCCCCAAATTCTTTCCCTGACGGATTCCAAGTGGATCCAAAAAGGAAACTAAAGACATTAACCTTGTTGACAAAGAAGGTCGATAATCCCTTTTGGGCTACAAAAATCAAAATCAAAGCTACAACAAAGACAATCAAACTCATACAGCAGAAAGTAATGGTTTTACCAAATTTTTCCAAACGAGAATTATTGGACTTTGCGAGCATTTTTTTTGCTACTTCGTTCATGTTTTACCTAATTCTTCTTATTTCTTCGTAATGTTACCGTCAAGATCACGGCTGACTTTCATATCATTGATTGGGATATAGCCCATCTTACCAACGATTTCCTGCTGGACCTCATCTGTCATCATATAATCCAAGAATTTCTTTGCCAGTTTACTTGGCTCACCCTTGGTATACATGTGTTCATAGGACCAAATTGGCCAGTTATTATTCACTACGTTTCCTTAGTTGGTTCATAGCCATTTAACTTCATGGTTTTGACACTATCATCCACGTAGGTAAAGGCCAGATAAGAAATGGCACCTGGAGTCTGGGAAACAATGTTCTTCACCATTCCGTTGGAATCCTGTTCCTGAGCCTGTTTAGGATCTTTACCGTCCATGATGATGTCATCGAATACAGCACGGCTACCAGATCCTACTGCACGGTTCACAATGGTAATTTCCAAGTCCTCACCACCCAATTGCTTCCAGTTGGTATATTCACCAGTAAAAATCTTACGCAATTGTTCAGTAGTTAAATCGTCTACGGAAATCCCCTTGTTCGCAATGATGGATGTTCCTGCTACTGCTACTTGATGGTCTACCAAGCTAGAAGCATCGATGCCATCTTTTTCCTCTGCAAAAAGGTCACTATTTCCAATGTCGACAGCTCCTGATTGGACCTGAGAAAGACCTGTACCAGATCCACCCCCTTGGACATTGACAATCTTACCGGGATGCTCTTCAATATAACGATCTACCACCCCTTCAACGAGCGGTTGTAGGGCTGTTGATCCAACAGCTGTAATCGCTTCTCCACGGTCAATCCAAGACGCACAGGCAGATAGAGAAGCTGCAAGTGCTACTGTTGCTAGCCCAAGGACTAGCTTTTTGCATTTATTCAATGTAAGTCTCCTTGAATCATAATCAAATATCGTTTAAATCTTATCTCTAAACACTTGTTATCTTCTAGTATTCTAGCAAGAATCACTCTATTTCCACTATAACATAGAAAGACGGCATTTCCTAATAATTTATCTAAATCTCAAACCTTTTAGGAAAGAAATTTTTTTAAGGTCCGTCCAGTCACTTTTTGCAAAACCTAAACCATTTGCCTCCAGCCAGGACCTGATACCAACCATTTGGGTAGTCTTGATCTAGCTGAATAGTCTCTCCAGCCACGTACTTCATAAAGTCTGGATCCGACAAGCTGACCGATTTCTTCACTTGATCTGGTTTCAGAGCTAGGCCCAAAGCAAAGCTAGGTTCAAAGCGATTTTTCTTAAAGGTTCCAAGGTGCAATCCATTGCGAGCAATCTTGACCTTTTTCAAATCAGGAAGTCCAACCGGCAAGAGATAAAGCTGGTCTCCAAAACATTGGTAGAGGCCCTCTAGGTCAATGGCCAGGCAATCCTTGGCAAAAGCTTGCCACAACTTCTTCTGCTCAGCCGTTAGATTGGAACGGCCTTCCTTGATCTTCTTGGCTTCAGGCTCTCCCTGATAAAGGAATTTAGCAACAAATTGCCCTTCCCCTTTGAAACGATGGGGATACATCCGGGCTGTTTCAGGATAGCCGATCCCCTCTACCATGCCATTGATTTTTTCAATCGGTAGCAATTCCAACTCATATTCTTCTAAGAGCCAAGAGACAATCTCTTCATTCTCTTCCGGTGCCCAGGTACAGGTCGAATAAACTAGCTGTCCACCTGGTGCCAGCATCTTGATAGCATCTGTTAAGATTTCTCTCTGGAGACCAGCACATTGGGCTGGATAATCAGGATGCCAATAGTCCATAGCATCTGGCTGCTTCCGGAACATGCCTTCACCAGAACACGGAGCATCCAAAACAATCAAATCAAAATAGGCTGGGAAAACCTTAGCCAAGCGATCGGCTGATTCATTGGTCACCACGACATTACGGGCTCCAAAGCGTTCGACATTCTCGACTAGAATCTTGGAGCGGGCCCTTGTGGATTTCATTGGAAACAAGGAGTCCTTGATTGTCTAAATAAGAGAGCAAGTGGGTCGTCTTGCCACCCGGTGCTGCCGCAAGATCCAAGACCTTCATACCTGGTTTTGGATGAGCTACTTGGGCTACCATTTGGGCAGCCGGTTCTTGCGAATAGACCAGTCCAGTGACATGGGCAATGGATTTCCCTGATACCTTGCCATAGTAACTCCAAGGCATGCCTGGAATAGGTTCATCGCCTCTGATTTGCTCCGCCTTTAATGGATTAGTTCGATAGGCAGATACGGCTGGCTCGTCAAAGGTTTGAAAGAAGGCCTCAGCCTCTTCTCCAAGTAGTTGGGTATACTTTTCTTTAAATCCTTGAGGAAAGGTCATGCGTCTTTTCCTTTCGTCAAAAAAGGTTGAATCTCATCTAGTTTACAAGTTGGGACCATCATGATAGGCTCCAAGGTCTCATAGCTAGGTTCTTTCCCTTCCAAGGTCAAGACTGAGTATCCTAGGCACTCACCCATAATAGCTGCAGCTGCATAGTCCCAAGGCCAGATATAGCTGAAGTAGCCTAAAATACCACCGGATAGAATCTTGGTAAAACTGATACCAGCACTCCCATAGACCCGAATCCCTAAGCATTCTGCCCCCAGATCCGCCATGCCCCAAGCGTTGGACTTGAGCATGCCGACATTGGAGGCCACTAATAAAGTCCCCTAGAGGCCGATTTTGAAAGGGTTTCAGTTCTTTGTCATTGCAAAAGACTCCAAAATCCTTTCCACCAAAAAAGAGATGGTCGCGCATGACATCATAGATCAAACCAAACTGGCCAAGACCCTCTTCAAAATAGGCAACCATAACAGCAAAATCTTCTTTTTGAGTCACAAAATTATTGGTCCCATCAATGGGGTCAATGACCCAGACCTTTCCTGATCGAATAGGGGCACGAAGCTCATCTTCTTCAGCAAAAATTTGATCTTCTGGATAAGCTTCTAAAATCTTGCGGACCAGGGTTGCTTGCACTTCCTGATCCATCTGAGTCACCAAATCCGTCGGATTTGTTTTGACAGTAATCGCTAGCTGGTCATGTAAGTGTTCTCTTAGATAGCTTCCTGCTTCTCTGACAATGGTCTTAGCAAATTCTAATTTATTGATCAATCGAAAACCATCCTTCCCCTTTTTCTTTGGCTACTTTTGTAGCTCGGTAGAGAGAGTAGCCACTGACCTCTTCAAACTCTTTGCCCAAACGTTTTTCTTCGCCAATACTTGGGACAACTTTCTTAAAGGCCTTGTAAGCTTCTAGGTAGGTTCGGGCATTCGCCTTTTGCTCATAAGCTTGTTCTACCTGATTAAAAAAAGAAAGCACCGAAGCAAGCTCTTCAGTGCTCCACGATAAATCGAGTGGGTAACTATAATTCTTATTCATATTTACTGGATCTCCGCTCTTAATGTAGCAGATCTTTAACTCTTCCTTACGATATCCTCGAGGGTAGAAATGCTCGAATTTCATCCTCATTAAAACCGATTTGCATCCGTTTCTTGATCTAGAATAATTGAGCGACGCAAAAGACTAGGATTTTCCTCAATCAGCTTAATCAAAGCAGAAATCGATAAATCCTCTACATCAACATTTAACTTTCTGAAAAATTTTTAGAACGAGTTGAAATAATATCGTCTGTACCATTTTCAGTTAGAGCTAAAATATTACGCAACTCCTCAGTTAGTTAGAGGACTCGTCATAATATTGTGTTCCTTTGAAAAGGAACCTCATGCTTTTTTTCTAGCCAAGCCCTGTGCCTTTCCGACAGGATGTACAACTCGGAGACAAAAAAATAATGTAATCATGATCTTCTCTTCTTTTTTTGGACACACTTAGCTGACTCTATTATACAAAAATTATTCGATGCTTGCATAGTGATTTTTTTAATTTAGACAAAGAAAAATTCTCCCCTAAAGGGAGAATTTCTAACAAATCATGATTTCGTCCATTTACGAGCAATGATCTCATCCTGATGCAGTTGCTCGACTAGGGCTTCTACACTATCAAATTTTGACCATTTCTCGAATCTTGTCTAACCAAAAAAAATCCGAATAGTATGTCCATAAATATCTTTTGAAAAATCAAAGATATTGGCTTCAAAAGCGAAGTTCCGTCCCATCGAAAGGTCGAGTTTTTTTCCCTACAGAAGCCATCCCCGATGACGTTTCCCCAGCACTTCTACTTCTACGACATAAACACCATCTTGAGGAAGATGGGTCCGATCGATCGGAGCTAGATTGGCCGTTGGAAAGCCAATAGTTCGCCCACGCGCATCCCCATGTACGACAATCCCTCGACTGGACAAAGGATATCCTAAGAGATTCGTCGCTTCTTTCACCTGGCCAGATGCAATGGCCTGGCGAATACGGGTCGAGCTGATTTTTTTCCCCTGATCCAGGACAGGTGGTACTCACGATGACTTGACCCTTTCAAAATAGGTTCCCTAAATCACTAGCTCTTTTCTTATCGCTACCAAAGCTATAATCAAAAGCCTGCCACTATGACACGAGCTCGAAGAGCTGTCAGATAACTAGCAACAAATTCTTCTGCTGTATGAGCCGCAAAATCACTGGTAAAATCAATCAGATACAGCTCATCAACTCCAAATTCCTCCATTCGTTTCAATCGCTCCTCTGGATTTTTGGAGATGGAGGAGTAATTCTGGTTGGTAACGGCAAAAAGCCAACTTTTGGGAGATTCTGGAAAGGTCAAGACAGCTACTACAAGTCCTTGCTCATCGGCAATCGTGCGAGCTGTCCGAAAAGAGCTCCTGATGCCCTCGATGAAGACCATCAAAATAGCCCAAGACAAGAACTGTATCTGCTTGAGCTTTGTATTTCTTTTTCACTAGCTTACATAACAAATGTTTCATGAAATTTATTGTAACACACTTTCTGTCAGAAAAACCTTGCGAGGTTTGTAGAGTTATCCCGTTTTTCTAAAATAGCCACCAATCTTCCATGGTAAAAAGCAGCCAACTCTCTGGCTTCACTCTCAACTGGAATAAAGCGTCCCACTTGGACTTCGCCGACCTCTTCTGCTGTCAGCTCTACTTTTTCCAGATCCCCGGTTCCAATTTCAAGTGGATGAAGGAAGCTCAAATCTCCTTGTGCTACTTTTTCAGCCACTTCTTCCAAGGTCAGGGCATCTTCTAGTGACAAACCAGCGGCACTGGTTCTGGTCAGATGAGACATATGGGCTGCATAACTCAGTTTTTGACCAAGGTCCACAGATAAGGTCCGGATATACGTCCCTTTGCTACATTTGACCCGGAAGCGAAAACGGGCTAGTCCTTCCTCGTAGCCAATCTCACTGGTACGCGTAAAGTCATAAATAGTTACCTGTCGGACAGGCCGTTCCACTTCTTCTCCTGCCCGCGCATATTCATAGAGCTTACGTCCATTGACCTTGACTGCTGAGTACATAGGCGGTACCTGCTCAATTTCTCCCACCATCTGGGCAATCATGCGATCGACCTCTGTTGCATCTAAAGGTGCTTCCACTGGGGTCCTCTCGACGATTTCCCCACTGGCATCCTCCGTTGTGGTAGAAAATCCCAGAGTGATTTCTCCTTCATAGACCTTGCCTTCATCTTGCATGAATTCGACCATCCGGGTCGCCTTGCCAACTGCAATCGGAAGCACTCCCACCACATCAGGATCCAACGTTCCCCCATGGCCAATCTTCTTGGTACCTAGGATTTTTCGCAGTTTAAAGACCACATCATGCGAAGTCATGCCCGCTTCTTTTTTTACATTAATAATTCCGTCCATCTGAATTTGCTCTTTCTAACTCATGTGTGACCATGACGGTCACCGACCCTTTATTATACCATGAAAAGAGACTCCTTGTCCCTGATTCCCCCATTTCCTGATGAGCTTCTACAAAATCCCGTAGCAGATTTCAGACTTTTTAAAATGGGTTTGATACAATAGAAAACGAAAGAAGGTGTAACATATGTTAATGTATGATGTTATTGTTATTGGATTTGGTAAAGCTGGTAAAACACTCGCAGCGAAATTATCAAGCCAAGGGAAAAAAGTCGCTCTAATTGAAAAGAGCAAGTCTATGTATGGTGGTACTTGTATCAATATCGCTTGTATCCCAACCAAGACCTTGATTGTTGCAGGAGAAAAAGGCTTGGATTTTGAGCAAGCCATGAATGAGAAAAGAATGCGGTCACCACTCGTCTCAACGGCAAGAACTACGCAACTATTGCTGGAACTGGTGTAGACATTATCGATGCAACAGCTCGTTTCGTTTCCAACAAGGTCATCGAAATTCAAGCCGGTGAGGAAAAGGAAGAATTGACAGCAGAAACCATTATTATCAATACTGGTGCAGTGCCAACTATCCTTCCAATCCCGGGACTAGCTGAAAGTAAATTTGCAGTGGATTCAACCGGTATTCAACGTTTGGAAAATCTACCTAAAACGCCTGGGTGTCCTTGGCGGTGGACCAATCGGATTGGAATTTGCCCATCTCTACAATACCTTGGGTAGCCAAGTAACAGTACTGGACGCTTCTGAAGCATTCTTGCCACGGATCGAGCCAAGCATTGCAGCTCTTGCAAAAGGCTACCTTGAAGAAGATGGCATTCAATTCTTGCAAGGCGTTCATACCCAAGAAATCAAAGATGGTGAAGCTAGCTTAACCCTTGTAACGGATAAAGGAGATTTCGAGTTTCGATATCCTCCTCTACGCAACAGGACGTAAGCCAAATACAGCTGGTCTTGGTCTTGAGAACACAGACATCCAAGTCACTGATCGTGGAGCGATTCAAGTCAACCGTCATTTGGAAACCAGCGTCCCTGGTGTCTTTGCAGTTGGGGATGTCAATGGTGGTCCTCAGTTCACCTATATGTCCCTCGATGACTTCCGCATTGTCTTCAACTACCTCACAGGCGATGGTAGCTACAATCTCGAAACACGCGGAAACTATGCGACAACACTCTTCATTGCTCCTCCATTGGCCCAAGTCGGCTTGACTGAGCAAGAAGCACGCGACAAAGGACTTCCAGTTGCTGTCAAAGAATTGCCAGTTGCTGCCATGCCACGTGGACATGTCAATGCAGACCTTCGAGGTGCTTTCAAAGCCGTGGTCAATCCAGAAACCAAAGAAATTCTTGGGAGCGACTCTCTTTGGAGAAGCTGCAGGCGAACTCATCAACCTGATCACCATGGCCATGGACAACAAGATTCCCTTATACTTACATCGCAAAACAAATCTTTACCCACCCAACCATGGCAGAAAACCTAAACGATCTCTTTGCGATTTAACTAGCATAAAAACGCTGGAAAAATTTTTCCAGCGTTTTTTTAATGTAAAAATCCACAAACAACCTCTTGAAATGACTTATTTTCTTCATACAGAGCATGACCTGAATGCTTAAGAATAAGGAGCTGACAACCCGAAATCCCTTTTGCCAGTTCCTTGGATCCCTTCACACCGATCACATCATCTTCAAGCGCACCAAGGACCAGGGTCGGACATTGAATTTCTTTTAAGACCCCAAGGCTATCGTGAGTGAGGCAAGACTGAGACTGAATGGAAATTCGTTTCTCATCTTTGATTCGCCCCAATCGACCCATGATATTATAAAGCAACCGCCACTTTTGATAGCTCTTTTGCGTGTAGGAGTGCTGTGCAATATCCAGCATGAGATGCTTAAAATTTCCAGATTGACTGAGTTTTTTTGCCAATGCTCAATTCGTTCTCTAGCAAGTTGACTAGGCTTCGCTGTTGTCACAGCTAGGATGAGCCTTTGAACCCTTTCTGGAAAATCTACAGCTAGCCATTGAGCAATCATTCCACCTTGTGAAATCCCCATAACATAGGCGGCATCTAGGTTTAGTGTCTCCATTGCTTCTGCTACATCTGCTGCCATATCCCGTGTCGTATAGCCCTGCCTCAACTCATTGATTCGAGAAAAAACATATATTTTATAGCGCTTAGCAAGTAGACGATAAGAGAGGGAAAAGAGATGGGCCTTTCCTTTAACCGTCTGTAGTCCATCCCCCAAGCCTGGTATGATTATTAAAGGCCGCTTGCCTGTACCAAATGTCACATAGTCCATGGTTTTCCCATTCATGGACAAGGTAGCGTTCTTAGCTGAGTACAAAAACTATTCCCCCTTCAAAGCATCAAACTTAGCCTTCATGGTCGGATTCTTCCGAGTCAATTTTTTAACAGAAACATCATCCAACTTATTGTTTGCAAGGCGAAGTTGGTTTTCTGATGTGGTCAAGAATTTCTTGACTTCTTCCATCCTTTTGATGGCCTTGTCGATTTCGTCAATAGCCTTACCGAAGTTGATAGATGCTGAATTGTAGTTTTTAGCAAAGGCAACCTTGAAGGCGTCTAGGTCTTCTTCAAAGTGGGTGATGTCAATATTTTGCTCACGGATAAGTGCTAGTTCTTGCTTATATTTTAGAGAGTTAAGAGCCGCATTACGTAAGAGCCCAATCAACTGGATAAAGAACTGAGGACGAACGACGTACATCTTCTCATACTCGTGGCTAACATCGACAATCCCTGTGTTGAAGTAGTCATTATCTGCTTCAAGCATACTTACCAAAACAGCATACTCACAGTTCTTTTCTCGACGATCCTTGTCCAACTCCTTGTAAAAATCGGCATTCTTATGCTTCTTTCTCAGTCCCGTCAGCTTCATTTTTCATCTCAAACATGATGGAAATGAATTCTAGCCCATTTTCATCAAAGTCACGGAAGATAAAGTCCCCTTTAGACCCACGAGCAGAAACCTTGTTGTCCTTTTCGAAATAGGCATTTGGGAAAGGCAAAGCTACGAACCTTGTTAAACTCACTCTCCGCATACTGCTCCAGACTTTCCCCAATGGCCTTGGTTGATTGTTGGGCCTTGAAGTTCTTGTAGAACTCAACCTGCTCATTGGCCGCCTTAAGCTGGGCCTCATAGTTTGTTTCACCGAAGCAAGAGAAAGCTCGTTTTCTTTTTCTTGTAGAAGGAGCTGATTTTTGACCTGGTCTCTTTCTTTCTCTAGATTAGATAGTGTCTTTTGCAGTTGGTTTTCATGCTCCAAGCGTAAGGTCGCCAACTGATTCTCAAGTTGTTGAACTTCTTTTTCTTTCTCTAGCAGACTTTGGCTAGCCGTTTGCTCTACTTCCTTTTTCGCCAATTCTTTTTCGGTATCAAACTGTTGAATCTGGTTTTGTAACTGAGCAATTTCTTGGTCCTTTTTGGCTAATTTCTCTTGTTGCTCATTAAGGGCTTTTTGCTCAGCTAAAGCCAACTCTTGCTGAATCCGCTCGTGGATTTCCTTGTCAAACTCCGCTGTCCGTACTTGGGACAAGAGTTCGCTGTATTGACTTTCGTTGACTGTAAAGACTTCCCCACAGTTGGGGCACTTGATTTCGTTCATAGCCTGCCTCTTTCTCTATTCTTAATATATTATATCATGCCACCAATAAAATCAAAACCAGCAAACGACCCTTGCTCCTACTATTTCCCTAGTTTATGACAGTGAATAAAGTAAATGAGAGGATTTGAGAAAACAGAACGATGACCATTAAAACTTCCCGGCGTGAGAAAAGAGGCTGGGACAAAAGTCCTAGCCTCTCAATTGTCTTTGGATTATCGAGCAAGACGCAGTGGTTGAGTGGGCTCTACTACGCTGATTTTATCAGCTTTTACAGCCCTACTCAACTGTGCGGAGGTGGGACGACGAAATCGAATTCTAACGAATTACCGATTTCTGTCCCACTCTCTCGGTAGATTTGAGACGGAGGGCTCAAATCTAAGGTATGAAATCCTAAAGGGAGTCACTACCGTCCGTCCTCACCTTAGGGAAGTTTTATAAAAGGCAAAACCAGCAAGCTAGGCTTACTGGTTTCAGTTTATTTCTTCTCAATCGGAGCGACACTGGCCAAGAGCTTCTTAAGACCCACTTCTGGGAAGTTAATCTTAAGCTCTTGGGTATTGCCACTACCAGAGACTTCAAGCACAGTTCCTTCTCCCCACTTCTTGTGAAGGGCAATGTCGCCAATAGACCAAGCGACGCTCTCTTTGGCACTAGAACGGTTGCTATTGCCAAAGGGGAGGCTTGATGATGTGAGGGTACTTGGAGCTGCTTGTCTCTTGCGCTCTTGAAGGGCTTGTGACAGACTCATGCCTTTTCCAAAGGTCGTTCCGCCACCATTGCTATAAGAAGCCTTAAAGCTAGTGTTGGCCGGACGCGCTAATCCTTGGTAGGTTAACAAATCTGAGCTAATTTCATTGATAAAGCGCGTCGGACGGTTGTAGCTGGTCCGTCCAAAGAGCAAACGAGAATTGGCATTGGTCAAGAAGAGAACTTTCTCTGCCCGCGTGATCCCCACATAAGCCAAACGACGTTCTTCTTCCAACTCATCCGGATCCTCTGCCGCTCGACTAAGAGGAAAGACGTTTTCTTCCATCCCAATCAAGAAGACCACTGGGAATTCCAAACCTTTGGCCGCGTGAAGGGTCATCAAGGTCACTTCTGAGGTCTCTTGCGCTCCATCGTCTGTATCGGCAATCAAGGCTAAGTCGTTCAAGAAACGACTCAAGGTGTCCACACCTGATTCGTCTTCAACAGAATCGCCATTTTCATCAAAATTCTTGGTAACAGATAGGAACTCTTGGATATTCTCGATGCGGGCCTGACTTTCCAGATTTCCCTGATTGGTTAGGGCCGTCATATAGCCTGTCTTGTCAAGGACTTCTTCGACCAACTCTGTAATGGTCATCTGGTCCAATTTTTCTCTCAAATCAAGAATGAGATTGGCAAAGTCCCAGATGGCTTGGGCTGCTTTTCCTTTAATGCCAGAGAGCATGATATTGGCTGAAGCATCCAGAAGTGAGGTCCCTTGCATTTGGGCAAAATCACGAATTTTATCCACCGTACCCGGACCAATTCCCCGCTTGGGTTCATTGATAATCCGCTCAAAACTGATATTGTCACTGAGATTAGCAATCAAGTTTAGATAAGCAATAACATCTCGAATTTCCTTCCGGCTGTAGAACTTGGTGCCCCCTACCATGGTATAGGGAATATTGGACTTGAGCAGTGCTTCTTCAATGGTCCGTGACTGGGCATTGGTCCGGTAGAGAACCGCAAAATCACGATGCTTATAGCCAGCTTCGCGACTGAGCTCTTCAATGGTTTTGGCAACAAAGACCGCTTCATCCTGCTCATCATTGGCCCGGTAATAAACAATCTCTTCACCGTCAGCATTTTGGGTCCAAAGATTCTTCGGACGGCGGTTCCGATTATTTTTGATCACATCGTTAGCTGCTTGTAGGATGGTTTTAGTGGAGCGATAATTTTCCTCTAACAAGACGACCTTGGCATCGGGATAATCCTTTTCAAAGTCAAGAATATTTTGCATGTCTGCTCCCCGCCAGCCATAAATAGACTGGTCAGCATCCCCAACAACACAGATATTTTTAAAGCGAGAAGCCAAGAGTTTGACCAATTGGTATTGGGCATGGTTGGTATCTTGGTACTCATCTACATGGATGTATTGGAACTTCTGCTGGTAATAGGTCAGCACATCAGGATGCTGGTCAAAGAGACGCAAGGTCAACATGATCAAATCATCAAAGTCCACCGCTTCTGACTGACGGAGTTCCTTTTGGTAAGCCTCATAGCACTTGGCGACGATCTGGGTGTACATATCCCCCGCTTGGGCGGCATAAGCCACTTCATCAATCAGGTCATTCTTGGCATTGGAAATGGTCCCCAAAATGGTTCGTTCATTCCATTTCTTAGGATCCAAATTCAAAGACTTCAAGATCCGCTTCATCAAGGTCCGTTGCTCACCTGGATCGACAATGGTAAAGTTACGATTGTAACCAATGTGATCCGCATCTCGACGAAGGATACGCACACACATGGAGTGGAAGGTGGCGATCAAAGCAATCTTGAGTCGCCGGATTTAGCTGATAAGCCCGCTCTTTCATCTCGCGAGCGACTTTATTGGTAAAGGTAATGGCCAAAATATTCCAAGGATTGACCATTTTTTCATCAATCAAGTAAGCAATCCGATGGGTCAAGACACGTGTCTTACCAGAACCAGCCCCCGCCATGATCAAGAGGGGACCTTCTGTCGTTTGGACCGCCTCTGCTTGGCGGTCATTCATACCATTCAATAAAGGATTCATCTCATACTCCTCGTTCATTCAATCGTTCTATTATACCACAATTTGCCTCTTTCTCCTTGAGAAAATGGTCGGCTTCATTTGAATTTTAAGCGTAAAAAGTCTATAATGAATCTTTAAGAAGATACGTTTTTCTTTATCAAAGGAAAACGAGGAAACGAATGAAATAAAAAATGAAAAGTAAGGAGGGACTCGTGGAAAAGTCACAAAGTAATTTAAAACTAGCCGAACGTGGAGCCCTAATTAGTATTGTGGCCTACCTGCTCCTATCCGCTGCTAAGTTAGCAACAGGACACCTCCTTCACTCCTCTAGTTTGGTTGCTGATGGTTTTAATAACCTTATCAGATATTATCAGCAATGTCGCCCTTCTCATTGGCATTCGCATGGCCCGCCAGCCAGCTGACCGCGACCACCGATTTGGTCATTGGAAGATTGAAGATCTAGCTAGCCTGGTAACTTCCATCATCATGTTTTATGTGGGCTTTGATGTCCTACGAGATACGGTTCAAAAAATCCTCAGCAGGGAAACAACTGTTATTGATCCTTTAGGGGCCATTGTCGGAGTTGGGTCAGCCCTTGTCATGTTTGCGGTCTATCTTCATAACCGCACTTTAGCCAAGAAAGCCCAATCCAAGGCCCTCAATGCTGCTGCTAAAGATAACCTGTCTGACGTGGTCACTTCTTTAGGAACCTCTGTTGCGATTGGAGCTAGTGCTCTTAACTATCCGATTGTGGACCAATTGAGTGGCCATCGTTATCACCTTCTTTATCCTAAAAACAGCCTACGATATTTTCATTGAATCCTCCTTCAGCCTCTCAGATGGATTTGATGAAAGTCTTCTTGATAAATACAAGGCTGCCATTCTAGAATTGCCCAAAGTCAGCCGAGTCAAATCCCAACGGGGACGGACCTACGGAAGCAATATCTATCTAGATGTCGTCATCGAAATGAATCCAGACCTTTCTGTTTATGAGAGTCATGCCATTACCGAAGAGGTCGAGCGCCTTCTCAAGGAAAAATTTGGAGTCTTTGACATCGATGTCCATGTGGAGCCAAGTTCTATCCCAGAAGATGAGATTTTGGACAATGTCCTTCTCAAATTAAAAACCTACGAAGAACGCTTGCAGGCTCAGCAAGAATATTCAACCCTCCTAGCAGACAACTTCACCCTCATTAATGAATTCGGTCAAGAAAGCCACAAAGAGGATCTCGTTCGTTTGCAAGAAGAGCATCAGATTCCTTTTAAGAATTTCGAGATCGAATCCATCAGTCAAAAGACCAAATTGATTCGCTATGAGTTAAATAACCAGATCCATACCAGTCTCTGGCGTCGCCATGAACACTGGCAAAAGGTCTTTCACCAAATCACTAGTAAACAGGAAAAATAGATTCCTCTCCCTCAATCTAACCAGAACAAAAAGCTACTGCAATTCCTTTCTGCAGTAGCTTTTTGTAAGAAAAAATAGTCCTTCCGGACTATTCTTCTTCTTTAATAAAACCAAATTTATTTAGAGGGTACAATCTGAAATCGACAACACCCTCAATCTGATCTGCTTGAATATAACCAAATTCACGACTGTCTTTGGTATTGTTGCGATCATCATTTAGGACTAAGTAACTATTACTAGGTACTTTTCCAGCCTTGGTTCCCTTGAGTTCTCTAGAGAAAAAATCATTTGTAAAATAATCGCCACTTGGGGCAGCCAAATGTTTGGTCTTCATCTTGTCCAAATACGGCTCTGCTGTAGCTACACCATTCAGATAAAAGACATCATCCACATAGCTGACCTCATCGCTCTCTATCGCAATGACACGTCCAAGATATTGTTTCTCTTTTACATGATAGAGGACCAAGTCCGTTCGATCAATTTTCCCCTTTTTAGTCGCTACTACTAAATCATCTTTCTTAACGGAGGCATTGGCCATTTGATCAGATACCCACAATGGTTGAAACACAAAGACGCGCAAGGTAATCAGTACCAAGCCCAATATTCCAATGATGATAATATTCCGAATCAAATCCCTTTTTGACATTCCTATCCCCCCTTTCAGCTCATTCCATTATACCATTTTATTAGACAATAAAAAAGACCCACATTCCCAAATTGTCAGAAACTTGCTCTAAAAAGAAAAACCTTGTCTCCAAGCTTTAAACTTAGAAAACAAGGTTTGTTCATTGGTTAGATTAACGTACTGTACGGATACGCATTGTGTTTGTACGAACAGCTTCACCAAGTGGCACACCTGCAACGATAACGATATCGTCACCAGATTCTACAAGACCTGCTTCAACTGCTTTACGTTCAGCGATTTCGAACATATCATCAGTTGATGATGGAGCATCTGTCAACATTGGGATAACACCCCAGTTCAACATCAATCCACGCTCTGTCAATTCGTCGAATGTCAATGCCAAGATATCAGCATTTGGACGGTATTTAGAAATCAAACGAGCTGTGTGACCAGTCTTAGTAAGGGTCACAACCAATTTGATATTCATTGAGTTAGTAGCGTCTTTAACAGCTGAAGCCATAACTTCTGTCTTAGAGTTACGTTCGAAAGTATCTGAGTTCAAACGTCCGTATTCGTTAAGAAGAGTTTGTGCGTTCTTGTCAATTGTAGCCATTGTTGTTACTGACTCAAGTGGGTATTTACCATTTGCTGACTCACCTGAAAGCATAGTTGCGTCAGTTCCGTCGATAACAGCGTTAAATACGTCTGATACTTCTGAACGAGTTGCACGTGGTTTTTCAGTCATTGTTTCAAGCATGTTTGTTGCTGTGATAACAACTTTACCCGCTGCGTTCACTTTAGTGATGATCATTTTTTGGTAAACTGGAACCATTTCGAATGGTACTTCGATACCCATGTCACCACGAGCGATCATGATTCCATCAGCAGCTTCAATGATTTCATCCAAGTTATCGATACCTTGTTGGTTTTCGATCTTGGCGAACAATTGAACATGACCGTTACCAGTTTCTTCACAGATGGCACGAACTTCGTTCACGTCTTTTGCAGTACGTACGAATGAGATCGCGATGAAGTTGATACCTTGTTCCAAACCAAAACGGATATCATCGTTATCGCGTTCAGCAAGAGCTGGGAAAGGAATTTTCGTATTAGGGATGTTCACACCTTTTTGTTTAGCGATCACACCGTCATTTTCAACTTCACAAACGAATTCACGAGTTGCGTCGTCTTTTTCTACAACACGAAGACCCAATTTACCATCGTCAACCAATACTTGGCGACCAACTTCAACGTCATCGTAGATATCAAGGGCACCTGCAACGTTCAAAGCAATCACTTCACGAGTTGATTTGATTCCTTGTTTAGTTGCAACACGGATTTTTTCACCAGTTTTGTATGAATACTCCTTAGCTTCACCTTCGAACAATTCAGTACGGATTTCTGGTCCTTTAGTATCAAGAAGGAAACCAACTTTTTTACCTGCAAGTTTTTCTGCAAGTTTAACAGTTGCCATACGTTCACCTTGTTCTTGGTGGTCACCGTGTGAGAAGTTGAAACGGAAAGTGTTAGCTCCTGCTTCAATCAATTTAGCGATGTTTTGTGCTGAAGCTTCAACGTCAAGTTTTTCACCCCAATATCCGTCATCACCAAATTTTTTACCACCACGGATTTCTACCGCAGGACCTAAGGTTGCAACGATTTTTACACGTTTGTTCATGATTTCTATGACTCCTTTTAAAATACACTGTCTTTTTAGACAAATTTTAACAAATAACTATTAAATAGAAGATAAGCTACGATTCAACTCTGCAAGGTTCAAGTCAGCCTTGTGAGGGTTGTTCACTTTGATTTTACCGTCTTCAGTCAAGCTAAAGAGAGCACCTTCTTCTGCACTACCAAGAATTGGGTTTTCCACCATTTGTTCATTGCGGATACCAACAGCTACACCACCGATACCAGCTTTCAACAACTTAACAGCATGTGCACCCAAACGTGAAGCAAGAACACGGTCACGCGCAGTAGGTGAACCACCACGTTGGATATGTCCAAGTTCAGTTACACGAAGATCGCTTGTATCTCCAGCATCTTTCAAAGCTTTACCAAATTCAGCAGCAGACATTACACCTTCAGCAAGGACGATGATGTTGTGTGTACGACCTTTTTCGTAGCCCTTCTTGATGCTTTCAACGACATCCTCGATAGCAAAGTCTTCTTCTGGAATGATAATTTCATCCGCACCAGAAGCAATCCCAGACCAAAGGGCGATATCCCCGGCATGACGTCCCATTACCTCGATAACGAAAGTACGATGGTGACTAGATGATGTATCGCGGATCTTATCAATCGCGTCCATAACAGTTGTAACAGCTGTATCAAATCCGATTGTAAAATCTGTACCAACGATATCATTATCAATTGTCCCAGGAAGTCCTACAGCTGGGAAGCCATGTTCTGTCAAACGCATCGCACCGTGGTATGATCCATCACCACCGATAACGACGACACCTTCGATTCCATGTTTCTTCAACTGCTCGATCCCTTTTAATTGACCTTCGCGTTCAGCAAATTCAGGATAGCGAGCTGAATGAAGCATCGTTCCACCACGAGAAATAATATCTCCAACTGATGAAGCATCCAATTGATGGATATCACCAGCAACCATACCAGCGTATCCATTATAGATACCAAATACTTCCATTCCTTCAGAAATTGCTTGGCGAACAACTGCACGGATAGCGGCATTCATTCCAGGGGCATCTCCACCACTGGTTAAAACAGCAATACGTTTCATTTCGTTATCTGCTCCTTTTTTCTTTAACATTCTATTAATTATAACACAAAGAAACGCAAAATTCTCCTATTTTCCATAGATTTTACCGATAAATCGTTTTCATAGCAATGCTTGCCAACTCATTTTCTAGTTGCTCGTTTTTTTGGACAGATAATCCTTTTAATTGAATGGTTTTTTTCTCATCCTCATAGCGAATGACGACGGGGTAAGGTCCCGGAAATTCCTTCAAGATATCCAGCACCTTACGATCATCCTCATGATCGAGTAATTGGATCCAAAAACGTTCGTTCGTCGCTTCTTGAACTTCTGCCAAAACCATTTGAAGGCGTCCATCACGTGCCTGTATCCTTCCTTTAAGGTAATAGAAGCCCTTTTCTTTGATTGTCTTACCATATTGACGATAAGTCTCTGGAAAGAGGGTGACATCCAATTTCTTACGTAAATCAGACACCTGTAGGAAGGCCATGTTTTCTCCATTTTTAGTTCGGATAGTCCGAATAGACTGGACTTCAACTAAGACGGTAGCTTGTTCTCCTTCACTAAGAGAATAGATGGGACGAATAGATTCTGAACTAGTAGCCGCAATTTCTACTAAAGGATGAGGGCTAAGACCAACACCAATGATAGCCTGCTCCATCTCATATTTTTCAGCCTTGCTGAAATCTTTGGCCTCTATCCAAGAATAGTTTGTTTCTCCAAAGAGACTCCCTAACTCATCCGCAAAGACAAATAGATTCGGTAAATTCTGGAGAACTTTTTTTCTATTTTTTTCAAAGCCATCAAACAGGCCTAACTCTACCAAAGGAGTCAGGAGAGGCAGTTTGTGATACTGCATCGGCAATCGTAAAATAAAATCCTCAATGCTCACAAAGGGGCGGTTTTCAATAATCCAATAAGCTAGGTCCTTTGGAAGACCCTTAATATTTTTCATTCCCAGGTAAATCTTTTGGTCTTGAAACTTGTCCTTATACGGAATCGTATTGATGGATAAAGGTGCCAATTGAAAATCGAATTGAAGAGCATCTGTTAGGTAGTCACTACTAGAATAATTGAGCATGACATCAAAAAAGACATCTGGATAGTGGGCCTTGAAATAAGCTAACTGGAAGGCCAAGGCTGAGTAGGCATAGGCGTGTGATCGGTTAAAACCATAACCTGCAAATTTTTCCATGATAGCAAAGACCTGCTTAGCTTTTACTTCACTATGTCCCAACTGAATAGCTCCTTGCACAAAATCATCTTCCATCCGGTGCATTTCAGCTGCATTCTTTTTCCCCATGGCCCGTCGAAGAATATCGGCTTTCCCAAGACTAAAACCTGCAAAGGTCTGAGCTACCTGCATAACCTGCTCCTGGTAGAGCATAATGCCATAAGTAGGCGTCAAAATCTTTTCCAGGCTCGGGTCAATCATATCGATCCTTTCTTTCCCATGCTTGCGTTTGACAAAATTATCAATATAGTCACTAGCCCCTGGTCGATTTAAGGACGTCGTCGCAACGATCTCTTCAAAACAATTGGGTTGAACTCGTCTAAGCAAACGAATCGCTCCTGACTGCTCAAATTGGAAAATCCCTTTTGTATCCCCCGCTGCGAACAAGGCTAAGGTTTCTGGATCTTCTAAGGGAATCGCTTCAATTTGGATATCTTCTTGATACTTTTCCCAGACTCCCTCCTTCATCCGTTGAGCAAAGGTTAGATTTCGAAGCCCCAAAAAGTCCATTTTAAGCAGGCCATTGGCCTCTACACCGTGTGCATCATATTGGGTCAAGTTCATATCCTCTCCCATTTTAAGAGGAATCTGATTGGTCAGATCGTCATCACTCATGACCACACCCGCTGCGTGAATGGAAGTTTGGCGCGGTTGACCTTCGATTTTCTTTGCGATTTCAAATCCTTTACGGTATTCTGGTCGACTTTGGATGGCTTGTCGGAAGGATAGATTTTTCTCGTAGGCAGTGGTGAGGGTGTCCCGGAAGCCGATTCGTTTGGTCAAATTAGTTAACTCATATTCTGGTGTCCCAAAGCGCTTAAAAACGTCTCGAATGGCCTGCTTAGCTCCAAAAGTTGAAAAAGTAACAATTTGGGCCGCATGTGGACTACCGTAGCGGTCTCTCACATAACGAATGAATTCTGGTCGATAGACATCTGGAATATCAATATCGATATCGGGCATTGTGTAGCGTTCTAAGTTCAAAAAACGCTCAAAGAGGAGCTGGTTTTTAACAGGATCAATTCCTGTGATGTTTAGCACGTAAGCTACCAGACTCCCAACTGCCGAACCACGCCCCATTCCCATATAGTAGCCTTGGCTACGACCAAAGCGCAACAAATCCCAGACAATCAAAAAGTAATCATCAAATCCCATTTGATGGATCACCGACAATTCATTAGCTAAGCGTTCTTGATAGGCATCTTGGTCCAGGTCCTTTTCCTTCAAACCGGCTTGCGCCAACTCCCTTAACTCATCTACAGCTGGACGTTCCGGATTAAAGCGAGGAAGCTTCAATTCTGTGTCAATATCGTAATGCACATCTGCAAGGACCTCTTCCAAATGCTTGATACTACCTGGATAATTGTGGTCAAAGGCTTCTTTTAACTTTTCTGGTGAGAGGAAGACCATCGTTGGATCAACTGCTCCTATCTCTCTCAAGCTACTATTTTCTCGGATAGCATGGAGCATCTGTAAACTTTCCAAATCCTCTGTCGAGAAATAGCGCACCGTATGAAGAGGGAAAACAGGACGAGGCAAATCCTTCGTCGGGGTATCTGGGAAGACAGCAATCTCATACTCTACTCCCAAGTCTAGAAATTCAATCCCCTCAAAATAAGGAACTAGAATGGCTAGATCTGCCAACAAATGCTGGAAAGCCTCCCAATCACTGGTCCCCATCATCTTCAAGGTTGAAATCTTCATTAAATTTTTATAACCTTGTGTCCCCAAAGCGATTAGTCGGATGGATAAGGGGCCTTCCGAAAGCTGAACTTCCAGATCTAGACCCAAAACAGCACCCATTCCAGCCTTTTTGCATTCTTCTAAAAATTCATAAGCACCATATAGATTATCTACATCCATGAGACCAATCTGTTGGTAACCCATTTCTTTTGCGCGCTGAATATAGTCTCGAATAGAAACTAAACTGTCCATAAAGGTATAAACCGATTTTGTGTCCAGCTGTGTAATCACCCTGATCTCCTTCTTATCCGTTCTTTCCTTCTATTATACAGGAATTCAGGTAAAGAAGAAAATAATATTCTTTCTCCTTTTTTTATAAATTGAAGCTCGAACCTTTCCTACTTTTTTTAAAAATGGAAAACAGGAAATTCCTTTAAGGAATTGACCAATTGAATCATTCATGATATAGTTGAAAAAAACGAATTGTAAGTTTATGAAAATTTGAAAAAAATTACTTTATTTTTTTCATCTTCTCCCTTTATCCAGAAGTGAAAAACTGCTTCAATTCGATAAACGGTTTTTTATTTTAAAATTACTATTAGTTCATTTGGAGGAATACCTATGTCAATTCAGTCATCTCAAAAGGAGAAGGATAGTAAGTCAGATAATGGAATGGTCCGAGGACTGCAAAACCGACATGTCCAACTAATCGCTATCGCTGGAACGATTGGAACTGGCCTCTTCCTTGGTGCTGGTCGATCTCTCAATCTGACGGGCCCATCTATCATCCTTGTTTACCTCCTGACCGGAGTGTTCATGTATCTCATGATGCGTGCTATTGGGGAGATGCTCTACATGGACCCTGACCAACACACCTTTATCAACTTTATTTCTAACTATTTAGGAAAAGGTTGGGGCTATTTCTCCGGTTGGTCTTATTGGCTCTCTCTCATCTTTTTAGGGATGGCAGAAATTACCGCTGTCTCTGATTTTATTCAATTCTGGTTTCCAAATTGGCCCGCCTGGCAAATCCAAATCATCTTTCTTATTCTCCTGAGTTCTGTTAACTTAATTGCCGTCAAGGTTTTTGGAGAAGTAGAATTCTGGTTTGGCATGATTAAGATAATTACCATTCTTGCCTTAATTGCTACATCTATTTTTATGCTAGTCACCCATTTTGAAACTCCTGTTGGACATGCCAGTCTCTCCAATATAACAACCGGCTTTCAGCTCTTTCCTAAAGGATGGGTCAGTTTTGTTATGACCTTCCAGATGGTCTTTTTTGCCTATCAGGCTATTGAATTTGTTGGAGTAACGACTTCTGAAACAGCAAACCCTCGCACCGTTCTACCAAAGGCCATCAAGGAAATTCCGATCCGAATTGTCGTTTTTTACGTTGGAGCCTTATTGGCACTGATGGCCATTGTTCCTTGGCAACAACTTCCTGAAAACAAATCACCCTTTGTTATGGTATTTAATATGGCGGGGATTAAATGGGCGGCTGCCTTCATCAATTTCGTAGTCTTAACTGCTGCAGCGTCCTCACTAAATTCAACCCTCTATTCAACTGGACGCCATCTCTATCAACTCGCTAAAGAAACCCCTAATAACAGAGTCATGAAAGCCCTCCATTTGGATCGTTTGTCTCGCCTTGGAATCCCTAGCCGAGCGATCATTTTCTCTGCGATTATTGTAGCAATTTCGGCCTTAATCAATGTCCTTCCGAGTGTGTCAGATGCCTTCTCACTCATTACCGCTTCTTCATCAGGTGTCTACATTGCCATTTATATCTTGACCATGCTAGCTCATTTGAAATACCGCAAGTCCAAAGACTTTCTTCCAGAAGGTTTTGTCATGCCTGCCTACAAAATTCTCAATCCTGTTACCATCCTCTTCTTTCTCTTTGTCTTCGTCTGTCTCTTCCTACAAAAATCAACTGTTATTGGTGCGATTGGAGCAAGCATTTGGATTCTTCTCTTTGGAATCTATAGTAACTGGAAACATAAAAACTAAAAGAACTCCCCGTTAGAAATACCTTCCATCGGGGAGTTTTCCAATTTTCAGACATAAAAAAAACAAGTTATCTCACTTGTTTCCTTTAATTACGGAAGACATGGGATTCGAACCCACGCACGCTTTTACACGCCTACCGCGTTTCCAACACGGCCTCTTAAGCCTCTTGAGTAATCTTCCAAACTAGTATCCATTATACGGAAAAGAAGGACCCCTGTCAACTAAAAAATAGGTAGAACCCAATCCAACACAATAAGTAAAAAACCGGAAGAGGCTATCCTTAATAAAAAAACACCGATTACTCGCTGTTTCTAATAGATATATGGAGCCGGTGGGAGTCGAACCCACGTCCAAACACCTGCTAACATATTTGTCTACAACCATAGGTTATGTATTATTTTAACAGTCCCTCGACACATAACTCAAGCCTAGGAACTGCGAGTCTATCAATCTCTTATCAAGCTGCTAGACAAAGCTTGATCGTATCTCGCTAATCATAAGACCTGTCATCAGACGCGAGCAATCCGAATCGGGTCACGCCTGCTGGTTTTTAGGCAGCTAGAGCGTAAGAAGTGTTATTTTTTGCAGTTATATTTAACTGAGCGTTTACGTCGCCACACGAGTCGCAAAATATGCCTCATAATGCCTGTCGAATCCGTAACGACCCCAAAATGATATATTTCAGTTTACCATTTTTTACGTAAAATGGCAAAAGAAAAAGAGGAAGTGCTTCCTCTTTCACTTTTATTGCAAGTTCAATTTATATTTGGTGACATAGCGGATTGTGAAGTACATCGGTATAATCTTCACAATTTCATAAATATAAGCTGGAATGAAATTAACAATATCCAAGTCGTCTAAAGTACTAGAGGTTAACAGTTTCAAAATAGACAGGGAATCAAGGTTCACAACAGGTAGTAGTTGTCCAATCAAACTCAGTCCAACCCAAAGGACAAAACCAATCACAATAGCCATCACAATTCGACTGTTGCTAAAGAGATGTCCAAGGGCAATCGCACAGTAAAGGAGCAAAATACCGGAAAGGGTGGTTAATAAATAATAGACTATAAATTGAATGATAAAAGAAGCTCCAAGATAGTCCATCATGGATCCTAAAATTTCAAACACATTCGTACCCTGGGATGTCCCAATAATGGCACTAACAATTGAAGAGGATAGGATAACAGTAAGAAAGCAGAACAGCGTCCAAATAAAAGCTGTAAAAATCTTAGCTAATAAGATGGAATGGGAGCCAACTGGGAGAGTCCATGTCAGATAGCCCTCTCGACCAAAAATATTATTATAAAAAAACGACGGATGATAATAAAAAAGTTGGTTAAGTTTAGAGCCACCATTCCAGCAAAGAAAATTCCAGTCATTACCAACTGGATAATTATTTTGGTGTTATTGGAGATAAAAGATGCTCCCGTAACCACATTTGATCCGATAACTCCCATGAAGATGGATAGTACCAAGCAACCCCCAGCTACAATCAAATACCATTTTGAAGTTGCTTTTAATTCATATTTCATTAATTTTCCAAACATAAAAGACTCCTAATACATTCTAAATTGTTCACGGAAGATGGCATCAATCGATTTACCATATTGGTTTCGAAGTACTGTTGTATTTTCATGCAACATGATCCGTCCTTGATTGATGAAGAGTGCCTCATCTAACACTTGTTCAACGTCCGCAATCAAGTGGGTTGAAATGAGAACAGATGAATTTGGTCGACGATTTTGGATAATAGTTCTCAGGATGTAATCCCGTGCAGCCGGATCCACACCACCAATTGGTTCGTCAAGAATATAGAGATCTGCCTCACGACTCATGACTAAGATTAACTGAACTTTTTCCTTATTCCCTTTCGACAACTGTCTTAAGCGTTGCTCTGGACGCAATTGTAAGTCCGTAAGTAATTTGTGGGCACGCGCTACATTGAAGTCTGAATAGAAGTCTTGGAAGAAGCGAATCGCCTCGGATATTTTCATATTCTCATCCAAGTAGGTTGTATCAGGTAGGTAAAGAAATCACCTTCTTTGTTTCAATAGAAGGCCTTTGTCCATGAATATAGACATTCCCACTAGTTGGTTGCAACAAACCGTTTATTAATTTAATAATGGTCGTTTTCCCACTTCCGTTTGGACCAAGCAAACCAATAATACGACCAGGTTGGATATTCACGCTTACATCATATAAGGCCGTATGTTTACCATACAGTTTTTGAACATGATCTAAATAGACCAAAGGATACTGTGTCATATAATTCTCCTTAAATTGATTATTACTATATTATAACGTTCCTACAAATTGATTGCAACATTTTATAAAGAAACGTTACAGAATTGTAAGGTTATTTCATCTTCAAAATAAAGGTCATACAAAAAGGAGGCCCTACCTCCTTGTCTTTTTCTATTTAATCCCTAAGGCAATTCTAGCATAACGGCTCATCTTTTCAACCGTCCAAGCTGGGTACCAAACCAATTTCACATCAACCTTGGTGACTTCATCCATTCCAGTTAAGGCGTCATAAATTTGATCGGTCAACAAGTCTGCCAAAGGACAACCCATAGTCGTTAAGGTCATATCAATCTCTGTTGCACCAGTTTCACCATCGAAACGAATCTCGTAAACCAGGCCAAGATTGACAATATCAATTCCTAATTCTGGGTCAATGACTTGTTCCAGATTTTCAAGAATACGGTTTTTAATTTGTTCGATTTCTTCTGTCGTATAACTCATTCTTCACTCCTTCTTCACTTAGCTCAAGCTGATGAAGAATTTTTTTGTTTGGGACCAGTCTCTACATTCAACTAGTCCTTCATAAGATTTTCCTAACCGGCCTCGCTTTTAAATTTCTTAGTTTGGGTTGGACCAGGGTCGCTTTTGCATGTCTAGGCGACCGTTAAAAAGGTCCACAGGATCTAGACCACTCTCTTGTTTTTGGGTGGCCGTTAAAAAGAGCCACAGGATCTAGACCACTTTCTTGTTTTTGGGTGGCCGTTAAAAAGATCCACAGGATCTTTTTAATCCTCAATAAAATCTCGTAATGGTTTGCTTCTGCTTGGGTGGCGGAGTTTGCGGAGGGCTTTGGCTTCAATTTGACGGATCCGTTCACGGGTCACGTTAAAGACTTTTCCTACATCTTCCAAGGTCCGCATTTTCCCATCATCTAAACCGAAACGAAGACGCAAGACGTTTTCTTCCCGGTCGGTAAGGGTATCGAGGACTTCATCCAATTGTTCGCGTAGAACCACACGAGTGGTATAGTCTACTGGATTTTCAATCACTTCATCTTCGATGAAATCTCCCAAATGGCTATCGTCTTCTTCCCCGATTGGAGTTTCCAAAGAAACAGGCTCTTGGGCAATCTTCAAGATTTCACGCACCTTATCTGGCGTCATATCCATGCGTTCAGCAATTTGTTCCGGTGTTGGATCTTGTCCCAATTCTTGCAAGAGATTGCGTTGCTCACGAACCAACTTGTTAATAGTTTCCACCATGTGAACAGGGATCCGAATGGTACGGGCTTGGTCTGCAATGGCACGAGTGATAGCCTGACGGATCCACCAAGTGGCATAGGTAGAGAATTTAAAACCTTTGGTATAGTCAAACTTATCAACGGCTTTCATCAAGCCCATATTTCCTTCTTGGATCAAATCCAAGAATTGCATCCCACGACCAACATAGCGCTTCGCAATGGAAACAACCAAACGAAGGTTAGCTTCTGCAAGACGTTGCTTGGCTTCCAAGTCTCCTTGTTCCACCAAGATGGCCAATTCTTGCTCTTCTTCATTGGTCAAGAGAGGAACAACCCCAATTTCTTTGAGGTACATCCGTACAGGGTCGTTCACTTTAGCAGAATTGCTTCCAAGCAATTCCTCATCCGTCAACTCTGGTTCTTCCTCTTCGTTGTTCAAGACACGCGCACTTGGGTTTCCTTCCTTGTCCGTAATTGAGATACCTGCATCTTGGATTCGTTGCAATAAATCTTCAATTCCATCAGCATCCAAGGTAAAAGGAATGACCAATTGATCATTGATCTCATCGTCTGTTGCAGTACCACTTTTCTTATGACTACGAATAAACTCTGCAATTTGGACATCTAAAGTTGTGATATCTTTTTGTTCTTTCGCCATTCCTACTCCATTCTTCTTTTTTGAGCGATTAAGCGCTCGAGTTCCAATAAAGCCTGATCTGCATCTCCACTGTGAGAGGCTTCTCTGACTTTCTTTCCAATTTGTTGACTTTCTTTACGGAGAAGCTCACGATTTCTCGTCTCTTCTACTTCTTCTAACTCATGCTCAGCAATTTCATCCGGTAAGTCCTCTTCTAACATCCGATACCAAGCTCGCTGAACCTCCTCAGTTTGCTCTGACAAATCTTGAGAAGTTACTTCGCCATTTTGACATAGAAGTTGATACAAGACCTGCAAGGCAGGCGTATCAAAGGAAAAATCTGTCCGCAAGCGATAATCGTTCAAGATATAAGGGAAGTGACTCATGCGATGAAGCAAATGATTTTCAGCCCTTATTAATTGTGGCAATTGTCTTTGAAGGTTCCCTGAATGAAAGACGGGAGAGGGATTATTTTCCTGCTCCTGTCCCTGCTTTTGTCGCTGTTGACGCATCTGCAACCGACTAGCATTAACTATCTGCTCCACCTGTAAATAATCAAAATCTGATAATAAATCAGATAATTTGTAAATATAGGTATTTTGCGCCGTAACAGACGGGGTCTGAGCAATTAGAGGAGCCATCTTTTCAACAAATTCGATCTGCGCCTGCAAATTTTCAATATTGTCTGGCTTCCAATAATCCATGAGAAACTCAATCCGGCTGATCCGAGTTTTTTCCAAGAGGTCAGCTAGGGCTTGAGGCGAATTCTTTTGCAGGTACTCATCTGGATCCATCTGATCTGGGATTTGTACGATCTCTACCGTCTGTTTCTAGGATATCCAGGGCTTTTGCGGTGGCCAATCGTCCAGCCTTGTCTCCATCATAGGTCAGAATCACCTTCTTCGTAAAGCGACTTAAGTGCTTCACATGTTCTCGAGTTAAGGCTGTCCCCATTGAGGCTACCGCATTTTCGATACCTGCTCGATAAGCTGCAATGACATCCATGAAGCCTTCCATCAAATAGAGTTCGTGGGTCTTCTTCGCTACCTGCTTGGCTTTGTCCAAATGATAGAGTTCATAGCTCTTATTAAATAAGATGGTACTACGACTGTTCTTGTATTTCCCTTGAGGACCTGTCCCCTCCTCTTGCTCTCGCCATAAACGACCCGAAAAAGCAATGACTTGTCCCGAATCATCAGTCAAGGGGAACATAATTCGATCTTGAAAAGCATCATAAATAGTCCCTAAATCACTGATATGAAAAAGTCCAGAATCTGTTAAAATATTCTCTGCAAATTTACCAGATACACTCTTATACAGATAATTCCCTTCACCTGGAGCAAGCCCAATTTGAAAATGGCGAAGTACCTCATCATCTAGTCCTCGGTCAAACAAGTATTGCCGAGCTTCTTCTCCCATTTTTGTCGTCATCAAAATGGCATGATAAAACTTAGCCGCCTCCTCATGAATATCATAGAAGGGTTGCTTGGCATCGATGACCTGACTCTTCGCACCCACTTGAGGAAGGCTTTGAACAGCAATACCTGCTTGGTCGGCTATGATTTGGACTGCTTCCATAAAGGAGACACCTCTATAGTCTTCAATAAACTTGAATACATCGCCTGAGCGACCACAACCAAAACAATGATAAAACTGTTTGTCTTCAACGACATTAAAGGATGGTGTTTTTTCTCCATGAAAAGGACATAGGCCAAGAAAATTTCGTCCGGCCTTTGTTAGCTGAACCACTTCTCCGATTACATCTACAATGTTTACACTGTTTTTAATGTCAGAAATCAGTTGTTTGTCAACCATAAACAGTGCCTCCATTTTACCATAGAATATCATTTACTATTTTTATACTAATTTTAGTCAATTGTAAATCATTCGAAAGGATTTTTCATCCTCTTTTTCCTAATCCATTTTTTTCTAGTTTTACTATTCTTTCACAATTAACGAACTTTTTTTAAAAATAATATGAGCATAATCATTGAACTCGACAAACTTTTTGGTTATACTATGGTCTGTAAAGAATTATTATGAAAGGACATATATAGGATATGTTGAAAGATTTGAAAAACTTCCTCCTTCGTGGGAACGTCGTAGACCTTGCTGTTGCTGTGATTATCGGGTCGCCTTTTGGAGCAATCGTAACATCTCTTGTTAACGATATCATCACACCACTTATTTTGAACCCAGCTTTGAAAGCTGCTGGTGTTGATAAAATCGCAGAATTGTCATGGAACGGTGTTGCATATGGTAGCTTCTTGAGCGCTGTTATCAACTTCGTAGTCATTGGTACTGTTCTTTTCTTCATTGTTAAGGCTGCTGAAAAAGCACAAAACCTTGGTAAAAAAGAAGAAGTTGCTGAGGAAGAAACTCCTGCTCCAACTCAAGAAGAGTTGCTTGCTGAAATCCGCGACTTGCTTGCAAACAAATAATCAGATAAAAAGACCCGATCTTCAAAAAAGAAGATCGGCTTTTTTTGTCTTCGCTTGAACAAGAGAAACAAAAAACAGACCGGAGTCTGCTTTTGTATTCAATTAGAATTTTTTACGTTTACGAGCTGCTTCTGATTTACGTTTACGTTTTACAGAAGGTTTTTCATAGAATTCACGTTTGCGTGTTTCTTGAAGAGTACCAGCTTTAGTAACCGCACGTTTGAAACGACGAAGAGCATCGTCAAGAGATTCATTCTTACGTACTACTGTTTTTGACATGTTTTTCACTCCCTTCAAGCCTAAAATCCTACTAATTTTATCACAGATGAGGAGTCTTGTCAAGATATTTTCACAGTTTTTTCTTACTAACAAAATATAAAAGACCATCTTTAAAAGCACTTGTAGATGATCATAAATCTATTATATATAGTTAATGATACAGCCTTACGATTTAGTCTTAATAAAATGCTTAACCAAGCAGATAACTGGAATCACTGTCACAAACATGTACAATAGACGGAATTAAACCAATTCTTCTCCCCTCAACATTTCGTTCACAGTCCCAAGGATGTAAAGATCTAGACCGAAATCCAAGTTTAGACAAATCCTGTATATTAGTAGAGGAACATTACCGTAAGAAAACTATCTGAACAAGTAATTTCTGGGCCTTTACTACTTGATAATTATATTCCTTCCTCATTTTTGGTACTACATACAAGAAAAAACTTTTCGCAGATTTCTACGAAAAGTTTGTTATATTATTTATAAAGGAAGCTAAAGAGGGCAATGGCAACGATTGCAGCCAAGATTGGTGCTACAACAGGTACCCAAGCGTACCACCATTTTGAATCTCCCTTGTTTTCACCCAATACAGATTTTGGAAGGAAGGCGTGAACCAAACGAGGACCAAGGTCACGTGCAGGGTTCAAACCAGGACCAGTAGGACCTCCAAGAGAAGTTACCAAAGCCATAACCAAGAATCCGAGCGCTAGGTGAGCAATTCCCAAGCCAGGAGCATGCGCTTGTGATAGAGCTAATTTTGCTGCTGTTGAAGTACCGTCAAACATTGCACCTTGTTCAGTTGCAGCTTTTTGGGCTAGACTAGCAACCTCTGCACCAAAGAAATTTTTCGTTAATCCAAGTGCAGCAAAGAAAAGGACGAATGATCCAGCAAACTCGTTGATGAAACCATTGATACTAGCTGCCTTACGTGATTCAGGAGTTCCTTTATCCAAACTAGAAATGGTTGAAAAAGTTCCCAAAATGTTGTTTGGATTTTCAGTCTGAAGGTAGTATGGACGGTGAGTCGCAACGACAACCAATTGTCCAAACATCGCTCCAAGAACTTGAGCAACGATGTAGTACAAAACATTTTCCCATGGGAAAAGTCCGCTAACTGCAAGTCCAAGAGTAAAGGCAGGGTTGATATGGTTTCCTGAGACATTTCCAAACATCAAGGCTGGAATCATTACACCCATTCCGTATCCGATTGCAATCACAAGCCATCCACTTTGATGACCCTTAGTACCCTTTAATTCTACGTTTGCAACGGCACCATTTCCTAAAATAATCAATAAAGCTGTTCCAAGAAATTCGGTAGCAACTTTAACCCAAAAATCAAATTGCATTTTTGTATAATCTCCTTATAAATAAAAAAAATAATAATAATTTATTCTATCAGAATATTTAACACTTGTAAATAAAGTGAACATTATTTTTTTATAAATTATTCCCAGGATTTATCCCACTCTATCAGTGTAACCTTCTTACTTTCTATTTATGTCCGAATTATGTTACAATATGTCTAGTTACACATCACAAAGGAGTTCTCATGTCTGAAATTTATGACATTACCATTATTGGAGGTGGGCCTGTAGGGCTCTTCGCCGCCTTCTATGGCCATATGCGTCAAGTAAAAGTCAAATTGATTGATTCCCTTCCCCAACTAGGTGGCCAACCCGCTATTCTCTACCCTGAAAAACGAATCCTGGATGTTCCTGGTTTTACCAACCTAACAGGGGAAGAATTGTCCCAACGGTTGATCGATCAATTAGAAACATTCGAGACCGACATTTGTTTGAATGAAACTGTTTTAGCTATCGATAAAAATGAGGACCATTTCCTTATAGAGACCACAAAAGCTCAGCATTATAGTCGTGCTGTTATCATTGCGATGGGAGGTGGCGCTTTTAAACCACGGCCATTAGAGGTGGATGGGGCTGAAGAATTTGAAAACGTCCACTACCATGTTTCAAATATCCAACAATATGCTGGTAAACAAGTTGCCATTCTTGGTGGGGGAGATTCTGCTGTTGACTGGGCCCTTGCCTTTGAGAAAATAGCGCCAACGACTCTAGTCCATCGTCGCGAGAATTTCCGAGCTCTCGAACACAGCGTTGAAGAATTGAAGGATTCTTCTGTCTCTATTAAAACCCCTTATATTCCTAGCCGTTTAATTGGAGAAAATGGCCGTGCTAGCCACCTGGAAATTACCAAGGTTAAATCAGATGAAATCCATTTACTCCCTATTGATGAACTCTTTGTCAACTACGGTTTTAAATCATCTGTTGGAAAATTGAAAGAATGGGGCTTAGACCTCCAACGCCATAAGATTCTCGTGAACCGCAAACAAGAAACCAGTCGCGAAGGAATCTACGCATGTGGCGACTGTTGCTTCTACGAAGGAAAAATCGACTTAATTGCTACCGGTCTGGGTGAAGCTCCTACTGCGGTAAACAATGCCATTAATTACATCTATCCGGATAAGAAAGTTCAACCAGTCCATTCGACTAGTTTGTAAGAAAAAACCTTTGAATCAAATGATTCAAAGGTTTTTTTCTTATAGTTCATCTAGCTCGTCAGCTATCTTATTGATTTTTCGCAAGCGATGATTGACGCCACTTTTGGTTAAGGGAGTCTTCAAGACATCCGCAATTTGCTGGATGGAATAGTCAGGATTCTGGATTCGAACATAGGCAACTTCCTGAAGCTCTACAGGAAGACCTCCCAAACCAATAGTATCCATAATTTTGACGATATTGTTAATGGTCTTCATACTAGCCGTTACTGTACGAGCAATATTGGCCATCTCAGCATTATTGGCTCGGTTGAGGTCATTTCGCGCCTCTCGCATCACCTTGACGGACTCAAATTCCTCTAAGGCATGATTAGCTTCCACCAAGATCAGAAAATCTATAATATCCTCCGCCCGCTGCAAATAAGTAATTGCCCCTTTTTTGCGTTCGATGGTCTTGGCATCCAACAAAAAGTGTTGCATCAGGCTGGCCAAGTCCTGGGCATGGTCAGAATAAACCGAACTAATCTCTAATTGATAGCGACCAGACTCGGGATCCTTGATGGTCCCACTAGCCAAGAAAGCCCCTCGCAGGTAGGCTCGACTCGCTTCGTCTTCTTCTAAGATTCTCGGATCAATCCCTGTCTCAATTCCAAAGAAGGAATCCGCTAAGTGTAAGTCAGCCAGCATCTCTTCCACTTTTTCATCAATAGAAACAGTATAGACTCGGTTCTTCTTCAAGTTTGTTTTTTGATGGTGACGAATATCGGATTTGACCTGATAAAACTCTAAAATCAATTCATAGATATGTCGGGCAATCTTAGCGTTTTCTGTCGTAAGAGATAAACTCAAGCCCCCCATACTTAATCCCAAACTGCCTGACATCTTAATCAGAGCAGATAACTCACTTTTTTCGAAGCGATGTAGGGTCAAAAGCTCCTCTTTTACTTTAATGGTGAAACTCATTTGACCACCTGTACAATTTGCATCAACTCATCTACCACGGCTTCTCCATCATGGAAGGCTCCACCATTTTCCAGACGAAGGAAATTAGAGGAAATGACTCGCGGTACTTGAGATGAGAGACCTGCAAATCATGTTCTACTTGGACTAGGTATTCGTCGAATCGATTGGAATTCATATATTCCTGAGGAACTTTCTCAATATTCACCAAAACAGTATCAATAAAGGGCTTCTTCAAGTGTTTATGAAGGACGGATACATGGTCACTATCCGTAAAGTGCTCTGTCTCACCACGCTGGGTCATGATATTGCAAACATAGGCGACATCTGCTTCGGTTTCAACTAAAGCCTGACCAATTTCTTCAATCACCAAATTTGGAAGAATAGAAGTAAAGAGGGAACCTGGACCTAAAACAACCAAATTACTTTCTAAAATAGCATCTACTACTTTTCGACTCGCTCTTGGAGTCTCATCATTATAGGTATTGGTGACATAGACATAATCAATCATACCCTCATGATGAGCAATCTCACTTTCCCCAGCTACTTCCGTACCATCTGTAAAAACTGCATGAAGTGTAAGGGGAGTGTCACTAGAAGGATAGATTTTCCCTGTTGTATGAAAGAACTTGGTCAATAATTGCATGGCATTATAGGTCGAACCTTGCATTTCCGAAATCCCTGCAATAATCAAATTCCCTAGAGGGTGCCCAGCTAGTGGTCCATCGTCTTCTGCAAAACGATATTGAAAGACTTTTTCATAAAAGCGAGGCATGTCTGACATTGCTACTAGCACATTTCGCAAGTCGCCCGGTGGTGTCAATTGATGAATATTTTTCCGAAGTTCTCCAGAACTACCACCATCATCCGCTACTGTTACAATGGCTGTAATTTCAACATCTTTTTTTCGAAGGCTGTCCAAAATAACGGAAATCCCTGTACCGCCTCCGATGACGGTCATCTTTGGTTTTCTCATGAGCGATTCACCGTTTCTTTCCGTCGGTCTTTGTCGCGATGACTCATATTCACCGTCCAATCTTTCGCTAGATCCCTTCCAAGACGAGCTGCAAAGGCTACTGAACGGTGTTGACCACCTGTACAGCCCAATGCAATCGTCAAAACAGATTTCCCTTCTCGCTTGTATGCAGGCAAGATAGGAGCAATCAAATCGTAGAGATGGTGATAAAACTCCTCTGATTCTTGATGGTCCATGACATAGTTAAAGACATCATCATCCAAGCCTGTTTGATTTCGTAACTCTGGTTTGTAATAAGGATTCGGTAGGAAACGAACATCAAAGACCAAGTCCGCATCTAAAGGCAAACCATACTTAAAGCCAAAGGACATGACTTCAATCCGAAACTCAGGCTGGCTATCTTGTCTAGAGAACTGTTCAGCAATCACTTTTCGAAGATTACGAGGAGTTAATTCCGTCGTATCAATGACATTTTGGCTCATGTTTTTTAGCGGAGCCAAAAGTTCCCGTTCCAACGTAATCCCATCCAAGACACGCCCATCAGCTGCGAGTGGGTGACTCCGACGAGTCTCTTTGTAGCGCGCGACCAATTCACTATCGGTCGCATCCAAAAAGAGAATTTTAAAATCAATTCCTTCGTGGTTCTCTAATTCGTCCAAAATGGAGCGAATTTCTGCGAAGAAAGATCGGCTCCGCATATCCACAACAAGAGCCAACTTATTATTGTCCATCGACAGTTGAATCAGCTCAATAAATTTTGGCAAGAGAGCTGGTGGCATATTGTCGATGGTGAAATACCCCATATCTTCAAAGGATTGAATGGCTACGGTCTTTCCCGCACCACTCATTCCTGTCACAATGACCAGTTGAATGGTCTTTTCTGTGTCTGTCATCCTAATCACCTTTTCCTTACAAAAAAGGAGGAGACCATCATCTTTCCAGTTGGTCAGTCGATGGCTCTCACTCCAGCATTCTTATTTCCCGAATGCATTCCTCTATTCAGACTATACTTCTGCAATGACTTCAATTTCAACTTTGACGTCGCGTGGCAAGCGAGCCACTTCTACTGCAGAACGTGCTGGAAATTCACTTGAAAATGCTGTTTTGTATACCTCGTTAAAAGGTACAAAATCATTCATATCACTTAAGAAACAGGTTGTTTTAACCACGTGATCAAAGTCCGTTCCAGCTTCCTCAAGGATAGCAGCAATATTCTTCAACACCTGCTGGGTTTGTTCTTGGATGGTTTCTCCAACAATTTCACCTGTTTCTGGTGAAAGCGGAACTTGCCCACTTGCAAATAAAAGATTGCCCACAATTTTTTTCCTTGAACATAAGGTCCAATTGCTGCCGGTGCTTTGTCTGTGTGAATTGTTTTTGCCATTTTCTTCTCCTGATTCCTAATTTTCACTGGATGCTGCTAATTTTTCCCGTTCTAAGCGTAACTTACGTTTGGGATTCAGCTTATTAAAGAGTTCTTCCAATTTTTCTGCATTCCAAACGTCTGCAGCAGAGACAAAATTTCCGTCTTTATCACGAAAGGATATAGGTTTATCTCCCATCTTCTTCTCCTCTTTAGCTCTAACTAGTCAACAAATTCAAATTCGAATTTACCGATACGTACGATATCTCCATCTTTGGCTCCACGCGCACGAAGGGCTTCATCGACACCCATTCCGCGCAATTGACGCGCAAATTTCATGACAGACTCATCGCGATCAAAATTGGTCATATTGAAGAGCTTCTCTAGCTTATCACCGGACAAAATCCAAGAAGCATCATCATCACGATTAATCTCGAAGGCTGGTTGTTCCTCATCAAAGCCGTAATAAACTTCTTGATCTTCCATATCTTCGTCCGTGTAGAGCAAGAATTCTGGTGTTTTGTCTAATAAGTCTGCTGTTGCTTCTAACAAGTTGTCCAAACCTTGATGCGCTAAACTAGAGATTGGGAAGATTTGTGGCAGTTCATCAAACTCGTCGTAGTTGGCCGCCAATTTTTTCTTGAACTCTTTCAAATTTTCCTGGCTCTCCGGCATATCCATCTTATTTGCCACGATAATCTGAGGACGTTCCATCAAACGAAGATTATAAGTTTCGAGTTCTTTATTGATTTGAACATAATCTTCATAAGGATCGCGTCCTTCACTGGCTGACATATCGATGACATGCAATATGACACGGGTGCGCTCGATGTGACGAAGGAACTGGGTGCCTAGTCCCACTCCTTGGCTAGCCCCTTCAATCAATCCAGGAAGGTCAGCGACTGCAAAGGATTCACCTGATGGTGTCCGAACCATCCCTAAATTTGGAACGATGGTTGTAAAATGATAGGCTCCGATTTTTGGTTTGGCAGATGTAATCACACTGAGAAGGGTCGATTTCCCTACAGACGGGAATCCAACCAAACCAACGTCTGCTAAGACCTTGAGTTCTAATTCGAGTTCACGTTCCTGACCTGGTTCCCCATTTTCTGAAATCTCGGGAGCTGGATTTTTAGGAGTTGCAAAACGGATATTTCCTCGTCCTCCGCGACCGCCATGGGCCACAATGTACTCTTGGCCATTTTCAACCAAGTCCGTTATGACTTTTCCTGTCTCTGCATCTCGCACGGTAGTTCCTTGGGGTACTCGAACATAGAGGTCTTCTGCTCCTCGTCCGTGCATCCCTTTAGTCATACCTTTTTCACCAGATTGAGCCTTAAAATGGCGGTTATAGCGGAAGTCCATCAGGGTCCGTAGACCCTCATCGACTATGAAGATAACATTACCTCCGCGTCCGCCATCGCCTCCCCAAGGTCCGCCATTGGGAACATACTTTTCACGACGGAAGGCGACCATGCCATCTCCACCATTCCCAGCCTTGACCTTGATTTTGGCTGTATCTAAAAACATACTCATAATTTAACGTTTTCCTTTTATTAGCAAGTGCTACTTGGAATCCTCTTAGTAGGATAGTGCACCAAATGCTGCAGCAAAAATTGCTCCAACAGTTACAATTAACATAATCACGATGACCACCATGGTCAACTTTTCAAATAAAGTTTTTTTGCGTTTTCCATTATCTCCAAAAGCCACGTTTTTTACCTCTATTACAAAAAATTCATTTGCCTTATTTTACCATGAATGACGGCTTTTTTCAAACATGGTCTTCTTTTGTTGCTTCGAAAGATAGCTTGCAAAATTGATAATTACACAAGCACCTTCTCCAATTCAATCCTATTTAGTTTCCGTCATTATAGGGGATTTTGTTCAAAAAAAGACTGGACACTTATCCAGCCTTAATAGAAGATTCATGTTTAGGATTGTTTCTTAGAACGGAATATAACGAGTCCTAAGGCACATCCAAGTAGACCCATCCCATAGATAAGCGGAGTCATCTTTTCACCGGTACTTGGAAGAATTTTTTTCTTAACAGGTTTTGCTACTGCTTCTTCTTTTACAGAAGATGCTGATGAGCTTGATGAAGAGCTTGATCTAGATAAACTTGATGAGGAATGATAACTTGACGAAGATGATGTGCTTGATGAAGAACTAGAATTTGATGAAGACGATGAGCTTGATGAAGAACTAGAACTTGATGAAGATGATGAGCTTGATGAAGAACTAGAACTTGATGAAGATGATGTGCTAGGAGTCGGTGGCATTTGTTCCTTCTCACCCAATCCTTCTCCAGATCCTGATTCCAATCGCAATTCGCGAGTTAAGCTACGCGGTTCTGGGAAATTAGTTGCTTTCCATGTTAGTGTATTATGAACAATATCCCCGACTTTGTACCCGGAGCTACTTTTGTAGAATATTCAATATACATTGGCCAATTGTAGTTATCACCAAAATTAATGGTAAATCCAGTAACTTGACCATTCGCATTCTTATCAAAAACAGCTTTTTTAGTAAAGTTATCGAGAACTGGAAGACTTAAGATGTGAGCTTCATTCTTAATGCCACCTTCTACAGGAGCAAACCGAACGGCACGCAAACTACCCTCAACCAGAGTTAAACCATCTCCGAACTGGTCTTTAATAACCATTCCACGAAGCATATCTTGGCGGGCATTTAAGATAATCCGCCATTTAATAATGGTTGGATCAGACTTATCTTGGTAGCCATATTTCATCTCATAGTCTCCAGCTTCTCCATCAGTCTTTTCATAATTCAATGAAAAATCTGTATTGCCTAGTTTAAACTGGATTGGGGATGTTTTAGTGACCACTTCTGAGTCTACTTTTACATCAAAATGCAAGGCAACTCGTTTATTGAGTGGATGAGATACGAAATAGTCATTAAAAGTAACTGTCACTGTTTTCTTAACAGTATCAACAACAGCTTTCCCCACAGTCTGACCATTTAATTGGCCTGCTTCAAGAACATCAAATTCCAATGCTGTGTAGAGGGCTAATTCTCTTGGCAAACTAAGTGTTAAGCTATCACCAGCTTGAATGGCTTGCGAATCAGGGAAAGTCAAATAAACGCTTGCTGACAATTTTTCATTCGTCAACACCTTGCTCCCATTCGTTAAAGTTTTACCATCTTTCGTAAGGCTTGCTGTCTGTGTAAAAGATGAGACTTCTGCTGCCTGAATTGTTTTAGTAAGACCACTTGCAAAGACAACCATTAGTAGTAAGACAAGTGACCATACAATTTGACGGACCTGTTTCATATATACCTCCTATGCCCACATCGAGGTGAGACTTTTTTCCTTTTTTTAATTTTCAAGACCAATTTCTGCTTTTACAACAGCAGCAATGGTATCCACATAGTAGTCGACTTCTTCATGACTCGGTGCCTCCGCCATGACACGAAGAAGGGGTTCAGTTCCACTTGGACGGACCAAAATACGACCATTTCCAGCCATTTCGGCCTCCATCTTTTCAATAATTTCACGAATCGCAGGTACTTCCATGGCCTTATCTTTCATGCTGTTTTCCACTCGGATATTAACCAGCTTTTGAGGATAAATGGTCACCTCTGAGGCTAAGTCAGAGAGTGAACGACCTGTTTCCTTCATTATCTTGGTCAACTGAACTGCACTCATTTGACCGTCACCCGTTGTATTGTAATCCATCACGATAACGTGTCCAGACTGTTCCCCACCAAGATTATAACCAGACTTGCGCATTTCTTCCACGACATACCGGTCCCCAACAGCTGTAATGACCTTGTTAATCCCCTTAGCATCTAAGGCCTTGTGGAAGCCAAGATTGGACATGACGGTTGTTACGATGGTATTTTCTTTTAGGAGCCCTTGTTCGGAAAGGTAAGAACCAATGATATACATGATTTGTCCCCATCGACAATATCCCCATTTTCATCAACGGCAATCAAGCGATCACTATCCCCATCAAAGGCTAAACCAATGGCCGCTCCAGATTCTCGAACAGCTACCTGCAAGGCTTCTGGATGAGTTGAACCGACATGGTCGTTAATATTCAATCCATTTGGACTTTCACCAATCACTGTCAACTGGGCACCTAAATCTGCAAAGACTTGGCGGGCACTTGTTGACGCAGAACCATTGGCAGTATCCAGTGCAACATGTAAGCCTTCCAAAGGAGCACCAGTAGAAACAAGGTATTCTTGATACTTACGTAAGCCTTCTCGATAATCCATTACCGTCCCTAAGCCTTCAGCACTTGGGCGTGGAAGAGTATCTTCTGTAGCATCTAGGAGAGCTTCAATTTCCAATTCTCGGTCATCATCTAATTTGTAGCCGTCATTTCCAAAGAACTTAATTCCATTGTCAAGAGCAGGATTGTGACTAGCTGAAATCATCACACCAGCACTCGCTCCTTCTGAACGGACTAAATAGGCCACACCGGGAGTTGCAATCACACCCAATTTATATACTTTAATCCCGACGGATAAGAGTCCCGCCACCAAAGCACTCTCTAGCATTTCACCAGAAATACGAGTATCTCGACCAACAAATACAAGAGGAGTCCCTTGTTCATGTTGACTGAGGACGTAGCCACCATAACGACCCAATTTAAAGGCCAATTCAGGTGTTAATTCTACGTTTGCTTCTCCACGGACACCGTCCGTTCCAAAATATTTTCCCATTCTTTTCATCCTTTCGATAATTATTTAGAGGATTCTTTTGACGTTTCCTCGTTTGAATGATTCTCACTTGACGACGAAGTTGAGGCATTTGAACCATTCAATTTCGTTTCAATCTTAATGTACAATTCTGATGGTGAAATAATGACTGGTAAAACATTCCCTGCACTATCTACCGCCTTCAAGGAAACCGTTGCAGAATAGCTACCACTGATGATATCCCCTTCAGGGAAGATAACCTCGACATGATCAACCTTGGCCAAGGTATCCCTGTCACTGGTGACAGACACTGTCAGCTCAGACAGGGCAACACTGGTGAAGGTCCACCCAGGAGCGATTTGATTATTCGGAGCATTCACCTCTACATCAAATTTTTTGGTCTTCTTCTTTCCAATTTTTGCGGTCACCTTTTGAGGCTCAATAGTCGCAGTCAAGCCAGCTGGGAGATCTTCAACCTTTAGCTCAATTTCATGCTCCCCTTCTTTTAAACTTCTTAAATCTGCCACCACTTTGAATTTCGAGTACTTGCCTGCATTTCTGATGCCAAAGCCACCCGATTCGAACCTTTTAGAAAGACGGTCACTTCAGAGCTAATCCCACTGATAAAATACTTTTTATCGTCGTATTTTACATCAATAGGGATATTGGTTAACGTATTGGTGTAGGTCTCTGAACTGACTTGACGAGCTCCACTATTGTTCTGGAAATTAACAGACGTTGCATTGATAAATAAGAGGCAAGAAAAGAAGACAGAGCTAACGATGTAGGCTATTTTTCTTTTTGGAATCATTTGAATCGTCCTCCAAAAATTCTAGATTTCAAGTCTTTCTTCCCTTGATCCTCCGGTATAATAAAGGAACGTAATTCCTGTTCAAATTCTTCTAGGCTAAGATCGTGTTTAAAGGTCCCATTACGGGTAATAGAGATTCCACCCGTTTCCTCCGAAACAACAAAAGTGAACGCATCCGTTACTTCGGATAAGCCAATAGCCGCCCGGTGTCGTGTACCAAATTCTTTTGAAATACCTGTACTTTCCGTCAAGGGCAGGTAGGCACAGGAAACGGCAATTTTATCATTGGTCACAATGACGGCTCCATCGTGCAGGGGAGTATTTGGAATAAAGATATTAATCAAAAGCTCACCAGATACATTTGCATCTAAAGGAATCCCGGTTGAAATATATTCTTGCAAAGTTCGGCTTCCTTGAATCGCAACCAGAGCTCCAATCTTACGGGGACTCATATAAGCGACAGCTTTTACATAGGATTGCACTAGCCGTTCTTCTGGACTAATCTGATTACTGGTAAAAAACTCTGTAGCTCGTCCCAATCTCTCTAGACCTGTTCGAATTTCAGGAGAAAAAATGACAACTGCTGCAATAACCCCATAGGTAATAATCTGATTAATCAACCAAGAGATGGTTGTCAAACCAATCATATTGGCTATCAATTCAATCAGAATAAAGGTAAGAACCCCACGGACTAAGATCATAATTTTAGTCCCAGCAATGACCTTGATAAAATAATACAAAGCCAGGCCACTATGGCTATATCAATGAGGTTAACAATAATATTCCAGGGATTGGAAAATAAACTGGCCCAATACTGGGGGTTTGATAACTGTTGGATATTCACAAAATCATACCTACCACTTCTCATCTACATCGACCATCAGTTCCTACCTACAGGGAAAGCTTGTCATGAACAGACTCTCTCCAACAGTTAGTCTGAAGGTCAAACTACTCTACATCATTATATCATGTTTCAACAGATTTTTCTGTAACCTTCTTCTAGTTTTTGTGATAAAATATGAATTATGAAGATTAAGACTAGTATTGGGCTCTTAGCCGGAAAAACAAGTAGTCGCCTCTTGCGAATGCTTGGTCGTGGCTCTACGCTTCCAGGAAAGATTGCCCTTCAAATTGATAAAGATATTTTGCAACATTTGGCGGAAAACTACGAGATTGTGGTGATTACAGGTACCAATGGAAAAACCTTAACAACGGCTCTCACAGTAGGAATTCTTCAAGAAGCGTTTGGACCCATCGTGACCAATCCTAGTGGTGCCAATATGATTTCTGGCATTACAACGACCTTTTTGAATGCAAAGGCTTCTTCTGGCCGTCCGATTGCTGTTCTTGAAATCGATGAAGCCAGCCTGTCTCGAATTTGTGACTACATCACTCCGACCTTGTTTGTAATCACCAATATTTTCCGGGATCAAATGGATCGCTATGGGGAAATCTACACGACTTATCGGATGATTTTAGATGGAATTAAAAAAGCGCCTCAAGCGACTGTTCTGATGAATGGGGATAGCCCACTTTTCCACACCCTTCCCCTACCAAATCCCGTTCAATATTTTGGATTTGATACGGAAAAAACAGCTCCTCAATTAGCCCACTACAATACAGAAGGAATTGTCTGTCCAGAGTGTCACGGTATTTTAACTTATCAATTAAACACCTATGCCAATCTGGGGGATTACATTTGTGAAAGCTGTGGCTTCCATCGTCCTCCATTGACTGTGGCGGTTGATGAATTAACCCAATTGACCCACACTTCTTCTCGATTTAAAATTGGAGACAAAGAGTATTCCATCAACATTGGAGGTCTCTATAATATCTATAATGCCTTGGCAGCTGTTGCAGTAGCCCACTACTTTGACGTTTCTTCAGAGGTGATCAAACACGGATTTGACAAGAGTAAGGCTGTCTTTGGTCGTCAGGAAACCTTTAAGATTGGGGATAAAGAATGTACCTTAGTCCTGATCAAAAATCCAGTTGGTGCGACCCAAGCCATTGAAATGATCAAACTAGCTCCTTATCCATTTAGCTTATCAGTCCTCCTCAATGCTAACTACGCAGATGGGATCGACACCAGCTGGATCTGGGACGCAGACTTTGAACAAATCACCCAGATGGACATTCCAGAAATCAACGCTGGAGGGGTACGCCACTCTGAAATTGCTCGGCGAATTCGCGTCACTGGATATCCGGCTGAAAAAATCACAGAAATGGCTGCATTAAAAGAGGTCTTCCAACGCATCCAGCAACAGGAAACACCTCACGCCTATATTTTAGCTACCTATACGGCCATGCTAGAGTTCCGTGAACTTCTAGCTCAAGAACACCTGATTGAAAAGGAGATGAATTAATGACTTATACTTCACTACAATCCCCTAATCAGGCAAACTACCAGTATGAATTAAGAATTGCCCACCTTTATGGAAACCTGATGAATACCTACGGAGACAACGGCAATATCCTCATGCTCAAGTACGTTGCGGAGAAGCTTGGTGCTCATGTCACTGTGGATATCGTTTCTCTCAAAGACCGCTTTGATCCAGAAGTCTACGATATCGCCTTTTTCGGTGGAGGCCAAGACTATGAGCAGGCCATTGTATCAGAGGATCTATCGGATAAAAAAGAAGATCTTGAGCGCTTTATCCAAAATGATGGGGTTGTCCTCGCAATCTGTGGTGGCTTTCAACTCTTAGGAAAGTACTACATTGAGGCCTCTGGAAAGCGTATTGAAGGTTTAGGAATCCTGGGCCACTATACCCTTAATCAAGAAAACAATCGCTACATTGGCGACATTAAAATCCATAACGAAGAGTTCAATGAAACCTACTATGGTTTTGAGAACCACCAAGGTCGGACCTTCTTGGCAGAGGATGAAAAACCGCTGGGCAAGGTTGTCTACGGAAATGGGAACAATAAAGAAGATGGTTGCGAAGGCGTTCGTTACAAAAACGTCTTTGGTAGCTACTTCCACGGTCCTATTCTCTCTCGCAACGCCAATTTGGCCTATCGCTTGGTGACAACAGCTCTAAAGAAAAAATATGGACAAGACATCGTCTTAGCGACTTACAATGATATCTTAAGCCTTGAAAAGGCGGAAGAATATGCTGATGTGAAAAGCAAAGCTGAATTAGAAGAATAGGGAGCCAAAATGAATAAACGAAAACTACAATATGTTGCACTACTGATTGCAGTCTTGCTTATTGCGATTATTTCCTTGGCCAATATGCAAACGGTGACTGTGAACTTTTTGCTGGTCCAATTTAAACTCCCTCTCATCATTTTGATTCTGGTTTGTGTCCTTCTTGGTTCGCTGGTGACTTTCTTAGTCAGCCTTCCAAAAAATTTCTCATTAAAACATGAGTTAAAAGAGGCTAAGAAACAACTGGGACACAAAATGTCTGGTGATAAGAATAAAGACAAAAAGATCGATGAAGCATAAAAAAGCACCAATTCCGGTGCTCAGAACGCAGACAAACCCCACCAGCAATAGAAAGATTGCCATTTTGTAGGTTAGGCGCCATATAGTAAAAACTCTTAAGAATGCTGATGTAGCGCTATTCTTAAGAGTTTTTTACTTTCTCTATTTTAAAAAAAGACTGAAGAACCAATGAACTGCACCCCAAAAGTTAGATTTTTTCTATCTAACTTTTGGGGGGCAGTTCAAACCAATTCCAGTGCTTTTTTCTTTGCTCAAACTCTCGCAATTCTATCCTACAATCTCTTCCTCAATAGTCCTCATAGTGACGATAGAGCCATTCTAAATCTTGAATCTCTTGGGATAATTTTTTCCCAATCGTTGTATCCTTAACTAGCTTACGATGGGTTGCCAATTCCACCAATCGTTTAGTAGACATAATTCCAGCTTGACCTGCTAAGACTGTTGCTATATTCTCAAATGGTTTATGGGCCACTAATTCTAGACCATAACTATTGGACACTAAGGTGTAGCCCGCTTGTCCCGTTGTTTTTTGGTAGCCCTTGGCAAAGCCTCCATCAATGACTAAGAGACGACCATCTGCCTTGATTGGATTTTCTCCATCGATTTCTCGAACAGGAGTATGACCGTTGACAATATGATGCTGAGGATCTACACCAAACTCTTGCAGGATCCGTTCACAAATGTCCGGATACTGTCGAAGGGTATAATAGGGATTCTTCTTTTCTTCATGACTTGCCTTATCCTCTATGTAGTAACGCTCAAAGGTGGTCATGGCAGTCTTTCCAAACAAGGAGGAAGATTCTCCCACCCACAGATACCAGAACAGGTCTGTTGCCAAATCCTCATTGATATCTGGACGACGATAGGACTTCCGTATTTGCTCTTCAAAGAAATCCAATAAGGCTTTTCCGCTATAGGAAGTTTGCTGGATGCGCAAGGATTTGAAATCACCATTATCATGCATCGGGATACAGCCATGATAGAGTAAGACATCATTATAAGCTAGATACATGGATCCTTGCTCGAAGAGAAAATCAACATGCCGCTTCAACCGTTCAGAAGATTGGAAGTTATGTCTTAATTGGCCCAACAGGGCTTCTTCTTCTTCTGTTAGGCGGCCAGGATTCTCAGGATCAATACAAGAAGCATTGAAGTCTTTCAAAGAATAGGTTGCTTGACCTAGGCTAATCGTGCCTGCTTCATAATTGATCTTTCGTAGCACTTGCCGATGTTCCATCTGAAAGTCAGCTTGTCTCTCAATCAAGGCATCCTCTAACTTAAACTGTAGGATTGCTGTAGCCTGTTGCAATTGGTTGAGAAGGACTCTTTCCTCTTGGCTAATATCCCCTTCGTCTAATATCGGATCAAAGGAAGGCTCAGGACGATAATGGGTCTGGCTATAAGTAATCAAGGGACGAAGATTGATCCCGTAGCGGTCTTCAATTAAGCTTAAACTGTTGTAACGAGCAGCAATCCGAATATTGTTCACCATACATATCAAAGAACCAGCCATGGCTCCCATCCAGGTTACATCGTGATTCCCCCATTGAATATCTACTGAACGAAAGGCCATCAAGCGGTCCATGATCAAGTCAGGAGCTGGCCCCCTATCATAAATGTCCCCCACAACATGAAGGTGATCGACAGCTAAGCTCTGAATCAACTCGGCTAAAGCAATGATGAGGAATTCTAACTTCCCAAGATACCGAACCTTGTCAATGATTATCTGGAAGTACTGCTCTTTGTTGGCACATCGTTCAATCTCAGCCAAAAGTTCTTCAATAATATAGCTAAAGTGCCGAGGCATGAGTTTACGAATTTTAGAACGAGTATACTTGCTTCCAATATACTGAACCAGTTGAACCAGATCCGGCACCATGTCTGCTAGCATCTTTTGAGTTGCTGGAAGTCCTTCCTTCTCCACTTCCCACTTGATTTTCTCTTCAGGGTAATAGATGACAAAAGCTAAATTATCTTTTTCCTTTTCTGATCTAGTCTCTTCAAAGCACTCTTCGATTTTCTTGCGAACGATGCCCGAACCATTTCTCAACAAGTAATCAAAAGCCCCGTACTCGCCGTGAAGATCACTGACGAAAAATTCTGTCCCTTTTGGAAGATGTTGGATCGCTTCTAAGTTGATTAACTCTGTTAAAACCGAATCTTTGTCCTCAAAACAGTCCTTCAATAAGCGATAATATTTTTTCATTTGTCCTCTCCAAACTGGTTAAAACGAATTAGAAGATAGGATTCTCAAAGCAAGAGAACTTCTACTAAAAAGAATGAAGAAAGCCTCACCAGTTCGATTGACTGAGAAGCTCATCATTGATGGTATGACATCACTTATTTTTATTTTACCAGAAAAAGATAGGAAAAGGGACCTGAAATTGCTTTCCGAAAACAGTTTTTCTCATCTAACTCTCCTTCACATAGAGTACAGATGTACGCCTCATAGACTTACATCAATTCAGCAAGATTTTAGCTTGAAAGAGGTCCTTGAAAATCTCATGCTACTTTTCCCAAGAGCCACTAATTGATTCTAGGAGTTCAGGATTCCTCTGTTCGCTTTTAATCAGAATGTATGATTCCTCTCTCATTCTTCTAGCCAGAAAAAGATAGATGAGAAAAAGACTCGAAGCACCATCACCTTGCCTCGAGTCACTTTTTAGGATTATTTGTAGATTATCGGCCCCAATCCCTTTACCTGTAATTCATCTTCCATCCATCTTCAACAACGATTGGTGCAAGACTTCTTAAATAGGCGATGAAGGGATAGTAGGCCTCCATATTACTTTTGTTTATTTCAAAAACATAAGGCCGGCGACTTGAATAAAAGATAATCTTCATCTTGTAGCGATAAAAACTTTTTCTATGGACTCTAAAAAGTTTAATTTCTTCAATGTCATCTACTGGTAGTATTTCAAAATCCATGCCGTAAAACACGAGGATACCCTGGTGCACAAGGAGTTCCAATTTATTGTCACTGTAATCCGCATCTTTCACCAATTTCTCTGGTTGATTCGCATAACTTGGAAACAATGTATTAAAGAGTTTAAACTGTCTACGTAAATAGAAAATCCTTCTGATTGTATTGATGAAGAAAAAGACAGCAACAAGTCCCACCAATACAGGTCCCACGAGAAAATGAGCTCCCCCTCTGTCGTCCATCAAATCAAGAAGATGCGTCGTATCGACAGTAGCCCCTCCTTTTGAAAGGTCGCTTTGATTAAATCTCTCTTGAATGATATCCTTAAATTCTTTGCTAATAATGACGATATCTGAGCTTTTCTTTCTCCTGCGAATTTCAGGAAGCACCTGTACATGAAGATAAAAGTCAGAAGATTCCAAAGGATTTTCTTGAGGAGCGAGTACGTCTTTCATCTCAAGTAGTTTATTTATACTTCCTTTAATGACGACCTTCATCGCTGTGACACCATATTCATGTTTGACTAAATAATAAGTATTATTCTTTCTTTCAATCGGGTTAGGATCAATATCCAACACTTTAATCGCTAATACATCATCACTATTCTCTGCCTTATAGACATAACCTTGCTGATACAATTTTTCCGGGTTCGTATTCATATGAATAGCTGGCTGTACATCAAAATAGCAAACAACCGATAAAACAACAACGACACACCAGTCAAATAGTGTCCTAACAAATATCTTTTTGTTCATCTTACTCTCCGTTGATTACCCTAGGAGTCTAAAATCCACTTTCAATCCTAAGTTATATTCTTCATTTAAATATTCCACAAGATCCTTGAGACGTAATAAATGTCTTCTAAAGAGAATCGAGTCGTATTTCTTATTTTCATATTCAAAACGCAAATGAATCTTCATGCCGCCTTTTCGTCTGTTCTCTACCTCAGGAATCACTTTAACACTTAGATAGAATCCACTTGATTCTAATGGGTTTTCTTGATTAGGAACTCTAGCTTTCATTTGCAGCAATGAATAGACCGTATGATAAGTTGCTTTCATGGCCGTAACGCCATATTCATGCTTAATTAAAAAGTATTGGGCCTCATCTGTTTTAACTGGAATTAGGTCTATGTCCAATACCTTCACAGCCAAAACATCCTCACTATCTTTCGACTTATAAACGAAGCCTTGCTGATACAATTTTTGAGGAGGCTCAAGGGAATGTAGACCTGGTATTGCCTGGAAGTAGCTATAAACTAGCAAGCCTATCGCTAATAACCAAACTCCTAATGATCTCATAAATACATTTTTATTCATTTATGTTTTCCTTCTTATTTGACGAATAACTAACAAAACCAGTCCAGATGAAAGTGATCAACGGCCAAACTGTCAAAAACGAATTAAAAGGCATGATTCTCAAAACAAGAGAACTTATGCTATAAACAGATTGGATAAAGTCATACCAGTCCGATAGACTGGGATGTTAAACATCTCTAATAAGGCATCACTTATTTAAATTTTACCAGAAAAAGCTAAGGATAGAAACCAGAAATTGCTTTCCCAAAACAGGTTTTCTTTTTTTACTCTTTTCTCACCCTCATTTCCATCAAACTAAATACGGAAGAGTCAACTTTCTATGAGGTCTCACTACGAAAAAAAGACCTTGAAAAAGTCTATCTTTTCAAGATCTTTAACTTGGTACTTCCTATAGAATAATGTAGCCTTCTCTCAAGACAGGATTGTGACTAAAGCGTCAACTTCCTATCCATTCTTTTAGCATAAACTGATGCAATCGCTGAAAAGAGAATAATCCCAGCTCCAATCAAGAAAAATGATTCCATACGGACGCTTGGCAACCAAGTCATCAACCCTTTGGCGATGGGCATAAAGAGAACAGCCAAGGTATAAATTGTGCTCAATACTCTACCTAGATAATCATCTTCCACCTTGGTTTGTACTTGGGAAAAAACGTGGATGTCGAAAATGGTCACAAAAAATTCACAGACCAGATTTCCTGAAAAGGAAAGATAAGGTGGAAGGGGCAAGCCCATTATGAACACTCCTATCCCTGCCATAAGCAGTAAAAACAGGAGAATTCTCATACTTGATTTCATTTTATTGGCAATCAAGTGCTCCTATGAATGGATCCAATAGCTCCCAGCGTTAGAGATAGTCGCATAAGCTCCTTTAACCCTCGTATAGACGATTCGAGAAGGAAGTAAAAAAACTCAAAAAGTCGCAAAAAAAGAAATTGACGCTAGAAGCCACCAAGAGGAGAAGAAAAATCTCTTTCTGATGCCAGATATAGTCTAATCCCATCCTTGATATCAGAAAAAAATATCTTTTCCCGTAAACCGTTTCTTTCTCTTGAACCTTAGCTTCTTCTTTCGGAAGGAAATGCCACTAGGACAAAAAGCAATGAAAAAGGTCAGCGCATCTAATAAGAGGGTCAGCATGGAGACTGGCAAATTGTAGAAACTAGGAAAGAGAAACACAGGTGAGCTAGACACTAACAACCTGTAAGACTAACTCCAAGCGAGCGTTATAGGTCACAATCTCTTCCTTTCTCTACGACCTCGGTGATAATGGCTTTGTTGGCGGTACGAGAAAAATGCAAAGGCAATGGCCTGAACAATGTGGCAACAATCAGAGTCGCAATCATCCAACGATCGTTCCTGATAAAAGAAATCGCTAAACAAAGGAGTCCACACACCAAGTCGGTCGTCATCAAAAATCTTGCGACGAGAAAAAAACGGTCTGAGATCACGCCTCCAAAATGGATTGACTAGAATCGCGGTGACTAAGTTCAGAAATTTGATAGATCCCTAATACCGTCTTTCCCACCGTCCCCATCGAGGCCAGCCAGACACTGTTCCCATAATCATAGAGCATATTTCCCATTCTATTAATCGCCCCACGAGCAATTAATTGGACTGCATGTCGATTCATAAAAAAACTCCTTCATTTTCTGAAACTATTGTATCAGTTCATGAAAGAGGTTTTTATTTTGTCCCTTATTTGGGAAAAATTAATAAATTACAATTTTATAAAAGAATACCTACTGTTCTTTTGATTGAAGCTGCTTAGCTACTAGCTGAGCCAAGAGTGAAAAGAGAATAACTCCAGCTCCAATCAGGAGAAAGGATTCTACTCGGACACTTGGCAACCAAGTCATCAAACCTTTGGCGATGGGCATAAAGAGAACAGCCAAAGTATAAATCGTACTCAAGACTCTCCCCAGATAATCATCTTCCACCTTGGTTTGCACTTGAGTAAAAACGTGGATGTCGAAAATGGTCACAAAAAATTCACAGACCAGATTTCCCGAAAAGGAAAGATAAGTCGGAAGAGGCAAGCCCATCATGAACACTCCTACACCTGCCATGATAAGTAAAAACAGGAGAATTTTCATACTTGATGTAATTTTATTGGCAACAAGTGCTCCTAGAATAGATCCAATAGCTCCCAATGTTAAGATGGTCGCATAAGCCCCCTTGCCCCCGTAAAGTCGATTGGAAAATGGAAGTAAAAACTCAAAAGCCGCAAAAAAGAAATTAACGCCGGAAGCCACCAAAAAGAGAAAGAAAATCTCTTTCTGATGCCAGATATAGTCTAACCCCTCCTTGATATCCGAAAAAATATCTTTCCCGGTAAACTGTTTCCTCTCTTGAACCTTAGCTTCTTCTTTCGGAAGGAAAGCCACTAGGACAAGGCAATGAAAAAGGTCAGCGCATCCAGTAAGAGGGTCGCATGAAGACTGGCAAATTGTAGAACTAGGAAAGAAAACACGGGAGAACTGACACTAACAACTTGTAAGACCAGCTCCAAGTGCGCATTATAGGTTACAATCTCTTCTTTCTCCACAACTTCTGTAATAATGGCTTTATTGGCAGGTCGAGAAAAACCAAAGGCAATGGCCTGAATAATATTGGCAAAAATCAGGGCCGCAATCATCCAACGATCATTTCTGATAAAAGAAATCGCCATACAAAGGAGACCACAAACCAAGTCGGTCGTCATCAAAATCTTGCGACGGGAAAAACGGTCTGAGATCACGCCTCCAAATGGATTCACGAGAATCCCTGTCACTAACTCAGAAATCTGATAGATCCCTAATACCGTCTTTCCTATAGTCCCCATCGAGGCCAGCCAGACACTATTCCCATAATCATAGAGCATATTTCCAATTTTGTTAATAGCTCCACGACTAATTAATTGGACCGCATGTCGGTTCATAAAATCTCCTTTATCTCTCTCCTATTTAGGAACATTCATCTATTACAAATTTATCAAAGTGTTCTTGATAGTAAGCTACCTGCTCTGGAAGACCTAGCACATCAAAAATATGCATAGCCTCTTGCATTTGCTGATTCCCTTCTTTCTCTAGCCCCTTCTGATAGAGGGCAAATCCCTTGAGGTAATGAAAGACATTGCGCTCGTAGAGTTTGATGCTCTTGCCGATAATCTTTTCCACATAGGCTTCAAAATAACTAGCACTTTCAAAAGAACGGTGTTCTAAACAATGCTGGTAACAATTCAGAGCTAGAATCAAGACCAGTTTTCGATGGCGACCAATTTCCTTGTAGAAATCTTCCCGCTCCATCACTTCTCTACCAAGCCGAGTGACATAATCCACATCATAAAAGCTATAAAGATTGCCAAAGAGGATCAACTCATACATGGTCCATTCTTCCGTTTGAAAGAGATAATCTGCCACCTTTTCCAGATCACTTTGTTTCATCGTGTAGCTGGCATCTCTCTGGCAAATCAACCCTTGTAGCAGAATACAGTTCAGCTCAAAATAGAGGGGATTGGTGGAATGTTTGGCTTTTTCAAGTTGTTCTCTTTGAAGTTTTTGAAAACCTGCAATATCGTTTGCATAGTAAAGCGGAATAATCTGAGCCATCAAGGCGACATGCTCATGGTGTTGAAAATTCCTAGCCTTATCCATAAAATTCTCAATCGTCACATGGATATTGTCTAATATTTCAAAGAAGCGCGACGCAGTCAGATCCGACTCCCCCAATTCAAAACGGGATAATTGAGAGGTCGAGCAGGCTTCTCCTGCAGCTTCTTTCAATGAATAATTTTTACTGATTCGAAATTCACGAAAAACTTTGCCTAAATCTTCCATTTGATTACCACTTAAATTCCTTTAAGTACCTTTCTAACTCTTGCAAGTATCCTTCGTAGAATCCATGTTCTTCTTTAACGGAAAACATCTAATTGTCTTAAGTAAGAAATCAGCCAATCAACCAATAGATCATACTGATGAAGAGGTAGGCGTTTCATCTGCTCTTCAACAAAAGAAATGGCCTCTGCAAAGCGCTGCTCTTCTAAAACTTGCTGAAGATAGTGATTCCCATTGATGAGTCTTCCTTCCTCATCCTCGTACTGCCCCAAATCTAAATTCTGAATCTGCAGGCGCAAAGTTGTACCAATTATATCGGCTACACCTTTAATCTGCTTCATAAACCAATCATTTTCAGTCATCACAATGTTCTCCTTAGGCAAATTAGAAAACTACACTTTCTCCGCTAATTCTTCCCATTCTATCATGGCTTCTTCTTGGGCGGCGGTCAGCTGGTCGATTTGCTGCTGGCTCTCCATGAGTTCGCCGGTTTCATTGGTGGCCTGTAGCTTCTTTCAATGAATAATTTTTACTCATTCGAAATTCACGAAAAACTTTGCCTAAATCTTCCATTTATTCCACCTGCTCTGACAGTTCTGCCCACTCTTCCATGATAGCTTCCTGTTGAATAGTCAGTTGGTCTAGCTCGCTTTGCAGTTGGACCAAATCCTCTGCATCATTGGTGCTATGCATGGTTTCGGTGATGGCTTGGATTTTTTGATCCAGCTCTTCCATCTCTGCTTCCAATTGCTCAATGCGACGGGTGATTTTGCGGAGTTCCTTTTGATTTTGCTTTTGCAAGTGATAGTCATTGCCAGTGACTTCTCCCGTTGAAGAAGCGGGCTCAGCTTCTGCTTGCGCTGCAGCAAGGGCCTCTAACTCTGCTTTTTTCTCCAGATAATAATCATAGTCTCCCAGATAAAGGGTCGAGCCCTCTTCTGAGAGTTCTAAGACTTGGGTCGCTACCCGATTGATAAAGTAGCGGTCGTGGCTGACAAAGAGCAGGGTCCCATCAAAATCAATCAAGGCATTTTCCAGTACTTCCTTGCTATCGATGTCCAAGTGGTTGGTCGGCTCATCGAGAATCAAGAAATTGTTGTTTTCCATGGACAGCTTGGCCAAGAGTAGACGCGCCCGCTCTCCACCTGACAGCATGCCGACGGTTTTCTTGACATCGTCCCCTGAGAAAAGGAAGGCTCCTAGGCGATTGCGAATTTCTACTTCTGGTGTCAGTTTAAAGTCATTCCAGAGCTCATCCAAGACACTATTGTGAGGGGTTAGTTTACTTTGGGTCTGGTCATAGTAGCCCACCTCGACATTGGCCCCAAAACGGGCTTCCCCCTTGATGAAAGGAATCTGCCCGACAATAGACTTGATAAGAGTAGATTTCCCGATCCCATTTGGTCCTACAATAGCGACCGCATTCATCTTACGGATATCCAGATTGATGGGCTCGGACAGGATTTGATCATCATAGCCGACAGCTGCCTCTTCTACTGTCAAAACGACATTGCCAGAGGCCTTATCAGAATGGAAGGTCATATGGGCAGACTTGGTCCCAGCTTCGGGCTTGTCTAGGCGCTCCATTTTTTCCAACTGCTTGCGACGAGACTGGGCCCGTTTGGTGGTCGACGCCCGCACCAAATTACGATTAACAAAGTCTTCCAGAGCAGCAATCTCTTTTTGTTGCTTCTCGTAGTTCTTGGCTTCGGTCAACAATTTTTGCTCTTTTTGCTCGACAAAGCTGGAGTAATTGCCGACATAACGGTCCAAAGAATGCTTGGTCAAGTCCAAAGTAATGGTAGCGACCTTATCTAGGAAATACCGGTCGTGACTGACAATGAGAAGGGCCCCACTATAATTGACCAAGTAATTTTCCAACCAGGCGATGGTCTCAATATCCAAGTGGTTGGTCGGCTCGTCCAGTACCAAGAGATTTGGCTTTTCCAAGAGCATCTTGGCTAGAGCCAGACGGGTGTTTTGCCCACCAGATAACTCTTCAATCTTCATCTGCCACATGGACTCATCAAACTTGAAGCCGTTTAAAATGGCGCGGATATCTGCCTCATAGGTGAAGCCACCAGCTTGACGGAATTCTTCCGATAGCCGGTCATAATCCTGCATGAGTTTCTCCAAATCAGCCCCAGTTTTTTCCCCCATCTCCAGCTCCATCTGTCGCAAGGCTGTCTCGGTCTTTCTAAGATCGTCAAAGACATGGAGCATTTCATCGTAGATGGTATTGGATGACTCAAAGCGGCTATCTTGAGCTAGATAAGAGAGGGAAAGGTCCCGTTTTTTATTGATTTCCCCAGAAGTCGGCTCTTCTTCTCCCACCAAGATTTTTCAAGAGCGTCGACTTGCCAGCTCCGTTCTTTCCGACCAGGGCAATCCGGTCCCGTTCATCCACTTGCAGGCTGATGTTATCAAAAAGAACCTCCCCTGCAAAAGAGCGTTCAATTTTGTTGGCTTGTAAAATAATCATAGTTTCATTGTACCTTACTTTTGACAAATTGACAATTGAAGAAAAGGCCAAACGCTAGACGCGCTTGACCTTTAACTATTTTTAAACGACTGAGACATTGGAAGCTATTTTACTGTACTGATAAGCAAGGAAAAGCCCGATGCCAATCACCAGCAAAAACAAGCCCCATTTGATGACTCCCTTCACAAAGCGAATCACAAGCAGGATAATCATGGAGCCAATCAGCCAAGTAATGGCCGAATGGGAGAAGAAAGCTTGAACAGCTTCCCTATTGTTCCCGAAAAATTGACGGACTACCTCAGGAGCATAGTTTTCCCAAGCCTGTTGAATGCCTAATTCATGGGAAATTGCTTGACCTTTTTGGGATATCCAAAGAAAGATTCCAGAGTTAAACACGAAGAGTGGCACTTGTTCTGGAAAGGTTCGAATAAGATACAGTATGCGTTTGATCATCCTTACTCCTTGTATAGTTGACGAACAGCTTGGATATCCATTTCTTGAATGCTGTAAAAGGAGCCCGCTGACTGCATGACTGATTCTTCTTCATTGTGATCGAGACCAATAGCATGGCCTAATTCATGCTCAGCTGTGTTGACAATCCGTTGATTGGAGTAGCCATATTTCCAGCTCAATAAATAGTGGCGATTGAGACGGACTGTCACCTTCTGAAATCGATTGGTTAAAACATTGGTTTGGGATTCGGCCTCGCCTGCTGCCGAAACCATCGCATCATCCATCTGCGTCAAGATAACATCAGCCTCCTCTTCTGTTTTGACAAACTGAAAGGTAAAGGCTCCTGTCTGATTCCAGGCTTTTACCGCTTCTTGATAGGCACGAACAAAGGCCCTATCAATCGTAGGATCTATATAAACTGTTGCCTTGGGTTGGTCCCAGCGGGCTCCTGTAGCAGTATGACCATCCGTGGTCACTCCATCCTGGGCTGTTTGATCACTAGGACTACCAAAGCTCCCGTCTCTATTGTGATAGGCTTCTACCTGGTTAACAACCGTCTCTACAGCCCGACTGACTCCGTCCATCCCCTTACCAGTTTTACCAGAGAAAAAAAGGATCCCGACCATCAAGGCAAAGCTAAGGGCAAGTGTCCAAAATAATCCCCAAAATAGACTCCAAATGGCTCGAATCATAAACCGAATCATTGAAAAAATTGTTTTCACAAGCCCCTCCTTTCGTCCGGAAGACCTCTCATGTAGATCTTATAAGAATACTATTCTATCATAGTTTTCTTAAACAATCCTAAAGAAAGATTCAATTCAGTCAAAAAGGCTTGGTCAGAAAGAATTCACATCCAAGTAGTTCCTTCTGACCAAGGCTTATGAGTCGTTTTAGAATAGAAAAGAGAAGGACTAAAACAACTTTTAACCTTCTCTCACCTACTAATCATCACTGATAAACTGTCACTTGACCTGTTTCATAGTTTAAACTAATTCCACTTTGAACATTTGGTACAAAAACGTTAAACTCTAGACTTCCATCACTAGATTTTGCTTCAATTTGACTACCGACAGGAACTAAATTCTGTTCTGTAGCATAATGGAGGGTCACCCGGTAGCGGACCCGCTTATTTTTATCTAATGCTTTGCGAACGAGGGTTTCATAATAATTTTGACCAGTAGAGTCTCTATCACGCGCTTGGTTAGCCCAAGCTGTTTGGACAGCTATATTCTTTGGATTACTGGTTGAAGCATCAAAACCATCCAGTTTTCCTATCAAGGCATAACCTAAAAGATGGCCTCGATCAACCGCATGGTCATATTCGCCAGCTAAATTAGTCACTTGGTGCCAACCAGCTGGCGTCCAATCTATGTCCATTTGTTCTCTTTTTTGGTATTGACGAGTCGCCTTGGTCATCAAAGCGTTGGCAACCGTAGGAATTTCTCGTCCTTTTACTGTTTTTGTCTTGGTATCTGCATAAGGGAGACTCGCAACATCCGCATCCAGATTAGTTTTGTTCTGATTTATGATGAAAGCTCCTGCTTCGTTCCACTGAATGCTCTTACCCAGTTTAGCACGAACACCATCCGTCAGAACACTCTCTGCTAGTTCTTTACTCGGTGTTACTTCTTGACTCGAAGTGACAACCGTTTGAACTTGAGAGTGACTAACGATTGGCTGGGGTTGACTAAAATAATAACCGCCGATTGAGAGAGCTGCAGCCACCACCAAGCCTAGTAAGGTTTGTCCCGATTTTTTCATTTTAAGTGGTTTTTGTTGCTTGTTTGCCACAATATTTCCTCTATTTCTACTGAATGGGAAAGAGCCTGGGATCACAATCTCAAGCTCCTCTTTTTGATAAATAGTTACTTACCTGTAAATTTCTGAAGGATTTCCTTCCAGGTATCTTGCGAGAGAATGGACCAAGGATCCTTCCCATTGCCAATGACACCATATCCAATGACCAATCCAAGAGCGAAGACAATGACTAAGATAAAGACAACAAGTAAAACGATGCCTAGTTGTTTTCCAATTGCTATTAATTTAGTTTTCATCATCATCTTCCTTCACACGACGTACATCCGCTCCAAGAGCCACCAATTTCTCATGAAATTTAAAGTAACCACGATCTAAGTGGGTTAACTTGCTCACTTTGGTTTCTCCCTCAGCTACAAGCCCCATTAAAATCAAGGTCGCACTAGCTCGCAAGTCTGTCGACATCACTTCAGCCCCTTGTAAGCTAGCTCCACCTTGGATGCGGGCTGTATCTCGCATGATATCTGAGTGTAAGCCCATCCGACGCATTTCTTCTAAGTGTTGGAAACGATTCTCAAAGACCGTTTCAATCATAGTAGATTCCCCAGAAGCCATAGCCATCAAGGCTGTAAATTGGGCTTGCATATCTGTCAGGGAAGCCTGGATAAGGCAGGGTTTTTTTACCGTCACTGGTTTCAATTTAGAGATATCTGAACGAATGCGAATACCATTTTCTTCTTCCGTTACCTCAACACCCATTTCTTGCATTTTAGAAAGAAGAGGGCGGTTGTGTTCCCAAATAGCATCTTCAATTAAAACGTCACCACCCGTCATGGCTGCACCAACCATGAAGGTTCCTGCTTCAATTCGGTCTTGAACAACATTGTGAACCGCTCCATGCAAGCGATCTACCCCAACAATCGTCAAGGTTTCTGTTCCAGCTCCACGCACCTTAGCGCCCATTTTATTTAAAAGAGAAGCCAAATCCACAATCTCAGGTTCGCGGGCTGCATTTTCGATAACAGTAGTTCCATCTGCCAAAGTTGCTGCCATCATGATATTTTGGGTGGCACCTACAGATGGGAAATCCATATAGATATGCGCCCCATGAAGACGATCTGCTTTTGCTTCAATATAGCCCGCGGTTTGAGTGATCTTAGCCCCCATAGCTTCCAAGCCCTTCAAGTGCAAATCGATTGGACGACTACCAATGGTACATCCACCCGGCATGGAAACTTTGGCATGACCATTCCGAGCCAAGACAGGGCCTAAAACGACGATCGAAGCTCGCATCTTGCTGACATATTTGTAAGGCGCTTCTTCTGTTAATGGTTGACTCGCATCAACGACTACTGTATTGGTCTCCTCATCAAACGTAACTTGAGTGTTCAAGCCACGAACGACATTATTCATTGTAAAGACATCAGATAAAACAGGAACATTGGTCAAGGTCGTTGTTCCTTCACTGGCCAAAACAGATGCTGCTAAAAGGGGAAGGACTGCATTCTTTGCTCCTTCAATCTTTACAGTTCCAACTAGGCGATTTTGGCCACCATTTACAATAATTTTGTCCATACTCGTTATTACTCCATTTCATTCAGTCACGACTACTATCATACCATAAATTCATTAAAAAAGAAGCTAAAAGTTTCCATTGAAGAGATGTCGACTGAATTCATAAACACTAATAAAAAAGCTACTAGTCAAGTATCCCAGACTGATACTGATGAATAATATTAGAAGCCGAATTTTCACGGCTGTATCGGCAGTCACCTTTAAAAAACGCTCCCACTGAACCACCGTTGAAAGAAGGTGGTAGGCAAAAGAAATAAACAATAAGTGGCTACAAAAAGTAAATATCATCTGAATCATACCCCTATTATACCATAAGAACTCTCCCCTTTTCTTCTTCATGCCATCCTTCGAGGACAAAAAAAGAAGTCGATCCAATCAACTTCTTTTTGCTTTTATAATCGATTTCCGACATTAATCCGGTTAATAGCGCGTTGAAGGGCAATTTTTGCACGACGCTCCATATCAACTGAATGTTGATCTTTGGCTTCTTCAAGGGCTTTTTCAGCACGCAATTTTGCACGCTCAGCACGGCTAATATCAATGTCTCGAGCGCGTTCCGCCGAATCCGCTACGATGGTAATGACATTATCTGCCACTTCGATAATCCCACCATTCACGGCGATCCAATCAATGTGTTTTTCGTCATCGACACGACGGACCTTCACTTGGTCTACAGCCAAAACCGCAATGGTATTGATATGACGAGGTAAAATCCCTAATTCACCATCAATTGTCTTGACAGATACAAATGCGGCATGATGATCATAAACCAGTCCATCCGGTGTAACGATTTGGACGTTCATTTGACTCATCTTTCACCTCTTCTTAGAATCCCATTTTCTCAGCTTTTGCAATCACATCTTCGATCGAACCAACTCCACGGAAGGCATCCTCAGGCAAGTGGTCATGCTTTCCATCCAAAATTTCTTTAAAGCCACGAACAGTTTCTGCAACCGGTACATAGGAACCTGGTTGACCAGTAAATTGTTCCGCAACGTTAAAGTTTTGAGACAGGAAGAACTGAATGCGACGAGCACGAGCCACCAAGGTCTTTTCATCATCAGACAATTCATCCATTCCTAAGATGGCAATGATATCTTGCAATTCATGGTAACGTTGAAGGACGCGTTTGACCTCAGAAGCCACTGCATAGTGCTCTTCTCCTACGATGTCTGGAGAAAGGGCACGAGAGCTAGATGCCAATGGGTCCACAGCAGGGTAAATCCCCAATTGAACCAATTTACGTTCCAAGTTGGTTGTAGAGTCCAAATGGGCGAAAGCTGTTGCTGGAGCAGGATCTGTATAGTCATCGGCTGGCACATAAATGGCTTGGATTGATGTAACAGAACCTTTCTTGGTTGAGGTAATCCGTTCTTGCAATTGTCCCATTTCAGTTGCCAAAGTAGGTTGGTAACCAACGGCTGATGGCATCCGTCCCAAAAGGGCTGATACTTCTGAACCAGCTTGGGTGAAACGGAAGATATTGTCGATGAACAAGAGAACGTCCTGACCTTCAACATCACGGAAGTATTCCGCAATGGTCAAACCAGTAAGAGCTACACGCATCCGTGCTCCTGGTGGTTCGTTCATTTGTCCAAAGACCATGGCTGTTTTTTCGATAACGCCAGATTCCTTCATTTCCCAGTAGAGGTCATTCCCTTCACGAGTCCGTTCTCCAACTCCTGTAAATACAGAGATCCCACCGTGCTCTTGGGCAATGTTGTGGATCAATTCTTGAATCAAGACGGTCTTCCCAACTCCGGCACCACCGAAAAGGCCGACCTTCCCACCTTTCAGGTAAGGGGCAAGGAGGTCAATGACCTTGATCCCTGTTTCAAGAATTTCTTCTGAAGTAGAAAGCTCATCAAAGGATGGAGCTTTTTTATGAATCGATTCACGAGGAGCATCTTCTGGAAATGCTTCTTCCAAGTCAATGGTGTCTCCTAAGACGTTAAAGACCCGTCCAAGAGTTTCTTTTCCAACAGGCACAGAGATTGGACGACCAGTGTCCAATACTTCCATTCCACGAGTCAAGCCATCTGTTGATTCCATGGCAATGGTGCGAACAACACCATCCCCAAGTTCAAGAGCTACTTCAAGAACGACTTTTGATTTTTGTTGGTCATTTTTATAGACTACAAGCGCATTATTTATCTCAGGGAGTTTATCACCCGCAGCAAAAGCTACGTCAACGACAGGACCTACAACCTGAGAAATTTTGCCTAAACTCATGTCATTCTCCTATTCTATTAAGTTTCTAAGCTTGTTAATACATACCATCAAGCTTAATTTTGTATTGTTAAAATGTGCATCGAATCAACTACTCAAGCGCACTCGCCCCTGCAACAATTTCCGTAATTTCTTGCGTAATGGTTGCCTGACGAGCTCGGTTGTATTGAATGGTCAATTCATCAATTACCTTCTTGGCATTGTCTGTTGCTGTTTGCATAGCCATCATACCAGCAGCATTTTCAGCTGTTTTTGCATCAATAATGGCTCCATAAATCATACTTTCCGCAAACTGTGGAAGCAATTGATCCAAAATCGCATCGCGGTCTGATTCCAACTCCAGATTCAAGATATAATCTTCATCTGCTTGCTTGGGGTCCAAGTCAATAATCGGAAGCATTTGCTCTACCCGCAACTGACTAGTCAAACTGTTGACATGGTGATTATAACAGACATACAATTCATCAAACAATTCATTTTGATACATTTGGACCGTCTTATTAATAATCTTCCGTACTTCATCAAAGCTTGGTTGATCGGCTAGACCACGAAGTTCATAAACCGGCTGGATGCCTCTTGCTCTAAAGAAATCTGCCCCAATACTTCCAATACAGATGACCTCAAAATCCTCACCTGTTGGATGGTATTCTTCCTTTAGTTCCATGACAGACTTAAGAATAGATGCATTGTAGCCTCCAACAAGTCCACGGTCTGACGTAATCACAATATAGGCTGTCTTTTTACAGGGCGACTCTTTAAAAATGGATGGTACTTAGCATTCTCAGCCTCGTGTCCATGTAAGAGGTCTGTCAATAGTTTACGAACCTTAGATGCGTAAATTTGGAAGTCCTTTGCAGCTTGCTCAGACTTCCCAAGTTTGGCAGCAGATACCATCTGCATAGCATTCGTAATTTGACTGGTATTCTTTGTCGATGCAATTTTATTTGATATCATTTAAAGAAACTGCCATCTGCCACTCCTATTTCTATTTGAAACTTGATTGGTTGACAAAGTCAGTAACCACTGCATCCATTGTTTCTTCACTTGGAAGATCTTTGGTCGTACGAATGGTTTCATAGATTTCTGGATGATGCGCTTCTACAAAGGCAAACAATTCCTCTTCAAAGCGAAGGATATCATCAACTGGTACACTATCCAAGAATCCATGTGTCAAAGCATACAAGATCACCACCTGTTTTTCAACAGTTAATGGTTCATGGACCGGTTGCTTCAAGACTTCTACAGTCCGGCGACCACGGTTCAACTTGGCTTGAGTAGCAGCATCCAAGTCACTACCAAACTTGGTGAAGGCTTCCAACTCACGGTAGGAAGCTAGGTCGATACGGAGAGTCCCCGCAACCTTCTTCATGGCCTTGATTTGGGCTGATCCACCAACCCGTGATACAGATGATCCCGCATCGATGGCTGGACGAATTCCTGAGTTAAAGAGGCTATCTTGCAAGAAGATTTGGCCATCTGTAATCGAAATCACGTTAGTAGCGATATAAGCGGAAATATCCCCTGCTTGCGTTTCAATAATTGGAAGCGCAGTAATGGAACCGCCTCCCAATTCATCCGATACTTTCGCAGAACGTTCCAATAAACGGCTGTGAAGGTAGAAGACATCCCCCTGGAAAGGCTTCACGTCCTGGCGGACGACGAAGAAGAAGGGACAATTCACGGTAGGCTACGGCTTGTTTTGACAAATCATCATAGACGATCAAAACATGTTTACCGTTATACATGAACTCTTCTGCCATAGCAACCCCAGCATAAGGTGCCAAATAAAGCAATGGAGACGGTTGAGAAGCCGAAGCGGTTACCACAATCGTATAATCCATAGCTCCGTATTTACGGAGAGTTTCTACTTTGCGTCCGAACTGTTGATTCTTTTTGTCCAATCGCTACATAGATACAAATCATATCTTGATCCTTTTGGTTCAAGATGGTATCGATAGCAATCGAGGTTTTCCCTGTTTGACGGTCTCCGATGATCAATTCCCGTTGGCCTCGTCCAATTGGAACGAGGGCATCAATGGCTTTCAACCCAGTTTGTAGAGGCTCTGATACAGATTTCCGTTGCATAACACCAGGAGCTGGTGTTTCAACTGGACGGAATTTATCTGTCACGATTTCTCCCAAGCCATCCACTGGCTGACCTAGAGGATTGACAACCCGACCAATCAAGGCATCCCCGGCAGGGACTTCCATGATTTTACCAGTCCGACGAATCGAGTCTCCTTCACGAATATCCGTAAAGTCTCCAAGGATGATAATCCCGACATCTGTCGTTTCCAAGTTTTGCGCCATCCCGTATGAGCCGTTTTCAAAGATCAACAACTCACCACTCATTGCATTTTCAAGGCCATGAGCACGCGCAATCCCGTCACCAATGTAGGTTACAACACCTGTCTCAGTGACGTCAAAATTTGGCTGGAAATTTTCAATTTGTTGCTTAATTAAAGCGCTGATTTCTTGTGCGTTAATCGCCAAAATTCACACCACTTTCTATTTCAAATTTGCTTTTATGACTTGCAATTGACGTTTGAGACTAGTATCAAGCGTCTTGTGATTTGCTGAAACCACAAAACCACCAATCAAATCTGGATCCAATGTTTCTTTTAGAGAACGAACTTGAATACCAAATTTCTTTTCAATAATAGGGATCAACTTCTCTTTTTGAGTCTGATCGAGTCCTGCAACCGAAGATACGGTTACTTCGAAACAGTTGCTCACCTGTTGAATTTGCTCCATACTAACTCTGACAATATCATAAAATAAGGCTTCACGATGATTGAGAATAACCACTTCAATCAAATGGTCTAGTAATGCTGAATCCGAGTTTTGGAAAAGTCGCAGACTCTTCGCCTTCTCTTCATCCTCTACACCGATATGAGCTAAAAATGCAGCAAGGCCTGTTTCTTCAAAAACAGCCTTAATTTGACTTAATTTTTCATAAACGTCATCTTGCTGATTCTTTTCAAATACCAATTGAACAAAAGGCTGGGAATATTTCTCAATTACCATTAATTGCTTTTTGTCCATTAGGCATCTCCTAATTCATTTAGGTAGCGATCAATCAGTTGGCGATGGCCTTCAGAGTCCAACTGTTGGCTTAGCAATTTACCTGCCAAGTTGACGGTTAGGTCTGCCACATCGCCTTTGATACTGTTCAATGCTTCTTCTTTGTTATGCGCAATTTCTTGTTGCGCTTTTTCTTTCAAACGTACTGCTTCTTGAGTGGCTTCTGAAAGAATCTGAGATTTGTTCTTTTCTGCAGTTTCCTTTGCATTTTCGACGATAGACGCAGCTTCTTTGCGGCTACCTGCCAACTCTTCTTCACGTTTACTTGCTAGTTCCTCAGCTTTTTGACGAGCTGCTTCTGCTTCATCAATATCATTGGTAATTTTTTCAGCACGCGCATCCAAAATACTGGTAATATTGCCCCAAGCATATTTCTTTACTAAAAAGATTAGTAATAGGAAGGAACCAGCGATCAGAATAAAGTCACCAATAATGGTACCAATAGTTAAATCCATCTTCTACTCCTCCTCTACTTACTCTTCCTCACCGTTTATTTTTTTACCAATGTACATCGAAGACAACATGGTAAATACATAAGCTTGGATACATGAAATGAAAATCGAAAAGGCTGTCCATAACATGCTTCCAACAAGGCTGCTGGATACCAATAAAAGGCCAGTTGCGACAAGCTTAGTAACAAGGATGCTAAGACTTCACCAGCAAAAATATTCCCGTAGATCCGAATCGCTAAGGATGCAAAATTAGTCACCTCTTCTAGGAGGTTCATTGGGGTCATAAATCCTGGTGTTGCAAAAGCCTTCAAGTATTCCTTAATGCCTCGGCGACGAATTCCTTCCACATGAGCAATCAGGGTGATCAAAAATGAAAGAGATAGGTCATATCCAAGGTTAGCCGTTGGGGAAGTCCATAAGTTATAACCGTTTGTTGTCTGAATTTTTGCCATCAAGCCAATATTATTGGCTACCAAGATAAAGAGAAAGAGAGAAAACAAAAATAAAGAGTAATCCTTCATATAATGTTCCCCAATGTTTCCCTTGGTAAAACCGATAACAAAATCATAAATCATCTCCAGAGCATTTTGCTTGCCCTTTGGACGAAGGGTCATTTTGCGACTTGCCCAATAGACAAAGGCAAAGACCGTCAAAACAGTTACAAGAGACATGGCAAGTAGGGTCAAATCAAAGGATACTGGTCCAATATTTAGGGTTGGATTCACACTTTCTTCCAAGGTTTGACACCTCCTTTTCTAAATAGAGTTGTCTATTTAATAACGAAGGCCATGGCCAAAGTTACAAAGAAAGTACCTTCGACAAAGGCAACACCAAGAATCAAGAGACTACGCAATTGACCAATAATTTCTGGTTGACGTGATGCAGATTTGAACAGATTGCTCATCATCAAACCTTCCGCAAGTGACACACCAAAACAGGCTAAACAAAGACCTAAAAATGTTAAATTCATGATGAATTCTCCTTAAATATATTTTTACTCCCTAGTTTACTCCTAAAAAGATATAATAGTCAAATGTTTGCATAGAAAGAAAACGTTTTATAGCAATTCTGTCAATACTTTCAAAATTCCTCTTATCACTAGCTTTCAAAAGATTCTAATCATTTTTAGACACTTTGTCTATTTTTTTATTTTTCAATAAAAATTTATACTATTTTTTTATCAGGAGGAGACCTAATTTTACCAAACATAAAAACTCACCTGCTCAGCAGATGAGTTCTTCGATTATTTGAAAATCGAGGTTTTGAAACTGTCCGTTTCTTGCAGCAATTTCTTAAAGATTTTTTCTTTCAGTGAAACAGTATTGTCAAATTTGACAGAACCGTTACTTAGGGTAGCTTTATCTTTATCAACTGCTTCAGCAAATGCACGTTTCAAGTCTTCATAGCTATTGTAGGTTTTACCATCGATGTCAATAGCCTGAATTCCATTTTTGGCACTTGTTACAACTTCATTGAAGTAAGCTTTCTTCCAATCTTCAAGGTTGTTAAATCTTCCTTCAGAAATTTTCTGAATAACGAAATCATCTCCTAGAGTGGCAAGTCCAGCTTGTTTGGACTCTTGTTTATACTTGTTCGAAGCATATCCTAGGAAGCCTTTTTCATAGCCATAGTAACCCCAAATTCTGAAGGTATTGTGTTTGAAGGACATAGCTCCAGGAGCCCCTTCACTGGTGTTCCCACCATAGATACCTGTCATCATCGGCACAGTCACATAGGCTGAACCAAAGTCAGATGGATTATAGACGCCATTTCCAGGACCACGGTTGGTCATGAAATTATTGGTGATGAGGTCATCTACTGTGTTTAAAGCAATCGCTTTTTCCTCATCACTCAACGGTCGAACCTTATCGAATTGATTCTTGGTGTTCGCTCCTCGGTATTGTTTATCAACCTTCTTGAACCAAGCATTGTTTAAGTCCTTGCTATGTTTATCCAATACAGCTTCCCCTTCTAGGTAATCCAGAAGCATGAGAGTGTCATTATAGCCCTTCATGTAACGATCAATTTCGTCACGTGATTTAAGGTCATTTGGATTAGTGTTATACCATTGATTTCCATCGTTTGGACGTTCATAAGCCATGTTGAGACCTAGGGCTTTGTACTCACCATTTGGATTTGATACTGACGGAGTTTGGAGCATCCCTTGGGCAAAGGCTTCAATATCAGTTCCTTCTCGGTGTCTCCAACCACCCAAGTAAACCATACGGTCATTGACGTGCGTCGTTTCGTGGGTAAAGGCAGAAACCCCAAAGTCACTGATCATATCCGTCACCATGAAGAAGACAGAATCATCTTTATATGGGTTTCCGTAAATTCGCGCCACTGCTCCCATCCGCCAATCTGTCGCATGGTAACGATCGGTAGGCCCGTACAATTCACGGATTGGAGCGATGTCTTTGCCACTGTTGGTATGTCCATAACGATCTGTACTAATGCCTTTGTAGTTTTGGTTATCAAGAACAGGAGTCGGCACCATATTATTACTCTTCAAGAGTCGATTGCGAACCTTATCCGTTGCTAGACGCGACCAGAAATCTAGGTAATTTTGTTGCCCTTTTGCGACCTTATCAATTTCCGCCTTGAAGGCATTTCGTTCCGCTTCAGTGTTCTTACCATATTTCTCGAAGGAACTATAAGCCATTGTATTGTAGGTTGAAATCAAGAACATATGGGCATCTTTTAAGTTCAAGAGTGGCAAGATCATTTTACCATGCACATCGTTATTTAAGCCTTCGTATGCTCGATGTTTCTTATCGGCAAACTCAGGAGTTGTTGTTTTTGGCTCTACAATATAGACATTGTCTTTGGTTGCTTTGATAAACCAATCATTCAAGTCTGTATCGCTTGTAAAGAGTTCCATGTTGTATTTCAGGAAGTCATTTAGATTACCGGAAAGAGTATGTTTAGCTACTACTTCTCGGAAAGCATCGTGTGTACGAGTTCCTTTGATATAGTCTTCTTTTGAACCGATTTCAATCAAGCGGTCTAAGACATCAACATTCTTACCATAGAAATCTGGTTTAAACAACATGAGTTGCTTGAGATGGACATCATCAAATTTCACTCCGTAATAACGGTTGAGATAAGAGAGACCCAAAAGAACTGCCGCCTTGTTATCTTCAATTTTCTTGATGAGTGCCCGTTTGGCAGCATCATCCGTGTTCAATTGATGGTCCTCATTTTCAACCAACTGTTTCACAAAGTGAGTCAAATTATCCTTCACCTCTTTGAAGGATTCTTCAAGATAAAGGTTCTTAATAGCATTGACTTTGTTAGGTCCTGTTCTACCTAGGTGCGTGTAGATTGGGTCAGATTGTAATTCGACTGGATTTAATGTTCCAACAATGGCACTAATGAGATCGCTCCGGTCTTTGTCAACCAAATTCGGCGTGTAGACCACTTCACCGAGCTCCGCCACACTGTACTCTTTGACTTGTTTGACCTTAGAGTCTTTTGGCGTAATGCTAAAAACATCTTTTGTCTTATCTGCATAATGGATTAGGATACGGTCGGCATCAGCTAATTCGGTTACAAAATCATTGCCCTTCATGGCCGTCACAGACAAGACTTCCTTGGTCAGGAGAGGACTACCCGTAGCCAATTTATTTCCTTGGTCAACAATCCATTCTTTGTTATAGAATGGTTGCAATTTTGCAATATTGCGGTAAGCAAGTTCGCGAGCGGCATCGTAGCCATCAATTGCCTTGTATTGATCGTCTTTGTTGACAAGGTTATTGAGCCTATCTTCAATCGGTTTGTCACTGGTGAATGTAGCAGCAGTGATTCCCATTGCTTCAATTTTCTGCTCAGCTTCTGCAAGGGAAATGCTAGGGATTTTACGGGAGTTGTTATAGGTTTTCTTACCTTCACTCACGTCCTCCACACTGTAATTCCGTTTAGTTCTTGAGTAGGTGAAGTAGTCGTCCGCATCAATATCCGAGTGACCAAAGACCATCTCACCTGTTTTGACTTTCATCATGGTGATGTTGTCTTCAATGGCACCCAAGGCCCAGTTGGTCCCTAGTAATCCACCAGATTGGACTGCTTCTTTCAGTTCGATCGAACCTTTAGCAACGGAGTTTCTGAGGACCCCTTCTTTACCTACTGTATGGTTATTTCCACCATTTTGAGAGGAGTAGACTAGCCCTGCAGCTTTTGCCTTATTACCCAGTCATTTCAGCATCAACGTAGGCTTTTTCAACGACACCCTTCCAGTTTTCTCCTAGGACACCCGCTAAATAACCACCTTTATTGCCAGCAGCGTGTAGTTCCCCTATGAAGGCAACATTACTGACCTTCCCACTACCATCAATTTTATTGATAATACCAGCTACGTCATTGTTCCCGACAACACTTCCTGTTACTTTAACATTTTCGACAGTCGCATTATTTTTGATGACACTTGCGATTGGTGCTACTCGATCTGTCCCAGGTAGGTCAATATTGACATTTTCAAGCAAGAGATTCTTAACCGAGCCACCTTCGATGTTCCCAAACAGTGGTCTCGTAATATTATGGATAGCAAATTTGTTACCTTCTGTACTTTCCAATGTCCCCTTAAAGGCATTGGTGACATAGGATTTTCCTGCTGCTTGTACGTTCGCCGCATTCATGTTGCTACCCAGCTTAAAGGTCGCAGTCGGATTGGCCTGCATGGCTTTTACAAGTTCGTCGAAATTGTAGTAGACATCTCCGTCATGGGCTTTTGGCTTCGCAATGTAGTGGACATAGTCTTCGCTGAACTGTTGATCTGCTGTTCGTTGGATAAGATCAGGTGCTTTAGCAGTAACCTTGTATAATGCTTTTCCATCAATTGTGACTTCTTCAATTTTATCAACAGCCAATTTTGTGATCTTATTATCATGGGTTGTAACCTTTAAGTAATAAGGTTTCACATCTGAAGGTGTTTCTGACAAGAGGCTACGATCGGTCTCAAGGCCTTGGTCATCCACGCTAATCAGACTGGTTTCCTTGATGTTTGACTTCAACTTTTTTAAGGTCAAGTCTTAGTGGCTCTTCCTTGAGAACCTCTTCTTCGTCCCCATTTCCACGATCATAGACCATGGTTGTTGCGAGCGTATAATCCTTATAGTAGTCTAAATCTGCTAAAGCAGCCGCTAAGTCAATCTCAGAAAGGGCAAAAGTTTTCACAACTTGATCACCCTTCTTCAATACCGCCTGGATGGACTTGATGGTCACACCCTCTGGTTTTTCTAAATGATAGCTAGCTTTGGCACTGCGCTTCAATTCTTCCTTATCAACCTGGGTCAAGGTCAAGGTTGGCTTTTCAAGTTCTTTGGTCCCTTTTTGAATAATCCGATCTTGGGCTTGTTCAACGACTTCCTCCGAAACCGTTGGCGCATCCGCAGTTTTTACACCCTTTATGGTCTTATAGACCTTGGTGATTTTCTTCTTCCCATTTTTTCCTGCTTGAGAGACCCTTTCGTTTCCTTTTAGCAGGGTGGCATCTTGTTCTGTTACCGTCTTAAATGGAATTTCCTCAAAAGCTACTTCCTCTGTTTGGCCGTCAATAGCTTTGGTCCCACGACCAATTCTTTCTGTCACAGGAGCTTTTAGCGTTTCAGTTGTTGTGCTGAGAGGCTCCCCCAACTTTCTCGCCATTGACCGTTTTATAGACACGGCGAATTTCCTGGCTACCTGCCTCTCCTTTTTGAAGGATACTTTCTTCATCAGTATAGCGGTTCGCATCTGATACATACTCGGTTTCATATGGAAGGACCACCGTTTCTGTTTCTGTAACTGTCCCTTCCGTTATTTGGTAAACTGGATTCTCTGGTTGAATTGGAGCTTCACCAACATGGCCTTCTTCTTGCGTCCCCTTAGCTTCAACGACACCGGTATAGGCTGGATTCTCTGGTTGTACAGGAGCTTCACCAACATGGCCTTCTTCTTGCGTCCCCTTAGCTTCAACGACACCGGTATAAGCTGGGTTCTCAGGTTGAATTGGAGCTTCGCCTATATGGCCTTCTTCTTGCGTCCCCTTAGCTTCAACGACACCGGTATAGGCTGGATTCTCTGGTTGAATTGGAGCTTCACCAACATGGCCTTCTTCTTGCGTGCCCTTAGCTTCAACGACACCGGTATAGGCTGGGTTCTCAGGTTGTACAGGAGCTTCGCCTATATGGCCTTCTTCTTGCGTTCCCTTAGTTTCGATGACACCGGTATAGGCTGGGTTTTCTGGTTGTACAGGAGCTTCACCAACATGGCCTTCTTCTTGCGTCCCCTTAGTTTCGATGACACCAGTATAGGCTGGGTTTTCTGGTTGTACAGGAGCTTCACCAACGTGACCTTCTTCTTGCGTTCCCTTAGCTGTTACGACTGGATTTTGTTGGGGCGTTGGGTGGGCTTCTTCTTGTGTTCCAACCCTTAGGACTTGAGGGACTGGTTCTTTCGTCACAGTACTTTCAAGTACTGTCCGAACCTCTTTGCCTTCGACTAGACTTACTTGCGTTAAAATGGTCCGCTCCCCATTTCGCCAGGAGTCAACACTTTGGTCTGGCCTTTGGCGAGTGTAGCATCAGGTTTTTCAACCACTTCAAATGGAATGACTTCCGTAGATACTTCAACTCTTGGCTTTTCTACGATAGGAAAGGCTGGTCCGACCTCTGGAGTGACACGCGAGCTTAGATCTATCTTTGGAGCAGGAGTGATAGTCTTGAGCTGTCCAGGCTCATTTTTTTGATTTCTCTGATCACCAGGAGACAACTGCTCAATTACTTTAGGAGTCGACGGGTAGCGAAGATAACCAATATAGTCATAGCCATCAATCTCAATCACACCCTTGGCAAGTTCTTGGCTAGATGAAACAGAAAGGGTTTGATTATAAGAACGCAAGACCTGATTCTGTAAAGCAGCGGCTTCCATCGATAGGAAAAGGCTCTGCCCCATAGTCCCAATCAAAAGAACCCCCATCACTTTCTTCCGGTGTTTTTTAGAGAGTAAAAGAACAGCAAATGAAGCACTGGCTAGACTAAGTCCAACTAATGCTACTTCAGTGGTTCCAGTTTGTGGAAGAACCTGTGGAGCACTTCCTTTCTTTTTATAAACTAGATAAAGAGTATCCTCATTTTGATATTCCTCAGGGATAGCATGAATTAGCTGTGCCTGCTCTTCAGCTGTCAGTTCCTCTTCTGTCACATAGCCAAAATGAACATTGGCATTTTGAGAGACCTGATCTGCTTGAACAGGACGGACTCCTAGCATACTTCCAGCCAATAAAAAAGCTCCGATTGCAACCGGTCCGACGCCAACCGATAATTTGCGAATCGAGTACTTAGTAATCTTTTCAAAGCTTTGTTTTGTTTTTTTCATCCTTTAACTTCCTACATAGTAATATTTGCATCCTATAGAAGGGCTTTAAATAGTTGAAGAGAGGGATGAGCCTTTTCCTCAAATACCTTCCCGGGATTTTTTACCTTTACCTATCTTATCTTTTTTCCATTATTTTAGCAAGTACTATTACTCAAAAAATGTAAGCTTTTTCTTTCCTTCTTTTCCAAGGATGGTAGAGTCTTTAAAACTCATACAAAAAACGCCTAAAATGAACTGCACCCCAAAGTTAGATTTTTTCTGTCTAACTTTGGGCGTACAGTTCAAAAATAGGCGTTTTTGATCCTTATTATGCGTACAATGATTGATACAAGTCAGCGTAATGTTGGCTAGCTGTATCCCAAGAGAAGTCACGACTCATAGCTTCTTTTTGGAGCCCCAACCAAACATCTGGATGATGAGTGTAGACGGTTAGGGCTTGATCGACAGCCCAGTTTAGCCAATAACCAGAAAGGTTATTAAAGCTAAACCAGTACCACTTCCGTCAACTACATTATAGGCTTGAACAGTGTCGCGAAGTCCCCCTACCTCATGAACCAATGGCAAGGTTCCATAACGCATAGCCATCATTTGAGATAGGCCACATGGTTCAAAACGACTCGGCATCAAGAAAACATCTGATGCTGCATAAATTTCTTGAGCTAACTGCACATCGAACATAATATTGGCAGAGAGTTTATCTGGATAAGCTTGAGCAAACCAAGAAAAGGCATGTTCAAAGCCAGGATCTCCCGTTCCCAAAAGAACGATTTGGATATCCTTTTGTAGGAGGTTGTGTAATTCTTCAACCACCACATCAAAGCCTTTTTGACGAGTGAGCCGAGAAACAATCCCAAACAAAGGTACATCATCACGAACTGGCAAACCAACTCGCTCTTGAAGAGCACGTTTACTAGCTGCCTTACCTGATAAATCATCTTTACTGAAATGATAGGTCAAAAGGGGGTCTGTCTCAGGATTATAAAGATCCGTATCAATCCCATTTACAATCCCTGTTAACTTCCCAGATTCCATCCGCAAGATTTGATCTAGTTCACAACCATACTGGCCTGTCTTAATCTCATTAGCATAACTTGGCGAAACAGTCGTCACGCGGTCCGCATAGAGAATCCCTGCCTTCATCCAGTTCAAGCAGTCTTTCCAACGAAGTGTTCCATCTGCATAGCGTTCGAAACCAACCCCAAATAAATCCCAAAGCATCCCTGGATCAAACTGACCTTGGAACTCCAGATTATGGATGGTCAAGACAGACTTAATTCCATTGTAAGCTTGAATCCAACGGTATTTCTCTTTTAGTAGGAAAGGAATCATGGCTGTATGGTAGTCATGAGCGTGGACGATATCTGGAATGAAATCTACACGTTCCATCATCTCAAGAGCGAGCCAATTGGAAGAAAGCAAAACGCTCACCATCATCAAAAATCCCCATAGACGTGTCCTCTAAAGAAGTACTTTTGATTATCAATGAAGTAGAAGGTCACACCATCTCTAAAAAAATACGTTTTACCCCAACATACTCACTTCTCCACCCTACCTTGGTAGTAAAGTGTAGCACATCTTCAATCTGGTCGCCAAATTTCGCCTCTACCATGTCGTAGTAAGGGAGGACGACACGAACATCATGACCTTTTTTTAGCCAAGGATTTAGGGAGTGCTCCAATCACATCTCCCAAGCCCCCGGTTTTTTGAGAAAAAGGAGCTCCTTCAGCGGCAACAAACAATAATTTCATTATCCAATATCCTCTGTAATCACAGCACCTTTTTTAATCACAAGAGGTGCTTCTTTGGTTCCACGAATAGTTACACCAGTTTCAACTACGACGCCCTTGTCAAGAATCGCATGCTCAACGACTGCTCCCTCATGGACAACGACACCTGGGAACAGGAGACTGCTACGAATTTCTGCCCCCTGGTGTAGATGAACACGACGAGAAATGATAGAATCATGCACCAAAGCTTCGACAATGCTTCCTGATGCAAATTGCGAATTCTTAATTTGCGAACTAGGAGCATAGTAAGTTGGCTCTTCATTTTTCACCTTGGTATAAACTTTTTGATTTGGTGAGAAGAGAGACATGAATTTATTGGTTTCCAACATATCTAAGTTAGCACGATAGTAGGATTCAACTGAATGAATATTGGCAATATAGCCAGTGTATTCAAAAGCGAAGGCCCCGTGTTCTACTGCTAAATCACGAAGGATATAACGCAATTTTTCTGGATGTTCTTTATGGATTTCTGCTTCTAATTTTTCAATCAACCATGGTGTATCAACGATAAAGATATCCGTTGACATATTATAGAGAGCATCTGGATCTGTTCCATCAAACAACTTTTGTCCACGTATATGGTCTGTCTCATCGATTTCTAAAACCGCATTTACTTCAGAGATGTCACGATGATGCATCTTTTTGTACACGACTGTGATTGGTCTGTCAACGGTATTGTGCAAGTGGAAGACTTGGTTCAAATCAATGTTTACTAAGATATCACAGTTAAGAGCTACTGTTTGATTAGATCCTGAGCGTTTTAAATAAGTTAATAACTGCTCATAGTATTCTTTGCCAACGTTTGAGCTTTCAACTGGAGTGTTGTAGATACCGAGATAGTAGTGACTCAAGAGGGTTGACAAGCCCCACTCGCGACCAGAGCGAATATGGTCAAAGACAGAACTGATATTTTCTTGCTGGAAGATACCAAATACACTACGAATCCCTGCATTAGCGAGGCTAGAAAGCGGGAAGTCAATCAAGCGATATTTCCCATCAAATGGCAAACTGGCAACAGGACGATGATCTGTCAATGACGACATATCATGGAAGCCTACCGTGTTTCCTAAAATGGCTGAATACTTATCAATCTTCATCTGTTGCTACCCCCACTTTTTCGTTATATCCAACGACTTGTACTTCTTCTGTTCCATCGATGACAACACCTTCTGAAACGACTGCTCCTTCACCGATAATGGCACGTTTAATCACAGCACCTTGTCCGATAATGGCACCACTCATAATGACAGAATCTTCAACGACTGCACCTTTACGAACTTGTGCTTCCGTAGACAGGATAGAACGTTTTACTGTTCCGTCTACCAAGCACCCATCCACTACCAAGGAATCTTCAATATGCGCATGTTCACCAAAGAAGTTTGGTGGTGAAATCAAGTTACGAGAATAGATCTTCCAGTGACGATCACGGCTGTCTAAGGCGTTATTTGGATCAATGTATTCCATGTTTGCTTCCCAGAGAGATTCAATGGTTCCCACGTCTTTCCAATAGCCATTGAATTCATAAGCATAGACGCTTTCTCCAGATTCAAGGTAAGTTGGAATAACGTTTTACCAAAGTCAGACATATCGATGTCACTCTTCTCTGCAGCCACTAGCATGTTGCGAAGACGAGCCCAGTCAAAAATGTAGATCCCCATAGAAGCTTTTGTTGATTTTGGCTCTGCCGGTTTTTCTTCAAATTCTACGATGCGGTTATTGGCGTCCGTATTCATAATTCCGAAACGGCTAGCTTCTTTTAAAGGTACATCCAATACAGCTACTGTAAGGCTTGCATTGTGATCTTTGTGAGACTGAAGCATTTCGTCATAGTCCATCTTGTAGATATGGTCTCCAGAAAGGATTAAAACATATTCCGGATTTATGCTGTCGATGTAATCAATATTCTGGAAAATCGCATGACTGGTTCCTTCAAACCAACGATTTCCCTCACTTGCAGAATACGGTTGGAGGATTGAAACACCTGTATTGATGCCATCTAATCCCCAGCTAGAACCATTCCCAATATGATTATTAAGAGCGAGCGGTTGGTACTGAGTAATCACACCAACATTGTGAATGCCTGAGTTGGCACAGTTGGATAAGGCAAAGTCAATAATACGATAACGTCCCCCAAATTGTACTGCAGGTTTAGCAATGCTTTGAGTTAATTTTCCAAGGCGTGTTCCTTGCCCACCAGCAAGGATCAAAGCTAGCATTTCATTCTTCATTGATTACTCCTTTATGGATTGACGAGACCTTTTCCCTATTCCCAAGGATTCCCTCATTTTTGCAAGTAATAGAGGCATCTTTGAGAGCTTCGAGATAGATCCTAGACAGCGATCAGATGATCAGCAACAGTTATTTTTTTGTTTTGGAATTGGTAGAACGAAGTTTTCGTTTCACCTTCCAGACACTGGCTCCTAAAGCCGGTAAAGTGAAGGTCAAGGTCTGTGGATAGTCTTTCCAAAGAGCTTCTTGAGTTTTCACTTCCTTATTGTGTTCTTTCCAAACACCTCCCCATTTTTCTAATTCGGTATTCCAAATTTCTTCATAGACGCCAGCAACTGGAACTCCGACTGTGAAGTCTTTGCGTTCAACTGGTGCCATATTAAAAATACAAAGTAGATGATTTCCTTTTTTATCCTTACGAGTAAAGGTCAAGACACTTTGATCTCGGTTATCCGCATCAATAATCTCAATACCATCGTAGCTATCATCAATTTCCCATAGCATCTTATTGTCTTTGTAGAACTGATTGAGCTGAGAGGTGAACTCTTGCATCTTCTGGTTCATCTCATCTTCTAGATTTGACCATTCCAATTGTTCTTCTGATCTCCACTCTAGGAATTGGCCAAATTCTGAACCCATGAAGAGCAACTTTTTCCCTGGGTGACAGATCTGATAGGTCAAGAGATTCCGTAAACCAGCAAATTGATTGTAGCGATCTCCCCACATCTTATGCATAAGACTCTTCTTCCCGTGTACCACTTCATCATGAGAGAATGGCAATAAGAAATTCTCAGAAAAGGCATACATGAAACTAAAGGTAACCAAGTTGAAATCGAATTTCCGGTAAACAGGATCTTCTTCATAGAAACGGAGAATGTCGTTCATCCAGCCCATATTCCACTTGTAGTCAACCCTAAGCCACCGTACTCTTCTGGACCAGTAATCTTTGTCCCAGATGAACTTTCTTCAGCAACCATGATGACATCAGGATGCTCTAATTTAATTACAGCATTCATCCGTTTAAGGAAATGGATCCCCTCATAGTTGAGATTTCCACCATCTATATTTGGTGTCCATGGACCACTATCATAGTCTAAGTAGAGCATATTGCTGACCGCATCCACCCGGATCCCATCCAAGTGATAAAATTCGATCCAGAATTTCACACTAGAAATGAGGAAGGATTGGACCTGGTTCTTTCCAAGGTCAAAGTTTAAAGCTCCCCAACCATAGTTGTGGGCCCGATGGTGATCCTGATATTCAAAGGTAGGTGTCCCATCATAATAAGCTAAGGCATCATCATTGATAGTGAAGTGACCAGGTACCCAGTCTACAATCACCCCGATGTTATTCAAGTGACAGGCTTCAACGAAGTCTTGAAACTCTTCCGGCGTTCCGTAAGTATGCTCTAAGGCAAAGTAACCCATCAATTGGTAGCCCCAGCTAAGACCTAGTGGGTGAGCCATAACTGGCATAAACTCCACATGGGTGTAGTTCATTTTTACCAAGTAAGGAATCAAATCTTCCTTCAGCTGAGCAAAGGTAAAAGGAGTTCCATCCTCGTTTCGCTTCCATGAGCCTGCATGGGCTTCATAGATATTTACCGGACGTGAGAAAAAGCCCAATTTTCTACGACGGGCCATCCATAGTCCATCTTTCCATTTTCGTTCTGGGATTTCCGTAATAACGGCGCCAGTTCCAGGACGTTTCTCCATTCGAACTGCCAAAGGATCCACTTTCATCAGGCGATGACCATTTTGGCGAGTGATATGGTATTTATAAATATCTCCTACTTGAGGCGTCCCTGTAAAAACTTCCCAGACGCCAGCTTCATTTCGTTCCATTGGGATTTCATTTTCTTCCCATTGGGTGAAGTCTCCTGCTAAATGAACTGCTTGAGCATTTGGTGCCCAAACTCGAAACCAGTACCCATCTACTCCATCTACTTGGTCCTTATGAGCTCCTAGATAATGTTGAAGATGAAAGTTCTCCCCAGTTCCAAATGTATACAATGCTTGTTGTGTATCCATCCACTCACCTCTCCTGCTTTTTTGTAAGCGCTTCCTATGGTTTATATTCTACTATAAATAGTTGAAATATTCAAGATTTTTTTCTTGAATAATACGATGAAAAATTTATGAAAATAATTTGAAATTTCCATTATCTACCCGAAATTTACTAAAATAGTTTCATCAATTGTTCAGCTTTCAAACTATCCTTTCTAACATTATACTATAAAAAAATCATTGTAAATTAAACCTATTTCCGTAAATTTTTAGAAAATTTAGATTTTTTTGTTTTGATATAGCGATATCTACTCTATTTTTTTATTCAGCTACTTCCTTTTATAAGATCAAATAGAGTAGCAAAATAAAAAAGCTACCACCTCTTCCAAGGTGATAACTTTGTTATCAGATTCTTAAAATCAATTAATCTACGTTCACGTATTCTTTAGAAAGTTCAAGAACTTCTTCCATTGTTGAACATTCCGTCAAAGCACGGTTTGCGTATTCTTGCATCTTAGCAGTGTCCAATTTCTTCATCAAGCTACGTGTACGAAGGACAGATGTAGCTGACATAGAGAATTCATCCAAGCCCATTCCGACAAGGAGAGGAACAGCTGTTTGGTCACCAGCCATCTCACCACACATACCAGCCCATTTACCTTCAGCATGAGCTGCTTTGATCACATTATTGATCAAACGAAGGATAGATGGGTTATATGGTTGGTAAAGATATGAAACTTGTTCGTTCATACGGTCAGCAGCCATCGTGTATTGGATCAAATCGTTTGTACCGATTGAGAAGAAATCAACTTCTTTTGCAAATTGGTCTGCAAGCATGGCTGCTGCAGGGATTTCAATCATGATCCCTACTTCGATGTCGTCTGCAACGGCAACACCTTCGGCAACCAATTTCGCTTTCTTCTTCGAGAATACCTTTAGCTGTACGGAACTCTGTCAACAAAGCAACCATTGGGAACATGATCCGCAATTTACCGTGAACAGATGCACGAAGCAATGCACGCAATTGTGTACGGAACATTTGGTTACCCGTTTCAGAGATTGAGATACGCAAAGCACGGTAACCCAAGAATGGGTTCATTTCTTTAGGAAGATCGAAGTAAGGAAGTTCTTTATCCCCACCGATATCCATAGTACGAACGACAACAGGTTTACCATTCATACCTTCAAGAACTGCTTTGTATGCTTCAAATTGGTCATCTTCAGTTGGGAAGTCTTGAGAGTCCATGTACAAGAATTCAGTACGGTAGAGACCAACTGCTTCTGCACCGTTCTCGTTCACACCTTCAACGTCTTTAGGTGTACCGATATTAGCAGCCAACTCGAAGTGTTTCCCATCTGCAGTCACTGTTTTCGCATCTTTCAAAAGAGCCCATTCAGCTTTTTGTTTCGCATAAGCTTCACCAGCTGCTTTGAAGGCTGCAATTTGTTCTTCACTTGGGTTGATCACTACTTCACCAGTGATTCCAGATACAGCCAAAATATCACCATCTTTTACAAGATCGGTAATGTTGTTTGTACCAAGAACAGCTGCGATTTCAAGTGTACGCGCCATGATGGCTGAGTGACTTGTACGGCCACCAATGTTTGTAACAAAAGCTTTAACAAACTGTTTGTTCAATTGAGCTGTATCTGATGGAGTCAAATCATGGGCAACCACGATTGCTTCTTCATTAATCGTCGCTGGGTTTGGCAATTTCTTACCAAGCAAGTTTGCAAGAACACGTTTGGTCACGTCGCGAATATCAGCTGCACGTTCTTGCATGTATGGGTTATCTTCCATTCCTTCAAAGATGGTGATAAACATGTCTGTGACTTCTTTCAATCCAGCCTCAGCATTCACCTTCTTCGTGCGAATTGTTTCCTTGATCTGACCAACCATTTCAGGGTCAGAAAGAACCATCATGTGAGCATCAAATACTTGTGCCGCTTCCTCACCAAGGCTCGCTACTGCATTCTCCCGAATAAGAGAAAGCTCGTTTTGTGAAGCTTCAAGAGCTGCATCCAAACGAGCTTCTTCTGCATTTGTATCTTCAACTGAGATTGTATCAAATGACAAGTCGGGTTGAACAAGTAGATATGCCTTAGCAACGGCAACACCATCAGATGCTGCAATTCCTTTAAGCATTTCTGTCATGTTTATGCCAATCCTTCTTTTTTTCCATTGTTTCAGCGATTGCTCGCAAGAGCGTCATCAGCGTCAGCACCTTCAGCTGAGATTACAACGTCAGCTCCTTGACCTACACCAAGGCTCATTACACCCATGATTGATTTCAAGTTAACTGATTTACCTTTGTATTCAAGAGTAATATCTGAAGCAAATTTGCTAGCTGTTTGAACCAACAAAGTTGCTGGACGTGCGTGGATACCTGTTTCTGCCACGATGTGGAAATCTTTAGAAGCCATAGTTTGACTCTCCTTTTATAATTAGTTTTTGAGTTATCTGTGATAACCCTTACAATTTGCTATTATACCATCTTCTCCAATATTTTTTTCAAGATTTTTTTATCACACACTTACTGAAAATACTTGCAGGAAGCACTCAATTTTTTCTATTTCTTTTGACTACTTTTTTTACTTTCTTCTATTAAATAAATAGAATTGGTTTCATGGACACAGTATATAGAATTTTTAGGAAAAACAACTAAATTACTTTGACTTAAAAACCTATATTTTATCACGTTTTCCTTAATTTTTCATCTAACTCTTACAATACTACATATTGTGGTATCATTCGGAATAGTTAATTTATGTGCACAATATTTAGTTAAAACTCTTGACAAGCAAAAACCTTTTGTTTATACTAGATACAGATTTATGATTTTAGAGGAGTTACATCATATTATGGTGACAATTTATTCAAGAATAATTGCGTTCAATGTAAAATGACTAAGCGCTTTTTAGATACCAATCACGTTGAATACCGTGAGATTAATCTAGATGAACAACCTGAGTTTGTGGACCATGTAAAGAATCTTGGTTTCAATGCTGCACCGGTTATCCAGACTGCTGATGAAGTCTTCTCTGGATTCCAACCAGCTAAACTCAAAAAATTATCTTAATACTGTTAAACAGGATCTGATCGGTCTAGGGATTTCACCACTGTAGAAAGCTACTACGGTGTTACCCTGGCCCTTTTACTTGTACAGGGGAGCTTGCCTCCCCTTTGTTTTTGAATTAGAAAAAGGAACATTATGGGATTAAAATCACTTGAAGACGTAACCTACTTCCGTCTTAATAATGAAATCAACCGTCCAGTTAACGGTCAAATCATGCTTCATAAAGATAAAGAAGCCTTGGATGCTTTCTTCAAAGAAAATGTTGTGCCAAATACCATGGCCTTTGACTCGATTACAGATAAGATTCAGTACCTTCTCGAGCATAATTACATTGAAAGAGCTTTTATCGAGAAATATCGTCCTGAATTTTTGGAAGAATTGACCCAATTTATCAAAGATCAAAACTTCCAATTCAAGTCCTTCATGGCTGCTTATAAATTCTATAACCAGTACGCTCTGAAAACAAATGATGGAGAATACTATCTCGAAAGCATGGAAGACCGCGTCTTCTTCAATGCTCTCTATTTTGCGGATGGAAATGAAGACATTGCAAAAGACATCGCAAATGAAATCATCCACCAACGCTACCAACCAGCTACTCCTTCATTCTTAAATGCTGGACGTGCCCGCCGTGGAGAATTGGTCTCCTGTTTCTTGATCCAAGTAACCGATGACATGAATGCGATTGGACGCTCTATCAACTCTGCCCTTCAACTTTCACGTATCGGTGGTGGAGTTGGGATTTCCCTCAGCAACCTTCGTGAAGCTGGAGCACCGATCAAGGGCTATGAAGGAGCTGCTTCTGGGGTCGTTCCTGTTATGAAACTCTTTGAAGATAGCTTCTCTTACTCAAACCAATTGGGTCAACGCCAAGGAGCTGGGGTGGTTTACCTCAACGTCTTCCACCCAGACATCATCGCCTTCCTTTCTACTAAGAAAGAAAATGCCGATGAAAAGGTTCGGGTTAAGACCCTTTCACTTGGTGTCGTCGTACCTGACAAGTTCTATGAGTTGGCTCGTAAGAATGAAGAAATGTATCTCTTCAGCCCATACTCTGTAGAACGTGAATACGGAGTGCCATTCAACTACATCGACATCACTGAAAAATACGATGAGTTGGTCGCTAATCCAAATATCCGCAAGACAAAAATCAAGGCGCGTGATTTGGAAACTGAAATTTCTAAATTGCAACAAGAATCTGGTTACCCTTATGTAGTCAACATCGATACTGCTAACCGAGCAAACCCTGTCGATGGAAAGATCATCATGAGTAACTTGTGTTCAGAGATCCTCCAGGTTCAAGAGCCAAGCTTGATTAACGATGCCCAAGAATTCATTAAAATGGGGACTGACGTCTCCTGTAACCTTGGTTCAACCAACGTGGTCAATATGATGACCTCACCTGACTTTGGTCGTTCCATTCGTGCCATGGTTCGTGCCTTGACCTTTGTTACAGATAGTTCTCACATTGTCGCTGTTCCTACGATCGACCACGGAAACAGCCAAGCGCATACCTTTGGTCTTGGAGCTATGGGACTTCACAGCTATCTTGCGCAACAATTAATCGAATACGGATCTCCTGAGTCTGTTGAGTTTACGAGCATCTACTTCATGCTCATGAACTACTGGACCCTCGTAGAATCAAATAACATCGCGCGTGAACGGGGTATCACCTTCCACAACTTTGAAAAATCAGACTATGCCAACGGTAGCTACTTTGATAAGTACACGACCGGAGAGTTTGTTCCAAAATCTGATCACGTCAAAGAACTCTTTAAAGATATCTTTATCCCAAGTGCAGAAGATTGGGCTGAACTTCGCGATAAAGTCAAGGCAGATGGTCTATACCACCAAAACCGCCTAGCTGTCGCACCAAATGGTTCTATCAGCTACATCAATGACGTATCTGCTTCTATCCACCCAATTACACAACGGATTGAAGAACGCCAAGAAAAGAAAATCGGGAAGATCTACTACCCTGCAGCTGGTTTGTCTACAGATACCATTCCTTACTACACTTCTGCCTACGACATGGATATGCGCAAAGTCATCGATGTCTATGCTGCCGCAACTGAGCACGTAGACCAAGGACTCTCACTGACCCTCTTCATGCGCAGTGACATTCCAAAAGGCCTTTACGAATGGAAAACTGAAAACAAACAAACCACTCGTGACTTGTCTATCCTCCGCAACTATGCCTTTAACAAGGGAATCAAGTCTATCTACTACGTCCGTACCTTTACAGATGATGGTGGAGAAGTTGGCGCAAACCAATGTGAAAGCTGTGTCATCTAAGACACTCTGATCCATTGCTACCAAAAGTCGGTTCGCCGACTTTTTGTGCGGTATTCTAACAATTGTGTTAGAATAATAATGATTGTATGATCGAATGAATTAGAAAAAGAAAGAGATTTCAAATGGAAACTTACTACAAAGCCATTAACTGGAATGCCATCGAGGATGTCATCGATAAATCTACTTGGGAAAAGCTAACCGAACAATTCTGGTTGGATACACGTATTCCTTTGTCAAACGACTTGGACGACTGGAGAAAGCTGTCTAACAAGGAAAAAGACCTTGTTGGTAAAGTTTTTGGAGGTTTAACCCTTCTCGATACCATGCAGTCTGAAACGGGTGTGCAAGCCCTTCGTGCGGATATTCGTACTCCACATGAAGAAGCTGTCTTTAACAACATCCAATTCATGGAATCTGTCCATGCTAAGTCTTACTCTTCTATCTTTTCTACCTTGAATACCAAGTCAGAAATCGAAGAGATTTTTGAATGGACCAATACCAATCCCTTCCTTCAAAAGAAGGCAGAAATCATCAACGAGATCTACCTCAATGGGACTCCCCTTGAAAAGAAAGTAGCCAGCGTCTTCCTTGAAACCTTCCTCTTCTACTCTGGTTTCTTCACACCGCTCTACTATCTTGGAAACAACAAGTTGGCCAACGTGGCTGAAATCATCAAGTTGATCATTCGGGACGAATCTGTCCACGGGACCTATATCGGCTACAAGTTCCAACTCGGATTTAATGAATTACCAGAAGAGGAACAAGAAAAACTTAAAGAATGGATGTATGACTTACTCTACACCCTCTATGAGAATGAAGAAGGCTATACAGAGAGCCTCTATGACGGTGTAGGTTGGACAGAGGAAGTCAAGACCTTCCTTCGTTATAACGCTAACAAAGCCCTCATGAACCTGGGACAAGATCCACTCTTCCCTGACTCAGCAGATGATGTCAACCCAATCGTCATGAACGGGATCTCAACCGGTACATCTAACCACGACTTCTTCTCTCAAGTCGGAAATGGTTACCTTCTCGGTGAAGTAGAAGCCATGCAGGATGACGATTACAACTATGGCCTATAAGACAAAAACCTTTCCATCTGGAAAGGTTTTTTTGCTTTTTCATGCTAAAAATTAGCCTTGCTGCAGAAGAAACTATCTCAAATAAACAAATCAGTCCTTTCCAGATTTGGAAAGGGCTGATTTGGTAGGTATGTTACTCCCCATTCTTCTTTATTGAAGCAAGAAGATAAGGAGAGAAGCGATCAGGTTATTTGCTATATGCAGGGCAATGGCATAACGAATATCTTCCTTAGTCAGATACGCTAAAGCGAAAATTGAACCCATTATAAAGTAAATTAGAAATTGCCCTAGACTAGACGGAAGATGGAGAAAAGAAAATAAACTAGAAGAAAGAGCAATATAGAGCAAGGTCTGTCCTAGGGTTTCCTGCTTTGAAAATAGATACTTGGCCATTAAGCCTCTAGTTATGAATTCTTCAATAATGGGAGCAATAAAAATAATATAGAAAAAAACGAAGGCAGGAAATAACTCCAAGAAAAACTCAATACTTCTTTGATTATTAGACGATTCACCCGAGACCAAGGCTTGAAGAGCAATAAAGGCAACTAATAATCCAATGGGTAACCATATCGTGGACGTCAGTTTGGTCTTTTTAACCTCAAGTTTCCAACCCTTTTGGTACCATTTCCACAAACCAAAAATATAGAGAGCAGATACCAAAGCGAATATCAAGAGAATGAGAAGCTCGGAACCTCCCTCAACGAGAACATTCAAGCAACTAGCAAGAATCCTCGAAAATAAAATAAAATGAGAGAAGACCACCAAGGCATACAAACCAACATTTTTCCAGATACTGTTCCCCTTCATACAACACTCCTTTTTTTCCTTTCGATTCCTATTCCAAGTCTATTTTTTAATTCAATTATCTACCTTTGATTATTTATTATGCTGTCAAACTTAAGATTTTTATGAGGGCCTCGGACTGCACCTTCAAATCGACAATGGAGCAATATCTAAGACACTTCCTTTTTCCTATATATTTATTGTAATGTATTTATCAAAAATTACAAGTACTTCTTAAAAAGTTTTTATAAAGATTTAACAGTTTACCATACAAAAAGACCTACCCGAAGGTAGATCTCTTGTTGCTTACAATTTACCCGCTACGGCATCCAACAATTCTTGGATCTTGGCTTGGTTGCTTCCTCCTGCCATGGCCATGTCTGGTTTTCCACCACCACGTCCATCAACGATTGGAGCCAATTCTTTGACCAAGTTACCTGCGTGGATGTCTTTGTTCTTGCTTGCTACGAGAAGATTGACCTTGTCACCGATTGCTGCGACCAGAACAAGGACGTCAGAGTAATCTTTTTGTTTCCAGTTATCCGCAAAGGTACGAAGGGCACCTGCATCTGATACAGAAACTTGACTAGCAATGTAACGGTGGCCGTTTGCTTCTTGAACATGTTTGAAGACATCACCTGCCGCTGCTGCTGCAGCTTTTTCCTTCAATTCAGCATTTTCTTTTTGTAATTGACGGAGCTGCTCTTGAAGACCTTCCACCTTGTGAGGAACTTCCTTGAGTTGAGGTGCTTTCAAGGTTGCTGCGACTGCTTTCAGAGCATCTTCTTGTTCACGGTAAGCTTCGAAGGCTTCTTTACCAGTCACTGCCAAGATACGACGAGTTCCTGATCCAATCCCTTCTTCTTTGACAATCTTGAAGAGGCCAATCTCAGAAGTATTGCCAACGTGGGTACCACCACAGAGCTCCACTGAGTAGTCACCGATGGTGACAACACGAACTTCCTTACCGTATTTCTCACCAAAGAGGGCCATAGCTCCCATTTCTTTGGCTGTGTCGATGTCTGTCTCAACAGTCTTAACTGCGATCGCTTCCCAGATTTTTTCATTGACTTGCTGTTCAATAGCACGCAATTCTTCTGGAGTTACTGCTTGGAAGTGGGTGAAGTCAAAGCGAAGGAATTCCACTTCATTAAGTGAACCTGCTTGAGTAGCATGGTGGCCAAGGATATTGTGAAGAGCTGCATGGAGCAAGTGAGTGGCTGTATGGTTCTTCATGACACGAAGACGACGATTGCTATCGATAGCTAAAGTGAACTCTTGGTTCAAAGCAAGTGGAGCATGGACTTCAACGGTATGTAAAGGTTGTCCATTAGGTGCTTTTTGAACGTCTGTCACTGTCGCTACGACGTTACCCGCAGCATCCAAGATTTGACCGTGGTCCGCAACTTGTCCACCCATTTCAGCGTAGAATGGTGTTTCCGCGAAGATCAGAGAGGCAGTTCCTTCTGTTACAGCTTCTACTTCTGCATTATCCGCTACAATAGCCACCAACTTAGAAGGCAATTGGCTAGCATTGTAGTTGAAGACACTTTCTACAGTGATGTTTTGAAGAGTTTCGTTTTGCATCCCCATTGATCCGCCTTTGACAGCAGATGCACGCGCACGTTCTTGCTGCTCTTTCATGGCTGCTTCAAAACCTTCACGGTCTACAGTCATTCCAGCTTCTTCAGCAATCTCTTCTGTCAATTCCACTGGGAATCCATAAGTATCGTAGAGTTTGAAGACATCTTGACCAGCGATAACCGTTTGGCCTTTTTCTTTCAAGTCTGCTACGATACCTTGAGCAAAGTGTTGACCTGAGTGAAGGGTACGCGCAAATGACTCTTCTTCGCTCTTGACGATTTTTTCGATAAAGTCACGTTTTTCAAGAACTTCTGGGTAGTAGCTTTCCATGATTTTTCCAACAGTTGGAACCAGTTTGAAAAGGAAAGGCTCATTGATACCCAATTTTTGACCATGCATAGAAGCACGACGGAGAAGACGACGAAGGACATAACCACGACCTTCATTTCCTGGAAGGGCGCCATCCCCAATCGCAAATGAAAGGGAACGGATATGGTCTGCAATCACCTTGAAGCTCATATTGTCGCCATCTTGGTCATAAACCTTACCAGACAATTTCTCCACTTCACGGATGATTGGCATGAAGAGGTCTGTTTCAAAGTTTGTCTTAGCCCCTTGGATCACCGCCACCAAACGCTCTAAACCAGCCCCCGTATCAATGTTCTTGTGTGGCAATTCCTTGTACTCGCTGCGTGGTACAGCTGGGTCAGCGTTAAATTGTGACAAGACAATGTTCCAGATTTCGATGTAACGGTCGTTCTCGATATCTTCTGCAAGCAGGCGAAGTCCAATGTTTTCGGGGTCAAAGGCTTCCCCACGGTCAAAGAAGATTTCTGTATCTGGTCCAGAAGGTCCAGCACCGATTTCCCAGAAGTTGTCTTCGATTGGGATCAAGTGACTTGGGTCCACGCCCACTTCGATCCAGCGGTTGTATGAATCTGTATCATCTGGATAATAAGTCATGTAGAGTTTTTCTTTGGGGAAGTCAAACCATTCAGGACTTGTCAAAAGTTCATAAGCCCAAGTAATGGCTTCGTCACGGAAGTAATCCCCAATTGAGAAGTTTCCCAACATTTCAAACATGGTATGGTGACGCGCCGTCTTCCCTACGTTTTCAATATCGTTGGTACGGATGGCTTTTTGCGCATTGGTAATCCGTGGGTTTTCAGGGATGATAGTCCCGTCAAAGTATTTTTTAAGGGTCGCAACCCCAGAGTTGATCCACAAAAGGGTTGGGTCGTTTACTGGAACCAAGCTAACAGATGGTTCTACTGAGTGACCTTTGGTCGCCCAGAAATCAAGCCACATTTGGCGGACTTGTGCACTAGATAATTGTTTCATATTTTCTCCTCTATTTTGTTCCTTTATATTAACTGGCTTAAGAGCCATTTTCTGTCATTTCCACATAGTCAATTGCTAGACAAAGAGAGATGACTAGATCTGCATATTCCTCTTCATAGACGGTCACTTCATAGGTCGAAGTCAAGGTAAAAACTTGTTTACTAATCTCTGCAACCAGTTGGTCCCGATCATCCAATAACTTGAAATCCAAATCCCAGATATTGCCTTCGATGCGAAGCCCTAGGTCATCAATTTCATACCGGTCACGGAAGAGAGTCAATTTCTTATGGATGTCAAAACTCTTTCCATCCTTTAGTTGAACGGTGAACCTGGGTAAGAGAGTGACGGGTTTCTTAGTAATGTGACTCACTTCCCGGCCTTCCACATCAAAAACGGTAAAGGTCTTGGGAATCTTCATAAAAGAGCCTTCTACCCGGTATTCGACCATTCCTAAATCATTATTGATGGTAAAACGCTCACCACCCATTCGAAATTTCTGTTTGACCAGATACGTTTTCATCCTACTCCTCTCCTACCTTTCGACATTGTCTAATCCTCCTAGAACCAACCTAGAAAGGGGGTAAAAACAAAAGACAAGCTCACTAACGAAGGGCGAAAAACCGCGGTACCACCTTCATTCAATGAACTTGTCATTCTTCATTCAATTATGCAATTATTCAGCCGAGTAGCAAAATCATTCCTCTTCCATGGCTCGCACCCCCGCCACTTCTCTGCATCTGATTCTAAATGATTTATTCTCAACTATCTCATTATACAGATAAATACAATGGACGTCAACTAATATCCTTATTTAGAAGATGAGCTGTCTGATGTTGCCCCAATATTTTGCATGTATTGGTTGAAAGTTGCCTTGAAGGCATCATCTTTGACCTTGATATTAGCATTTGACATTGCTTTAGCAATGATGCTACGGATAAAGTTAGCATCATTTTTACGTTCTGCAGTCAGAATTTCTTTCAGACGTTTTTTGTATTGTTTCCAGTCAGATCCTTTTTCTGTCTTCTTTGTCACTTTCACAATATAGTAACTTGCTGCTTGGTTTTGGCTAGCAGGGACTACGATGACCCCAGAAAGAGCATTTTCCTCCAACTTGAAGGCCGCTTCCTTGACACGAGTTGGAACAGTTGTCGTACCAGAATCAAAGGTGATTTCTCCACCCTTATCTTTAGTGCTGGCATCTGTAGAGTTTTCTTTAGCGATTTGTGCGAAATCTGCTCCTTCTGCTTGAGCACTTGCAAGCACTTCATTGGCTTTTTCTTCTGATTCTACTTTAATAATATTAGCAGTTACTTCTGGAGTGTAGCTTTCGAAAGCCTTCTTGTAGGTCTCATCCGTCAAATCTTTTGAGGCTGCTTGATCTACTGCGTACTCTAACAAAAGGTTACTACGGATTTGTTTCTTGTTGGTTTCTTCGGTCAAACCTTGTTGCGTCAAGTAACTATTAAAGGCATCCCCTAATTGTTTCTTCTGCTCTTCAATTTTCTTTTCAACATCCTTGTCTGAAACTTTTGAGCCATACTCTTTTTCAAACACCTTGTTAATCGTCATTTGGAAAAGGTATTGTTGTGCACCTTGGTTGGTTTTGATTTCATCATAGAAGTCACCAACAGTGATAGTGTCCCCCTTCATTGTGACAATATCTTTATCATTACCACTTTGGGCACAAGCTGTAAGGGCCATGACTGATAAAAGAGTCACCGCTCCAGCTACAAATTTTTTCTTCATTTTTTTATAACTCCATTCTAAAATTCACTTTTACTATTTTACCACAAATTCAACCGGATAACTTAAAGAAATCTAAAAGCTATTCTTCCGCCGGCAAGGAAATGGCCTCTTGGTTCTTTCGGATCATAAGAATCCCATCCCCCAACGGGATCAGACTAGTTGTTAGGCCTGGATGATCCAAGGTAGCATCAAAGAGTCGTTGCAAACCTCGATAGATGGTCCGTTGTCCACGACGAACTTCCATAATATCACGTGCCACATCACCCCCTTGGAAGATATCGTCTAAAATCACTACTCCTCCAACTTCCAAACGTTTGAGAACTTCTGGAAGAAAAACGATGTACTTAGACTTAGCCGAATCCATAAAGATCAAGTCAAAGCGTTGCTCAATATGCTCCAGCAGGTCGACCGCGTCACCCTCTAAAAGGGTGATTTGGTTACGTTGGTCAAAACGAGCAAAGTTTTCCTTGGCAAAACCAATCATTTCCTCGTTGCGATCAATGGTTATAATCCTTGCATCAGGAACTTGCTCTGCCATCAAGAGGGCTGAAAAGCCGATTGCTGTCCCAATTTCTAAAATCGACTTAGGCTGCATGGTCTGAAAAAACAGACGGAAGAAAGCGACGGTTTCATGTGGGATAATGGGAATATTTTCCCGCCGAGCAAATTCTTCTAACTCCTTTAAAGCATCCGTTACTGGTGCTTGGCGCTCCCGCATGAAAGAGACAATCTCTTCCTTCACGACCGGTCGGCGCATGTTGTGGTTGGCATTTTTACTGTAAGACTCTACCATCTTAGGCCAATCCTAATTTCAACCAGGGCCTCAAATTCATTGAGACGACGTTCAAAGACTTCAAAGGCAGCATGAAGGTAGTCTTCTTTTTCCATATCAACACCAGCCTTGCGGATCACATTGAGTGGATAATCCGAATTTCCGGCCTTCAAATACTCTAGGTATTTGTCCTTATCTTCCTGTGTTCCATGAACAATCTTCTCAGCCAAGGCAGAGGCAGCTGCAAAACCAGTTGAATATTGGAAAACATAGTAGTTATAGTAGAAATGAGGAATACGAGCCCATTCGTATTGGATTTCTGGATTGTCTTCTTTTGAAAGACCATAGTATTTTTCATTCAAGTCCGCATACAAGTCATTCAAGAATTCGCTGGTTAAGACTTGACCTTCTTGATCGGCCTTGTGAATCGCATGTTCAAACTCAGCAAACTGGGTTTGACGGAAGACCGTACCACGGAAACCATCTAAGAAGTGGTTGAGAATGGCAAAACGGGTTTCATCATCTTCTACTTCTGCTAACAATTGCTCGGTCAAGATATTTTCATTGGTTGTGGATGCTATCTCAGCAAGGAAGATGGAATAGTCCCCATAGACATAAGGCTGGGTTTCACGGGTATAGCTGGAGTGCATACTGTGACCAGTCTCATGCACCAAGGTGAAGAGATTATCCAGTGTATCTTGCCAGTTTAACAACATAAAGGCATTAGTATCGTAAGAACCACCTGAATAAGCCCCTGAGCGTTTTCCTTGGTTAACATGCACATCAATCCAACGTTCGGTAAAGGCACGCTTCACGCGTGATAGGTAGTCATCACCAAGCACAGCCAAAGCCTGCTCAGACTTAGCAAGAGCTTCTTCATAGGTAAACTTGTAATCGGTAGAAGACAATGGTGTGTAGACATCATACATCTTCAAATCTTCAATTCCTAAGATTTTTTTGAGCGCAACTTCACGTAGCGTTGCAATAAAAGGCAAATGCTTATTCACTGCTTCTACTAGACTATCATAGACGCTCTCTGGGATAAAGTTAGCAGAAAGAGCTGCTTCACGCGCACTTGAGAATTTGCGAACCTTAGCATTGTAATTGTGAACCTTAACGTTGGTCTGAAGGGTCTTAGCATAGGTATGTTGGTACTGTTCATAGACACCATACAAGGCTTGATAAGCTTCTTTACGGACTTGGCGATCCTTAGATTCTACCAAAGAAATATAGTTTCCATGGGTCAACTGCACTTCTTGGCCCTTGATCATCTTTCACCATTGGAAAGACGATATCGGCATTGTCCAAAAATCTCAAAGGTTTCACCTGTCCGCAGCAAAGATTTCACCTGCTCCTGCTAGCAACTCTTCTTCTTTTTTGAGAGAGGACATGCTCTTTGGTTTTGAGCAGTTTATCAAAGTAATGAGCGTAAGCTTCTAAGGCAGGAGCTTCTTTCAAGAAGTCAGCATATTGCTCTTCGGTGATCTCCATAAATTCTGGTTCGTAGAAGGCAAAGGTCTCCCCTAAAAGGCTGTAAAGGGACATCGCTTTTGATTGGAATTCTTGGTATTTGGCTACGCGTGTGTCCTGGTCATTCTTCATATGGGCGTAGACATAGACCTTCTCCAAACGACGGCTCAAGTCCAAATAAACTTCTGTGGTTTCTAATAGGTTGGCTGGAGAAGACAATAGAGAACCTGCAAAATGGGCAGCATCTTTAATGGCTACAGCTAAAGCAGTTGCTTCTTCCTCCCAAGCTTGGTCTGTCGCAAAAATGGTCGACAAATCCCATTGGTATTTTTCATCAATTTCATTTCGTTGTTTTACCATTACAAAAATCCTCCAATGCTTCTATTCTAACATAAAAAGCACCTAGATTACTATCTAAGCACTTATTTTATACAAAATAGACTTCTTGACCTTCCGTCAACGTTTCTGTTTTTGAAATCAAGACTTCCGAAAAAATGTTTGTCGGAACTCCCTCAACTTTATAGTAATGTTTAAAATCAACGGTCAAAAACTTGCCTACCACTCCAGATTTAGGGACATTTTCATCTAAATTGATAGACGTCCCAAAAGGTAACTGCAAAATATGTTTAATCTTCATATTTTTTCAATTCCTCCTTCCAATACTTCAGATTCTTCTTTGTTTGTTCGCTTTCGTTTCTAGGTATATTATACTTCTTTTCTACCGAAAGTAAATAGTTTTGCGCGTCTATTTCAGCTTTTATTCTGCTGAAATATTACCATTTGGTGGGATTTGTTTCACGGAAATTTAAGCTTTCCCATTCTGATAAAAACGAGGTGAATAAAGAGTCTGAGTTGCTTTCATTCCAGTTCGACGATAGTAGGTCATAAAGTCCTGATAATAGCTCCGCCAATCTCCCCTAATCTGGATAAAATGGGAAGACTTCAGTGGACGACAAAGTGGATAAAAGTCTTCCAAATCCAACTCCAAAAGATTTTTTCCTTTTAGATAGAGTTTTTCCTGAAGGGCCATCCATTTGGGATGCTGGTAATACAACTGCTGACGAAGATAGTCTTTAAACTGTCGGTCTAGAGGGATCCTTAAGTGTTGCAGACCTTGACGGGCAAATGGTGTCCTAAAAACTTCTAGCAAGCTCGTTTCATAAAAGGGGAAAAACTGGGTCTTATAATGGAGATGGCCTCGTAAGTCTTGGTGAATGAGATAATGGAGACGGACTTCTTGACGTTTCAGATCCAATTCCCAGAGATGAAAGCCCCTATTTTGACTAAAATAGACAAGGCCTTCTTGGAGGGCCGACAAACTCTTTTGAGCCAGAGCTTCTCACCCAGTAGCCAGTAAACTTGGTATCCATGCTTACGATAGGCATCACTTCTTTCTCTTAAACGCTTTAAAGACAAGGAACTGCATTGCACTTCTAAGGCAAGCTTTTGGTCTGGAAAAAGAAGATCGGCAATCTGCTGGAATTCTGGAAGGTAACTTTCGACTTCTGCCTTTGTTTCTTCTTTTCCCCATCGATAAAGGCTTGCCTTTAACTCTATATGTTCCTGACTTTCTGATTCGTGATGAAGAGGACAGTCTGCCAGAGTCACGTGGGCAAAGTGAGGCCGCATGACCTTGCCTTTTTTTAAGCGAACGTCCTTCCTACAAATCAAGCAAGAAAAAGGCCCCAAGGACGGATCTGGAACCTTCTCCACGCAGTTCCAACGGTTCTTCTTAGCATCTAGAGCAATAAACATCTTGTCACCTCCTACTTATATAATTCGTAATAAGGTGGCCTTATTGGGAAGCCAAACAAAAAAGGAGCCTTGCTCCTTTTTTAGATATGATTTTGCTTGCACATAAAGCCTATCCTCATCCATGCTAGACAAGGCTATTATTAAAGTCCCTCATTTATTCTTCTGATTCACTAGTTTCCTCTCCTGATTCCGGATCTGGAGTTTCCGATGATGCAGAGGATCCATTTTCAGATTCCGTAGCTTGTTTTCGAGCTGTTTCGAATTTTTCAACAATGGTTTCACGAGTAGCTTCTGGGACATAAGTCTCTTCAGGGCCTATCGTATCCATGGATTCATTAAAGCGAGCCTTGCTATTTTCCATTTTCTCCTTCAGGTTTTTCATATAGGAATCATAGGTCTCTTTAGCAGAACCGGTGAGAGACGCTCCTGCTTCCTCCGAATGAGCAACTGTTCGTTCCATCATCAGAGCATAGAGAGCTTTGAAGTCCCCAACGGTTCTGGCATTTTCAAGTTCCTCATCTGTATACAAAACTAAAGGAGACGCTGAGGAACCTTTCAAACTGGTCACTTTCTCGCCCTGAGAGGAGGTTGATGATTGGCGTGTTGCCTGTGCTGTCTTTTCACTTGAAGAGGTCCCTTGTTGATTCGAGCAGGCTACAAGCCCAATCACTACTAGTAAACCAGCCATCGATAAAAGTAATTTTTTCATTCAATATCTCCTTTTTATCTTGCCACTATCATTTTAGCATCAACCTAGATTATCGTCAATTCATCCATTATTCCTGCTCCTTTATAAAAAAGACCAGAGATAAGTCTATCTCCAGCCCTTAGATGTAATATTAGTGACTCCTAACCCTTCCTTATCTTCACATACTTAAAGCTTCAGCCACTGTCCTAAGCCTGAAACACTTGGACTAGTTTTTCTCTTTGCACAGCTCCTCCGACATGAGGTATGGGAGTAGAAAACGAGAGGAAGAAGGCAGGACTTTTTGAAAGAGGATCCTGTTGACGAAGAGAAAGAGAGTCTAAAGTAGGTGGGCCTCTTAATTCTTCTCCTCCTTTGGACTTTTAATCAAAAGTCCTATATCACCAATCTATTTATTCTTCTGAATCACTGTCTTCATCATCTGAATCATTATCGAATGGTGATTTGTTACCTTGTTTAGCTGATTCTTCAGCTCTTTCTCGAGCGTCCTTCAACTGTTCAATATAGTTTTCGCGAAGTTCTTTTGGAACAACCGCATTATCATCCCCATATGCTTCTAGTGCTTGGTTAAATGCCTTCTTAGACTCTTCTTGAATCTCGTTAGTCATATCCATCATTTGAGCATATGACTCTTTCGAAGCTTCAGGAAGGGTTTTCATCGCTTCATTCATTAGGCGATTTGACTCATCCATGATTTTTGCGAAAGACTTTTTAAAATCTCCAACTGTTTTTAAATTCTCAAGCTCTTCGTCTGATGGGAAAATCGCACTAGTCGTTTTAGAGCTAGTATTAGAAGAAGTCTTTTCTGTCTTGGATGAACTAGACTCCTTGCTGGTTACCTTTTCCGACTTCTCACTTGAAGAGGAAGATTTCTGTTTTTGTTTCTTGCTTGTTTGAACAAGCTGCAAGTGAAACAACAGCCAATAATGCAGTAGTCGATAAAATCAATTTTTTCATTCGATTTCTCCTTTTATATTGATCGACATCATTCTATCATCAAATAATCTCCTCGTCAAATCATGCACTAATTCATGATAGTTTATAAAAAAGAGATTAGAGAATAAGGTCATGAACTAACCCCAATCCAATCTCTTCTTTTAATAATCAACCTGATACTATCGCTTATTCCTGGCTTGTCGAACTTTGACCATCTTCGCCGTCAACATATCGATGCATAAACCCTTTTACAGATTCTTCTGTCGTACTCCGAACTGTTTTCATCTGTGAAATCAGAGAGTCAAGCTCTTCCTTCGGAAACACAGTATTGTCTGAACCGTGTTCAGAATACACTTTATCTGTTTGAGCTATCGTATCTTCAAGTCTGGCTTTATTCCGTTCTATTGCTGCTAAGTAGGCTTCCTTACGTTCTCCCGGGACTTGATCAGCAACCTTTGTTGTGAACTCAACCATTCGATCATTGATTTTTCTATAGAAGTTTTTATAATCTCCGTATGTCTTTATACTTTCAATCTCTTCATCTGTAAAGTAAACAAAATCATCAATGTCTAAAGAAGCATTTGAAGAGGCTTTTTTTCTTCTTTTGAAGACGTCTTTGTCATCACCTTACTAGTTGTCTGACTTGAAGATGATGTCTGTGTTATTTTTGGCTTATTTACACAAACTGCTAGAGACGTAAATGCTAAAATCCTTGCTATTGATAAAGTCATTTTTTTCATATTATTTTTCCTGAATAATAAATTTTTCCTTATTGTACCATTAAATTACTTGGATAAAAATTTGTTTTTAGAGGCAAAAAGAATAAAAAAACAGATTTCCAAAAATGGAAATCAGTTCTAGTTTACTTTTTTGCCATATTTAAGGGTAAAGAAAATTTTCAAGAAGATAAAAGGAAGAAAACAGAAGAACCACATAGGATCCCATCCTTTATTCACCTCTGATTGTGACACTTGCTTATTCTCTTTGGCTTCCTTGACGACTTGTGTCTGTTTTATAGCTGGGGACACCGTTTGTAAGCCATTCGCGATGTGCAACTGACCATCTTTGACCGTCACCTTAGGCTTGGTTCCCCTTTTTACCGTGGCATAAAAGGGTTTCTCTAAATGATAAGTATGACCATCAATGGTTTGGTCTCCTGCTGCAAACACCTGTTTATATTCATAATCTTGGTAGAGTCGTTCAATCAAGGCATTTCCGATAACATGGCGTAAGCTTTCAGCGATTTCGACATCGTAATGCCCCACTCCCATTATCACTTGGACAAAGCGTTGCTTGCCACGATTGACTGTTAAGGTGTAGTTATAATCCGCCGTCGGACTAGAACCTGTTTTCAAGCCATCCGCTCCCTTTAGAGAATACCTTCCACCTTCTAAAGAATAATTATAATTCTCATGCGTTTCTTCATAATCTGTACCCTCGAAGAGAGTAATCTTGGCATTTTTGGTGTAGTTGAGGATTTCAGGAAACTCATTGACGAGGTGATAGCCCAAAATAGCCATATCTCTCGCAGTTGTTTGGTTAATGGCATGTTGATCATAGCGTGTCGGATTATAGTAGCCATCCAAGACTGCAGTTGGGGCACCATTAGGATTGTTCCACTTGGTATTGGTCATTCCAATTTCTTGGGCTCGCTGGTTCATCAAATCCAAGAATTTATCCGGATCTCCATCTGAAACCTTATTGGCAATCATGATAGTCGCAGCACTTGAAGATGGTACAAAAATCATATTCAGGAGGGTCGATACCTTGTATTTAGCACCCGCCACAATGGGACTATTGCTCAACTTTTGGTTTTGCGAAATGGCTACATCTGTTTCTGTCGCTGTAATTTGGGTATCATAGTCTAACTTACCTTCTTTGATGGCTCTCAAAAGGACGTAGACCGTCATCAGTTTGGCCATGCTGCCAGAATCCCGCGGAGCATCAATATTATCCCCATAAAGAATAGCTCCCGTATGGGCATCAATTACAATATCCGCTTTGGGGCGGAAAAACTCATCTACGGGAGTCCCTGATTTTTCCGTAATCGACATAATATCTTCTTGTTGATAGAGATCATCTGCACGGACTAACAAGGGAAACAATAGGCTACAAAGTGATAGGGTCGCTAAAAGGGCACGTTTAAAATTCATTCCATCTCTTTTCTTTCATCATCATCGTCCTCCATTATAGCATAAGTCCTAGCCTTGAGGAATAGCTTCTGCTTAGCTTTTTAGGCCTTCTTATCTCCAAATAAACTACGAGACTTCCCGCTTGGCATCTTTAGGAAAAAGCTTAATAGAAAGACAAGGGCCATAATCGCGACCAAGAAGCAACTCATCAAGGCATAGCCTCCTCTTTCAACAAAAAGAGCAGCAAGAGGTTGCAATAGAATGGTTCCTAGGTAGCGAACTCCTTGGAAAAGAGCCATAGCTAAGACCAAATCTTTGGCATCTACCTGTTGCGAGATAAATCGCAAGGAAACCATGACTAAAACCATGCCAGTTGTATGTTTTGACAAAAGGGTTAGCAGGACCTTTAGGAAGATAGGACTTGGTAGAGCATAAACCAAGTACTGGGTAAGAAGAAGACCAAGTGGGAGGAGGATAAGGATCCTTAAAGGCCAGTGATCCATAAACCGATCGGAGAAAAAAATCAAGGGAGCTTCTACAACTACAGATAGGGCTACGACTGTGGAGGCTACTTGGACAGGGAGCCCACTATCCATTAAAAGGGATGGAATGTAGGTATGACCGATGTAACCCACTCCTGATGCAAGCCCCATGAGGACTAGGAAGAATAGATAAGGTCCATTGTGAATCAGGGGAGCAAGGGAAACTTTCTCTCTTTCTGTCTGCGTGCTCCCTTGCAAGCGAATTGCTCCTAGACTAAAAAGACTAAAGGCTATTGTTAGGAGAACGGTATAATAGACTGCCTGAGGACTGAAATTGTCATAAACCCAACCAGCCAATTGTACCCCTGCTGCATAGCCTAAGGTCCCCCAGACTCGAATCTTCCCAAAGGCATATGGACTTTGAGTCGCTAGGATTTCCATCATAGGAGCTGTCCCGTTCAAGCAGATCAAGACCAAACCATAAAAAATAGTCAGCCACAAGAGGTTCGGGGCCCAAATGAAGCCACAGACACCTAGAAGGAGAAGTCCCAAACTGAGAATCGTCATCTTGATAATTCCAAAGCGTTCATTGACATAACCAAATAAGGGTTGCGTCATCATCGACAAGAAAAAGGCGATCGAAACCACGGTTGATACCTGACTCGCTGAATAGTCTTTCCCCAAAAGATAGACTGAAATCAGTGTTGTAAAGAGGGCTGTCGACATAAAATAAAAACAATATAAAAGTAGATAGGCGGGATAGGAATTACGGAATGATTTCATAATACTCCTTTCTTTTAATAGAATCTAGAGTAATGACAAAACCCAACTGATAAACAGCTGAGTTTTGTAGACTTATTTCTTATAGCGTTTTTGAGCATCCTCTACCCATTTTTTTCGTTTTTCTTTTTCTAGATAGAGGATTACTCCAATAATTCCAACCGGAATTAAAATAACCAACCGGTCAAGAGGAAGAGAAAACTTCTTCTTTGTCTGAGGAACCGATGCCCCTTCTTCTTGGCTCACAGCTCCTTCTGTTACTGGTAGCTCATCAGAAATCTTGGAAGACAAGGTCACCATCTCATTCTCAGCCACTAATTTGCCATCCTTGACGACAAGTTTCGGAGATTCTTCTCCCTTCTTAACCGTCGCATAGAAAGGTTCCGATAAGGTATAGGTCTTCCCATCAATGGTCTGAACCCCTTTATCCAAGAGTTTCTTATACCTATAGTCTGAGAACGCTTTTTCAATTAAGGCATTCCCAAAAGGATGGCGATAGTACTCCCCTTGTTGGTCTGACCAATCTCCGACCCCCATCACAACAGAGATCAGGCGTTGATTGCCACGCTTAATCGTCGCAATGTAATTGAAGGCTCCTCGAGGGCTAGATCCTGTTTTCAGACCATCAACTCCCTTGAGGGCATATTTAGCACCAGGCAAGGAATAGTTATAGGTATCAAAGGTTTCCTCATAAGGAGTTCCCTCTTTAACCGTTACTTTTGCTTGGTTGGTATAATTCAAAATATCAGGATATTCCTTGATGAAATGATAGACCAGGATAGCCAAATCACGCGCCGTCGTTTGGTTGGCCATCTCATTTGGGTAGTTATAACTATTGTAGAGACCTTGGAAGGTTGAAATAGCTGCTCCGCTTGGATTGTTCCAAGTTGTATTGGTCATTCCTAATTCTTTAGCCTTTTCATTCATGCGATCAATAAAGGCATCTGGATTATTGTTGGACATGAGATTGGCCAGCATAATGGTCGCTACATTGGATGAAGGAACGACGGTCATAGTAATCAATTCCGGAACCGTATAATCCACACCCGCAACAATATTATTATTGGAAATTTCATAGATCTTCGAAATTGCTTGATCTGAAGCAGTTGCTGTGACGACAGCATCCTTACTGACCTTTCCTTGCTTCATGGATTCAAACAAGAGATAAAGGGTCATCAGCTTACTCATGCTTGCCGGATCCCGCACTTCATCGATATTGTCCTTCCACAAGACATCTCCCGTATTAGCATCAATCACCAATGAAGATTTAGGGCGGTTGTAAGCCTGAACATTGTCATTGGGGTACATCTTTTTGGTTAAGTCAACCAACTCATCCGCTGCGATCGCAAGGGGTTGGAGCAAGGTCAGCAAAACCATCCCTAAAACTAATAATTTCTTCTTCACAATCTATCTTCCTCATATAAAGAACTTTATTCTCTATTGTACCATAAATTCAGCCATAAAAAAACCTATCCTGGTAGTAAAATCAGCATAGGTTCCATAAAGGGTAAGCTTATAAGAGACTAAGGGCTTCTTTGTCAGCAATGATCACTACATCTGGGTGATCTTGCAGGGCACTTGCTGGTAAACTTTCTGTTTTTGGTCCCTTGATCATACCAGCAATGGCTTCAGCTTTTGATTGCCCATAGGCAAAGAGAATGATTGATTTAGCTGCTAGGATATTGGCAATCCCCATTGAAATGGCTTGAGTTGGCACATCTTCAATTTTATCAAAGAAGCGAGAGTTGGCTTCAATGGTTGATTGATCCAATTGGACCAAATGGGTTTGGCTATCAAAAGGAGTCCCTGGTTCGTTAAATCCAATGTGGCCATTGCGACCGATTCCTAGAATTTGCAAATCTACTGGGTTTTGGGCCAAAATGTCATTGTAATGAGCGGTTTCCTCTTCGGCTGTCTCTTCATTTCCCTTTGGCAGATAACTTATTTTAAAAGGTTTTTTATTAAATAAATTTTCTTGCATAAAGTAACGGTATGATTGAGGATCTTCTCCTGTCAATCCAACGTACTCATCCAGATTAACACTCACCAAATTTGAAAAATCCAAGTCACTCTCTGTCATTCGTTGATAGAATTCCAGAGGGCTGCTACCTGTCGCAAGTCCTAGAGTTTTTGCTCCATTTTCTAACTTTTCTTTTAAAAGATCAAAAGCAACTTGTCCTCCTTCAAGCTGATTCGTAACTTCAATAACTTTCATCATAAGACCTCCACTTCTTTCTTAAATTTCATTATATGGTATAGACCAATTTTTGTCAAGCGCTTTCTTTTTTAGTAAAGGAGGTATTTCCAAAAAAGAGTCATGGTCTATCAAGGACTTCATTTTCTTTGTTTCCGCACTGTTTCATGATATAATGATGAAGGTCAATGATCCCCAATGAAAGAAAAGAATTAGAAGAACAGAAAGTAAGGAGACTAGATGAACACTCAGGACTTTGATTTTTACCTGCCAGAAGAACTAATAGCGCAGACACCTTTAGAAAAACGCGATGCTTCCAAACTCCTCATCCTAAACCATGAAACTGGAGAAATGGTGGATGAGCATTTTGATGCGATTATCGACGAATTAGAGCCTGGAGATGCCTTAGTTATGAACAACACCCGAGTTCTGCCTGCTCGACTACATGGAGTGAAGCCTGAAACTGGGGGCCATGTTGAACTCTTGCTTTTAAAGAATATTCAAGGAGACCAGTGGGAAGTTCTTGCCAAGCCTGCCAAACGTCTCAAAGAGGGCTCTGTCGTTAGTTTTGGAGATGGACGCTTAGAGGCAACTCTCATCAAGAAACTCGAACACGGTGGCTGTATCGTTGAGTTTTCCTATCAAGGGATTTTCCTTGAAGTTTTAGAAAGCCTCGGGGAAATGCCTCTCCCCCCTTATATCCATGAAAAACTAGAGGACAAGGAACGCTACCAAACGGTTTATGCCAAGGAGAATGGATCTGCCGCTGCCCCAACTGCTGGACTCCACTTCACAGCTGAACTCCTCCAAAAAATTAAAGAAAAAGGGGTAAAATTAGTCTATTTAACCCTCCACGTTGGTCTTGGTACTTTCCGTCCTGTGTCGGTGGATAATGTAGACCAGCATGAGATGCATTCTGAATTCTATCAACTCTCAGAAGAAGCAGCCCAAACACTGCGTGAAGTAAAAGCTAAGGGGCACCGAATTGTCGCTGTAGGGACTACCTCTATTCGTACCCTAGAAACCATCGGTAACAAATTTGAAGGAGATATTCAGGCAGACTCTGGCTGGACAAACATCTTTATCAAGCCTGGTTACCAATGGCAGGTCGTCGATGCTTTCGACCAATTTTCACTTACCGAAATCAACCCTGGTTATGCTGGTTTCTGCATTTGCTGGGCGTGAGTTGACATTGCAAGCCTACCAGCATGCTATCGATGAACGCTACCGCTTCTTCAGTTTTGGAGATGCTATGTTTATCAAGTAAGGAGGTTCACCCTATGAATAAAATCGAAAGTCGCCATCGCCTCATCCGGTCCATCATCTCAGAAAAGAAAATTCGTACCCAGCAAGAACTCCAAGAGAGCCTTGAAGCCAATGGCATCGTCGTTACCCAATCGACCCTGTCTAGAGATGTCAAATCCTTGAATCTGGTTAAGATTAATGAAGGCGATACTTCCTATTATGCCATCAACAGCATTGCCCCTTCCCGTTGGGAAAAACGCCTGCGATTTTACATGGAGGATGCCTTGCTCATGTTGCGTCCAGTCCAGCATCAAGTCATTGTCAAAACTATGCCAGGTCTAGCTCAATCCTTTGGAGCGATCCTAGATGCCTTGGAGCTTCCTCAAATCGTCGCAACAGTCTGCGGAGATGATGTTTGCCTCATTATTTGTGAAGACAACCAAGGTGCCTTGGATTGTTTTGAAAAATTAAAAGAATACACACCTCCCTTCTTCTTTAGTAAATAAAAAAACGTTAGATGTTGATTCATTGATTCGACATCTAACGTTTTTATTATTTTGCTGATAAAATTTGTAAGAGAAGCTAGATTAGTTGGCTTCATCTATCTTAATCATTCTTGGTCGCCATCCGTCGAATGGTCTCAGCATAAATTTCCATTGCATCATACAAATCCTCAAGCTTAGCCCGTTCATTAGCCTGATGTTCTGTCTGGAGGGCACCAGGGAAAAGAGCCCCGTAGGCTACACAGTTTTCCATCGTCCGAGCAAAGGTGGCTCCACCTGAAGACATGGCTGGAGTGAGATCACCTGTTTCTTCTTGATAGACCGCCATCAAAGTACTAACTAAAGGACTATCTAGTGGAACATAAAGAGGAGCTAGGTAATCAAATTCTTCATATCCAAGTTGATAGCTAGAAGCTAGCTCTATCAACCGCTCAACCAAAGCATCCTTATCTGCTAAGACTGGAATCCGTATATCTATCCCAATTTCAGAACGCTCTTCATCAATAGAAGGGTTGCAATATTAAAGGACAAGGTGCCACTTGGCTCATCTTTGATCTCACCAAAAAGAGCTCCCCCTGTTGCATCTTCTCCAACAGCATCAGCTATAAAAAGAAGGGCTGGATGGGGCTGGATCAATGAAAGGCTTTCTGCCAAGCCAACAATCGCATTGACTCCTTCCGCTGCATCTTTAGAGTGTTTTGAGAGTCCTAGGACTGTTACTGCTCCTAGCTCTTCTGTATAGTTTACTCCACTTTGTTCAATGACTGGTAGAAGCTCCTCCAAGCGTTGTCCACTATAAGTTGCCTTATCTGGAACCACATTGAGGGCATGCCCAGCTTGTAAGGGACGATCCTCCCACCCTGGTCCATGAAGCTTCACTTGAAGCAGGCCTTTTTCAGCATAGGTTAATGGGAAGGACGAATCTGGTGCAAAGCCAAGATCTGCTTTTTCTTCTATCTGATTATAGCGGTTCATACAGCGCCAGAGTGTTTCTTCGTCTGTACCAAAAATAAAGCGAACTCGTTTGGTAAATACCTCTCCTTGATCTAGGAGGCTTTTAACTGCATAAAGAGCAGCTAGGGATGGCCCTTTATCATCCTGTACACCGCGACCAATCAAGCATCCATCTTTCAAGGTTGCTTCAAAAGGTGGCGTTTGCCAATCCTCTAAATCACCGGCTGGAACAACATCCAAGTGACAAAGAACGGCCAGGAGTTCATCCCCCTGACCGATCTCTGCATATCCATAGTATCCTTCAGGATCTAGATAGGTTTGAAAGCCCATTTCTTGAGCAATCTCTAACGTTTTCTCAAGGACATCTTGGATAGCTTGTCCAAACGGTGTTCCATTTTCTCCTTCATTTAATACAGAAGGGTAAGAAATAATAGTTCGTAAAGAGTTTAGATAAGACTCTTTAACTTCTTGACTGATTCTATACTTCATGGAAACACCTAGCCTATTCTATTGTAAGAATGGAACAAGAGTTCCGAGAAGAAGCAAGGCAATAGTAATCACAACGATTGCTACGACAAGTTTGCCCATGAATTTCCACCAAGTACTGATTTCAACACGTCCAAGAGCAAGAGCTCCCATTACAATACCAGAAGTTGGTGCAATCAAGTTCAAGACACCAGATGCTGATTGGTAAGCAGTAACGATCAAGCTAGCTGGTACGTTAACGAATTTACCAAGAGGTGCCATGATACCCATAGTCGCACTTGCAAGACCAGATGATGATGGAATCAAGAAGGACATTGGCAAGTAGAAAATGTAAGTCAAGATAATAAACAATTGAGATGATAGACCTTTAAGTCCTTCTTCACCCCAATGAAGGATAGTCGCAGTAATCATACCATCGTTCATGATGACTTGGATACCACGTGCTACTGCTACGATAAGAGCAACACTCAAGAGATCTGCAGCACCATTCATGAAGGCTGAGATAATCTTGTCTTCTTTCAAGCCGTAGATAACACCTATGAGGATACCCATGAAAGCAAAGAGCATTGCTGTTTGTGGGAAGTACCATGTACCAAGTGCATCAGTATTACCAATCAATTGACCAAGCACTGGAAGTTTATGAAGTGTTTCATTGAAGGTATTAAAGAAGTTAATTCCCAAATCACTGAATGGGATAAATCCTGCAACCATGATTACGAAAGTTGCAATGAAGACGAGCAAGACGCGTTTTTGTTTCTTGTTCATTTCAGCAGGGATTTCTTCCCCACTATCCACGTTGAAGTGTTTCAAATCTTCTTCACGAGTTGCATAAGTCAATGACTTGCTTGGATCTTTTTGGATCTTATCAGCATAGCGGTATACATAGTATGTGCTAAGTGCAGTCAAGACTACCCAGAAGATGACACGGAGTAACAAACCTGATGCACTTGAGATACCAGCTGTATCAGAAGCAATAACAGTCGCAAATGGGTTCAATGTTGACGCCAAACATCCGATTTGTGATCCTAAGAGGATAATAGCCACCCCTGTCAAGCTGTCAAAACCAACAGACATCATAACAGGAACAAGTAGTGGATAGAAGGCCATGGTTTCTTCACCCATACCATAAGTTGTACCACCAAGGGCAAACAATGGCATCAAGATCAAAATCAACATTTTTTCGCGGCCTTTGTATTTACGAACGATAGAAGCAATCCCCACATCAAGGGTACCTGTTTCGTTCACAACTCCAAGGAAACCACCAACCATCAAGATGAAGAAGGCTACGTCAATCGCTGCACTGGTTGGTGCTTTACCAAGCATAGCATTGATTGGTGCCATCAAAACATCCCAAATCCCTTGAGGATTTTGTTTCACAGATTCGTAACTACCTGCGATAATGGCTCCAGCATCATCAACTTTATATTGACCAGCTGGAATAATCCAAGTTAACACTGCCATAACGGCAATGATAATCAACAATACGGAAAAAGATGAAGGCATCTTAAATCCTTTTTTCGCTTTTTCACTCATTTGTTTTCTCCTCCTAACGCAACAAAGTTTGAGTGAGTTTTACAAGAGCCAATCTCAAGTAAAACGCTTTCTTATAGAATCATTTTATCATATTAACCAGTAAAAAACTAGTTTTTCCCAATTTTTTTAAGAAAAAAAGGAGAATAGTCTGTCAGCTGATCAACAGAATGTAGACTAGTCTCCCCCCTCCTACTATCAACTAATTAATCTTTAACAATGATTGTTCCACTTTCAGACTCAATCAAAGCGCCAAGGTTTTCAAGTGATGTGATGACTGCTTTTCCTTCTGGACGACCATTTACAAAGGCGATCGCAGCTTCTACTTTAGGAAGCATGCTTCCTGGTGCAAATTGGTCTTGTTTGATGTACTCTTCCAATTGAGCCACATTCACATGTTCCAATTTCGCTTGGTCTGGTTTGTTGTAGTTCACAAAGACATAATCGACACCAGTCAAGACGATGAAGAGGTCTGCTTCTACTAATTCAGCCAAACGTTGAGATGCGAAGTCTTTATCGATTACCGCTTCAACACCAGATAGGCTACCATCTGCTTCTTTCACAACTGGGATACCGCCACCACCGGCTGCAACAACGACTTGACCGTCGTTCAACAAAGTACGAATGGTATTGATTTCTTTGATATCCACTGGTTTTGGTGAAGCCACAACTTTACGCCAGCCACGACCAGCATCTTCTTTGAAAGGTTGCACCTGATTTTTCAGCTTCTGCTTTTGCTTCTTCTTCTGAGTAGAATGGGCCAATTGGTTTGCTGAGGTTGACAAAAGCTGGGTCGTTCTTATCAACAACGACTTGTGTCACAACAGAAGCCACATCTTTTTCGATTCCTTCTTCATGAAGAGCATTTTGAAGAGCATTTTGAAGCCAGTAGCCAATGCTTCCTTCGGTCATAGCAACTAATGAATCAAGTGGGAAAGCAGGGTTCTTTTCAGAGTTTGCTGCCAAGTGTTGGAGTAAGAGGTTCCCTACTTGAGGACCATTTCCGTGAGTGATGATCAAGTCATCCCCATTTTTGATTAATTTAACTAAGTGTTTAGCTGTTTCTACAAGTGCTTCTTGTTGAGCTTTTGCAGAAGGATCAGATGAGAGAATAGCATTTCCTCCCAAAGCAACGACGATTTTTCTTGACATGAATTTTCCCTTTCTATAAAAAATAGGGGCAGGACTAAAGCTAGCAGTCCAGCCCCTATAGCTGTTGGTATACGGTTATAAAGTCTTAAACTTTTGGAATGTACATGTTACCAAGAGTAGCTGCCATAACCGCTTTGATGGTGTGCATACGGTTTTCAGCTTGGTCAAAGTGACGAGCATATTTGCTACGGAACACTTCGTCAGTAACTTCCATTTCTTCTACGCCGAATTTTTCAGCAACATCTTTACCATAAACAGTGTTTGTGTCGTGGAAAGCTGGCAAGCAGTGCAAGAAGATCAAGTCTTCGTTATCAGCTTTCTTAACCAATTCCATGTTTACTTGGTAAGGTTTCAAAAGGGCAACGCGTTCTGCAAATTTGTCTTCTTCACCCATAGATACCCAAACGTCAGTGTAAAGTACATCTGCACCTTTCACAGCTTCGTCAGCATCTTCAGTGATCAAAATATGAGCGCCACTTTCTTTTGCGAATCCTTCTGCCAATTCAACAATTTCTTGTTCTGGGAAGAGTTCTTTTGGTGAGAAGATGTGTACGTTCACACCAAGGATAGCACCTGTTACAAGAAGGCTGTTTGCAACGTTGTTACGTCCGTCACCACAGTATACAAGTGTCAAACCTTCCAAACGTCCAAAGTTTTCTTGAACAGTCAAGTAGTCAGCAAGCATTTGAGTTGGGTGCCATTCGTCAGTCAAACCATTCCATACTGGAACACCTGAGAATTCAGCCAATTCTTCAACCATGCGTTGGCTAAATCCACGGAATTCGATACCATCAAACATACGTCCGAGAACTTTTGCAGTATCTTCTGTAGATTCTTTTTTACCAAGTTGGATATCGTTTGCACCTAGGTATTCTGGGTGAGCACCAAGGTCGATGGCTGCAGTAGTGAAGGCTGCACGAGTACGAGTTGAAGTTTTTTCAAACAAAAGCGCAATGTTTTTACCAGCAAGGTAGTGGTGTTCGATGTTGCGTTTTTTAAGGTCTTTCAAGTGAGCTGAAAGTCCGATAAGGTATTCTAACTCTGCACGTGTAAAGTCTTTTTCTGCTAAAAAGCTACGCCCTTGGAATACTGAAGTTGTCATTAATTATCTCCTTTAATTATGCATGATAGGATCCTGTCATTCAGTTTAGAGGGCTCAGTTTAGACACTGAGCCCGTCTAACCTGAAGAAGGATGATTAGATTTCTTCACGTTCGAATGGCATTGACATACAACGAGGTCCACCACGACCGCGAACCAATTCACTTCCGCGGATCTTAATCAAACGAAGTCCGTATTCTTCTAATTTCTTGTTGGTAACAGTGTTACGGTCGTATACTACTACCACACCAGGTGCGATTGTAAGAGTATTTGATCCGTCGTTCCATTGTTCACGCGCAGCAGCAACGATGTTGCCATCTCCACATGGGATCAATGTAACTTTTTCAACACCAAGGTTTTCAGCAAGCAATTCAGCCAAATCACCTTTTTCTTCAACGATCTTCAATTGTTCGTTTTCATAAGTTACAGAGAAGACGCGAAGGTTACCTTGGATTTCTGGGTGGATTGTGAATTTATCGTAGTCCACCATTGTGAATACTGTATCCAAGTGCATGAATTTACGGTTGTTAGCAAATTCAAAGGCCAATACTTTCTTGAAGCCAACGTTCTTCTTGAAGATGTTTACCAACAATTTTTCGATTGATGCAGCATCAGTACGTTGTGAGATACCAACTGCCAATACATCTTTAGAAAGTACCAACTCATCTCCACCTTCGATACGAGTATCTTCTTCACGGTTGTAGACAAGTTCAACTTTTCCACCGTAAACTGGGTGGTATTTGAAGATGTATTTACCATACAAAGTTTCACGGTTACGTGTATCTGCGTACATGTGGTTCAATGATACTGCATTACCAATTGTTGCAAATGGGTCACGTGTGAAGTACAAGTTTGGCATTGGGTCGATAGCAAATGGATAGTCAGATTCAACAAGGTCTGTCAATCCTTTTGCTTCTTCAGGAATTTCTGGAAGTTCAGCTTTTTGAACCCCTGCCATTGTTTTTTCAACCAATTCTTGGTTGTCTTCAATGCTGTGAAGCAATTCACGGATCGCAATTTTTGTTTGGCGTCCACGAATGTTCGCTTCTTCAAGGTATTCTTCGATGAACTGATCGCGAATTTCTGGAGAAGTCAATGACTCAGCAGCTAACTGTTCAAGATAAAGTACTTCGATTCCTTCGTTACGAAGTGCTTCAGCAAATGCGTCGTGTTCTTTTTGAGCATCTTCCAAGAAAGGAATATCATCAAAAAGAAGACGTTCAAGATAGTCAGGCATCAAGTTTTCCAACTCTTTACCTGGACGGTGCAAACAAACTTTTTTCAGTTTTCCAATTTCTGAGAAAACATGAATTGGATGTGTAGACATCTATAGTCCTCCTTCTTCTTGCGGTTTAGTTTACCTAATCCCGTTTACAAGCTTCATTTTATCACCAATTGGTACCGCTTTCACAAACAATCTTCCATTCCAAATGCAAAGAATCTGACACTTTTTTTAAATATAAATCATTTTTTTATTAAAAAAATGAACCGCTTTCTTTGGGTAATTTACTTTTTTTATTATTTTTGCGGGTAAATATTTTTTTGTTTGATGAATAAAAATTTTTTTAAATAGGACCTCCCTACAAAAAAAAGAAGCGCTATTAGGCTTCTTCAAAACTATCTAAAAAGAAAGAAAGATCCACAAAGGTTAAGATTTTATGTTTGTATTGGATTTTTTCTTCATCTATCAACTTCTTAAGGACAAGATTGACCGTCTCTCTCGTCGTCGCTGCTAAACGAGCCAGCTCCTTCATGCTCATTGGAAAGGGAACTGTATTCCCTACTTGGCGATAATCCTTACAGAGCAGGGCCAAGGATTGAATAACGCGATCACTAGCGCTAGCTGCTACAACATTTCGAAGACGTAATTCCTGAAACTCTAAGATCTTTAGACAATTTTCTTATGATGAAGAGGACTTGTTCCACATTGGCTTGAGCATACTCTTCATATAGATCGACAGGAATACTGAAATAGCTTACTGCCGTGATGGCACTCGCTGTGTAATGGTAAGTTTCATCCGTAAACATCCCCCCATAAGGAAAGAGAGCTCCTTCTTTAATATAATCCATATAAGAGAAGCTATCGGAGGAATCAAATTGTTCAATTCTTACATAACCTTCCTGCAACAAAAAAAATACGATCTCTCCGGTCTCCGGCAAAAAATATAATTTGTCCCTTTGGAATTTCACGATGGTGAATTTCAACAGCTAATTTATCAAACTTTTCCACTGGAATAGCTGCAAAAGCCGGATGGGACCGAATCAACTGATAAGCTTCTTTTGTAATCATAACTTTTCTTTCTTTAATTTCTCTTGTTATTATAGCATACTCGCTAGTGGCCTGCAAAGATTCTGTTAATGATTCTTAATTAGTAGAAAAAAGTAGTGAACAGACTTTTGTCTGGCTTGTTTTAAACCTTGCAAACACTAAAAAAGCTTAGTCCTCCTCTGTAAAGAACTAAGCTTAGTTTAAATAAAAGACGACAGTTTGCATGCTTGTCTTGATAGCCTTCTATTAACATCTATCAGCTAACTGAGAGCCACCTATCAAGCACGACCTCAAGTCCGCTTCCTAATTCATATTCACACGGTGCCATTCATTAATCACATAGCAGAGCTCACCCAATTGGTAAATACCAAATCCACTGATTTCATCACTTTCTGGGGTGGTACCACCTAGCCCCGCTGTAAAAATTGAAATGAGATAAGGTGTTTGTTCGTAAACAATTGCCTCGACATTGAGCGCTTCTGCTACATATCCTGGTTTGTTGAATGACCAAATTCGGTAAGAATTTTTTATAGTACTCTCCTGGGAAGGATTCCCCAATTAATTCAAGCAAGTCAGCATACTTTTCCCGATGGTTCCAGAGATACTCTAATACATGAATATAGTAATCTGAAGTTGTCTTATTGGCATCACTGAATGTTTTCACTTCTTTCGAACGTGATTGACCATAGCGACTAAACAATTTGCGCGCCTCATCCATACCACCCAGACGATCTGCTAAGGCATAAGCTGGCGTATTCTCCGAGTAGACCAATGAATAACGTTGCATATCTGGAATTGCCATTGCCCCATCAAAGGCCGCGACGTAATTATCATGTTCTCCGATATACTCATAGTAGGTATTGGTAATATCAAACCGATCCGTCAGGTTTAATTTCCCTGCAGCCACTTCATCCACAATCAACATATTCAAAGGAAGTTTGTAAGTACTCCCTGCTGTCATGGGTTGCAAGTCATTCATCGCAAACTGCTCACCGGTCACAGTGTTTTTGTAGGTGAAAGCAATTTGAGAAGGCTCAATGGCACTCTGGGCCATGTATTCTTGAACCACTTCCACTAAGTTTTTATTGGCATAATCATAGACTAGCCCCAAACTTTCCATGGTTTCTCGATCCTCGTCTATCACAGCCTGTTTTTCTTCTGGTGTTTTGACACGAGGAGGTTGCGTTTGTTTTTTCCCCTGTTCAGAATCCTGTTTTTTTGTATTTTTTTCTTTTTTTGCAATAGTTGATGCAGTTGCTTGGTTGAGGTGCAGGTAACCTAAAGCTCCCACTCCCCCTAGGCACAACAAAATGCCTAACGCAATCATGATCGAACGTCCATTAAATATTTTTTTCATATGAAGTTAATTATAAAAGATTCTAGTTAAAATAACAAGAAGTTTCCGTTTGAGAAAACGATTTCTTCTAAAAAATTTTAGTAGCACCAGCACCCGTTTCCTTTTTCAACAAGAACTGAGTTTTCCTCCAAAATTCTATCCTCAACAACTCCTGAATTGAGAGTATTTGATTCCTATTTTTTCTTGAAGGATCCCATAATCAGTTTGGCCACTTCACGCGCTATGGTTCGGAATAAGGAGCTAATAAAGGAATCCTTTGCCTTCTCTAAGCTTGATTTTCGAGGACGTCCTGGACTACGTTTTTGACTCGCCTTCTCCTCTGCTGCCTTTTCCTTAGCTTCCTGTTCCTTGTTCTTTTCTTCTGCTTCCTGATTTGTTTTTTCAGCTAACTTCTCATAAGCAGACTCCTGGTCAACGCGTACAGCATACTTTTGATGATAGGGGGATGTTGAGATTAGCGCTAACTGTTCACTTTCATTCAAAAGATCAAAACTAGATTGGGGAGACAAGATATAGGAGCGCTCTACAACGCTTGGTTGGCCCCTTTCATTAAGAAAGGAAACCAATGCCTCTCCAGTACCAAGCTCGGTCAAGACCGTTTCTGTATCAAAAGCTGGATTAGGGCGGAAACTTTGAGCCACAACTTTAATGGCCTTCATTTCTTTCGGTGTATAGGCACGTAAAGCATGCTGAACCCGATTCCCCAATTGAGCTAGAACAGACTCAGGTAAGTCTTGAGGGTTCTGGGTGATAAAGTAAATCCCTACTCCTTTCGAACGAATCAAGCGAACCACTTGTTCCACCTTTTCAAGGAAGAGCTTACTTGCATCCTTGAACAAAAGATGGGCTTCATCAAAGAAAAAGACAAATTTGGGCTTTTCCAAGTCCCCTACTTCTGGCAAAGTTTCAAAGAGGCGAGATAACATCCAGATAAGGAAGGTAGAGTATAGTTTTGGTGAGTGGAACAAGCGAGTAGCAGATAGGATATTGATGTAGCCTCTTCCACTACTATCGAGTTGCATAAAATCCTGAAGATCTAAAGCTGGCTCCCCAAAGAACTGGTCAGCTCCTTCCTGTTCTAAGACCAATAAACTCCGTTGAATAGCCCCAACTGATTGTTTGGTAATATTTCCATACTGGGCTGAATATTCTGAGCTATGGTCGTAGACTTCCTTCAAAAGGCTTTGCAAATCTTTTAAATCGATGAGGGCCCAATTCTTCTCCTTAGCCACTTTGAAGACAATGGCTAGAATACCAGTTTGGGTTTCATTTAAATCGAGAAGTCGCGCCAACAAGAGAGACCCCATGCCCTCGATAGTAGCTCGAACAGGATGGCCAGCTTGACCAAATACATCCCATAAACGAACTGGAAAAGCTTGGGGTACAAAGGATCTGAAATCCCCAACAATTGATACCGTTCTTCAAGTTTAGTCGTCCATTGTCCAGGTTTAGCTAAACCAGAAAGATCCCCCTTAATATCCGCTAAAAATACAGGAATTCCTTGCTGACTTAATTTTTCAGTAATTACTTTTAAGGTAACGGTTTTCCCTGTTCCGGTTGCTCCTGCTATCAAACCATGGCGGTTAAGCATTTTAAGATAGAGAGGTGTTTCAACAGTCCCTTTAGTGATGCTAATGCTAGTCATTTCATTTCTCCCTTATAGAATCCAGCCTAATTTTTCATTGATTTTGAAAGAGTCTGAAGCTCTATCTCCTTGAAAAAAGAGATTATTTTCGAAACTCTGACATACTCTTCTAGTGTATCATTTTCAGGTATAAACGCAAGGAATATCCCTCCCAATCTGATTCAGATGCAAGCAAAAGAGGCCTTTCTAGGCCTCTTCCGTTTATCGTATTATTTGGCTGCTGCGTAAAGCTCATCTACCTTGTTCCAGTTAATCACTGAGAAGAAAGCCTTGATGTAGTCAGGGCGCACATTGCGGTATTTCACGTAATAAGCATGCTCCCAAACATCCAAGCCCAAGATTGGTTTTTTCCCTTCTGAAATCGGGGTGTCTTGGTTTGCAGTTGATGTTACTTCAAGCTTGCCTTCTTTGTTGACAACCAACCAAGCCCATCCTGAACCAAAGCGAGTAGTTGCCGCGGCTGTGAAAGCTTCCTTGAACGCATCGAATGATCCAAAGGTTGCATCAATGTCGGCTGCAAGTGTCGCAGAAGGAGCGGTTTCTTCTGGAGTCATCAACTCCCAGAAAAGAGCATGGTTCAAGTGACCTCCACCATTGTTAATCAGCGCTTGGCGAATATCTGCTGGAATAGCATCTACATCAGCCAACAAGGATTCAAGGTCTTCACCAATTTCAGGGTGTTTTTCAAGAGCAGCATTTGCATTATTTACATATGCTTGATGGTGTTTATCATGGTGTAAGTGCATGGTTTCTGCATCAATATATGGCTCTAATGCGTCGTATGCGTATGGTAGGTCTGGTAAAATAATTGCCATGGAAAATACCTCTATTTCTTTATGTATATAAAAATGATAACGCAATCATCTAATTAATTCAACTATTCTGCTTACACAGATGGGTTGGCCAGCTTTAAGAGAGCGAGATCAAAGAGGTAATCCTTCTCATAGGTCCCTGATTTTATCTGGTAATCCGTTTCGATTAAGAGACAAATAGCTTGTTCTAAAAAGGAAAGCGAGAGACCTTTGCTGTCTCTAAGAGCAAATTTCACCTGATAAGGATTAACTTTTCGACCTGTTACCTCTGAAAGCTCCGAGACAATCTGAGATTCTGTTCGACCCTCTTTCTTTAACAGTTGAACCTGGTTATAGATACGAAATTGACTTAACAAAATGGCTAAAAGCTTTATCTCATCTTCCCCCTGCAAGCGCAGGTCTTTGACCAAGCCACGAGCCGCATCTATTTGTTTATTTAAAATCATCTGAGTGAGATCAAAAAGATTATCTTGGAGGCTTTTGGGAATGGCTTCTTCAATATCTGCCAGCTTAATGGTCTCTGCCCCCTTGTAGTTTTTCAAAAACTCTAAATTCTTTTGGATTTCACTGAAATCAAATCCTGATTTGATCAAGAGTTGGTCGAAAGCTTGTGAATCAATTACTAGACCTAAAGACTTGATTTCTTCTAAGAAATGAGCACGAAGCTCCTGCTCTTTTTAATTCATTTGCTTCCAGCAACTGGGCATCTCGTTTTTAAGAGTTTGACAATTCTACGCTTGCTATCTAGTTTCCCTTCTGCAAAAAAATAATCAAACGTGTCGTCTCTAGAGGTGAGGATAGATAGTTCTCGAAGGACTGAAGTGCTTCATCCGTTAGAAAGCGTTTCTTGGTAGTCGTCAAGTCTACAAAATGGTCCAAGATAACAATCTTTTTCATCCGCAAAAAAAGGAAGACTAACTAAATCCAATTCAACCTCTGAATAAGACGTTTCTTTCATATCAAAATAGGAATAGTTTAAGTCAGAGGGATCATAAGCAATTTGTTTTAAAAGCTGTTCCTTCATCCACTCAAACTGCCCCAGATCATCTCCTGAAAGGACGAGGACAGCAGGAAGCTCTTGAAATTCAATAGATTTAATCATCTGTATTGCTTGCATGTTCTCCTGCTACCTCATTTTCATTCTTCAAGCTGTTTTGCTCTTCTAGTTCTATTCTTTGTTCGAGAGGGGCCTTTTCCACTGGTCCTAGCGGTGCAGAGACCATATTAGGAATTGATGAAAAACTTTGGGGACTTGAAAAGTTCGAAGGATTCCCGCCAGTAAAATTCCCAGCTAATGATGGAGCCAGAGGCTCTTGTTCTTCCTCATGGATTGATTGTTGGCCTACACTTGAAAAACTAAGAAGAATGGCTAAGGTAATGACTGCAGCCCCCACTAAGACCAGTAAAATCTGAATCGGAGACAAGAGGTAAAGAAAGATTGGGCCCCAAAAGAGTAAAATAAGAGACCAATGAAAACCTGCATCCCTTAAACGCCGAACCACTATAGCCTGTTGAGGAACAAACGCTAAATAGACATACAGAAGAAAAAACACTGCCAGCCACTCTGCAAGTCCCATTGTTTGGAGGGAAGACAGCTGATCTGTTTGATTAGAAGTTGCAGAAGACCGGACAAGTTCATACATCCAAAAAGGGGAGGTAAAAAGGAGATGCCACAACTGGCTTATCCAAAAATCTTTACGATCTGAAACTCTTGTAAAATCAGCATATTGCATCCAAAATAATCTTAATGATTTCATACTTGTATCCTCGTTTCCTTCCCTTATCATAGCAATTTTCAAGCCAGAAATCAAACAGCCCTTACCGAACAGTCTCAATCATCCACTTCTGCCACCCTCTAAACCGAATAGCTCCTTGTTGATCCGTCCGAAAAACCGTCATTCCTAACTCTTTAAATCGTTCTAGAGTTTCCTGATGAGGATGTTGGTAGCGATTCTTCTCTCTCCAGCAGATACCAAGGCAATTTTAGCATGAATATGGTCTAAGAAAGCGGGATGGGAGGATCCCTTAGATCCGTGATGGCCTGCCTTTAAGACATCCACCGGTAACTGAGGATAGCGAGCTATCAGGATCTGTTCTCCTGGCTCTTCAAGATCACCAGTGAATAAAAAGGAAACTCCCTGTAAATACCCATATAAAACAAGGGAGTCATTATTACTTCCATCTCCCACCTCCATTGGATAAAGAACTTCTACAAAGCGATCAAAGATAGGAAATCGATCCCCCACTTCTACTGTTTTTACAGGAAGTTTTAGTCGCTCAAGCCTCTTGACAAAGGTTGCTTTCTTTAAACTACCTTTTGAAACATTCACTTCTTTAATATGAAGACTCGAAGCAACCACCTCCATATCTCCCATATGATCTGCATCCGTATGGGTTAGCACCAAATGGTCAATCTGATCAATGCCCCGGCTTTTGAGATAGGGAATGAGGGTACGTTCAGCATTGGTCGACGATTGACGCTTCCGCCATGCTTCTGTTTGTCCAAATTCGACCTTGCCTCCTGTATCAATTAAAATTGTCCGTCCCTGCCAATCTCTTAATAGGATACTATCCCCTTGACCAATATCGATAATAGTAATCTCATTTTCTAAAGGATGCTTGACAAGGGCACATAAGCCTCCGATGAGGAGGAACAAGGCCAGCCTCTTCTTTTTATGGTTGCCCCATTCATAAAGACACCCCAATAAAAACATGATGAGTAAGAGAAAAGTAATATCTGGTTGCCCCAGAACCCAAGAAGAGCTAGTATGACCAGCTATCCACTGCATCCCTTTTTCCATCCAGATGAAAAAAACATTCCAAAAGACCATGGGAAAAAGAAAGGAAAGCAGAAAGACTAAGCTTAAGCCTGGCAAGAGGACTAGATCAAACAAGAGAGAAAAGGCAAAGGTGAGGGGGATGGACCAAGGTTGGTACTCAGCAAAGAAAAAGGCAAGAAAAGGAAGAACACCAAGCGTTAACACCAAGGTTTCCTTTATCATTTTCCGCACACCTGCCCCCCTCCTCTTCAGACGATGTCAAGGTAAGAATAAAGGCATAGGCACAAGATAAAAGCCCGCCAGCAGTCAATAAAGAAGAGGGGATAAAAAGGATAAGTAAGAGGAAGGTCATTCCCATATTATCCATTCCCTTGAAGCCATTCTGGGCTAATAATTTTTGCAAGAGACTACGAACCACTGAGACTGAAAATCCAGTCATTCCCGCATAAATAAGGGAAAAAGGATAAAGCAAGTAAGCGACCTTATCTTGCTCCCAGCCTAGACGGAGAAATAAACGGCGAAAAGTATCCAAAAAGAAAGCAACCTGCATACCAGATAAGGCAAAGAGATGGATAATCCCTAAACTAGAATAGAGATTGCTCATCTCTTCAAATTCAATATCAAGAAATCCAAAAAGGAGGCCCGTCATGTAGTGACTCATAGGTTGAGGGAAGTGCTGATAAACCCAGACTAAGGCCTTCCGTCTCCATATGGATAAGATTTCTACCAGATCTCCTCCACTTACTGATTTTTTCTCTAAAATCCGACTGACCTTTAACAAATGATAGATGCCTTGGGTTCTCAGGTAGAAGCGGTAGTCAAATCCCTTAAAATTTCGCTGGGGACTTGGAGCCTCCAACTCCCCCTCAATCGTTAGTTCCAATCCCTGATTAAGTTGTTTATAAAAGGCTTGTTCCTTTTCTGAAGAAAGCTTGTAAAAGACCTGAAAGATTCTAGAACCAGCTTTGGCCCGAAAGGACAGGGCATCTCCATTGACCTTGATAGTATCGGGTAGAATCCGAATGGCTTTCGGTACCCTCGGATCTGCTTCCTCTTGTTTTCCTTGCTCCACTCGATAATAGAAAATCCCTCCCATCAAGAAGATCAGGACCGCAATACCAAGTAATCTTTTGCCAAAATAAGACTTAATCCCAAGCCCCAAAAAGACTAGGAAAAAAATAAGAGCTAACCAATGGCCTGTATAGATCCAGTAATAGAGGGGTAAAATAAGGAGAGCTAGATGAAGGGGACTGACTGAACCTTCTTTAATCCACCGTGACATAGTCTTTTAATTTCTCCAAGGTCTTTTGTCCAATACCAGAAACATTTTTTAAGTCATCAACCGTTTGAAATTTTCCCTTTTCTTCCCGATAAGCAAGGATGTCTTGGGCTCTTTTTTGACCAATTCCTGAAATGGTCTGCAAGTCTGCCTCCGTAGCTGTATTGAGATTGACCTTACCATCCTTAGACTTACTCTCTGTCGCAGTTGCTCCAGCATTTGGAGACAGAACAGGCGCAATTTCCTCCCCATTCTTAGCAACATAGACGACAGACTCATCTTCAATCTTTTGGGCTAGATTAACAGATTGGCTATTGGCTTGGTCCGTTAATCCTCCTGCTTTTTGAATCGCATCATAAACCCTACTACCTGCTGGGAGCTCATAGACACCTGCTTGACGAATGGCTCCCTTCACATCCACCATTATTTTTTCTGGTCCAGACGCTTCTGTCTTTCCCTCCTTAGCTTGAGAAGGCAACTTTGTCGACGATTCTTCTATGGGTGTTTCTTGTTCTACCAGCTCTAGCTGAGAGGCTAAACTATCTGGTGCTTCTGGGCTAGACTTTGGCCAGAACAAGAAAAATGCAGCAATTAGGAGCCCCACTCCTATCAAAGAAAACAACACCTTCAACTCTTTTATTTTCTCTATCCACGTCTCCATAAAAACCCCTTTTATTTTTTTATTATTCGTAAAAAAAGGAGGTAAATAAAAAGAATTTCAAAAAATCAGCAAGAAATTTTGAAATTCTTTATAGAAAACGAAGAATAGAGATAGCTTCTAATCCTTCCGATGTTTATCTGGATCCCAGACAAAGCTAGCCAAGTAACTAAACAAGAGAGTGAGGGAGCCAACTACTAATACAAAAGGAAGAAGGAGGAACTTTAAGAAACGAAGAACAATGAAAGGTTTACGATCGTTACGCAAGGTTTGAGACTCTGCATCCAAACGATCAAATTCAGCTTGAATCCGTCTTGCTACCTCCTCAATTCCTTCATCATTCATTTTTGGAATATCGGAAATGTCAATCGGATGGCCGAAATTCATATCTACGCGTTCACAGCTAGCTAAGCCCTTCAAGGTCATCGGTCCCGTATAGGTCACCGGCATGATTCGTACCTTGGCCATTTTTGCGATGATAGCGACTCCACCCTTAACATCCTGAGAATGACGGCTTCCACTTGGAAACATAATCAAGGAACGTTTGCTTTTCTTGAGCATATTCACTGGGTATTTAATCGCTGCTGCACCTGGATTTTCCCGGTCAATTGGGAAAGCCCCACATGCGAATCCACCATCCGAAAATGCGATTTGTAAAAAGCTCTTTCTTAGCCATGAAGACAAATTGTTTTGGCTTGGTCGCAAAGGCCATGTAAACTGGATCCCACCAAGTCCGATGAGGAGCTACAAGGATATAGTTTTCTTCTGGATTGGGAATTAATTCTGTATGATGGTAGTGGGCATTCCCATTAAGAACCCATAAAATAAAGGTTACTAAACCACGCAAATAAGTATAAAACATGCAATCTCCTTTGAAAATCTCTTATTTTATCATTATACATTATCCTTCTATTCCCCGCAATTCTTTTCGGAAAGATAAACTAAGATTCATAGGGAAGACATCTAGTCTTTTTCTTAAAAAAATGATATGATGGTCCTATGGAAGTAAAAGATATAAAGGGGTTATCCCACGAAGAGGTCCGCAAAAAAATACAGCGTGGGCAAACTAACGAATTCAAAGCTAATACTAGTACCAGTACCTGGCAAATTATCAAGCGTAACGTCTTTACCTTATTCAATGCTCTAAACTTTGTCATTGCCCTTGCTTTGGTAGCTGTCCAAGCTTGGAGCAATCTGGTCTTCTTTGCTGTCATCTGCTTTAATGCCTTATCAGGAATTGCAACAGAGCTCCGAGCAAAACGAATGATTGATAAGCTAAACCTTATGAGTAAAGAGCTTGTGACGGTCATTCGAGGTGGCGAGGAAGAGTCCATCGCTCCAGAGGAAATTGTCCTTGGAGATACCATCAAGCTATCAGCAGGGGATCAGATACCAAGTGACTCCGTCGTTCAGATTGGGATCGCTGAAGTCAACGAAGCCATGTTGACAGGAGAAAGCGACCTTGTTCTTAAAGAAGAGGGATCTGAACTCCTTTCAGGAAGCTTTTTGGCTAGCGGGCAAGTTTATGCTCGTGTCAGACGAGTTGGAGCTAATAATTACGCCAATAAGTTAATGGCAGAAGCCAAAACTCTTAAACCGATTAACTCTCGGATCTTATATAATCTTGCAAAAATCTCTAGCTTTACTGGGAAAATCATTATTCCATTTGGAATTGCCCTTTTCTGTGAAGCCCTGTTGATCAAGATGTTACCAGTTAAAGATGCCGTTATCACCTCTTCGACTGCCTTACTTGGAATGTTGCCAAAAGGGATTGCCCTCTTGACGGTTACTTCTCTCTTGACTGCTGTTGTCAAGCTCGGGATGAGAAAAGTCCTCGTTCAGGAGATGTACTCTGTTGAAACCCTGGCCCGTGTGGATACTCTTTGCTTGGACAAAACAGGAACCATCACCCAAGGAAAAATGACCGTCCAAGGGATCCATTCCTTATCCGAACATTTCTCTAAAGAAACCATTGAAGTTATTCTAGCTGCCTATATGCAGAACTCTGAAGACAACAATCCAACAGCTCAAGCCATTCGAAAAGCATACGGAGACCTTGAGCATGCTTATACTGCTGAGAACATTATCCCATTTTCAAGTGATCGAAAATGGGGATCTATGACCCTTAGCAACTTAGGAACCGTTTATCTTGGAGCTCCTGAAATTCTCCTCAAGGAAACTCCTCAAGCCGTCTCAGAGGCCCAAGCTCGCGGATCTCGTGTCTTGATTTTAGGTCACAGTGGCGAAGCAATTGACATGCATGATCTGACCTTACCATCAAACGTAGCTGGTATTGGAGTCATTGAAATCCATGATCCAATCCGTGAAGGAGTTTCTGAAACCTTGGATTATCTTCGCTCCCAAGATGTAGACTTGAAGATTATCTCAGGGGACAATCCTGTTACTGTATCTTATATCGCAAAAGAAGCTGGCTTTGATAGTTATGACAGTTATGTTGACTGCTCTAAGATTGGAGATGACGAACTTGTAGATCTGGCTGAAACCACTGCCATCTTTGGCCGAGTGTCTCCTCATCAGAAGAAATTGTTGATTCAAACTCTTAAAGCAGCTGGTCGCACCACTGCTATGACTGGAGACGGGGTCAATGATATTCTCGCCTTACGAGAGGCTGACTGTTCTATCGTGATGGCCGAAGGAGATCCTGCAACGCGCCAAATCGCCAATCTCGTCTTGTTAAATTCTGATTTCAATGACGTTCCAGAGATTCTCTTTGAAGGACGTCGGGTGGTCAACAACATTGGTCGTATTGCTCCAATTTTCTTTATCAAGACCATCTATTCCTTCATCTTAGCCATTATCTGTATCGCAAGTGCTCTCTTCTTTGATGTCAACTACTTGTTAATTTTCCCATTTATTCCGATTCAAATTACCTTAATCGACCAGTTTGTCGAGGGATTCCCACCTTTCGTTTTGACCTTTGAACGAAATATTAAACCCGTGGAAAAACACTTCCTCAGACGTTCTCTACAATTGGCCTTACCAAATGCCTTGATGGTCGTCTTTAGTGTCTTATTTGTTCGTTTATGGGGAACCTATCATGGCTGGTCCAGTCTTGACATGTCTACTTTGACCTATTACTTACTAGGATCAATTGGTTTCTTGTCTGTGATTCGAGCTTGTTTGCCACTCAATATCTGGCGAGGACTCTTGATTATCTTCTCTGTCTGTGGTTTCTACCTATCTGCCTTCTACCTAAAAGGACTGATTGAAATTGCAACGCTGACAGCTGTGACCTTCCCAGTTTACTTAGCTTTGATGTCCCTCTTTACAGGAAGCTTCATCTTGGCTACTATTTTCCAAAAATATGAGTTTAATTAAAAATAGTTGAGAGTATGCTACTCTCAACTATTTTTTTATTACACATCAACAGAAACAATTGCTGGTTTCTCACCAAAAGCTGAGAACGGTTTTATCTCTAATTCTAAATCCCCTTCACCTTTAACTCCAAAATGTTCAACAGCTCCTTCCATTGATCGACCCGGTGTAATTGAACCCATGGTATGCTCATTGGCATAATTTTTCCATCTTATTACCACCAACATATAAATCAATATCTATTCCAACCGGCATATCTTTGTCCGAAAGATTTTTTACATTATATGTAATCTTCAAAACTTTATCTGGATTTGTATCATCAAACTCATTTCGTTCATCTGACCACTCAACATTTGTAATAGTGTATTCAGCAAACTTTTCAAATACAATTTTATCTCCTACTGAGTATGTTGATTTCTTTTCTGACGATTCCTCTGTTTTGGTTTCTTTAGTTGAAGACTGCTCCGTTTTTTTACTTCGTTAGAAGATGATTTTGAACTTTTCTCTGAATTTCCACAAGCAACTAAGACACTCACGGAAAGAAAACTAAATCCTAAAGCCAACCATTTTTTTGTTTTGTTCATAAACAAAACCTCCCAATATTTTTACAATATATTATCATATTCTATTTAAAAATGCAAATAGATTGACGTATAAAACTAATATAACTTATTAAATTGCTTTTCCTATCTTTTCCACGCTCTCTTTTCATGCTATAATAGAGCCATGAACGATATCCAATTAAAAGACGGTGAACGCGTCAATCAGCTCTTTTCCAGTGATGTGAAAATTATCCAAAACAGAGAAGTCTTTAGCTACTCCATCGATAGTGTCCTACTTTCGCGCTTTCCAAAGTTGCCTAATCGTGGGATGATTGTCGATTTATGTGCAGGAAATGGTGCCGTCGGACTCTTTGCTAGTACTCGCACCAAGGCAAGTATTGTAGGAGTGGAAATCCAAGAAAGACTAGCCGATATGGCTGAGCGGTCCATTCAACTGAATGGTCTCTCCGATCGCATGTTCATGATTACGGATGATTTGAAAAACTTACCTCAGTACTTCCCTGGGAGTAAGATTGATATTATCTTATGCAATCCCCCCTACTTTAAGGTAGATGAGCACTCCAATTTGAACGAGAGTCCCCATTATTTGCTAGCCCGTCATGAAATCTCCACCAATTTAGATCAAATCTGCCATGTAGCTCAACGGACCCTCAAATCCAATGGACGTTTGGCCATGGTCCATCGACCAGATCGTTTTCTAGATATCATCGAAACTATGAAGCACTACAATCTTGCACCTAAGCGGATACAATTTGTCTATCCCAAGCGTCACAAGGAGGCCAATATGCTCCTCATCGAGGCGATTAAGGACGGATCTCTAGATGGGCTTAAGATTCTTCCTCCCCTCTTCATCCATGAAGAGGATGGAAGCTACACTCCTGAAATTCACGAGATTTACTATGGAAAGTAAGGCTTATATGTATGTCGTTCAATGTTCAGATGGGACTCTTTACACTGGCTATACAACGGATATCGACCGCCGTCTCAAGACCCACAATGCTGGAAAAGGAGCTAAATACACTCGCCCTAGACTTCCTGTTACCCTTCTCTACCAAGAGGGCTTTCCTGATAAAAGGGCAGCCATGTCTGCTGAGGCTCTCTTTAAGAAAAAAACACGGGAAGAAAAACTGGCCTATATCAAGGAACAACAAGATTCCCTTAACCATCAAAAGACCCCCTAGGAAGCAATCTACAAACTGCTTTCCCAGGAGGTTTTTTTAAAAAAATCGGAGCCAAAAAATCAATAGTCTCTAACAGTTTCTCATCTTATCTACTTGCTTACATTCTAAAAAGAGCTCAATGAGCTCCTTTTTACCTTCATTTTAAACTTACTCAGCAAGAGTTTTCACAAACGCCCAATTTCCTATTGATTTATCTCCATAGTCAAGAATCATAGAATCCAATAAGACATAGTCATTTTTTTCATAGAACAAAACATTGTGTTCGGTACTAGTGATCAAGCCCAAGCGCTTGCATCCTTTAGACTTAACATATGGTTCGATCCCTTCTTGAAGAAAGAAACTACCAACTCCTTGACCTTGAACGGACGAAGCAACTCCAAGCATCATCAAATACCAATCAAAATTTCCGGATTTTTTCAAATGCTCCTCAGAACGCTCTACCAAATCGAGGTATTTCATAAACTTCAATGGTGTGATATAACGGAAAAGCTTGATCACTCCATTTACGATATAGGAGAGTATAGAGAAATCATTCTGTTGCAAGAGGGCAACTGCGATAATTTCACCCTCTCGTTCAGCTACTAGACAGGCTTCTCCTTTAATGTAGAGTCTTGTTAATAAACTTTCCATCATTTCCAAAAACGCTGGAAAATACTCAGGTTTCTTCAAATCATCTTTGATAAGAGTCAAAAATGGATACTCCATAAATGCATCTGCAAGTACTTTTCCAATTTTTTTGTACTCATCTAATCTTGCTTCGCGATATACTATTTTTTCCATCTCCGCACCCCTTCAACACATCTCTATGATACCATTATACTTAAAATAAACACTTTTTTTACGATTTTTTTAACGTGATATTTTCACAAAAAGAACTACAAATCCATAACCATTTGAATATCAAATTTATATGATGTTTAATTTCCGAATGTTAGGAACATTTTTTTGATGATTTTGATTAAATTTCCGACTTTCACCTGCATGTTTATCTTTTTTTAGCATAAAAAAACTTGGAGCGTCTCCACTCCAAGTCCCTGATCAAAGCCACTTCTTCTGTAAATTGGTTGTTATAAAAATCCGCATAGAAACCAGCTTGATTCATGAGCTCTTGATGATTTCCTTACTCGATAATATTTCCATCCTTCATGACTAAAATGAGATCCGCATTTCGGATGGTCGACAAGCGATGGGCAATGACAAAGGAAGTCCGTCCTTCCATCAATTTATCCATAGCCTTTTGAATCAATTCCTCAGCCCGTGTATCAACGGAGGAGGTTGCTTCATCCAAGATTAAGAGTGGCGCATCCTTCAAGAAGGCACGCGCAATCGTCAACAATTGCTTTTGCCCAACGGACAAGGTTACTGAATCATCCAATACAGTATCGTAACCATTTGGTAAGGTCCGAATAAAATGGTGAACCCCAACGGCTCGCGTCGCAGCCTCAACTGCTTCGTCTGAAATACCTCTTTGATTGAAGACTAGGTTCTCCCGAATGCTTCCTTCAAATAACCAGGTATCTTTCAAGACCATAGAAAAGGCATCATGAACCTCCTCGCGAGTCATAGTCTTGGTGTCAACTCCATCAATAGTGATTTTACCAGACTGGATTTCGTAGAAGCGCATTAGGAGATTGACCATGGTGGTCTTTCCTGCCCCTGTTGGCCCAACGATGGCCACTTTTTGACCCGGCTTAGCTTCCGCTGTAAAGTTATGAATAATGGTCTTATCAGGTGAATAGCCAAAACGTACCTCTTCAAAACGAACATGCCCACGCGGGGTTCCCAATTGACGCGTTTTTGCCGATTCAACTTCCTCAAAGAATTTATGCATATCTTCTAATTGATTTTTAATACCTTCTTTCAGAAAGACGTACTTAGCTCGCTTATCAGTCGGACTCTCCTCTAGATAAATCAGGTTATTTTTTTCCATCCGTTTCACTAAGTTTCTCCTCATTGACTTTGAAATACCGAGTTCTTGTTCAATATCCCGAATCAGAGTCACTTGTCCCTCATGTTCTCTCTTGGCTAAAAAAGTTAAAACCTCTCCTTGAGGTCCCGCAAGAAACTGAAAACCTCGTCTCTTGGCTTCCTTTTCTACTAATAGATGGATTTGATGTCCAAATTTTTTAAATTCTAATAAAGGCTTTTGCATTTCATCCCCCATAATCAAGTAGTTCGCAGGAGAACTATTTTATACCTTTCACATAGAAAGTTAAGAAAAAGTTCTAATTGGAACTATCTTTTGATAATCAAAAATAGCCCTTCTAGACGACTAGAAAGACTATTTTTACGTTAGGAACTAAGAAAATTAAATGCGCTCTTTCCAAGAAGTTGCGACTTGGTCCAAGACTTGGTTAAGTTCTTCAATGTTGCGACGACCTTCGGTACGCAACCATTCACGAGCTGCTTCTTCCCCATTCTTGATGTAGGCTTCTACAGATCCAGCCCAAGTTGCACGGCCACAGAGAACTCCATTGAAGTTTGCTCCTGCTTCATGCGCAAAGACTAGGGTTTCTTGGAAGAGTTTGGCAGAAACACCGGCACTCAAGTAGATGTATGGAAGGTTGGTTGCTTCTTCTTGTTCTTTAAAGAAGGCTGCAACTTCTTCACGACTGTGCACAATTTCTCCATCGCCAAAGCCTTCAACGTATTTGACATTGACTGGCACTTCTACCTTCAAGACATCGATGTTGAAGCGTGGGTCTGAGAAGACTTTCATCGCTTCGATGACCTTACGAGGTTTTCACTTTAGCATATTCTACAGATCCGGCATCCGCGATTTTTTCATCATAAGCCAAGATTTCAAGGAAGAATGGAATTTCTTCTGCCGCACATTCTGAACCGATGCGTTCGATGTAGGCTTGTTTTTCTTGGTTGAGTTCATCAGCACTATCCACATCATAGTAGAGCAAGAATTTCACTGCATCTGCACCCTGTTCTTTGATGCGTTTCGCTGACCAAAGGTTAAGGCAGTCTGGCAGACGCTTGGTGCTGGAAGTGTCGTAGCCTGTTTTTTCATAAGCCAACAAGAGACCTGCTTCTGCATCCAAGACCTTAGTTGCTGGAAGGCCATACTCAGGGTCCAAGAGCATAGAAGATGCGAATGGTGTCAATTCTTCAGCCACCAAGACCTTCAATTCTTCCATTTGAGCCACGGTTGGTTCTGTGTCTTGATACTGAGCCACGAGGCGTTTCAAGGCACCACGTTGGTCAAAGGCCAAGGCTGAAATCACACCCTCTTTGGTGCTCAATTTTTCTAAATAGTTGCGTTTTTGTTCTGTTAATACCATCTTATACCTCTTTTACATTTATCTGTTGATACAAATCATCATAGTGGGCCATATTGACATGCCCTGTCATCTTTTCTTGAGCATTTAGCATCCCTAAGACCATAGCATGAGTCAAGAGGGCCGCGTCATCTTTTCCACTACTGAGGGCAGCAGAGATCCCAGCCACAGTCGAATCTCCAGATCCCACTGGATTGACCACTTCAATTTTTTTGGAATATCCACCTTTATAGAAGCTGTCTCCATGTTTGGCAAAAGGCACCATCTCCACCTAAGGAGACGATAATCCATTCAATTCCTTCAAACAATGGGTCTTTCAAAACTTCTTTTAAGTCCTCAAAATCAGCTGAAACATCCCGTCCTAAGAGTTGAGATAATTCTTCGCGATTGGGTTTAATCACCGTTGGTTTGAATGGTGAGTGAAGGACCGCTTCTAAAGATTTTACCTGATGAATCAAGTACAACCTTACGTCCTGCTTCTCCTGCAATCTCAATTAAGCTCGCATAATAGTCCACCGGTAGACCTGTAGGAAGGCTTCCCGAAATAGCAACTACATCTGCTGTCGGCATGAGGAGTTTAAAATGGTGAAGGAATCCCAAAGCTTCTGTCCGGATAATTTCTGGGCCCGCTTCTAAGATTTCTGTTTGATTACCTTCATGCAAGATAGCGATACAGTTCCGTGTATCTCCAAGAATATCATAGAAGAAGGATTGGACATCTCGTGGAAGATGGGTCTTGATGAATTGACCATTGGTCCCCCCAACAAAACCTGTTGCTCCAACTGTTTCACCACTCTCAGCTAGGACACGGGTGACATTTATCCCTTTCCCACCAGCCGTCTTAGAAACTTCCGACACACGATTCACAGTATCCAACTTTAATTCTTCCAAGGGATAAGAAATATCAATGGAAGGATTCAAGGTGACAGTTAAAATCATATGCTCACCTCTTAGTCGTGGTATTCACCACGATCCCATTTTTCAAGGAATTCTGTAAAGAAGTCTGCATCCTCTTGGTGATCATTATGGGTTTCCAAATGTTGAATCTTGGCAATCAATTTCTTGTTTTCTTCACTTGGTTTGTATTCCGCATGAATGAAAGCTTCAATGATATCACACATGAGCAATTCACCGGTTACTTTCCCACCAAAACCAATGACATTAGCATTAAGTTCTTCTTTGGCATAAAGAGCAGTTGTCATGTCGCGAACCAAGGCTGAACGGATTCCTGGCACCTTGTTAACTGCGTTGTTAATCCCAACACCAGTACCACAGATACATACTCCAAGATCAGCTTGACCACTAGCTACTGCTTCTCCGACTTTTTTCCCAAAAATTGGGTAGTGGGTACGCGCATGGTCATAGGTTCCGAAGTCAAGGACTTCATAGCCTTTTGATTTCAAAAAAATTCAGAAACAGCCATTTTTTTCATTTAGTGACAATATGGTCACATCCAATTGCAATTTTTCATTCGTTTTACTCCTCCCTTAGCACATCTTGTTGAGCATATCGACACGGATTTGGTGGCGACCGCCGTCATACTTACCGTTTACAAAACCTTTGGCGATATTTTTGGCCAATTGGTCACCCACGATTTGAGCACCCATGGTGATCATGCGAGAATTGTTGTGGCCACGAGTCATGTAGGCAGAACGCTCATCTGAAACTTCTGCTGCAACCATTCCCTTAATTTTAGTAGCGACCATGAATGGACCAGCTCCATAAGCATCAATAACAATACCCAGATTATCTTCTGCTTGTTTCACTTCTTTAGCGACAGCTAAGGTCACATCGACAAAGTCTTGCCCTTCTTCTGTCACATCCACCACTTGAAAACCTTCTGCTAACAAATATTCTTTGACTACTTCTTTTAAGCGAATACCTGCTGCATCCGCACCAATAATAACTGACATATTATGCTCCTTCTTTAAATTCATTTTTCAATCAAATACAGAAACTTCTATATTCAACAACATTATTTTCTATAAAATTTCGATTTCAAAACTTAGTTCAGCCGTTTGACCTGCTGGCAAGAGACGAACCTGCTTTTTTTATATTCTAAATAATCACTCTCTTCAAGTGAGGTGGATAAACCAGACCAAGGTTCTAATGCGATAAATGGCCCTTTATTTGGCGTTGTCCAGATAATCAAGTTTGAAAAAAATCTGGAAAATGCAGACTTAATCCCCTTCTCGTGCTTTTTTTAGAACGGAGAGTGACACTTCTTGATTGTAAGCAATCTAAGGTGATGGCATCCTTTTTGGAAGAGATCGTAATCGAATTGTAGGATCTTTTCTTGCTGTCAAGAAAGGTGTCCGATCAAAGACGTTTAGCAAGCCTGTCTCTGGATAGGATTTTTGGGATACTACAGGTCTCTTCTTGTTCGAACTCAAGGTAGTAATCTTCAAAACCTTCATCTGCCATTAACGGACAATTAAAATCCTGGATGGCCCACCAACGAAAAAAAGGGCATGACTCCTTCTTCACCCAAGATGGTGAACCCGATAGGTTACTTGAATCATCTTACCAAGTAATTGATAGGAAATTTCTAATCTGAAATGATAGGGATATTGCTGATACATTTCTTCCGTATCTTCTATCCCAAAAGTCACCTGATTTTCTGTTTGCTCTATCAGCTCAAAGTTTTTCTTGCGAACCAGCCCATGGCGAGGAATCTTCCCAACACCTTGAGGGCGATACATGGTTGTATCATTTCGAACCGAACCACAGATAGGAAAGAGAACCGGGGCTTGGCCACTCCAATACTGAGCATCACCCTGCCAAAGATATTCGATACCTTCCTGATCCTTGATAGAGGCCAGCTCACCACCTAACTCCTTGAAACAAACTTCCAGATCATTATTTTTTAAAGCTATCCTCATATTTCACTCCTTAGCATGTTATTTTAGAGAAAAAACTAGGCTACCTCCCTCCATATCTGGAAATTGATACCCTAGTTTTATCAAGTTACATAGTTAGGAGCGGATTATTTTGCATTTGCTGTGTATTCTTCGTTACGTTTGATCATTTGTTTTCTGTACCATGCAAAGATTCCAACGTAGAATGCTAAGAAGGCAACAACACCAACAATAGCTTTGATGTCTCCTGTAGTTGCGTTACCAATAGTCCAACCAAGAAGTTTTTCAACTGGTCCCTCAAGAGTTGAGTGAGTGATCAATTGAGCTTTATCAACTCCTTCTGGGAAGGCATTTACACTTTTCGCCAATTCAGTAGCAAATGGTGCGATAAGAGTACCTGAAAGAAGGAAGAGTGGCAACAAGAGTGTTCCAAATACGATCATACGGATCAATTTACCACGTGTAACAACCAACAAGGCTGGAGTCACACCCATAGCGATGATCCCTGCAAGTGGCAAGATACCATTTCCGACTTTAGAAAGAAGTACTGCTTCGATCAACATGATTGGTGCAAGTACGTTGGCACAAGCCCAGATTTCTGCACGACCAGCGATAAATGGCCAGTCCAAACCGATATTGAATTTACGTCCTTGAAGACGTTTAGTAGCAACGTTTGTAATACCTTGTGACAATGGTTCTACCGCTGCGATGAACCAAGAACCAATCAATGAGAACAATTCCAAGCAGACACCGGCAGTCAAACCAAGGCTCAACCAACCTTTAATAACCAATTCCCAAGTTTTAGCATCAGCTACATTAGGATCCGGATGTGGAGTTCCCATCAAACCAATAATGATACCGAGAAGGAAACCGATAAAGAATTTAGACCCCCAGAAACCGATCTTCTTGTTCAATTTAGCTGCGTCGAAGTCGTATTTATCAAGACCTGGGAAGAAAGTTTGTCAAAGATTTTATCCAAGACCATGATGATTGGGTTCATCATATAGTTCATGTGAGTTGATGTCATTGGTGAAGAGCTAGGTGCATTCAACAAGTCATCAAATGTTGGTTTCATCAAGTCTGAGTTGATGATCTTCATAATCCCTACTAGGACTACTGCTAGAGTGGCAACGAAGAGAGAAACTCCTGCACTAACTCCATTTTTATCAGCATACCATTTAATCAAAAGACCTGTGATAGATAAGTGCCAGATATCGAAAGATGTCAACATCAAGTGTGTCTGTTTTTCTTCATTGCAAACATGACGATGTTGACAATCAACATCACCAACAGAAGTAGAGTGTCCAGGCAGACCCCCATGTAATGGTTGCAAGAGGCGCCCAACCAACGTCTGTGATATTCAATTGAATACCAGTGTTCTCAACGAAATTTTTGCAAGAGACGCTGAAAGCGCCATTCAACATACCGATGATCGCACCGATACCAGTAAGGGCGATGGCAAGTTTAATACCACCTTCAAGAGCTTTTGGAGAATTTCACTCCAAACAAAGAGTGCCAATAGAGTTAGGACGATCAACATGATGATCGGTGCACCCATATCTAGAATAGGTTTGAAAAACTTATTGGCAAAATCGATAATGCCATTCATAATAAATCCTCCCGATTTATATTTTTATATTTTACAAAATTAAGAATGTCAGCAGTTCCAGGCATAAGAATCGCTCACAAAATACAGATGAAGAAAATTTTAGCTTAAGCCGTGTTCTTTGATCGTTGCTTCGATATTATCATATACCGGAGCACTCATAGCTGGAATACGGAACAAGATTGGACCAGCTTCAACTACTGGAATACCAGGATCAAAGCCTAAATCTGTTGCAGCGATTGGTGTAAAGATATCATAGCCTTTAATCAAGTCTTCATTCACATCTTTTACCATTACCGCATCACATTGTACATCATATCCACGGTTTGACAACTCTTCTTCAAGCGCACTTTTAATTTGGTGGCTTGAGTTAACACCCTGCACCACAGGCAGCTAAAATTTTAATCATTTGAATGACCTCCATTATAAATATATTTTATTTGTTACTATTAAGCAATCGCTTCTGTAATATAGCGATATAAGTCTTCTTCAGTTTTCCAATTTTCGACATGATTTTTCAAGATTTCCGTTTGTCGTAAAGAAATCCATCAAATGTGCCAAAATGTTTGTTTGGCTGGAACTAGAATTATTAATGATGAAGAACAAAAGAGAAACTTCTACTTCTTTATCAGGTGCGATCATATTGTGGAAGGTTACCGGATTTTTTTCAATCGAACAACTACAATATTCTCTGTCAGGTTATGGATGATATCCGTATGAGGAATCGCTACATTCGGAAGATCCTTTTCCTAAAATTCCATATCTAAGCCAGTTGGAAAACGATTTCTCTCTTTCTTTTTAGAGCAGATCGATAAGAATCTGTCACAATCTGACGTTCTTCCAATAAAGTTGCAACCTGGTCAAACAATTCTTCTTGATTCGCAACATCTAAAGCAAAAGACGAGTTTCCCGATTAAACAGTTGATTTCAATCCCATCTTTTTCACCCCTTCACTTTTATCAACTATCTTTTAGTTTACATGATAAGTATATCACTATATGAAATCGCTGTCAATTACAATATGTAATTTTTTTGTTCTTTTTTTGTTTTATTTTTTTATAGATACTTATTTGGGATCACTATCTTTTTGAAAAGGATGAAAAAAACGGCCAGAATCTGCATTGATCATGGCCGTTTAGCTATTCTTTTCTAATTTTTACAAAATTTTTTTGTATAAGAGTGTATTTTTCTCGTACTTTTTTTCAGAGATAGAATGATCAGTAATCATCGCATCTAAATCATCTAGACGGTAAAAAGCATAGAAAAGAATAACTATCAAACTTACTGTTATCTGCTACTACATACTTTTTCAATGGCATTGTTAAGAATAATCTTTATTGCCATTTCCTTCTTCCTCATTAGCAGTCATTGCTGTATGACCATCAATTCCATTTGACCCCGATAAAGGCCTTAGAAACCTTTAATTTCCTTTTAACACTTTATTTCGCAAACTGTCCTACAAAGGTCTGTGTCTTGACTCTATATCGACCTCCCACTAGGATAATGTCATAATTGGGTTGGTCTTTTAATTTTCTCAAAAATAGGTAAGAATTGGTCACAATACTGACATGTTTTTCCCTTCTAGATAATCTCCAATAAAATCAGTTGTGGTCCCTGCTCCAATAAAAATTGTATCTCCTTCATCGATCAAAAGTAGGGCACATTTTTCTGAGCAATTTCCTTTTTTCTCTTCAACATTCAACATGTTCTTTTTCTGAAATGAGAAAGCTTCTATCAGGCTATCCTTTGATTTTTCGATGAGCCCCTCCATGAACACGAACTAACAATGCTTGATTCCTCTAAATCCATCAAATCGCGTCGAATAGTCATATCAGTTACACCCTAGAAGATCTCTTTAGATCCTTAACAGATACTACTTCGTTTTTTTATCCAACTCTTGTAAGATTGCTACATGTCTACTCTCTTTCATATGATTGTCCAACTTTCCTATTCTCTGCTTTCATTATACTATAAATACTAAACATTTTCAATAATAAAACAAACATTTTTAACTAGATTAATAGGGGAAATTCTAGGTATTAACCACTTATTTTGTTGATCATTTTTGTAGATAAATTAAAAACTATTTAATCATTTTTTTAAACAAAAAACTATTACAAAATCTGTTGACAGGGCTCATAAAAAGTTGTATCATTAATATGTTAACAGAATTGATAGCGCTACCAAAGATGAGCGTCATACGTTTTTGTTTCACGATTATCGGTCTCCTTATAAATATACAAGGGTAAAAAATTCTTTACCCGTTGTTTTCAAAAAAAAGCTGACACTTTAGTCAGCTTTTTCTTATTATCTCCTTTGTTACGGATCACAAAAGCCTGTTTTTCTTCTCGCTTGAAGTCGTACGAGGTTTCTTATGATCCTTTCCGGTAGCGCTTCTCTTTGTCAAAAGCGGTCAGTTGAACGTCCACCCTTTCGGTAGTCATCACGTCGAGCGCATTGCCACGGCGATCTCGATCTCGACGGTCATCACCCACGACGTCCACCGCGACCAGACTTGCCTTTTCCGCCAAAACCCACCACCAGATGGTTTGAAATGGTAAATGGTTTTCTCACGCGCAATTTCAACTTCTGGAAGACTATCTGGATCCTGAACCGTCAAGCTCAAAGGATATACATGGCCAATTCTTCTGGGCTGAATTCTGTCGCCAATTTACGAGCATCCTTTCGCAAATTTGTCGAAGTTTTCACGAATAGCTTTCATCAGCAAAAAGTCACGTTCAATTTTTCTTGAGTGCAACCTGTTTCTTAGCATGGAAAGGCTTCTTCTGCAGTCGCAGGCTTGAAGCCCTTTCATGCGTTTCTTGAGTCAAGTTTTCAATGATTTGAAGGTAGCCCATCTCATTTGGTGCTACAAAAGGTAATCGATTGACCTGGCTTTGACCAGCACGACCTGTACGAGCCGATACGGTGAACATAACTTTCTGGGATCTTGTGGGAATATCATAGTTGTAGACATGGGTCACACCTGAGATATCCAAGCCACGAGTCGCAACGTCTGTTGCTACGAGGACATCTAGGTTTGCCATTTTTTGAAATCACGAAGGACTCGAAGACGTTTGTTTTGATCAAGGTCTCCATGAATCCCTTCTGCACGGAAACCACGGATCTTCAGACCACGAGTCAACTCATCTACACGGCGTTTGGTCCGACCAAATACGATCGATAGCTCTGGTTGCTCGACGTCCATGAGACGAGTCATGGTGTCAAATTTTTTTCTTGTTCCTTTAACACGGATATAGTACTGGTCCACTAGTTCGGTTGTCAACTCTTTGGCGACAATCTTCACATGCTCAGGGTTCTTTCATAAACTGAACACCCGATTCGTTTGATGGCATCTGGCATAGTTGCTGAGAACAGAAAGAGTTTGACGATTTTTCTGGGACACGGAGATGATGGCTTCAATATCCTCAAGGAAGCCCATATTTAAGCATTTCATCTGCTTCATCCAGGATCGAGCGTTTCAATATCTTGCAGTTTCGAGGCCTTGCGTTTGATCAAAGTCTAGGAGACGACCAGGCGTTCCAACTACGATATGAGCACCTGATTTAAGAGCCTTGATTTGTTTTTCGATACTTGAACCACCATAAACAGAACGGACTTTTACACCCTTGCTCCGACCAAAGCGGAAGAGCTCTTCCTGACTTTGTACAGCTAATTCACGAGTTGGCGCGATGACCAAAGCTTGAATGGTCTGATCTTCTGTATGGATCTTCTCAAGGGTTGGCAAAGCCAAAAGGCTGCAGTTTTTCCCTAGTACCAGTCTGAGCTTGACCGATAACATCTTTTCCTTCAAGAGCCAAGGGAATAGTTTGTTCTTGGATGGGACTTGCTTCTACAAATCCTGCTTTATCAACTTCTGCTAACAATTCAGCAGATAAGTTCAATTCATTAAATTTCATGTTTTTCTTCTTTCTAAAGATGGTGCGAAGCCATCCTGAATCAGTCTCTTTCATTGTCTATACTAGTGTTTCTTGTTCATGGACGTACTTTCGAGTCTTTTCATGACAAGATCAACGTGTTGATAACTTCAAAAATTACCTTCCATCGTAAAGAAACAGTGACTGCTTTCAGTTTGCAACTTATCTAGTATACCATAGACCAGGGTTTCAAAAAGATAGTAAAAAGGAAACAGGTTTGAAAAGAGTTTTTCTTTAGTGGGTGCCCTCCCTTTCATAAAGATCCTCCTTTTCCAACTTTGATTCATTAGTATAAACTCCTTATTTATTTCTTTTTTTAAGATTTGCAATAATAAAAAGACTGAAAAAGTCTCTTCTTTCATTTTAGAAAAGCACCTCACAAAAAAACAGCGATTACAAACAGGCTTTCTAAAGAAATTTTTACCTCACAATAAAGTCCCTCTTTATATTTTTGGGATTATTTCCTTGATTTTTCTAAAATAAAAAATATGTATAATGAATTTAGTATCTAGGATATTTCAGTATAATTAAAATGCTTCATTCATTTAACTGATTCAACGATTCAATCCAATTATAAATTGTTTATAATCCACTCAGTACTTTTAAATCTACTCCTACTATTTCCAAGAAGATTTTGTACAGTCGATCACTTGTATCAAAACTGCCTCTTCTTCTTAGGGGAGGCAGAATTAAAAATGAAGGTTTTTCTGAAATAGCCAAGATACGAAAGAGGTAAGGAATTTCTTCCCTACCTCTCTTTTTTTATCGTTTATGGGCAATCCAGCGCAAGATGCGGGACAAGATGATCCAGAGTATAAAACTAGCAACAGAGATATAAATCCATGCATTGGGTTCATCACTGAATGGCAATGGAACATTCATTCCAAAGAAACCAGTGACAACTGCTAAGACCGCTAAGAGGGCTTCTAAGATGGTCAAGGTCGTCAAATTATCATTCAGATTATTATTCAGGATATTATTGTAGGAGCTAGACAATTGCTGCAAGACCTGAGAGTTCAACTCCGTCATATATACCAACTGTCTGGCCTCAATCATGGCATCATCAAATTGTTCTTTTTCAACATCATCAAATTGGCGGTAGATTAAGTGAGCCTTGATATGTTCCAGAAGCATGCGATTTTGCTTGGCAGCGGATGCTAGATAGACCATACCTGTTTCCACGTCAGAAAGAGCATAAAGGTTCTTACTAGTTGTCGTTTTTCGTAAGAGACGAGTAATCTCATCCTTGTGCTTATCTAGACGCTCAATAATCGGATAATAAGCATTACTAATCATCTCAAGCCCCGCAAACAAGAGTTTAAAGGTGGATAAACTTTCATGAGCATCAACATAGCGTTCCATTTGTGCAATAATATAGGCGTTGTCTCGGTTACTAATAGTAACAAGACGTGGCCCTTGGACAATGAAAGTCATCGGAATGGTTTCGTAATATTCCTTTTCCTTTTCCATATCCAATACATTATAGATAAAAGTCACAGTTCCATTTTCACGGTTGTAATCCATGTGAGCACGTTCATTTTTATCCAGTGCATATTCAATGGTTTCTTGATCAATATCATACTTTTGATACAACTGGGAGGTTTCCGCAATCAAGTCAGAATCAATATTAATCCAACTCCGGCCATCTCCTAACTTTTTTTCAACGAACATTTCGTTTCCTCTTTACCTTATCTACCAGTACTCCTACCGATCATCCAAAATCACTATACGAGTCCTGTCCTCATTCACTTATCAACGCAAAACAGCTGCTGCCAAAGCCTGCTGGATTTCGATGACACTATTATCACTCTTAAATTGGAGTGTTTCTGATGGTTCTACAGCTGATGAAACCCAAATTTTTAATTCAGCATCCAAATCAAAATGGCCAGATGTTTCTACTGAAAAACGCGAAATAGAACGATAAGGAAGGGATTTATAAGATGTTTTCTTCCCTGTCATCCCTTGTTTGTCCACCAAAATGAGACGGTACTCCGTAAAGACAATCAAGTCACGAATCAAGCTAAAAGCCAAGGTTACCTGCTCCCCTGGAACTAGGATATCCCCTAAATCTTTTTCAACCTTATCGACATCCTTTTGAGAAGCATTGCCCATCAAACCTGCAAAAATACCCATGATTATTTCCTCCACAACTTGTGCATTTCTATCTTTATAACTATACCATATTTTTTGCGAGTTAAAAAGTTGCAGGAAGTTTTTTTAGATAGTATAATGTAAGAGTCACAAGAGGAGCAATTGCTGAGATTGGCTAGCTTGGATACCAGAGGTGTTCGTTACTGGCCTAAACTCTTACCACCTGACCAGGTTAGGACCTGCGTAGGGATGTGTCTCAAAACAGAATGAAATAGAGAACTTCTATGACGTCGTTTTGGTGTGGCAACAAATGAGCCAATCAAAACGATTGGTATAGGAGGTTTTTTTATGTCGAAAACTACGGTTCGACCAATGATTGAGGTCGCTCTCTTAGCGACCATTGCTTATATATTGGATTTGGTTACTCAACCCTCATGTCCTTAGGTCCCTTGGATTTCTCTATCCTTTTAAAATGGTTCCTATCTTTCTCCTCAGTTTCCGCTGGGGGCAGTCAGAGGCTGGTGCCATGGGAGGGATTTCATCTGGGGACTCTTGCAAGTCGTAACAGGGGAAGCAGCTGGTGGTTGGTTGACTCCAATCCAAGGTTTCTTAGAGTATTTTGTAGCCTTCAGTTTGATTGGACTGAGTGGAACTGTCAAACCTGCCCTTGATAAGGCTATCAGAGATAAAAAACGAGTTCAGACACTCACATATATTACTGCCGGAGTCGTCTTGGGTGGTTTTGCACGCTACCTCATTCACTACATTGCAGGGGTCATCTTCTGGGGAAGCTATGCTCCAGCTGGCCAAAGTGCCTACATTTATTCTCTTGTTGTGAATAGCTCGTCCTTCTTAGGGGAGACCATTGCTAGCCTCATTGTCTTCTTTATCTTACAAGAATTTTTGGGAAGACTCCTTATTACAGAACAATAAAAAGCCAGCTCGCTTGAGCTGGTTTTTTCGGTTTATATATTCTATTCCCAAAGTAAGCCTAAAGAATGGCTAGCGTCCAACAATTAGGGACTTTAGTTCCAATTGTTGGTGCTGAGTTACATCTTCTCCTCTAGTTCAACATCTGGATACTTGTCTGCAAACCAACGGAGGGCAAAGTCGTTTTCAAAGAGGAAGACAGGCTGGTCAAAGCGGTCTTTGGCTAAGATATTTCGGCTTGAAGACATACGCTCATCCAGATCTTCAGGTTTAATCCAGCGAACGGTCTTTTTACCCATTGGGCTCATGACCACTTCGGCATTGTACTCATTTTCCATGCGGTGCTTTAAAGACTTCAAACTGCAATTGACCAACAGCACCTAACATGTATTCACCTGTTTGGTAGTTGGTATAAAGCTGAATAGCTCCTTCTTGAACCAATTGCTCAATCCCCTTGTGGAAGGATTTTTGCTTCATGACATTCTTAGCAGATACCTTCATAAAGATTTCAGGCGTAAAGGTTGGAAGTGGTTCAAATTCAAACTTGTTTTTCCCAACTGTCAGCGTATCTCCCAACCTGATAAGTACCAGTATCGTATACCCCGATGATGTCTCCTGCTACGGCATTGGTGACATTTTCACGGCTTTCGGCCATAAACTGAGTGACGTTAGATAACTTAGCGCCCTTACCAGTACGAGGGAGGTTGACACTCATCCCACGCTCAAATTCGCCAGATACGATCCGAACAAAGGCGATCCGGTCGCGGTGACGAGGGTCCATATTGGCTTGGAATTTTAAAGACAAAGCCTGAGAAATCCTTGTCATATGGATCGACAATCTCTCCATCTGTCTTCTTGTGGCCATGTGGTTCTGGAGCAAACTTGAGGAAAGGTTTCCAAGAAAGTCTGTACTCCAAAGTTCGTCAAAGCTGATCCGAAGAAGACTGGTGTTAATTCACCCGCAAGGATGGCTTCTTCTGAGAATTCATTTCCAGCTTCTTGCAAGAGTTCGATATCGTCTTTCACTTGCTCGTAGAAAGGGTTGTTAGCAAAAAGCTTGTCTCCATCTTCTAGACTTGCAAAGCGTTCGTCTCCTTTATAGAGTTCCAAGCGTTGGTTATAGAGGTCATAGAGTCCCTCAAAGGCTTTCCCCATCCCGATCGGCCAGTTCATCGGGTAACTAGCGATGCCCAAGACTTCTTCCAATTCTTGCAAGAGATCCAGTGGCTCACGACCGTCACGGTCCAGCTTGTTCATAAAAGTAAAGACTGGAATGCCACGGTGTTTGACAACCTCAAACAATTTCTTGGTTTGGGCCTCGATACCCTTGGCAGAGTCCACCACCATGACCGCAGCATCCACTGCCATCAAGGTCCGATAAGTATCTTCTGAAAAGTCCTCGTGCCCTGGGTATCAAGGATGTTGACCCGTTTTCCATCATAGTCAAACTGCATGACAGATGAAGTTACCGAAATCCCACGTTGTTTTTCGATATCCATCCAGTCAGACTTGGCAAAGTTTCCTGTTTTCTTTCCTTTTACAGTACCAGCTTCCCGAATCTCTCCCCCAAAGTAGAGCAACTGCTCTGTAATCGTCGTTTTACCAGCATCCGGGTGGGAGATGATGGCAAAGGTACGGCGTTTTTTAATTTCTTCTTGTACGTTCATGTTCCTATTTCTTTCTCTTCTTATTTTCTGACAAGTTTACAAATTCATCTCTACATCGGATTTCTCCTCAATTTCTCTATCTGTCCTATTATAGCGAAAATAGGCACTTTTTTCAACGATGATTCTTCTTTGAAATCAAAAAGGAAGACTAAAATCATACGATTCTAGTCTTCTTCAATTATATTGAATTACTTACTTTAACCCGCTCTCTTCTGCGACTGAAAAATACATTAAAGAGAAGCAAGGTTGCTACTAGGATGCTGGAAACTACGACATAATTCACCAGGAGGCTGTTCCCTTTGATAATCGGTGGCCGGGCCATAAGTCCGTAATTTCCTCCAGTGACTTGGTTGACTCCCACAAGGAATAAATCCAAGACGAAGGTATAAAGAACAATCTCTCGATTTTTTAAGAGACTCGAATCATAGAATCTCAAGAGATAAATCAAGGAATTAACCAAGAGACAGTAATGCCCTAAGAGAAAAGAAAAGCTCGTAATATGAGGGAAGGTATAGGGATCAAAGACCGGATAACCCAAGGCAAAGATCGCCCCACTGACTCCCATCAAGGCAAAGAACTGCTTGCTCTTCCATCGGTCTGGCAACAACAAGACAGCAAACATGGCCAAACGGCAATGGTACAAGGGTAAACTATTGGACCAGGGAAGTTGAAAAGCAAAATACCAGATATAGAGACAGATCAATTGAAATATTTGTAAGTTTCGAAAGATCTTTCGAAATTGTTCATTTTGATAGTAACGTAATGAAGCCCAAACTGCCATTAGGATTAAAAGAACCATGACCCCATACCAGAGGAGCGGTATAACAGGTGGTGCAGTGGATTCAGTTGTAAAAAAATGATGCATAGGATCTCCTTATTAAACGGATTCAGATGTTTTTTTCTTTTCTTACTGGACTTAACGATTGCATTGATCAGGATAAGGGTCCCTGTCATCAGGATGGTCACGATCAAATAGTTGAGCACAAGTCCATGATCACCAAGTACAGGAGGACGACGCATAAAGCCATAATTTCCACATGTTACAAGATTAGCGAGCTGAATAATAGCATTAACCCCAAAAGTCATCTGACAGATTTTCCAGGCATCCCTTGCTTCCACCTGGTAGGATTGGACCAGATAGATCAAGCAATTGACCAAGAGGGCCCAGTGACCAAAGACATTGTTGATCGAGGATACGTGAGGAAAAGGATAGGGATAAAAGACGGGATGAACCAAAGCCATGATAGATACAAAGACACCAACAAGAGCAAAATATTGCTTGAATCTTCCCCTAGGAGCAAACAGAATAATCCACATGGCCATCCGGCTATGATAGAAGGGAAGACTCTCTGAAAATGGCAAACGTGCTGCAATATACCAAGCGTTGATAATCAGCAACTGGATCAATTGCCCCCAATACCAAAAGTTTTGATAGCATTTGGAAGAAGCAAATCGAATAGACAGAAGCCCCACCACTACCAATGATGTCGGCAACAAGAAATACCAAGCCCCCAATTGAGGAGGAGCCGTTGGTTGACTGGTGAAAAATAAATCCCAAAGAGTCATGTCTTCCTTACCTCAGCTCATCTATTTTCTATTCCGAACGCGATACGACAGTCTCTTCAACCATCTTGTATTTGTACTTATAACGTTGGTTGACCAAGAAAATTCCAGCTACCATCACAAAGCTAACCAAGAGGTAGTTTAAGAGAGCACCGTGGTCCCCAATAATTGGTGGACGTCGTAAGAAGCCATAATCCCCTTTCGTCAAAAGGTTGACCACAAAAATCAAGGCATTCATGCCAAAAGTGATCTTGAAAATTCTCAAGCTGTCTTGTTTTTCAGATTGATAATGATCCTGTAGGTAAATCAAACTATTGGCAAGCAAGGCCCAGTGGCTAAAAATTAGATTCAACACTGTGATATGAGGGAATGGGAAGGGATCAAAGGCTGGATACACCAAGGCCGCTATCGATCCCAAAACTCCCAAGAGAGCAAAATATTGCTTGATATAGGTCCCTTTAGGGGCAAAGAGAATCACCAACATGGCCAAGCGGCAATGATAAAAAGGCAAATTATCCGTCAAAGGCATGTGGGCGAGAATATACCAAGCATTGATGGTCAGGACTTGGATCAACTGTGCCCAATACCAAAAGCGTTGGTAGCTTTTGGACTGCGCATATCTGATGGAAAAGTAACCAACCACCAACAAAGAGGCCGGCAGAATGAAATACCAGAGACCAAACCCAGGCGGGGCTGATTTTTGGTTTGTAAACAATAAATCCCAAAGTGTCATTTTCACATTCCTTTAATTTATAGATCGTTTTTAATCACAATACAAATCTCGTTTCCCATCATAGACCTCCCAAAGGAAGTTCAATTGTTCTTCTGTATTGCGCTTGGTAGAAAGAGCAGGTATTTTTTCTCTCTCAAAAAAGGCAAGGTCGGAAATTTCCTGGTTCTTTTCAAAATTTCCATCTAATAATTCACATTCAAATACCAATTTCACATATTGGCGACTTTGCAATTGGTAGCGATTGGTATCAAATACTGCCAACAATCTGATTACACGCGCAGAATAGCCCGTTTCTTCTTGGATTTCCTTTAAAATGTTTTCCGTCGGAGAATAGCCAACCTCACCAAAGCCACCCGGCAAGGCCCAGGTCTCTTCTCCCTGACCTTTCACCAGACAAAGTTTTCCATCTTTGACAATCCATGCCCTAACATCAATCAAGGGAGTGTCGTAATGGTCTGTCGGTCTAAACAAATCCGATAATTCTTGTGGATTCAAATCAGTCGCTTCTCTGACAAGATCCTGTAAAATGGCACGAATATCCTGATAGCGCTCTTGATCAAATGGATCTTTTGAGAACGCTAAGCCTGTATTGGTGATTGAAATCAAGCGCTGAATGCTCTTTAGTACATTATTACTCGCCATTCTCCAACTCCTCTACCAATTTGGCTAGATTCATGGAATTGCTTCCCTTGATGAGGATTTGGTCCTGCTCTTTTAAGCTTTCCTTGACTTGTTTGACCAGGTCCTCAAATTGATCTTCCTCAGCGGTCTTTTTGAAATAATAGACATGTCCGAGTAGGAACATCTGGCTCGCTAATTGAGCCAAGCCCGCAATGTCTTGACCGTAGAAAATCACCGTATCCAAGACATCCGGTGACAGGCTGAGAATCATTTGGTTGTGCAGATCAATGGATTGCTCCCCAAGTTCTTTCATATCTGCCAAGACCGCTAGCTTGCGACCATTTGGATTGGCAGGAATGGTCGAAAAGGTTTCTAAAATCAGGCGCATGGCCGTCGGATTGGCATTGTAGACATCGGATAGGATATCCGCTCCGTTACTTGCCTTCTTCCATTCTGTGCGGTTCTTAGTCAGCTCTAAGCCTTTAAAGCTTGCACGGATGGCCTCTTCACTGATTCCTTCTTTCAAGGCAACATAGGCCGCAATCATGGCATTGGTCGCATTGTATTTACCTGTGACAGGTAAGTCAATAGCATCAGATAAGAAATTCGCTTCAAAAGTTAGGCTGTCCTTGCGTTCCTCCAACTTGGTAATGCTGATATCTGCTCCTTCACCAAAGCGCACAAGCTCTTGTTGGCTCGGTAAAAAATCCTCGACAATAGGATCGGCCGGCACTAGAAGCAAGCTACCAGCTGGCATCCCGTCCGCAATTTGCAATTTCCCTTTGGCAATTTCTTTGCGGTCTTTGAAAAACTCAAGATGAGCTTCCCCAATAAGGGTCACGATCGCTGCCTTAGGATGCGCAATTTCTGAGAGAAGATGGATATCTCCCAGATGGTCCTGCCCCATTTCAAGGACAAGCTTCTCTGTTCCTTCTGGCATATGGAGAACCGTATAAGGAAGGCCAATCTCGTTATTGTAGTTCCCTTGTGTTTTATAGGTTTTGTAGGTAGTTGACAGCAATTGAGCCAACATATCTTTGGTCGTTGTCTTACCGTTTGAACCGGTGACCGCCAAGACATCTACTTGACTCTTCTCCAACACATATTGGGCTAATTTTTGAAAGGCTGCTAGAACATCATCTACCAATAAATACGGATGTCCTTCTACTTCTTTTTCAGCCAAGGTCGCTACAGCCCCCATTTTTCAAAAGGCCGTCTCGATGAAAATCATGCCCATCACGCGCCCCTTAAGAGGGACAAAAGAGATCTCCAGGCCCAATCAAGACGAGCTATCAAATTCAGGCTTGGAAAGGGCTACATCTTCAAATTGACTGATATCATTGCGAGCAGCCAGGACACCTGCTACTTCGTGCAAGGTTAGATTCATAGTATTCTCCTCTAAAAAGTGGGAGCAGGAAGAAAAGCGACTCCTCTATGAGTTGACTTCATCTCCCACTCCCGCTAGGAACAGATTCTTACAGTAAGTGTGCTTCGCGTTTTTCGAAAGTTGCTTTTGCCAACTCAACCAAACGCTCAATCAAATCAGGATAGGACAAGCCCATGTTGTCCCACAACAAGGGATACATAGACCATTGGGTAAAGCCAGGCATGGTATTGAGCTCATTCAAGTAGATGCCCCCATCCTCTGTGTAGAAGAAATCACAACGGGAGAGACCTTTCCCACCAATGGCACGGAAGGCCAATTCGGCATTCTGACACATGGTCGCAGCAACTTCTGCAGGAATTTCAGCCGGAATCGCCATCGTAATCTTATTATCGATGTATTTGGCTTCGTAGTCGTAGAAGGCTACATCTTTGACCACCTCACCAGGGAGGGTGCTTTTGACATCGTAGTTACCCAACAATCCCACTTCGATTTCGCGCGCTACGACACCTTGCTCAACCAGAACACGGCTATCGTATTTAAAGGCCAATTCCAAAAATTGACGAAGTTCTACCTGGTTCTCTGCTTTTGAAATCCCGACACTAGAGCCCATATTCGAAGGCTTGGTAAAGACCGGATAGGTCAATTCTGTTTCGATTAAGGCAATCTTAGCTTCTAGGTCATCTCCTTCAAGGACAGCCACATAAGGAACTTGTGGAATCCCTGCAGATTCTAGGACCCGTTTCGTGGTAATCTTGTCCATCGCCACACTAGAAGAAAGGATATCACATCCCACATATGGAAGTTTCAAGACTTCTAGGAAACCTTGAACCGATCCATCTTCTCCCATTGGTCCGTGAAGGACTGGAAAGACAACCGCTCCTTCTTGGTAGATACTGCTCGGAGATACTTTAGCTTCCCAATCAATGGTCTCGTTGGTCATCAAGCGTTCTGTTTCAGCAGGCTTCTCTTCAAAGGTTTGGGTCTTGATGAAGTCTCCCGCCTGAGTAATGAAATAGGTCTCAACAGAATACTTGTCATAATTAATCGCCCGCATGACGCTTTCAGCTGAAAGTACAGACACTTCGCGCTCTGCGCTACAGCCCATCATAAAGAAGTACAATTTTTTTCTTTTTGCCATTGTTTGGTCCTAATCCTTTTTTTAATTTTGTGCTTCCTGATTGACTTGTCAGAAGCACTCCTCACATACGAGTTCGTCCCTCTAGTATACCACACTTTAAAAAGAAAGAAAACGAGAGAGAACACCTAAAAAACAAAAAACCGGAGGGTTCCTCCAGTTTCTGTAACCGCTTATAACTCGGTTCGATTTTTCAATAGCTCGAAGAAGGGTCACTTCGTCCGCATATTCGATATCGGCTCCGACAGCTAATCCACGTGCTAGGCGAGTCACTTTGATGCCAGCTGGTTTGAGGACGCGAGAGATATACATAGAAGTTGCTTCCCCATCCGCGGTTGCATTGGTCGCCACAATCACTTCTTGGACCTCATGATCCATTAATCGTGTAATCAAGGACTTGAGGTTAATATCATCTGGTCCGACCCCATTCATAGGCGAAATCAAGCCATGAAGGACATGGTAGCGACCGTGGTACTCCTGGATATTCTCCATGGCCGACACATCTCGACTATCTTCTACCACTAAAGATGGTCGATGGATCACGAGTCTCGTCTCGACAAATGGCACACTCTTCTTCATCTGTCAGGTTCCCACAGATGGAACAATAACTAATTCCCGCTTTTGCTGACAAGAGATTTCTTGGCAAACTCATTGACATCGTCATCACTCATTCCGATGGTATAAAAAGGCCAGACGAGTTGCTGTCTTTGATCCCAATACCCAGGGAGCTTTTCGAATAACTTTCAATTAATTTTGCGATAGGGTGTTGGATAGAGCATAGCTTCCTTTCTAATTCATAGGGATGTTTTTTTGCTGGTAGAGATTGATAATCTCTCTGGTAATACTGTGACTAACAGTCGCTTGGAGATTGGTATTGTGAGGGAAGACGACTGCCACCGCAATCTGAGGATTTTCAGATGGGGCATAGGCACTGACATTGGTATTTACAGCAGGGGTTCCCACCATTTACAAATGTTTCTGCTGTTCCCGGTCTTCGCACTGATTGGAACAGCGACTCCTTCTCCGATGGTCTTTACCAGTTGTTAAACCACTGGTTCCGTATGCCACCTGATAAAAAAACCTTGTTTAATGATAGCTAGATTTTTCAGGGTGTCAAAGCTACTTGATTGAGTTCTTTTGTTGCAATCTCTTCTTTCAGAGGGTCCCTAAAGCCTCCTTTGGCATCATTCTCATAAATTCCCTTGGACCAGGTGTGGCGCCACGCGTTTTCCCATCATTGGCAATGGTTGCGACATATTGAGCCAACTGCATCGGGTGTATAGTTATCAAACTGACCAAAAGGCATCTGTTAGGTAATTACCAATCGTGAAAACTCTTTTGGGAACATAGCCCGTAGATTCATTTCGGAAGGTCAATTCCGTCTCTGTTCCCCAGACCATAAGAGGCAAAAGGTCAGACCGTAATTTGTTCATAGCTGGATCCAATTGGTCTGTCTTCAAAAGCTCATGTTTGGCTGATAAGGGTTGGCCCCATTAAGATCAAGAGCTATCTGTACCATATAGGTGTTGGAAGAATATTCCAACGCTTGAACTGCATTGATTTCTTGGCTTCCAAACTGGGTGAAACCAAGAAGTGATAGGAGCTGAACCAGAAAAAGGAATTGGTTGATCCAATAGGACTTGATTCCCAGAAATCGCTCCATTCTCCCATCCTGCTGTCAAAGTCAGTCGCTTTGACCACCGATCCCTGGAACAAAGACGTTGGTCACTGTCCCCTAAAGGCATCTGGAGTGAGATCTTGTGAACCTGCTTCATGCTTTCATCCCCAGCCATCGCAAAAGTTTTTACCCTGTTTTTGGATCTAAAGGCGACTGCATAGACCCCTTCTGAGTAGGTGGCATTGCCAGCGCTAATTCTGCCTGGAAAGGACTTTCTTCAAGATGTCTTCGACTCCCTCTTTTGAAAATCGAAATCAATGGAAAGCTTTGATATTGTTCCCTTTGCTTCCTTTGGAAAGAGTTTTCGATCTTTTTCGACATTTGCCATTCTTGTCCAAATGGTTTCTTTTTTTCAACCCGTTCTCCTTGGAGAACAGACTCATATTGTTTTTCTAGATAGGAGGTTCCGACGCGATCATTTGAGTGCATAGCCTTTTTTTCAAATAATCATCCACTTCTTCAGCTGGGTAAGACCTGCTTGCTCTGTCGAGACACTTCCAACGATGGAAGCCAAGGGGCTATCAACCACCTTTTCGGTCCCATACTCGTGATCACTTCAAATCCTGGAAATTCTTTTCAGATGATCTTTGACCGTCGTTACCTGCTCTTCGGACATCGGATCTGTCACAATCGTTGCGCTGGCAAAAATTTTCAACGGCATTCATTTGGCTAAAAAGAGATAGATGGCCTTCTTTTCTTCTTCCGTATACCCCTAATTTTGGCAGGCTCAATACTATCCACCGCATACTGGTAGATATTTTCGCTTCTGGGAAGTGGGATTTGCCCGTCCGTATCAATACGCTCCTCCTTGGGCAGCTTGATCACTACCTCTTTGATAGACTTCCGAATTTAGCGAGATAAAAAGTCGATCTCTTGACGCTTGCTGACTTGAGGATTTGACACCTCACGTAATTCAGAAGAAGCCTGAGCTGTCTGACGCATTTCTTCTGCAGTAAACTTATTGCTTCGGGTAAAAGACAAGACCTTCTTGTCAACATTTTTCTACCAGAGGCTGACCAGATGCATCATAGATCTGTCCCTCGGAACTCCCTCTTGTTAAATGTTTTTTTAGTAGCTTTTGCCAATTTTTTTGTGTATAAAAAGCCTTGATGAGTAATCTGCATATAGCCCTAGTCGAGCAATCAAAAATCAAAAAGAGGTACAGACTATACTGAAATAACAAATACAAAGTCGTCTAGTAATCCACCGATTATCAAATTTTTCTCACCTCTAACATTCGCTTTTTTTGAACGTTTAGATTTTTTTCGAGCCATACCTCTCCTTTCACTCTGATTCTCAGCTGCAGTCCATCTAACAAACTCCTTGGAAAAAAATAGGATAACTTTTCAAAAAGAAATCTGAGGAATATTTCTATTTTAAAACTCAACTTCCATTATAGCACATTTCATCCAGATCACGAGTCTGCTGAGACCGAGATAAAAATCACATCAGTCATTTCTGAGACTCCTCAGTAAGCATTCTTTTTTTGAGTGACATATCGACTGAAAGAGCATAGCTCTTTGACTACAAAATAGCTCTTTCCTTCAAATCATCAGGAGACAAGTGATAGGAGATTTTTTTGGTATAATAGAAACATCGAAAAAGTTAGTAAAAGGAAACGATATGAAACTGATCTCATGGAATATTGACTCACTGAATGCCGCATTGACGAGTGACTCTGCACGCGCAAAGCTCTCACAAGACGTCCTCCTCACCTTGGTTGCAGAGGATGCGGATATCATTGCCATTCAGGAAACAAAATTATCTGCCAAAGGACCAACAAAAAAACACTTAGAGGTCTTAGCAGAACTTTTCCCTGGATATGAAAATACTTGGCGGTCCTCTGTAGAACCAGCCCGCAAAGGATATGCAGGAACCATGTTCCTCTACTAAAAAAGAATTGACACCAAGAGTAACCTTCCCAGAAATCGGTGCTCCTTCTACCATGGACGTCGAAGGTCGAATTATTACCCTAGAATTTGATGACTTCTTTGTGACCCAGGTCTATACTCCGAATGCTGGAGATGGGCTCAAACGCTTGGAAGAACGCCAAATCTGGGATGCCAAATATGCAGACTACTTGGCAGAACTAGACCAGCAAAAGCCTGTTCTGGCAACAGGAGACTACAACGTAGCCCACAAGGAAATCGACTTGGCCAATCCAGCCAGCAACCGTCGTTCCCCAGGCTTTACCGATGAAGAGCGTGCTGGCTTTACTAACTTGCTAGCCAAAGGGTTCACTGATACCTTCCGCCACTTGCATGGGGACCTTCCAGATCAATATACTTGGTGGGCACAACGTAGCAAGACATCTAAAATCAACAACACAGGCTGGAGAATTGACTACTGGCTCACTTCTAACCGCATTGCGGACAAGGTAACTAGATCAGCTATGATTGACTCTGGTGCTCGTCAAGACCATACACCAATTGTCATGGAGATTAATCTCTAAGGAGGAAACAATGGACTATCAAGCTGTCATCCCTGAATTTGTCGTATCGGATATTGAGAAATCGCGTCGCTTCTACTGCGACTTGTTGGGATTCTCTGTCCAATACGAGCGTCCAGAGGAAAAATTTCTCTTCCTTTCGCTTGAAGACTGTCAGCTAATGCTAGAAGAAGGCAAGGAGGAAGAATTAGCCCAACTGACCTATCCTTTCGGTCGCGGTATCAATATCTCCTTTGGTATCAAGGATGTCCCACAACTCCACCAAAAACTGCTGGAAGCTAACTATCCCATCCATCGTCAGCTGATACAAAGAAAATTTCGAGTCGGAGATAGCTTTATCTATCCCCAGGAATTTGCGATTTTGGATCCAGATGGTTATTTCTTAAGATTTAGCGAATAAGAAAAAGGAGGCTCTTGGCCTCTTTTTCAGTAGGTAACTATCCATTGACAGGCTTGTAAATCTATAGTCAAAAACAGTTGCTAAACCCTATGAAATCAACATGTCAAAGAACTTTGATAGCCCTTTTTTATAAAATTGAGTAGAATGAAATCAGGAAGCGAGGAAATCTTATGCAAGTCGGAAAACAAATCCAGCACTATCGTAAAGAGAAAAACTTATCTCAAGACGAATTAGCTGAAATCATCTTTGTCAGCCGTCAATCCATTTCCAACTGAGAACGCGGCGCAACCTATCCTGATATTCAAAACCTGCTCTTACTAAGTAAGGTCTTTGAAGTGTCATTGGACAAACTAGTCAAAGGAGATTTGGAAACCATGAAACAAATTATTCACGACCAAGAATTTATGCGCTATCAAAAAGATGAAGTGGTCTTTAGCTTACTGCTAATTGGCAGTCCTATCATCAGCACTCCCCTCATTCTTTATTTGGATGGATACGGCATCGCTATTAGTTGCTTGATTCTTGCTGTCGATATATTCTACGCCCTACGCATTGAAAAATTCAAGAAAAAGCATAATCTTCGTACTTATCGCCAGATTGTCGCCTATGAACAAGGATGCAGTCTGAGCGAGATTGAAGAAGCCGAGGAAAGAGGCAAAGCTCCCTACCAAAGAATCCTCCTTCCTCTTCTATTTGGCCTTGGGGTTGGTGCCATTACTCTACTGCTATCCTGGTTCTTACTGACTTTTTTCCCTATCAAATAAAAGCGAAGTCATCAGACCTCGCTTTTTAACTGTCTTTAAAGTTATAGAGTTGCGGATAGTGATCGCACTCGGGATTTTTAGGATGGCAGATGGCACGACCAAAGTAAATCATGGCCTGATGAGCTGGGAGCCAGCGCTCAGGGGGAAGAACATCCATCACTCGCTTTTCTACCTCTAGCGGCGTTGCCGACTTTTTTACGATATCATGGTGCTTGCAGATGCGCTCTACATGGGTATCAACAGCAAAGGCAGGAATTCCGAAACCGACACTCATGACCACATTGGCTGTTTTACGTCCCACTCCAGCTAAACTCTCCAGTTCCTCCCGTGTCTGAGGGACTTGGCCATCAAAGTTGTCCAACAATTGTTGGGCACATTTTTTGAGAAACTTAGCCTTGTTTCGATAGAGACCTAATTTGGAAATATGCTTGGCAATGTCGGCTTCACTGGCGACCGCCATGTCTTGAGGAGTTGGGAAAGGCTTCAAACAAAGCAGGGCGTTGCCTTATTAACCATGCGCATCCGTTGTTTGAGCAGAGAGCATGACCGCTACTAATAATTCAAAATGGTTGCGAAAAATCCAAACTTGGCTTGAGCATCTGGAAAGAGGGCAATAATTTCTTCAATCACATGTCGTGCCCGTTTTTTTGATAAAACCATAACGTCTCCTTTGCATTACTAGAATCTATTATAGCATGAAGATCCAGTCTATTTCTGACAGAATCAGCTTTAGAAAAAAGTAGGACGAATGAAATCTCAAATGATAGTCATTCGTCCTATTTATCTTAGAGCTTTTACTCTATTGTTTGTTTTACCAATCTCTTCAAGAAAGAAATCAAGGTTTGAGCTGAGCGCTCGCCAGCCTCTACGATAAATTCATCAAAAGAGATATTGGCTGCGTGATCTGCCGTGTCACTCATAGCCCGAATAACCATAAAGGGACGGCCAGCTGCATGAGCCGCTTGGGCAATGGCTGCTCCTTCCATCTCAACTGCCAAGACTTCTGGGAAATGCTCCCGAATCGCATGACTTTTTTTCTTCACTCGCGATAAAGCTATCCCCAGTCGCAATCAGGCCAACATGAGTTGGTGTTTGTTCCTCAGCTAGCACTTTTTTCATTTCTGATACAAAATAGCGACTGGATTCAAAGTAAAGTGGTTGCCCTGCCATTTGACCATACTTATAGCCAAAGGCTGTCACATCCACATCATGATAAGCCAATTTGTCCGCTAGGGACGATATCTCCCAACAGCCATCCCTGGTGCTACGGCACCTGCAGAACCTGTATTGATAATGGCTTCCACCTTAAAAATCGTTTGGCCAAGACTGCCACACTCATGGCTGACATGACTTTTCCGATACCACTTTCAACCAAGACCACTTCATGGCGACCAATCGATCCCTGTATAGTAGACTTTTCCTAGGCGAAGGTGTTTCTCTCCGTTCTGCAAAGCTTCCACTAAGATTTTTAACTCTTGTGGCATGGTGCAATGATTCCAATTTTCATAATCGTCACTCCTTTGTAGACGCTCCTTATAAGCGCCAAATTGCAAGAATTAACAAGATGAGGAGCAGGATGACCCAGAAATAAAATCTTATTTGAGTTTTGATTGACCACCTCATCTTTTTGGTTCTTCAATCCGACGACTCTTGGTCACTGTAGGGTTGGACTCTGATTGGAATAGTCTCCTGAGGATACGATGCTCCATCGTCCACTATCTCCTTCCCTCTGAGGTCACTGGCCGTTCATAGCCAAATCCTCTGTTTCCTGTCCGGGAGAATTTTTGTCTCTTCCTCATCAAAGAGCAGTGGGACCAGAGATGCTTCTCCTCGGTTTGCCCGCTCAATCATTTCATCTGTTAATAAAGGTTTTCCCATCGGATCCTCCTCTATTCTTTAATTGTTTTGTAGGTGTTTCCAGTATTGAATTGCCATAATGGTTTTGGCATCACAGATATCACCCCTTTGGATGAGCTCCTCAGCTTCTGCTAAAGTCACCTCAAAGAGCTCTAAGGTCTCATCTGCATCTTGAGGGCGAGGATTTTCCACTTTTTTTCAAATTGGTCGCAAGATAGAGTTTGATCCGCTCGTTACAAAAATCCAATGGCAGAATAAAAAAATCATACAACAACTCTAGATCCGCTGTGTAGCCAATTTCTTCTTCCAATTCACGCAGAGCAGCTGCTTGAGGATCCGCATTTTCACCCTTTTCCAACTTCCCTGCTGGAATCTCTACAGAAGTCCTCTCAATCGCCTTGCGGTACTGCTTGACCAAAATGGTCTTGCCCTCATCTGTGATCGGTAAAACCGCTACTGCTCCATTATGGAAGATTAAATCACGTCGCGCTTGACCTTTTCCAGTCAGGGTAGTTCCACTTGATCTGTGACCACTTGGAAAAATCGGTCCCTTGATAAATCTCCTTGCGCTCAATGGTTTTTTCTTCAAATTGCATGAAAATCTCCTATTTATTTTTAGGATGGTGAGGAAGGCGAGTCGCGTACTCTTCCTTATTGACTTGACGACCACGACCAATCGCAATCGCATCAGCTGGTACATCCTTGGTAATGGTGGATCCAGCCCCGACTAGGGAATTGTCGCCTAATTCAACTGGTGCAATGATGGTCGAATTTGATCCAACAAAGACATTATTTCCAATAAGGGTCTTGTATTTATTTGTTTCCCATCATAGTTGACGGTGATGGTTCCCTGCACCAAAGTTGACGTTGCTACCGACTTCGCAGTTACCAATGTAGGTCAGATGACCCGCTTTGGTATTTTCGCCAATAGACGAACCTTTGACTTCGACAAAGTTTCCAATATGGACATCTTTGGCCAGGCTAGAACCTGGACGAATATGAGCGTATGGTCCTACTGTCACGCCATCGGCTACGGTGCTTTCTTCAATCATAGAGTTAGTAATAACGGCACCTGCACCAATTTCACTATCCACGATATAGGTTCCATTGGTTAAGACTGTCTCAGCCCCAATTTTTGTGTGCCCTTTTAGGGTAACATTGGCTTCGATTTGTACCTCAGGTGCGATTTCGACATCGATATCGATATAGGTCGCATCAGGATTGACAAAGCTCACTCCATTGACCATATGAGCTTGGTTAATGCGACGACGCATGATGCCTTCTGCTGTCGCAAGGGCCACGCGGTCGTTAACCCCAAGACTTTCATCAAAGTCTTTGAGCGTATAGGCTCCGACTTTTTCACCAGCTTCACGGAAAATTCCAATCACATCCGTGATATAGTATTCACCTTGGGCATTGTTGGTGTTGATATTCTTTAAGGCTTCAAAGAGGCGGGCATTGTCAAAAACATAAGTCCCTGTATTGATTTCTTTGATTTGCTTTTCAAAATCTGTCGCATCTTTTTGCTCGACGATGCGAAGCACTTCTGCATTGTCATTACGGACAATCCGGCCATAACCAAATGGATTCAGTCGCTTCGGCTGTCAAAATCGTTGCCACATTTTTTTGTGGTTGATATGAAAAATCGATCAAGTGTTTGAGGCTTTCACCCGTAATCAAAGGGTATCTCCCTGCAATGACAAGGGTGTGGCCTTCAAGACCTTCCAAGACTGGCTCTGCCATCATTACCGCATGACCAGTTCCCAATTGTTCGGTTTGTTTAACAAAGTCTGTTTGTCCCGCTAAGACTTGCTCTACCAATTCCGCCTTGTGGCCCACAACCGTTACAGTCTTTTTCAGGTGAGATGGCTCCAACACTACGGAAAACATGTTCCAACATAGAGATCCCAGCAACCTTGTGAAGAACCTTAGGCAAATCTGATTTCATGCGAGTACCTTTTCCCGCTGCTAAAATAATGGCATAATTTGGCATAGACATTCTCTTTTCTGTACAATATCGCTTACATTATACCATTTTTTAGCCCTTTTGGAAAATAAGACCCAAACCAAAGGGAGTGGGAAAGAACTTCGACTAATTAAACAAAAGTTGAAAAGGTTCCCCAAACCTTTTCAATTTTCCCACACCCTCACAGCTCCAACAGTCTGGGAGACTGTTGGAGGTTGCAGATAAAGAAAACATTGTTTTCCATCTTCATAGGTCATCTTTGGAGCTAAGTAACGAACAAAGATGGCAATCAACCACTGCGTCATACAGTTATTCCTATTAAACATCGAAGGCTGGACAGTTTTTGCCCAGCCTCGTTCTATAATGGATAAACCTTGCGAAATTCTTCTAAAACCACCTTGCTTTCAGGTGTAAAAGTCAGTCCGGCCTCGCTCATCCACTCGGTGAAAACCTCCTCATGAACCTGACGCCAATAGGCTAAGGATTTGTCTCCTTCACCTTCCTTATAGGCATGGTCGGCTGAAACTTGATGGAAAGGGCTGAACGGAAACCTTTGTAATTTCGATAATGCAGACAGCCTGATTTTGACTGTCTAAAATGACATCAAAGGTCCCTTCTTGTGGGAAGGGGTTCGTCCTCTACTGCATAGAGGTCGTAGGCTGAGGCGGTTGCTGTTTTTTCGCCTTTAAACACCAGATCCGCTAAAAGGTCTGGTTCCACTCCAAAAGCCCAGGCGTCTATCTCATCTCCAATAGTGGGTTTAATTTGCTTGTAGGCATTCCACATTTCTTGCGGTTCATGGGTTCTCCTTTGTAATTTTTTACTTTCTTCTTTTATATGTTTGAGATGGTCTGGATGGTCAATTTCTAAATCAAAAATCTCTGGAATAGAGCTGTAATGGAGAATACATTCGATACCCATCTGATTCATTTTTTGTATGAAAGAAGTATTCAGATAGCCTGCTACAGCAAAATCAATCTTGTTTCTTCCTTGCTTTATCCTGCATCTGTCTCAACATATCTAACATAATTGGACTTTCCATATCATGCCATTGACTGTTTCTCACAGTCGCAAAAATAAAAGAAGTCAAATCATTCATTCCAACTACAATCTTTGAAATACCAGTTTCCAGTATCCTGTCCAAGTCGAAAATAAGCTGATGGTAATTCAATCATCGTGCCGACTTTTCCAGTAAAAACCATACTGACGCAATACTGTAATAGCTTGTTTTTAATTGTTCGGCATCATTGACAAAAAGGAAAAAAATAACAGACAGATTGGGATTGGTTTGAAAAACTTCTGTAACAACATTTGTCTCAGCCTGAAATTCATCTGGACACGCCAACAAACGCCTGATACCTCTGTATCCAAATAAGGGGTGGCGTTCGTCAAAATACTCTTTAGTCCCGTCTAGACTATTTGCTTCTGCATTTGTTAACTCTGAAAAGCGATACCAGACTTCTTCATCTGAGTACAAATGGCAAATAGTGTCTAGATAATCTTTTACAAATTGCTGACAACTTGGTAACAGGATGTTTTGATTGAGTTCTCTCAACAAGTATTCCCCACGAATCAAGCCGACGTGGTGCAATAAATGGGGATAAACTTTTTCAACAATTTTTTCGCCACTAAGAGCTAGTTGTTTTTGCATGTTCATTCACCTCGTCTTAAAAGATACAATATCAGATATCATTATACGACACTTTCCTCTAGTTCAAAAGCTTCATAAGGTTCAACTAACTCATATCCTAAAAATTCTGCTACTTTTTTGGAAGCCTCGTTATGAGCATCCCAAAGTGGAAACATATCTCTATTTAAACTCTCTAGAATCATTGCAGCACCAAGCCTTTTAGCAAATCCATTTCCTTGTTTGTCTGGTCTAGTTGCAACTTCCACTTCAACTGCTTCACGGTAAACTAACCCTGAGGAAATCCCAGCAATCACTTCATTATTTTTAAGAATCACAAAGCCAAATCCACCTTTTAAAGCAAAATCCTGGTAGGACTCAAAATCCCCCTGTAAATCTTGTGACCATTCTTCCTCAGAAAGGCAGTTATAAATACGATTATCAATAGGCACAATATTGTAACCTTTCTCTAACTGACTAACTAGATCATTTAGAAGTTCAACTTGAAAATTTGCCTTATCCTTAAAAGAATAGCGAGTAAAAGAAATAAACCCACCTTGCCGATGCAGAAAATCTTGCCACTTAGTGTCTTCTGAAATAATAATCTTATAATCTAAACCATATTTGCCTAACAAAATCTTCCCAAAATCTAGAATCCAACTCCCCTGCTAGATATAGAAAATTCCCAATATCATAAAAGCTCGTTGTCCTATCACTGTTTCGATAAACAGTCCCGATTTGAGATTTAAGACCATAGAGAACCATATATTTCTTCCATGTTTTAAATAGTTCCATTATCCCTCTATTTTACCTTCCAATTCCTATAACTTGTCAGTTCTAATTCTGGAAATCCTCGTAACTCTGCCTTCACCTTCAATACTAAGGGTGAGGCATTTTCTTGGGTCATCTGCTCAATAGGGACCCAAATTGCATTTGCTGAATCATTGCTTCCATCAAGAACCTCCTGAGGAAGGGATTGTTGAGAGCTCTCGAAATCGAGTACGATATCATAAAAGGCCATGATATGATGCACAGCGAAGTCTTGCCCTTCTTCTTGAACCAGCACATCATACATCCTAGGATTTGAATACTGGCTAAGCGTATAGCCTGTCTCCTCCAGAACTTCTCTCTTGAGAGTTTCTGTCAGCCCCTCCCCTGGTTCTTGACTACCACCCGGTAAATCAAAACGATGCTGATAAGGTCCTCTCGTTTTTTCAATGCAAAGCAATTTCCCGTCTTGAAGACAGACTCCATATACACCAAAGTGATTTTTGATTTCCATATTCTACTCTTTCTAAAAGTCAAAGATCGCTAGCTCACCTTATCCCTTAAAAGGAAAGAGGCTATAGATTTCATGCTCCTTGATATACTTCTTCAGTATCTCCATATTTTCTTCGATTTTTGTCTGAATATCTGTCTCTTCACACGTTGACTCAGCAATAAAGAGGTGAATTTTTAATAAATCAGTCAGGTATAGCAGACGACGTTCCATTTCTGATTCAGGACTTGAAGCTTGCTCGATTTTTTTGCAAAGCTTTTTGCTCCAAGCTATCACCATTCAAAAAAATCTCTGATGAACTCTCCTTCTTATGTTTTTGAGTTGATTCTCCCCTTGTTCTAATGGAGATAAAAGGAGTTTTTTATAGTCGAATTCCTGATTTTCTGCCTCTCTTTCCAGATAGGCCAATAAAACCAGAGAACTATCAACAAAGGTCCAAGTGTTATAATTCCCTTCAAATGGAACTTGTATGATACGATCTAATAATTCCCTAGCCATTTCCTCTTGACCATCCAGATAAAGTAAATAGGCCAGATGATTCAGTGATTCGAGATAACTAACTTGGGTCTTCTTATTCTTTTTGGGAACCTGGTTTAAATACGATACTAACTCAGCATCATTTTCAATCTCTTCGATTAGTTCTTTCATATTCATTTCTTTTCTCCTATCCAACTCACTTTGTGTTACTAAGAAAGGCTTTTCTCAGGTCAATCTTACCGAAATAGATATTCTTTCGCTGTCGCTTGAACATCAGGGGAAAGGTAGCGCTCTATCAAGTCACCTGTCCCTGCAATATATTCCTCCAGAGGGACATCTTCTCTTTGGCCCCAGAAATTTGAAAAAGCAAAATAGAACTCAAAAAACTCCGTCAAAATTGCGCTGAGTTTGTAGAAATTAGGATCTCCAGGACTGCCTGCGTAAACAGGTGATTGTTCATCTTTCATATCACAGAAAAGAATATCGTCTGTATCTGTAGTAGCGAATATCTGGTATTGCCCTTCACTAAACTGAAGAATATCTTGTAAGGCCCAACATTCGACTGTCCTTGCAGGAGAATCTAATGCCAACAAAATGATATTAAAATTTTGATTAGCAAAAAATAAATCCTCATTGAACACTATATGTTGATAATAATCAAGTAATTCTCCTGTCAAATCTGAGGACTGGATCCTTAATTTTTCGTTTGAAACTCACTGGTTGGGGAATAAACGTTGTTTCCTCATAGAGTCTAATGATCTTTTTTAATACAGTCACTACTGCCATTTTTCTCTCCTCGGTCATTCCTCTTCCGTCTCCTTTAAGAATTCAAGCCATATCCTCACCTCTGGATTTATGTCATGCGCTATCTCAGCATGATTCCTATAATCCATATCCAAGTAGCCTTGTTCATTCCGGAAAATAATGCCTTGTTCATAACAGTTTTTAAGAGCTGTGAGCATAGATTCTAACGACCGGTATTCGACCTGGGCCTCTTCTTCAAATACATAAAAACCAAGGATTTGCCCCTGACTTTCTGAAGCTAGGTTCATGGCATAAAAATCTCCACCTCCGCTGGCAAAAATTGGGAACCAAGACTTGTCCCAACCATACCTTTCTCTTAGTTCCAAGTAGGTCTGGATACTTTCTTCCAGAGACATCAAATAGAAACCAGGAAAAAATGCTAGCTCACCGAGTGTGATTCCCTCACTATCTTCTGAACCGTTTCTCCAAGTATAAAGAGCACGCAAGTCCTGGTTTGGCTGCAATGGGATTTTCTCAAAAAATTCTTGAATCTGTTGAGAAGATATGCCCGGATTTAGATGGTCTACACAAGAATGATCTAGCTGTTGGAGACTTTTTTTCAATCTCATTTAATAATTGGGTGATCGTTTCCATTTGTTCTCCTTAAATAATTAATCTAACATAGATACACTTGGCAAATGTTTTTTCAAAAAGGCTCTCATATTCTTAGTATTTCCACCATCATAAAAAAACCTTAAATTTATCATTTTTTTCTAGTATTTCAAGCAAACCATGATTTTTTTATGACATTGGTATTGGATAAATCCAAATAATATTTTTTTGATAACTCGAGAAACTTTACATCAGACAAATTTTTTTACTATTATTTATTGATAGAAATATTAAATCATCAAGATTAGATAAAAAAATTAAAATCACTAATTCTGGAGGAATATCTGTGACTAAAAATACCTTAAAGTTTTTTTAGGGATGAAATATTATCTAAAAACCTCCAACTTTGGAACTCTCAAAATATTTAGCATCTTAATTCCAGAATGTTCAGGAAATATAATTTCCCTAACATTAACACTTCCCCAAATATCTAATCTCTCTAAATTAATAAATTCTGATAAATCTAAAATTTCATCTTTTTGCACCAAAAAAATATCTAAACGCTTGATATCTCTTGAAACATTACTTTCTGATAACTTTATATCATATATGGTATTGTCATTATCCCCTACACAATATCGTTGAAAAAAACAATAGCATTTAAACGAGTGTAATTCACAACCCCATAATCTCCTTTCAAAATGGGAAGAATATCATTCATCTCGATTAATGGTTTGATTTTTTTAAAAAAATTCGTCTTTTGAATCAATAGAATTTTTTTGTTAATTCATAGTAATAGTACGTGTTCGTCATTTTTCCTTACCCATTAAATATACTGCTTATTGAAAGCTAGTAGCGCCCCAATAGCATTTTTCGGTTTATCATCGACCACTCAAAGATATATAAGACTAAGAACTAGGCTTGCTTGCAGAGCATTATTGAAGACCGTTGCTTTATTCTCTATATAAGGGATTCTTATTATTCAATCCCATCCTCTTTGTTATACTCTATCATGCATTTGATTGCGTATTCCACCCATTCCCAAAAATCGTTAAATTCTTTTCGTTGCTCCCATCCTTCGGCAGCAAAATCATGAATGAGTTGGACCTTATTGCCCTTTCCTATTTCAAAACAAGCTGTATCATCACAATCTCCTCTTTTAGCAAATGGAATCAACTTTCGGGTTGGGTACCTTTCCTGCAATCCCTCATACAAAGACAGGGCCCATTCTGAATCCAACAGATACCAAATATCAAAATCAACTAAATTAAGTTCGATCAATTTTTAAACGATTCAGGATACTGAAATAGCCTTTCGTCCAGTAAATAGTTCTTCATTTCTTATTTCCTTTTTGGTACAAGACTGACATAGAATGCCAGCTCTAGATTATTATCAAGGTCTTAGATTTGTTCATTAAGATGTATATATTTTCTCCTACCGATTCCTTTCGTCAGAATGTTGATCAGTCAATCAGATCTTTCATTCCACCCTAATAAGTAGTTTTGATTATTTCTCCCAAACGAATATAGGTTTTAAAGAAGTTTTTGGGAACAGAGGCAATCTTAGGTGTAATGGATAAGCCATAGTTTGCAAAATCCAAAGCCAACTTTTTAGAGTCAATTGCATCATAATACTCAACATACAATCTGCATAAGTTCACTTTGGTAATAGAGAATTGTTTTAACAACCAATCCTTCTCAAGATCCTTCTCGGGATCTATGCTCGAAAATACGGTAGGATAGGATGAATACTGAGCAGTAAAATCGATGGCCTCTTGGACAGCCTTTTCCAATTCAGCTTGATCCATGCCATTTCTATGATCGATAGAACCTAATCGAGTTCTTAAAGCACAATCCACTTCTTCTAACGGTCCCGAGTCCAGAAAGAGGGGATGAAGGCCAATATTCACGAAATAGGCAGTCCCATCTGATTTTCGTTGAAAATAGATCACCGTGTAAAAGTCATGATTGATTTTATAATAGTTATTGGTTCGCCTTAGTCGCGAAAAGCCATTTTTTACGAAGAGTTCTTTGGCCTCTTTCATTTCATTACCTCTATTTCTAACAGAATGTGGGGAGTTCCTCATTGCATTTTCCTAGGAATCTAAATGGATATAGGTTATCCCTACAACTTTCCCGTTCTCAATCGCATATTGCTTAACAGAATGAATGGAACTGATCAAACCTTCCTTACTGATTTCCTCTAGGGTTGCTGGCACTATTTGACCCTTTAATTTAAAATCCTTAGATTTATTCAAATCCCCTACCTTATCAATATCGGTCCAGAACAGCATATATTCATCACAATAAAAAAATATTTTTATCATCATAAAACTCAGGTATTTTTACAGAACTCAACCCCATCACTTTGTCTTTCTGTAGCATTACTATCTCGATAAATAAAATAAGTTGTCTTCATCTCTTATATTTTATAACTGCATCATTAATCATAACCTTCATCCATATACTATCTTCACTTGAAGATTAAAACTTACTTTTTAATCTTATTAAATTCAATTTTAAAATCATCAAGACTAAATAAATACTCTCTATCAAAATCAGGTGTATCATAGCCTTCAATATATTGCAAGAAAGAAAAAAACATCAGGTTCAACTTTAAGATCATTGGCCTCTATATTTTTCAATTAAACTAGAGGCCCTTTGAGAAACTTTTTCTCTAGATTCTTTATTATTTAATACTAATTCAACTAATTTCATTATTTCTTCAGTTACATTTATCATATAAACTCCTATTTAGGTTTTATATCTCTTCTGGTTATACCTTCTTTGGTACCAATATAGTTTCCGTCTTTATCAAATCGATAATGTATTTTTTGTCCATTAGTAATACTTTCTTGAGGTCTTACCTGACGAACATTACCATTATGGTCAATTGTTTCCATCCATGTTCGTTTTTGTCCAGTTTCTGGATTCCATTCTCGCACTGGGCGCATACCTGCCATTTGACCTGGAGTTCTCGCCTCTCTCAATTCACCATAATATCTAATTCTTCCATCTGGCAATTCTTTCATTCCTCCTTGACCATACTTCTCCTGTTGTCTCAGATGTTCACGTAATTTTGCACCATTAGCAGCACTTTCAGCATTTGAATTTCTATCATTATTATGTGGACACCCCGCCAACCCCAACGGATCTACAAACGCCGTCGGTATCCCCACATACCCATACGGATTAAATCCCCCCAACAACCCTATCGGGTCATGGCTAATATATTGTCCTGTTTCAGGACTATAATAACGGAAGCGGTTGTAATGCAACTCACTTTCATCATCATAATACTGCCCCACAAAACGATGGTTACATTTTAAAGGATTTGAATCATTTGCAGCATAATGGCGATGTCCGTCAATCTCTGCTTCGCCCCATAGGTTCAGTTTCTGCCGGTAGTCGATGTACCCGTCTTCGGTTAAAAGTTCGGTAATTGTCCCTACCTGGTCGGCAACAGTATAATGTAACTGGCCTTTTTCATAACGTGCCGTCGGGGTAAAATCATCCTCCTGATACAACCAGTAAATCGCATCTGCCCAGTTAGCTTGGGTAAGTGCTAGATTACCTTCCACACCATTGATTTGCAATGGTGCTTCGGCAACTAACTGATTTTGCTTATACAAATAACGATAGCCTTGAATTAGTTGGCTTACGCTCGTTTCGTTGGATGAAAGGCTATCAGTTTTGCCGGTATTTTTTCAGTTTGGTCTTGGCTTTCTATAACCGGTTCTTGTGAGGGATTTTCTTGTAGCTCCTAGGATTACCACAACATATTAAAACTGGTCGGTGTGATTCGATTGATAATTATTGACTGGTTCTTCGGTCAGTTCATTACGCCGACCACCGCCTTGGGCCTGTAAAAGGTCTAATGGGCTGAAAACCCGTTTTTATTCTGCTTGTGTGTCTGCCTAGATTGTCGTAGGGGTGTTGACATAGAATCTTGTCATACCACAGATTATATTACCTTCAGTACAACGTGTTTCTAGCTCTCTCTTATTAGCTTATAAAGATTTTAGGCACGCACCAGGAAACGCGCACCATCGAGAGGAGCGCTATATTCACAATAAAGTAACTGCATTACTAAGCCTGTTCTAGTCATTAAGTTTTAACTTCAAATACGAACATAATAACCGTCAGTGCATGCTATTTTACTTTTCCTGACAAATGTTTAAAAGAGTTATAAAGCGGAATATTGCCATTTGTCCTGTACTGATTTTCTTGTTGCTTCATGATTTACCGGTAAGTCATAAAGTTTTTCAATTGTTGCATCTAAAGCAAGAATATCCCGAAAGGATACTAAACGAAGTTTATCCATAGAATAATCACCATTTCCACAATGAAATTGCCAAGAAATTCCACTACCATCATCTTCATATATCACATGTAAAATGGGTTGTTTATCAACCAAAATATATGTAGATGTTAGAACGATAGAATCCAAATCAATATCAAATTTATTCATAATAAAAGTACCCTTAAAAAGTTAATACGCTTTCCATCTTTTTCCTTTTTTTAACATCTGAAATAATATCTCTCACTAATCTGAACGTCAAATTGTTCCGAAAAGATCAAAATTTTCTCTCGACTGCTCTCAGAAAACAAATAAGATGCTGCTAAGATAAATAAAAATGGATTTGTGACTTTGCCAATATGCTCAAGGTATTTAGGCTGAGTTACATAAGACATAATTCTATTAAAATCATCATCTTTAAGTACTAACTTTTTCATATAAATAGCAGCGCAAGCACCTGCAGCTTTCGAGAAGCTATTCGATTCCAAGGACTCATAAACAAATGATAAATTCTCTATTTCTGAATTCTCTAGATAGACAATGGCTAATGCTAGAGAGCGGTAGGTTACAGGTGTTGGAATGTCTCTTAGAATCAATGACTTCAGATAGGGAATTTCTTCTACACAATCTGTTGCGGCCATAGCGTAGAGCAAGTACATTTGCGTTTCCCAAGCTCTTTTTTTTTCTATCTCCGCCTCTAAAGCACTATGTAAGTATGGCCCATATCCTTTTAGTCTGTCCTTTAAAATTTTCTTCGCTGCTTTCTTAACTAAAGGTGAACGCTTTGATGTTAATTCTTCTATGAGTGGCATATAGTCTCCTTGCTAAAATCATCATTTAATTGATCAAAAGAAAAATCCCTTCTTGCAAATTTTCAAAGTAAGAAAATTAGTTTTATCTTAAGTTAGAAAAATTTGTACTTGAATAACCTGATATTCGTTTATCTTAAACCAGTAATCCCGACTTGATTCAATTGTCATAGCGATAAATTGGGCATGTATATTTTCCATATTTTATAAACAACTAGTCTAAAATCGTTCCTAGAATCATCTTATTTTGCTCAGATAGCTGAAAGTCATCCATCAAATAGGGCAAAAAGTCATCAAGCAAGGGATGACTAATTCCATCTATTGAGAGACCTTTTTTCTGACGTTCTTTTAATAAAACCAAGATTTCAATTGGGAAATATTGCCAAAGTAAGGTATTGAAATCTACTAAATGACTATCTCTGGTGTTCGCTAAATGATAATCACACATGGATAAAATTGTTTCTCTAAAAACATCAACATCCTCTGAAAAAATAGTTTCCATAACCTGTTTATAGGCATCATTCACATTCTGATAAGGGATTCGTGTCAAGGGTTGATATTTAGCATCATAGGCATTCTCGAGCAAGCTAGCTAACCGGTCTCCCTGTCCATTTCCATAAAGAAAAACGACTAAAGGCAATAAACTCTTGGCTGAAAAGAAAATAACTTTTTTCCCTTTTTCAACTTGGGCTTCTTTAAAATAGGCTAATTTATCAATTAAAAACCCTACATAAGTATCATCTAAATAGGCAAGGGCAAATAAGATATTCAAACAAATATCTGTATCAAAGTTTGAGCCCCCTTTAGCTAAATATTTAGCAGAAGCCATATCTGCCATTACAGAACAAAAACAGCCATTTAGCAAAGATTGATAGGTTTCAGATGTCTTGTTTTCAATGAACTCAGAAACCAAAGTATATGGTTTAATAGCATGAACCATCCGTACATGTTTATAGGAGTAGGTTTCTGTTTTCCCGTTTTCCTCCCAATTGATCTCAAGGCTTTTTTTGCCTGCTTTTAATGCTTCTAAAATTGCTTTAGTAGTAAAAAGCTGTGCTTTTTCAAGATCAAAATCTCTCGCCTTTAGTACTTGATTTTTAATGGTTGTTAATTTCCTTTTTTGATTTGAAAGTGTTTTATTCATATTGACCTCTAAAATTTCATTTCTTACACTTAACTACCACTGTTTTTTTGAAGTACATCTCTTCCTGCATTCCTATACTATCCAGTATTTCACAAGGAAGAATTGATCCACTTCCCATCATCGAGCCATTCTTTCTTATCAATCCACCATTTCCCCTTTTGAAACACCATTTGAAAACGATAGAGGGTTTCTATACCAGAACGATTCTCCTTGATGTAGAAATAAGCTTGATTCCCGTCATGCTCTTCATCAACGATAGGATGCGTCTCAAATTTGTATTCAAATGGAAAGCGGACTGATAAGGACTCTTCCCTTGCTCTGAGTGTTTTTTTAGATGTACAAAACTGATCAAAAATCGGAGCTAATTCATCCTTCAACATCTCTTTATCAGCTTTGTTTCTTAGGCTCCTAGTGGCCTTTTTCTCCCAAGAATACATAGCCTGCATAAACTGGAGTAAGGTTTCTTTTGCTAGATTCGTATGGCTCATATTTCCTCCTACTTAAACAACGGGACTAAAGGTTCGTTTATTATGAAGACATCGGTCATAAAAAGCTGTATTAAAGGCATTTTTTACTCCTCACGCATGCAAACATGTGGTAACTCTCTTCTAAGAAGTTCCCTTTGCTTTTGATTTGTTCTTCCCGTTGTTAAAAATCGGAGATGTTTCAGACTCTTCAGGTAGCTAACTGTTGATGCGTAGTTAAAAATAGACGTGTCAACAAAATCTAAAAAACGAAGCTCACTAGAGGACTGGATAAAATCCAATTCTGGTAAATTTTTATTTGCTGTAAATGAAAGATAGAGCAACTGATTTAAATCCCTTATAAAATCAAAGTCCGGCAACTTTACACCATAATCAACGTGCAGATAACGCATACCTGTATGAAAAAGAAATGTTCTCTATCGTCTCCAAATTTGTCATAGAAGATATCCCTAGAGCTTTCACACAATCTTTCTGGGGTAAGATGATCTTTCTTACTCTTTCTAGCCCCAACTAATAAAAATCTTTTTCTACTTGTTCATATTTTGAAAAAGTCTAGCACATCAGATTTACTTCCCATCAAGTAAATCACTCTCGTATTGCTAGGTAAACGAAAGCTGATTAAAATCCACATCCTTCAGCATATCCTCTGGGTTTTCAACAATGTACTTTTTGTCTTAATAAGCGATTGATATCGATGAATTCTTTATAAGTCAATGTTTTCGTCCAATAATGGTGCAATCTCTTCAATAGAATGCAGAGGCTCCATTGCCATTAGATTCTCTCTTTCGGAAAAATCCTTTTTTTAATGATCTCTAAATATTTATCTAAACTGGTCATCATTCACCTCTTTTCATGAATATCATGCTTCGTTTTCTTTGTTCAACCTATCTATTTTTACAATGACACTTTTACAAGAAGAATAAAGTCATTGCTTGTCTCAAAAAAAGCTAAAAATCATGAATCTCAAGAGTATTCTTTTTCTATATAAACTTTATCCTGCTTGCTCATTCTCGATCAATGATAACCTTGACTCTAGCTCTACCCAAAGCGTCTAGATATTGCTCCAGTTTCGTAATCGACTCCTCCGAATCAGATAATTGAACAAGCAAATCCCCATTGATAGTCATGACATCCTTTGTCGGTAAAAGCATGAGATTCTCAACGCTTGGATCATTCACAATCATTAAGGAAGGGGAATAAACACAGCTTGTGGAGAGGTCTAGATTTCCAAATCGTTCCCTAGCAGAAACAAAAATAGATTCCATCCCACCTTGGGCTTTCAGAACAAATTCCCTCTCGAAAAATGCTTCAAAACTGTCGTAGATTTCGATGACATCCATAGTAATCCCATCTAAATAATAAACTTGATGACTTTGAATGTTCCCATCCTTCAATCTATAAGCGAATTGATCTCCAATAGCAGACATACCAAAAAAATAGTAGTCTGATGCATAATCTCTCCAGACATCTTTCCATAGCCTATCCGAATTCCAAGAGTCCAGCGTGATGGCTTGAGCAGAATCTGTACCAAACAAACGATAATAGCCACCATAAAATTCCAAGCCGTTGGTTATGGAGAGCAAATCCAGGTGAGCTTGCGGAAACTGTCTGGCTTTGAGTTTTTCTAGTTCAAAAGCTGAGGCCCCACTTTCTTGTATAACCAGATCCTCACAACATTTTAAAAAATTCTTCATTTTCATTTGCTTCTCATCTCTTCATCTTTGGCTTTAACCCAGCATAAATGCTATAAAATCATTTCGATAGTCTTCAGGAAGTTGCTCCTCGATAATATCCATAATTCCCTCCAAGAATCCCTCTTTGTAGTCCAATAAATCCTCATCAATGTAGATGTTATTCTCAAACTTGGTGATTTCTAGCTTTTTCATCTGACTATAGGTAGACAAGAAAGTAGATAAAGAGGGGCTTAAGCTATAGAGCTTAGAATTTCCAGGAATCTTGCCAAATACAGGACTAAGCTCGCTAGTTAGATCACAAAAAATTGGCTCATCCCCCATCATGTGAGCAAAAACCACATAACTCTCTTTCCAGCTAGGATCCTGCCATCCTTCTGATGCAGCTTCACATAGAGGGAGAGGAATTAGAGCAAGATCATAGGGAGCTCCTCTAAAATAAGCTTCTTCATCAAAGTCTAAATGCTGGTAAAAGTCTTTTAGTTGACCAGACAAATCTGGCTTTTCGACATGAAGACAGTCACTAGTAAATACAAGCTCTCCTAAACCCTTGTTTCTATGATAGATTTCTACAAATTCCTTCAACAAATTAAGCATCATTATTGGATTCCTCTCACATTTTTTGGATTCTATTTGGCTATTTTCAACTGACGATTATGTATCATTCTGACCGCTAGCGACAGCCTGAGCCCAAATTCGTTCAAATTCCTCTTGACTAATCTTGATGGAGTCTGATAGATCCAACTCATCTTTTCGACCATCATAGAGTAGAAACCCTACTTCTGGAACATAATCCTGTAGGCAAGAGGAAGCATAAGAGTGCCCATTCAAAACGTTAATTTGTCGACTTGCACGCTGACCAGTAAACTCTGTATAAATAACTCCTAGGCCTGTCATAAACTCACTATTGCCATAATAATAATATTCTTTTTCACACATTAGAATCTTCCTTTACCATTTGTCTCTCCAAGAATGGCATTCTTTCCTCTTTGCCTCTTTCATCGACTAATTCAATGTTAAGCTTTCACATTATAGAATCTACGGGTTCTTAGATTTATTCTCCAAGACTCTCACTTCTACTTTATCCTCCGCTAAATGGAGATCCAGTACTTTTTCCTGGTCTTGAAAGAAAAGTGTCAGGTCTCTGGTAGAAAATTCAGTAGAATAAGAGGGCAAAAAGTCATCCAAAGACTCCATTTGAAACAAGACGTAAACTGGTGAAAACTCCCAAAAAACTAGGATAAACCGACTGCTATTGCCAACAAGACTTTGAATTGACCTACTTAGATCTTGAGCAGTGTGGGCAACAGAAAACTCATAAAGGCAAGGAATCGGAGAATCGATAGGATTCAACTCCCCAGCATACCAATCAATTTCTTTAGGTTTAGTGGTCAGAAAATGAACATCCTTTATTCCCTTCAAACCCTTGATGCGTTTTTCTACTTTTAATAAGGATAATCTCTTTTTTACGTCACTCATTGTTCTCACTCTCTCGTTAGCTAAAGGGTGCTTGCTTCATGAAAAACATTTGATAGGTCAGAATAAATCTCTAGCAAAGCCTCATACTTTTATATTTACTTTTAATCATGTTATCTTAAATAGCAAACAGGATCCCTTCAAAATACCCTATTGGCCAATGTCCCATATAATACAAGTTAACAATATTTTCCCAATAAGACCCTAACGACAAGGACTTTTCTACTAAATATTGTCTAAAAGCAAAGGCCATTCCCATTTTAGCAACATTTGAAAAATCATGCGCTCTGGATACAAACAGGCTTTTATCCATCTCTCTTGCCTTTTGGAATATAATTTGACTAACCCTTTTCCTATAATCTACAAGTTCCTCTGGAACCTTAAGATCCCCATAAAATGGATCTTTATCACTCAGCGACGACGGAAGCCAATTCATTTTTTTATATAGATTCTCAAAAAGCTTCTTCCGTAGGATTTATAAAAGCTTCATTGACGTTTTTTATAAAGATAACATGATCTATTTGTTCAGTTTCTCCCATTTTAAAAAAGAAATCACTTTTTATAAGACGTTCAATCTCATCATCCCAATTCATCCAGTCTACCTCAATTCTGTCATTTTAAAAAAATTATCTGATTTCATAACTAAATGTTGATTCCTCTTGCTTTTTAAACTATCAATAATTCTTTTTTTCTAAATGAGAAGAAAGCCAAACTGTCCATTCTTCATAATCCTTGCTCTCCTCAAAAGAAATAAACTTTTTCTTGACCATTCTGCCATAATCTAGGCTTTTTCATGCGGTAAGGCAGGAAGAACTAACTGTATTTGAGAAAAAAATGAGAATCTATTTCGCAGTCATACTTCTCTTCTTGTCCGACTTTCGGCCAACGTTTTTTTATATTCCCAGACCATTTATAGTAATTGGCGGAAATAACCTTCCTGATTGGATGATGTCCTCTATTTCAGGAGACAATCCATTGATTAAAGTAAAAACCTCTATGAGTATACCGCCACCACCTAGATCTTTGATGATTCTACAATAGGCGAATTTTTTATTTTCCCCAGAGAAATCAGATTTTTTAAATCTCTCTAAATCGGATCTATCAGATAAAAACAAAGGAATTGCGAAAATTTCTCCACCAGCAACATTTGCTAATTTATTTACCATAGTTTTTGAGCCTCAACTTTTTGTATTTCTACCTCGTCCTATTTTGGTATTTGCGACTATCCTGATTACTTGCTATAGACAGGTTACTTAAGAAAGAGCGATAGGTTTTTGCGCTCATTCAGCTATTGTTTCAAACTCTAGCTTGCTCACAACCTCATTCTGTTTATCCAACAGATATAGGAAGTTACCTTTCACTTCCAGTCTACCAAGCTTAGCCCCATAGTCCATCTCGTGAGCAGGGCAGGATTGAATCAACTGACGGATGCTCTTATCCTTGTGCTCTATCTTCCAAAACAAATCCACTTTATCCAGCTGATGCTCCACTTGAATGGAATAGGTCGTGGATTGGATCTTCTTCCTTTTCCACTCCCAGCTATTTTCGTAATCGTTTTTCTCTATTTCATTGACTACATCCTCTATCAAGGAGCAGGGAATAGAGAGCTCCTGAAACACGCGCTTTACCCCTTTTACCAAGGCTTCTAAGAGCAGCTTTTTCTGTTCCAATGGACACAAAGTTTCATAGCTAGAAAAATCAAATAGGATCTGAATAGTATAGACGCCAAGTAGGTTCATAATGGCTGGATTGCTAATCGTATCTACACATTCTACGATGATTTTCCAACAATCCTTGGTCACAACTGGTTTGAAGAGGCGCTCTACCATAGAGGTCATACATTTGGACTCATATACGAACGCTCTTCGGAGGTCTTTCCAATTCTGTCGATAGTCCTTAATTCTAGCTTCCTCGTAAGTTAGCGCAGCTGAGTCCATCAGCTCCTCAATCCTCTGTTGATTTTCCATATAGGGCCTATCTAATTCAAAATACTGTAACTTCATATTCGTGGTCTCGTAGTTTTTTTCTTGTAGAAAGGTTTAGCCTTAGGTCAAGGTCTAATGTTTGTGCTCTTCCTTCACTTTTTCCCATAGTCGTGGTCTCCCTCCTAGCAATAGAGGATTGTTTGATCATCCAGAATCTCCGCAAGTAAGCTAGGAATACATCTTTAAGTATCAATCTTCACAGGACCAATCTCAGCAATTCTAACAAGGTCAGAAGATCCCGATAACATCACATCATTTTGGTTTATAAAATTGAATTCAACCTTCTTTTCTAAAAAGAGCAGTTTCAGTTGACCATTCACCTTATGAATCCCTTAGAATAAAAATGGATTTCATCTAAATTAAAAAAACTCTAAATTAATTTTTTTATGGCATTAAATGCACTTTTTCTGCCACTTTTTCAGGGAAATTCGTTGGCAAATCAAATACATAAAAGGACAAGATCTAATTTGTAATCGTAACATAATACAGTATCAAGAAATACATTCTTCAATTCCAAATCACCATCAAACAGATGAATAATCTTTTTCCCTGCCCACTGCTTTTTTTCAAACCATTTCACAATATGAACTCCTTTTTTTAAAAATGAATAAAAGTCTTGTTTTTTTAAGAGTTATTGTTTTCCCTCTTTAAGGAGATTTTTAGAATAGACTGACCCTCCTGCCGTCCTTTTCCTTTTGGATACATCATCAATGATTGTATTTATATGTACTTCATTAAATTGACGAGAAAAAGTCTACAATTTTTCTGGCGATTCTGTTCTGGATATAGATAAGATGCGACCAAAATGAACATAAAAAGGAGCGATTGTTCCTCTTATATTTTCCAAATAAACATCCTTGGTGATAAAGGTCATGATCTTCTCAAAATCATCATCTTTCAGCACAATCTTTCTCATATAGAGTGCTGCACAAGCGCCAGCAGCTTGCAAAGAGTTATTCGATTCCAAGGACTCATAAACGAAAAGACAAGTTCTCTGTTTCTAAATTTTTCTAGATAAGCAATCGCTACTGCTAGAGAGCGGTAGGTTACAGGGGTTGGAATATCTCTCAGCAGCAACGACTTGAGATAGGGGACTTCTTCTGTGCAATCCGTTGCGGCCATGGCGTAGAGCAAGTACATTTGTGATTCCCATGATTTAGGCTTTTCCATCTCCCCTTCCAAGGCCTGATGCAAGAATGGTCCATATCCTTTTAGTTTACCCTTTAAAATTTTTTTCGCAACTTTTTTTACCAAGGGCGTACGTCCTGAAGTTAACTCATCTACATAGTCCATCTAAAACTCCTTTATTTCATTTGCTTGTCCAGTTCTTCTTCCAATATTCTGTTATAAACTATACTTCCGACACAGGCTTCCCAGTCTAGGTCCTCAACTTCTTCCCTAGAAAAAATCTTAGGTTCTGTCCTACCATCTAGCCAGACCTTCCCAAATTGAAGACCATTTGGGTCTCCCCACTTAAAGGCTAAATCCTTAAAAGGGCTTGGATCAAAATCCACTTGGTGACCAATTATCTGCCAAGACCATACTGGACTTCGATCAAACAAGGTGTAGGAGTCTACAATGATGGGCTTACCTATAAATTGAGCACGACATAGCTCCTCAACTGTTATAGTAGGACTTGCTTGAAAGATATCGAAAAATTGAATGACATGACCAACATTCACTTTTCCAAGGATTTGACCAAATACAAACATTTCCTCCGAAAATTGATAGCAAAAAATATCACCAATTTTAATAAATCGAAGTTTTGTTCTTGGCTTTTCATTCCACTCACGAATCTTTATCTGGGGCAATTTTTTCTCCATCATTAATTTAATTCTATTCCTACTGCTCTTTATTTAAGATATGAAAGAGATCATCTCTTAGAACGATTCCATCGTCTTCTATCAAATAGGCCATGTGCTCCCAGAAAGGCAATTCTTGTTCAAGGGGCTTCTCCAAGGCAAGTACTTGGTTCTTCAAATTTGCTGCAATCTCTTCGACTTCATCTTGTTCAATCTCATAAAACTTTGCTTTCAAAAGAAAGATGCCTGATAGAAAAAGTGAATAAGAGGAAACAAAAGCTTGCAAGGAAGAGTTGACATAAATCCTTGCTTCTTGAAAAACTTCCCTTCCTTCTTGATTGCAAAGTAAAAAGATTTGCTCCTTTTCTCCAATTACAAAAGCTCCTAAAAAACACTGGCCAACAAGCCTATAACTCTCTTGCTCTTTCCTTAGTTTTACTAGATCAGTAGCTACTTTGACAAAAGAAAATCCCATTTTAGAATAATTCTCTAAATATGCCAAAAGGTTGAAACGGACCTCATCCAGACGAAATGGTTTCTCCTTTGTAGGCACCACACAAAAACCTAGCTCCTTGACTAATTCATCAATAGTAACTGTCATTTTTCTATCCGATCTCCTAGATTCTTTTCACCCAATTTTTTTAACTTCCAAAGCTTGATAGCCGCATCTTTCCTGAGTCCCATAAAGAGGCTTGCTAAGGTTAATGCTTCCTCTTTTTTATAGACTTGAAAACTAATACTGGCCCATCCATCTTGCAGGCATTCAATTTTTAAATAGAAATCTCGCTCTTGTCCAAGTTTCCCTGTTACATCGTCTATCTCATAAGAAGCGGACAGCAAAGACACTGAGATAAAGTCCCCCGGTCTTCGATACATTCGCATGACGGATTCTTTCTGATTAACAGAGTGGATATCCTCTTTTGTTTCAGCTCTATCACGATCTGATAAAATCACCCACTCCCTATCATCCTCTGATGAATAAAAACGCCATTCTTTCTCAACCATATCCTGCTCCATCTTCTCATACTTCTCTTGTTATCGACTACACCTAGTAGTATGCGACTTCCCCTAAACCATATTCTAAAATTTCAAGACTATTGAGGGAGAATTTAAGTCCTCTACCATGCTCCGAGTCCTCTCTTAGTCCAAATTCCAAACCAAAAATCAGATCTATGTCCGTCTGTTCAGACAAGATAAAAATGGATAGGAGTCTAGCGTGCGCTAGTTCTGGAAATTCCTCCTGAATTTTTTCCAAAGCTGTGGGATACCATACTGATGATTGATCCAGTAGATTATCGAGTTTTGCTCTGTAAGACGGAGTCAACTCCTCATTGATAACCTCTAAAGAATCACTTAAAACAAGGCAGACCTTTTCTCTTTCCTCTGGAATTGCTACATACATCTCGTTATGGACATCAAATTTATATTCTCTCATCATTTTCTCTCCTTATGCTATCAGTCATCAGATACCATTTCTCTAATCAACCTAGCTAATCATTAAAGGGCATAAAGTTATCGTGCTGCTGATAATATTTCAAAGCCTCGACCAAGTCTTGGTGACTAGCATCTGGCTTTTCTTCAAGCGCTACGGTGAGGACATCAATCAACTGTTCTCCATAGTAGACTAGCTGAAGATCTTGCTCCGCAACATCTGTCGGGTAGACATCACGGTCATCTACGACATCTGGATAATCCGATATCCAATAGAGCCTATCTAGTGCTAGTTCTCCATACTCCTTACCATAGAGGCAAAAATCATCTGAAGAAGACTCGTCCACACGCATCTGCTCGATGATCTGCTCTAGTGAAAGTTCTTGGTGTTTCCGCATCTCTTCTCCTTTTTGAGTCTCTCTTTCCATAGTTTGACCTCCATATTACAGGTCCCTTTTAGGCTATCATACCATAAGATTCCCTTTCCATAAAGCTAAAACAGAAAATGAGCCTAGCGGTTTTACTAGACTCATTTTATCCTTATTATTTCACTTTATTATTTTCCCTTTTCAACCCATACTGATCGCTCAATCAACCGTCTTAGACAGAAGTCTTGTCCTGGATCTGTGGGAAAGTCACACGAAAGAGACTTCCTTTTCCTTCTTCAGAGATGATTTTCACCTCTGCTCGATGGAGGTCTGCAATGTCCTTAATAAAGGACAACCCAAGTCCGATACCACTATTGAGGCCCTTGTTCCGAGAATCCTCCACCTGATAGAAGCGATCCCAAATCTTGCTCAAATGGTCTGGCGCTATCCCAATCCCATCATCCGCTACCTTGAGAACAGCACCAGCTGGACTAGCCACCAAGTGGATGGCAACCTTGGTCTTGGTAAATTTCACTGCATTGCTCAATAGATTATCCAGCATCCGAGTGACCAAAACAGCATCCCCCTGAATCCAGAGGTCCGGCTGAATGCTCACTTCAAAGGCTATGGGGCTTTCGCCCCACTTTCTTTCCTGTCCCTGACAATAATCTGACACCAGGGTTGATAGACAAACGGGTTTTAAATCCGACCACTGCAGGTGTTGGGTCTTGGATATTTCCAAGATCTGCTCGGTCATCGATTTCATTAATTTAGCCTGCCGATGAATGACCGTCAAAGATTCCTTGGTCTCCTCTAGGTTATCTGCATATTTGGAGCCAAACTCACTCTCCGAAACGATGACTGACAGAGGGGTCCGCAACTCATGGGATACATTTTGGTTGAATTGCTTTTCTTTCTCAAAAGTCGACTGAACAGAAGAAATCAAATTATTAAAGACCTTGGTAAGACGAGACGTTTCTACATAATCCTTCTGATGCTCGGTCGACACGCGCTTACTGTAGTCTCCGCTCTCTGCAATTTCCTCTGCCATTTGGGTCACCTCTCTGATCGGCAGAAAGGCCTTACGAAGGATCCGACGTCCACCCCAGGCCATCCCAAGGATGGACAGAGGAGCTAGAATGGCCAAGGAAAGAAGAAAGATACTTAATTCTCTTCCTAGACCAGAAGCAAGGCGCACGCCCCGTATCCATTTGCCCTCATTTTCATTATAGACATCAAAATAATAATAGGTTGCTTGGGAAGAGGTATACGTCGACAATTTCCCAGACTCAAAGCCAGCATTGATATCAAAGCCACTTGGCAGAGCACCCTGCTCCAACTTCATGTTTTGATTGTAGAGTGCAAAATAATTGCCGTCATCAAAGGGCTCAAATTCCTCAAGGTCTGAAGCTACTTCCATGGTCTTCTGCTCCAGTTCCCCACGTGAGCTATAGCTGGACCAGGCTCCGGAAATGATAAAAGAAGCACAAAACATAAGAACAAAGAGAAAAGAAACAAAGAGGGTATACCACAATGTCACCTTAGAAACGATGGAGGGAGACTTAGAGTCCTTCTTCATTTTTGAAAACATAGCCCATCCCCCTTTTTGTCTGAATAATCGATGGATTACCTAATTTTTTGCGGATATTCTTGACTAAAACATCAATGATATTAGACTCTCCAACATAATCAAAATCCCAAATATGCTCACGAATCTGTTCCCGACTTAAAACCACATTGGGATGGCGCACCAGACACTCTAGTAACTCATACTCCTTGGAAGTCAGGTCAACCAAAACACCCTTGTGTTGGATGGTCTTTTTTGCCAGGTCTAAGGAATAGTCACCAAATTGGACCAGGTTGGTCAAGTTTTCTCGATTATTTCGTCTCAGCATGACGCGAATCCGAGCCAGTAATTCATCAAATTCAAAGGGTTTGACCAAGTAGTCGTCTGCACCAGCATCCAGTCCTGTTACCTTGTCTTCTAGGCTATCTTTAGCCGTTAGCATCAGAACTGGGGTCTTAATCTGATGATTTCTCAAGTAGCTCAATACCCCCAAACCATCTAGCTGCGGCATCATAATATCTGAAATAATCACGTCATACTGGGACACACGAATGTAGTCCAAGGCCTCCTGACCATCATAGGCCGCATCAACACTATACTGCTGGGTTTTCAGTAATTTAACGATGCTACGATTCAAATCTACTTCGTCTTCAATCACTAATACTTTCATAGCCACTTACTCCAAATTTCTTCCCTTATTATACCATGCTTCCATAAAAAATCTCGGCTAGGAAAAGCCTAGTCGAGATCTTACTCTAGTTAATCGTGATCCAGCTCCACATCTTCTTCCAATACGGTACCTGTATTGGCATCTAACTCTAACTCAATTTTTTGATTGCCTTCTCGCAAGCTAACGCTATAGACAAGTTTACCATCTTCTACATCTAACTCTACTTTTTCGATACTAGCATTCGAGTATTTTGATTTCAGCTGGCTCTCTACCTTAGCCAAGTCCAACTGAACACTTGCTCCGATTAATTGCTGATCTTCACGATCCTGACTCAGATCCTTAGTTTTTGACTTCAAGATAGCACCAGACTGGCCATCGATCTTATATTCTTTTTCATTTTTTCCATCCAAGATGGTCACTTCATACACTGCTTTTCCATGTTTTTCTTCTTGCTCGTAGCCAATCACTTTTCCACCCTTAGCTTCTTTCAGAGCTTTTTCTTGAGCTTGTGCAAGGGTGACAGATGCAGTCACTGTTGAAGAAGTAGTCTTTTTACTTGTTCCAGTATCGGCAAAGGCTACTACAGAGCCTAGAGCGGCAGTTGATAGAGAGAAGATTGCGAGACTTGCAACGGCTTTTTTTGTTTAATTGATTTTTTTCATGTTAGTTACCAACTTTCTTTTTTTCTTATCAAGTTCTTCTTGATGATTCTATTTTATCTAAGAAAGATGAATCCAAAAATGAATGAGAAAAAGATTTTTTTAAAAAAATTTTTTTAAAAAAAGACTGAGTAAATCGACGAGCTTTTTGCGACTATCTTTCTCAGTCCCCTTTCTATTTCTATCTTACTCCTCCTGCAAGATCTGATTAATAAAGTCTGCAATTGATTCAGCTACCTTTTTGCATTTCGAGAGAACCTAGCGCACCCTAGATCATTTTCATAAATGCTATCGTCCCCATTCTTTTTTTGAGGAAATAGGCCAGATCCCCATCTTGACCGATCATAAAGAAATCTGGTTCATCCTCATCAATCTGGTAGGTTTGATTGCGTTCGGTAAGATCTTCTTTAGCATAGAGACAAATACCCGTCTCACCAATGTCATAACCTGGCTGATCCCCTAAGTCATCAAGAAATACCTGATATCCTTTCGGTAAGGAAAAACCAAAATCATATTCGTGCATGCTTTAACCTCCTGCTTTCTCAGTTCTCTATTTCAGACTCCAACCACCATCAATGGTCAGGATTTGCCCTTGCATGGCAGAGGCCTTCCCCCTGGCCAAAAAGAGACTGACTTCTGCCACTTCTTCTGGCTCTATCCAGCGTTTAATAGGGGTCTCACTAGCCACCCAGTCTGCTAGGCCTCCTGGTTCAAAGTCCGCTGCGGTCATGCCTGTTTTGACGGCTCCCGGCGCAATGCCAAAGACTTGAATGCCAGATTCTGCATAATCCAAGGCCAGCTGTTTGGTAAAGCCTGCTAGAGCATGCTTGGAGGAAGTATAAGCGTGACCGCCACCTCCTGCTAGGCTAGAAGCAATGGAGCACATATTGATGATGATCCCTTGCTTCTTCTCCAACATTTGAGTCAGATAATGTCGTGTCAGCTCTACCGGAGTCACGTAATTGATCTCAAAGATCTCCTGGATCTCCTGAGCGCTTTGCTCAAGAAGTGGTTTGTAGTCATCCAATACCCCTGCTGTATTGCACAAGATGTCGACCTTAGGACACCAGTCAAAAATCGGCGTCAAATCCAATGTCAAGTCCCGCTGCAAGAAGTGAAACTCACCTGGCAACTGGGGATCAGCTCCCTGGTCCACCCCATAGACCTGGTAGCCCTTTTCTAGAAAGAGACGGGCTTGAGCCAGACCAATTCCGGAACTCACGCCCGTAATCAAGACCCCTTTAGTCATGAACTTCCACCCAGTCTGTCGCTAAGACATCACAAGGAGTTGGACTCCACATGGAAAAGCCTTCGCCTTCACCAGATACGTTAATGAGAAAATAAGGCGTCACTTCAAGGGCAACCCCGTTTTGCTCGATGGTATCGAAAAGCTGGACATAGTTCTCAGCACCGCCCCAACCAGTTCGCACATATTTCTTTTTTGCCTTTAGTCCAGGCAAGATTTCTTCGAATGTCATCATCTTCTCCTTTGATTTATACTCCCTTTCATTATAACAAAAATCAAGTTTACTTGTTGCTTACTATCTGGCCTTTCTTCTTCATCTGCTCAAAAGAAAAGCCAGAGTAGTTCTCTGACTTATCGTTAAGCTTCTTACTTATTTTCTTCAGAATGTTGGTAGCCATAGCTGAAATAAAGGACCGTCCCAATCAAGAGAGCAAGGCCAAAGGCAATCCAAGTTCCTAGAGAATACTGGGTCATGAAAGAGACGCAGATGATAATGGATAAAATAGGCAGGAATGGAACCAAAGGAGTCTTGAACTCCCCTTCCTTTGGTAGCCCTTGTTCTTTACGAAGTTTAAGAATAGCTAAGGCCATCATGATCAAATAGGCTAGGGTACAGATATTTAAAAAGGAGGCAATGCTCGCTAATGGGAAAACCCCACCTGCAATCGCTGCAGCAATCCCAGCTAGTATCGTTGCCTTTTTAGGCACCTTGGTCTTAGGATCCAACTCCCGCATCATACTGGGAAGAAGACCATCACGCGCTAAACTATAGATCATTCGAGAAAGAGCAAAGGTCATGGAAATGCAGACGGTGATGAGGGTAAAAATCGCAACGAGGGAAACATAGGTCCCTGCCCAAGAGGCTCCTACCTGACGGAGAGCATAGGCAACCGCATCATCCACATTCAACTGACTAAAAGGTACCATCCCCGTTAGCACCAAGGTTACCAAGATATAGAGCACCGTCGTAATCATCAAACTGAGAACAATCCCCCGAGGAATATTCTTTTGAGGCTCTTGAATTTCATCAACCGCCATGGAAATGACTCGAATCCTAGGAAAGCGAAAAACATGAGCGAAGCCCCCGCCATAATCCCTGTCTGACCACCGTAGATTTCCCCAAATCCGTAAGGAGCAAAATTTGCCCAGTTGGCAGGATTGAGATGAAAACATTCCTACCAGAACAAACAAAAGCCAGGGCAGAGAATTTCAAAATTACCAGGATCGAATTAAAGCGCAGGACAAATTTAGCATTGTGGAGAACTAGAGCCGTCACCAGAACCATGACTAAAATGGGTAACAGATCCACATAGTTCCCTGCAGTAGGATTAAAGGTCCCATTTAAAGCAGCTGGGAGATGGATACCTCCATTCGCTAACAAGCCCTTGAAATAGGCTGCCCAACCCGAAGCGACCCCGGATACAGCTGTCATAAATTCCATAACCGTTAGCCAGCCTGCAAGCCAAGCTGGAAACTCACCAAAGATAGCATAGAGGTAACTATAGGCTCCCCCAGTCGCAGGAATACGAGAGGCAAATTCGGCAAAAAAGAGAGCCGATAGCCCTACGCAAAAAGCTGCAATGACAATGGAAACAATCAAGGCTGGTCCAGCTAAAGTAGCAGCAGCAGTTCCCGTAATGGTGAAAATCCCCGTTCCCACCATAGCACCGATACCTAAAACAATCAAATCCCACATTCGCAAATGGCGGTTCAGACCAGCATGAGATTTGCCAACATCTTTTTTTCGAAATAGATTCATCCCTCTTTCCCCCCTTTTATTGTCATCATTCTACCACACTTAGATTGAAAATGGTAGCCTATCTCTGACAGTAGCTTCTCCAACTAATAAAGGAGGGGCACCCCTCCTTAACTGTATTTTAACCTTCTTCAGCCTTCATCTTTCTCAAGGCCCGAATGGTAAACCAATAGTAAATCATCAATCCTATAACAATGATTACCGTAGGTAGGATCATAGTCATGGTAGAATTCTGAATCCCTTGTGCCAAAGTCCAGCGATGCAAGAATCCCACTACTAAGAAGGACAGAATAGGAAAGATGAAGGCACGAGCAAACTCTTCTTTCCATTGCCACAGGATAAGACCTGCAGAAGCCCCTGTCATCAGGAAAGTATCCCATGGATTCGGTACCGTCAACCAGGCAAAAGCTGGCAAGAAACGGACCCCAACTATTTCACTGATAAAATAGATCCCCAGAACGAGAACGACTGCTACATAGATTGCTTTTTTTGACTTCTCTTCTGCAAAAATGAGACGACGAAGGAGATAGAAGAGTAGTCCAACGGCCAAAAGTCCTAAAATACTATCCGTTAGATAGACGAGTGGCTTGAGAACCAGGACAGCTTGCGAAGCAAACTCACTTAAGAGGCGATAAAAAATCACAATTCCCGAGATGATCGCCCCATATTTCAAAACGGATCGCGTTGATTCTTTAGGCATGTTCTCTATGATTTGGTCTGCCATTCCCTTAGGATCCTGTCCAAAATAGTCCTTGGCCGTCCATCCATCACCACTTGCTTGCGAAAAATCTAGCGCTAGATTATAGACCTGCTCTCTTAATGCTTTCTCCTCATATAAGAAGCCGGCAAAATTGAAATAATCCCAGAGATCTTGGAAATAAGCTTGGTCCTCCTGGCTAAAAGTTTGAACCAAAGCCTGTGTTTCTTCATAATAAATAGCTGATGTCATATTGCTTTCCCCTTTCTTTGGAGACGAAATACAATGAGAAACAGGACTAGTCCTATAAGAGGGAGTAGCCAGCGTAATACATTAGCAGTTTCTGGATTCACAAAGCGAATCCAACATCCAGTTACTAGGAAAGTCAGCCCCATTACTAGTAGACTCGTCATCAGGCGATCTCTGCTTCTATAAGCCATAACCGCAAACCCAAGTAGGACTAGGACAGCAAGAGAAATCGCCCAACCATCTGATAAGAAGAGACTCCCAATGTAGCCAAAATAGATCGAAAATAGTCGTACGATGTTCAGAAACACTATCAGGCTAATCACACTTATAAAAATAGCCCAAGGCCACTTCATTTCTCCATAGCTTTGCTTGGACCAAAGCCACATGATGAACTGACTAAATACCAAGAAATTGAGTAGAATGACAATATATGTTAAGGGTTGTATTTTCAGTGGCATCATCCAGGTAAAATCCATTAAATAACGCATGCCAACTAAGATCACTCCAAGTATGAAGACTAGTCCCACATAAGATCCTAAAGAGCGTTTAGGTAACTCTGAAAGAATTTGATCCACCATTGCCCGAGGATCCTTTCCAAAATAATCCACTGCCCGAATGCCTTCTTTCTCAGCAACTTTTAAGTCGCAAACCATATTGTAGAGTTGTTCACCGAGTGCTTCATCATCATAAAAATAGACCTTTGCCCCAATATAGGCCACCATTTTTTTCACATAGGCTTGATTCTCCTTGTTTAGATGATTCAGTTCATCAGACATTTTTTCTGTATAATCTTCGATCATTCTTCCCCCTCCTTTTTCACACGACCTACTTTACTAACTAGATCCTGCCACTGGTTCCAAAATTCCTCTAGTCGCTCTCTTCCTTCTTTGGTTAGAGAGAAATATTTGCGATCAGGTCCATCCGGAGAAGGCCTCATTTCTCCTACTATGACTCCCTGCTTCTCTAGCTTCTGAAGCAAGGGATAAACGGTCCCCGCAACGATCTTGTCGAAGCCGGTTTCCTTGAGACTTTGGATCAACTCATAGCCATAGATATCCTTTTGAGAAATAACCTCTAGGACACAACCTTCTAGGACACCTTTTAGCAACTGTGACTCTTTCATCCTCCTCCCCCTTTCCAAATAGGCTTATTTTTAGCTAGTTTGTTTTACATACTAGTATCTCTGTCTATAGTATACACCCATTCCACTAGTTTGTAAAAGCATAATAGTGGAAATAATCAATAAAAAAATTTAAAAAAACGAACAATATGACTAAATATACAATATTTTTTTATAAAATTAGTTGCTTTTTATCAGAAAAAGGTGTATAATGATACAAAAATCTTTAATAAAGGAGATCAGTTATGAAAAAATCTAAACTAGCCTTCCTAGCGGGAGTCACGGTTGCTTCAGCCCTCTTTCTCGCTTCATGTGGATCGTCTTCAAAATCTTCTCAGACAGAAACATACTCATATGTGTTCAGTACTGATCCAGATTCTTTGAACTACCTCCTTTCAAATCGTTCAACAACTAGTGATATCACTACAAACTTGGTGGATGGACTATTTGAAAACGACCAATACGGTAACTTGGTCCCTGCTCTAGCAGAAGATTGGTCTGTCTCCAAAGATGGATTGACCTATACCTATAAAATCCGTAAAGATGCAAAATGGTATGACTCAGAAGGAAACGAATATGCAGATGTGACTGCTCAAGACTTCGTCACTTCTTTGAAATATGTAGCAGACAACAAGTCAGATGCCCTTTACTTGGTTCAAAACTCAGTAACCGGACTTAATGACTATGTCAATGGGAAAAATACAGACTTTTCTAAAGTGGGTATCAAAGCCGTTGATGACCATACCCTTCAATACACCTTGAACCAACCAGAATCCTTCTGGAATTCAAAAATTGACAACCTCTACCATGATGCCTGTCAATGAAAAAAATTCCTTGAATCTGCTGGAAAAAGACTTCGGTAGTGTGAAACCTTCCGGAATCCTCTACAATGGTCCATATTATTTGAAATCTTTCACTTCAAAATCTTTGATGGAATTCACTAAAAATGAAAACTATTATGACAAAGAGAATGTGAAGATTAAAGACATCAAGTTGACCTACTTCGATGGTTCTGACCAAGATTATTTGGCTCGTAACTTCTCAGACGGCAACTTCACAACTGCTCGTCTCTTCCCAACGAGCTCAACCTATAGCACTATTGAAAAGAACTTCAAAAACAACATCGTTTATTCTCCACAGGATGCAACTGTCTACTATGCTTACTTCAACGTGAACCGTCGAAACTACAGCCACACGAATAAGACGACAGATGACCAAAAGAACCAAACGAAAACTGCTCTTCAAAACAAGAACTTCCGTCAAGCCATCAACTTCGCCCTTGATCGTACTTCCCTAAGTGCCCAATCAAATGGGAAAGATGGGGCTAGCAAAACACTTCGTACACTTCTTGTACCTCCAACATTTGTGCAAGTAGACGGCAAAGACTTCGGTACAGTCGTTGAAGAAAAGCTTGCCGCAACAGGAGATGATTGGAAAGGTGTTAGCCTCGCAGACGCTCAAGACAGCATGTTTAACGCTGACAAAGCCAAGGCTCAATTAGCCAAAGCTAAAGAAGCTCTTCAAGCTGAAGGGGTGCAATTCCCAATTCACATCGACTATGTGGTAGACCAATCTGCTGCTACCCTTGTACAGCAGGCAGACTCAATGAAGGACTCCATTGAAAAAACATTAGGAAAAGAAAATGTCATTGTGGACGTTCAAAAATTATCCACTGAAGATGCGGATAACGCGACCTACTTCGCCCAAACACCAGATCAAAAAGACTTTGACTTAGACATCGGTGGATGGGGACCTGACTTCCAAGATCCATCGACTTACTTGGATATCTTCAATCCAACTGATGGTGCATCTTTAGCAGGTTTGGGAATCAATCCAGCAACTGACCAAGCCGTAATTGAAAAACTTGGCTTGAACGAATACAAGAAATTGTTGGATGAAGCCAATGCTGAGCAATTGGATACAACTGCTCGTTACGAAAAATATGCTACCGCTCAAGCTTGGTTGACAGACAATGCGATCGCCTTCCCTATCTACTCTAAAGGTGGCGTTCCATCTATCACTAAGGTGAAACCATTTACCAAAGCCTTCTCCTTAATCGGTATCAAAGATGGTTCTAGCTATTACAAGTACATGGAATTACAAAGTGATACTGTCACAACTGCTGACTACGAAAAAAAGCGTATAAAAATTGGTTGAAAGAAAAAGAAAAATCCAATAAAAAAGCTCAAGAAGAACTTGCAGAACACGTCAAATAATGGTTGACGTCAAAACACCGAGGTTGTACCTCGGTGTTTTTGTTTCTAGCAAAATCTTGTATTTTTCCATCTTATTTCTCAAGCCTTAATAATCTCAAACCCTATCGCACAACAATCTTCCGATAACTTCTAGAAGTCAGAAGAAAGACGAGAACATAGGAGATGAAAAAGACAGCGCAGATAGCTAAGGTTGTTTGAAGAACCAATCCAGCATTGGTCGCACCTAAGATGGCTACGATTTTTGCAATCATCTTGTAGGCTACTCCTAGGTAAAGGAAGGAGAAGAATAATGGAAGGAAAAAGACGGTGAGAATCTGTTTGCGAATGGTGGTGCCCGTTTGCTTTTGGTCCAATCCTACTTGTTGCAAAATCACAAAATTTTCCTGGTCCTCATAGCCTTCTGAAATCTGTTTGTAGTAAATGACGAGAACCGTAGCCAATAGAAAGATCACAGATAGGAAAACTCCAATAAAGAGGAGAGTCCCCGCTAATTCACGCCACTCTTTCTCTATGCTGTATCGTTCATAGCCACCGAAGTAAGTCGCACCATATTGACTGATTTTGTCTGTCGAATACAGCTCTTTAGCCACGCCAGCGATGAAATCTTTGTTCTCCTTATTTTTTGCAGTAATAGAGAATTCCAAATTTTTATCAACTTTTAGTCCCAGTTGGTTCAAGTCTGGAAGAACAAGGTACAAGCCCATTTGGTGTTGAAACAAATCGCCCTGAGGGAGTTTTCCTTGGATAAAATTGGAGTCCAGTTTTTCTTTAATCGTGAAACTCTTTCCATTGATTTGTAAGTGCGCGTCTAATCTTCCAGGGTACTGATAACCATAGGCTAAAATTTCATTTTCCCCAAGCTCAAGTTTTTGACCAGTCAGTTGCTCATAAGTTGCCTGATCAAAAAAGTAGACTGTACCTTCTGTCTTCAACTCCTGACCAGTTGATGGAGTGGACTGGTCATTCACCTCTAAGACCTTTCCATCAATCTTTCGAATTTCAGCCGACCAGTATGTTGTCTGTACTACCTGATAATCTGACAGATTTGTCGCATCGGCTGTTTTCTGAATAATAGCTTGAACATCCTCAACAACCGGTTCTGTTTCAGCTTCTGAAGTCATATGCCCCACACTAATATTGTAGTCTGAAGGGTAGACAGTATCTAGATAATTCTGCCCTCCAATAAAGATATTGAGCGACCCGGTTAAGGTGACCAAGACCATGGTGGAAAGAATGCTAATCGTCGCGAGACCCGCTGCATTTTTTCGCATCCGAGCTATTAAGTTGGAGACGGATATAAAGTTCTCCGGCTTGTAATAGTAGGATTTCCGACCTTTGAGAAATCTTAAGAAGGTAATAGATCCTGCGTTGAATAAGAGATAAGTCGCCAGAATGACTAAGATGACAGCAATAAAGAATCCTTGAACCGCTGCAACTGGACGCTCAACGGTTAGCGCTATATAAAACGCGATTCCTAAGAGCCCTAGTCCTAAAAGAGTTTGAACCAGCAAGAAGCGTCCCTTCTTCTCTCCTGCCTTTTTCTGTTGCATGAGGTTTAGGGAACTGTAGCGCAAGAGGCGGAAAGAATTCAGCAAAAGAATGAGGGCAAAAGCTAAGGCTAACCCAAGTAAAGTGTCAAGGACAGGTTCTATCTGGAAGGTTGATTGAATGACGACTGGTAGCCCCATACATTTTAAGAGGAGTGCAAAAATCAAGCGATCAAACAAGAGTCCCAAGCCTAGACCCGCCCCTACTGTAAGAATAAAGAAGATAAGCAATTCCCATAAGGTCATGACGAGGAGGTGCTTCTTCTCCATCCCCAAAACACTGTATAAGCCCAGTTCTTTGGAACGATTTTTCATGACATAGCCATTGGCATAAGCCACTAAAATGATGACGACCAACTGGACGACGAAACTACCAAAACCAAGAACAGTTCTCGACGCTCCCCCTCCGTAAGAATCCTCTAAATGAGGGGTTGATGACAAGGCGATAAAGCTATAGAGGATCATGGTCGTTAACATGACAGCCAAGGCAAAGGGATAATAGAGCTTGCGATTTGTTTGAGGTTAGAAAAAGCTAATTTACTTGTTAATTTAAACATCATGATCCTCCTTACCCGCCATGACCGTCAAGGTATCCGAGATTTCTTGGAACATCTGACGTTCTGTTTTTTCCCCGCGGAAGATCTGGTTGTAGAGAATTCCGTCCTTGATAAAGAGCACGCGCTTGGCCCGAGCTGCCGCTGCGGTTGAGTGGGTCACCATGAGGATGGTTTGCCCCATGCTATTGATATCTTCAAAGACATCTAGTAAAGCAGCCGAAGATTTGGAATCCAGCGCCCCTGTTGGCTCATCAGCAAGGAGGATTTCTGGTGAGGTGATAATGGCCCGTGCTACAGCCACCCGTTGTTTTTGCCCACCAGAGATTTCGTAAGGATATTTTTCTAGGAGCTGGTGAATGCCCAATTCCCGACTGACGCTATCGACCTTACTCATCATTTCCTTGACCGGTCTGCGTGAGAGGACTAAAGGGAGAAGGATATTGTCCTTGACAGACAAGGTATCGAGTAGGTTAAAATCTTGAAAGACAAAGCCAAGTTTTTCCCGACGGAAACTGGACGCATCCTTGTTCTTGATAGTTGAAGTATCGGTACCGTTGAGGTAGACCCGCCCTTCCGTCGGCTGATCCAGCATGGCTAGGATGTTAAGGAGGGTCGATTTCCCGGACCCTGATTCCCCCATGATGGCGACGTATTCCCCTTTTTCAACCGTGAAGTGGATATCTTTTAGGGCTTCAACCTGCGTTCCTTGAAAGCGGGTTTTGTAAATTTTTTTCACATGTTGTACATCTAATAAGGCCATTTTCATTCTCCATTTCCATCCGATCGTACGATTGACATCCATAAAACTTTTTACACCTCTATTGTAACGATTTAGAGAGAGATCTACAATAAGCTAACCTTTCATTTTTACCCTGATTTCTTACATTTCTGTAAGGTAATAAAAAACTAGCATCCTTGCCGGAGCTAGTTCCTTCTTATAAGGCTGTGATGGCTGTGATCAAACCAAAGATGATCCCTGGAGCATTGGCTGCAGCAAGTGGGATATCGCGTTCTTTTTTGAAGAGTCCATAATAGACCCAAAGACTACAGTTGATAGCTGCCACTAAAGGTTGAATAAAGTTTCCTTTGTGACCCGCGAGGTTATCCATGATTTGTGGGAAGTAAGACACATACATCATCACAGACATAAAGGTCGCAACCCAACCAAGGATTTTCATTTGTTTTTCATTCATTTTTATGACACCTTTCATTTTTTAAGTATGCACTATTCTAACGCTTGCTCTCTTAAAATTCAAGTACTTTTTTCAACTGTTACCGAACTGTAAAGTGTCACAATCTTGTGATTTTGCAGGAAGATGGATTTCTTTTCGAGTGGATTTTCTCTCTAGTTGCCATTTTTTGACACTTTGTCTAATTCTTTTGCAAATGTGATCGTTTTCATTTTGCGTAGCATGCAAATTAGTTGCATTATCTTCCTACTTATGCTATTTTGATACAAGGAGGTAAGATTTTATGAATAAACAAAAAATCAACCAAATCGTTGGCTCGATCGGTGCCTTTATTGGGATTATCGTTTTCATTGCCTACATCCCACAAATTATTGCTAATTTACAGGGAAATAAGGCCCAACCTTTCCAACCCTTGTCAGTCGCTATTTCTTGCTTGATCTGGGTCATTTATGGTTGGACAAAGGAACCTAAAAAAGACTGGATTTTGATCATTCCCAATTCGGCAGGTGTCATCCTAGGGGGATTGACTTTCCTTACATCACTTTAATAGAAAGCGAACAAAGACTGAACTCTACGGGTTCAGTCTTTTTTGTGTATCCCTTTGAAAAACAAAAACAATCGCAGTCGGTTTTCGTACAAAAAAGCCCGCTATGAGCAAGCTAAAAAAATTGACAATTCTTTTTCTTTGAATAACCTATGCTGGATTATTGTGCAAAAATATCCAAATAATATCTGATTATTATTAGAGTATATTGAAACTTTCCGCTGTGAGAAAAGTGCCTGAAATAATCATGTTTCAGGCACTCGGAATTATTGAGACCTTAGGCTCAATAATTAGTCATGGAACTTCTTCGAAGTTCGCTGACGTCCGTACTCACCTAAGGAAAGTTTCTAATTTAATTTGAGCTTCTCTTTTCCTAAATCTGCACAATCTTGCGATAACTCCGAGAAGTGATCCAAAAGACAACCAGGTAGGTGACGAGAAAGACGGCACAGACGCTGAGGGTGACGACGAGGACTTGGACACTATTGATGACACCGAGCACTTTGAGAATGAGACGAATCATATGGTAGGCAAAGGCCAGGTGGACAAAGGCAAAGATGAGGGGAAGGAAGAAGACAGTCCGCACTTGACGGTTGATGGTCCGTTTGACCTCATCTTCATCAAGTCCCACCTGTTGGAGGATGACAAAGCGGTCACGGTCTTCATAGCCTTCTGAAATTTGCTTGTAGTAGATAACGATGACTGTTCCGACCATAAAGATCAATGACAAGAAAATACCGATAAAGAAGATGCCACCAAAGAGGCTATTCAACTCTGCCACATCATTGACTCGGTTACCTCCATAGACAAATTTTCCTTGACCCTGTTGACTGCTCAATTCATCGATCATCTTGTCATAGCTAGGTGCCAGCTTGAGTTGCTGGTCTTCACCGACATTGACATTGAATCCACCATAGATATTGGTATAGATGGCAAGATTTGGAAATTGGGCGATAAAGGCTGAGAGATCTGGCACGATTAGGTAATTGAAATCCTCCGTCAGCATGTTATACATGTTGGGCAAGTGATCCGTGATAAAATCCTTGGTCACTTCTTCCTTTACTTGAAGTCTTGGCCATTGATAGTAAACTGCTTTTTGGCCTTTGAGAGCCTCGTTATGAGCAAAGAGGATAACTTGGTTGCCAGTCAGATCGGCCTCTTCTCCTGTCATCTGCTCATAGCTAGCTGCGTCAAAGACCATAAAGACGGTTTTGGGAGTGACGCTGCGTTCGTAAGCTGGATAGACCGTAAAGTCTGTGCCCTTTTGGGATTTGATTCCAAAGTTGGCATAGGTCATCAGGTCACGATTCTTGATCTCAAGCTGGTGCTCAGAAGCAAATTCATCAAATTTCTGATTGATTTGCTCCAGGTCTACCCCTTTTCCTTGGACAGAGAAATCATGAGGAGCCATAATTTTCTTGACCATTTCGCCACCAATATAGATATTGGTTGCAGCAGAGATGGTCACTAGCACCATGGTCGAGAGGATGGCAATAGTCGCAAGCCCCACTGCATTTTTCTTCATGCGATAGATGAGGTTAGAGACCGAAATCATATTGTTGGGTTGGTAATAATAGCCCTTCTTTTTCTTAAGCAGGTGCAAGAAGACGGTGATTCCAGCATTAAAGAGCAGGTAGGTCCCAATCATGACCAAGACAACCGCTAGAAAGAAAATCACAATCGCAGACAATGGGTCTTTGACTGACAAAGCCAGGTAGTAGCCAAAACCGAGAGAGGCTAAGCCCAGGATGGTTTGGGGCCACAAGAAACGGGATTTCTTTTCACCACTAGCCTTCTCACGCGTCAATTGTAGGGCATTCAAACGGAGAATTCGCCAAGCATTGAGAAAAACTAGGAGGCCAAAGATGAGACCAAAGGTGACAAAGACCAAAATTACAATCCCAGGTTGGAAGGTGGATACCAGCTGGACCTTCATCTTCATGAGTTTCAAGAGAAAGGCAAAGATCAGCTTGTCAAAGAGAGCCCCGATCAACACTCCGGCTGAGACAGTCACAAATCCAAAAATCAAGAGTTCCTTAAAGATCATACTGATGAGATGGCGTTTTTCAAGGCCCAGCATGCTGTAAATCCCCAGCTCCTTGGAGCGGTTTTTCATGACGAAGCTATTGGCATAGAGCACAATGATGGCCCCCGCAGCGTTGACCACAAACAGTCCCAAGCCTAGGGTGAAGAGCATAGAAGAGCCCCCACGAAGCTCGTGAATATGGGGATTAAAGGTCAGGGAGTCAAAGAGGTAGGCGATGGTCACTGCGAGAATGACTGCAATCGCAAAGGGATAATAGAGCTTGCGGTTCTTGATGAGATTGGAGCAAGCTAATTTAGTGGTTAATCGAAACATCTACTCCACCTCACTTGCCATGACCGTCAAGGTATCCGAGATTTCTTGGAACATCTGACGTTCTGTTTTTTCCCCTCGAAAGATCTGGTTGTAGAGAATCCCATCCTTGATAAAGAGCACGCGCTTGGCCCGAGCTGCCGCTGCGGTTGAGTGAGTCACCATGAGGATAGTTTGTCCCATGGTATTGATATCTTCAAAGACGTCAAGCAAAGCAGCCGAAGACTTGGAATCCAGCGCCCCTGTTGGCTCATCAGCAAGGAGGATTTCAGGTGAGGTGATGATGGCTCGTGCTACGGCCACCCGTTGTTTTTGTCCACCAGAGATTTCGTAAGGATATTTCTCTAGAAGTTGGTGAATGCCCAATTCCCGACTGACGCTATCGACCTTGCTCATCATTTCCTTGACCGGTCTGCGAGAAAGGACCAAAGGTAAGAGGATATTGTCCTTGACGGACAAGGTATCGAGCAGATTAAAGTCTTGAAAGACAAAGCCTAATTTTTCGCGACGGAAGCTCGATGCATCCTTGTTCTTGATGGTTGAGGTATCGGTGCCATTGAGGTAGACCCGTCCTTCGGTCGGCTGGTCCAGCATGGCTAGGATATTGAGAAGGGTCGATTTCCCGGAACCTGATTCCCCCATGATGGCGACATACTCCCCTTTTTCAACAGTGAAGTGAATATCCTTTAGGGCTTCAACTTGCGTCCCTTGAAAGCGGGTTTTGTAGATTTTTTTGATATGTTGAACGTCTAGCAATGACATACTTTTCTCCTTTTACTAGTAGATCAAGAAAAATTCTTGGGTTTGTTGTAGGACTTGGCGACCAAATTCCGCCTTTTCCAAATCAGTTTTCTTATTTGGTTTCTTAATATTTTTGGGTTCTTTCATCCATTTCAAGAGTTTCATTTTCTTGACCTCCTTCATTTGATGAGACTATTGTATAAAAAATAAAAGGTGGTCACCATAACCTAACCTTTCATTTTTTATAATATTTCTTACAGTCTTGTAAGGAACGAACTCATGATCCATTTTATTGAAAATCTTCAACTTCTAATTCCATTAAGTCATCAACGCATCTAGAATCAAGTTTATCAGTCCGAACTGCATGTTTCATCAACATTTTTTTCATATATATTTCTAACAAAACGACCATTAGAAAAAAATTTTTCTGTATTTTTTTGGATTTCACTATTAAAAATATCTTTCAAGAGAAAGTTTTAACTCATTACTTAACTTATAATCATCCTGACGACATAAATATTCTAGAATCGTCATTAGTTCTTTTGGAAGAATAATCTCCAAACTCAATAAAGTAATTAAATCGAGATTTTTAGTCCTTGATTTGATTCAAAAAAATTTCTCCATCGGTTTACTATAGCCTGCAACAATAACAACTAAATCATCTCGATAGTCTTCTAAAGCCTTTGTTAATTCTGTTAAACATTCCCGCCCATAGGAATCTGTACTTTCGTTTTCGGTAATACTATACGCTTCATCAATAAAGAGAACTCCTCCCTTGGCCTTTTCAATAACACTTTTTACTTTAAGTGCTGTCTGACCTTGATATCCAGCAATCAAATCCGTCCGTGAAACTTCCGTAAAATGTCCTTTCGTTAACAGACCTAACTGTTTATACATTTTGCCTACAATCCTAGCAACTGTGGTTTTTCCTGTGCCTGGATTGCCTGTAAATGCCATGTGTAAGGTTCGATTTGGAATCTTTAAGCCATTTTCTTTTCTAATTCTCTGGATATTCTGATAGGAAATTAGATTATTGACTTCTTCCTTGACTTTATCTAAGCCAACTAAATGATTCAACTCATCTTTTAATTTATCAAAGGAAATTTCTTCAGACTTTTTGATTTGTCACTGTGTTCTTGTACTTCGATAGGCTAATATAACCAGAGTATTTTTAAAAGTGACTCTGATACCAAATTTGCAGTTGTTGCTACTTTCGTTGAAGCATCCTTTTTTTAACAACTAGATACTGTAAAATATCAATTACTGATTCTTCAGAATAATCATTTAATAGAAGGGCTATTTTTTTCAATAAATTGACCTTTTTGATCCTGTTTGAATATCAAATTTTTTTGATATCTCAATTAATTCATCCTGATAACGACTCATTTTGTTACCTCATCAATAAAATGATTAACGTCACAACAGCAAATCCAGTAGCTATGCCTGTCAAAACAAAAAGAGGTTAATAGTTTATTCGATAGGATATTTACTTGACTTTTTTACAGAATCTAATTCATTCTTTAACTGCGAAATTTCTGAAGATTCATCTTTCATGATACTTGAAGACTTTTCTATCTCCTCAACCCTACTTTCAAGTTGCTCAATAAGAGTGACTAATTTACTATAATCAATCTCAGATAGTTGAGCCGATACTTTTTCTTTAAACTGTTTTTAAAGCGACTAAGGTGGCCGTTTGTTTATCGATTGACTTATCAATTCTTTCTTGTTCTATTAAAAATCTTTTCATTTGTCTTTTTTTAATCGCAGAAACAGACGTTAATATAGCTTGAATATAATCCTTATCCAATGCTTCTAGAGCTTTATATACTTCACCAAATTCTTTAATTAAGTTTTGATCACGATCATAAACATTTGAAAAAAAATACTTCTGAAGTTTTTTTCAATCAATGAATTTAGTTCTTTCCCAGTCACTCCGTGTTCAGCCCACTCTAGTCCAAAAGATATCTTCATGTGTACGAACTTTATCAAACTTTAACTCTTTAACATCTTGTTCAGCAAATTTTTTTAATTGCTCTTTTGCTGCGTTAAAATCATGATTACTAATCTGTAAATCAAATTCTTTTTCCATAATATCTCCTAATCCATTAGCTCAGCCAATAAGGCATCGATTTCTGTAAATTCATTATCATCTTTTTCTTTTTTTCCTCAAGTAAGAAAGAAAGTTCATCCTTCATTATTTTTCCTGCTTGACGATGTCGATCTTCTATTTGACTTAAAGACTCCATTTTGTCTACTTGCACAAGTGCCATTTCAACAGCATTCATTTGGGCTTGTACAACAAGTTTATCATTGTATTTATCGATTTTTTTATTTGTTAATTCGTCAATCTGTTTTTCGACAATCATTTGATCAATTAATTTCAAAACAAACGCACCAGCTATACCTGCTACTGTTGCACCCATAAACGTCCCGATTAAACCAGATAAGCTTCCTAGTAATGGGATTTCTACACCAAGCGGAGGAAAAATTGATAACAGAGTTGCACCAATCGCACTACTTAAAACAATCGCTCCAGCAGCTGTTACTCCTGCAACGATAATTTTCCCTATCTCAAGCATTTTAACACTAGTACTTTTATTTTTATTTTCTGGATTTTTTAAATATTCAATTGCCTCGGTAAGAGATCGCCAACCTTGCTGAATAAAAGTCCAAACTTGCATAAATGTTCCAACAACAGGCCCAATGATGGAAGTTGCTAACATCGTAACCATCGATTGCCCAACACCAAGGACATGATGAGAAAGATTGGACATAAAGTTTGAAATAGCTTCCTTTACTTTTGCAATGAAGGTTCCGAAATTCTTCTCTTTTTCACCCAACCAAGAAATAAACTTCTTAACGATTTCTCTCAAAAATTCAGTCAACAATTGAAGAACAGCAGCTTTTAAGGCCTTTCCTGTCACTTTCAAAGCCTCTTTACGTCGTGATTTTTTGCCAGATTCAACTGCTCTTTTTTTAGCGCTATCTTTAAAATCCGAATATCCTTCACGAGCTTCTTTTTCATCATATTCTGCTTGTCTTCTATCTATATTAAATCGTTCCTCTGGTTTTAGTCCGTTTCTTTCAGAATTTAAAAATTCTAACATAGGTTTGTCACCCTTAGACATATTCGCTGAGGCATCTAAATCATGTAAATTCTTCGAACTGTTAGCAAAAACTTTAATTTCATCTTTTGTAGAAAATGCAACTAAATCAATATCATTCATTTGTTCTTTAATAGATATAGTATGATCTTTATGAACAGATGATGAACCTTTATCTCTTCCCTTATCAAAAAAAATTCACGAGTTTCTTTCTTTAAAATTCTCTCTCCGTTCTTATTCAGTGTAAAAAGAATCTTGCCACTCATTGTATATTTTTTTGATGATCAACAGTTCTATTATGAGTAGCAATTAAACCTTTTTCAAAATTTTTCAGTAGTTTGTATATGTGCTTCTTTTCGTAAATCTAGTTTTTTTGTCCATTGTTATCTTTAATAAACTCTTCACCAATTTGGACTGCTAATTGATTTTTGAACTTGGTCCCCAAATGATGTCTTGAATGGCTTCTTCAAGATATTGATTATTTTGTAATTTTTTTCTCTATCCTCCTCAATTGAAGAAAGTTCATCTAAAATATCATTTAACTCAACTTGAAAAACTACTTTTGTAACTCTATCAAATTTCCAAATTCTAATTCATTATTAGTAATTCCTAATATTTCATTTTTTTATTTTTCCATAATAATCCTTCTCCCTAATCCATGACCAACTTCTTCTCTTCAAAACGTATAGCGACAGTCGTGCCTTGGCCGACTTGAGACGTCATCTGGAGTTGGTGCCCTAGCTGATCGGCAATCTTTTTAGACAGATAGAGGCCTAGTCCAGAAGATTGCTGGGTCAAATGCCCATTGTAGCCGGAGAATCCCCGCTCAAAGACACGGAGTATATCGCTATCCTTAATTCCAATCCCACTATCTTTCATAAAAAGGGTCTGGTCTTTGAAATAAATCTCAATCCCGCCAGTGCTGGTATACTTAAGGCTATTGGACAAGAGTTGCTCGATGATGACCAAGAGCCACTTGCGATCGGTAATGACGGCGACATCTAAGTCATGCAGATCCACCGTCAAAGCCCTTTTTGAATAAAGAAGATGGCATACTTTCGCACGACTTCTTTGACCAGCTCTTCGAGTGGAACACGCTTAAGCACCAAATCATCGTGAAAGCTTTCGAGTCTCAGATACTGGAGGACCACATTGGCATAGGAATCAATCTTAAAGAGCTCCTGCTCCATTTGTTGTCTCAGGTCGCTGTCTTCTATATTTTTAACCAGGAGTTGGCTGGCCGCAATGGGCGTCTTAATCTGGTGGACCCAGAGGGTATAGTAATCCATCAGGTCATTGTAGGTCTCTAGACTCACCGTTGTCTGCTCACGTTGGGCTTGCTGACTGGTTGCTAGTTTCTGACTCAAGACCAGTTCTAGAGGGGTCTCAGGTAGTCCCTCCCCATAGAGCACTTCCTTCCGACAGGCCTGATACCCAGCCACAGCATCCCAAATGACCAGAAGAAGACTCAAAAAAGCCAAAATTCCTGTTAGGTAAAGGAGAAAATTGCGGTAGCCTTCGAATATATAGGCAAACAAGACCAGGGATGAAAGGAGTAAACCAATCAAATAGAGATAGCGACGGTGAGAAATCAGATAGTGTTTGACAAATAAGAATTGATTATCCATTGCTCAACCCGTATCCTATCCCTTTTTTCGTTTCGATAAAATGATCCAGTCCTGCTTCTTCGAGTTTCTTCCGAAGTCTAGCTACATTGACCGAGAGGGTGTTATCATCAATAAAGAAATCACTGTTCCACAATTCCTTCATTAGATCATCCCGAGCCACTATACTTCCAGCTTTTTCAAAAAGGATGCGAAGAATTTGAAATTCATTTTTGGTCAAATTAACCACCTCTCCCTCGTAGACCAGATCCATGGATTTGAGATTGAGGATGGCGCCCCGGTGTTCTAACAAATCTTGATCAGTTCCAAACTCATAAGAGCGGCGAAGGAGACCCTGAATTTTTGCCAGAAGGACATTGGGATCAAATGGCTTGGTCACATAGTCATCTCCCCCCATATTGATAGCCATGACGATGTCCATCGCTTGATCTCGTGAGGATAAAAACATGATAGGGACCTTAGACACCTTACGAATCTCCTGGCACCAATGGTAGCCATTATAAAGAGGAAGGCCAATATCCATCAGAATCAGATGAGGATTGGTCTGGACGAAGCTCCCCAATACATCCATAAAGTCATCAACTGCAATAACTTCAAAGCCCCACTGCTCCATGATTTTCTTCACTTGTTGGCGAATGGTTTCATCATCTTCGACAAGAAGAATTTTGTGCATGCTCTTTCCTTCTCTTTCTTACTAGAGTATTACCCTTTCATTATATCAAATTATCCAAGGAGCATACATATTTTTCGCCATCTCAACTTAAAGGTAACTCCTTTCGTCAATTTCCTATTTTTACTGAGGGGCTTTTCAGGTATTTTATGCTATACTGAACATACAGATACAAAGGAGAATCTCATGTCCACGATTTTTGATTATCTAGACTATGTCGCCTATGATTCCATCTACGATCGCCCTTTTAAGGAACTCGATGTCCTGGCACTGACAGAGCTGACCTATCTTCCTTTTGATCGGATCGTGCCCCAAGGGGATACGACCAATATTGAAGTCCGCTTATCTGATGCAGTAGAGCTAGTCGATCGAACCACAGATTTCATCGTGACAGACCAACACCTGCAATTAGTCGATGTCCTAGCTACATCCAAACGCTTTAAGAATGTCAAACTTCTTAACTATGTCGACGAATATGACCCCGATGTTCAGAAGCAGTTTGCGGCTATGACCTATCGTCTTACCATGGATGTTTATTTAGTTGTCTTCAGAGGGACGGATGATACCTTGATCGGCTGGAAGGAAGACTTCCACATGACCTATATGGACCATGTCCCATCTCAGAGGCGTGCAGCCAGCTACCTACAACATGTCATGAAGGAATTTCCTAAAGAACGCTTTATGGTAGCCGGCCACTCCAAAGGGGGCAATCTCGCAGCCTACGCCTGCTCTTACCTTCCAGATCATCTGATTGAACGGGTCGACGCCATCTACTGTTACGACGCTCCTGGCCTCAACAAGGCCATTATCGAAACGGAGGGCTATCAACGAATCGCGCACCTCGTTCACCGCTTTGTCCCGCAAGGGTCCATCGTTGGGATGATGCTGGAAGTTCCTGAGCCTGCTACGATTGTCAAAAGTCGTGCTTTTGGTGGCTTTGCCCAGCATGACGCCTTTACTTGGATGGTTGAAAAGGATGGATTTGGGACACTGGATCAAACCAGTCCCGATAGCCAGCAGACCGACGAGACCCTGAAGCAGTGGGTTCGCGAAACATCGGCGGATGAGCGCAAGAAGTTCTTTGATACTTTTTTTGGCATTTTTCTGGATGCCGGCATCACTTCGATTAATGATTTGATGAACTTAAAAAATTTCTCCAAGATCAAAGAAATCTTTCAAAATGCTCAGGACCTAGATCCAACAGAAAGAGAAATGCTGGAACGTCTAGCCAAGCAACTCATCGACACCCGTGTCCAAGCTTGGAAAAAATGGCAAACAGTTCCCCGGATCCTGCTTCAAATGGCTGCATTTTTCAAGCGAAAACAAGCAGTCGAGACCACCTCACCACTTCTCCTTGAGCACAAAGAGTAGGACAAAAGGAACAGATTATAACTCCAAGCCAAACGCGGAACTCCTCTATGAAGGATGTGGCTTGAAATTAAAATAAGAAAACCAGGAAAATTAATTTTCCTGGTTTTCCTTTGAAGTCAAAGTATTTTTCCCGATTTCCCTTACGGCTAGAAGTCCATTTTCCATCCATTCTAGGACTTTAACTGTTCTCTTTTCAGACCACCAAGATAGTTTTTTTCTAGGTTCTATACTCCGTATCTTCTGTATTTTTTAACAAGTCTTTCTACCCGTTTGATCTCTGCAGCGATGTCTGAACGGTTTTGCTCATGTAAAGCAATGGTTGCCTCATCAGCAATATCTAATAAATCACCTAATTCAAGCCATAATTTATCTTGGTAACGACGGAACAAATAGCTCCACACTCCGACTCCAACTGTCCATAAAAGAAGGACTGGCAAGAACAATAACATCCAACCTCCAATCACTACAAGCGATTCTTCTGCTTTAAATCCAAGTAAACAGATGACATGCACTGCTATTCCAAGCAAGCCTAGCATAGACAGGGCAAGAATCCAGCCCACAACTTTCATTCCTCTTGCGGGTGGGGTCTCTGATGGGAAGTCTACATCAATCCCACTCTCCCCTACTAAACCTTCTGCGATACCACGAAACTCTTGGATTTCATGTTTTTTCAATACCATGCGTCTAGGCACCATATAAAACATTATCATATTTCTTTCTCCTTTACATACGATAGGACCTATGAACTTCGTTTCCATCATACTCCAAAATGAGGTCGATTCCTATCAGGTAATTGTCACCTTATTCTTAGTGACGACCTATTTCATGATTTGTCCCATCATCCGCTACACTATATGCATGAACCATGAAGTCACCAATCAATCATAATCACTAGAGAATGAATAGATTCCATTCTAGCATCAGAAACCAACTGAAATCCTATCCTTATTTCTTTATTGACGATAGAAGTATTGATCCGCTGAATAGTTCCCAGCTGATTGGGTAACGACCAAGCGAGGCTTGCTCGTGTCTGACTGGTCTCCATCAGGGTTTTCAAACCCAATCTTAAAGAGACCAACAGCTGCACCAGTTTCTCCCACTCTCAACTCGACATAAGGGATTTTGCTAGTCTTATCTGAGTTTGCTACTGCTTTAATCCTTCCTTGTCCTTTGACTGTACCATCCGCCTGAATGACCATTTCCTGCCCCTTCGCATTGCGCCAGGTACCCACTAGACTTGAAAAGTCTCCACTATTAATCGCAGAAATATCCAGATCCACTTCTTTCTTTGGAGCAGGATAAGCTTCCCACCACTTGTCTTGGTAGGTTTGGAAAGAAGCTTGATGATAAAAGATGCGTCTCAAAGGAGAAACGACGCCATCAGGTCCTTGAACATTTTCAGGAATCAAGGTCATGATCAGCTCTTGTCCAGGACTAGTTCCTTTCGTACCTTCTTGCACAAAATAAACCTGATAGGTAGAGCCTGCTTTCCGAGGTTTCTTATCTTTATTGAGAACAAATTGGACATTCGTTGCTCCACTCCAAAAGATCCATCCTTTTTCTTTATCTGAACTAATGTAAGGAAAGACCGTCGTTCGATGATTATAAAAGTCTTCTGGACTATAGCCGTACAACTTGAAGCCCGAATCCGCAATCATCTTTTCAATATAATTATTGGTATATGTCCCTTCAAAGGTCGTTAAATCCCCATCCAAAACGTCGTCGTCAGGATCTGTTGATTTAAAGAAATCCTTCCGATTGGCAAAGACCATCTCATGATCGGGATCTTTATCTGACATGGTTACCGTAATAAGGGGATCTTTATCTGATTTGTATTTAAAGATACGCACAGTGACGGTAAAATCAGTATTCCCATCTGACTTTTTCATCTGGCTAGTAGAAACTTTATTGGCACCTTCTACTTTGAAATCCGTTGAGAACGTTGCTGATACAGGACCATCTTCTGTCTCGTAATCAATCTTCCAAGATTTCCCATCTTTTTGAATCTTGGCCTTATCACGCGCGCTAGAGACATATTCACCAGATAGATCGATGGCTTTTTCCTTAGAAGAAGACGAGGTCTTCGAGGTCTGATTGAACTCTTTTTGATGATCCGGTTGAATATTGGAGCTAGAGTAGAGATAGACTCCACCAATTAGAACCACTGCACTCACAAAAGCGATGATCATCCAAAGATATTTCTTATCTAATTTTTTGATCATTTCAATACCTCCTTGAAATGGTAGTTACCTAATAGTATACCTTAAATTCTATTTAAAGCAAACTTTGACTGAATTTCATAAATTTTTTTATCGTTTTTTTCGATACTTTTTTTATTGACTAATTTTTTTATGAGGAGTATACTATAAGTAAATAATAAAGAAACTTCAAGGAGGCTTGCGATGAAAAACTCGAAAACCCTAAAAAATATCATTGAAGTCTTAACGGCTTTCATTTACTTCTGTGGCTTTATGACCGTGGTAGCACTGGTCGTCCACCTGCTTTCACGTATGGGAGTGTTTAAAGATCTCATTCAAACAAGACGCTTGTCCGTTAATGTGAATGGTATCCAACTTTTCCCAAAAAATCCGCAACCTCTATGGCAATTGATCTTCCCAATTTTCTCAAGCGCTATCTATATTTATCTTTTCATCACCATTCGTAGCTTCCTCCAAAATCTCTACCAAGAAAAGATTTTTTCTCACTCTAATATAGAGCTCTGTAACCGAGCTTGGAAGGTCTTGCTGGTTTTAACCTTTATGTCCGGCACATTTGAAACTAGTGGTGATGTTTATCTCCTTCCCTTCACCTTCCAATTCTCCTTTAACTCGGATCTTCTCCTAGCCGTTGCAATTGTCTGGGTCCTTGGCAAGATTCTCGAAAGAGGGATTGCGATTGCTGAAGAAAATGAGCTGACTATTTAAGGAGGGGACCATGATTATCGTTAATCTAGATGTCATGCTGGCCAAGCGAAAGATGAAATCCAATGAGCTAGCCGACAAAATCGGCATTACGACAGCCAACCTCTCCATCCTCAAGACAGGCAAGGCCAAAGCCATCCGCTTCACCACCCTTGAAGCCATCTGCAAAGAACTGGACTGCCAACCAGGAGATATCCTGGAATACCGGCCAGATGAATAGGAAATGTATTAAGAAATGTAATTGGAGACTTGCCTTATCGACACAAGAAAAGCACTCCCGCGGGAGTGCTTGAGAGCATAGACAATCTGCTCTTCCTTACAAATCAAATAAATTCTATAAAAAAATTAAAAAAATTTATTCGTAAGAATTATTTAATCATCTACTGAAACTTTCCGCCGTGAGAAAAGTGCCTGAAACACAGTTGTTTCAGGCACTCGGAATTATTGAAACCTTAGGCTCAATAATTAGTCATGGAACTTCTTCGAAGTTCGCTGACGTCCGTACTCACCTAAGGAAAGTTTTTTAGATGATTTTTTCTTTGTCTATCGTTTAACCAATGATGCTTCCATTTGGTACAGATGGATCAACCGTTAAGACTGTTAATTGATTCCCGTGTTCTGCGGAAAGAATCATGCCTTGGCTGACATATTTCTTCATCATCTTACGTGGTTTGAGGTTGGCCACGATTTGGAGTTTCTTGCCGACCAATTCTTGTTCATTTGGATAGAATTTCGCGATACCAGAAAGGATTTGACGGTCTTCGCCATCTCCTGCATCTAGGCGGAAGCGAAGCAATTTGTCTGAGCCTTCGACGCGTTCCACTTCTTTGACCTCTGCTACACGGATTTCAACCTTGTCAAAGTCTTCAAATTTAATCTCGTCTTTTTCAGACTTGAGTTCCACTTCTTCTGGAATCCATTCTTTTTCTTGTGGTTTACCAGCAGTCATTTGCGATTGGATGTAGGCAATTTCTTCTTCCATGTCGAGACGTGGGAAGATTGGAGTTCCTTTGGCAACCACTGTAACATTTTCTGGGAATCCTGCTAAGGTCAAGTTTTCAAGATCGAAGTCCAAGTCCAAGCCAAGTTGTTCCAGGATGGCATTTGAGGTGTTCATCATGAATGGTTGGATCAAGTGAGCCACAACACGAAGGCTAGCTGCCAAGTGAGCCATCACTGCTGCCAATTGTTCCTTGTCACCATCTTCTTTAGCGAGGACCCATGGAGCAGTCTCATCAATGTATTTGTTAGTCCGAGAGATAATATTCCATACCGCTTCTAAAGCGCGTGGGTAATCAACCGCGTTCATTTGCTTGTGGTACTCTGCAATACTTTCTTCGACCACCTTAGCCAAATCTGCATCAAATGCAGTGACATTTTCGACATAAGCAGGGACTTGACCACCAAAGTATTTGTTGATCATGGCTACCGTCCGGTTAAGGAGGTTTCCAAGGTCATTAGCCAATTCATAGTTGATGCGGGCTACGTAGTCTTCTGGTGTGAAGGTACCATCTGAACCAACTGGAAGACTACGCATGAGGTAGTAACGCAGTGGATCCAAGCCAAAACGTTCCACCAACATTTCAGGGTAGATGACATTCCCTTTAGACTTCGACATCTTGCCGTCTTTCATGACAAACCAACCGTGGGCAATCAAACGTTCTGGCAATTTGATATCGAGCATCATGAGAAGGATTGGCCAGTAGATGGAGTGGAAACGAAGGATGTCTTTCCGACCATGTGGAAGACGGTTCCGTTCCAGAATTTGTCAAAGTTTTTATGATCTTCTTGACCATAACCAAGAGCGGTCACGTAGTTGAGAAGGGCATCGATCCATACATAGACCACGTGTTTAGGATTGGATGGAACTGGCACACCCCAGGTAAAGGTGGTCCGAGATACTGCCAAATCTTCCAAGCCTGGCTCGATGAAGTTTTTCAACATTTCATTGAGACGGCCATCTGGCGTGATGAAATCAGGTTGAGATTTGAAAAATTCAACCAAGCGGTCTTGGTATTTGCTGAGGCGAAGGAAATAAGATTCTTCAGAAACCCATTCTACTTCGTGGCCTGATGGGGCTACCCCACCGATGACCTTTCCATTCTCATCACGGTATACCTCAGCCAATTGGCTTTCTGTAAAGAACTCTTCATCAGAGACTGAATACCAGCCAGAGTATTCACCCAGGTAGATGTCGTCTTGCGCAAGCAAGCGTTCAAAGACTTGGGCCACCACTTTTTCATGGTAATCGTCTGTCGTACGGATGAATTTATCATATGAGATATCGAGTAATTGCCAGAGTTCTTTCACTCCAACCGCCATCCCATCTACATAAGCTTGTGGCGTAATGCCAGCTTCTTCGGCTTTTTGCTGGATCTTTTGACCGTGCTCATCGAGACCAGTCAGGTAGAACACATCGTAGTTCATCATGCGTTTGTAACGAGCTAAGACGTCACAGGCAATGGTTGTATAAGCTGAACCAATATGCAATTTACCAGATGGGTAATAGATAGGGGTTGTGATGTAGAATGATTTTGTCATTTTCTTTTCCTTTCAAGGCTAATGAAACCTTATGTACTAACACTTCATTATATCATTTTTAGGAGACCCTGAAAACCCAAAACCAGCTAGGATCTAAGGAAGACAAGCAAAAAGAGAGAGTGGGACAGAAATCGGTAATTCGTTAGAATTCGATTTCGTTGTCCCACCTCCGCACAGTTGAGTAGGGCTGTAAAAGCTGATGAAATCAGCGTAGTAGAGCCCACTCAACCACTGCGTCTTGCTCGACAATCCAAAAACAAGAAGAGGCTAGGACTTTTGTCCCAGCCTCTTCTATTATTGATAACGAATCACGCTATCTTACTTTCCAAGATAGTATTCAGAAACTACGTTCAATTTTTCGTCAAATTCAAATACCAATGGTGGGAAGTTAGGGATTTCCACATCCATGATTTCGTCGTCTGACAATTGTTTGATGTGTTTTACAAGGGCACGAATTGAGTTGCCGTGTGCACCTACGAATACGTTTTTACCATCTTTAAGAGCTGGAGCGATTTTGTCTTCCCAGAATGGAAGGGCACGTTCCAACGTCACTTTCAAGTTTTCAGCATCTGAGATAACTGAGTCGTCAAGCGAAGCGTAACGACGGTCAGTGTGTGCTGAGTGTTCATCATCACAATCCATAAATCAAATTTCATTTCAGATTCTAGATTAATTTACTGTCTAACCCCAGAAAGCATCTTCTACTGCTTGATCTGATGAAAAGAGCCAAACTTCCTTGATCTTTCCATCATCCATGCGAAAAAGATCAATACCATTCATGTTGAGTTCCTCGCCGTCTGGGCGAGTTCCGATAAAGGTCACATTGGCTGCTACAAGGTCAATATTTTCAGACACCCAGTTAGTCAATACTTTGAAGGTACCGTTTGTTTTTTCTGAAAATTGAGCCAGGTGTGCTCCAAGTGCTTCTTTTCCAACAACTGTACCGGAATTACTATGCTGACCTGGCTGGTGCCAGATGATATCATCTGCCATAGTCTCAAAAACAGCTGGAAAATCACCTGTTATAATACCATTGTTATATGCATTAAAAATTTCTAAATTTACTGACATGAGTTACTCCTCGTTTCTTTTATTTATGATATAATTTTATCACTTACTAACAAAAAGACAAGTAGGCACTTTATTGTTATCTAGTATCAAATACGATACTATTATTGTCAAATAAGAGAATAATTTTAAAAAATTTGGAGGAATTATGGTAACCAAAGTCAGTGAATACGGAATTTGTCCTTTTGCCACGACACAGCGTGTACTAACAGGCAAATGGGCTCTAGTCATCATCTATCAACTCAGTACAGGGACTAAGCGTTTTAATGAACTACAACGTCTAATTCCTGGCATTACCCAAACCATTCTAACACGACACCTCAGACAGCTCGAGAAGGATAAAATCGTGGAGCGTAAAGTCTATGCTGAAGTTCCCCCACGGGTCGAATACAGTCTAACTGAAATGGGTAGAAAATTTCAAGGTGTCCTAGATGCCATTGAAAGTTGGGGACTGGAGTATATCGAAATTCTAAACTAATTATCTCCTCAGTTCATCTCACCTTACAAAGTGAGACGAACCGAGAGTCACTTCTCAAAAAAAGGCGGAATAAATCCCGCCTTTTATCTTTTATAATTATTTTCCAAGATAGTATTCAGAAACTACGTTCAATTTTTCGTCAAATTCGAATACCAATGGTGGGAAGTTAGGGATTTCCACATCCATGATTTCGTCGTCTGACAATTGTTTGATGTGTTTAACAAGGGCACGGATTGAGTTGCCGTGTGCTCCTACGAATACGTTTTTACCATCTTTAAGAGCTGGAGCGATTTTATCTTCCCAGAATGGAAGGGCACGTTCCAAAGTCACTTTCAAGTTTTCAGCATCTGGAATCACTGAGTCATCAAGTGAAGCGTAACGACGGTCAGTGTGTGCTGAGTGTTCATCATCACGGTCCATTGCAGGAGGCAATACATCGTATGAACGACGCCAGATGTGAACTTGCTCATCACCAAATTGTTCAGCGACTTCAGCTTTGTTTTTTTACCAGTCAAACCACCGTAGTGACGTTCGTTCAAGCGCCATGATTTTTTTCAACTGGAACCCACAATTGGTCAGCGACTTCAAGAGCCAAGTTAGTAGTTTTGATCGCACGTTTCAATACTGAAGTGTAAGCTTGGTCAAATTCGATACCAGCTTCTTTGATCAATTTACCAGCGTCGATCGCTTGTTGTGTACCTTTTTCAGACAAATCAACATCAGCCCAACCAGTGAAAAGGTTAGCTTTGTTCCATTCAGACTCACCGTGGCGAGCAAAAACCAATTTTACCATTTGATGGATCTCCTTTTATTTTTCCGAGGTTCCCCTCGTTTATCTATTCTATTCTACTAGATTTTGAGGGAAAAATCTAGTCTTAACAGAGCTAGATCGAAGATTTCGTGAAAATTTTATCAATTCTTTTTCATGGACATTTACAAGTCGCTCTCACCAGGTTCTAAATCCTGCCTCTTCCACCCTCTTTCCACAAGCCAGACTAAACAAAAAACCTCTAAAAAGAGGTTTGCTTACAATTGCTTCTTCTGGCATTCCGGACAAAGGCCATAAACTGTGGTTTGGCACTTGGTAATGACGTAGCCACTTTTTACTCTCGCTTCCGCTCTCACGTCTGGAACTTCGATGTCAATATCATCAATCTTCCCACAAGACTCGCAAATCAGATTCAAATGATCGTGTCCCATAAAGTCAAAGTAGGTCGTGGTATCATTGCGTACTTTTATTTCAGAGACAAACCCTTCTTCAATAAGGACCTTAAGATTGTTATAAACGGTTGCCAGACTCATATTGGGAAAGGCTGGTTTCAAGTCCTGATAGATGGCATCGGCACTTGGATGTTCCTGACTTTTGACAAGATAAGAAAGGACCGCACGACGCGTCTCTGTAATCCGTACAGATTTTTCGCGCAGGTGTTGCAATACATCTTCCACTTTTTCTTGTTGAACGGAATCGAGCCTTAAACAAGCTAGCATGGTCTTTCCCCTTTCTGTCTCTTCTTTAAAACTATTATATCACGAAGACCCAAATTTGCCTAATTAGAATGTTTGTAAATAAGAAAAGAGGCTGGGACAAAAGTCCTAGCCTCTCAATTGTCTTTAGATTGTCGAGCAAGACGCAGTGGTTGAGTGAGCTCTACTACGCTGATTTCATCAGCTTTTACAGCCCTACTCAACTGTGCGGAGGTGGGACGACAAAATCGAATTCTAACGAATGACCGATTTCTGTCCCACTCTCTTTTGTTTTCTATTCTTAACTTCCCCAATTAAGGATCCATCTCATAGTTCCTAGTAAGACTTTGACAAAGAGGAACATAAAGAAGAGTTCCGCAATAAACCAGAGACCTTTCAATAGATAAATAATCGGCTTAATCATGAGCAGAACAAAGATTCCAACAATCCATCTCATGGTCCACCCTCCATTTCTCACTTTTTTCTATTATACTCCTATTTATAGGCCCTGTCTAGAAACTACTCCAAAACAAAAAATCCCTTCTAGCAAGCTAGAAGGAACCTTTGTAATCACAATTATTTAACTGCGTCTTTAAGAGCTTTACCAGCTTTGAATGCTGGAACTTTAGAAGCAGCGATTTTGATTTCTTTACCAGTTTGTGGGTTGCGACCTTTACGAGCTGCACGTTCACGAACTTCGAAGTTACCGAAACCGATCAATTGAACTTTTTCACCTTTTGAAAGGTATTCTGAAACAGCTGCAAATACAGCATCAACTGCTGCTGCTGAGTCTTTTTAGTCAATTCTGTAGCTTCTGCCACTTTTTGCGATCAAATCTTGTTTGTTAGCCATTTAACAAATCCTCCAAATTTTTTTGGGTTTTCCCCTTAACATCTCTATCATATCTAAAAAATGCTTTTAGGTCAAGTAGTAAACTTGTTTTTATCAACATTTATCTAGGAATAAATTGCCCTATTGATAGGCATCTAGGCAAAGCGAACCAAAACAGCCCAAGCATCCTCCCCAGTGTGGGTTTGAATGATTGAACCTGTTTCCAAAACAGAAATTGGAGCTGCAACCAAAGGCTGTAATTGCGCCTTCATTTCGTTAGCAAAGTCAGGCCCACCAGCATAGGAAATCCCTATCTCAGCAATTTCTTTACCGGATAGGTCTTGCATCAACTCGTCCAACCATTTTTTAAAGGTCTTCTGTCCGCGTCCTTTGACAATCGGTTGCAGTTCATCGTTCTTCATTTCCATGACAACCCGAATATTCAAAAGGGAACTCAATAAACCAGTTACGCGGCCAATCCGGCCTCCTTTCACCAGGTTTTCCAGAGTAGAAACCCCAATGTAGAGTCTAGATTTTTGCTTGACCTCTTCAATGCGGGCTACAATTTCCTCTACGCTAGCTCCTTCTTGAGCCATTTTCGCTGCTTCCACCACTTGGAACTTCATGGCTTGGTCTGTAAAGCTACTATCGATCACCGTGACATCTGCATTGGCTAAGGTAGCTCCTTGACGTGCAGCTTCCACTGTACCAGATAAGGCATGGGACATATGGATAGCAATAATTTGCGCTCCTTCTTGAGCCAATCCTTCGAATATTTCCGCAAACACACCTACTGGAGGTTGACTAGTCTTTGGAAGGTTTTTACTGGATTTCATCAACTGAAGGAATTCTCCTTCGGTTAATTCCGCATCTGAGTAGAGGACACCATCCACCATAACAGAGAGGGGTACGATGGTAATTCCGTATTTTTCAACAACTTCAGGCTCAATCGTTACGGATGAGTCTGTAACAATTTTTACTTGTGACATAACATTCCTACAATCTTTTCTTAGATATATCCATTCTATTATATCAAATTTTCTAGGCTTTTGTGGGACAAAGTCCTTTTTACTTAATCATCAATGGCTGCAAATCCCTCATTGAGCAAAGCAACATCAGCCTTCATTCCACTTTCATCAAAGAGAATACCATGGAGGACGCCACCATAAACAGCTCCACCATCCATACCAATCTTCCCATCTTCAGTCACCCAGAGTTTTTTGGTTCCAATCTTTTGATCCAAGAGATAGTGGACGGGAGTATGACCGAAAACAATGGTCTTTCCTGTCTGATTGGTCGCTTCATGGAAGGGTTGGCGAATCCAGACTTTCTGATAATCTGTCGTTTCGTGCCAATCAGGCAGGTTAAGTCAAGGCCAGCATGCACAAAAATATAGTGTTCTGTTTCATAGACAAAAGGAAGCGAACGGATGAAAGCAACTAGGTCCCCACAAGTCTCTTGCACTAGCCGAGCATCCTCCACTCCATCTACTGGAGCTGTGAGGGGTCGACCAAGCAGAGAGTTAATCGTGGTATCACCATCATTTCGTCGGTAATGGTCGTAGCGTTCGGTCGGGTTATCAATCCAGGCTAAAAACATGTATTCGTGGTTCCCAGAGAGACAGATTGCCCCTTGCTGTTCGACAAAATCTTTGACCAGTTCGAGCACTCTACGACTATCTTCTCCACGGTCTATCAGATCTCCGAGAAAAACTAACTGGGACTGACCATCCCAATGAGTCATCAGTTCCTCCAGCATACCTGCTTTTCCATGAATGTCTCCCACTACGAAATAGCTTCCCATATCAGTTCCTTTCTTTTTAGGACGGCCGTTTTAGCAATTGTTCTGCCTGCATGCGGGCTGCTTCTGTCACATCTTCACCAGCTAGCATCTTGGCTACTTCTTCGACCCGCTCTTCATGACTGAGCAAACGAACGGTCGAAACCGTTGAAAATTCATCACTTACTTTTTCGATAAAGAACTGGTAATCGGCTACTGCAATCACCTGAGGCAAATGAGAGATGGCTAGCACCTGTCCATAACGTCCAATCTTATAAATCTTCGAAGCAATGGCTTGAGCGACCCGACCAGATACCCCTGTATCCACCTCGTCAAAGACGATACTGGTCTTGCCTTCTTTGCGGGAAAATGCTGACTTGATGGCCAACATGAGACGGGACAATTCCCCACCTGATGCTACTTTACCAAAGGCTTAAAGTCCTCCCCAGGGTTGGTCGAAATATAAAACTCAACCGTTTCGTTCCCTTCACGGTTAAATTTAGATGGAGTAAAACGCACTTGGAAACGGGCTTTTTCCATATAGAGATCCGCTAGTTCCTGCTGGATCTCTGCTTCCAGCTGCTGGGCCAAGTCATGGCGTCCTTGACTCAGTTCTTTAGCCAAGCCAACCAGCTGACCTTCCATGGACTTGAGTTCTTTCTCTAAGTCTTCAGAGGAGGTTCCCCCTCCTGTTAATAGACTATATTCCTTGCTGATTTGCTCCAGATAATCAAGAACATCCTTTACCTGACCGCCGTACTTACGCGTGATCGAGTGGATTAGGTCTAATCGAGCTTCTACCTGCATCAAGCGGTTGCCGTCAAAGTCCAAGCCATCTACCAGATCCTCCAAGCGTTTGGTCAGATCTTCCAGAGTATAGTAGGTCTCAGCCAGTTGGTCAGACAAGGTCTTGTATTCTGGATCATACTCTTCGATACCTTGCAGATCATTCATGGCCGATCGAACATTGCTAAGACTGGAGAAGTCTTCTGCATCCAGCATAGCGTAGGCATTGCTTAGGGTATCCGCAATCATCTTATGATTGAGCAGGCATTGCCGTTCTTGCTCTAACTGGACATCTTCATCCAGGGACAAGGCGGTCGCTTCGATTTCCGAAATTTGGTATTCCAGCATCTCGATGCGAGCTTGGTTTTCCTGGTTATTTTTTTGGATCTGCAAGACCTGCTTACGCAAGGACTTGTAATTCTCAAAGGTCTCTCTATAGGCCTTCTTCGTCGCAAAAAAAAAGCATCATCCCCAAAGCTATCCAGCATAGCGATATGCAATGGAGCCCGCATCAGTTCTTCCTGATCGTGCTGGCCATGAATATCTACCAAATGCTGGCCAACCGCCTTGAGAACGGAGAGGTTAACCATCTGACCATTGATGCGACTGACACTCCGACCATTCTGGAAAATTTCTCTGCGAATAATCAACTCATCTGCCCATTCTAAGCCCTGCTCCTCAAAGAGCTGCTGAAGGGCACGGTTTTCATCAATCGCAAAGAGGCCTTCAATCTCAGCCTTAGGAGCACCGTGGCGGATAACATCAGTCGTCGCCCGGCTCCCCAGCATCATATTCATAGCATCGATAATGATGGATTTTCCTGCTCCAGTTTCACCGGTTAAAACCGTCATCCCCGTCTCAAAATTCAGAGCGATTTCTTCAATGATGGCAAAGTTTTTTTAATTGAAATTTCTAATAGTATCTCTCTCTACCATTCCATCAATCGTTGTTCGATAAACTGTGCTTTTTTTCTTCCGAGCGGGCCACAATGAAAAATACTATTATCGTCTGAAATCATACTAAAGATAATGGCATCAAAATCTTCCTGTAGATGCCGCTTGACTAAATAGGCTGTCCCTGGGACAAGCTTGAGGGTCAAAAAACTCCCCATGCGTTCAAACGATTGAAGATTATTTTCTGCTAATTTTCCACTATGTTGGACGCGTGGCAATTCATAGACATAGGCTGAACCTTTTAATGGTGTTTTTAATAATCCCCAGCTCTTTAATATCACGGGAAACAGTCGCTTGTGTCGCAGAAATCCCTGCTTCTTTCAAATGCTCAACAATTGCATCCTGAGTACCGACCTTATTTTCACGAATAAAGTGGCGTATTTTTTCTAATCGGTTTTGTTTACTATTCATGTTTAAAATCAGTGTGGGCTTTGTCGACAACAGCTGCAAAATCTTGCTGATCGAGACAATTTTGCCCGGTATTTTTTTCTAAATAAAGTAAAAATTCAATATTGCCATGGCCCCCTTGAATCGGTGAATAATCCACTCCCAAGATAGAGAAGCCATGTTCTAACGCAAAGCCTTGAACCTGTTCCAAAACGGACAGATGGACCTTGGCATCCTTGATAATTCCATTTTTCCCAATCTGCTCCCGACCAGCTTCGAACTGGGGCTTGACAAGAGCTACCACCTGGCCTCCTTCTTGTAAAATCCCATGAAGGGCAGGTAAGATGAGATTGAGGGAAATAAAACTAACATCAATGCTAGCAAAACTTGGTCTATGCTCAAAATCCTCAGACGTCGCATAGCGGAAGTTGAACTGCTCCATCGAGATGACACGAGGATCCTGACGGAGTTTCCAAGCCAACTGATTGGTCCCTACATCCACTGCATAAACCAAGGCAGCTCCATTTTGGAGCATGACATCCGTAAAGCCCCCTGTTGAGGCACCAATATCTAGCGTGACCTTGTCCTGCAAGTTAATCTCAAAAAGGTCCAAGGCCTTTTCTAACTTAAGACCACCGCGACTGACATATTTGAGTTTTTCACCCTTGAGTTTTAGTTCAGTCGCTTCATCAATTTTTTCACCTGGTTTATCGAAGCGCTCGCCATTATGGACCGCAATGACCAAACCGGCCATCACACCGCGTTTGGCCTGCTCCCGGGTTTCAAATAGTCCCTGCTTGTAGGCCAGTACGTCAACTCTTTCCTTGACCATGAATTCTAAGTCTTTCTATTATGTTCTTGATTCCAGTCCCATCGAAGGAAACTTGATTAGAAATGCGATCGAGCAAGTCCTCACAGGCATCCAACTCCCGATCCAAATAAGCCTGCGCTCCATCTAGACCAAGTAGTGCGGGATAGGTAGATTTTTCTGCCTGCAGGTCCTTCTGAGGGGTTTTTCCTAAAGAGGCAAAATCGGCTGTCACATCCAAAATATCATCCCGAATCTGGAAGGCCAACCCTAAATGGAGGCCAATTTCCTCTAAGAGAGTCGCAACAGCTGGCTCAAGCTCTAAAAGGATCCCCGCAGCATGGAAAGGATATGCTAGCAGTCGTCCCGTCTTATTGGTATGGATGACTTGCAACTGGTCCAAGGTCAGGCTCGCTCCTTCCCCTTCCATATCCAAGACTTGGCCTGCTACCATCCCAGCTGTCCCTGAAGCATCCGATAATAAGGCGATCAGTTGCACCCGGATAGAAGCTGGGAGGTCCGCCTCTGCCACACAGCCAAAGGCATCCAAGAAGAGTGAGTCTCCTGCTAAGATGGCTAGGTCTTCACCGTATTTTTTGTGGTTGGTCAATTGACCACGGCGATAATCATCATTATCCATCGCTGGTAGATCATCATGGATCAAGCTTCCCGTATGGATCATTTCAAGAGCGGCTGCCACCTGAAAATGAGCCTCAAGGATTGGAGCATGAAAGGCCTCTAGTAATTCCAATAAGAGCAAAGGCCGAATCCGTTTGCCCCCTGCATGGACTGAATAAAGGATGGATTCTACCAAGCGGGGAGCGATTTGTTTGGCCTCGTAGAAACCTTCAATCGCTTTTTCAACCCCTTGTAGTTTTTCTTCTAAAATCATACCAGTTCCGTTTCTGAGCCATCTGCTTGCATCACCTTGACCAAGGTCTTTTCAGCCTGATCAAGCGTTTCTTGCAAGTTTTTTGATAGCTTCATTCCTTTCTGAAACTCTGAGATCGCCTCTTCGAGGGGCACTTGCCCACTTTCCAATTTTTGGACAATAGCTTCTAAATCAGCTAAATTTTCTTCAAATTTCTTTTCTTTCGACATGCTTTACCTCTACTTCTACTTGCCCATCCCGCATGACTAGCGTCAAGGCATCCTTTTCTTTGATTGTATCTACACTATCCAGAACATGATCTCCAGCCTGCACCAAGGCGTAGCCTCTAGCCACGATACGACTGGTATCCAACATCAAGAGAGCTTCTGATAGGCGCTTGGCATCTGCTGCTTTTGTCTGGTAGAGCTCCTTGATTTTCAAGGTCATCAATCGCTCTATTTGGAGAATCTGGTCTCGATAGCGCTCAAGTTGATGCTGGGGCGCTTGAGAAGCCAATCGATGGCAGAGTTCTTGTAACTGGTGGCTATTTCTGGTAACTGACTCTGACACAGCCTGTTTCAGTCGCAACTGAATCTGATCTATTTTTTGCAGATAAGAATCATACAGCCGCTCTGGTTGACGGAAGATGACCGATTGGCTTAGTTTTTGCAGTCGCTCCCGATTATATACTAGGCGGTTGCGCATAGCGGTTGCCATCCGCCCTTCCTGCTTCTGCAAATGATTGAGTAGGTCCAACTTGGTCACAGGCGTCGCTAGCTCAGCCGCAGCTGTAGGAGTGGCCGCCCGCCGATCTGCTACAAAGTCTGCCAGAGTGGTGTCTGTCTCATGTCCCACACTGGAAATAATGGGAATTCTAGACTCAAAAATAGCCCGCACAACTGGCTCTTCATTAAAGGCCCATAGGTCCTCGATGGACCCACCACCACGACCGATGATCAAGACATCTAGGTCCGTCCGAGCATTAGCCTTCTGGATATTGGCGACAATTTCTTGAGCTGCCCCCTCTCCTTGTACCTTGGTTGGAAAAAGGAGAATCTCCACGCCAGGAAAACGCCGAGTGACAGTCGTAATAATATCGCGAATAACAGCTCCACTCTGACTGGTAATAACCCCAATTTTATTGGAGAACTGGGGAATGGCCTGTTTGAACTCCTCTTGAAAAAGACCTTCTTCCTGGAGTTTCTTTTTCAACTGCTCAAACTGAATAGCTAAAGCGCCCACACCATCTGGCTCCGCCTTTTCGATGACAATGGAATAACTACCACTTGGCTCATAAAGTTGGATCCGACCAATAACATTGATCTTCATGCCTTCTTCTAGATCAAAACCAAAACTCTTATAGATTCCAGCCCAGACAGTCGCCTGAATCACAGCCTTTTCATCCTTTAGAGAGAAATACTGGTGATTGGGACGCTTCCGAAAATTCGAAACCTGACCCGTCAAATAGACCCGCTCCAGATAGGGGTCCTTATCAAATTTCAACTTGAGGTATTTGGTCAGACTGGATACCGATAAATACTCTGACATGGTTCCCCTTTCACACGGAAAATTCTAGTATAAATTATACCAAAAATAAGCGGAAAAATCTGATTCTACCTACGGAAAAAAGCCCTAGATTTCATCATCTGAGACTTCCTTTTTTATTGGATTTTTGAAAGGCAGATATTCCTCATCTTTTCTTGGGTTTTTACTATTCGACCACAGCAAAACTATATAGAAAATCCTGCTCAAGTCCACTACGATAGATAAATGCAGGTGGTTGTAGGGAATAACTAAAACAAGCTAGCCTTCCGGCTAGCTTGTTTCAGATTTATAGGAGGTTTATGTAAATAATTAACGTACTTTCTTCAACACCTTGTCATTTGAGATGTAATAAGTAGCGGATAATACTTCTTGCCCTTCATTCACAAAGATCTCGATGGTATTTTGATCGATTAGGATATCCACTGTTTCTGCTTTCACTGTCACATATCGACGATTTGTAGAAATTGCTTCCTCACCCTTAATTGATAGAACTAAATGGCTACGATCAATGTAGACTTCCTCGCTATTTTGGTCATAGCCAAATAGCAGGTAATCATCCTCGGTTCCTAAGAGATACTCAAAACTTGAATGATTCTCAAGACGGAAGCGCCCAGGACTTGTCACGCTCTCTCCTTCTTTTACTTCTGGAAAAGCTTGAAGAGTGGAGGCTACTAATCGTTGGTATAACTTCCCATTCATTAATTCTAATTCTCTAGGAATGGTCATGCTTCCTGCCCATTTATGATTCAACTCGTGAGAAGGAATATTTCGACCCCAGGTCTGCATCCAAGCTACCATAATCCGTCTTCCTTGATCATCCGCTAAGGTCTGTGGAGCATAAAAATCCTGACCATGATCAATTTCTTCGACTGAATCTGGGATAAATTGCTTGCTGTCCCAATCTACTTTCCCTGTAAAGAGGACAGAGGAGTTGATGTTATGGTAGGAATCGCCATCTCGTTCGTAACGCATTGGTGACACGATCAAGCAGTCCTGACCATTCAATTCAAAGAAGTCTGGACACTCAAATACATGTCCTTGATGAGCTTCCCCCTTAAGGAAAATTGATTCAAAATTCCAATCAACTAAATCATCAGAGCCCAGTAAGACAATGCAACCGACCTGATCCTTGTGTTGACTCGCAACCACTGAATAGTAACGCCCGTCTTTCTCAAATACTTTTGGATCACGAAAATCACGGAAAGAAACTTCTTCTGGTAAAATTTCGCCTGTCGCAACTGGATTATGCTTGATTTTTGTGAAATGAATCCCATCCTCTGAATAAGCCATATTTTGAACCTGGCGTACACCATCTTCTTCCTCAATGTGACCAGTATACATGAGCCAAAGTTGATCATCCTTCACAATGGCAGAACCAGAGAAACAACCATTGCGATCGTATTCCTGATCAGGAGCTAAGGCAACTGGAAGGTGCTCCCAGTTGACCAAGTCCTTGCTTTTTGCATGTCCCCAATGCATTGGTCCCCATGCGCTATCATAAGGATAATATTGATAAAAGAGATGATATTCTCCCTTGTATTGAATAAAGCCATTCGGATCATTAATCCACCCAATTGGTGCAGTCAAGTGATTGACTGGTTTAAAGTCTTGGATGACACTTTTTGCTGCTCAGTGATATAGCGATTGGCTTTATCCAACGTGTATGTCACCTTTTCCATACATACTCCTTAGTGTTGTTTTTTGTACTCATCGTAATATTTTTGTTTAATGGCTAGATACTCTGAAAGACCATATTTTTCAAGCTCTTTCTTGTAATCATCCCATTCCTTATCAATGTTACCATTGACAATCCATTCTGCACGTTTCCGATAGATATAGTCATTCATATCTGCTTCAATACGAGCAATCTTATCCAAATCTTCCTCTGACATGAAGACACGAGGGTAAATTTCATTATTGTCCATATAAGGAACATAATATTGTTTAATCAAGTCTAAACGCCATTTAGCATCATCTGGCATTGTTGTAACCGTTCCATAGTATTTATCCAATACTGCAAGAGGACCACCAACTTCTGTCTTTGACGCAATTCTGCTGGAGAAGTACCATTAAGTGGTAAGTGTTTCAACATATTAGTTGCTTTGTCAAATTCAAAGATATTTTGTTGCTTCTTATCTTCGTAAGTTCCCCAGTTATTTTGAACAGATTGTAGTGGTGCGTACTGTGCATCAATCCATTTAGCAGTCAATTCTAAGTTCTTGTTGGTACTTGTAATCACCATACGGTCACGTTGGAATCCCATACCATTTGTACGAGTCACATGTTTTTTACCACTTGGTCCTGCTAGCACTGGTAATACATCGTAACTGTCATTATTGCCAGTTACATTGGCCTTGTCCCAAGTAAAGTAAACTCCATATTGTTTCTCGCTACCTTTTGCAAGATAGGTATTCCAGTCTTGTTCAAACGCTTCTTTATCAATCAATCCTTTTTCTTGCAATTGACGGATAAATTTCACACCTTCTTTATAGTCGTCATTATCTGCAGTAAAGTCTATCTTACCGTCATTTCCGACAACAATATGCTCATCGTTATCTCCGACACCAAAGGCACCAAAGAGCATCTTGAAGTCTTCGTTTCCTCCACCGTTAATGAAGGTGAATGGAATTTCATCTGCTTTTCCATTCCCATTTGGATCTTGTGTTTTAAATGCTTCTAAGACTTTGATCAATTCGTCTGTCGTCTGTGGCATTTCCAAACCAAGTTTATTGAGCCAGTCTTTGTTAATCCAGGCCATATCATTGACGCTATGAATAGATTCTTTATCTGATCCTAGCTCTTCAATCCAAGGGAAAGCATAAATGTGACCATCTGGCGCTGTCATCAAGGCTTTGTATTCAGGATTTTCATCCAAGATCTTCTTCAAATTAGGCATGTATTTGTCAATTAAATCTTCAACCGGAATAATGACTCCTTTATTGGCCCAGTTAATCAAGTCATTATCAGATGCTCCATCATTGTGGATAGCATCAGGTAGATCTCCACTAGAGATATCCAGATTCCGTTTTTCAGCAAAATCTGCCTGATAGTTTGTCCAATCGATATGGACTCCTGTCTCTTTTTCCAAACGTTGGAGAATCAATTTATCGTTCGGATCTTTTGGTGCTAAAGGAGAGCTTGATGTCATAAACTTCAGAGTCTTTTTTTCTTTCAAAGGAAATTTAACATCTTTCAACTCATAATCTGGACTACTTGTTGAACTACTTGAGCTTCCACAAGCTGCTAGAAGAGTTGATGCTGCAATAAGAGCAACCATTGATTTTGCGATTGTTTTTTTATTCATTAGAAAACTCCTTTTTTCTATTTCATTAACCTTTAAGTGATCCTGCCATAATACCTTTATCAAAGTATTTTTGGAAGAATGGATACATAACAATAAGTGGTAGACTGGAAATGACGATTGTTGCATATTTGATCATTTCTGCTAATCGTTTCATTTCATTCATGGCCGCTTGGGCACCAATCATATCTTTAGCTGGTTGGCTTTGAATAAGAATCTTACGAAGAACTAGTTGAAGTGGTTCCAGGTTCGGATCCTTAATGTAGATCATAGCGTCAAAGTATGAATTCCATTGACCAACAAATGCGTAAAGAAAGAGAACAAACATAATTGGTTTTGCAAGAGGTAACATGATTTTGAAGAAAATCTGTAGATCATTTGCTCCATCAATTACCGCAGCTTCTACCAATTCATCTGGTAGACCTTGGAAATAAGCTCGAGCGAGGATGATATTCCATACATTCACTGCACCTGGAATAATGATTGCCCATACTGTATTGATCATTCCTAAATCTTTAACCAATAAGTAAGTGGGAACAAGGCCTCCACCAAAGAACATGGTGATAATCAAGAAATAATTGAACCAACGTCTACCAACTAAGTCTTTTTTTGACAAAGGATAGGCAGTGAAAACTGAGACCAAGACGGTTAAGGTTGCAAATCCAAATGAGTAAACCAATGAGTTGATAAATCCTCTCAGAATCGATTTATCACTAAAGACACGCTGATAGCCCTCTACCGTCCAATCTGAAGGGTTAAAACTAATGCCCTTACTGACTAATGCTTTGGATCCATAAAGGAAGCTACTAAAATATAGAGCATTGGGACAACTGTAATGAGAACAATAAAGCCTATGATAATTTTATTTAGGATGAGCATTCGTTTATCAAATTGCGTCATCATTGCTGATTGATTCATGATTTCCTCCCTAGATTCCTTCTCCGTTATTCATACGTTTAACAATTTGGTTCACTGCAACGAGTAAGACCACATTGATAATGGCATTGAATAAACCAACAGCAGTTGAGTATGAATAATCACCTGATACCAAACCGACTTTATAGACATAGGTTGAAATGATTTCAGATGCTGGTAAGTTCAATGACGTCTGCATCAAGAAGGCTTTCTCGTATCCGATGTTCATGATCCCACCTGCTGCAAGAACAAACTGGATCACCATGATTGGTTTCAAAGCCGGTAAATCGATATGCCAAATTCGTTGGAAAATATTGGCACCATCCAGCTTAGCCGCTTCCACTAAGGCTGGATCGACATTAACGAGTGTCGCAGTATATAAGGTAGAAGCCCACCCCATCCCTTGCCAGATTCCACTGAGGATATAAAGTGGTCTAAAGTAGTCTGGATTGGTCAAAAAGTCTGCCTTAATACCAAACATACTCAATAAACCATTGATTGGTCCTCCTGCTGAAAAGAAGAGGAAGATCATCCCCACGATAACAACAACTGAAATAAAGTTTGGAGCGTATAAGATTAATTGAATTCTTTTTTTAGCTTTATCACTCAATAATTGATTCAGCATGATAGCTAAAATTACCGGTGGTAAGAAACCAAGTAAGAGACCATACACACTCAACTTCAAGGTGTTGTTTAAGAGAATTCCAAAGTTTGGCGAAGCGAGAAATTTTTGAAATTCTGCTAAGCCGACCCATGGACTTCCCATAATTCCTTTCAAGGGATTGTAATCTTTAAAAGCAATCAATACACCATACATGGGAATATATTTAAAGATAAATGTGAGTACTAATCCTGGAACCATCATTAGAAGCAATAATTTTTGTTTTTTGACACGTTCCCAAACAGATGCCTGATTTACAACCTTATTCATTTCTACCTCCATATTTTTTTGAAACGTTTCATTTTTTTGTTGAAGTTTTTTTAGAACAGATAAATTTACTGTTCTACCTACAATATCATTGTTCATTTTTTTAAGAGTCGAGGAATGTTAGTTCCATTTTTTTGAAACGTTTCATTTCTAGTTCAAAAAAATAAGCTTTCTTATTGAATGATTATATTTTATCATTGGAAGCGCTTCCTGTCAAGCCTATTTTTTAATATTTTGTAGTTTTTCCTTCTACATATTTTATCGGTAAGATCGTTTGTAAAGAATATGGCTCGTTCTCCAGGATAGAAAATAGAACTGCGACAGCCTCTCTAGCCATTTCTTCTACCGGTTGCTGAATCGTTGATAAAAGAAAATCCCTATCCTCTGCCAACTTAATTCCATCATATCCAATCACTTGGACATCATCTGGTACCTTGATCTGTAAACTCTCCAGGATTTCTATAGTATCTAATGCTGTAAAATCGTTAATTGCAAAAATACCATCAATCTGTCGATTCTTTTTTAAGAAATGTTCTAATTCAATCTTAAACTGGTTTCCCTTCTCATCTAGATCAAAGATACTAAATGGGTGGTTTTGTTCTAAAGCAAACTTTTCGAACGAAATGCGTCTTTTTTTCGTTTCATTAATGGTCTTATTATGAGTTCCAACAAAAGCAATATGTCGGCAACCTTTTTCTATCAACTGCTTAGCCGCTTCAGCTCCACCTGCCTCGTTGTCTGAAGAAACACAAGGAAGGTTCAAATCTGAATAAATCCGATCGACACTGACAAATGGAATTCCACTAATCAAATAATCTTCAATGGGACTATAGGTAATCGCAACAATTCCATCAACCTTGTTTTGACGGAGCATTTCTAAGTAGAACTTTTCACGGTCTGTTCCATTAATGGAGCACAATAATAATTTATTATTTCGTTTGGATACTTCATTTTCAACATGCATAGCAAATTCTGAAAAGAATGGATGCCAAATACTAGGGATAATCAAAGCAATCGTCTCTGTTCGATTCTTCTTCATTCCCCTTGCATAATGATCCGGAACATATGATAATTTTTCAATGGCCTGTTGAACCTTCTTCAGGGTTACTTCTTTTATCCCCTGTTCTTTGTTAATAACTCGTGAAACTGTTCCAACACTGACGCCAGCTTCTAAAGCAACATCCTTCATGGTAATGGATTTTTTCTTTTCCTTCATTTTTTCACCTCCTTTTCTTAAATACTATCATGAAAACGTTTCATTTTCAACATTTTCGTTTAAATTGTCACTCCACTTCTTCATCCATTTTGGGATTTCTTTGCTAATGCTTGTCGGTAAAACTACATAAGCTTCCTTGCTCAAGTCTTCAGCAATGGCCGAATGAAGGTAGGTCGCGACTGCCACGCGCTCATAGAGTCCAACCTGTGGAAATTGTCCCGCAAAGCCTGCAATCATGCCTGCCAAAGTATCGCCCATTCCTCCAGTTGCCTGGTAAGGACCACCAACTGCTAGTTGGTAATAATCTGCTTGCCCTTGTTGCCAAATCTTAGTCTGGGCTCCCTTTTGGACCAGAATACTTGCTGGAGGAAGTTGGGATAGAGCCAGCCTTGTTGCTTCTTCTCCTTGGTCTCCAATCGCTAGCCCTGACATGGCCTCCCATTCTTTTTGATGAGGGGTAAAGACGAGCTGAGCTTGGGGAAGAGGCAAAGCTAAACGGGTATAGATACTAATGGCTCCACCGTCTAGAATGAGCACTTGATGAGGCTGAACCTTATCAAAAACTAGCTCTACAAGGTGTGCCCCTAGCTCATTGTCCTTAAGACCCGGCCCCAACAAAATAACGCCTGCTTTTGCGATTTGCTCAGTCAATAACTCTTGGTCAGTCACAGCAAATGCCATAGCTTCGGGTAGCTGACTATGAAGGGCAGGGATATTCTCCCGGTCTGTCGCAACCGTGACGAGGCCCGCTCCAGTCTCCACAGCTGCCAAAGCAGACATTATAATAGCTCCTCCGTAAGGGTAGGTCCCTCCCATCAAGAGAAGACGACCATAGTCTCCCTTGTAGGAGTCTGACGGACGACTAACAATAACTTGTTGTAGCAATGTTTGGTCAACTCTTAACATAAGCTTTCCTTCTTTCTCTCTTTATTTTATCACGTTTAGACTAAAAAAAGGCAGGAAAGCAAGTTCCAACCTTCAAAATTTTTCTAATCATTCTACAGCTACAAACACTGTCCCGACTTCATCCAAGCTGGTTTATTCTTTCAAGGCCCGAACAGCTGCCTCATAGGTCTGAGACATGAGCATGGTAATAGTCATAGGACCAACGCCACCTGGTACTGGAGTGATGTAGCTCGCTAGAGGAGCTACCTGTTCATAGTCCACATCTCCACAGAGCTTCCCATTTTCGTCACGGTTCATACCGACATCAATAACGACAGCACCCTCTTTAACAAAGTCAGATGTAACAAATTTTGCACGACCGATTGCCACCACTAAGATATCGGCTTTTCTAGCAATTTTAGCTAAATGATGAGTCCGCAGAATGGGTCAAGGTCACCGTTGCATTTTTTTGCTAGAAGAAGCTGGGCCATTGGTTTTCCAACGATGTTGGAACGGCCAATGACGACTGCATTTTTTTCCCTTCGACATCAATATCGTATTCCCGGAACATTTCCATGATCCCAGCAGGAGTTGAGGGAACCATGACCGGATTGCCAGCCCAAAGATGCCCCATATTGAGAGGGTGGAAGCCGTCGACATCCTTATTGGGATCAATGGCTAGTAAGACAGCCTCATCATCGATATGTGCTGGTAGAGGCAACTGGACCAAAAATACCATGCCAGAGGGATCCTGATTATACTGTTCAATCAAGGCCAAAAAGTTCTTCCTGACTGGTAGACTCCGCTAGACGAACCACTTCACTTCGAAAACCGGCTGCAAGAGCTGAACGCTCCTTATTACGGACATAAACCTGACTGGCAGGATTTTCCCCTACTAGAATAACCACCAAACCAGGCACCTGTCCCGTCTTTTCTCTTAAACGAGCTGTCTTTTCCGCCAATTCTTCTTGTAACTTTAGCGCTAAGGCTTTCCCATCAATTACTCTCGTCATCTCTTTCTCTTTTTCTATTCCATATTCTCTCCATTATAACAGATTTACCAAGTTCGGCCTAACATTTCTTGAATAGAACACCCTATAGTTATAAGCTATACCATGATCGATTGTAGCAAAAAAGAGACTAGATGCTCTAGACTCTTGATTGGTACTTCTTAGTACAATAATTCATAGATTTCCATAGCGATCAAGTCAATGCTATCGAATGTATAGGTCTCACGAGCTTCTACATCACGAAGAGTAAATACTGATCCATTTTTCTTCATCATAGTTGTAAGCCACTTCAGCAACTACAACTCCTTCACGTTCAAAATTACGTTTTAAGTTTCCACCATCTTTCGTCATCGCTTCTAGACGATTGATAATTCGTACCAAATGTGATTCCATTTTTGATTCTCCTATTTACTTTCTACTCTCCTATTTTTATCATAAAAGAAGGAGGAAATTCCAATAAAAAAATCTTACTTTTTCCACTATTTTTAGCCCTTTTTTTCCGCTTTTCAAGACAGCATCCATAGTAAATTCTTGCAAACTTTTAGAATACTGATATAATGAAACTATAAAAGTTTGACTATTTTTTTGACCAATAGCCTAGACACTTTTTTTATCCTAGAAGAAAGAGGGAAGAGAATGCTTTGTCAAAACTGTAAAAATCAATGAATCAACGATTCACCTCTATACCAATGTGAATGGCCACCAACAGCAAGTGGACCTTTGTCAAAACTGCTATCAAATTATGAAAACCGATCCTAACAATAGTCTTCTTGGAGGATTAAACCAACAAAATCGAGGAGGGCGGGATCCTTTTGAAGATTTCTTTAATCAACTAGGAAACTTCCAAGCTCCGCAAGAACCTCAAACGCCTCCAACCCAATCTGGAGGGGGCTATGGTGGCGGAAATGGCTACGGTTCAAATGGGAACGGTCGAGCTTCAGGATCAAGCAGACCCCAAGCCAAGCAACAGCCCAAAGGCCTCTTAGAAGAGTTTGGGATTAATGTTACTGAAATCGCTCGCCGTGGGGATATCGATCCAGTCATTGGTCGTGACGACGAAATCCTTCGAGTTATTGAAATCCTAAACCGTCGAACTAAGAATAACCCTGTCCTGATTGGAGAACCCGGTGTTGGGAAAACAGCTGTCGTAGAAGGACTAGCTCAAAAGATTGTCGATGGAGATGTCCCTCACAAATTGCAAGGTAAGGAAGTCATTCGTTTAGACGTTGTTAGCCTCGTTCAAGGGACTGGGATCCGAGGCCAATTTGAAGAACGCATGCAACAATTGATGGAAGAAATCCGTCGTCGTGAAGATGTGATTTTGTTCATCGATGAAATTCACGAAATCGTAGGAGCAGGTTCTGCTGGAGATGGTAACATGGATGCCGGAAATATCCTCAAACCAGCCTAGCTCGTGGTGAATTGCAATTAGTCGGTGCGACGACACTCAACGAGTATCGTATTATCGAAAAAGATGCGGCACTTGAACGCCGGATGCAGCCAGTCAAGGTGGATGAGCCAACGGTTGAAGAAACCATCACCATCCTCAAAGGGATTCAAAAGAAATACGAAGACTACCACCACGTCCATTATACAGACGGTGCGATCGAAGCTGCGGCTCTCCTTTCTAATCGCTATATCCAAGACCGCTTCTTACCAGACAAGGCCATTGACCTCTTGGATGAAGCAGGCTCTAAGATGAATTTGACCCTTAATTTTGTCGATCCCAAAGTCATCGACCAACGCTTAATTGAAGCCGAAAATCTCAAGGCTCAAGCGACGCGTGATGAAGACTTTGAAAAAGCTGCCTACTTCCGCGACCAAATCGCTAAGTACAAAGAAATGCAAGGGCAACAGGTCACTGACCAAGATACGCCTGTCATTAGCGAAAAGACCATCGAACACATCGTCGAGCAAAAGACCAATATTCCAGTTGGCGATTTGAAAGAAAAAGAACAATCCCAATTGATCAACTTGGCAGTTGACTTGAAGGCTCATGTCATTGGCCAAGATGAGGCTGTTGAAAAAATTGCTAAGGCCATCCGTCGCAATCGGGTTGGTCTTGGAACGCCAAACCGTCCAATCGGAAGCTTCCTCTTTGTTGGTCCGACTGGTGTCGGGAAGACCGAGTTGTCCAAGCAGTTGGCTATCGAACTCTTCGGTTCTGCTGACAGCATGATCCGCTTTGATATGAGCGAATACATGGAGAAACATGCCGTTGCCAAATTGGTCGGTGCTCCTCCAGGTTATGTCGGCTATGAAGAAGCTGGCCAGCTAACTGAAAAGGTGCGTCGCAACCCTTACTCTCTCATTCTTTTGGATGAGATAGAAAAGGCCCACCCAGATGTCATGCATATGTTCCTCCAAGTCTTAGACGATGGGCGCTTGACAGATGGACAAGGCCGAACGGTGAGCTTCAAAGATACCATTATCATCATGACTTCCAATGCAGGAACTGGAAAAAGCGGAGGCTAATGTCGGCTTTGGTGCGACTCGTGAAGGTCGTACCAATTCTATCCTAGGTGAACTGGGGAACTTCTTTAGTCCAGAATTCATGAACCGCTTTGACGGCATCATTGAATTCAAAGCCTTGTCTAAGGAAAACCTCCTTCAAATCGTCAACCTCATGCTAGAGGATGTCAACCAACGCCTGGCCCACAATGATATCCACCTGGATGTTACCGATAAGGTCAAGGAAAAATTAGTTGATTTAGGCTACGATCCGAAAATGGGAGCTCGTCCTCTTCGTCGCACCATTCAAGACTATATTGAAGATGCCATTACAGATTACTACCTAGAAAATCCTAGTGAAAAAGAGCTGAAGGCTGTCATGACCAGCAATGGTAAAATTTGCATCAAAGGAAAGAGTAAACCTGCTAACGAAGCAGAAAAAGGAACTGAATAATCGCATTCCAAAGAGAGATTCCTAGTAGCTGTTAGGAATCTCTCTTATTTTTATATCTTACTGCTTTTTATGTCCATCTATGTTATAATGATAAAAAAATAAGAATTGAGTATCATTATGACTGTTGCAACTTTTGGAATAAAAGAAGAAAATGTTGACTACGTCAATCGTTATGGCGTTTATGCGGTGATTCCAAATCCAACCAAGGATCAGATTATCCTTGTTCAAGCTCCCAATGGAGCTTGGTTCCTACCAGGTGGTGAAATCGAAGCAGGAGAGGATCATTTCTTGGCACTCGAGCGCGAACTGATCGAAGAATTAGGCTTCACTGCGACCATCGGCGAGTATTATGGCCAAGCCGATGAGTACTTCTACTCCAGTCACCGCGACACTCACTACTACAATCCTGCTTATATCTATGAAGTAACTGACTTTGTAGAAGCTCAAAAACCGCTAGAAGATTTTAATAAGCTTGCCTGGTTCCCAATCGACGAAGCCATTGAAAAGTTGAAAAGAGGAAGCCATAAATGGGGCATCAAAATGTGGAAATCTGCCCATAAAATCTAAGTGTCTTCTTTCACAAAATAGAAAAAAGTGCTATAATAAACCTAGCTAGAGCTTAGGAGGATCTCACATGAAGCTTATCAATACGACAAATAGTCATGCCAATCTCGTTAGAAGCCAATTAGAAAGTACCGATGCTACCCTTGTTGAGGTCTATTCAGCTGGTAACACCGATGTTATCTTCACCAAAGCTCCTACTCACTACGAACTGTTAATTAGTAATAAACACCGTTCTATTCGTGAAACAGAACTAGAAACTATTCGTGAGTTCTTTTTAAAACGGAAAATTAATATTTCGGAAGTTGACCAAGCCGCCATGCAAACTCTCCATTCAGACAATCTGATTGAGATTTCTTTTCCCATTACAAAGTAAGGCTCCCTAGCCTTATTTTTTCTTCCCTTTCATGTATTGAAAGATGATGAAAAAACCTTCCAACTCGAGGATGAGGTGGAAGGTTCTTTTATTTTGGATAGATCATTTTTACGTGAGGTGTGGAAGCCAGGATAAAGGGCTCGCTCACCGTATGAAAACCTAGCCTTTCATACAAGCCAACCACCTGTTCTTGGGCCTCAATTTCAATGGTCCGACCGGGAAATCTCTGTTCACACAGGTCCAAAATCTGCTCTACCATGTCTTTTCCCAGTCCTTGGCCACGACTATCTTTGGCTACAGCGACTCGACCAAAATGAATCGTAGCCCCTGTCTCAAAGATACGTGCATAGGCATCTACGCGTCCTTCCTCATCTTGATGAAAAAGGTGAATAGCTCTAAGATCAATAGCGTCAAGATCATTGTAGATTCTTGTCTGTTCCACGACAAAGGTCTCCAGACGCAGATGGACAATTTGGTAAAAGTCTTTCAATTCTAGTTCCTTAAATCCCTTTGATACCACATATCTTCCTCATTAGTGAAAAGTCGCAAGGAGATTGTCTCCCTGCGATTTTTCATATTCATTTTTCTTCAAATCCCTCTGCAACTGCCTCTGCAAAGTTTTCTTCGACGATGCTTGCACAGTGATCGCAGATGGTTGCGTTATAGCTACGTCCTGCTGTACTTGGGTCGATACGACGACAACGATCACAAACTTCACCAGCAGCCCGTTCAACAGTAAAGGCTACATCTTCGAAGGCTACTCCACCTTCTGGAGCTGGACCTTCTGCGATGGTCAGGTCTGAGACGATCAAGAGTTGCGCAACATTGCTGTTAACAGCCCCAAGAAGAGTCTTCACCACTTCATTAGGATAAACTGTCAAATGAGCTTCAAGAGATTTACCAATTACTTTTTCATTACGCGCTTCTTCCAAGGCTTTTTGAGCTTGACCACGGAAGTCCATAAAGGCTGCCCATGTGTCCAAGATTTCTTCTTGGTTAGGGAAGTTTTGTGCATCTGGTAACTCGGACAATTGAACAAAGTCCTCTGCTTCAAACTCAAGGTAGGACCAGATTTCTTCCGCAGTATGAGGAAGGATTGGTGTCAAGAGTTTGGTGATTTTGACAAGGATATCATAGAAAACAGTCTGCATTTGACGGCGTTCGAGTGATTTAGCCCCTTCAATGTAAACAACATCTTTGGCAAAATCAAGGTAGAAGGCTGACAAGTCAACGTTGATAAAGTTCACTAGCGCCTTATAGATCGTCAAGAATTCGAAGCCAGCATAAGCATCACGAATCGTCTTAACAAGTTGGTTAAAGCGGATAGTCATGTACTTATCAACAGAACGAAGTTCTTCGTAAGCGACTGCATCCTCAGCTGGGTTAAAGTCAGATGTGTTAGCAATCAAGAAGCGAAGGGTGTTACGAATCTTACGGTAAGTCTCAGAGACTTGGCTCAAGATATCCATAGAGATACGTACGTCGTTACTTGAGTCTACACTGGTTACCCAGAGACGTAAGATTTCTGCACCAAATTGTTTTTCAACATCGCTTGGAGCAATGGTGTTTCCAAGAGATTTCGACATCTTCTCACCTTTACCATCTAGGGCAAAACCTTGCGACAAGATTTGTTTGTATGGTGCAACACCATGATTAGCCACAGATGTGATGAGAGATGAGTTGAACCAACCACGGTATTGGTCTGAACCTTCTAGGTAGAGGTCTGCTGGATATTTAAGTTCGGGGCGATTAACCACGACACCATTCCATGATGAACCAGAGTCGAACCATACATCCATGATATCTGTTTCTTTCTTGAATTCACCATTTGGTGAACCTGGATGGGTAAATCCTTCTGGTAAGAGGTCTTTGGCATCACGTTCCCACCAGATGATGGAACCATGTTCTTCAAAGAGTTGAGCTACATGCTCGATGGTTTCAGCTGTCATGATTGGTGTGCCATCTTCTGCATAGAAGATTGGAAGAGGAACTCCCCAAGCACGTTGACGAGAGATGACCCAGTCGCCACGGTCACGGATCATATTGTAAAGACGCACTTTACCCCATTCTGAGTGGAATTTCACTTTCAATTTCGTCCAAGATTTCTTGACGGAATTTAGAAACTGAGGCAAACCATTGTGGCACTGCACGCCAGATGATTGGTTTTTTGGTCCGCCAGTCAAATGGATATGAGTGAGAGATTTCTTCTTGAGCAAGGAGAAGATTACCAAGTTTCTCGATAACAGTTGGTACAACCTTGTCGTAGAATTGACCTTCGAACTCTGCACCTGCATTGGCCATCATGATACCACGTTCATTAACCGTTACTGCAACTTCAAGACCATTGGCAACACCGACATTGTAGTCGTCCTCACCAAAACCAGGTGCTGTATGGACAATACCTGTACCAGAGTCAGTCGTAACATGGTCACCAAGGATCACCAGTTCATCTACTGCTGTATCCCATGGGTGCTCTGTCACAATTTGGTTCAATTCTGAACCACGGTAAGTAGCCAAAACTTGAACATCCGCCCAACCAAATTTCTCAGACAAGCTGTTCAACAATTCTGAAGCAACCACAAACTTACGAGATTCGCCAGCTGGTTGCACCAAGACGTAATCAATATCCGCACCAACAGTCAACCCACGAGAAGCTGTGATGGTAAATGGAGTTGTTGTCCAGACAACGATGTAAGTATCTGTATCTAGGACACCCTTGCCATCTTTAACCTTGTTGGCATAGTAAAGTGAAGTTGAAACTAAATCATGGTATTCAATTTCAGCTTCTGCAAGAGCAGACTCAGATGACCATGACCAGTAAACTGGCTTCGCACCACGGTAGATATAACCCTTATTAGCCATCTCACCAAAGACACGGATTTGAGCTGCTTCATAGTCTGGAGTCAAAGTCACATATGGATTTTCCCAGTCACCTGAAACACCCAAACGTTTAAAGTCTTCCCGTTGTTTATCAACTTGAGAAAGAGCGTAGTCACGGCAAAGTTTCAAGTACTCAACCAAGTCCATCTCTTTGCGTTTGACACCTTGTTTAGCCAAAACTTGTTCGATTGGCAGACCGTGAGTGTCCCAACCTGGAATATATGGTGCGTAAAATCCTGACATAGACTTGGAACGAACAATGATATCTTTTGAAATCTTGTTCATAGCATGGCCCACGTGGATGTTCCCATTTGCATATGGAGGGCCATCATGCAAGGTAAAATGCGGTTTGCCTTGGTTCAATTCCTGACGGCGTTGGTACAATTTTGCTTCATCCCATTCTTTTTGCCATACTGGTTCTTTTGTAGGAAGACCAGCACGCATTGGAAAAGCTGTCTTCCCTAAATTCAATGTATCTTTGAGTTTCATGGAGTCTCCTATTAAAAATATAATTACACAAAATAAAAGACCACGACCCCGCCAAAAAGGACGACAAGTCGTGGTACCACCTTTATTCAAGAAAGAGAATACTCTCTTTCTCCTCTTTTGTCGCTAACGCTGACTAGCGTTAGTGGTTACTTATTTCACCACTAAGATTTTGTAAAAGGATCAACTTTATAAAAGGAAGTGCAGGTCTTCCACCATCACCTGCTCGCTATAACTATTTTATAAGGTCACTGTTTTTTTACAGATTATAAAAATTGAAACAGATTCACGTTGCTCTTCAACTGTGACAGTTGGAACTGGCTCCTCAACGTGGTTCTTTTCCGCTTCTTCTAAAGCTTCTTGAACTTTTTCATTCAGACCTTCAAAAGCTTGAGTAGCTGATAATTCACGGTTTACAGCTTCAATATGTTTTTGGAGCTCTTCAATTTCAGCACGAGAGAATTGACGGGTCAAATCAATTGCTTCATCATCGTAATTGTGATGAACGGTCTCATCCAAAGCTTTTTCAACCACTTCACGGAAAGCTTCGTCACTTGTTTGAATGTACATAGCTGTTGGACGAAGGATTTCATCCCATTCAGGTGTATCAATGATACTCAATTGGCTTTCAATGGTTGATTTCAAACGTTGATGGAAGACACGAGTTTTGTTCTTCAATTCTTCTGTTTCTACTGCAACTTTTTTCGCATTATCAGTCGCATGACGAAGAATCTCATTTGCTTTCGCTTTTGCTTCTTCAACTAAGTGATGTGCATCTTGCTCGGCTTGTCGAACAATCGTTTCAGAACGTTCATTCGCGAGATGCTTTACACGTTCAGCTGTATCCTGAGCGATTAATACAGACTGGCTCAATGAATCCTTCATTTCGTCAAAATAATTTAACCGTTCAGCCATACCGCTGATTTTCACTTCTAATTCATGATTTTGACGAACCAAATCCTCATAATCACGGTATACGATATCTAGAAACTCTTCAACTTCGCTAGCGTCATAGCCTCTAAATTTTACTCCAAATTGTTTGTCTTTGATTTCTAAAGCTGTAAGTGCCATAGTTACTCCTTATTTTTTACTGGAAAACACTTCGACAGTTAATTTATGTTTCCCATTTTTTGAAAGGCCATTTTCTGATACCATCTTGAAGCGGCCATATTTACGAACACTAATCAAATCTTCTAGTTGGATCACCCGACTAGGATTATCGATTGTAGTATAATTCACCTTCACTTGTCCAGCTTGAATCAGTTGACTAGCTACTGACCGGGACAATTGAAACGTCGCTGCTACTAATTTATCCAATCGAATACTTGTGACAAGCAAATCCTTGAATTTAGACTTTTCTTCGACCATTAGCCGTTTCGAATAGTCTACCTCACGAACCTTAACAGAAACTTTTGCAATTTTTTTAGGTTATTTTGGAAATAACTTGAAAATCGTTGTTCCACAAATAGGTGAACTTTCCCATCGCCCATAAGGATATCCCCAAAAGATTTCCGTTCAATTCCCAACTGGTGAAGAACAGTCCCCAAGACCTGTGAATGAGTCAAAGTATAAAATTTTGCTGGATAAGTCACTTCTAACAAGCTAATCTCAAAATCTGCTTCCTCTAATATATAATAACTAGGAGCTAGAATAGCCCTGGCATATTCCGATGGGAGGATTTTAGCACTAGAAAATACTTGCAGACCATGATGAGCACCAATTTGACGTAAAATATCAATCTGGTGTGGATTGAGAAAGGAAGTGAGTTCAAAGCTATACCTTTCCTCTACCCTAGCAATCAATTCCAAGGCTCGATCGATAAAAGTATGATCTTCTCGGTTATAATGTTGATAAAATCCCTTGGTCATAGAAATTGTGCCAAAACTTGTAATACAAACCTTTGCAGTCCAGATAAAACTAACAGAGCTACAAGTACTGTGAAATCTAACCCGCCAACTTGCAGAGGTAATTTACGAAATAGGCCCAAAAATGGTTCGACAATTCGTTGAACCATTTTACCTAATCCTGATTCTGGTGCATTTGGAAACCAACTAAGCAAGGCATAGATGATTAGCAACAATTCAAAAACATAGAAGAGATTATATACTAATTGAAGAATAAACATTTTAACGACTGCGTTTCATATCAAAGTCATACTCAGTGACTTCCACATCATTTGGAAGACGAATATCTTCGATGTTAACGACTACTCCAATTGGGGTCAACAAATACATGGTACTAGCTACCCGACGGAGATCACCAGCTAAGACATAGCGAGCACCATCCAAGTAATCCAAACATCTTCTTGCTTGAACCTCTGTCATGTATTGGAAGTCAATCAAGATGCTTTCATTTACCAACAGTAAATTCACAATCTCAGTTGCTTCTTCATACTTACGAGGATATCGAACATCAATCGTAATTTTTTCTTCAGCTACAGAGCGATTCCTCGCCAATTCTTGCTGACGTTCGTGCAGACGTGTGATGTTCTCAGAAGATGATTTTTGTGATGGAGCAGACTCAGCCACGGAGCTAGAAGCTTTTTGTGGACGAGGCGTTGCAACTGGAGTTGGTTTTTGTTCTTTCACAGCTACCACAGTTTGTTGACGCGGTTTCGATGATTGTTGAACTGGTTTAGCAGGCTGTACAGGGTGGCTTTCTCCTACCGCTTTGGCAGGGGCTTCTTGTACCTCATACTCCTCTCCATCCTCAGTAAAATAATCTATAAATTTACCAAATTTATCTTTTTAATGACATAGTTCTTTCCTATTTGAAAAATGATGTCCCAATGCGAACAAAAGTCGATCCATTTGCGATAGCCACATCATAATCACGACTCATTCCCATACTCAACTCAGTAAAGGGCATATTTTTCAACTGTTTCTTTTGTAATTCTGTTTGAAGTTGGTGGGTTGCAGCAAAAATTTTCTGCAATTCGTCCTGACTTGCCTCAAAAGGAGCCATCGTCATTAAGCCAACAATCTGTAGTTTATCCAAGTTTTCAATTTCAGGTAAGACAGCATCTAACTCCTCAGGCGCAAATCCATGCTTGCTTTCTTCTCCTGAAATATTAACTTGTAAAAAACATTTAATCGGATGAGTAGCTCTTTTTTGAATTTCCTGAGCCAACTTTACCGAATCCAAAGCGTGGAAGTAGTCAACAAAGTTAATCACATCCTTCACTTTGCGTCGTTGGAGACTCCCTGATCAAATGCCAGGTTAGTCTCTCTTCTTTAAGAGCTTGATATTTTTTTCAAGAAATTTATCAACTCGATTTTTCACCAATATGACCAACTCCAGCCCTTACTAAGGCTAGAGCCTGGTCAACACCCACATACTTTGTGACAGCAATCACTTGAACACTGTCTGTGCGACTTTGCCTGCTCCATTGCATGAGCAACCTGAGAAAAATACTCGCTCTTTATTCTCTTTTACATTCATTCTTAACGATTACGGAAAAAAATGGTGGTGTTTCCAATTCATCATCATCTGATGATGAATCCACGTAACGGTCAACTTGACGTCCTGCATTGGTGTCAGATTGACGAACAATGTTTTTCACGACGAATATCCCAATCTCCAAAAGCAGAACCACGAGGTGTCTCTTGTTGAGAACGTTGTTGTGGAGCTGGCATTTCGATTTCTTGTTTCAAATCAAAGTCACGATCAAATTGTGGTGATTGTGGCCGTTGTTCGCGAGGGCCGGTTTGATAGAAGCGACCAGAACTTGGTGTATGAGAAGTCATACCACTTACTCTTTCCACTTTATCTTGGCGGACACCAGTCGCAACAACTGTTACACGAATTTCGTCTTTCATTGTCTCATCAATTGATGTACCGAGCCAGATATTCACACCATGTCCTGCTGCTTGGTTAACGATTTCAGAAGCTTCTTCCGCTTCAATCAAGGTCATATCCAAACCACCAGTAACGTTAACGATCACATCTTCTGCACCATCGATAGTTGTTTCAAGGAGAGGTGAGTAGATAGCTTTACGAGCCGCTTCAATCACGCGCTCTTCACCAGTTCCTACCCCAATTCCCATCAAGGCATTTCCTTTGTTTTCCATAACAGTCTTCACGTCTGCGAAGTCAAGGTTAATCAATCCTGGGCTTGTGATCAAGTCAGTGATCCCTTGAACCCCTTGGCGAAGAACGTTGTCTGCTTCACTCAAAGCTTCAAGAAGTGGTGTCTTCTTATCTACAATTTCCAACAAGTTATTGTTAGAAATAATCAACAAGGTATCTACATGCTCACGAAGTTCATTGATCCCTTCGATAGCAAAATTTCCACGTTTTGTTCCTTCAAATCCAAATGGACGAGTAACTACAGCAACGGTTAAAGCACCTACAGATTTTGCGATGCGAGCAATAACGGGAGCAGCACCTGTACCAGATCCACCACCCATTCCTGCTGTAATGAAGACCATGTCAGCACCTTGTAAGGCTTCTGTCAATACTTCTTCACTTTCTTCTGCTGCTTTACGGCCAACTTCAGGTTGACCTCCAGCACCCAACCCACGAGTCAATTTTGGACCCAATTGGATAACAGTTTTCAGCTTTAGCACTTGAAAGTGCTTGAACATCCGTATTGGTCGCGATGAATTCTACACCTGCAACGCCTTCGTCAATCATGCGATTGATGGCGTTGACCACCACCACCGACACCGATTACTTTAATGACTGCACCCTTGTCTGCCACTGTAGTCAAATGAAAATGTCATAAATACTTACACTCCTTAATCAAACATAGTACCGATAAGATTCTTCATTCGGTCTGTAAAGGTAGTTTTTTTCTTGTCCATGTTGTTCGTCTACTGGGTCGCTCGCTTCAACATTAATCGCTGGCTCAATCTGATCTTGAACATAGGTTGGGACCGGCTGAGGAGCTGGAGTAGGTTGTTGAACTGGACGATCAAATTGAACAGGTTGCTGACGAAGACGTTGATCTCCGTGCACAGTCGCTGGGCAATAATATCCACATCTGTTAGATTTCCTGCATACTCAGACAAGCTAATCACATGAGCAAATGCTGGGTTGCGGATTCCAATTTGATTTGGCACATAGAGTTTGACATTTACACCAAACTGTTCTTGAGCCAATTCTTCAATACCAGGAGAATAGCACCACCACCGATGATGACAATTCCACCAGGCAAATCAAGCAAGTGTCTTCTTTCAAGATCTTGTTTGATTTGATCAAAGATGTGTTTAATTCTTGCTGAAATAATTTCTGCCAAGTACTTTTTCAGTTACTTGAACAGGTTCGATTTCACCAATCACTTCAACATGGAAGACTTCGTCTCCAACTGCAGGGACATACGCTTCTCCATAGTTAAATTTCAATCCTTCTGCCAACTTCTGAGAAGTTTTCAAGACTTTAGAAATATCTTTCGTGACATAATCGCCACCTTCTTGATAGATATTTGTGAATTGAAGTTCTTGATTACGGACAGATGCTACGGTTGTTTGGCCTCCGCCTAAATCAATGACGGTTGCACCAAATTCACGTTCGCCTTCGTTTAACACTGACTTAATCATTGCCAGTGGAGAAATGATAATGTTCTCAACTTGAAGACCTGCGCGCTCAACGGTTTTGCGAAGATTGTGGAGAACTGTTCGAGGACCTGTATACAGAAGGCCTCGCATTTCTAGACGAATCCCCATCATTCCTCGAGGGTCACGAATCCCCTTGGAAACCATCCACTGTAAATTCTTCAGGAATAAAGGTAATGACTTCACGATCAGGTGTCATACTCTTCGTCAAGGCAGATTTGACAACATTTTCAACATCTGCATCTGTAATTTCCTTGGAATCACTGGTTACAGGAATCATCCCTTGTGTTGCTTCAATCTGAAGGAGATTCGCTGGTAATCCAACGTTTACAAGATTTATCGAAATCCCTGCTTTTTCTTCAGCTTGACTGACTGCAGTTTTGATTGCATTCGAAGCAGCTTCAATATCGACAATAATTCCATCTTTGACACCAGCACTCTTCGCATTGCTGACTCCAATTACATTCATTTCTCCATTGACATGTTCTGCCACCAATACTTTAATTGAACTAGTACCGATATCTAAACCTGTAAAAAAAGCCGTTTCTAGCCATTACACCAGTCCTCTCTTTGTTTTTCCTATACATCAATTAATAGCCCCATTTAGTTAGAACTATCCAAATTTCATTATAACACAAATATGCCCATAGTGGGCATATTTTTTTCTTTATTTATTTCAGATAATTTATGGGGCACTACTCAGTTGGAAGTGTTTCTTGGCCTTCAAGAGGGGCCACACTTTTGCTCTGATTCTGTCGAGCTTTCTTCGGATTCTTCCCTTCTTCCGTTTTTCATGGACTTTTCCTCTTGTTCCTTCTCTTTTTTTCTCTTGAGCTAAGGTCGCCATCGTTTCGGAATTATAACTATAAATCCCTGCCTCCATATCAATGACACTACCATCTTCTACCAATTTTTCGGATCTGGTGGTAATAGGAAGTTTTCGTTTGATTTGTGAAATAGGTACGAGTACCTTTGTTCCATCTTTTCATCGTTAAGGTCACTAAATCCTTGGTAACCTTACTTGGAGTTAGGTCAACTGTTTCAATCTCCTCTTTAATGGACGCTGAAACTTTCCCCATTTGTTTGACAAACTGCCTCACCAAATCACGATCAGAAAATCGGACGATTAAATAGGTAGAAGCTAATTGATCAGAGGCGACTTGGCTTTCCACGACTTCTCCATTTTCTAAGATGGGGTAATGGTCTTCTTCCGTCACATAATAACCAAATACTTGGTACTCAGTGACCTGAACCTTAAAAAGTCGTTGGGAAGGCATAATGCATTGAAATATCCTTAATCCATGGACTAGCCGCCTTCATATTAGCCAGATAAATCTCACTATTCAAAAAAGTGGTCAAGGTATAATCTTTGTCCTTGATCTGGCTTTTTTTGAAGAGAAGGTTTTGATCTACATTATTATTCCCAGAAAACTCGATCACCTTTTGCTTAGCTATAGGGGTCATGAGATAAGTAGAGAAGATAGCAACCAAGGTGCTGATGACTAAGATTGGAAGAGCACGATATATATGGCGCTTTGCAATGAGGCGCTCTTTTTTTGGATTTTTTTAGCAACCTCTTCTTCACTACTTTCCTCAGGAATCTCAGAAATATAAATGATTTTTTTCTTCTACTCCTCTTCTTCCTCAGCTTCTGAAGTCTCCTCATCATCTTGATCAGCCAACTCAACATGCTCAGAATCATCATCAGTTTCTTCAGTCTGATCTTCTGGATCTTCCATTCCGAGAGCAACTTCGTCTATTTCCTGCTCTTCAGAAATAGCTTTTTTCTTTTTAGAAGTTCCTGTCTTTCCTTCTCTTCTTGTGCCTTCTTTTCTTTTTTTCTTCTTGCTCTTCTAATTGTTTTTTTCTTTTTGATACTCCTGATTTCGTCTCTGCCATTCGGACAACTTAGTTACCTCTTTAGGAGTATTCTGTTTCTTTTTTTATCCGTCATTTTTTTCCTTTTATTTATTTCTTGATGGACCAAACTATAAAAGTCATCCAAAGAAAGGAGCTCTTTCGAAGCTTTCATGGCTTGATGATACCGATCCGATTCTTGGAACATTTTTTCTATCGTTTCTTGTAAACGATTCATGCTCAGATTTGGTTCAGCAATAGCTTCCGCATAGCCTTTTTCAACAAAATATTGGGCATTTTCGATTTGGTCTCCATGGCTAGCTTCTTTCCCTAGAGGAACGATGATATGCAGTTTATTCATAGCCAAGAGTTCAAAAATCGTATTGGCACCACCACGAGTCACCACTAGGTCTGCCTTTTGGAGCAAAGGAAGGTAGTGATCCGTCACGTAATCCACGCGATAAAGATGGGGAGCTTGCTCATTCAAGGAGGAATTCCCTGTCAAATTAATGACATTGTAGCTTGCCAGCAAAGCTTCTCGATTATTTGTGACAAACTCATTGAACACTCGTGCACCAGCAGAGCCACCCACAAAGAGGAGGGTTGGCAACTGTGGATCAAATTGAGCAAAAACGGCTTCCAATTCAACTGGGATTGGAACTTGTTCCTGATTGACCTTGGTGACAGCTCCCACATGTTGGGCTTTCACTAGGCCTTTCGCTTGCTCAAAGGTTGTGAACATTTTCGTTGCAAACTTATAAGCAATTTTATTAGCCAAGCCCATGGAACGGTCGGATTCATGGACCAATACAGGAACAAAACAAAGTCGCGCAGCCACTACCGGAGGAACTGAAACGAAGCCTCCTTTAGAAAACAAAACCTGTGGCCGTATACGAAGCATGATCCAAATCGATTGGAGAATTCCCCAGAAGACCTTGAAGATATCCAACATGTTTTGCCAAGAGAAATAACGGCGGAGCTTGCCTGTCGCAATCGAATGGAAATGGATGTCCAAGCCAGACTTCAAAATCTCTTGGTGCTCAATCCCCTTCTTGTCCCCAATATAATGAACTTCCCAACCATCCTCAATAAAGCGAGGGATGAGGAGAAGGTTCAAGGTCACATGCCCAACTGTGCCTCCCCCTGTGAATACTATTTTTTTCATATTATTTTTCAACTCTTCTACTGTTTTAAGGAACTCATCGCCCCGCACTTCAAAATTCGCGTACATATCCCAGCTGGCATTAGCTGGACTGAGCAGGACGATATCGCCTGACTCTGCTAATTCAAAGGCTTTACGCGTTGCGTCTGCCACATCCGTCGCATCTAGATAGGCCACACCCGCTTGATCCGCTGCTCGTTTCACCCGTTCAGCAGACTCTCCAAGGATGACCATTTTTTTAAGACCGGTAATGTCTGGCACCAATTCATCAAATTCATTGCCTCGATCCAAACCACCAGCGATTAAGATGACATGAGCGTTATCAAAGCCAGATAAGGCTTTTTGAGTAGCTAAAATGTTGGTGGACTTGCTATCATTGTAGAACTTCACCCCTTCAATCTCGGCTACATACTGCAAGCGGTGCTTCACCCCGCCGAAGGCTGATAAGGTTTCTTGGATAGTTTGATTGTCAATACCACGAAGTTTAGCCACTGCAATGGTAGCTAAAGCATTTTCTACATTGTGGCTACCTGGTACTCCAATTTGATCTGCTCGCATAACGGCTTCACCTCGGAAATAAAGGACACCATCCTCTAAATAAGCTCCGTCTACCTTTTCTTGGGTTGAAAATGGTACCACAGTAGCCTGTGTTTGCTGAGACAAGTCTTTGGCTAGATCCTGATTAAAGTTTAGTACCACAAAATCCTTGGCCGTCATATTCTTTTGAATCGCCCATTTGGCAGCTACATACCCTTCGAAGGATCCATGGTAATCCAAATGTGTCGGCATGAGATTGGTGATGACTGCGATTTCTGGATGGAAGGCTTCAATCCCCATTAATTGGAAAGAAGATAATTCCATCACCAATGTGTCTTTAGCTGTCGCTGTTTGAGCGACTTGACTAGCTGGAAACCCAATATTCCCAGACAAGAGACCATTTTGTCCAGCAGCAGTCAATACTTCTCCAATCATGGTAGTGGTGGTTGTTTTCCCATTTGAACCAGTGATTCCGATGATGGGCGCTTCTGAAATAAGGTAGGCCAATTCAACTTCCGTCAAAACAGGGATGCCTTTTTCAAGAGCCCGTTCAACCATAGGATTCGTGTAAGGAATTCCAGGGTTCTTCACCATCACCGCAAAGTCTTCATCCAAGAGTTCCAGAGGATGTCCTCCTGTTACGACTTTGATCCTTCTTCCAGCAAGCTTTGAGCAGCCGGATTTTCTTCAAAGGCTTTTCCATCATTGACGGTTACGATAGCTCCCAGACGATCCAATAGACGGGCAGCAGATTCTCCAGACTTAGCCAAACCCAAGACAAGAACCTTTTTTTATTTTTTTAAATGTTTCAATAGTCTTCATTGTTTTTTTACTCCAATTTGTTCACCTTCTATTTTACCCTTTTTAGACAATTTAAAAAGCCCCAAGACAGTAAAAAGAAACAACAACTGATCAAATCCCTACAACTGATGTTATTTCGAATTCGTATACCTCTACCTATTCTCCTAACCGTTTAGGAAGCCATCCTAGCTTCATTCTTGGTTTGTTACTGGGTTCTTTTATTTATAGAACACTACTCCTCTACCATCCCATCGACCTTGATTATTAAAGGAAACGATGCAATCCAAGGAGCGAATCATTTCATGCACTTAGGTAGGTGAGCCTCAATCATCATAAGGCTCGATCAATAAAGAAAACGTCTACCATCACCATTGGCTTCGACTCCTACAGTAGGAGTCAAAAAACACCCACCGAAAAGCAATAAGTAATCACTTACCGGTAGGTGTTGTCTTTATTGGGAAAAGAAAGTTAAAGATTCGTCTACTTGAACCCGGCTTTCTTTTCTGTATTTCTTAGCAAAAAATTTTAGGGATGATCAATAAGAAGCAAATCAGTGGAATCCGTCTTCCATTCTGTTTTTTCAGAGAGGGGAATGGTGATTCGTTTTTTCACCTCTAAGGTTTCAGCATCAAACTCGACAATGATCCCCACTTCTTTGGTGGAAGCTTTTGCTGGAGTTGCTAGGACTACGACCTTATCATTCGTATAACGTACTTCTTGGACTGTTAGACTTGTGTCACTATAAAGGTTGACAAAATCAGTATCGGATAAATCTTTTTCAGAAATCAGTCTTAAGTCACTTGTATATTCTAGCAATCGATGATCTGATGTCACAAAGCGAAAGTGATTTTTAATAGGATAGGCAGTGAGGACTCTTTCGGCTTCAAAGATCTCTTCTTTACTTCTAAGCTAGTTGGGTCAATACTTGTCAGGCTAATTTTATTTTTCTTTTCCTCTCGCTTCTCCTCATCATCAAAGCGACTAAAATGAGGATTCCCAATGGTTATCACTTTCCCGTCTACCAATAAGAGTTCCTGGAAGTCAGACTGAGACGGATCCTGCAACTCAATAAACTCAAATTCGTTCTTTTCCTCATCTAGGTAGAGAAAACTCATATCATCATCAACTAAATCAAATCCTGTAACAAAAATTTTTGAGTTGACTTCGATCCCTTTACCAAGGCTCAGATTAACCTCTGGTGACAGTACTTGCTTGTTTTTAGAGTTAGTGTAGCGAATGCGACTTCTCAACACACCTACCCTCCCATCCTCCACAGATAATCCTTCAATCGATCCTTTCTGTCCCTTTGAAACAAATCGAACAGGATAGTTAGTAAAATCCATAAAGGAAAATTGACTTGGATAAACGGAATAAGTAGAAGGGGACTTGAACACCAAATGAGGTCTAGCTCCAAAAAGAGTAGGCATAAATTTCATTTCCTTCTTGGAAAAAGCGTACCAACATTATACCCCTTTAGAGAATATTCTTTTTGTTCTCCTTTTTGCCAATGAAAAAGAGCTTCGTTAGAATATCCCCTTTGCCCTTTGGGCGATAGGAATAAAAGCTAACAGCATATTCATACTGGGAAAGTCGCCAGAAGATTTTTTAGGGATGGAGTTCCCACTACAAGATCCCAAGAGTAAGACACTGATCCCAGCAAAAATTAGAAACAAATTTCGAATCATTTTTGATTTCATCATTATTCCCTCCTTATTGCTTTCTTTTATTATACCCTTACTACAATCAATTAGCAAACCGACAAAGATGCCCCTCTTCTTTCATCATTTGATTATTTATTTGACTCTTGCTAAGCAAAAAAGAGCTACAAAAGAGAAGACTTCCCCTTTTACAGCTCTAAAACTTCAAATCTTTATTAATCTTCTATTGTCTCAGTTTTTTTGACTTGGTTGGTAATCTTGAAATATCTACCAAAGCTAGGTAGCCCACAAAGGACAAGAAAGCTCCAACAAAAAATTCTGATGGCAACTGGAAGATTTGGAAAATTGCTAAGCAGAGTAGAATCACCAAAGAGACCAACAATACTACAAGGGTTACGACATTGAGGGTTCCCCTAATGCTCTTTGGGGCTGCAAAAAGGTAAAAAAGGAGGATCAAAATCCCTATAATTAAATAAACCATTTTGTCACTCCTTTCTTACTTCTTATTCAGCTGCAGCTGATTTTTTCTTTTTGTTTGCTTTTTCGCGCTCTGCCTTATTCAAGATTTGCTTCCGCAAACGGATTGATTCAGGCGTTACTTCCATGTACTCATCGTCGTTTAAGAATTCAAGTGACTCTTCAAGGGTCAAGATACGAGGTGTCTTGATAACAGCTGTTTGGTCCTTAGTAGCTGAACGAACGTTGGTCATTTGTTTTGCTTTCGTGATATTAACTGTCAAGTCATTCTCGCGAGAGTTTCCCCGATGATCATCCCTTCATAAACCTCAGTACCAGGGTTGACAAAGATGGTTCCACGTTCTTCAATCGACATGATTGAGTAAGTTGTCGCCTTACCAGCATCGATAGAAACGAGGGCACCACGGTGACGTCCACCAATTTCACCTGGAATCAATGGCAAGTATTGATCAAAGGTGTGGTTCATAATCCCATACCCACGAGTCATTGATAGGAACTCAGTTGAGTAACCAATCAACCCACGCGCAGGAACAAGGAAGACCAAACGAGTTTGACCATTTCCGGTTGAAACCATATCCAACATTTCACCCTTGCGCTCTGACAAGGTTTGGATAACTGAACCTTGGTATTCTTCTGGTGTGTCGATTTGCACGCGCTCAAATGGTTCACATTTGACTCCATCAATTTCTTTGATGATCACTTCTGGACGAGACACTTGAAGCTCATAGCCTTCACGGCGCATCGTTTCAATAAGAATTGACAAGTGCAATTCCCCACGTCCTGAAACTGTCCATTTATCTGGTGAGTCCGTTGGATCTACACGAAGAGAAACGTCTGTCTGCAACTCAGCTTGCAAGCGTTCTTCAACCTTACGGGAAGTCACCCATTTTCCTTCCCGACCAGCAAATGGTGAGTTATTGACCAAGAAGGTCATTTGAAGGGTTGGCTCATCGATGTGAAGGACTGGCAGAGCTTCAACAGCATCTGTCGGAGTAATGGTTTCACCAACAAAGATGTCTTCCATACCAGATACGGCAATCAAATCACCAGCCTTAGCCTCTTGGATTTCACGACGTTCCAAACCAAAGAAACCAAAGAGTTTCGTCACACGGAAGTTCTTGGTTGTGCCGTCCAATTTAGAAAGGGTAACTTGGTCCCCAACCTTGACAGTACCACGGAAGACACGTCCGATACCGATACGACCAACGAAGTCATTGTAGTCCAAAAGAGACACTTGGAATTGAAGGGGCTCATCTGAGTTATCAACTGGAGCTGGGATGTGGTCGATAATGGTGTCAAAGATTGGCGCCATGGTCTTTTCTTGATCTGCTGGATCATCTGACAAGGATGATGTTCCGTTGATCGCTGATGCATAAACAACTGGGAAGTCAAGCTGGTCATCATCCGCACCAAGCTCGATGAAGAGTTCCAAGACTTCGTCTACTACTTCTGCTGGACGAGCAGATGGCTTATCGATTTATTAACTACAACGATCGGCACAAGGTCTTGTTCCAAGGCTTTTTTCAATACGAAACGAGTCTGTGGCATGGTTCCTTCGTAGGCATCTACAACCAAAACAACACCGTCAACCATTTTCATGATCCGCTCAACTTCTCCACCGAAGTCCGCGTGCCCTGGTGTGTCCATGATATTGATACGAGTTCCGTTGTAGGCAACGGCTGTATTCTTAGCAAGGATGGTAATCCCGCGTTCTTTTTCAATATCGTTTGAGTCCATTGCACGTTCTGCTAACTCTGTACGTGCGTCAAGAGTTTCAGATTGTTTTAACAATTCATCAACGAGGGTTGTTTTTCCGTGGTCAACGTGGGCGATAATAGCTACGTTACGGATATCTTCTCTTAATTTTGTCATGACTTCCTCTTATTTCATTCCTATTTATTTCTAACTGAACAATTATACCACAGTCTTTCCCAAAATACACGGCAAACCCTAGTGTAAATGTTTTCATGGTTTCTTTCGAAAAAGTCAGTTCTCATTCTCAAATTCAACCAGTCCATTCATGAAAATTTTTCAACCCTTTTAGCAAGGTTCGTCAGTTGTTTCGAGGCTTGTCATTCTCTTCGTTTCATGCTATCCTGTTTTTTATGAGATTAGATCAATTGTTGGCTCACTACCAAATTCCTCGTAAGGAAATCAAACAATGCCTGGCCAAAAGGCAGATTCTGGTCGACGGACTTGCTGCAACAAAATTATCCCAAAATGTCGATACAGGTCTTCAAGAAGTTCGCTGGAAGGATCGGATCCTTACCGACTGTTCCCATCACTATTTTCTTCTTCATAAACCTCAAGGGCTAGTAACGGCTACCAAGGATACCCAACATCCTACAGTGTTGGACCTCCTCCGAACAGAAGACCGGAGCCCCAAGACCTATCCTATCGGTCGACTGGATCGGGATACAACTGGTCTCCTCTTACTCACAGACAATGGACCTCTAGGTTTCCAACTCCTTCATCCCCAATACCATATCGAAAAAGAATACGCAGCAACAGTCAATGGCCCTCTCGAACCCGCTCATATAGAGCATTTTCAAGAAGGGGTCACCTTCTTAGATGGGACCAGGTGCAAGCCTGCTAAACTCGAAATCCTTACCTCCAGTCCCAAAGAAAGCAAGGCCCTGGTCACCCTATCTGAAGGAAAATTTCATCAGGTGAAAAAGATGTTTTTAGCCATTGGGGTCAAAGTTACTGCCTTAAAACGAGTTCAGTTCGGGGATTTTACATTAGATTCAGAGCTAGCAGAGGGTCAATACCGCCCTTTGAACCAAGATGAATTACAGATTATTAAAAACTATTTAGAAAACAGTTGATAAAACAAAAAAAGCTTTAGTTTTAAAGCTTCTTTTGTTTTAATTAATTCCCGAAAGTTGTGAGATGAATATAAGACAGAAAATTACAGAAAGCACAATCCCTACAATAGAGAGAATTTTTTCTGTCGTATAGTCTAGTCCAGACTCGTTTTGATTTAAAATAGCCAAGGCCAAACCTAAAATACCAAAAAAATAATACTTAACAATGGAAATATAAAGGCAATAATAATAGATATGATACCCATAACAAATGAGGAATTGTTCTTTTTCTTGCAATTTCTAGAACCCCCTTAACATTAATATCATTATATTATGATACATCAAGCATCTTTAGCAACATTTTCCTTGATCTTAATTCGTCTTGACTTTTCCATCCCATGAATCCAAACCATAGGATAAGATATAGATATCTTTATAGCCTTGTTTTTTCAAGAAGAGGGCCGCATTGGTCACACGGGAACCACGACTGTTTTCATAGAGCAAGACTGGTTTATCTTTTCGAAGAGCCGCCAAGCTCACTTTTAATTGGTTGGATGGAATGTTACGAGCTCCCAAAATATGCTTAGCGTGGAACTCATTCGGATCACGTAGGTCCACTAATTGGCCTTTGCGAATCAATTCTTCAAACTCTACATTGTCCACAATTCTTGCAGCACGACGGATACGGAAGTAATTGTAGCCCATCCAGCCGAACATTGCTAAAACAATCAACCATACTAAAACATTTACTAAATTCACTTTTCTTTATCCTCTTCTAAATAACGTAATTCCTGCGCGTGTTCTCTGCGTAAGACGGCTTCTGCTTCTAGATAATCCAATTTTTCCATCAGCCCAGCGTCATAGATCCTTTTCAATTCGATCTTCATCAATTCGATGTCGTAAAGTCGTTTTCCGACATAAATGATGATTCCAAATTTTTTCAGAAATTGTTGAACATCGTACAGGGTTTTCATGTGCTTATTCTATCAAATCTTTCAAGTATTTTCAAGATGGTCCCTGTTTTATTTATAGGAAAAATCTCCCCCAAAAAAAGAGCCTCCCAAGCAAGGAAGGCTCGTTTGTTTAGTTTCAGATTACAAACCTGGTGCTTGTCCTAATTCAGCGGCAATCATCCAGATATGTTTTTCCAATTCAGCTTTTGCACCAACAAAGATATCGTTGGTCACGTCATCTCCTTCAGCATCTGTGATATCCAAGGCTTTTTGATAAAGACTTACCAAGTAGCGGAAGATAGAAAGGACACGTCCCAAACTTTTCTTCCATAGAGCGTTCGAATGAACCTTTTTCTTCTTGGATGTTGCTATGTTCCAAGAACTCAACCATGCTAGCGTATGGGGCACCACCCAAGGTAATCAAGCGTTCACTCACTTCATCAAGAGTCGCATCCAAGCTTTCCATGTACTCATCCATTTTTGGATGCCATACGAGGAAGCCACGACCACGCATATACCAGTGTACTTGGTGCAAGGCAATATGAGCGACATAAAGGTCTGCCACCACTTGATTCAAAACCGCTTTTGTATCGGTTAAGCTCTTGCTTACTTCGCTAATAGTTGCAAATGTTGCTACGTCTTTTGCTGCTTCTTTTTTGATTGTTGTCATAAATGATTTCTCCTTTTTTAGAATTATTCTAATTTAGTTATATTATAATCCTTCTAATTAAGAAATGCAAGAGAAAATGCTCAAATAAGAAAAGTTAGAAAATTGTTTCATTTCTAATCCTCATTAGTCATCTTTTTTACGAATACTATAAGTATGATCAACTTCTATTTTTTTACAGTCGGCGCCTGTATGGCCTCCTTTTTAGGTCTCGTCATCGACCGTTTTCCAGAAAGCTCCATCATTCGTCCAAGAAGCCATTGCGACCAATGTCAACAGACCTTGGGATTTCTAGACTTGATCCCTATTCTTTCGCAATGCCTTTTTCAATTCCGTTGCCGCTACTGCCAGAGTTCCCTTCCTTACTGGTATACTCTTTTTGAAGCCTGGAGTGGTCTCCTCTTTTTGCTGTGCTACCAGGGTCTTCTTCCCATTCCTCATCTCCTGGTTCTTCTTGGCAGTTGCGTTTTAGCCATCTATGATTTGCGATCCATGGAGTACCCTCTCCTCCTCTGGCTAGTGCTTCACGCCCTTTGCCTGTTTTTCACCAGTCCTACCCTCTTGATGGGAGTCTTTCTCTTCTTAGGAGTCCTGTCAGCTGTTTACTCCATCGGCATTGGAGCAGGGGATTTTCTCTTGCTGGCTACTTTTTCTTTGACCCTCTCGGCCGTCCAAGTCCTCCTAGTCATGCAAGGGGCTTCCCTCATTGGCCTCCTAGTCTTTGTCTTTAAAAAAGAAAAAGACCGGATTCCTTTCGTTCCCTGTCTTTTTCTGAGTTATCATGCCTTACTGTTTTTTACAATGTTTAGCAGATAAGATTGCTTATTTTGTAGCTTTCGCTTCTAAATAATCGGCAATAGCAGCTACATCCTTGTCCCCACGTCCAGAAACATTGATGATGATAATCTTGTCTTTATCCAATTGTGGAGCACGTTTGACAGCTTCTGCAATCGCATGTGAACTTTCAATAGCTGGGAGGATCCCTTCTGTCTTACTGAGGAGAAGAAGAGCTTGAACCGCTTCATCATCTGTCGCTGCCACATATTCGACGCGACCAGAATCTTTAAAGAAGGCATGTTCTGGTCCAACTCCTGGGTAGTCCAAACCAGCAGAAATCGAGTAAACCGGCGCTACTTTTCCATCTTCGCCAAAGACAGCGTAGGTCTTCATCCCATCGACAACTCCTACAGTCCCCTTGGTCATGGTCGCTGCGTGCTGGTCTGTGTCCAAGCCATGACCAGCTGCTTCAACACCGACCAATTTGACTTCCTCATCGCCTACATATTGGGAGAAGGCACCGATGGCATTGGATCCACCACCGACACAGGCAATCACATAGTCTGGCAAACGGCCTTCTTTTTCCAAGATTTGACGTTTAGACTCTTCACTGATCACTTTTTGAAATTCATGCACAATGGTTGGGTAAGGGTGAGGGCCAACAGCAGAACCCAAGACATAAAAAGCATCTAAATCTGCCATCCATGCTCCAAAAGCAGCATCTACAGCGTCTTTCAAGGTCTTAGTACCTGTTTCAACCGCATGGACGGTTGCCCCCATCATTTCCATGCGGAAGACATTGAGACGTTGGCGCTCCACGTCTTCTGCCCCCATGTAGACATCACAGGCCATACCAAACTTAGCTGCCGCAGCTGCTGTAGCCACACCATGTTGACCAGCTCCTGTTTCAGCAATCACGCGTGTTTTGCCCATGCGTTTAGCCAAGAGAATTTGCCCCAAGACGTTATTCAATTTATGAGAACCTAGGTGATTCAAGTCTTCGCGCTTCAAATAAATTTTCGCCCCACCTAAATGATCTGTCAAACTTTCCGCAAAGTAGAGCGGTGTTTCCCGTCCAGAATAATCTTTCAGATAATGTTTGTATTCTGCGATAAATTCTGGGTCATTTTTATACTGTTCAAAAGTTGCCTCTAATTGATCGAGCAAGTTTTGAATAGGTTCTGGTACGAAAGATCCACCAAATTGTCCGAAATAGCCTTTTGTTTCTGTCATGATTGTGTCCTCTTTTCTATATCTTCAATCCTGTTTATGATCTTTTTTCTCTCTCGCTGGCCCTTTGAGCTGCAGTCTCACAGGGTCCTTTTGAGATACAAAAAAACTCACACAGAAAAATCTGTGTGAGGACGATTCGATACCGCGGTGCCACCTCCATTGTAGGAAAATAGTCTTTCTCCTACATCTCTGACCTGTCTAACAACAGGGTGCACGATAAGGTGTGCTCACCGAATTTTTATTGTTTCAAATTCATCATCATAAACGCATCAGCCCATTTCAAGATTCACCACTGCTTGTTCACAATCACCACAAGCTCCCTGGAAGTGAGAAAAATCCCTACTTTTCTGATGTCTTGAAGCTATTATAGCTTCCTGCCTACAGTTTGTCAACCCAAAATTTGAAATCGTCTTCAATCGTTCGGATTTTGTACCAAACTAAGATAGGTTGTCCTTACTTATAGAAGCTTGCAGCCATTTAAAACACAGATAGGCTAGGTAGCCTCCCAGGGTATTGGTCCACAGATCATCTATCTCAAACACCCGATTGAAATCAAATAAAAGGTCTAGGACAATCTGACTGAGCTCAATCCACAAACTCATCCCTAGACTAAAGCAAAGGACGCGTTTCCGAGTACCTAGCCAAGGCCAGAGCCAAAGCAGTTGAAAGACCAAAGGGTATAAGAGAAAGATGTTGGCTATATTCTGCACAAGCACCTTGATCAGCTGGACCAGACTGGTCACTTGACCTAGATTGATGAGGGAATTAAAGGGGACCAATAATACGACTACTCGCCCAAAATGTTGGATCCCAGGTGTTTCCATCCCTGGTTCAGGCTGTTGAGGGAGAAAACACATGAGGCAGAGCAGGACAAAATAGAAGAAACTGCCACCTAGTAGCAGTTGCCTTCCTTTATTTGTTAATTGCCCTTCTTCTAGCAGCCAGTTGTTACGGTTGAGCTTCTTCAACAATGGCTTTCTCCCGATCTCTCTTCATCGTATTGGAACGCAATTGGCCACAAGCGGCATCGATATCCGTACCATGCTCTTGACGAACCACGCAGTTGACTCCGTTTTTCTTCAAGGTGTCATAGAAGGCCATCACGCGCTCTCTTGGACTCCGGCTATATTGGTCATGCTCACTAACTGGGTTGTATGGGATCAAGTTGACATAAGATAGCTTCTTGATCTTTTTGAGGAGTTCTGCCAATTCCAAAGCTTGTTCGACACCATCATTGACTTCGTTGAGCATGATGTACTCGAAGGTCACCCGACGGTTGGTCGTTTCGATATAGTACTCAATGGCCGCAAACAATTTCTCGATTGGGAAAGCCCGGTTGATTTTCATGATGCTAGAACGCAAGTCATTGTTTGGAGCATGAAGGGATACCGCCAAGTTGACCTGAACCCCTTCATTGGCAAAGTCACGAATCTTATGAGCCAAGCCAGACGTTGAAACGGTAATATGACGGGCACCGATAGCCAACCCCTTGTCATCATTAACCGTACGGACAAAGCTTAAGACATTCTTGTAGTTGTCAAACGGCTCACCAATTCCCATCACAACGATGTGGCTGACACGTTCATCTTGTCCACGTTCGTCAAAGTATTTTTGAACCAACATAATTTGGGCAACGATTTCCCCGCTGTTCAAGTCACGTTGCTTCTTGATCAAACCAGATGCACAGAAGGTACAGCCGATGTTACACCCTACCTGAGTGGTGACACAGACTGACAAGCCATAGTGTTGACGCATCAAAACTGTCTCGATCAACATGCCATCTGGCAATTCAAAGAGGTATTTGACAGTCCCATCTGCCGATTCTTGCACGATCCGTTGTTTCAATGGATTGATCACGAACTGGTCGTTCAAGGTTTCAATCAAGTCCTTCGATAGGTTGGTCATTTCTTCAAATGACTGGACGCGTTTCCGATAGAGCCATTCCCAGATTTGGGTCGCTCGAAATTTCTTTTCACCATTTTCTTCTGCCCACTCGATCAGTTCTTGTCGAGTCAAGCCATAAATTGAAGGTTTCATCTTATCTCTTTTCTCTCTTTACTTTTGACGAATGACAAAGTGGCGTTCTTGCTCACCCTGTGCATCTTTTTTTCTAGACCGCTGACGGTTCTTTTTCTTTGGTTGAGAAGTCTTTTGTTTTTGCTCTTGTTCACGTTCCCGTGACTGATTTTTAGAGCGATTCCGGCGATTTTGACGACCGCCACGCTTAGCAGAACGATTCCCCTCTTCTTGTTGTTTAGGAGAGGACTTCTTGTCAAAGGATGCTCGACGGGGTTCTGCATTTTCTAGGACAAAATAAGCACAACCATAGCTACAGTATTCTAATAAATAATCTTCCAGACGGCTGATTTTCTCTGCATCTGTGACAGGGCGATCATCTTTATAGAAGCCACGTAGGCGCAACTGTTCATTGCTCCAATCACCGACAATGTAATCAAATTTGGTCAAAACCTCTGAAAAACGCTGGCCAAAGACCGTCGCATCAAAGGCATCATTTTGATTCTCAACCAGCTCAAATGTCAATTGTTCTGCTAGCACTTGACTGCCAACCAGACGAAATTCCGGTCCAGGATATTTATTGTAATTAAATAATTCAGGGGATATTTCTTTGCGCATAGCCTTCCTTTATTCATACCTTTAGTTGTAACACTTTATTTTATCATAAATCCCTATCTTTAGATAGAATTTCAACGGAAAAGAGAAAATCTGTAAAAAGTCTGACGATTTAATGTACTTCTTCTTCCTATCACATTATAAAAAGCAGGCTTTTTTTCAAAGCCTGCTCAGATGGAAGAAAAGTCTTCAATCTAAAACAAAGAAGGCAATATTTGTCTCTATGAATATTCATTGCCGGATGGAAGAGGCAAATAAAGAGTGATTTTCGTATAGCTATTGGCCTTAGAATCAATCTCCATATGATAGGCTTCGCCAAATTGAAGATGCAATCGTTGGTCCACATTGTTCAAGCCAACACCTCCTAAACGAAGAAGGGTTTGGTCTGTTGACTCTGATCGGTCAAACCCTCGTCCATTGTCAAAAATCGATACGCAGGCGGAGTCTCCACTGACTTCAGTCGTCACTCGAATGAGACCGGGCCGATCGATCTCTTTAATGCCATGGTAAATCGCATTTTCCACTAAGGGTTGAAGCACTAATTTGGGGAGCTGATAGTCGCCCAACCGTTCATCTTCTAGAATTTCATAATTGAGCTTTTCACCATAACGTTGCTTCTGAATGAAAAGATACTGGCGGACATGGTCAATTTCATCTCTCAGTAGGATTTGTTCCTGGCCTTGGTTGAGAGCCAGTCGAAAATATTGAGCCAGAGACTTAGTGATGTTGACCACGCGCCGACTATCGTTAAACTCCGCCATCCAGACAATCGTATCCAAGGTATTGTAGAGAAAATGCGGATTAATCTGAGCCGAAAGTGCCCGCAACTCGTAACGCCGTGCGTTCTGCTCCTCTTCCTTAACCTGTTGCATGAGGTTATCGATTTGGTCCAACATGGCATTAAAAGTTTGAGCGAGGTCCACCAATTCTGGAGATCCTTTGGCTGCAGCTCTCACGTGAGCATCTCCTGCTCCAATCCTCAAAATGATAGTCTGAAGGTCTCGTAAGGGTTTGATCCACAAACGAAGAACAAAGCCGATCCCTATTAAACACATGATCAAAGCTAGTAATCCTAGGCTAATAAAAGAGTACAGGAGTTGCGACTGAAGCATCTGAAGTCCTTCAAGTGAAGCCACTCCAATCAAGGTCCAATCACTATTTGGAATCGGAACCTGATAGATAAAATTCTGCCCTCCTTTTGCATAACCATCTTTCACAGCAATATAGGGTTGCATGGCCTGCATTTCTTGGCTGGAGGAATAGACTGCCTTTTTAGGATGGTAGACAAACTCATGCTTTTGATTAATGATAAAACTAAAGCCTTGTTTCCCTAGTTGAAGGTGATCCAAGTAAGCCTGAAGGCTATCGTAGCCAATATCCAAGCGTACTACTCCGAGATTTTGACCAGTCTGATCGACCACTTCTTGGGTAATAGAAACCACCCATTTTTCTTTTTCCGAGGTCAAGGATTCCTTTCGAGCTGGCGTCAAGACCGGCATGGCTCTTTCCTTAATCGCCTCTTGATACCAACTTTCATTCATCATATCTGAAGAAGTCTGCATGCTGATTTTGGTATCTGTCGCTACCAGACGTCCGTCCTTAGTCACCAGGACTGCTGAGACCAGGTCCGGATCCGTTTCAATCATCGTTCGCATCAAGTGCTGAACCGTTTCTTGATCCGCACTCCTATCTTGGGCAAATTGGCGAACAGCCTGTTCCTTACTAAGCACTGTTGTGGTCTGCTTTAATTTTTTTAGATAGGACGTAATAAACTGACTACTTTGGTCGATACTATTTCTTGTCGTCCGCTCCGTTAGCTGGCGGATCGCCCCTGAACTCGTTTGATAGTAAAGGCTACCGATGAGACCAAAAAGTAAGAGAATGAAGAGAAAAAAGTAGAGGACCAGCTGGATCAGCAAGGGATATCGTTTCATTCATGCTCTCCTTTTTTGTACTGCCTTGGCGTCACCCCAACAACCTGCTTAAAGCGTTGAGAAAAATAGTTCATATCTTCAAAACCAACCTGATCGGCGATCTCATAAATCTTTAAATCTGTCGTGAGAAGCAAGAGCCGAGCCTTCTTCATTCGCTCCTGGATAAGGTATTCTTGAAGGGAAGTCCCAATTTTTTCTTGATCAATACACTTAGATAAGAGGGACTGAAACCAAGTTGATAGGCCAAATCCTTCAGGGTTAACTGGGAATCTGCTAAACGAGCATGAATAGCTTCTTCCAAGTCTGTTGAATAACCATGACTGACCAAATCTTCGACTTGCGCCTTTTTTCGCTCTTGATCGAGTTTTCCTTTCACCTTTGCTAACATCTCTTCAATATCATCTTTTGAAAAAGGCTTCAGCAAATAATCATCTGCACCTAACTTGATGGCTTTCCTCGCAAACTCAAAGTCATCATAACCCGTCAAAAAAATGATATGACAAGACGGAGACTGCTCTTTGACGAGATGGGCCAGATCCAAGCCATTCATTTGTGGCATATTGATATCGGTTAGAAGGATATCAGCTGGTTGATCTTGAAACTTCTCCCAGGCCTCACGGCCATTTTCTGCCTGGTTGATGACGGCCATTCCAAACTGTTCATAGTCTACTAAGGAAGTCAGACCCTGCCGAACCAGCTCTTCGTCTTCTACAATCATGATTGAATACATGTGTTTCACCTACTTACCCTTATTATACTCATTATATCAAAGTAGGTCGCAAAAAGTCTCAGACATAGTCCAACAAATAGCCGTAGCCCTTTTCCACCATCTCTGCTTTAGGGATGAATTTGATTGACAAGCTATTGATGCAGTAACGAAGGCCACCTTTTTCCTTAGGTCCATCAGTAAAGACGTGGCCTAGATGGGAATTTCCTACTCGACTCCGAACCTCTGTCCGAGTCATATTGAAACTCTTATCTTCCTTGTAGGTTGCCACATCCGGACTGATCGGTCGGCTAAAGCTTGGCCAACCACAACCAGAATCAAATTTATCTTTTGAAGAGAAGAGGGGCTCTCCTGTTACGACATCCACATAGATGCCCGCTTCAAACTTATCCCAATAGCGGTTAGAAAAAGCACGCTCTGTATCATTCTCTTGCGTCACTGCATATTCTTCGGGCGATAACTTCTTCTTGATCTCTTCATCGCTCGGTTTTGGATAGCGACTAGCGTCAATAACCGGATAAGAAGCTTGATTCACATCAATGTGACAATAGCCATTCGGATGTTTCTGTAGATAGTCCTGATGGTAGTCTTCCGCCTTGATATAATTAGCAAGTTCTTCTTTTTCTACAGCCAAAGGCTTATCATATTTCTTCGCCACCTCTTCAAATACTTGGTTTATGGTTGGCAAATCTGCTTCATCAGTGTAATAAACCCCTGTCCGATATTGACTGCCCTCATCATTTCCCTGACGGTTTTTTGATGTTGGATCAATAATCCGGAAATAGTGTAGAAGCAGTTCTTTCAAGGAAACCTTCTTGACATTATAGGTGATGTGTACCGTTTCAGCATGCCCTGTTTGCTTGACCAGTTCATACTTGGTGGTATCCCCTTTTCCATTGGCATAACCTGATTCGGCATCAATGACACCCGGAACACGGGAAATACTCTTCCACACCCCAGAAGCAACCACCAGCTAGATAGATTTCTCGTTGGTCTTCTGGATTGACTTTTTCTTCCTTCTTTTTGTTTGCTACTGGTGTCTGACTCATGGACGCTTTTTTGATCTGCTCAGTCGTCGTATCTGATGTATCCAAGGCCATGGATCCTTTGATAAGGAAAAAGATTCCAAAACAAAATAGCCCCACTAAAAGAATGGAAATGAGTTTCCATTTTGTTTCCATTTTATGTCCTCCTTACTTCATTTCTTTTAGAGTCTGGACGATGTCTTCCTTGCTCATATAACCGATATGGGTCTTAGCGAGAGTTCCATCGCTCGCAATAAAGAGAGCAGATGGATAAGAGCGAATCCCATACTCTTTGAGCAAGTCGCCCTTACTGTCCATCAAGACTGGGAAATCCTTGTAATCCAAAGACTGGTACCAGTTTTTGAAATCTGCTTCCGATTTTTCACCATTAAAGGTTGGAGCTACAACGGATAAGACCACATAATCCTTACCCTCCTCTGCCTTTGCTAAATCATTTGTGTCGCCTAATGTTGAAAGACAGATTGAGCACCAGGAAGCCCAAAATTTGAGGTAAACTTTCTTTCCCTTGTAATCTGATAAGCGGTAGGTCTTACCGTCTACTCCTTGCAGGTTAAACTCTTGAACCTTCTTTCCAGCTTGCTCTGAAGATCCCGTTTTGGCTGTCTGCTTAGTCTCACTTTTGTTGGATGATGCCATTCCTTGGTTAGAGCAAGCCCCTAACAATCCTACACAGAAAATTCCTGTCGCTACTAAGGCTATTTTTTTCATGTCTTCCTCCTCTTTAAATAGGGAGAAAGTCGCCCAAGCAGACGACCTCCTCTTCCTATTGTCCTTTATTGGTCTGATTTCATATCAGATGATCCACTCTTTTCATCTTTCATTTCTGAATCGCTGGATTTCATCTCATCTTCTTTCATATCGTCCTTCATTTCAGAACTGCTATCAGACATCATAGATGAATCTTTCATGTCTTCTTTTTTCATTTTATCATCGGACATGGATGAATCCTTCATGTCATCCTTCTTCATATCGTCCTTCTTCATCATACTACTATCGTCCGTTTTTTTCATGTCTGAATCTGATTTCTGTCCAGAACAAGCTGCTAAAGTGACAAGGCTAAGTGTAGCAATGGTAAGTGTAAGAATTTTTTTCATGATTTTTCTCCTTTAATCATTCAAGATTAGTGAAACAGGGATGCGAGGCTATTAAGATTTCCTAGCATCAGCAAGATGCCCATCAAGATGATGAGGGCACCACCAATTTTTTTCAAGGTTCCCATATGGGGCTTGAGTTTAGCAAAATGTTGTAGAACCCAGCTAGAAGCTAGAGCCAAGACTAAGAAGGGTAGCGCCAAGCCCAATGTATAGACCAGCATCAGGAGAGCACCTTGTAAAGCCCCATCTCCTCCAGAAGCGGCAATGGCTAAAACAGAGCTCAAAACTGGTCCGACACAAGGGGTCCAACCAAAACTGAAGGTGACCCCTATCAGAAAAGGCATTGAAGAATTCATTGCGTTTTTCGTCCTTCTTCAGTTGGATACTCTTTTGTTTTTGGAGTTGCTGAAGATTGATGAGGCCCATCTGATGGATTCCCAATAAGATGACAATCCCTCCTAGTAGGTAACGGAACCAGGGAGCATAGAGTACCTGACCAAGGGCACCTGCACCATAACCTAGGATAAGAAATACGGTTGATAGACCAGCAATAAAACAGAGGGTCTTGACCAAACCATACCAAGAAATATCTCTTCCAAAAATACGCACCGTTTTTTCATGCTCAGAATCTAATAAGATCCCTACATAGACTGGCATCAGTGGCAAAATACACGGGGAGAAAAAGGATAGAACTCCCGCTAAGAATACTGAGATGGAAAACAAACTGGTTTGAATCATTTCACTACCTCCCTTTCTTTCTGACACTAGTATAAAGAAAAAATCTCTCTAAAAATAGAGAGATTGATATGCAAAAACTTGAATTTGATTGGAAGATGAATATTCCCATCTACCAACATCAGCTCATACTTTCAAGTACAAACTATGTCGAGCAAGCTACTTTAATTCTTTTTCAAATAATCAATAGCATCCTGCAAGGTTTTGACAGGAACAATCTTCATCTTGGTCTTAATTTTCTTAGCTGTTTCTACCGCTTCGTCGTAGTTGCTCTTGGCATTCGGATTGTTCTTTTTAACTTCCTCTGTCACCGGATTATCAGGGGTAAAGAAGATTTCAGCACCAGCGCGATCTGCTGCTACAACTTTTTTATCCACTCCACCGATATCTCCGACAGTCCCATCATGGTTAATGGTCCCTGTCCCCGCGATGTGGCGTCCCTGACGAAGGTCTGGATCTGCTACTTGGGTATAGATGGACAAACTAAACATCATCCCAGCACTTGGGCCACCGATGCCAGCTGTCGCAAACTCAATTGGCACGTCACTCTTCACTTCTGTTCGGTCAATCAAGCTAATTCCAATCCCATTCTTGCCATTGACCAACTTAATAATTTTTCCTTCAGCTGTCTTGGTCTGGCCATCTTCTGTGTAGGTCACTGAGACCTTGTCCCCAATTTTTGGGAACCAACATACTCGATGAGTTCTTTTGAGCTCTTGAAGGTTTTGTCATTCACAGCCGTAACCGTGTCCGCAATATTTAGAACGCCTTTAAAGGTAGAGTCTTCTGCTACTTGCATGACATAAACACCTAAGAATTCCATCTCTGTCTCTTTTCCAGCAGTTTTTAATCCTTGGTATTTGGCAGTATTTTGAGAGGTCTCCATATAAAATTGATTGATCCGGAAAAATTCCTCACTGGAACTGCCACCTGTCATTTCTTTTTCAGAGTAGATATCTGTAAAAGGAGTCACCCAGGCATAGACTATATCCGAGAAGGTCGCTTGCTTGACGGCAACAGTGACAAAATCATACGAACCGGATGCTTCATCATTTTTCTGGTTGACGCGCATGACTTGGCGAATATCTTCTGAACTCCCGGGCATTTCCAGATAGTAGGGCAGGGGAACAAAGAAAGCTAGCAAGGCCAAAATCAGAAGCAAGGTCCCAATAAGGGGCCAACGATAGGTCCTCCACACACTATCTTTTTTGCGTATAGGTTCAAATGGGCTTTCTGGTAGCTGAGCCCTCTGTTTCTCAAATTCATTCATTCCTTTTATTTCATCTCCTTTATAACACTCTCTGGGACATAGGCACTGACATCCTGCTGGAAGGTCAACAACTCGCGAATTCTCGTCGAACTCAAGGCCTGGTACTGGGGCTGGGCACAGAGATAGATAGTCTCAAGCTCTGGAGCCAGCTGGTGATTGAAGTAGTCCATATTGCTTTCATAGAGGAAGTCCTGGCTATTGCGCAACCCTCGGACCAAACTCGTCACCCCATACCGTCTAGCCACCTCTACTGCCAACTCTGCCTCTGCGGTGATGACTCTTACATTGGGCAAATGAGCCACTGCTTCTGTCACCATGGTTTCCCTTTGCTCAATGGTAAAATAACCCTTCTTCTCATGATTATAGAAGATCCCGACATACAAGTGATCAAACAAGCGACTAGCCCGCTCTATCAAATCCAAGTGTCCCAAGGTCATTGGGTCAAATGAACCTGTAAATAATCCGATTTTATCTGACATAAACCGTCACCTTACTAATTCCGTAGATTTTTTCTTTCCAGATTCCTAGACAAGCAATCTCCTCAGGCAAGTCCACTGCCTTGTCTGTCTCACAGACGACCATGACTTCTTCTCCAAGTAAACCACGTTCAGCCAGGACCTCAATATCGGCTACGATCTGCTCCTTGGCATAGGGAGGATCCAGGAAAACAAGATCAAAGGTCCCCTGCAATTGGCCGAGAGCTTGGTGAGCCTCCATCTTCAGCAATTGAAACTTGTGGCTTTCCTTGGTCATTTGGATATTGCTAGCAATGATCCCTTGGGCTCTGCGGTCTTTCTCGACCAAGACAGCCTGCTCCATCCCCCGAGACACCGCCTCGATAGACAGACCACCTGAGCCAGCATATAAATCCAAGACCCGCCCTCCATCAAAATAAGGACCGATCATATTAAACATGGCCCCTCTCACCTTATCTGAAGTGGGCCTCGTTGTCTTTCCTTCGAGCGTCTTAAGAGGACGCCCTCCATAGGTACCTGATACAATCTTCATAGAGATTATTATATCAAAATTTGGATAAAAGATACAAAAACACCCACCTCTCCCATCTGATATCCGCTTAGGTTAAATCCCTTTCACTCCTAAAGAAAAATCCTCTCACTTTTCTCTTGAAGTCCGAATTTTTTTTTGCTATACTGTATGTAACTTTTAAAACGTTACATAGGAGAATGCAGATGTTTGATGCAAAAAAATTAAAAGACCGGCGACTTGAGCTGGGGCTGACCCAAGCTCAGGTCTACGAATCCTTAGAAATTAGTCGCAAGACCTACTCTAGTTGGGAGAATGGCTTAGCAGAGCCACACGATAAAAATCTCAGGAGGTTGGCCAAGCGCCTCTCCGTTAAAGAGGACTACTTTGTCGACAAGAGCTCAGCGCTTTTCACCTACCCTTTACTAACCCCACCCCATCAGAGAAAGGTCGATCTCTTGGCCAGCCAACTCTTAGCAGAGCAAGAAAGGTCGTCTCTTTGATCCCTTACCGTGTCCTCTCTATCGACTTGGCAGCTGGACATGGTCATACCTTTTATGACAATGAGACTGACTACGAGACCGTTTATTTTGACCAAGAGATCCAACATGACTTTGCCTCTTGGGTGTCTGGAGATTCTATGGAACCAAGCTATCCAAACGGTTCCGTTGCCTTGATGAAACAGACTGGATTTGACTATGATGGAGCGGTCTACGCCCTCATGTGGAACGGGAAGACCTATATCAAAAAAGTCTATCGAGAAGAGGAGGGCCTCCGCCTAGAGTCTATCAACCCAGCCTATGATGACCTCTTTGCTCCTTATGAAGATGAACCAAAAATCGTCGGTATCGTGGTCGGTCACTTCCTCCCTCTGGAGGTTTAGACATGCTCTTTGATTATTCACGTGAGCCCAGGTCTGATATTGCTTTTGTGGATATGAAAAGTTTCTATGCCAGTTGTGAATGCGTCCGCCTCGGGCTCAATCCTTTGACTACTTCTCTTTGTGTCATGAGTCGAAGCGACAATTCTGCTGGCCTCATCTTAGCCAGTTCCCCCGTTTTTAAGCAGGTTTTTGGGAAGAAAAATGTCGGACGGAGCTATGATCTGCTCTTTGATCTCAAGACGAGGAAATTCAATTACTACCTGGCCCGTAAGCAAGGCCTGCCGACGGATCCAGCCTTTGTCCACTATATCGAAAGTTGGGCCAAGCGCACCTTTATCGTGCCCCCTCGCATGAATGCCTATATCCAGGTCAACATGGAGATCCAACAAGTCTTTCAAGAATTTGCTGCTCCAGATGACATCTACCCCTATTCCATTGATGAGGGATTTATCGATTTGACCAGCTCTCTCAACTACTTTATTCCCGATCCTCAGCTGGACCGACGCTCCAAGCTGGATCTTCTTTCTGCTCGGATCCAAAAGCGCATCTGGCAGCAAACTGGGATCTACGCTACTGTCGGGATGAGCAATGCCAATCCCCTACTGGCCAAACTGGCTCTGGACAACGACGCCAAGCACCAGAAAACCATGCGGGCCAACTGGTCTTACGAAGACGTCCCCAGTCGAGTCTGGCAGATAAAAAAACTGACCGATTTCTGGGGGATCGGCCATCGAACAGAAAAAAACGCCTCAACAAGCTAGGCATTCACTCCATCTATGAACTGGCCCAGGCCAATCCAGACCAGCTCAAAAAGAATTTGGAGTCATGGGCGTCCAGCTCTGGTTTCACGCCCATGGGATCGATGAAAGCAATGTCCATCGTCCCTATCGACCAAAGTCTCACGGTCTAGGAAATTCGCAAATCCTTCCACGAGACTATCACCGCCAAAGCGATATTGAACTGGTCTTTCGGGAGATGGCTGAGCAGGTCGCCATCCGCTTGCGTCGGGAAAAGAAAAAGACGCAACTGGTTTCCATCCACGCCAGCTACTCCAAACAGGAACAGCTCCCCTCCATCCACTGCCAGCGAAAGATCGAGCCGACCAACTCTACCGCTCAATTAGCCAAGGAAGTCATCCAGCTCTTTCGCTCCCACTACCAGGGAGGAGCCATCCGGCAGATCGGAGTCTTTTATGGGAAGCTCGTGGAGGAGAGCTTCCAGCTGATCTCCCTATTTGATGACCCTGAGCAGACCCAAAGAGAAGAAGCTCTCCAAGAGACCATTGACCACATCCGTGACCGATTTGGCTTTGCTTCTCTACAGAAGGGATCTGCCCTATTAGAAAATTCGCGCGCTCTGGCTCGAAGCAAACTGACCGGAGGCCACTCTGCAGGAGGTTTAGATGGCTTAGCATGATTGATCGTTCTTATCTCCCCTATCAGTCGGCACGCGACTTCCAAGACCGGGGCATGGCCAAGTGGGCCGGCTTCTTCCTCTCTGAGCATTCGACGGCCTTACAAACAAACCAGCTCTCTCTCGAAGAGCTTCGCCTCCTCTCAAACCAAGAAATCCGTCACCTCCTCGAGCAGGCTTATCAGCAAGAGACTCCCCTCTCCCTCTCTACCCTCCAGGACAATCGAATCGCCGTCTACTACGGTCAGGTCTATACCTTAAGCCCTTCCGAAGTCCTCATAAAAAATGGCCAGCACTACCACTCTCTCCTTCTTTCGACTATTTTTTCTATTGAACCAGGAGATTCTAGCTATGAAACCAGCCCTGAATAAACACGAACTCCAATTCGATTATTTTTCAGACAATTACCAGCAGTTCGAGCACGATTTTTACCGATTGGCAACGACTGCGACCCCCTTGGTCTTTTTAGAAGATGACCTGCTGAGATCCATGTCGACAGGCCAGCGCAACTATTTCAGACTCCACCATACCCAGAGTCGCGACCACCATGACCACTACTTTCACTTTCGCGTCTCCACCCATCCCCAATCCCCACTGACACGGATTTATACCTACCTAGGCCACAGTCCTACCACAGAATACAAAACAACCTCCTAGGAAAACTAGGAGGTTCTTTTATCGTGTGAATGAAGAAGCTTTCGCAACCCAACCAATCGCATCTGCAGGAGGATTATCCACATCAATCCAGATGAAGTCAATGCCGACTTCACCGTTTTTGAATTTTGAAAGACGGATACCGTTAATTTCTAACTGAGACAATTTCTTACCCGTTAGGATCTCTCTGTCTTTTAATTGAAAGACACCACGAAGAATCCAATTTCCAAGGATTTCTTGCTTATCAGTTGATTGAATGGCCTTCCCAGCTTCTTGATTGATATAGGCAGTAATCACATCACCTGATGATAGAAATCGTAGCTTAAAGGTCCGTTCTTCTTTTGGGAGGGCAAGTTTACTCGTACCTGGCTCAAAACTTCCAATCCCTTTACCAAAAAAGTCCGGACGCTCTTCATGGAAATGTTTGGAATCTGGAAGAGGGATATACACTTCACTGACCGGACGATACACCAGCTGTTCAATTTCTTTGACTAATTTTTCATTTCCCGTCTCGTGTACAAAACGAATCAAGTCCTCACGGATGGACTTCATCTGAGTTTTTTCTTCCTTGCTAGACCATTTTTTCAAGAGGATTTCTTCCAAAGAGAAGGTCACAAAAGCTAGTTCTTCTGGAGCGAGACTGTCTTTAAATTTTTCCTGAATCTTTAAAATCCGTGGCAAGCGATCCTTTTTGGCCAACTTTGATCCACCATTAAAGGCATTAAAACCAGAATTTTCTTCTACATTTCCATGCTTGTCTGTGATCGCCCAAGAAACGGTCTCAAGAATTTCCGAATCACTTTTTTCTGATGTCAATAAGTGAAGGTGTTCAAAAAGATAAAAGGGATCTTCGACATAATTCACATCCCAGGTGTCAACCACAATCTCCTTATTCCTAAAGGTCATATGGAGCTGACTATCTGCAGCCGTATATTTGTAATCATGCTGGCCATCCGTAAAACGGAAATTTGTCGGATTGTTCTTAGTCGTTGAGCCCAGAATCTTGAGATTATCTAGATCAACAGGCAGATAAGTTGTCTCTCCCACATGGATCTGCGGCTTATGACCTTTCGAAGTCGGCATCAAGACATGATAGACGGCTTCTACATGACTAGCATCAGAATGAAATCCCTTAATGAGAGCTTTTGAGGATTCAATCCGTTGATTTCGTAAAGACGCAATCTCACGAGCCAGTTTTTCATAGCGAGCACGATTTTCTATATCAGCAGTTTCCTTGTCCGGCGAAATATCAGCATGAAATCGGATTTCACTCAATAACTCATTCCAAGACTGTGAATCTTTCTTGAACTGAGCAATCTTTTGATCCCCTGAGTCCAAACCAAAGGATTTAATCCCAACCAAATACTTATGTTGCTCATCAACGACAATCGAAGCATCATAAGAAGTATTGGCAATATCCTCCCCAACCGCATGAAAAGCCTTCTGAAAAACGGTCTCTTGGAATTTTGAATTGACTATCGGAGCAACATAGCTTTTTCGATCATCAGAATCTTCACCCTCTGCTTTTTGAGAAAAGGCCTCACTCAGACTAGCAAAATTGGTAATGAGCGTCTTGTATTTTTCCTTTTGTTCTTGTTTTAGGTGTTCCCACATCATTCAATCCTCACTTCTTATTTAAGTATATCAAAAGAAGACTAGTTTTTCACTAGTCCCCTTACTTATATAATTCGTTAAATAATGCTGTAAAATTCAAAATTTCCACGTTTTTTTACCAATCTGAAATAATCTTCATCTGATAAAATGGCAAGACCATCCTCATAGGAGGCAATCTTCTTCTCTGCCTCCTCATAAGTGGAGACAAAATCTTTCACATAAGACTGACCTTCAAATTGACCATTCATCTTGGTATAGATAATGGCAAATTTTCCTGAGCGATCCAATTGAGACGGCCCATTGCTCTCATTAAGGGCAAAAGCAATCCGCTCTGCTATGCGTTTAATCACAGGAACAACCACACTATTTCCAGCCTGCTTGTAGAGCTGACCGTTAGAAACTCCTTCTGGAATTTTAAAGGATTTAGGATAGCCTTGGACATTAAAGGTTTCTTTTGGTGTCAACTTACGAATCTCACCACTGTCAGTCAGGATCAGAGGAACATTGTGCCCTCCTGTTCCCATATTAGCTGTCAAGGTAGGGACTACACCGTTTTTGTTTTCACGGACATACTGACGACGCCATTGGTAAACCGTATCTTGACTAGTCACTTCAAACTTCAACTGGTCGTAGAAATTTTGCTTGCCTTCTCGATAATAGTAGGTCTCATCCGGCTTGGCACCAAAATCAATGACATCATTCAAGGTCGTTGTTAATTTAATTTCCTCTGGGAATTCGAATAAGTCATAGGCTTCTTTAGTATCAAAACCAACAATGTAGATCCGCTCACGGTTTTGTGGGATATTTCCATAGTCTTTTCCGTTGAGAACCTTCCACTTGATAAAGTAGTTGTTCTCCGTCAAGGCTTCACGAATAACCTTGAAAGTATTGCCATGGTCATGACCGACCATGTTCTTAACATTTTCAATGAAAATCGCACGAGGTCTGCAACCGTCAATCATCCGAAGCAATTCAAAGAAAAGATCGCCACGATCATCATCAAAGCCCTTGCGATAACCCGCAATACTGAAGGCCTGACAAGGGAAACCTCCCATAATCACATCCACCCGCTCAGCTGGAATATCCTCTGGCTGAACGTCGTGAATATCACGACCATCTAAATAGGTATCTGGATAGTTTAACTGATAAGTCTGACGCGCATACTTATCAAACTCATTGGCATACACCACTCTGAACTCGTTGGTCTGTTCAAATCCCAACTCAATTCCCCCGACACCTGAGAAGAAAGCGGCAACGTTATACTTCTCAGAGCGGTTCGAACTTACAGAATTTGTCATGTAGTAACCTGCTTTCTAAATTATTCGACTTTCTATAGTATAACATTAAAAGTTCATTTACTTATAATTTTCATTCAAAAAGATATAATCAAATCAAATATTGAAATATTTTTTTCATGACTATTGTTGATTTAGATTTTACTTTTTTTCTAGAGAAGAAAAATTTATCTATATGTTATATATTAAAAACAAGGTACTAAGTATATCTACCTATATCTGTATGGTTTCTTATAATCTGGCTTACTCTGATTATTTTTTTGTGGTATTGTATAACAGATCATTTAATTTACAAATAATTTCTTCTTTTTGCAATATAGAAATACTATATATAGTTGAAACTTTTGCAGAAATAAATTCAACATACTCATTGATTGTGAAATTATGGAAATTCAATGTAGATATCAAGCTACGTTTAAGACCATCTAAAAATTGAATATCCTTGTATAAATCATCATAAGAACTGTCAATAATTTTTGAGAATATAAAATTCTAATACTCCTTCTCCACCAGACCAATAAAATGGACTATTAGAAGTCATGGAGTCAAAAAAATAGTTCTACTAGTATAGCTAAAATCTCGATTGTAACGGTGAACCCTGAATCTTAATATCCACTCTAGACGTAATAAACTTGATACTGATAGGTTTTTCTATTACATTTGATAAGTCAACTTTATTCATATTCAAAAAGATATTCAACTGATAATTGTATATCATTTTGCTTGTACGAATAAAAAAATCTTTTGTGAAAATTGAATCTAACTTATCAGTAAGAAGCAAATATTCTCTACAGAAGTTACCCATTTTCTCTTTATTTCTAACACGTTTCCAATGTAATTTATTAACAGAGGCTTTTATACATTTTTTTCACTTTTTCTTCGCTCTTGTTACTACTTTACTAAAGCTTAATGAATCGTATATAAAATTAAATCTGCTTGAGAATGAAAAATTCTTTTACCTGACAATAACCATTGAACATATACAATTTTAAGTTCTGACATTTGATGTCTTCTACCAAACTGATTAAACCAATAAAAAAATCTGTGATTTTTTTCATTTCGTTTTGTCCATAGTTTATCTAAAAGTTCATTTGTAATACGATTGCTGATATTTTTTTACTTAAAAATTTTTTTCTTTAGCTTGCTCAAAAAGGTAGCTTTGTTGCTTTTCATCGCAACTCATTAATTTTTTTAATCTCAGCATCATAAAAATTCAATGTTATCATCCCATTCTGTATAATCTGTATATAACAATTGATATAACATAAAAGCAAGACTATACTCATTATTCATGCTTAAAATTATCTTATTTAAAACATCTTTTTTTCATCAAACGTTCGCAGTCTACCTTCATCACGTAAAAAAATTCAAAACAAACTTTTGAATAGAATTCTTTAAAAATTCTCATTGTTATAGCGATTTATACGACCAATATCAATAGAATTATCATTCACAGATAGATAGAGCTTAAGAATGGATCTGCACTTATATTCTCTAATTTTATATATAGCTCTATAATTAGAAGTATTGTGTAGCAAAAAAATCATTGTTTCTATTGGTTTCCGAATCAAAATAATCTGAAATTAGTAGGCTTAAAAACATCACTTCTCAGAATCAAAGTATCAAATAACAACTTATATATTTTTGGTGAAACTATTACTTTCAATATCGTATACAGATTCATTAACTTTTTAACGACTCATTCTTATTATACTTTATTATCAACTCTAATATTTGCTGGTTTATCTTAAATACATGGAACCAACTGTTTGATGAAATATTTTGTTCTTCATTCCATTTCTTCATAAAGTTCGTAAACTCAATAATATATTTTTGAATAATATATTAGCAACTTAGGTATATTAAAATTAGTCCACCTCTCATTAAATAACTTATATCTAAACTCTTTAAATACTCTATCAAAAACTCCGTTTATCAATTGTTCTGATTCGTTATACTCATTTATTTTTATTTATGTCCTTTTCTAAACTATTAAAAAAATAGAGATGGACTTTATCTAAACTATAAGATTGCCAAAAATAGATTTTTCATAAAAAAATATTTATAATCAGTAAGGATTTTAGTTTCAATCCACTTTCCTTGACCTATTTTTTTAATTCAATAGTTGTTCTTACTGTTTTTATCATTGTTATAACCAAAAAAATATATAATAATAATAAAAAGAAGAAATCTATTTGCCAGATAATATTTAAATCTTTTTGAAAATGAGTCAACAGAGTATTTCTATTGAGAAGAATAGATAAGAATGGAATTAGACAAAAAGATAGAATAAAAAAAGTAAAATACCTTTGACTTACTTAACTGGTAAACCGAAAGAACGAGTTAATATATAATTCAATTTATTCTCGCCCATATAAAAAAATCTTTTTCAGCAGTATTAGCTACAAATTGAAGAAAACCAAAGTACATTCCATACAAAAGAAAGGATAGGGGTCGCATTATTTATTGTAGAAAACAAACCATTCGAAAAATTTATTTTTCCCACTCAGAGTCTATAAACTTAATATTTACAGGATTAAATCTAATAAAAAGATAGATTAAAAACTTATTATAGTCAATATATTTGTATACAAATCAAAATTATCCACCAAAACATTTTTGTTTAATAGTTTTTAAATCTAATTAAAAATCGATTAAACCAATTCTTTGTACAATTATTCTCTGAAAGAAAAAAATTGGTATTCCTCTAAGAAATAATTTAAATGGTAAAAAAACATGATAAAAAAATAGAATAAAATTATATATTCTAATTCAAATGAAAGTACAAATTTTGAAATATAAGAACTATATATAATTAAAAAAAGCATAAGAAATATAGGCAAAAAAACTATTTGTATGAATGTTAAAGATTTATTAAAAATAGTTCCTAAGAATAAAAAAATAAAGGTATTATAAACCAAAGCAACAATAGATTGGCAAAATTCATAATTAAAAAAATCATTTTTTTACGAAGAAAGCTATAACATTAGAAAAAAATATAATATAAAATAAAGTATAAAATCCAATCAAAAAAATTCCAATCTTTTTTTACATAAAAAAATAAATTGATAAACCTATAAATAACGACGGTACAATTAAATCAAACATAATTAAATAAAACACTCCAATCAATAGCCTCAACTCATTATACCAAAAAAACACGGCATTCCGCCGTGTTTCTGTGTTTATTTAACCAACTTCTTCATCTCATCAATACGCGCTATTGTCGCGTCGTATTTGGCTTGGTAATCGGCTTGTTTGTCGCGTTCTTTTTGGACGACTTCTGGTTTGGCATTGGCTACGAAGCGTTCGTTAGAGAGCTTCTTACCAACCATATCCAGTTCTTTTTGCCATTTAGCGAGTTCCTTGTCGAGACGAGCGAGTTCTTCTTCGACATTGAGGAGGTCTGCGAGTGGCAGGTAGATTTCTGCTCCTGTGATGACGCTTGACATAGCAAGTTCAGGTGTAGGGATGTTTGAAGCGATTTCCAAGTGTTCTGGATTTGTGAAACGTTTGATGTAGTTGACATTGCTGTTAAAGAAGGCTTCCAAGTCGCTATCGCTTGTCTTAACAAGGATGGTGATAGGCTTGCTTGGTGCTACGTTTACTTCTGCACGCGCATTCCGAACGGCACGGATCAAGTCTTTGAGACTTTCGACACCTGTGTGAGCCGCTAGGTCTTCAAAGGCTGGGTTGACAGTTGGGTATTCTGCTGTAACGATAGAGCCTTCTGAGATTTGTCCAAAGATTTCCTCTGTCACGAATGGCATGATTGGGTGAAGGAGACGAAGGATCTTGTCCAAAGTGTAAAGGAGAACAGAACGTGTGATGACTTTCTTCTTCATTATCGCTATAAAGGACTTCCTTGGTCAACTCAACGTACCAGTCCGCAAACTCATCCCAGATGAAGTTGTAGAGGATGTGACCAGCTACACCAAATTCAAATTTATCAAAGTTTTCAGTGACTTTTCCAATGGTTTCATTGAGGTTGTGGAGAATCCAGCGGTCAGTGACATTTCCAGCTTCCTTGTTAACAACTTTTTTTCCACATTGGCAGTTGCTTGCTCAAGGGTCAAACCTTCATTGTTCATGAGGATGTAGCGAGAGATGTTCCAGATCTTGTTAATGAAGTTCCATGAAGCATCCATTTTTCTCGTAAGAGAAGCGCACGTCTTGACCTGGTGCAGAACCGTTTGAAAGGAACCAACGAAGGCTATCTGCACCGTACTTTCTCGATAACATCCATTGGGTCAATCCTGTTACCGAGAGATTTCGACATCTTGCGTCCTTGCTCATCACGAATGAGACCGTGAATCAGAACGTTTTTGAATGGCTGACGTGCCAGTGAAATTCCAAAGCTTGGAAAGATCATCCGAGACACCCAGAACGAAGATGATATCATAACCAGTCACCAAAGTTGATGTTGGGAAGTAACGTTTGAAGTCTTCTGAGTCGACATCCGGCCAGCCCATAGTTGAGAATGGCCAAAGGGCAGAACTGAACCAAGTATCCAAGACGTCTTCGTCCTGAGTCCAACCGTCACCTTCTGGAGCTTCTTCGCCGACATACATTTCACCCTCAGCATTGTACCAAGCAGGGATTTGGTGACCCCACCAGAGCTGACGTGAGATAACCCAGTCGTGGACATTTTCCATCCATTGGAGGAAGGTATCGTTGAAACGAGGTGGGTAGAATTCTACCTTGTCCTCTGTGTCTTGGTTGGCAATGGCATTCTTAGCCAATTGGTCCATCTTGACGAACCATTGCGTAGACAAGCGTGGCTCAACCACAACACCTGTACGCTCTGAGTGACCAACACTGTGGACACGTTTTTTTCGATTTTTAACGAGGGAACCGATTTCTTCCAACTTAGCAACGACTGCCTTACGAGCTTCAAAACGGTCCATACCTGCAAATTCGAAGGCCAAGTCATTCATGGTTCCGTCGTCGTTCATCACGTTGACTTGTGGCAAGTTGTGACGTTGACCAACCAAGAAGTCGTTTGGATCGTGGGCAGGGGTGATTTTTCACGACACCCAGTACCAAACTCAGGATCCGCGTGCTCATCCCCAACGATTGGGATGAGTTTATTAGCGATTGGAAGGACTGACGTTTTTACCAATCAAAGTCCTTGTAGCGTGGGTCTTCTGGATTGACCGCAACCGCAACGTCCCCAAACATAGTCTCAGGACGAGTTGTCGCAACTTCAAGGGCGCGTGAGCCGTCTTCCAGCATGTAGTTCATGTGGTAGAAGGCACCTTCGACATCCTTATGGATCACCTCTGATATCAGAAAAGGGCTGTGCGAGCTGCTGGGTCCCAGTTGATGATAAACTCACCACGGTAGATCCAGCCTTTCTTGTAAAGGTCCACAAAGACCTTGCGAACAGCTTTTGACAAACCTTCGTCAAGAGTGAAACGCTCACGAGAGTAGTCTACAGAGAGCCCCATCTTGCCCCATTGTTCCTTGATGGTAGTGGCATATTCGTCTTTCCATTCCCAGACTTTGTCGAGGAATTTCTCACGACCGAGGTCATAACGCGTAATGCCCTCACCACGCAAGCGCTCCTCAACCTTAGCCTGAGTCGCAATCCCAGCGTGGTCCATCCCTGGAAGCCAAAGCGTATCAAAACCTTGCATCCGTTTTTGACGGATGATGATATCTTGCAAAGTCGTATCCCAAGCGTGACCAAGGTGAAGTTTCCCAGTTACGTTTGGTGGTGGAATGACGATTGAATAAGGCTTAGCCTTTTGATCGCCTGAAGGCTTGAAAACATCCGCATCAAGCCATTTTTGGTAACGACCAGCCTCAACCTCGGCTGGATTGTATTTAGGTGAAAGTTCTTTAGACATGTGTGTGTCCTTTCTCTATTGTTTTCATTTTTTCTTGAATCTGCTTTGCGACTTCTTCTGCAGACAGATTCGTATTATCAATTTTCAGGTAGTGGTGAAGACCACTCGGTTGCTTTTGAGAATTAAGTTGATCTGTTTTATCAGTCTCTAAAATTTCTCTTTCAGATACCTCAAAATTCCGTTTCAAGGGTTTGTAATTTCAACCGATTCTCCGTCTCGATTGCGACGTAAGCGCTCCTCAAGAGACGTTTCTAATTCAACAAAGAGAATCTCTTGATGATACTCATTTAATAAATCTTGAATATCCTTCAAATACATCAGATGGTATTGATTTGAAAAATCAGCTACACCTGTTAAAATCACCGACCGATGATGCCTGGCGCTTGTTCCAAGAAAAGAAAAGTTAACGCTACGAACAAATTCCCACATTTCTTCCGTAAAATCCTGATAGATTTCGAGTGCAAAATCAATGGGTTGATGGTTGAAAAAGAGAGTCGCACCGGTGAGTTTCGAAAGTTCCTGACCAATGGTCATTTTCCCTGCAGCTGGAGCTCCAATGATGAAAACATGCATCAAATCACCTCCCACTCACTCTTCAGCAAGCCATATCTCAAATCATCACAGCGGTTACCTTGAGCATCTTTGCGGTCTCTTATGCGAGCTTCGAGGGTGAAACCAAGCTTCTCAGCGACTCGTTGACTTTGAAGATTGTAGCCCAAAGCAAGACAATTCTACCTTATGAAGTCCCCAGTTCTTTAAAAAGCCAGATCAATCAAAGGCACGTGCTGCTTCTGGAACATAACCTCGACCCCAATAGTCTGGGATGCAAGGTATAGCCAATCTCCAGCACATCGTCTTCGTAGCGATGGTTGAAAATCGACAGAACCAATGATTGTATCGGTCCTTTGACGACAATTCCATACCCTGCTGGGAGATTGTCCTTTTGATTGCGCTCGGGAAGGATATGCTCTAGGTAATAAATCTCATCTTCCAAGGTCTTGACGGGTGGAAAACCTGCTGGGTAGGAGACTTCTGGAAGACTAGCGTAAGCATATATGTCCTCTGCATCAGCCACTGTTCGGACTCGTAAGACTAGACGCTCCGTTTCGATTCGTTCTGGCAACTCTGCTCTTGTCATTTTCCTCCCTCGCTTTCTACTAAAAATCGCCCCTGTCATTAATCTGACAGGGACGAATGTGTTTAATCCGCGGTACCACTCCAATTCTCGGGCAACGCCCTGCAACTCTCGTCTTTAAAAACAAAAAGACATTATTATTTCATTTTCATCCATTAGCAAACCAGTTTTGACACATTTGTGGACTTCTCAGCACCGCCACTTTCTGTAAAATGTGGGACTCAAAACACCTCTAACAGCTTCATTTTATCAAGTTTTCCTGGAAATAGCAAGAAATCACAAAAGCGGTTATTTAAACTTGACACCAAGTTCTTGCAATTTTTTTGATAGTAGCTGGGCCGATTCCTTTAAGGGCCAACAACTCTTTTTCTGTCCAGTTTGCGAAGTCCGCAACAGAGCGAATACCTTCATCATAGAATGTTTGCGCACGATCTAGTGCTACACCTTCCAAGCTTGCGCCGAATTCTTCTACTGAAGAAGTCGCTTGTTTAACTTCTTTTCGCTACTGCTTTTTGTCGCTTTCTCAACCTTTCTTAGGTGCTTCTTTAACAGTCGCTCCTACAGTTGCGACAGCTTTTTTTCAAAAGATGTCTATTTTGATGTTTGTATTGTTTCGCACGGTTAACGTTCTTCTTTGCCATTTTTTTCCTCCTACGTATCCAGTGATCAATCCCTAAGGCAACAATGTTTCATCACCAATATTACTTTCGATAATTCGTTGATGTCTGTTCAACTTTTTTTATTGTAACACAATCCCTCGAAAAAAATCAAGTCATTGCACTATTTTTCAGCCAAATCCAGCCAGTCAAAAGGCCTTCACAAAGAGCTTTTAATAGGTTCTCTCCAAACAAGCCATCTGGCAGATCGTGGAAACCCTTTTCCCTCATGGTAGTTAGCAAACTTCCCTTGAAGGAATTGATAGGCATCCAAGCGACTCTCGTAGCGGATCATAGCTTCCTTGGCCCGCTCGTCCTGATCTTCTTCATAAACCTTCTTGCTTTCTGTCAGGGCCATCTCATTGATCATGACCTGAGTCTTGATCCAGGCCTCAAATTCTTTCATAAATTCTTTTTCGTAGCTCATTCTTACTCCAATCCTCTATAAAATTCACTATCAATCTCCCGATAAGGTTGGATATCCTGGACATATTCCAAGACACCTTGAAAATCTCCTGCTTCATCACGCACTGCCGCATAAGTGACATGGACAAATTTCCCACGTGATTCGGATTTGAACCACATTTCGTACTTGTCTTTTTTCCCTTCTCGAAGCCCCTGCATGATGGCTTTGACCTTCTCCAAGTATTTTGGCGGGTGACACAGCTCAACATTGCGTCCTACCTGCGACGGTGTCCGTTTGAAGATCATCTCCTCAAAAGGCGCTGCATCATTGTAATATTGGAAAATATCATCCTTATTGACAAAAGTGATCTCCATCGGTAGATGGTTCAAGATCAAATTTGCCTGCTCCACCGATAAAAATCCATGGCCAAAAGCTTGTGGTTGCTGACGGTCGAAGCTCTCTTCTTTTTTCTTAGGTGTGAAGGTGATCGTAAACTGTCCCTCAGGAGTCTCAATGACCTGACGGTGCTCCTCGCCTCCTTCTGAAGAAGGAAGGGCCGCAACTGAACCTTCTGACTCTGCTGCTCCTTCTTCCTTGAAGTCCACGCGTTTCGGCACCCATTTCTCACTCGGAATGATAATGGCATAACCATAGGCATCACTTTCTTCTGCGATGGAGAGCCAATCATCCTGAGTAAAGGCCTCCAGCAAAATCATCAAGAGGATCGATTCTTCCTTGAAGATCATAGCCTCAAACTCTTGCGCAAAGGCTTCAAAGCGCTCTTTGACTTCAGAAATGGCAGAATCTGGTAGTTCCTTGGCCGCATCCATTGCTTTTCGCAAAGAGTTCTCGAATCTGGTCATCCACTCCCCACATGACTTTGGGAGGGGAATCATGCCCATAGCGCTCCATAATTGGAAACATCAACTCTTCCTTGCGACGGTAATGCCGATCAAATTGACCCACCAAGCCCAGCTGACGCAAGAGGCCTTTCTGAATCTCCTGGATCATCTCAGGATCCTCCGTCGTCTCATAATTATCCAGCAAACGACGGACCCGCATCATAGCGGCTCGAAGGGCTAGGTTCTCCTGTTTAAAGATCTGAACTGGATGGCCTGGATGGTCGGTATCTGCCACTTCGACCCCTTGTACAGCGTTCTTAAAGAGATTAGCATGGACATCGCATAGCTCCATGACATCCTCAAAGGTGATACCTGCATCGGAGTTCATCAGTTCATGCTCCATGAGGGAAATCTCAATCGCAGATACCCCGCTAAAGGTCGCATCAAAGCGCTCTTGGACCGACTCAGGAGAAGCTCCATGATGCAGGTCTAATAAGATGTCTCTTAAGACATGAATTCGTTCATCACTCATTAGTCTAGCCCCACTACTTCATAGCCATTGGCCTCTAGTGTTCGTACAATCTTCTCCATAGGAGTGCCTTCTAATTTTGATCCTTGTTTCAAGGAAACCTTGCGCCCAACTGTATTGCGCATGATCGGATTGGCTAAGGGTTTAAAGCCCAACTCCACCAACAATTCCAATACTTCCGGATGTTGATCAATGACTTGAGCAACGGGAATCGATACATCAATTTTATTGTCCATCTTTCACACTCACATTCTTCTCTCATCTTAGCTCCTGGGAATCTAACGCTCTTCCTGGGAAAGCTCCTCAGCCCTCTGATTGGCCTTTTCTTATATGATTTACCAAATATCCATTGTTGATCCCTATTCGATTAAGCTTTCTTGACTAATTTCACCACAGCCTCTGTCCGTGCTGTATGGGGAAACATATCCACTGACTGGATGTAGACGACATCATAGACCTTGGTCAAGTCCACAAGATCCCGCGCCAGGGTGGAAACATTGCAAGAAACGTAAACCATCTTTTGAGGGGCATAGCGCAACAAGGTGTCAATCAATTGAACCCCCAGTCCTGTCCGTGGCGGGTCCACAATGACTGCATCTGCCCGATAGCCTTCCTTGTACCAACGAGGAATAATTTCCTCAGCCGTCCCAGCTTCATAGTGGGTGTTATCAAATCCCATCTGCTTAGCATTGTACTTGGCATCCTCAATCGCTTCAGGGATAATGTCCATCCCCCGGACACTCTTGACCTTGTCCGCAAAGGCAAAACCAATGGTCCCAACCCCGCAGTAGGCATCAATCAAATGATCCTCTGGTGATACATCCAAGGCCTTGACAGCTTCACTATAGAGGACTTCTGTCTGCTCAGGATTTAACTGATAAAAGGCCCGAGGAGACAAGGAAAATTCATAATCCAAGACCCCTTCTCGAATGGTCTCCTGCCCCCAAATAATCTGTGTCTTCTCTCCATAGATCTCGCTGGATTTGGAGGTATTCAGATTGACTGCCACCGTCACAATTTCAGGGTGTTTTTCTACCAAATCCGCGACCAAGTCTGTTAAATTAATCTGCCGACTCGTCACCACGATCATTTGGACCTGTCCAGTCTTACGAGCCCGGCGCACCATGATGGTTCGAACTCCCAATTGCTTCCGTTCATCTGAAATCGGAATCTGGTAGTAGGTCAATAACTCCGCTACATGGTTAGCGATTTCCTGAATGACCGGATCCTGGACCAGACAGTCCCTTAATTCCACCAAATAATGGGAATTTTGGGCGTACAAACCAGCCTTGACCTGCCCCTTAAATTTACGCGTCTGAAATTGAAGTTTGGCCCGATAATACTGTGGTTTTTTTCCATCCCAAGCGTCGGATGGATCAGATAATTTTCATAGCCCTGTAGGAGCATATTTTTTTCAAGGCCTGTCAGCAATAAGTCCGTTTTTGAACTCCAACTGCTTGCTATACTTCAGATGCATGATCTGGCACTCTCACAGGTCTCATAGATATCACAGGTTGGCGTTACCCGATACTTGGAAGCCTTGTTGACAGACAAGAGCTTAGCTTCTGCAAAGTTCTTTCGAATCGCAGTGATTTGGCAAAAGACATCTTCGCCCTTTAAAGCCCCAGGCACAAAGACTAAGGTCTTTCTTGTAAAAAGCCAATCCCTTCTCCATTAATTCCCTATTCGCTTGATTTTTCAAAGGAATTCTTTTGTTTAACTTTTAGATTCATATGTCTATTATACCATGTAGTTTCTCATTCGTTTAGAATATGATAGAATTGAAAAGAAAAACAAGGAATCATAGAACATTTCTCAATAAGAATACGAATAATATAGAGAGAAAGACTGATCATAACCCGAAATAAAACTGAAACGAAACAGGAAGCCTATGAAAATCACCAAATTAGAAAAGAAAAAACGTCTCTACCTTCTAGAGCTGGATCAATCCCAATCCCTCTACATTACAGAAGACACCATCGTCCGCTTCATGCTCTCACGAGACAAGGAAATTAGCCAGGAAGAACTCAAGGAAATCCAAACCTTTGCCCAGCTTTCCCATGCTAAGAATTTAGCCCTTTATCACCTTTCTTTTAAAGCCCGTACAGCTCGCGAAGTTCGCGACTACTTAGCCAAGCATGAAATCGACGAATCTACCATTGAAACCGTCATTAACACCCTAAAAGAAGACAAATGGATCGATGACCTGGCCTATACCCGTGCTATCTTTCAATCCAATCACCTCTCAGGAGACAAGGGCCCCTATCTCCTCAAACAAAAGCTCATTCAAAAAGGTGTCTCTTCCCACTATATTGTTCAGATCACCACAGAATTTGATTTCTCAGAGGTGGCTCAGCGAGCTGCCCAAAAACTAGCTAAACAATACGTTAAAAAACTTCCACCAAGAGCCTTAAAAGATAAAATCACACAAAACTCTTATCAATAAAGGCTTCAGTTATGAAGTTGCCAAGCAAGCCTATCACCAGTTGGATATCGAGCCAGATGAAGAACAAACTCTAGACCTGATTATGAAGGAACTAGAAAAACAGTATCAGAAATACTCACGAAAATATGAGGACTACGAACTCAAACAACGCCTCACCCAAGCTCTTGCTCGCAAAGGGTATGACTACTCAGACATTTCTACAGCACTTCGTGAATTCCTTTAAATAAAAAAATACATGAAAATCCCTTATTTTCATGAAAATATGATACAATATAGAGGATATACTTAGATTGTAGAAAGTTGGTAAGTTATGAAACTACCTAAAGAAGGCGACTTTATTACAATTCAAAGTTATAAACATGATGGAAGTCTCCACCGAACGTGGCGGGACACCATGGTACTAAAAACTACGGAAAACGCACTTATCGGCGTCAATGATCATACTCTCGTCACAGAGAGCGATGGTAGAAGATGGATTACAAGAGAGCCAGCAATTGTCTACTTTCATAAGAAGTACTGGTTCAATATCATCGCTATGATACGAGATAATGAAGTATCCTATTATTGTAATCTTGCCAGTCCATATTATATGGACCAAGAAGCACTAAAGTATATAGATTATGATCTTGATGTCAAAGTCTTTCCAGATGGTGATAAGAAACTGCTGGACGTAGAAGAATACGAACAGCACAAACGCAAAATGAACTATTCAGATGACATTGACTTTATCCTAAAAGAAAATGTCAAAATCCTTGTAGACTGGATTAACAACCAGTTAGGTCCATTCTCTGAGGAATACATTAAAATTTGGTACAACCGTTATGTTGAACTGCGAAATAAATAAAGTTGAAAAGAGCGAAAGCTCTTTTTTTCGAACTTAACACTTGCAATATCCAAGTAAAACAAGTACTATGTACTTAATAAAAATAGGAAGGGAGATACCATGGCGTTTACAAATACAAGAGGTCGCTATGCAAGTTTTGGAGTGATGACCAGTTTACCAGATGATATTATTGATAGTTTCTGGTATGTCATTGACAACTATCTCAAACATGTCTATCCCTTAAACCCTGTTTTAAAATTTGAACTCATCAATCGCAAAGGAAAAACAACTTTACGGTTTAGTCAAAAAGACTTCCCCTTAGAAATCGCAGTTGATTTCCTAATTCCCTTCGACCCTTACTACCCAAGACAAGTCCGAATAGTTGATAACAAGGGAAGAGAAACTATTATGTTGATTGATGAATACCAGCTCTTATAATACAAAAAGGCCTACTGGCCTTTTTTACTTTACAAAACCAAAAATAAAAAAAGGTCAAATGACCTTTTTCATATTTATCGGGAAGACAGGATTCGAACCTGCGACACCTTGGTCCCAAACCAAGTACTCTACCAAGCTGAGCTACTTCCCGAACTAAAGCTTACGCTTTATGCACCCTAGAGGAGTCGAACCTCTAACCGCCTGATTCGTAGTCAGGTACTCTATCCAGTTGAGCTAAGGGTGCTCATTTCTATTCAATTGCTACATAGTCTTGCGACCATGCACCCTAGAGGAGTCGAACCTCTAACCGCCTGATTCGTAGTCAGGTACTCTATCCAGTTGAGCTAAGGGTGCTTCTTCTCCAAACTAAGTCTATGCCGAGGACCGGAATCGAACCGGTACGATCGTTACCAATCGCAGGATTTTAAGTCCTGTGCGTCTGCCAGTTCCGCCACCCCGGCCTCCTCAAGCGAACGACGGATTCGAACTCACGACCCCCACCTTGGCAAGGTGGTGTTCTACCACTGAACTACGTTCGCATCTGTTTCTTTATAAAAAAATGCCGGCTACATGACTTTGAACACGCGACCCTCTGATTACAAATCAGATGCTCTACCAACTGAGCTAAGCCGGCTCATTATTATTCTTTTATGCGGGTTAAGGGACTTGAACCCCCACGCCGTAAAGCGCCAGATCCTAAATCTGGTGCGTCTGCCAATTCCGCCAAACCCGCTATAATGACCCGTACTGGGCTCGAACCAGTGACCCATTGATTAAAAGTCAATTGCTCTACCAACTGAGCTAACGAGTCGTATCATTATCTGCTAGAAACTAAGTTTCTACGGTCCCGACGGGAATCGAACCCGCGATCTTCGCCGTGACAGGGCGACGTGATAACCGCTACACTACGGGACCTATGGGAGTTAACGGGATCGAACCGCTGACCCTCTGCTTGTAAGGCAGATGCTCTCCCAGCTGAGCTAAACTCCCAAATGGTCGTTTAACTCACTGAATCCCTGTCGTGCACTGACTTGCGTCAGTTTCGACAAAGTCGAACTTGCGTTCTCCTTAGCTGAGCTAAACTCCCAAATGAGCCTAGTTTCCACTAGACTCAACCTTGCTAAGCGACTACCATATCTCACAGGGGGCAACCCCCAACTACTTCCGGCGTTCTAGGGCTTAACTTCTGTGTTCGGCATGGGTACAGGTGTATCTCCTAGGCTATCGTCACTTAACTCTGAATGATGAACATTCAAAATTGAATACCTATATTCTAACAAAAATCTAACCAGCTGTAAATATCCTCAGTTACTTTTTGGATAAGTCCTCGAGCTATTAGTATTAGTCCGCTCCATTGCTCACACAACTTCCACTCCTAACCTATCTACCTGATCTTCTCTCAGGGCTCTTACTAACATATAGTTATGGGAAATCTCATCTTGAGGTGGGTTTCACACTTAGATGCTTTCAGCGTTTATCCCTTCCCTACATAGCTACCCAGCGATGCCTCTGGCGAGACAACTGGTACACCAGCGGTAAGTCCACTCTGGTCCTCTCGTACCAGGAGCAGATCCTCTCAAATTTCCCTACGCCCGCGACGGATAGGGACCGAACTGTCTCACGACGTTCTGAACCCAGCTCGCGTGCCGCTTTTAATGGGCGAACAGCCCAACCCTTGGGACCGACTACAGCCCCAGGATGCGACGAGCCGACATCGAGGTGCCAAACCTCCCCTGTCGATGTGAACTCTTGGGGGAGATAAGCCTGTTATCCCCAGGGTAGCTTTTATCCGTTGAGCGATGGCCCTTCCATACGGAACCACCGGATCACTAAGCCTCGACTTTTCGTCCCTGCTCGAGTTGTAGCTCTCGCAGTCAAGCTCCCTTATACCTTTTACACTCTGCGAATGATTTCCAACCATTCTGAGGGAACCTTTGGGCGCCTCCGTTACCTTTTTAGGAGGCGACCGCCCCAGTCAAACTGCCCGTCAGACACTGTCTCCGATAGGGATCACCTATCCGGGTTAGAGTGGCCATAACACAAGGGTAGTATCCCAACAGCGCCTCCATCGAAACTGGCGTCCCTGATCTCTATGGCTCCTACCTATCCTGTACATGTGGCACAGACACTCAATATCAAACTGCAGTAAAGCTCCATGGGGTCTTTCCGTCCTGTCGCGGGTAACCTGCATCTTCACAGGTACTAAAAATTTCACCGAGTCTCTCGTTGAGACAGTGCCCAAATCATTACGCCTTTTCGTGCGGGTCGGAACTTACCCTGACAAGGAATTTCGCTACCTTAGGACCGTTATAGTTACGGTCGCCGTTTACTGGGGCTTCAATTCATACCTTCGCTTACGCTAAGCACTCCTCTTAACCTTCCAGCACCGGGCAGGCGTCACCCCCTATACATCATCTTACGATTTAGCAGAGAGCTGTGTTTTTGATAAACAGTTGCTTGGGCCTATTCACTGCACTGACATAAGTCAGCACCCCTTCTCCCGAAGTTACGGGGTCATTTTTGCCGAGTTCCTTAACGAGAGTTCTCTCGCTCACCTGAGGCTACTCGCCTCGACTACCTGTGTCGGTTTGCGGTACGGGTAGAGTATGTTTAACGCTAGAAGCTTTTTCTTGGCAGTGTGACATCACTAACTTCGCTACTAAACTTCGCTCCCCCATCACAGCTCAATGTTATAGAACCAAGCATTTAACTCAATTCACACCTCACTGCTTAGACGTGCACTTCCAATCGCACGCTTTAGTTAGCCTACTGCGTCCCTCCATCACTACATACTCTAGTACAGGAATATCAACCTGTTGTCCATCGGATACACCTTTCGGTCTCTCCTTAGGTCCCTGACTAACCCAGGGCGGACGAGCCTTCCCCTGGAAACCTTAGTCTTACGGTGGACAGGATTCTCACCCTGTCTTTCGCCACTCATACCGGCATTCTCACTTCTATGCGTTCCAGCACCCTCACGGTATACCTTCTTCACACATAGAACGCTCTCCCTACCATACCATTAAAAGGTATCCACAGCTTCGGTAAATTGTTTTAGCCCCGGTACATTTTCGGCGCAGGGTCACTCGACTAGTGAGCTATTACGCACTCTTTGAATGAATAGCTGCTTCTAAGCTAACATCCTAGTTGTCTGTGCAACCCCACATCCTTTTCCACTTAACAATTATTTTGGGACCTTAGCTGGTGGTCTGGGCTGTTTCCCTTTCGACTACGGATCTTAGCACTCGCAGTCTGACTGCCGACCATAATTCATTGGCATTCGGAGTTTATCTGAGATTGGTAATCCGGGATGGACCCCTCACCCAAACAGTGCTCTACCTCCAAGAATCTTAATGTCGACGCTAGCCCTAAAGCTATTTTCGGAGAGAACCAGCTATCTCCAAGTTCGTTTGGAATTTCTCCGCTACCCACAAGTCATCCAAGCACTTTTCAACGTGCCCTGGTTCGGTCCTCCAGTGCGTTTTACCGCACCTTCAACCTGCTCATGGGTAGGTCACATGGTTTCGGGTCTACGACATAATACTAAAGCGCCCTATTCAGACTCGGTTTCCCTACGGCTCCGTCTCTTCAACTTAACCTCGCATCATATCGTAACTCGCCGGTTCATTCTACAAAGGCACGCTCTCACCCATTAACGGGCTCGAACTTGTTGTAGGCACACGGTTTCAGGTTCTATTTCACTCCCTCCCGGGGTGCTTTTTCACCTTTCCCTCACGGTACTGGTTCACTATCGGTCACTAGGGAGTATTTAGGGTTGGGAGATGGTCCTCCCAGATTCCGACGAGATTCCACGTGTCTCGCCGTACTCAGGATACTGCTAGGTATAAAGACTATTTTAAATACGAGGCTGTTACTCTCTTTGGCCTACCTTCCCAGGTAGTTCTTCTATAATCTTTAAGTCCACATTGCAGTCCTACAACCCCGAAGAGTAAACTCTTCGGTTTGCCCTCCTGCCGTTTCTGCTCGCCGCTACTAAGGCAATCGCTTTTTGCTTTCTCTTCCTGCGCCTACTTAGATGTTTCAGTTCACTGCGTCTTCCTCCTCATATCCTTAACAGATATGGGTAACAGGTATAACCTGTTGGGTTCCCCCATTCGGACATCCCCCGGATCTAAGCTTACTTACAGCTCCCTCGAGGCATTTCGTCGTTTGTCACGTCCTTCTTCGGCTCCTAGTGCCAAGGCATCCACCGTGCGCCCTTATTAACTTAACCTTATTAACCTAATTTTCTTTCAAAAATTAGAAAACTCATTAAATATTCACAGCGTTTTTCGGTTTATTTTTCTTGTTACTATTTGATATAGATATTCAATTTTCAATGTTCATCCTTGGTGATCTCTCACCAATGGAGCCTAAGGGATCGAACTGCTGACCTCCTGCGTGCAAAGCAGGCGCTCTCCCAGCTGAGCTAAGGCCCCACAAGACCTCTCAAAACTAAACAAGACGAACGTGCAGGTTTCCTTATCCTTAGAAAGGAGGTGATCCAGCCGCACCTTCCGATACGGCTACCTTGTTACGACTTCACCCCAATCATCTATCCCACCTTAGGCGGCTGGCTCCTAAAAGGTTACCTCACCGACTTCGGGTGTTACAAACTCGTGGTGTGACGGGCGGTGTGTACAAGGCCCGGGAACGTATTCACCGCATGTGCTGATCCGCGATTACTAGCGATTCCGACTTCATGTAGGCGAGTTGCGACCCACAATCCGAACTGAGACTGGCTTTAAGAGATTAGCTTGCCGTCACCGACTTGCGACTCGTTGTACCAGCCATTGTAGCACGTGTGTAGCCCAGGTCATAAGGGGCATGATGATTTGACGTCATCCCCACCTTCCTCCGGTTTATTACCGGCAGTCTCGCTAGAGTGCCCAACTGAATGATGGCAACTAACAATAGGGGTTGCGCTCGTTGCGGGACTTAACCCAACATCTCACGACACGAGCTGACGACAACCATGCACCACCTGTCACCTCTGTCCCTGAAGGAAAAGCTCTATCTCTAGAGCGGTCAGAGGGATGTCAAGACCTGGTAAGGTTCTTCGCGTTGCTTCGAATTAAACCACATGCTCCACCGCTTGTGCGGGCCCCCGTCAATTCCTTTGAGTTTCAACCTTGCGGTCGTACTCCCCAGGCGGAGTGCTTAATGCGTTAGTCGCAGCACTGAGTCCCGGAAAGGACCCAACACCCTAGCACTCATCGTTTACGGCGTGGACTACCAGGGTATCTAATCCTGTTTGCTCCCCACGCTTTCGAGCCTCAGCGTCAGTTACAGACCAGAGAGCCGCTTTCGCCACCGGTGTTCCTCCATATATCTACGCATTTCACCGCTACACATGGAATTCCACTCTCCCCTTCTGCACTCAAGTTAAACAGTTTCCAAAGCGTACTATGGTTAAGCCACAGCCTTTAACTTCAGACTTATCTAACCGCCTGCGCTCGCTTTACGCCCAATAAATCCGGATAACGCTCGGGACCCTACGTATTACCGCGTACGCTGGCACGTAGTTAGCCGTCCCTTTCTGGTAAGATACCGTCACAGTGTGAACTTTCCACTCTCACACTCGTTCTTCTCTTACAACAGAGCTTTACGATCCGAAAACCTTCTTCACTCACGCGGCGTTGCTCGGTCAGACTTCCGTCCATTGCCGAAGATTCCCTACTGCTGCCTCCCGTAGGAGTCTGGGCCGTGTCTCAGTCCCAGTGTGGCCGATCACCCTCTCAGGTCGGCTATGTATCGTCGCCTTGGTGAGCCGTTACCTCACCAACTAGCTAATACAACGCAGGTCCATCTGGTAGTGGTGCAATTGCACCTTTCAAGTAAATGTCATGCAACATCTACTGTTATGCGGTATTAGCTATCGTTTCCAATAGTTATCCCCCGCTACCAGGCAGGTTACCTACGCGTTACTCACCCGTTCGCAACTCATCCGGAAAGAGCAAGCTCCTTCCTTCAGCGTTCTACTTGCATGTATTAGGCACGCCGCCAGCGTTCATCCTGAGCCAGGATCAAACTCTCATTAAAATAATTGTTTGTCTAAACTCATTCTGTCACTGACAGATTTATTGTTTTTTCATTGTTCAGTACTATAACCTTAGTTATAGCGCCCCTGCACATTGGTTCGTCTTGTTCAGTTTTTCAAAGGTCTTTGTCGCTCTCACGCGACAACTATATTAGTATATCACGATCTCGACTGAAGTCTTTGTCAATATCTTTTTTTCTTTTTTGATAAATATTTTTTATTTTTTTACGCTTTTTCTAGAAACTTTATCTCTCTTTATAGTTTAAGAAAGCTCCTGTATGATATCTACAGGAGCTGTTTTCTTTCATTGTATTAGCTTATTTTTCTTTGACTTCAAGAAGTCCTACATCTCCATCTTCACGACGGTAGATGACGTTTGTTGTGTTATCTTCCACATCCTTATAGATGAAGAAGTCATGTCCCAATAGTTCCATTTGTAGGATGGCTTCATCTAGTTCCATTGGTTCAATGTCAATCGTTTTTTTAGTGCGGACAACTTTTTCAAGAGCAACACTTTCCTCAACCAGAACGTCTGTAAAGATTTTGCTGGTTGCAGATTTGCTACGATTTTTCTTTTCAATCTTTGTTTTATTCTTTCGAATTTGACGTTCAATCTTATCAACTACCAAGTCAATAGATCCATACATATCTTGAGAAACATCTTCTGCACGAAGTGTAATGGAACCAAGTGGAATCGTGACCTCAACTTTTGCAGTTTTTTCACGATAAACTTTTAGGTTTACGCGGGCATCCAATTCTTGCTCTGCTTGAAAATATTTTTTTCAATCTTTTTCGAGTTTAGAAACGACATAGTCGTGAATGGCTTCTGTTACTTCTAGGTTTTCACCACGGATACTATATTTAATCATATAAGTACCTTCTTTCTAAACGTTTTTTTCTTTTTATATCTATATTATAACGCTTTCA